>Ga0163153_10000042_pt1 | contig 208668 bp, 198 predicted proteins | sample OliLakLV19MP6IB1_FD_148629 | JGI IMG/M metagenome (GOLD analysis project Ga0163153, IMG submission 148629) | Freshwater microbial mat bacterial communities from Lake Vanda, McMurdo Dry Valleys, Antarctica - Oligotrophic Lake LV.19.MP6.IB-1 | ecosystem: Environmental > Aquatic > Freshwater >... | reverse complement strand
CCAAAAGATTTGAATATGCCAATATTAGATCATTCAATGTTGCCGGCAAGAGATTGCATTGCCAAAAGATTTGAATATACCGATATTAGATCATTCAATGTTGCCAGCAAGAGATTGCATTGCCAAAAGATTTGAATATGCCAATATTAGATCATTCAATGTTGCCGGCAAGAGATTATGTTGCCTGGAGGATTGAATGTTCGAATATTTATTCATTCAATGTCGCCGGCAAGAAATTATATTGCTAAGAGATTTGAATATGCCAATATTAGATCATTCAATGTTACTGGCAAGAAATTGCATTACCAAAAGATTTGAATATGCCAATATTAGATCATTCAATGTTGCCGGCAAGAGATTGCATTGCCAAAAGATTTGAATATACCGATATTAGATCATTCAATGTTGCCAGCAAGAGATTGCATTGCCAAAAGATTTGAATATGCCAATATTAGATCATTCAATGTTGCCGGCAAGAGATTATGTTGCCTGGAGGATTGAATGTTCGAATATTTATTCATTCAATGTCGCCGGCAAGAAATTATATTGCTAAGAGATTTGAATATGCCAATATTAGATCATTCAATGTTACTGGCAAGAAATTGCATTACCAAAAGATTTGAATATGCCAATATTAGATCATTCAATGTTGCCGGCAAGAGATTGCATTGCCAAAAGATTTGAATGTTCGAATATTAGATCATTCAATGTTACTGGCAAGAGATTATGTTGCCAGAAGATTTGAATATGCAATATTAGATTATTCAATGTTGCCGGCAAGAGATTGCATTGCCAAAAGATTTGGATATGCCAATATTAGATCATTCAATGTTATTGTTGTCGATTATCATATCAAGATTTGATAATATTATGATTAAAAAATGACTTTTTTAATATCGTACCATCTGTATCATTGTTTGAATCATTATCATATGGGGATCGTTCTTCTGGTAGGTTATGTTCCACGTGATCAAATAGTCATCAATTTGCCCGATCATGGACTTATATATTTTAAATCAGATGGGTCATTAGTTTGCTTTATTTCCCATGATTTGAAATCTTATTTTTGGTGTCACTATAGTACGTTGAACAACATGAATAATCTTCCATATTATAATCCTGAACCAGATCTTCATCTTAAAATTATTCAATTACCTCTTTTTTACAATAAGATTTTAATTAATCAGCCCACTTCTTCACAAATTAAGTCACATGTGTCATATTTTTCTAACATAGTTAAATATATTTTATTATCTCAATCATTGTGTTATGACGTTAACTATGTTATATTTGATAAATTATTTTGGCTAGAGATTAACGATATATTTGTATCATCTCCGTTAGTAATATCTGCCCTTACTCAACAACATGATGCACTTATTGTTAAAAGTTTCAAAAATATGGCCAAAGAATATCCTCACAATTGGATGCTATCCTAAAATATATTGATAACCAAACGTTTTGATTATCAATATCTTTCTATTATAACAATTAATTTTGGTACGAGTCTGAAAAATATTATTTCTAATTGGCTTAAATCGCATCATCTAAATTAATTTTTATGTAGATTCGGATATTATTTTAATTTATTAACTCATGATCACCAAAATAAAACTATTGACAACAAAATCATCATCGTCTAATTGAGATCCACTCGAATCAATATATGTACCATGAAAATGACACTTATCTGGACACAATAAAGTTACGTCACATTTCTTAGGAGACACACATTTATTTATCAAAAAATCGTTATAAGTCACGATCCGTTTATCATAGAATGTTATTGCCATGATAATAAACGTTATTTTGTGTGTATCCCATTCATATATTACATTTTCACGTATTGCATATCTTCCGTTGCTATATTTTTTCCCCAGTTCTCGTACCTGGACTTTTATAATGTTGAAAAATGAACAAAGTATATCGTCGTTTGGCATCAAACGTTTATCGGAATGCTCTGACAGAAAGTACATCTCCAAATAGTACTTGTTCCATTTTGTAATTAGATTTGCAAAATGAATTGTTTAATTATTTATTATTCAATTTTTTTATACGACATATGTTTTCGATTTTGCGCATGAATGGCCTCGCACAAACCAGGATCATCATCCAAGCAACGTATATTTAGACATAATGGGCAATAATATTGAACAAAAACATCACAGTTGCCAAAATTAGCTTCATAATACTCATATATAAGTATGTTTTTGCATGTCGCGCATCGAAAATGATCTGAACAGAGAATTGATGATTTTTTATTGACGAACTGCGAACATTCATTTACTAAACAAATTTTTTGAGGACACATCTTACACGGAAAATCATCGACAAGTTTTCCGCAGTAACACATAATTTTTAACTTTAATTCTGATTCGTTCGCAGATTGACCATAATAGGTGTTGCAAGTGGTACATTTGTAAGTATATATGTTTGAATTTTTTAAAATATATGGGTATTCTATATGATGCAAATATGGATAATCCAAACTAAAATTCATATTCTTTCGTAAAAAAAGACTATTGCAAAATAAATAAGTCTGTTTGCTAAACGGATGAATGAACGATTTTATTCGAATATAACCAGCATTTCTTAAACGATGGCCACATGGCGAATCAAAAATAATATGTCCTGGTTTAGTTCGTTGTGATTTGACAATCTTATAAATGCAAGCAATGAATTGAGTTATTTCGATTGGAAAATTTTGTTCTAATAACCATAATAAAACCGTGATATTGGACATATTATGATTACTATTGATTATGTTGGCTATCATGGAATAGATATTTCAATTTTTTTGGAATTGATAATTAAAATTTTTACTTATCGATACGGCTTTTCTCGTTTTGTACACGAATTGTTATCTGGTTCAACATATTCTTTGTATATTTGCATTATTATCCGTATTATTATTTGCGACACTAGTATCATTGCACCGACACAAATAATAATTCCTATTATAATTAAAGCCATCGAACAGGTACCAAAAAAGATACACATAAAATTCACAGTTTTGTCACAAGTTAACAAATCGAACTTACAATCCATTCCGGGGTATAAATAAAAACTCTCGCCGTTATACATTACATATACAATACAACCCGTCACATATGACGCGATATTCGCGTATATTTTTAACAACGCATAAATTATATTTAATAGTCCTATTGCGTATATGACATCATTTAGAGTTTTACTTTTGGTTAAAAGCATGGGTTAATTTCTTTTTTCAAAGAGGGAAACTCTGGTATTTAAATTTTCAATTTTTTTAGCAATTCAATTAAAAAATTGATTAATAAAAATTTATAAATGCTATATCAAGATACAATCACAAAGATGAATCTACGAGCAAGAATACATAATTTACCAATAGATCTTCGTCGTTTGCTGTTTACATATTTTTTAGTTAGACAACGCAATATATATAACTCGTCTATAATCGATTTTGTTCATAACGATATTTCCATGCGAACATTCATAAATATAAAAATTGATAGACGATTTTGGACAATAAGTGATACTGTATTTTACATGTCTAATTGTACATTAAAAATGTATTTTGGTATTTGGTTTCAAATTCCAGACAAAAATACCAAAATGTTTCAAAAAATTATAGATGCCTACAGAGTAATAAATAATCCTACGTGTGCAATATATACTGAACGTGATTTTGTTATACAGAGTCAGGATGTTGAAAATCAAATAAATATTAAAACGCATTTTAAGCGGTCATTTTTTGGTGGATCAAGAGTTTTTGAACCGACTGAACAGTTTTATTGTAACGTTCGCATGTTATCCCGCTTGTTCGATGGTTCAAATACAAATATTTTGTTAGCTGCTCGCCGCGATTGTGTTCTCACAAATATGGGTAAAGTAAAAACTATCACAGATGGTATATCTATTACGTTTCCACTTTACAACGAAGTTTTTAAAAAAAAAATTTCATTAAACAACGAAAGCCTTCAAATTTTTTACGAACGCGCAAACGAAATCATGGACAAATATGGAACTTTAGTTGTCAAGGAAAATAAAATTTGTATGTATCCGATTGAAACGGATGTAGCCAACGATTTTAAAATTGTTTGTTCAACCTATTATATTCGTTTATTGAATAAAATAACAAATATATATCCTACTTCAGTTGTTGATATTTATGTCAGCAAATTATGGATAATTTCAATTTTAAAATCTGAATACATTATTACGCATTTGCTTGCCCGTATTTGATTTATTTGGACATAAATTTACGATCTACACTTATACCAATACAAATGATTATGCACGTCCAGTTTTAATATCTAGATATGTACTTTTGCAATTTGATAACTAAATTTTTTAATTATCAAATCGTTAATCGCTCGATGTTTCGCTACTCAATAATTCTAACTCATTGATATTGATGCGCGATTGAACTATCTTCTTCTTGGGTGGCAAATTTTCTCCATGCACATTAGTTTTCGCATAACATTTATCGGCAAAATGATTATCGCGGCCACATCTAAAGCAACAATCTTTCGCTCCCCTTATTTCTTGCGTCAACAAACCTTTTTGTGCATTTGTCAATCTAACACTAGAATAAGTCCCGCCTCTTACGTTATCAATACCATAAAGAGACATATATTCTTTGACACACTTGTCTTCATCAAAATGACTTGCATTTTTTATTACTTTTTCTATTTCAAGCGGTTTATATTTTCTTGTCCAAGCAGATCCAGATTCGGTCGCATGATCAAGATATCTCTGCGATGGGTCATTTGATTTGCCAACATAATATTTATCGTCTGTTAGCTTTAAAATATATACATTTGTAACTTCTTTGTTGTAATTCGGTGGTTCAGAATATTTAGGTATAATTTCTAAATTTGGTTGAAATATTTCGCTGATTATGTTTAGAATTGGAGTTTCTAAAATCGGTTGAAATGCATCGCTGATTGTATCAGATACTGATTTTTCAGTTGGTTGATTGTTTCCCATTTTTGATTATTAATATGTGATATTGTTTATGTGGATTGTATATTTCATTTTTTTAATTACGGTGTATCACCTGGGATTTGAGTATGTTGCCTGGAGATTTGAATGCATCAATATTGGATCATTCAATGTTGCTGGCAAGAGATTATATTGCCTGGAGGTTTGGATATGTTAATATTGGGCCATCCAACGTTACTGGCAAGATGTTGCCTGGAGATTTGAACACATCGATATTGGGTCGTTCAATGTTGCTGGCCAGATAACGCCTGGAGATTTGAATGCGTCAATATTGGATCATTCAATGTTACCGGCAAGATAACGCCTGGAGATTTGAATGCATTAATATTGGATCATTCAATGTTACTGGCAAGATATCGCCTGGACATTTGAATGTTTCAATATTAGATTGTTCAATATTACTGGCGAGAATGTTGAAACATTAGATTGTTAAATGTTACTAGCGATATATTGCCTGGAGATTTGAATGTGTCAATATTGGATTATTCAATGTTACTGGCGAGAATGTTGCCTGGAGATTTGAATGTGTTAATATTAGAATGTTCAATGTTACTAGCGAGATGTTGCCCGGAGATTTGAACGCATCAATATTGGATTATTCAATGTTACTGGCAAGAATTGTTGCCTGGAGATTTGAACGCTTCAATATTAGATCGTTCAATGTTGCTGGCAAGACGTTGCCCAGAGATTTGAACGCATCAATATTGGATTATTAATTTTATCACTCTTGCCCGGAGATTTGAATGTTTCAATATTAGATTGTTCAATGTTACTGGCAAGATATTGCCTGGAGATTCAAACATGCCCAATATTGCTTCAATCAATGTTGTCTTGAAATTCGAATATGCTAACATTGATAATTAAATTTTAATCATTAATGTCCTCCATTCTTTTTGCGAGCGTATCAACGAACGGAACATATCTTATATCAGCAGGAATGGCGTTTATCGGTTGATCAAAACCGACGAACGAAAGATATCCCACGTTAGCGGGGATGGCGTTAATGATCTTAGCGGGATTTCCTTCAGCTCCATTTTCGAGACTTTCCATTTTTTAGTGTTTATTGATATTGAATACAATTATGGAACTATCTGGTGATTTGTTTTTCAATTTTTAAATCGATGTGTTACTAATCTTGCAAAAATGTTTGATAATCAAAAAATTTAGTTATCAAACTATGATACTTTTTTCAACTCTATCGACAAATGACCAATTAGTTTTATTATATTTTTGGTAATAAATCGAATTAATGGCAGATGTATGTCCAGAAGAAATAATATGAGAATTTTATCCATACACATCTCGATATATTTTGACTCATATATATTTGATATCGCATCTGCTTTCATACCAAAATCTTTCAAAATTATGTCAGAAATGAGCGAGTAATTCGAATTTGGTATATCTAATATCTTGCACGCGTCGATCTTTAAACGAATTATTTCAACATCGCAACTGTTACCCAATGTTGAATATTCTTGAATGTCATAAAAAGAGCCATCTTGTCTTAATTTTATTTGTATAATATTTGTTGAATATTCTATCGTATCATCTTTTTTGATAAGCTGCGGACAAACTATTTTATCCATAGAGTATGCGCTATATAAATCGAACGCAACTGAATTGTTTATCATTTTCGAGCCGTTGATCAACTCATTGATAAGTTTAATTGGAGTAAACAGAAACGATTTTTTTTCGAGACTGAAAACATCCATATTTTTGTTCTTGTTGCCGAATTTATAATAAGGTATCTTTAACAGCTCGAATATATGAAGTAATTGCGACATTTGTGTTGCCATGTATTAATATTTATTTATAAATATAAACCCATATGATTTATTTTATCAATTTTTTCACTAAATCTTTCACCATATCATTTTCAGATTCAGTTACAGCAACATGACATTTTGATGAAAATTCACAACCATTTTGGATAGCAAATTCTAAAATATCAACTTTGCCAAATCCGATAGCTTCTAGGCAAACGTTGCTATCCCATGGACAGATATCATTTTCATCAATATCTAAATCATATTTGTTTCTATCAAAGCCTCGTAACCACCTTAACATTTTTAGGTTACCCGTTTTTACTGCAACATTGCAAGTTTCCTCGGACCAGTTGCATTTATTTTGTCGGGCCCACGCAACAATATGTGTATGTCTACAATGCACAGCAGCATTAAGAAATTTATCGTCCAAAAAATGGAGACTTTCATTAAGAATTTTCAATATCTCGATATCTCCATTCACCAATAATGGGATATGTGCGTCAACGTGAATCAAAAAATCCGAATCCAATAATAGTTTTAATATCGTTGGCGATGGACGTACTTGACTCATAAAATCTTGCGCAAACCCGATGTTCGATGGACAATTTATTTCACGCAACCATTTGATCATATCAACATTTCCACCCAAGAGCGCTTTATAAAAAACATCTCCACTGTGAATGTTGTAGCCTTGAGAATGTATGAATTGTAAACAAGGAAGATTGCCTGAACGAGCAATATTAGCGGCAATTGACGTGTTGTATTTTAGATGGCCATTGTGAATCAACCATTTAAATATATGTATGTGTTCGCACATAAAATTCACCCCCAATTTAGATCCACGTTGATAAGCTAATTTTAATATCTCCAAATGGCCTCCTCTTGCAGCACCATTTGCGATATTGCATACATCAGAATGAAGAAAACAATGCGATAAGATATTGTGTTGATTATTGAGAGCGGCACAATAATATGCATTTCCTAGACGACAATTTTGTCCATGAACGAGAAATTTAAAAATATCAACGTGACCTTTTTGTGCAGCAGCCTCAACTGCTCGATAATCTGGATATACTTCTTTGCTTATTAGCCATGTAATAAGTTCCAAATTATTGCCTTTTGCAGCAGCAGCAGGGATAATAGGCTTGTACGAACCATCAATGTACAATTTTAATATTTTCATGTTATTAACTTTTGCAGCACCAACGCACAGGTTACAATAAATTGGTTCAGATACTGTGTTTGAATAGAATTTCAATAATTTTTTTATGAGTTTAAGCTTATTTCTTTTAGCCAAATGCTTATAAATTTTCGGACACGAATATAATATTTCGTTTTCTGGAATGATATATTTTTTTGATATAGCGCGATTATCATATAATAATTCGATAGTGAATTTGAAAAGGCGGACGTAAAATTTAAAAAATGGCACATCTGATAAAAATTTACTCGTATTTATCATTTGCTGGAAAGCCAATTCTACAGCAGGCATATATTTTGAAAATTGATTGATCGATTTAGATGTGCGTATGAATGATCTTTTGTCACATATTGGTAGCAGACTGAATATGTGAAAGAAGACATCGCAATTCATTTGATATCAATTAACGTCACTGGGACATTTGGTGATATTTTTTTCAATTTTTTATCGTTGGACAATAAAAATTGATTTTTATTCAGTTATGAACATATTTTGTCTAAATATAGACTATTATAATGTTATCTCAAGTCCTTTTCAGTTTCGTCCTTACTATTTTTAGTATGATTTTTCCGATATCAATTCAATATTGTTTAGATCGATCCCGTTTCGAAAAATTGAACTATAATATTCCACCACAACCAACTTCATCTAATTCTCTCATCATAATCAATTATTTCATCACGTTGCTTACAACTTGGTTTGTTGTAAGCAACGTCGAAATATCGTGGACTCTCTCATATTTAGATATCTTTCGCATCGTACTCGCACCATTGATTATTGATTTTTTTAACTTTGTTTATCACTACGCATCGCATCAAGGAAAATTATTTAGATATCTTCATTATCATCATCATCTTATTAAAAATCCTAGTTCTTTTCGCGATAGTACATTTAATGGCACTATTGATTGGGGCCTTTCAATGCTCGCCTATCTTTCTCCATTTGCTTTTTTACAAATGACGCCAGTTGTACTTGTCGCTTATTTAATTTTGACAGTTCAGATACAAATCAATCATGGTGGGTACAAAACTCCTAAAATACCTGGTTTTATTAGTGCAGCAGAACATTGGGCACATCATCAAAAGTTGAAATATAATTTTTGTGAAATTACGACAGTATTTGATCGGTTGTTTGGAACTTATATGCCTGAAGAAGAAGTTCTTAGAGTTTGTGATCGTGGTCTCTCTAATAAGTAAATATTTTTGGTTATTAGAGTGTGTTGGGTAAATTTGCGGTCAATGATTATCATTGGCTGGAGATTTACAGGTGGCGTTCGATAGAACTTTGTGGGTAATGTTGCTACCAGATTTTGAGCGCATCATTCAATAGAACTTTGAAAGTCATATGCAATGTTGCTGCAAAGAATAATAATTGGCTGGAGACTTGCGCATGTCATTCAATAGAACATCGAAAGTTGCATGCAATGTTACTGCCAAAAATGATAATTGGCTAGAGATTTGCATGTATCATTCAATGAAACTTTGAAAGTTGCTGCCAAAAATGATAATTGGCTGGAGATTTGCATGTATCTTTCAATAGAACATCCAAAGTTGTATGCAATGTTGCTGCCAAGATTTGTAGTTGGCTGGAGATTTTGCATGATAATTCAACAGATCACCGAAAGTACATGTAATGTTACTGCCAAGATTTGTAATTGGCTGGAGATTTGCGCGATAATTCAATGGATTATTGAAAGTACATGTAATGTTACTGCCAAGATTTGTAATTGGCTAGAGATTTGCATGATAATTCAGTGATCTATCGAAAGTACGCGCAACATTACCGCTAAGATTTGTGTAGCAATTCAATAGATCGTTGAAAGTATGCGCGATGTTACTGCCAAGATTTATGATTGGCTAGAGACGTACACAGATCTTTCAATAGGAGATTGAAAGTTACATACAATATTATCTGATTTTCGTTCTCACTCTGTTGAGATTTTGCGTCGGAAATCTTTTGACAGGCATAACAAATTCCGAAGAACAATCATCTTCTATTAATTTCTGGCTCTCTGATTCTGTAAAAACGCAAGTGATATGATCATATTAGGTCGCTAAATATGTTGGTGATGTTATTTTTGGTTTTGGACTAAAAATTTCCGAAAGGGGTCATAATTTGTTTTTCCGTGTATGTTATCGAGCAGCGCAGTAGTATCTTTAATTTTTTAATGGGTATTGGATTTATTTCGTTAGATCTTTGTTCGATATATGTTTTGAACTCTAACTTCTGTGTCCTTATTACGAAGTCGTAAAGTGATTTAAACGTTGATGATACCCATCTGACACTATATGACCAAATACGTTCAGGATTATTCGTATCATGACGAATACTATGCCAACAAGGTCTATCTGCATGACAATATTTTAGTTCGAACCATTTACTGTACACGTTTTCAGTGATTGATTTGTCAGATCTCTATTTCGACGTATAGTTTTATCTGTTTCTTTCGCGATCTAAAGATAAGTTGATTATGTGACTAACATAATGGTAATACACATTTGCGGTACATGTAAAAAACAATTCTATAAGAAATCAGGATTGACACAACATCAAAACGCATCAAAAAAATGTTACCCGCGTGACGCACCATCTGAAGAATTGGAAGGATGCAAATGTGGATATTGTAACAAAATATTATCCTCACCCGAAAAGTTAAAAATACATCATAACAGATATCATCTACATGCTGACAATAATCCGGTTAAGTTTAAAAAAAATCATTTCGTTCCGGAACAACAGTCCGCGCATGATAAAAAGAAAAACGTATCAAGATATGTTTCAGACAAACACAAAAAAATTATTTTAGAACGGCAAAATTACAGATGCGCAAATGAACCGGGCACGTGTTTATATAGACTTGAAGATTTTTCGTGTGTGTTATGGGAAACTAATCGAAAGGGGTTTTTACTGCGGCAGGTTGTGAATTCGATCATGTCATTGAATTCAGTTTGATGCCCGAAAATGATGTATCAAATTTGCAAGCGTTGTGCCATTCGTGTCACGCGTATAAAAGCAAAGATTTTAGAACTGAAATGGCTCTTGCTAAAAAGAAAGGTGTCATAGATGACTACAAAACTAGCACAGTCGATGCTGTAAATCAACCTATCTCAGACATTATTCACAAACGTCCCAAAAAGAAACTCAAGCGCCCTCAAGATAATGTTTCCGACGAAGAAACGACACCTATTAAACAAGTATCTAGAAAGAAAATCATACATTTTCAAGATAGTGATTCGGAAGAAGAAATAATTTCTACCAAGAAACAACCTGTCAAGAGAGTCATACGTTATCAATATGATCCTAACGATCAAATTGTTACCGATGATAAGCGACTTATTAAAAAAGTTACATATTATCAATATGATTATGATAACCAAATTATTACTGATAAGAAACTAGCCGTCAAAAAAGATACGTAATGTAAATATGATTTTAATGAAAAAATTCTCATTAACAAGAAGAGATCGATGACGGGAGTATATTCCCAAGACTTAGTTTTTCCAATGACAAAATAATTGTTTAATTTAAACACTTATCTTGTTTTTTCTTTTTGTTCACAGATTCATTTTTGCACATTCCTCATTGATCGTCTTTAGAATACCTAACGTTGACACCGAAAGTTATATGAAATACTCTCGCTTTGAACAACGAACAAAAAAAATGAAATAAATATCGATAGACACATAGTTATAATACTAAATCATCAAAATGGATCCTGCACAATTAGATGCCATCATCGCCGACGTTCAAAAAAATAAAATCGAACAAATTGGAGACGATATTGCAGCCCGATTGCAAAAATTAGAAGTATTCCATTTAGTAATGGCATTTTCTATCATATGTGGTCTCGTCAATAATTCTCGCTTCAATGCAATAATAAAAAGGTTCGAACAAAAATATCCATGCGAAGATAAGTTTAAAATTGTTTGGACAAAGTTCCAAAATAATAGTTTCAATAAAACGTTCACTGATCCATTTCTTTTTGCAATCAGTGAAAAGAATCCAAACGATGAATCCGTGCGCATCTTTTTTACAAAAATGAATCAATTTGTAGTATCGAATAATTATGGTGATGTTTCCAAAACATTTATGTCGATTCAGCAATGTTTTGGTAATAAATATTCAAAATATCAAGAAGAAGAGGATATGGTTAGGGACATATATCGAATGCTAAAATAACATAATCATTATCTAATAATTATGTTGTTCCAAAAAAATGATTTTTTAATACCTTCGCAATTAATCTAGAGTAAATTCATCACAACAATGGAGGTCATATTATTCGGAGATGTGTTTGATCATATAATTATCCCTTTTTTGGTACCGATAGATTTGTATAATTTAGTGCAAACGTGTCGAAAATATCAGAAAAAAATTAAGATGTCACACATCAAAAAAAGTACCATTCGCGAAATGAACAGGAGATTATACAGAATATTTGGCCGCGATTTGGATGGATTCAAGAGCGCGCTCAAAAATTCAAACGGGATAATTTCTGGTTCGTTTGTTCTTCAGTGTATATTAGGCGAAAAGTGGGACAATAGTGACGTTGACGTATATGTTGACGCACTATTATTTGAATCAAATACGTATCCAAACATATTTAATAATATGCCAAATCATCTCAAATTTGACACAAGGTTTGTTAGTGATGAACTGATTAAAATTATTGATAATTATGAAGAGCCATGTTCGATAAAAGAAGATATATTTGGCTTTATGAAAAGAAAAAACTATAGCGCATGGCAATTAGACGTGCATGGTTATTGCTCACCTGATTTGGTGAACATCGTAGATTATACTATTAATACCAAAAAAATACAAATTATTGGGACAACTGAAAAAAATTTAACTTCATTTATTATGGATTCTTACGATTTTGACGTGTGCAAAAACATATATGATTATAACAATGTTACAATTTATTGTTTGAATGATATATTCACTAAAAATACTAATTTCAATAAAACTTATGATATTGATAAAAACGTTCAACGTTATTTAAAATATAGCAAACGAGGGTTTGAATTTTATTCGCAAAAAAAAGTTAACAAGATAAACGATATTAATGTATTTGATCACGTGGGTATCGAAACTATTAAAATAATACCTACTGATGATAAATATAAATCGATCACTACGAATAATTTTGCGTGTATGGAGAATGGGATCTACTTTATGAGAAAACCGGGAAGTATTTCGCGCAAAGATATGGTATTCAAAATACAAGATAATAATTTGACACTCGATAAAATACCTGCTTATCGATGTGATTCAAAATGTTTATTTCATAGTATCTATCCAAAAATTTATCATTTGCACGCGAATGTGACTTCATCTTTTCAAGATCCTAGATATGTCGAAAAGAATCATATAGCGTTTAATGATTTACCCAATAGAAATTATAATCCCATGAAAAAATGGGACAGCTATGAGTACCATACATGCCAAAAAATATTTATCATTGACGAACAATTCATTTAAAGAAATAATAATAACATTAAAATATTAATGTTATTGTTTCTGCTATCCTTACTATTTATCGCTATTCAATCACAAACCGCATGTGGATTCGATAGAACTACAATTATTTATGCGCCAGGATCATCTTGTTCGAGTAAAATCGTAGAATCCGATTGCCTTTCCTCAGTTGCACTTGATATTACAACAGGTCAAAGTTACAAATGTCTATTTAGTGCAGGTACTTGTTCTCAAGATACAACCGCATGTAAACCATCATGTTTCCTCGGCGATCGCCACCCTGTCTCACCATCATGCTCTTATTCTACGTGTAATTCCGAATTCATAGGTGGTTACGGTAACAGTCAAATTTGTTACATGAATTATCTTGCTATTTGCACTTCAATCCCGTGTGATTTTTCTTGCACTGGTTATGTCACCGTATCATCTTGTTCAGGATTAACACAAGCCCAATGTAAAGTATCTCAAATACATAGTGCAACAGGTGACAACAATTGTGCTTGGGATGGATTTGGCTGCGTAATGAAGGAGGAATGTATTAAAATTTGCGATGGTGTTTATAGCACGTCTGATTGTACTACTGTTTCTCCTGTTGGTGATTGCGAACAGTATTATGAATTGCATGCTGGAAATTTAAAATATGACTGCCAATATGGATTTGGTTCTTGCTCTAGTACGTATTCGAATGGTAAATGTTACTTTCCGGGCGCTGGAAATTGCGGTGGAACAATTGCAACATCATGTTCTTCTTTTATTACCAAAAGTACTTGCAATGCGCGTTATATTTTAGATGGTGGTATTGGTGGTACTTATAGACAATGTGGTTGGACATCGGGCGCTGGATGCTTTCCGAATAAACCGTGTAAACATTAATTATTTGATAATTAAAATATTTAGTTATCAAATTACTCTGTTAAAGTATTATTCTTTTCTTTCTTGATTGTTTGAACCCATTCATAACATTGGTAAAGAATAAATGATGCGAACATAACACATACAATAAATGTTAATCCTTGAAAAGTTATACGTGTAACCGATGAAGATATGCTGTCTTCAATCGATGTATTAAAATTTTGACCAAACGTTATGTGAGTAACTGATAATGGAATGCCCCCCTTAATTGATTTATTAAAATAAGGACTAAATGACAAATGAGTAACAAAATTTGGAATATCTGTCCCATGTATACGAAGATGCACAAATTTTGCATGTTTGGGACATTTAGTGGCCTTATCTATCATTTCTACGTTCTCGAAATTATCAAAATATGGTAGCATATCTATCTTTTCTATATTTATTTTTTCAGAATAAACCATTTTGTATTTTAAATTATCCATTTGTTTAGAAACCATAGATAGACAAATTTTTCCGTGATCTGATACGAATTTACTTATTTCTAAAACCAGATCGATTTGCAACGATAACATTTTTGAACGTTCTTCGATATATTGAATTGCTGGTATTTTTTAATCAATTTTTATCCAATATTAAAAAAATGAAAAATATATCGTTATGTCGTCTTATTGTTAAATCTAATAATAATCCCATGGAACTTCCGGCCGACTTATTTTATCTAATTTGTGATTACGCCAACGTGTCCAGCATTCGGATATTATATCGAACCAATTCTAAGTTTTATAAACTAGGTAAAAAATATATCAATAAAAAAATATATGATAAAAATCCAATAATGTTTGGTGGATTTGTGCAACATTATTGCATGGAAAAATTTACTATCGAATTAGGATTGGATGGTTTTAATATTCCGATGTCCCATTATGTTAAAAAAAATAAAGTGATATGTTCTGTTTTAGCCTATCTTGGACGATTATCATTGTTAAAAAAAGCAATCGTATATGGATGTAAAGTAAAACACGACACTCCTACATTTGCTGCCAGATCTGGTTATGTTGATATTTTGCATTTTTGTAAAACATTGTTGCCATTCGAATGGGATATTCGACGCCAGATAGAAAATTTGGCTGCTGCTAATAATCAACTCGACGTTCTTATTTATTTAGATGAACATGATGGAATCACCTGCTATAGAAACGTTGTCGACAATAGCACTGAAAAAGGACATTTAAATATATTACAATGGTGTCACAGGCGAAATCCTATACCTATCAATCAGCAACTGGCTGTCAAATGTGGACATCTACACATATTAAAATGGAGTGCGGAAACCTGTTTGATCAAATTTAAATCTTTATTATGTGATGTCATATTTTTCAATCAAGTTCATATTTTAAGATGGATAATCGATGAGGGACATATGTTACAAAATAAACATTACAAAATTGCTATTGAAAATGATGCTACAGATGTGATCAAATGGATTTTATTAGAATACCCAAATCCACCGGTTGACCTAATTCGTAATTATGCTGTCGTCCACGATAAGAAACATGTTTTTCAAATATTGATAGATTGTGGACATGTTATTGGTGAATCAATGTTTCAAATTGCTATGAACCAAAGATCAAAATATATTATGACATGGATGGTGAAACAAAATATATTAACTCACAAAATTAAAATTGTTAATCAAAGATGGCCATCCGATGTCTATTGTGCGACAGTTGAGGAAATAGAACCCGTTAAAGAATTGTTATTGGCGCGCAATTTGATACACTTGGATACTTCGACATGTATTAAAATAATTCAATGGGAATGCATAGGATACATCGTCAATAAGATCCACAATATCCCCAAATCGCCTTATCATTTTATTATTGGAAATTCGAACGTTAATAGAATACCATATGATGATAAAGATGCCGGTAATGGACAAAAATTGTTTTATTTTGATGCTGATGGACAAATGGAAATGTTGCCGCTAGGTAATGGGTGCAATTGTTGGTGGTATTTGTTAGCATGTACATTAACAGGTATCAATAAATCATACGTTTCAAAAATGAAAGAATGTAGTTACCATAAAGATCTCATACATTTGCGATGTTAACATCAATTGATAAATTAATTCTTAACTTATCAATTTTCGTTGCCATAAAATTTGGTCATTCGATGTCACAGACAAGATGATCGCCAAGAGATTTGAATGTTCGAATATTTGTTCATTCAATGTTACGGGCAAGATGATTGCGGAGAGATTTGAGTGCGCAAATATTTGATCATTTAATGTTACTGGCAAGATGATTGCCTTGATTTGAATGTGCAAATATTTGATCATTCAATGTTACTGGCAAGATGATTGCCAGGAGATTTGAAGGCGTCAATATTTGATTATTCAATGTTGCTGGCAAGAAGAAATGCCGTGAGATTTGAATGCGCAAATATTTGATCATTCAATGTTACTGGCGAGAGAATTGCCAAGAGATTGGAACGCGCAAATATTTGGTCATTCAATGTTGCTGGCGAGAGATTTGCCAAGAGATTGGAACGCGCAAATATTTGGTCATTCAATGTTGCTGGCGAGAGATTTGCCATGAGATTTGAATGCGCAAATATTTGATCATCCAATGTTGCTGACGAGAGAATTGCCAAGGAATTTGAACGCTTCAATATTTGATTATTCAATGTTACTGACAAGATTTGTATCGCCCAGAGATTTGAATGTTCGAATATTTATCTATCCAATTTTGCTGGCAAGAATTGTATCGTTTAGAGATTTGAATGTCCAATGTCGCTGGCATGAGTTGTATAACATTATTTGATAATTAAAAAATTTAATTATCAAAACAAAGATGTTTGATATGATCGAGGATAAGGAATCATATCTCTAATGTTATCCATCCCAGTGATAATCATCAATAATCGATCGATACCAATTCCGCTACCACCATGTGGCACAGAACCATACTTGCGCATATCGATATAAAATTTCATTGTCTCTTTCTTAACTCCTGATTCGTCCATCCTAGCCAATAATTTTGCATAATTATGTTCTCTCTGTGATCCACCAACGATTTCACCGAATTTCGGAAACAATAAATCAAAACAATCAACATGTTCTATATCACTTCCTGGATCTATCTTTGGCATATAAAAACTTTTAATTTTGGCAGGATAATACCTAACAAACACCGGACTAGAATCAAATAACTTTTCAGTGATATACATTTCGTGCTCTTTTGTCAAATCATCGTCATATCGTGGCATAACTTCAAATTTTACTTTTTGATTTGCAACATCATCTAACATTAATTTTACACATTCAGCATGCGATGAAATAATAAAAGGGACTGTCGCGTATTTCTGCAACATTGAAATAAGTTTTGAATTATATTTTGATTGCAAAAATTCTAACTCTTTTGGACATGTTTGTAAGATTTTTGTGATACAAAATTTGATGTATGATTCATTGACTTTTATATTATCTTCTAAAGTTGAAAATGCAAATTCTAGTTCTAACATCCAAAATTCAGCCACGTGTAACGGTCCAAATGATGGTTCTGCTCGAAATGCTGTGGTCATAGTCCATACTTTAGATAAGCCTCCCATCAAACCTTCTAGATGCAATTGCCCGCTAACTGTCAAGTATGTTCTTTTCCTAAAAAAATCGTGATCGAAATCTTTTGTTGCGACTACTTTGCCATCTTCCGTTAAACCATCCAAAATAGTTGTAACAGTAAAAGGATGTGCACCAGATTCGCATTCGTTGTCAGTGATCAAAGGAATTTGTACTTCAACAAATCCAAGAGAATCAAAAAATTCAGTTGAAGAAGATCTTAACTTGGATTTGATCCTGGCTATTGAACTGAATGTGTCATCTTTGGTGCGTAAATGAGGCAAAGATCGGAATCCTGCGAGTGTCGTTGAATATCCTGCTAAGGGATATGTTTCTGGTTCGATAATATCGCCAAGGATAATATATTCTGATGCTAACACTTCGAATGATTGTTTTTTGCCTAAACTTTCTACAAATTTTCCTTTAACTTTTATTGACATACCAACAACTCCCCTCGAAATGATTGAATCATCTGTCAAATTCTTTGGATCAAAAACAATTTGCAAATGATCGAGACAAGAACCGTCCGACAGGTGAACAAATGCGAGTGATTTTTTTCCAGTAGTTCTAAATCTTTTGATCCATCCGCAAACATATATTTCGGTGTTTAAATATTTGTTGGTTGAATCGAATAGTATTTTGATGTCCGTGTAAGATTGTGCAAATCCAATGATTGGTTGGTCCATTATGGTATTAAAACTGTTATGTTATGACAGTTTTAATACTTTTTTATTCAATTTTTTATAAAATCCAAAATTCAACGCGTTCTATCGTTGACGGAATACTTTTACGCAGATGTTTTTGATATGAACTACTCATTATCAACGAACTTACCGATGAGGGGGTCTTTTTTGCAGAATGTTGGAAACAATGACCAAATTTTAAGTAATTTACAGATGAAGGTATATTATCGCATATAGATTGATTAAATTTATTGCCAAAAAATAATTGTGTTACCGATTTTGGAATGGCATTTTCTATCGGTTGATTAAAATATTTGCCGAATGTTAAATGAATCACAGAATCAGGAATATGTCCTCCTATTGGTTGATTAAAATTATCGCCAAACGTTAAATGGGTCACAGAATCAGGAATGCAATTGTTAATTGATTTATTAAAATACATTCCAAATATTAAATGTGTCACTGAATTCGGAATACTATCTTCTACTGATTGATTGAAAAAAATGCCGAACACCAAATGGGTCACAGATTTCGGAATATTTCCTCTTATTGATCGATTAAAATTATCGCCAAATGTTAAATGAGTCACATAACCAGGGATACAATTGTCAATCGGTCGGTCAAAACTATATCCAAATTTTAAGTGTGTTACAGAATTAGGAATTATTCCTTGTAGTGAACAGTCAAACCAGGTGCCAAACATTAAATGTGTTATCGTTGAAGGTAATCTACTTTTAATTTTTTCGTTAAATTGAAAGCCATATGATAAATGGGTAACATTTTTTGGATATTTGACAGGGTTCCACGATGTTCTTACAAATTTAAAATTATCGAAATATGGTAGATTTTCGATTTCGTAAATATTTATTTCATCGTGGTATATGAATTTAAATTTTAATCTATTCAATGAACTACAAGTTGCCGAGAGTAATATTTTTCCTTTATCCGACAAGTCCTCTCCTATTTTTAGTATGATATCATCGCAAAAGGCTAGCATTTTTTTGTTCCTCATCAATGTATAATTCATTGACGTTTCAATAATCAATTTTATACAAAAAATGTGCGATCGCTATCTTATTTAGTTTTAGAGATTGCAAAAATCATCAAGGAATATGCCAGGTTGTGAAAGTTTTTTGATCCAGGAGCTTCTAAATTTGAAGAGATACCAAAATGAATTATTTGACAACTAAAGATGTTTATTTATCAAATATTTTTCTCGTTACTTATGAAAATGTCAATAATTATCCCATTTCACATTCTTCAAAACACGACGTATAATCTTGTGGCTATAATTTTTGCTTAAATTTATTTGTTCAATGGATGCTGGAATTTTATTTATCGATTGTTGAAAGTTAAATCCAAATGTCAAATGTGTTACTGTCATGGGAATATAATCTTTAATTTTTTGATCAAACATGTCTCCGAATACTAAATGCGTAATTGTTGATGGCAGAAAATTCTTGATCGGTTTGTTAAAATTTCTACCAAATGTCAAATGTGTTACTCCTACTGGGATAGCATTTTTGATTGAACGATTGAACATATCGCCGAATGTTAAATGCGTGACTGATTGTGGTATGTTACTTGCAATTGGCTTATCGAACATGTCACCAAATATTAGATGTGTAATCGTTGGTGGCAAAGCATTCTTGATCGATTTGTTAAAATTTCTTCCAAATATTAAATGCGTCACATGTTTTGGAATATTACCTTTTATCAATCTATCAAATAAATCTCCGAATTCCAAATATATTACCGATGCGGGGATATTATTTTTGATAGATTCATTGAAATTATGACCGAACGTTAAATGGGTTACAGATTTTGGTATGCTATCTTTGATTGATTTATCAAAATATCTGCCAAAAGCCAAATGGGTAAGATACGGTGGGAGATTGTTTTTAATAGGCATGTCAAAATAATCTCCAAATGTTAATTGCGTTACAGATGGGGGAATATTATTTTGAATTGACTGATTGAATTTTTCGCCAAATGTTAAGTGAGCGACAGATGACGGAATATTATTTTGGATCGGTTGATCGAAACAATCACCAAATGTCAAATGAGTAACAGATGGCGGAATATTATTTTGGATCGATTGGTTAAAACAATCACCGAATGTCAAGTGAATAACAGATGGCGGAATATTATTTTGGATCGATTGATTAAAATAATAACCAAATGTTAAGTGAGTGACAGATGATGGGATGCTATTATGGGTTACCTTTCTTAAATAATTATCCAGCGGTAAATGAGTATTGGCATCTATCGTCGATCGACTTACAGGTTTATCATTATGATCGTAGAATACTACATGATTATTGATTGGTTGATTAAAACGAAAGCCAAATGTGAGGTGCGTTATTGATGATGGCAAGAGTCCTATGATTGACTTATTGAAACTAGCACCAAATTTTAAATGAATCACAGATGAAGGGATAGTTATTTGAATAGGTGAATCGAATGTATCTTGAAAAGTTAGATGTGTTATCATATTCGCATATGGATTTTTTTTGCCGCTAAATCTATCAAAAAATTGTTCTTCTGCGCCAGGATGCAATATATAATGCACATATTTTGTATGTTTTAAGATTTTGAGGCCGATAGATTCCATCCGCACATTTTTATTATTTGGCCATCCAATATATCCCAATAATATTTGAATATGTTCAAAATTATGAAGATATGGCAAATGTTCTATCTTCCGGATATGAACCAGTTCTGTATATATCAACTTGTACTTTAACTTGTCCATCGTTTTTGACGTAGCAGTGAATCTGATTTTGTCCTTATCGGTCATCTGTTCTGTGATTTTCAAAATTACGTCTTCATATATCGGCAACATGATATATATGTATCAGATGTTTTTTTGCTATTATTTGCGACTAAATGTTTTGGTTACCAATTTTATTGGATAGTATTTTTTGACTGGTGTTAAAAAGTATGAACTCTACATGTTGATTTACCTCGTATACATTTGGATTCGCAATAGTATTCTTTACATATTCGATCACTTAGTTCAACTTCATCTTTTATTGCTTCAATATTTTCTTCTATTGTCACAAAATTTCTTCTCATGTTTTTGATACCTTCTTCCACTGTCATAATATTTCTATTGATTTGTTTGATATCAGCCTTAATTATTTTTAAATCTTCCAATATTTTTGCATTTGGATCATACAAAGATTCTTTATCGTATGATACTAAATAATAATCGAGTTCAGAATAATATTTTTTGGGATAGGGATAATTTGGATCTAATAAAAAAGCGTACATATGCTTAAATAATTTTACTGAGCGATCGATAATTATTTCTCCTTCAATGTTACAATCTGTCATCATTGTGTCGAATAATTGCGAACGACGTATGATTTCTGTTGATACTTTGAATATTTTTCCAGATATATTTATTATGGTTGTCATTTGATTAATTTGAGTCAGGATATTTGATATGACAGTTATTGTTTCAATTTTTTGGTGATTCAACGTTGCTGGCAAGAGAAAGCATTGCCTGGGGATTTGAGCGCGCTAATATTTGATCGTTCAATGTTACCGGCAAGAGAAAGAATTACCTGGAGATTTGAATGTGCCGATATTTTATTATTTAATGTTGCTGGTAAGAGAGATGATTGAATGTCCTGATATTTGATCATTCAATGTCGCTGGCAAGAGAAAATATTGCCTGGAGATTTGAACGGGCTAATATTTGATCATTCAATATTACCGGCGAGATTGTCCAATTTTGAATATCAAATATTTGATTATTCAATATAACTGACATGAAAAAATAATTGAATATTCAAACGCCATAGTGATATGATCACAAAAGATGTCATTATCATGTTGAACACAGACATACAATATCTCATCTTTCATCTTCTTCCAATATCTGACAAGCGATCGTTTGTTCGCATCAACAAACTCGCAAACAAATTATCTATTCACATGCCTCAAGTAGAAATTGATTTTCAAAAAATGATGAACGATGCAAACTTTTTTCATAATGGTATGGGTGATTTATTTTTTTATCCGCTTTATAAGTTTACACTTGAATTATTATATGATGGATACGATGTCCCAGATAAATATATCATAATGGAAAACAAAAGTCTGTACCAATTTCCAAGGATTTATAAATACCTTGCCAAGCAAGATAATTTTACAATAATTCAAAAACTATTGCGAATAAATCCCACCGGTTTCAATACCAACAGCAACACCGAATGTGTAATGATCGGCGCAGCAATGACAGGAAATATTAAAATTTTGGAATGGATGTTTCAAAACTATTGTGGATACTATTTTTCAGTCACCGTTTCTGCCATCAAAGCAGGACAGTTCGATGCGTTGTTGTGGTTAGTCAAACATAATTTTCCTATATCGAACAAAGCTACTTATTATGCAGCTGGTTATGCACGTATGGATATTTTGCAATTTCTTGTTGTTCATATGCGAATGCATGTTGATCCATGCCTCGCTATACGCAATGGTCACTTTGATATTGTCAAATATATTTATTCAGTATATCCTGATAACATGCGCGTGTGTGGCATCATTGATGAAGCCATATGCTCTGGTAATCTTGATCTTGTAAAATTTATTTACGAAAAAAATGAAGGGACGTTTTCGGATGCCGCATTCATAAAACATTTACATATATTGGAATGGCTTTACGAAAATAATCATTTTCTATCCAAATCACACATATCGTTGAATGTCGCACGTGGAGGAAACATGGAATGCTTACAATTTCTTTATCGTCATAATTTACTAATCCTCAATGAAAAAGTATTTTATGCAGCAGCCTTGGGAAGGAATATCCAGATGATCATATTCTTGCGGAATTTGGGATGTCCGATGAATGAATATGTGATACATGGTACTTTTTCGACAACAAAATATATAAAAAGTTGGTCTTGCTTCATCTTAAAATTGTTGTTAGAATGGGGATGTTCTGCTGATGGATATTGTGCGGCAGCTGCGTATCTGGGTGAATTAGATCTTCTGCAAACTCTTTGCGCATATGGCAGCAAATTACATAGCGGTGTAATTGACAACGCAGCACGATCCGGACATCTTCATATTATCATATGGTGTAAATCGCAAGGATGTGAATGGGATATACGAGCTTGCATTAACGCTGCTGAAAATTGTCATTTGGATGTGTTGAAATGGTTACGAGGGTTTGACAGAAATAAATATAAAATAAAATCAGAAGAGACCGAAATTTGTCCTTGGAGCGAACTAGTTTGCTGTTATGCTATCAAACAAGGTTATATCGAGATGTTAAAATTTGCGATAGATAATGGTTGTGAATTTGGAGAATATAGTCGAAATGCGCTTGCAAATCAAAATAATCCAGCTATTTTAGATTGTGTTAAACATATCATTTAATCAATTTTGATAACTAAATTTTTTAATTATCAAATTTCCTCAAAATATATCAATTTTTTCTAGTTTTGAAAGCTTTTCTCTAATAATGTCTTCGCTTGCATGATAACAATCTTCCAAACATAGATCTTTCAAATTTGTAAGTTCGCATATATCCTCGTTTGTCACTTCAGAATCGCACAAAAGTAAAGTTTCTAAATTTTTTAGTTGTCTTATTGTTGCTCCTGTAACAAACGATCCGCCGAACACTGTCAATGATTTTAATTTTGTCATTTTGGCAATATCACTATTATTAATTTTGCTGGCACGTAAATATATGCTCGTTAAGTTTATTAAATATTTTAATGACTCGTATGTTATGTAACGTGACTCATTAATGCTTAACTCAACAATGTTTGTTAGATATTTAATTGATTGATCTGTTATGGATTTACAATTAGAAACATATAAATGTGTCACATTTGTTAGATATTTGATAGAACAGTCCAATATTTGTTTATTGAACGCAAGTTTCAAATAATTTATTTTTGTAAGATGTTTAAACGAATCACCGTTGATGAGACGACTGTAACTTATATCTAATTTTGTGATATTCTTCAAATATTTTAGTGAATCGTCTGTGATAATATTATTACGTTTTAAATCTAACTCTGTAATATTTGACAAATATTTTAACGATGTGCCATTTATTTTAGTATTTTGTTGCAATGATAATGATGATAAATTTGTCAATTTACGTACCATTTTATCTGTAACGTACTTATTCATGCCTAAAATTAATGTCCGTAACGTCGTAAGCGATCCTATTGTAATGTTTGATGATATACCTAAATCAAGTTCTATCAGATTTTTAAACTTAGAAAGCGTATCCAGTGTTGCCGGTTTAGCATGATGATATTGTCCGTGCCATAATTTTACAGCCATTGGTTTGGTGCACCAAATATTATACCATAGTTTGCAAACGACTGAATTATTTTTGTTGATCCATCGATAAACGATTTCATTCGGTAGATTCATAATATTTATTTCTAGTTAAGATGATCATTAATGAGACTGTTTATATCAATTTTTTATCATAATAAATATTATTATGATAAAACATTTTTAAGGTGCACAAGGTCTATCGGGCATACATCCAGGGGTACCAGTTCCGGCACTATTATCGAAATATTTACATTTTCGATAAGTTCCACCAGATACAACAAGATCCCACATATATTTCGAATTACACGTCGATTCAGTAGTAAAACTGCTGCATACTGCTCCATTTCCTGTATATGTACCTGAACAGGTTGGATGACCGGGATAGTAGCATTGATTGCTAGTTGCTGTAGTACAATATCCATTAAGCGTAACATTCGCTGTGCAATCATATTTCAAAGTTCCGACTGTTTGAAAATACGATCCACAAGGGACATTGTAAAGACTAGTGCATGAAGTAGTTGGATAGATACCGTTACAAATTTTGATACATACATTGCCAGCAACACACGTTGACGTTCCGATATCCCACGCACAACGTACATCTCCATTCAAATTACCGTGAAGCGTATATCTTTCACATGCATATTGTGAAGTTACTAAGCCGCAACTGTTAAACAATGTATTATATCCGGGGCAAGAAAAATCGCAGGCTTGACTACCACACGTTAAATCTTGCTTAAAATAACACATTTGTGAATTACCAAAACCTCCAGTATATTTATTACTGTAACAACTAGATGGATCACTTGGATTTGTACATGCAGAGCCACTCGTTCGACCATTCATGAAACAGGATGGTTTACAAGTTGTGCTTCCAGTTGTGCATGCACCGGAAACCCAATTACATGGAAAGACGTTGCCGTTATTCCAATCAAGAAAATTTGTTAAAAGACAGTCAGCTTTATTTGTTACCGATGAACAAAAGGTAATCCCCAAAAATCCTACTTCTTTGGTTCTTTCGACACCACAAGGTGCAGATTGAACAGCAATTAGCAATACTAGCAATACTAACATTTTTGATGATATATATTATATAATGACCTTCCTAGCCGTATTTTTTTCAATTTTTTTTGTTGATGACTAAATTTTTTATTCATCAACAATCTTGTCATAAATTCTATCCCAAAACATTTCTGCATGAATCTTTATAATCATTTGCCGTATCTCAAATGGCATCCCTAGTTCTATCATGCACATCAAATATTCTATAAACTGCGCGCTATATGCTTTAGTTCTCTTGTCGTTCAAAATAAATGAAAATATCTTTAGTGGTACCGGCCGCATTAGTTGTGCATAAACTAAATATTTATGATTATATATGCCTACGTCATTTCTTGGAATCTTTCGAAATCTATCTAAATCGTCATGTGCAACGTAGAATTCTGCAATTGTATGCAACGATATCCCTGGGTTTAAATGATCAAATCTATCTATCTTACCACAATAAGTCACATATCGAGTCACATTTAGTTGATCAAATTTTGTTTTCCTAACTGGTTCTATAAAATTTATGACTATTTTTTCGTTATTATCATTATCGTGATCGATAAATTTTACATTATACGTATAACGAATCGCATGAGCAAATATATATCTACATGTTATATGTGTAGAATTTTGTGGAAATATTGATATGTCTACGTTTATTATTACGTTTGTAAAATTATTATAGAATGCAATTGGCAGATGTAACATTTCAGAAATATTAGTTGGCTGTGTAAATAATATGTCTGGCGATTCTGTGAACATCTGCCAGTTGGATGCCAAAATAGTCATCTTTTCTTTGTCACTCAAAAAGTCACATAGAGAAACTAACAGTCTTTTCTTCAATTTTAACATTCTAGTCATGATTTATAATATAAACTAATGTAGCGATTTATAAATCAATTTTATTTTGATCAATATATCACCGTAAATATGTAATACGTTCTTTTGAACTTCCACGTGCGCGAAAAAAACCGCTTGATAATACGATCTCTTCAACATAACTTGGTATATTTTCTAAGGCTTGGTCAAATTCCTCATCATACAAGCTGCCCCTACTTCCTAATGGCATCGATATGTTTCTTTCAAATGTCAATTTTGAAATTGAAGGTATAAGATTATTTTTAATGTGACCAATGAATAATTTGATAATTTTCATCACCTTATCATAATCTTCACCACAATATTCTACATCCAATGTAACGTGTTTTATAGTTTTACAATACTTTAACGATCCATAAAATTTGCTCGCGCGTTTTTTAAATGCCAATGGGGATGATAAATCATAAGAAGTTATATGTTCGACGTTTAAGATGATCGAAAGATGTGTTACTGGACAATATCTTATCGACTGATTAAATCGTGTACCAACCGTTAAATGTGTCACGGAAGGAATGTGATTTTGTATCGGTTGATCAAAATACCTTCCAAATTTTAAATGAGTTACGCTTTTAGGTATGTTTTTTTTAATTGATTGATCAAACCAATCTCCGAATCTTAAATGTGTTATTCCATTAGGAATACTATTTTTAATAGGCTGGTTAAACAAATGTCCAAACTCTAAATGAATCACGGAAGATGGTATGATTCTTACAATTGATTGATTAAAATGGTCATTGAAGGTCACATGTGTTATAGTTGAAGGAATGATTTGTGTTATTCGTTCGTTAAAACCATAATTGTATGATAGATGAGTAACTCCAAAAGATTCTATCAACCGATATTCGGCATCAGAACGACATCCATATCTTAATCCATTTTCTGTACGCGATAATCTTCCAACCTTCGACAAATCAATACCTCCATGACGTATTATCTTATATTTCAATTGATTAATTTTAGTACATGTAGCTGTCAACGCAATTATTTCTTTGTTTTGCAAAAAAATAGTTATTGAAGTAGAAACATCCAAAGACAAAAAGTATTTCTCCATTTTGCTCGTATCAAAGTAAGATAGGTCGTGGTAATTAAATTTTCAATTTTATTGACAATGATCTTATCAATGATCTTATCAACAAAATTTTATTCCAAATATTTTATCATTTTTACTGTTTTTGGTATTTCGTTTGTCTTACAAAAACCGGATCCTAAAGTTAAATGAGTGATGGATTCTAAAAAAACGATTTCTTGATTGAACGAATGACCAAATGTTAAGTGGGTAACATATGGCGGAATTGCTCCATTTATGCATTTATTGTAGTTATCACCGAATGTCAAGTGGGTAACAAACGGTGGGATTATGCCAAATACATACTGGTTAAAATATTTTCCGAATGTTAATTCTCTTACAGATAATGGTAACATATCTGCGGGAATAAAATCAGCACCAACATTTAGTGTTAGATGTGATACTCTACATCCTGATAATGGTTTATTAAATGATTCACCGACTGTTAAATGTGTTACATTTGGTATATTACAAAATAAATCTTGGTTAAAACATGCGCCGAATATCAATGTCTTAACTGAATGCGGAATATCGTACCCAAAATTTTTGTTGAATTGATGTCCAAGTTTTAGACAAGTTACAGATTGTGGTATGTATTTTCTAATAGATTTATTGAAATAATATCCAAAAGTTAGATTGATCACCGAATTAGGTATAACGCCTTTGATCGAATTATTAAATTGGTCCCCAAATTTTAGGTTCGTTACGGATGACGGAATATTACCTTTGAGCACTTGCTTAAATCTCGAAGCTACAGATATTCGTAGCGGGGGTTGTAATTGTGGATCTTCATGATATAAATCAGATGGTATACCAAATGCTAAATGTGTTACGGTTGCTGGGATACTTCCGTCAATAGGTTGGTTAAAGTAATCTCCAAATATCAATACGGTTACAAATGAAGGAATATTTCCTTTGATCGGTTGATTGAAATATCTACCAAATCTTAGGTCAATAACGGAATCAGGAATGCATTTATCTATTGATTGGTTAAAATCATCACCAAATATCAATTGTTTCACTCCATCTGGTATGTTATCTTTGATCGATTTATTAAAATCATACCCAAATAATAAGTAATTTACAGACGGCGGAATATTGCGATCAATCGGAAAATTAAAACGATCACCGAACTTGAGAAATGTGACATTTGGTGGAATGCAACCGTCTATCGATTGATTAAAATTAGTACCAAACACTAAATGAACCACCGTCATAGGAATACTATTCTGTATCGGCTGATTAAATTCGTCGTTAAATTTCAAATGAGTTAAACATGGTAGCGCTATTCCGGCAATAGATTTATTAAAACATTTGCCAAACGTTAAATGAGTCAAGCGACTGAACGTTGACTTTCTGGTTCGTATTATCGCATTGCACATAATTGCCATATGAGTAACATTCGAAAGAATGAATTTTGAATCTTCGTTAGATTTAGGAACGGTAACGAGTGAAAAAAAAACGATATCGGTATGCTTTGGTACCCATTTAGTTTCATCTGTTATTAAAACTTTTTTGAAATTTTCACGATATTTCAGATTTATTATTTTAGCAACGCGAACGAGACCATAAAAAGAAATCATATATTTTAGCTTATCCATCGCTTTCGAAGTTTCAGATAACGATATTATGTCTTTGTTGGCCGATCTTTGCAATATTAAGGATGTTATGTCTATGCATGCAAGGAAGTCTACCATTCTGTTGATATTTTGATTATGAAATAGGTTACAGAGAGATACAATTTCATTTTTTTTGATAAACAAATCTTTTTTGGTTATCAAATAGTCGTCAACTCGACAGCAATATATCCTATCATAAAAACACTACCACAAATTGCCGTCACAAATGTCGCGGCAATAATAGGTTCCGCAATTTCATAAACTGAGTAACTCGGCACAGAAGCGCACAATGCACAAATACCAATATTCTTTTCTAATTTAGTTACCGGAGTTCTAAATCTACATTCAGTTGGATTGATAAACTCTTTTATTTTAGTTATGATTTTGCGCAAACTTGTATCACTTTTTGGAAGATTTAAATATAACTTTTTTGATCTTATTGGTCGAATTAGTTTTGTAAACATACGATAATAGATCTCAATAGTTATTAATTTTTTGATCATCTACAACTAAAATTTTTATTTGTCAATATCTATTCATTCTCTATTAACAAAATTACCCCCTTATCGATATCATCATCAAAGATGTTGTTTGATACGTATCTCCCATGATAATGATTCATTTTTGGAAACAATGTTTGTATGACACACTTTTTTTGTGGAAATGCACATTTTTGTATGTACAAACTTGTATATGTTTCATCCTGTTCCTCATAAAACGATACATCAATGATATCAAACACGTTAGAATGGGCATCGATGGTGCAAATAGAATTATTTTCAATTACAAATCTTCCATTAATCTGCTCACGGTAATTCTTTTCCTTAACTTTCATAATATTAAAATACGAGTGAAATATTTCGTCGTTAGTTATCAATTTTGTAGGATTATCTGGAAAATAAAATCGGAATCCTCGTTCGTGAAACTCAGCAAAACTACGAGATAACAAAGATAATGGTTTAGATGTCGATATTGTTGTGACTTTAGCAAAAATCTCTTCAATTCTATTTATATGTAACTCGTTTGTCGCAAATTTATATGTGTTTTTGTTACCCGCGTATCCAATATAATTATGAACAAATGTTTCATTACTAATAGATTCACTTAACGAACATATATTTAATTCTATGTTTTTGATAAAGTATTGCATCGTAGTCATACGAGTTTGTTGACGCCAATTATTAATAAACGTACCAATACCTTGCCTTCCCGAATATTTTTTATTTACCATAAATTCGACGATCATGTTGTCGTTATTCTTTATCAAAATATTTACATAATCTAGTATGTCACCACATAAATATTGTGTAATAAAGTTTCCGACTATAGTCGCGCCAGTTTTTTGCATTACTTCTACAAATTCATCATAATTATCATCTAAATTTTCTCTCAATAATTTCTTTATTCCAATTATTGCATTTTTTTTGATATCATTTATTGATATCATTTTATTGTATCTTTTACAGGATAATAAGAGATTGTGTAAATCTATTGGAAAAAGATACGGTTCTATATTTGCAAATACGTCTCCGAATAATACTTGTTCCATTTGTTATAGTTATGCTATATTAGCGTGTTTTTTTGCTGTTAGTTTTTCATTTTTTTATTATCGAACATTGACGTACAAATCTCTAGCAAATACGGTCCTTGTAGCAATATTGCGTTCGAATTTTGGTGACTTATTGAATATGACATGCAAATCTCTGGTAAATACAATCCTTTGCAGCAAAATCACGTATATTTCCATAGATCATTGAAGTTACACGCAATTTTGCTGCGAAGAATCGTAATTTGCTGGGGATTTGCATGTAGATTCAATAGAACATTAAAGTTACATGCAATTTTGCTGCGAAGAATTGTAATTCGCAGAAGATTTGCATGTAAATTCAATAGAACATTGAAATCATATGCAATTTTGCTGCGAAGAATTGTAATTTGCATGTAGATTCAATAGAACATTGAAGTCACATGCAATTTTGTTACAAAGAATCGTAATTCGCCAGAGATTTGCATGTAAATTCAATAGAACGTTAAAGTTGCATGCGATTTTGCTGCGAAGAATTGTAATTTGCTGGAGATTTGCATGTAGATTCAATAGATCATTAAAATTACATGCAACTTTGTCGCGAAGAATTGTAATTTGCATGTAGATTCAATAGAACATTGAAGGATTGTAATTTGCTGGAGATTCAATAGAACGTTAAAGTTACATGCAATTTTGCTGCGAAGAATTGTAATTCGCTAGAGATTTGCATATTAACTCAATAGATAATCAAAATCATACACAAAGTTATTATCAAGAATTGTCCAAAAAGTACATACATAAAAAATTGAATAAAAATTTATCTTGACATAACAAAAACCCAATTTGAATAATATATCTATGGATCTATCTATCGCTTTAAGAATTATCACTTTTTGCGAATCAACAAGAAATTATTATTTGCCAACAATCGTTCGTAACAATATCACGTTATTATTCAAACTAACGAGCAAATGGCTATCACTATACTTCGATGACTCAATAACTAAAACACATTTAACTATTCCAATTGAGAAGGTACTAATAAATCTAGGTGACGTCATATCAACAAATCCTATTGATGATAGATTAGTTAGTCATTACAATGATATTTTTTCACGATGTAGCGAAAAACTAATGTTAGGTAATAAAGAAATTGATGACTTAGTCGCAGTTTTCAAAAATGTTAGTCTACAATATGATATGTCGGATTTGATGAATGATTTTTCTGACGTTAAAATCGTATGATCTCAAAAATGAATTAATATTTATTTTTGAGAACTAAATAACAATAATGTAAATTTAGTCATATTTGATTACTATTTAGGCTAATTGTGATACATTAAATATTTCAATTTTTGATACATTACCAATAAAATTGATCATTTTAGAATTTAAAATCTTAATTCAATGTTTTATCAATAAAATGAAGACAATGTTACAAAAGAGAATATCAAATTTACCATTAGATTTACGCCGTTTGTTGTTCACGTATTTTCTGATTTTATGTCGCGCAAATGGTGAAATGAATATAATTAGATACATATGCAGAGATAATTCAATGCGATCATTTGTGCATACTAAAATAGACAAACGATTTTGGGTTAAAAATAATCGCATATACTACATTAATAGTTACACATTGCGATTGGAAACGTATTTTGGTATTTTTGTCCAAATTCAAGGCGATAATTGTACACTATTCAAAGAAATAATAGAAACACATAAGATAGTTGATAAATTTACATGTGGAATATATATTGATAGCGTTTGTTGCGTGCTTGAAAGTACGAATACTGACCTGATTAAGATCAAAACATTTATCGATTTTGATTTTTTTTACAACCCCTCGACTTTTGAATCAACAGATCATTTTGTTTTTGATGTGAATGATATGACCAACGCACTAAATTATTCTAGTGAAAATATATTATTATCTGTTCAACGAAATGACATTCGTGTATTTTCATCGGTGGAACGAAAGATAAAAACTTTTGATAATGAACACATTCATTATGACATTGATGAGATAATTTTTACTAAACAGATCTCTATTGGTAGTACAATGTTTAAAGTTTTTTGCGAAAACATGCGTAGTACGCTGTCAAGTGATAGAGGAATTTTTGTTATTTATGATGATAGAATTGAGATGCATTCTATTGGTACCGATGTTATTGGAAATTATCAAAATTTTATCTGTCCTGTTTCTTGGGTGAATTCATTGGATAAGATAGCAGACATATTTCACCACGTTCCAATTATTAAAATTTATGTAGGAGATATTTGGATGGTTGCGCAAATAAGATCTTTTCAAACAAGCACATTCTTAATCACTCCCATAAATCAATTTGACAACTAAAAATATTTATTTATCAAATTATTGGTTCATTTGAAGATAATAAATCGTCTCAGATGTGGTCAAAAATGCACATATTTTAACAATCAATTTTTTTGATTGTTGAAACATATATTACTCTTAGAATTGATATCTAGACATCTTTTATAAGGCCCTAAAAAGTAACAGCCAAACGTGCAACATAGATAATAAAATTACTTTAATCAAAATAATTTTATTAATGACCTATCAACCGTTTTAGTCCATACAATGGATTTACTTCAAAAAAATTTTCTGGTGTGAACAACAACGACGCACTTTTAGTGGGCACCATTGGTTGATCTTCCGAATGTGGGGCATGGGAATAAATAACAGTGTACCATACGACAACATCCTTATTCTCAATATTTTCATCATCCTGAATGTATTTTCCTAATCCAATATCTTCACATGCCATAATAGGAAAGTTACCTGCAGCAAATTGTTCTTCATCATGATATTTAGTAACATGAAGAGTATTTTTAATGAACGAAAAATGTTTATGCACCCATGATTCGTCGCTTGCTAACGACCTATTTAGATTTAGTAACGGAAGAATTTCATATCCAACATCATATCCTAATCTGTTTTGTTTGTTTGGATTAATGACAGTCCATTTTCGATTAGTTTCAACATTATGATTTCTAACGGCATCCATTTCTGTCTCAAGATGTTTTTCTTTGTATCGAATTGCTTGTCCACAACTGTTTGAACAGCCACCGGAAGAACCACATTCATCTTCTATTTTGTATTGGTTACTTTCTACAACTGTATTATTTTCACCATCGACTCTAAAATCCGCACGAATATTCCAATAATGTGTGTGATTGAATGCTAATCTATTTTTGGTGATGAGTTGTCCCCATGATGATGGTTGTTGATTAATATATGAAAAAACACGCGCTGAAACGTCAATATCAACTCGGATAGCCCCACTTGGACTAAAAACGTACGTATACGTCCATAAATATAAAATTCCAGAAAAATAGAATCTGATAACAAGTTCTTGATCAACAGATCCAGAGTCACTGCAAATGAATTGATCACCTAAACAGACCCCGATATCAGGGAAATCGATGCAATTTGGATTTCCACTGCATCCACCAAAGTTTTTTGATCGGTATGATATCTTGCCTAACTGTTCGTAAATAGCAAACGCATTCTTGAGAGTAGTAACGTTACCATCCGGACCGGAAATAGGCACGTTTACAAATGTAGCATAAGAAGGAGCGTCAAGACCTGGGATCATTTCTCTAACTCTAGCAAGTAATGGATAGACATCCGAATCATTTGATACAAATCCTCGCGCGATGATAGGTTTCTGTACGTTGTAGTGCACTCCACTTTCATCGATTGATAATTTATAAATGATATCACGATAACTTACACCTCCATTATCTGTATACTTGATGTTGTATAACTGGATACCGGTTCTTGGATGCCATGAATATTTTAGTTTCCAATTATCCCACGTGATTTCATTGTTCAAAACTGTATAATTTGGACCTGCAGGTTGTGTTATATTGATAGGATTCATCGGCGGATGGGATATTTTTCCGCTAGCAACTGGATCTGGTACCGATACAGGTAATGGCACAACAAATTCGTCAATAACTTTGAAGACAGTTTGATTAGTAGCATCTATCGTCACCAACAATCCATCAATAATAACAGGATATGGCTTTGCAAACGCCATATAGAAGAATCGTCTATCTCCATCGCAAACATCGATTAATTCTTGGCAACATTTATGTTTTTTTGCTAAATCAACCAACGATTCAAATGAGTTTGGGAAAACATTTATCGAAGTGCCTATATCGGTCGCGTTCAAACCTCTTTTTTGCAAAGCTGCTTGAACTTGAGGATCAGATTGGAGCAGTAGATTCAGATTTGACATAGTACTTGCCGGATCAGCAAAGTAATCGATCGGTGGTATTACATTGACTCTGTCTTTGCGAAAAATATTTCCCGAATTGAGATCTGTTAGAAATTGATATGAATCGTTGGTCGCTAATCCATAGACTAATGTTTGTGCGACTCTTTTGGTTCCTTGCGCTGGTAACCATGAATTAACATATTGTTTGGGCGGCTCTTGTAATGTGACAAAGGAGAAGACGGTGCCGAGTGGATTTGTAGCTCCTGGTCGGTCCGGATTTTGCGCTTTAAATGCGATATATTCTGGAGTAAGTTTTATAGCTGTCACTACTGCAACTATTTCGTTGCTATCCATTGGCATAAACGGATTTGCGAACTGACCGGCAGCTGGAGTCCTTGCAGTCGCGCCAGAAAAATCATAAGGAGTGTTACCTTGAATATAGCATTCGCAATTTTTAGTTTTTTCCATTATATGTGTACCCTCTATACTTTATTGCTGTCTGTGAACGTATTTATTAAAATCTATATTTGATAAATAAACTATCTATCAAATATCTGTGTCATTAGATCTTCAAAATCATGTGGTACATAATATTTCATTGGGCCTGTTATATCCTTCTGATTGATTTTCCAACAATTTAAAAAATAAATAAATAATTTAATTTTTAAATCAATATCAATCAGAAGACAATCGAAATTAATAAGCTAATCAAGCTCAAGATTCCCAAAGTCTTCACTGCACCAGTATTACTCCCTGGAATCTGATCGTTTGAAATAACAGTTGTAGCTGTCAATTTATATGAAGGAATTGTCTGATCCTGAATAGCTCTCTTCTGTGTATTCAAGAAAGTCACCGATGCGTCTACCACAAATTCAATCTGTTCCGCACCATCTACAGCAACAGGGAACGAACCTTCTACAAGTTGCAATTGAAAATATGCTTTTGGATTATTATTATTATCATCAACAACCAAAGATAACGAAGAACCTTCCGCTGTATTGCCGCTATCAAATAACAATACGGAAGAACCATCCCAAATCGCAACAGTAACAGTATTGATCACAACATTAACAATTGTTGCCTTAGTCGATGTCAATTCTAACTCAAAATAAACTGTCTGGTCTACAATGAAACTAGACTTCAGATTTGCATGAGTATTACTAGAATATGACTTTAGTGTTCCCGCAAGATCAATAGTTTCAACGATTTGAGGACAAAAGTCTTCTGATTCTAACGAGAATGAAATCGCACCAGTGTTCGTAGCAGCGTCTAATGGACAATCAGTTTGAGAAGCTTGACAATCCAACGTAAAGTTGAACATATAATCGCCATTGTAATTACATTCATTTGGATTTGGTGTAATAACAATATCCCAAAGTTGGGCGCAATAGTTACCGTCATCTGCGCAGACATATGATGGGTCAGATAATTGTGAGTGAGCTAAAGCAAATCGATTAGTATCTCCGCCAAGCACAATTGGTTCGATCATCTTGAATGGATATTGCACAGTTGTTAACAGAGTAACGCGCGCCAATCCCGGTACAGCATTTATATCAACAGTGAACACCGCCGAGGTAATAGCAGCTACTACATTCTCAACTGCATAAACTGTAACGTTGTTTGAAGTGATTGTGATATCAGTTGGATATAATATTTGGAAGATAATGTTATTGGTCAACGTTCTGACAATATCAATTGGTCTGTTATTAGCCAAGACACCTACCTTTTCTTTGTTATTGACAATCATAATTCCTTCAAATACTAAATAATCTCCTACTAAAGATCTATCAACGACGCATGTTGGGTACGCAGAAATCCATGGAATAATTCCTTCGATGTTTTGTCTGCAATTTACATAGTCAGGAGTTGTAGTCCAAATATTTCCAATGTACGGAGCAGCATAGTCGCAAGTATTGTCAACAGAGTTTCTAAATGTAATTTGAGTATCATAATATTTCATAGAGTTTTGTAATGAAAGTGATAAGGTATCTTTACTTTTGAATCCTGAACTAGCAACATCCAAGACAGGCGGATGATCAGTTGATAACATGTATGATGGAATGTAGCATTGACATTCAGATCCAAATGTGTAAGGATTACAATCACATGATGCTGTTTGAGTGTTTTGATCAACTGCGCAAGTACCGTTTGGTCCACAACCGTTGGAACATTGCGGTTCTACACTGGAGCATGATTGTTGATTTCCTGGTCCATATGTAATAGTAAGAGTTGTCGAACTTGGACAAATTAATCCGTTTGTTGTTACTGTTAAGATATTATCGCCGCCAAAATTATAATTTGGAAAACATGCGCCGTTATTGTTCCAAGTAAGAACTGCTGGATCGTTGCAATTTCCGCAAGCGCAGTCGCCAAACCTTGAAACAGTTTGAATTTCGGTACCTTGCAATACTACAGTAATATCAGTAGGATTAGACGCACATGACCATTTGCCAAGCAATTCTATTTGCACTTGTGTAACGATCTGTCCTACAGGTACCTGATCAGTAAAGAATTGCATTCCGCCGTTCCAATTACCATATCCGTTACTACAAGCGTAGTCAGCGCCACAAATTTCGCAATGGCCGCCGGTCCAATATTGTGTTGATATAACTTGTCCAGATAAGACTGAACTGATAAGTAAACAGAGTAAAAGCATGATATTATACTGTTAAATATAAGGATATATCTGTACCTCCAGAGCCTTTTTTTATCAATTTTTTTTATAAAAATTGATAAAAAAAAGGATATATCCTATTCATATCATCAATGGACAAAATGTCCATCAAATTGATTTTTGAAGATGAAGATCGCATTATTGAATTCAAAGTAGATGCAACTAAACTACAAATGATACCATATTTTCAAAAAATGGCAGCTTTCAAAAAAAAAGGTCTAGATATTATCTCGGTCACCGTACCAAACGCATATGTTGCTTATGATGTTGTCAAATTTATCACAAAAAACAAAGTATCCAATTATGGTAACCTGTCAAAATGGAGACACATCTTAGAATCACATATATGTTATGAATACTTTGGTATGGATTATGAGCCGGATTTAACAGATTCGATGCCGCGTAAATATTTCCAACTTTTGATTGAGGTATTTGAAACAACCAGGAATGGACATGTTTATGGAAGTTTGATTTGTTCTACGCTCAAGGCGAATCTAGATCTGATTGCAAGAATATCAAAGGATACATTATTGTGCATATGTGACATAGCACAGACATATTATGTTTTGAACAGAAAAAGATTGACATTGTCAGTGTGGAATAGTAAACAACAGGATGATGTATATTCTGGTGATATTGATATGCCAGGTTATGAATCTCTCGTCAAATTATTTTTTGATCTAAATACTGGATTTAATGTAATAACAACTGATAAATATATATTCTATGATTCGTGGGTGACACCAAAAATCATAGAAATATCCACACAGAAAACGGTATTTGAACTCTACGGCGGTTTTAGTTTTTTGATGTGTTTTTCATCATCAGGCCTTTGCGCATATACATATGGTCGGAATATTGATATTTATGACATCGGCACTGGTACAATTATAACCAGCGTCAAAATTCATCATCTTGTTAAGACGAATGGAGAGACGTCTAAATTATTTTTTACACATGATGGGCATATTATTCTATTAATCGACGAAGAAGAATCTAGTAATAAATTTCCCTTGCTTTTGATTGATAGTGAATACAACGTCAAAAGAATCAGATACAAACAAATGGATATTTATAGAATGTGCGCAGGAGCTACAACGTTTCAATCATTTGACGATCATCCGGTAGCTTATTCGCATGATCTGAAAATGATGGCGATCGGATCAGATAAAAACGTTAATGTAATTGATTTACCAAGCGGGAAAGTTGTGAAACAGTTGATTGGTCATACAGATAAAATTACATATATTCGATATTCGCCAGATGATTCCCAAATTATTACGACAAGTTTAGATCTTGATGTTCGAATATGGAGCGGGGAAGAAACTATCAAAGTGTTAAATAATTTTTTAATAAAAGAAAACTCGCGTGCTGGAATTGGAAATCATCTTTGTTTTGTCATACCAGATAATTATGACTTAATTTTGCAAATTAGAAAGACATTATCTGGTACAAAAAATTGATCGATCCATATATTAATATAAAATTATTACAAAAATATATGACTAAATGAGGTGTATTAATTGTTTCGAGCTTTTAAATTTGCGTAATCAAAAGGAAATATGTCCTCCTTGCCGATCTAATCCCGAAGTTATGATTTCAGCGACCAACGCTAAAAAAAAGTATATGTTGACCAAGGATGAGATAGAGAAGAGTAAATTGGCGTTTGAGGAGGATGAAATAGAGATTGATTTGTTTTTTTGCAAAATTACTCCTATGCACGTGTATGGATCAAAATATTTGGTGAATGATATTGAAGATTTGGCGAGCAAGATATTTGAATGTGTTGATGACGATGATAAAAGAAAACAAAAATATTTAAAGAATGTTGATGATGAAAAACTTGCGCTGTTAGATGACATGCGCGAAAATATTCAAGTTTATTTAGAAGAGAATGATATTGATCCGGAGGATGATATTTTGTCATTTATCGAAGAAGTTATCAAAAGAAAGTATGAAACTGATTTGTCTGAGGTTATTGGGATAATAAGGCGAAAAATAAAGCTGGATGGACTTGTAAATGAACACGACGCAAAATTTATCAAGCAAGCTAGAAAGCATAGAGCGTATGGTGCATATGTATATGGCCATAAATTGTCATTGACAGAAACATTTGATAAAATAAATAAAGATATTGAACATTCGATTATTTTGAAAACGAGGACTAAGAAGATCGATAAATTCATTAAAGAGAATGTCGATAAGTCGTTTGTTGTGTTTTTGATGGGTGTGCCAATTTACAAGAAATATACTACACAATTTTCGTGCAACATAAAATTTGAAACAGTTTGTAAGCGATTCTTAGAACATGTAAATAGAAAAAAGTCATTGGATAAACTTATTATAAAAAACGTGGACAAACAGTATCATGATTTTGCGCGAGAGCTGTTTGAGTACGAACAATATGTGATAGATTTGTCATTTCAATGTGGTCCTGAGATTGTTTGTAAAATCATACTTGATCGTGTCAACAATAAAATCGCTAGAGACAACAGAACAGAAAAAATTGATTCTATATCATGGATCGACGCTGCAATAGATGATTCAGATATCAATAGTATTTATTCAACATACACGGGCAAAGGAGGTGACATAAATGATGCAATTAAAAACATCAAAAACATCATTATTAAACGTGATGAACGCAAAACAAATGAGATCGATAAATTAATCAATAAAATGGGTTTGGCAGATATAAAAAGCTATGAAGATGTAAAATTTGATTTTTTGGTAGGCCGAATTGGGATAGAAGATGCCAAGGCAAAATTGATAGAGATAAAAAATAATATTTAATCGTTATTAGATATTATTTCTTTTTGAGAAAGTTTTTTGAATTATGAGCGGTTCTAATACACGTTCCAGAAGTACAATAATTCATATTATTCGATTTGAAATGGGTATTCCCAGCATGTTTCATCGTTTCGCCCAATAAACATTGTGTAATAAACGATCCCACAATCGCCGCGTCTGCATTTACCATAGATTCGATAAATTTTTCATATTCGTTACCCAAAATATGACGCAATCGTTTATTAATTTCACATATGATACTTTTTTTAATTATTATCATTTGGTTATATTTTTTGCACGATTGCGATAGAACATACAAATCTTTTGGTTGAAGCAATTGTTCAATGTTTATAAATATGTCACCAAATAATACCTGGTTCATTGTTATAATTTATATCTAACATTATCATTGAGTATCTTATTTTTTCATTTTTTGTTGATAAAAATGGATTTTCGAAAGAATACGAAGATCATCGTTGTGATAACAATACCAAAACATGTTGCCAGCAGCTTTCATCGTTCCTCTCCTAAGTCATTTCGCAATCACATTACCCGCTTCCTTTTGTCATATCGTACCATTTTTATATACCAAATATCAATATCGAAATGATGATTCCATAGTCATACATCAAAATAGATCCTGCAAAAGTGGAACCGTAATATTTGTTCATGGGCGTAATGGCCATAGCAGTGTTTTATAAATATGATTCAAAAGTTAAAAGAGATCGGAATTGAAAAATCACTAATCGCCATAAACTTAGGGCCTACTGGCAACACATCAGTCATAAAAGACACAGAGACCTTGCATAATCTATTAGAGCAAATCGGACGAGATAAGATTATATTGGTAGGATTATCTAAAGGAGGACTAACTGTTTCGAATTATGTTGCAAAATATGGGACCAAAAATATATCGGCTGTCATTACGATATCATCTCCATTGGGAGGCACAATGCTGCCTGATTATTTTATGCCTGCTGATCATATCGCTAGAGTAGAACTTGGATACAAAAGTAATTTTACTCAGGAGTTAAAGAAAAATCTTCCATTTTATCATATTGTTCCGACATGGGATCATATTATCGTTCCAACAGATTCTGCATCAATTGATGGTCCAAATCACAAATCGAAAATATACGTAGGTTTGAATGGTCATCTTAGTATTCAAGATGCACCAGAAGTTATTCAATATGTCGGAGATTGGATAAGAAAAAATTGACGTATTTAACATAATGATACGGATAATATTATAATTATGTTAAAATGTTATCCGTATCCGAAGATGTCAGAATAGAGATTTGTAAATGGTTAAAAGATCGAGAAAAGGTTTATTTAACAATGACATCATGGGGTATGGATTCGTTGAAATATAAATTATTGTATGGCAAAGAGATGAACGTTAGCGATATTCGGAGCTTATCGTACTTTGATAACTTTGAGCGCGTTATGATGAAACATTATGATGATATGCTTCCGAAGAATGCAAGATACGTGACCGTTAGTGATAGAATGCCAAATATATTTACATCGATGGTAACACATTTAACTTTTGATGATCGCTATAATGCGCCAATTGATAACCCCATACCACCGTCAGTAACACACTTAGCCTTTGGTACTTTTTTTAATCAACCAATAAACAGATGTATACCAACGTCTGTGGCATATTTATCTTTCGGTTATTGCTTTAACCAACCGATTAAAAATAATATACCGTCATCAGTAATTCATTTGACATTGGGTTATTATTTTGATCAACCGATAGATGATTCGATTCCAGATTCAGTGATCCATCTAGTTCTAGGCGATCGCTTTAACCATCCCATCAAAGGACATTTACCATCAGGACTCCAAGTATTGAGAATCGGAGAGCATTTTGATCATCCAATCCTTGATGCCATACCGCATTCAGTGACTCAATTATTGCTTTGTAACGATTATTTTGATATTGATCATTTACCAAAAAATATAACTCAGTTAGAACTCGGATATCCTTTTGATCAAAAAATCCAAAATAAAAAGTTACCACATGTATCAATTTTAACGTTCGGAAATTCTTTTAATCGTTCTATTAAAAATGCTATACCATCATCTGTAACACATTTGAAATTTGGATGCTTTTTTAACAAGAAAATTGATAACAGAATACCATCATCGGTTAGGCATCTGACTTTTGGTTTAAGTTTTAACCAATCAGTCGAAAATTTACCATCGTCGATTACGCACTTAATATTTGATAAAGATTTTAACCAATCAATTAAAAAATTGCCACAATCTATTACACATTTAAAGTTTGGTGCCGAATTCAATAAAGAAATAGATGATTGTCTTCCAGCAACTGTTACACAACTAATATTGTGCGGATATTATCCGGGATCCTTAGAAAAAATAAAAGCGAGAAGAGAGTTGACAATAAAATATGTAACAGAATGGCGAATTTGATCAAGTATTTAAAATATTTGATCAAATAGTCTCGCACGTTTGGAAGATGGAACTTACAAATCGACCATTCTCGTCTAAATTAACTAAAACCAATGAATCACCCCATTCAGTAGGTCGCAACCATTGAATAGCACGTAATTTTTTATTTTTAGTCTTTTCATACATAGGAATAACTCTCATTGCTGTTGATTTTGCACCAGTTGTTATATCATAACTTTCAACGTAGAATGGATTTCCTTCAATAGTTATGCATACTCCACCGTTGCCATTACTATATTCCTTGATCCAAATAGCTCCTGTACCAGCTGGATTATAAGTTGAATCAATTGATCCAGTAGTTTCATTATAAAATGTTTCTACAACTGCAGGGAATACAAAAGTTGAATTTGGTGTTCCATCCAAGTTATAATTGGTCAAAGTGGTGTTGCAATTATGATATCCAAATGCTAACGATTTCGCGTAATCAACTCGTCTCATTTCAGCCAAACTTGATTTTCGCATTTCACAAGTTGTATCAGCGAAATCGGCTGAGCAACTTAGAACTAATAATAAAAGAAGGGGTAACATCTTTGATTTGATAGCATATTAGTAAGATTATGGTTGCTTGGCAATTTTTTTTTCATTTTTTTTCTTTACAGCATGTTGAATAGATAATATTTTAATGGTCAACGCAAACTTTTACAAATCTCTTGAGGTCGCTTTCAATGGGCAAACGTTGTCACGTTCAAAGTCCCTCTCTCTTGGCATTATTTTGAATGGACCAACATTTGGATGTCCAAAGTCTCATCAACGCAAACTTCAATGAATCTCTTGACATCACGTTCAAAGTCCCTCTCTCTTGGCATTATTTTGAATGGACCAACCTTTGGATGTCCAAAGTCTCATCAACGCAAACTTCAATGAATCTCTTGACGTCACTTTGAATGGACTAATATTGGCACCTTCAAAGTCTCGTCAATACGAACTTCTTGACATCACTTTGAATGGACAAATATTAGCACGTTCAAAGTCTCGCCAATGCAAACTTATTGACATCACATTGAATGGACCAATATTGGCACGTTCAAAGTCTCGTCAATGCGAACTCCGACAAATCTCTTGGCATCACTTTGAATGGACAAATGTTAGCACGTTCAAAGTCTCATCAATACAAACTTCCGCAAATCTCTTGGCATCACTTTGAATGGACCAATATTTGTATATTCAAAATCTCTCTCTTGACGTCGCTTGAACGGAACAATATTGACGTTCAAAGTCTCATCAATGCAAACTTCAACGAATCCCTCGACATCACTTTGAATTGATCAATATTGGCACGTTCAAAGTCTTATCAATGCAAACTTCTATGAATCTCTTGACAGTGTATTGAATAGAACAATATTGGCACGTTCAAAGTCTCGTCAATGCAAACTTCTATGATTTTTTTGACATCACTTTGAATTGATCAATATTGGCACGTTCAAAGTCTTATCAATGCAAACTTCTACAAATCCTTGACATCACTTTGAATTGATCAATATTGGCATGTTCAAAGTCTCGTCAATACAAACTTCTATGAATCTCTTGACAGTGTATTGAATAGAACAATATTGGCACGTTCAAAGTCTCGTCAATGCAAACTTCTATGAATTTTTTGACATCACTTTGAATGGATCAATATTGGCACGTTCAAAGTCTCGTCAATGCGAACTTCTATGAATTTTTTGACACTACTTTGAATGGATCAATATTGGCACGTTCAAAGTCTTATCAATGCAAACTTCAACGAATCCCTCAGCATCACTTTGAATGGATCAATATTGGCACGTTCAAAGTCTTATCAATGCAAACTTCAACGAATCCCTCAGCATCACTTTGAATGGATCAATATTGGCACGTTCAAAGTCTCGTCAATGCAAACTTCTATGAATTTTTTGACATCACTTTGAATGGATCAATATTGGCACGTTCAAAGTCTCGTCAATGCAAACTTCTATGAATTTTTTCACATCACTTTGAATGGCCGATATTGGCACGTTCAAAGTCTCGTCAATGCAAACTTCTACAAATCTCTTGACATCACTTTGAATGGCCGATATTGGCACGTTCAAAGTCTCGTCAATGCAAACTTCTACAAATCCTTGACATCACTTTGAATGGATCAATATTGGCACGTTCAAAGTCTCGTCAATGCGAACTTCCACAAATCCTTGACATCACTTTGAATGGGTCAATATTGGCACGTTCAAAGTCTCGTCAATGCAAACTTCTATGAATCTCTTGACAGTGTATTGAATAGAACAATATTGACACGTTCAAAATCTCATCAACGCAAACTTCAACGAATCCCTCCGCATCACTTTGAATAGACCAATATTGGAATGTTCAAAGTCTTATCAATGCAAACTTCCACAAATCGCTTGACATCACTTTGAATAGACCAATATTGGCATGTTCAAGTCTCGTCAATGCAAACTTACATGAATTTCTTGACAGTGTATTGAATAGAACAATATTTTGACATTCAATTTCTTGTCAATATTTTTTGACAGCACATTACCAAAACATAAAAAAAAATGATTTTTGAAACGATTGAAATCTACATTAGATTTATACATGCATAAAGATGAATCTCTCTGATGTTATCCAACTAAACAATGGTCTTAGATTTAGAAAATTAAAACACGACGAACCTGTACCACTATCGACAACTATTCAGGTTTTTGATTTCGGAAAAATAGATCTTTGCGGATTCGATCGTCAAATTTGTGGCGGATCAAAATACGTACGTTCAATAAAACATGCACATTATCTTCCAATAACATTTGATGATATTATCAAATCTGTCACAGATTTTTCGATGATCATAACACAAAAAAGTAATCTTTTTCTAGAATGCGAATCAATGGGACAAGTCCAAATATTATTAAAAAACAATTACATCATTGGATGGTGCGATGCGACAACATTAACATATATTAGAACTTTCAACGCAGCACCTTTTGTCAAAATTATGATGGACATGATACCTTATTTAACAGAAACAGCAATAAACAAAATGTATGACCAGATAAATGGTTTCTATTTTTTAACACTTGTCGAGTATGCGTGCACAATCGATTCTGTTGAGATGCTAGAATTATTACTTTCCTGTGGCGCAAATCTCAATAAAATAACAATATATAATCACCTATTGCATATCAATCGAGGCAATACAATGTTTTATCTAATCACGAGACATAATCTTGATGTTAATCATTTGGTTGAATCAAAATCATTACTGTGTCAATATTTACAATGTGATCATTGTGAAGTCAGTGTCATTTTTATGCTTGCAACCGACATAACATTGCGAATAAATGATAACGTTAAGAAGATATGGGATCATTTTAGAAATATTGACGAACAGTATGAACTATTAAAAATATTGATTTCATGGGGCGTGCTCTATGAATGGTCAACGTTACATGAAATGCATAATTTGAAAGAAATTTATGTTTCTGGTGCGGGAATCAAAGAAATACCAAATCTAATTTGTAGATTGAGACTGGAAATATTATCTTTGCCGAATAATAGCATTGAGACAATACCGGATACCTTTTTTGTTATTTCATTGAGGAAATTGATTTTACACGACAATAAAATCAAAGAAGTTCCTAAATCTATTGGAAAACTTATTTTCATGAGCACGCTTGATTTGCGTAATAATCCAATCACAAAGGTTCCACGATCTGTCAAACGTTTGGATTGCATAAAATCGTTTTCGATTAGTTCAACGCATATCAAAAATAAATCCAGATTCATAAAGAGATGCGGCCAAATAGAAAGTGCTATGATAATTGATGATATGACAATGACCGATTTTATGCACCAAATCGAACCAGATAATGATCCTTACACTTTACCAATATTAGTAGATGCGTACGGAAATGAAACGAGGACACCGGGTGAGTTGGCGATAGCGCAATGCAAAAAATCATCACAACCTTTTCCGAAACTTGATAGAAAGTTCATCAAACCATCAACCATTAAATGCATCATAAATCATGAACAAGTTGACAAATATTTTCATGAAGGAATCTATATTGAAGTCCCCGTTAATGAACCTGATAGAAAGAGAATTGAATGTCACAAGTTGATGATTCATGATAAAGAGTTGCTTATTAAGTTTTTGAACATATGAAGATAAAATTTATTTTCATCGTTCAGCAAGATATTCGAGTAATCGATAGTGAGGGATTTCAGACTTGCCATTTAGTTTCCAAATACCTGTGCGTGATAAAAGTTCCAACTCTTGATTTGTCCGTTGCATGAATGTAATCTTATGCTGGGTTGAATCAAATAGGATGCCCGATTTTCTAAAGTATTCTTTCACTTCTGTGATATTTAGATAATCGTTTAGATCGACCCACTCTTGTATTTTGTCAAGCCTCGTTTCCGGTCCGACATTTGGCCATTGAGATAATTTAGGGTCGGTGCCTAGATACTTAAAAAACGAATACAGCGTATGACCACCACTTTCGTTGATAGTCAAAGTCTCATCATCGTTTACAGTCACGAAACCGGCCAAGTTGCAGTTTGGAATTTCCCCTTCGATAAAGACGATCGCCATGTCAGTCGAATCCGAATCTTTTTGCATCTTCATGAAGTTATAATCTGCAGTAGAGAGAATTTGTTCGAGTCTGGCAAGGATAGCTTGTTTTGACATTGTTGTTATGCGAAAGCTATAAATGGAACTACCTGGAAAGATAAATATCAATTTTTTATTCAACACAAAAATTGATATTTTTGTAGCAAATAAATCATCTTGGATGATGACTTTCAATAAGATGTTATCAGCACCTTCGGATATAATCAAAATAATAAGCAATCATTTGACCAATAAAGAAAAAATAAGACTAACAATGATATCGAAATTGATGGATCTTTTTAAATTTGAATTTATGTATCACGAGAAAGTAGATATTATAAAAATATAAAAGTTATCATATTTTGATAATATTGAACGCATTAAAATGTACAAAGCTTATGATAGATATTCAAAGGCTGTTAAAGAAATACATTTTTTGGCGAGCACGACTAATAATATTTCGTTAATTGTCACACATCTAACGTTCTGTGAATATTTTGATGAACCTATCGGATTATGCATTCCACCGGTTACGCATTTAACATTTGGCGATAGTTTTGATAGACCAATAGAAGGATGCATTCCATCAACCGTGACACATCTTAGATTCGGTAATAATTTTAGACAGCGAATTGATCACATTCCTACTTCTGTTTTTTATTTGAGATTAGGAAGATGGTTTAATCATCCAATAAAAGATTGTGTACCATCATCGGTTACTCATTTAGAATTAAAGAGTGGATTTGGTCAATCATTATGTAATTTGCCTCCATCAGTGACTCATATCATAAGTGCATGTTATTGTAACGATGATGCAATTTGTGATTTTTTTGATTCTGGAGGTATAAAATTTATTAAGAAATAGAATGTTGATGATTATAATCAATTTTAATTATCAAATTTAAACATTCCTTAGTATAATTCTATCACAAATGAACGTAATAAAAGAATGCATGAATCAATATATCGATACATATAACGAACGTGGAAATATAGTAAGAAACATACACAACTTCAAAATCATCCACGTTGATAAACAGACAATAGTATGTCAGAATTGTAAACATCGATTCAAAATAGATGACGATGATTGTCCAATATGTTCTGCGTTTAATGAAAGTTATATTATCGGTAAAATAGAATCCAAATGTAAAAATGAGTCATTTGTTATTCAAACGAAGAAAAAAATCAAATCTCCTGACATTATCGAAATTTATAAACTCAAAATTGATTATATATTTGGAACTATGTCGTGTATTGTTCGATTTGAAGAAAATGATTGGAGTTCTACTCCTTTCAATTATTTTGAAACAACAATTTATTTATTTCGCAACCGAAAAAATAGAGACAAGTTTTTTGATAATCTTGCTTTGACGATCAAATAAAAAATGAAAAATGAATTGCCAGAACGTTCATTATTAATCTTAATCAATAAAACACTAATGTACGATATTGTCGTTTCTATTGGATTCACCTTATGTGTGGCTATTTTTTCGCTATTGCTAACTATCTTTGGTTATATAACTAGTATTAGAATAGCGACCACTAACGAAATAATCTTTCTAACAATTATTCTCATTGTTGCGTTAGCGTTATTTTGTTTTGTAGCCGGCGTTTATTGGGAATCAAGTTATGTATATGTTCAGCATCATCCTGTTGCAACAACACTTAATAAACAAGAATTCATATTCAACGATAAATGGTTACCTGACGATAATGGAAATCATCCGATATTATTTCCTAATTCATTGATCCAAATTCCAAATGGCACTATTTTTGATCTGGTTACTATGCAAATCGAAGTAATCAACTCGGACGAAAGAGTAAAAGATCTCAGAACGGACTCAATTTATCAAGCAAATACAAATGAGGCACCGCATGAGATTACTAAAAAAACTCCAATAGCGCTTCCACCAGGAGCGAGAATGCGTCTTCCAACTGGAACTATGTATAAAAAAATTATTGATGGAAACAAACTTAAATTTTTAAATGGCAAAGATGTTGTTGATATATTGAAAGAAGAGATTAATGGTGTCTACGTCAAATCAATTTGATAAATAAAATATTTACTTATCAAATTTATCCAATCGTTTCACATACAAATCGTCATCATAAATCCCAAAAAATAGCAAAGGTGACATCATAATTATGCAGAATAACGCTACAACTTTTGCTGTGTCGATGCAAAAACTCATATCTCTAATATAAAATCTGAGTTTTTCTTCTTTAGCGCATAGCGACATATCTTTAGGACATCCAGTATATATGTCATATTTGATCGAATCAACTATGAACAATCTCCCATAGCCAGCTAACATTATTAAAATGGGAAAGCAAATTATTATCCCTATCATCATCTTTTTTTCCTTCATGCTATTATTTTTAGATATAGATAGTAATAAATTAGTTGATTAAATATCAATTTTTTATAAATTAATATCTAATCAAATTCGGATAACATTTTTAGTATTTGCACTCTTACATTCTCAAAATCTTCAATCTGTTCATATGGGATACATACAGATATATGTTTCAAATGTTGATTATAATTATCAATATCCAACACTGAATCATTGTATATCGGAAAACATCGTTCAAAATCCGGCACAATATTTGTTTGTGATCCCCTTTCCTTCATTAATTTTTGAAAATCAATCCCGTCATAAATTCGTTTCTCTTTTTCACGTTTCTCTTTTATGATTTTTTGATAATCCAATCCTAATTGCTTTAACGTTGGAAATATACGCACAAACGTAGTATTATTTGATTCAGCGTCTAAATATCCAATCGGATAATTGCAATATTCTAAAGCATCTACTATCACATGTAATTTGTCATCGATCGTCAAAATAAAATCAAACTCTTTACAAAAGCCGCTTTGCCATGGGGATTGTATGACTTTTCTTTCCGGTAACAAATTTTGCAACAATTCTACATGTTTAAATCTTCTCTGTCGATATATTTCGAAATTTGGCGACGACAAAAGATACATAAAATTGCGCACATGCAATGGCGATGTATAAAAAAAACTACAAGAAATATCTGCTTTTTCATTCGTCTGTAGATTTACAACGTTGCAGACTTCCAAATCGATACCTTCAAAGTCATCAAAACATATCAAATCAAAAATCCAATTATATTTCGTACACTTGAAAAGGAAAGTACGATTATCACTACGAAAAACATTGCCTTTATAATAATTGCCTATTCTCTTTTCGATGCTGAGAACATTTATTTCGTATAAAAATATTATATTTATGCATGCATCATAATGTTCTTGGCAAGATGTTCCTGCAACATAATCTGTTGGAAGATTTCTAAAAAAATCCTTATATGCATCTGACAGTGGAAATTTATGACACAGATCAATATAATCATCTTTTATTGTAGCGCCAAATTCTTCGATCAAATTTTTTGATAAGATGTTATCGTTATTCAGTATTTGTACAAATTCGCTGCGTTGTGTAGTGTCCATTTTTAATGTTTATGAATGTTCGTAGTTCGTGTCGATATTTAAATCAATTTTTTTAAGACCCATGATAATTAAATTTTTTGATTATCATGTTTTTTGTTTTCTTTTTAGGTCATTAATATCATTTTGGATTTGTCCTAATTGATAACTTATATCATTTTTATAAAAATATATTACTGCGATTATCAAAAACGTTTTCCAATATGAACTATTATTGATATTATCAACAGCATCTTTTATTTCTTTTTTTATTTCACTTATTGTGATTTGATTATTATCAATATGTTTTAGAGTTTTATTGATATCATCAATGGGACATTTTATTTTGCTTATCATATTGTGATCATTTTGCGTTGGAGATTTATTAATCAGATCGTTAGCACGCTCAGGACCCGAACAATATCTTCTTAAAATATGTCCACTGTTTATTGATCGTGTAGTTCTATGTAGGAGCATCTTGATGATTGTTTTCCGCCACCTAATCGAGACTGTTTATTTTTCAATTTTTTTGAATCAAAAATATCGAAGAATTAAATTTGATTGGCTGGAGATTTGCATAACAATTCAATCAGATCAATTGAAGATACGTGTAATGTTACTGCCAAGGATTCAAAATTGGCTGAAGATTTGCATGTCGATTCAATTGGATCAATTGAAGTTATGCGCAATGTTACCGCTGAGGATTAAAATTGGCCGGAGATTTGCATGACAATTCAATTGAATTAATTGAAGTTATGTGCAATGTTACCGCCAAGGATTCAAAATTGGCTGGAGATTTGCATGTCGATTCAATTGCGTGCAACGTTACTGCCAAGGATTAAAATTGGCTGAAGATTTGCATGTCGATTCAATTGCGTGCAATGTTACTGCCAAGGATTCAAAATTGGCCGGAGATTTGTATGATAATTCAATCGGATTAATTGAAGTTATGTGCAAAGTTGCTGCCAAGAATTAAAATTGGCTGGAGGGTTGCATGACGATTCAATTGGATCAATTGAAGTTACGTGCAAAGTCGCTGCCAAGGACTTAAAATTGGCTGGAGATTTGCATGACGATTCAATTGCGTGCAAAGTTGCTGCCAAGGATTCAAAATTGGCCGGAGATTTGCATGACAATTTAATAATTTAATAAAGTGTCATACACATTGCACAAAGATAATAATCTATCTTTTACTAGCGAGATCTTTGTTGACATAAATATATGTCAAACTTGTCAATTCCGACATATCCCCGTTTTTGTCCGATGATTCTTCCGATTTGGTTACATCTTTGTCCGAAGATTTTTTATACATAGTAACGATAACATACAATACAACGAAAAATAGAGATAACAATTTTACGATCATTGCTTTGAATGAACTGCCATCAACAGGATAACATTGATCAAATTTAATCGGTGTCATTGAGCGAAAGTAAGCCGTATCACATAATAATTCGATCAGTTCGAATTGATTGTCGAATTTGTATGGATATTGTGTAGAATTATATACACTACCGCTGACATCAAAAATTCTGCCACCACTAAATGAATGAACTGTATTTTGATTTTTTAAACTATCAACATCGAAACATATTCCTAGCGCAAATAACAATATCATTACAGAGATCCGTTTCGTTCCAAGCACATGCGTCAAAACAATCGTAAAACAAAGTAATCCAATTATTTGTGCCACAACGTAATTTACTATTTTTTGCACATATGTATGATAGTTACTATTTTTTGTACATAATGGCGCCAGATATTCAATCCTAGATATGTTTGGTGTCGTCCAAAGAGTACATGATTGGGAAATTAGATCATCTGCGTCATTAACAGACTGCGTCGAATTTAACATTATTTTGTTAGATGTATTAACAGCTAAGAAAAAAGCATGATCTATTTTTATGCGATCGACTCTAGATATCGCCGAATATGGAATAATTGATGTTATGATGACGAATAGCGCAAAGAAAAATAATGATATGTACGGGATCATTTGACTAATCATTAAATTGATTTGTATTACTATTGTTTAGTTTTTCAATTTTTATTGTTAAAAATTGATTTTTGAAACGCTTGCGATCCTCTTCATATCAAATATATATCAACATGATTTCAATGTTTCCAAAGAAAATATCAACAACCCAGATAGAAGATAATACATCTGAGCTTACCAAATTCGCTGACATTACAGATGATGACGTTGCAAATATATGGATCAATAACGGTGAAATAAAAGATCTTAATCCAGTTTACGCATATGACGCACCATTATACGTTAAAATGCTCTTTAGATTCCGAAACACCAAAATTTCGCCCCATTCCGATTATTCGCCAGCGTTCTTATTCAACGGCGTCGATCCGGGCAATCGATACAAACTACTCCGATACTTTAATTTGCACGACCAAAATGATCTAATACATTTTTTTGTTTGGATAAGAAGTAGCTTTGGAAAATACGAGGTTGAACAGATCGCTGAAAAAACTAACTATGACGTTCTCTATGATGACTTTCTTAAATATAACGAAATCAAATTTTTTTTGCGATTGCCTTTAATCGTCCAACAATATGTTGTCACAGAATACAACAAACATATTGAAGATTTTGACAAATATATTGAAAAACTTGATAAATAAAAATTTTATTTATCGAACTATCTATTTCATTCATCGTAAAGCAACCATAATTTTATTTTTATTAAAAATTTTTTAATACATAAAATAAATCATCGTTTTTGAATCGCAATGTTCCAGAATGCGCGAACTCATTGATATTCTAATCATTGTTTCTGGTTTCAAAAGAGGTCTATCTTCTTCGACGGTGACGACGATCTTTTTTTCAGATCCTTGTTGCTCAAAAAAGAATGTGTTTGTTCTTTGTCCTTTAAGTAATTTCTCCTCTAATAAAGCCTCATAAAGATCCTTAAAAGTTGTCGTAGATATGACGCTACAATCGTTAGTAGTACCATATATTTTGAGATGTACGGTCACTGCATTCTTGGCCTCTTCGTTTGACCGATAACATTGTAAACTGAACGAACTCATGTGTGTGTTTGATGTATGTCTAATATTGATGGATCTTGCTAAATAATTTTTTTTCATTTTTTTTCAATTATTAACATGTTTTTATCAAAAAATGTTGACAACTATGATATGTTTCTTAATTTCAATGGACCTATCATTATCATCTTGATATGTTCGTTATCGGGAATGACGTTTCGATTCTTAAATGTTATTTTTATATCATTATCAGATATTGATATAAAGATATCGTGTAAGGATCGAACGTCGCTCCCAATGGTCGCCATATATCATTTTTTTGTAGTAGCATTAAAAATTGATAAATTAATTCAATTCTGTATCTTGATATAAATGATATTAATAATATGCAATCGTTAATCTGTGACGTAATACTAAATATATCCGGTTTTTTAAACGATAAGGAGAAGATATTGTTTTCACTGACGTCAAAATCGATGAATGTATTCAGATGGAAATTTATATATCACGAAAAAATACTCGTTGATGTCATAAGTGGATTGCCTTATTTTGATAATTTTGAAAACATTGTTATTACGAATATTGATCATAAGTGGCCGAAATATGCTAAATATATTCATCTCACGGTGGACGATACATTGGTATCTAAAATTCCAATAGGAGTAACACATCTAATATTTGTGGATGATTTTAATCAACCGATAAACGATTGTATCCCTTCATCGGTTGTTCACGTACAATTTGGAGAAAAATTTAATCAATCAATAAAAGGGTGCATACCTGAATCGGTGACATTTTTGGACTTTGGCGTTAATTTTAATCATCCTATTCAAGGATGCTTACCGGATTCAGTCACTAAATTATTTTTTGGAGAAAATTTTAATCAACCTATTAATGATGAGATACCACCTTTTCTTACCCATCTCTATTTCAATTGGATGTTCAATCAGCCAATAAATGGATGTATACCACCGTCAATAACTCATTTACGATTAGGTGTTAGTTTTAATCATTCCATAAAAGGCTGTTTACCTTTTTCTGGAAACTTGATATATTTAAAACTAGGGTGGTCGTTCAATCAGCCGATAGAAGATTGTATACCTCCATCGGTAAAACATTTGATTTTCGGCGTGGAATTTAATCAGGTGATAGATAAATGTATTCCTAATTCTGTTAACCATTTGACATTTGGCAAAAAATTTAATCGACAAATACGAAATAATATTCCCGAATCTGTAACTCATTTGGAATTTGGACAATGTTTTAACGGATTATTAAAATATATCCCATTGTCTGTCACTAATTTGACGTTGTATTTAAATAATCATTCATTAGATGATATTCCATCGTCTGTCACTCATTTAACGGTACTAGATAGTATGATCCCTTTGCGTAATAATTTTCCACTATCGGTAAAACATTTAATTTTGCGTGGTCGACAACTTATATTGTCAGAAAATTATTTGCCAGTATCGATTACGCATCTAACATTTAGTTCCTCCTTTAATCAATCGGTTAAAAATTGTATTCCTGTTTCTGTCACACACATAACATTTGATAAATCTTTTGATCATTCAATTAATGATTTGCCGGTATCGATAATCGAAATTAATATACATAAAGGATATAAACAACCAATAGATACAGATATAATATCAAAGGTAAAGATAATTTGTGATTGCCAATAAATTTGTATTGTTTTTACATAAAAAATAATACAAACTGATTAATCTTATTTAACTATTTTTATTATCAATGAATCGGATTCTCTCATCATTTTTTTAGATTTTTCGAATTCGTCCGTCCCAATTTTGTTTTTATATCTTACGAAGCCTGCAACTAATTCGTCACACATGTCAGTTGCTTTTTTCATCAAATCGAGATTTATTTTATAAATTTCTTTGTTTTTTCTGTATTGGTGTTTAGACAACAAATTTTTGATGCATTTTTCTACCCCATCAATATCATTCACTTCTAAAATAAATAGTGGTTCTATATCATTAGCGTTTCCAGAATTATACGTATTGAATCTATTATTTTTGTCTTTTGTTTTCCCGATTTTATATAACTTATCATCAGATTCATCATCAGATTCATCATCTGTTACATTTAGAGCTTCAAATATATAAATTATTCCACTTTTAATGTTCACTTTTGGTTTTTGATTGGTTTCTAACAAACCAATTTTTTTTCGGAGCCGTTCCTCAATATAATGATGATACTTTCGTACTAAATCTTCTAATGCGATATAATAAGATCTAACCTCCCTTGCTTTTGACGATCTACTAATCATACATAATTCTTTAAAACATAACGGTGTGATAAATATAATGGATTTTATTGTTGTTTTGTTACTATTTTCTTGATTTATTTTAACTTTTTTTAACGAATATTCTGTCCCTAGTGCAAAATTATTTACTAACGTATGTAATAAATTATCTTTTCTTATTTTTAACCACTTTGTGACGACATCAAAATCTATGATTAGTTCATGTGAACTATAATTTTCGTCAACTATGTTGTGAAAGTCGTCAATGAAACTGTTCGGCACAGTTGAATATTTTTTTAGAAAATTAATCATATATAATTATATTATATTATTTATTTTTTGATCGTAAACAGTATTTGCTAAACACTATCTCGATCAACTAAAATTTAAAAAAACGTATTCGATGTATAAATAACAGTTGGAATAATCATAATTGCTGTGTCCAATATGTATATTCAATTATCAAATATTTGTTATATTGTTGTCGTTTTAGAGACAAAAATGTTCGTCCATTATCCCTATTTATCGGTCCTTATTATTCAGAAGCGGTTGGTTCTTGCTGTTCACGTTTTTTATCACCTATATGAATAATCATTTGCTGTTCATAATAGCTATTATAGTGATAATAAAAATATTGATTTATCTGACTCACTAAAAATCATCTTATTTTGAATATAATTATCCCATTCACAATGATTAAAAATTAATTGATAACTAAAATATTTAATTATCAATATACACAATAATTACAAATTATCGTCACATTCAATATATTTTTATCATTAAATGCTTAAATATCTGGAAATACGTCGTGACCTCTACGTTCCTCATCATTTTTCAATCTGTAATAATACTTTGCCAACTGATAAAGAGTAATCAGTTTCTCAATCCTAATACTATCATGTTTTTTTTAGACATACACCATATTTATCACATATATCATGTCTGTCCGGATTCACATAAATATTATTGCGGATATCACTATCATATGGATTTTCTAACAATAATTTTTCATATCCTACAAGTATTATCTTTTTATAATCATAATCAATATCTTGCATCACAAGATCTACGTTGACAAAATCATCTTCATCTATGAACCCGAATTTATCAAACCCGATTTTGTATTTTATCTTATCATCAACTGTATTAATAAATGATAGGCCATTATTGATAACAAAATCAAAATAACAACGCAACAAATAATATTTTACACGTATCCCAACATCATTAAGCTCATCTGCAAACAAACGCTGCACAAATTTGAATTTTTGCATTTAGATTGGTAACCAATAAATATTTTTTATTAGAATCTAAATATCAAATTTTTAATAATTAGCTGCACTTTGTGCAATTATCCTCAACATATTAATAGCATCACTATCAGGCTTATCTTCAGATGCATATTTTGGATAAGCTGAATTCATCGCTATGACGACTTGATAACGTGGATTAACATAGATAAATTGGCCATAAACACCAATCGCTACATATTCTCCATCGTTTCCATTCGGTATCCACCATTGATATCCATATCCCAAATTATCATATTTCGTATTTCCAGGTAACAAATGTGTAGAAGAAGCGTTTGTTGCATCCCTGATCCATTTTTCATCAATTAGAACAGTCCCATCTACCGGTGATCTACCTTTGTTGAAATATAACCAACCAAATCTTGCATAATCTCGAGTACACGTATTTATCGTCCCAAAATATAGCTCTCTTTTAGCCACATCGTTATCCATCAACCAGTTTAATTCACATTCTGTTCCAATTTTCTTCCATATTTTCTCTTCCAAATAACTCGTCAATGTATCATTGATAACGCGTTGCAATACCATCCCTAAAACTTGAGTATCCGAAGATATATAATTTAAAACAGTCCCTTGTTCAATATCTTCTATTTTTGTCATATCATAAATAAAATTATCAAAATCAAATCCTAAACCTACATAGTAACTCATGATATTGACATCAGACAAGGGATCATCATAATTTTCATCAAAATGTATTCCGCTGGACATTTGTAACAAATTTTTAATCGTAACGTTACCATAAGGTTTATTTATTAGCTTGGGAACATAATCAGATGCTTTATCATCTAATGATTTTATTAATCCTTCTTGCGCAGCTATTCCTACTAATGTACTTACGAATGATTTACCGGTGCTCCATGATATGGTTTTAGTACTGCGATTGTTACCTCGATAGTAGTTTTCATAAAGCAAGGACGCGTTAGTTGTATTACGAATTTTTAATACTACCAATCCAGTAACATAATGATCGTCAATCCATTTGGCTGTATCAGTTCCATTGTTGAAATATTTCGGTAATGAATAGTTACTTGTAACGTGGAATTCAGAAATATTGTCGCTTGGGCTTGCTGTGTTGTAAGGGAAGCCTATTTCGGTCGCACTTCTAAAATTTTCTACAATAAGATTAGGATGAAACATAAAAACACAATAAAAGAGACGACATAAGTGTGACTGATAATTTAACACAGAGAGACCTGATAGTACAAATAGAACGCTCAATATCATTTTATTAATCATTTGTTACTGAAGATATTGTTATTCAATTTATTTTCAATTTTTTTTATTTTAAGAAAAGTAAAACAAAAAATCATACCCTGAACGCAAAATGATTAATGTCCACGTAAATCCATAGTAACAATCCATTGAAAAAATAGTTCTCTAGTTTTAGCCAATTATGTGTGGATGTAGACATCGACACAATTGTCAAATCATATTTAGTTTCAACGGATCCCATTTTAAAAATAAGAACTACATACAAATTAATTTTTCAAATTTTTTGAGAAATTAACATGTCACGGTTGATCGCTTGGTTTCATCGACAGTGCCATCAGATCGGCGAGTGTACATGTTTGTGACTGACATGAAACATGATTTTGTAGGTGTTGTACTTGTATCTTCACATTGAAATCTAATGACTGAATCTAAGCCTCCAAATGCGCCGCCACCAATAAACATGTTCGAAAAAAATTTAGCAGTTACATCCGTTCTACATCTTTGTGTTTCTTTATTGAATCCAAAACTCCAATTTGAATTATCTTTCAAATAGTATGTGTCCCCGTATATAAGGGCGCTCAAATTATCGATAACAGCCCCTGCGTTTGTCCCCGAACTTACAACAAATGACGTATTGAATGCGACAAACCATGCGCTTGAAGATACGAACCAATTTCCAAATATACGTCCTGGATTTTGTGAATCTCTAAAGACTACGTCAGTTGGATCAATCAATGTGGTTGGAAATATGTTGCAGAAACTAAAATCATATCCAGTTGTGAATGGATTGTATGTTCCGGTGGTTATATCAATACCCCATGTTAGAAGCAACCAAGTATGAAAATCAGCTGTCATAGCTGCCGAACCTGTTGTTGTACTCAAATTGTTTAAATGTGCATTAGCGAATCCTGGATCGATGAAAACAGCTGGATTTACGTTTGTAATATTGGTTACATCTTTATTGATTTGAATAAAGCGGCCAGAGATTCCAGCAAAAAATAGAAAGAGGACGAATAACATTGTTTGTTATCTGTTAATGTTAAAGTAAAGTCAGCTGGCAGTTTTTTTTTCAATTTTTGTTGGAAGATATATTTGGGTGTATCCTTCAATTTGAGATTAAAATAGTTCCATTTTTTGTCTCACTCGAATCATACTTGGTCCATATGTAATTATTTTATCGAAATATATATGTGTACATATATATTTCGATTTTTTATTATTTATTCAAAATTAAAATGGCTCCATTTTCAGATTTAGAATAATCATATATATTTTCGTCGTCAGTGATATATACACAATGGTAATGTTCTGATTCTGGATAAAATAATTTTACTGCACAAGTTTTTGATTTGCACACAAACATATTCATATGACGATATGTACACGTGTTATCCGTATCAACATATTTGGTTATCTTTAATTCGGTTACTGTAAACACTGGATTCTCAACATATCTTCTTGTTCGTGTCATACAAAATATTTTATTATTATCCATGATAAACTCTCTATTCATCTTCATATGAATTTTATACATATCATTATCGCAACTAACTTTGATTATGTCAGAACTCCGAAAATAATAATTAATCATTTCGTCATCTGTCATTAAATCTGGATTAAGATCTGATTCGTAAAATTTAAATCCTCTTCTTTGCATTTTAGGATATTGTTCATAAAAATCTTTTTGTTCGATGAGATTCGCATATTTATCGGATACCTTATCCATTTTGTAAATAGATATCTCTGAAGAGGTTATATTGAACATATTCTTGTTGACATCGTAGTGAATAAATTCTTGTACGAATTCTTTGGCATGGATGCCATCCCGTCGATCGCACAATATCAAATCAATTTTATTATCGTTTATGCTGCAACTAATTATACGTTTCCAAAAAGCACTTACGGAACTATAATAAATACGACCCAATATATCTTTTGCACAATCATTAGCTGTCAAAAAATTTGTTATTTCATCGTTTTTTTCACGTTCTTTACCATATTTCTCAGCATATCTTTCAAGGCATGCTGTCGGATTGGATATCCAAATCTTAATCGTTCCATCTTGCCATTTTTCCCCAAGCATACATTGAGTTATAAATGATCCAATAATTACAGGATTCATTGGTTCCAATATTCGCATAAATTCATCTTGAAAAGGACCAAGATCGTTACACAAACGCGTTTTGATTGCATTAATGATGTTACTTTTGATATTATTTTCTAGCCCGTGCTGGAATTTTTTGCACGTCATCGTGAGTCTGTACAGGCTCACGGGAGAAAAATATTTGATGATATCTGAGAATAAATCTCCAAATAATATGCTCGTCATTTGTCATTGTTTCTTTGGAGAAGTATCTAGCTGGAAATATATATTTCAATTTTTATGGTATGATTTTGAATATATCGATGTAATGTCAAGAAATCTGTAGAAGTTTGCATTGACAGGACTTTGAATATGCCAATATTGGTCTATTCAAAATGATGTCAAGAGATTTGCATTGACGAGACTTTGAACATGCCAATATTGGTCTATTCAAAGTGATGTCAAGAGATTTGCATTGACGAGACTTTGAACATGCCAATATTGGTCTATTCAAAGTGATGTCAAGAGATTTGCAGAAGTTTGCATTGACGAGACTTTGAACGTACCAATATTGGTCTGTTCAAAGTGATGCTAAGAAATTTGGATTAACAAGACGTTAAATCTGCTAATATTGCTCAATTTAAAGTGATGTCAAGAGATTTGCATCGACAAGACTTTGAACACGCCAACATTGGTCCATTTAAAGTGGTGGCAAGAGATTTGCATCGACAAGACTTTGAACATTCTAATCTTGGTCCATTCAATGTGATGACAAGAGATATGTGAAGATTTGCATCGACAAGATTTTGAATGCTCTAATATTAGCCCAATAAATGTGACATCAAGAGATTTGTTGAAATTTGCATCGACAGGGACTTTTGAACACAACGACATTGGTCTACTCAGTATGACGTCGAGAGATTTGTCGAAGTTTGCATTGACGGAACATTAAACATGCCAATATTGGTCTATTCAAACAGATGTCAAGAGATTTGTCGAAGTTTGCATTGACGGAACTTTGAACACGCCAATATTGTCATTCAAATCTTAGGCAACATATTCTCTTGCCAGTAACATTAAATGATCAAATATTTGTACGTTCAAATCTCCAGGCAATACAAATTCTTGCCAGTAACATTGAACGCTCTAATATTGTGACATTCAAATCGTCGAGCCATACAATTCTGGCCAGCAATATTGAACGCTCCAATATTATGACATTCAAATCTCCAGGCAATACAAATTCTTGCCAACATTGAACATTCCAATATTGCGACGTTCAAATCTCTGAACAATACAAATTCTTGCCAGTGATATTGAACATTCCAATATTGCGACGTTCAAATCTCCCGGCGATACAAATTCTTGCCAGTGATATTGAACGCTCCAATATTGTGACATTCAAATCGTCGGGCCATACAATTCTGGCCAGCAATATTGAATGCTCCAATATTGTGATATTCAAATCTCTAGGCAACGCAATCTCTTGCCAGCAACATTGAATGATCAAATATTTGCGCATTCAAATCACCTGGCAATCCTTTCTCTTGCCAGCAACATTGAATGATCAAATATTTGCGCATTCAAATCACCTGGCAAGAGGAAGGATTGCCAGCAACATTGAATAATCCAATATTGGGATATTCAAATCTTTTGGCAACGCGTTTGAACCTCCAGCAGGTGATTGCCAATAACATCAACGACTGAAGATAAAAAATTGAAGTTTTTAGATCATGATATCCTATTCAAATATATGAATCATATTAATGGATAGCCTATCACCAGACATTTATCCTCTAATCTTTCGCAAATCGTCAACATTTGAGATGATGTCTTATAGATTAGTCAATCATCACGGTAATTGCATTGTGCGCAAGATATTGATGCAACATTTGCCGTTTATTTGTACGAACAAAATTACAGATGATCAAGTCGCAGTATTTAAACATGCTCAAATGATTGATCTAAGATTATGTCGTCAAATTTCTGATATTGGATTAAGTCATCTCAAGTGTGTGAAAGTTTTGAACCTGCGAGGATGCCATAAAATTACTGATATGGGTCTTAAGTATATTCAAAACGTTGTCGCATTGAACATTACTGGGTGTGATTTGGTGACATCCAAAGGTTTGAGACAATTAGAGAAGCTAAAATACATTAATGTGTCGTATTTGGAAAAAAAAGAATATCATTTTATGGTGGGAAAAGTAAAAATAATAAACGAAAAAAATATGCATGAAATTGTTTATGATTATCCGATTTTATCTAACAAAGATGTGATGAAAATACCTGAGCCGACTCTGAACGAAAAAAGTTATGCTAGTTGTAAATCGGATTGTGTACAAGTTTATCCGGAATCGATATGGGATTATGAAAATAATAGTGATGAATTGCAGGAAATACGTTCAAGATTAAAACTTTTTAGTAAAATTTACAACAAACAACTTTATGTGAATGAAGATGCCGACGAACTATTAGGAAACTATCGTAACCTGTTGCCACATACAACGTTGAATTCAAAGAAAAAAGCGTTGTCAAAATTATACGCCATAAATCCATATATGCGAATGTTTGTTAAAAAAGTCAAGATAGCAGGATTGGATATATTGATAGCTGGATCGGCAGCTTTATCCTGTGTGTGGAAGACTGCCCAATTCGTTCCAAACGATCTGGACATATACATTTTAGATTTACAATGCGGTGATCTACAAAAATTAGAAGATGTGTTATATCAAACGTTTGACATAGCACATTGTGCAGTGGTTCAGAATCCATTGACAACGACTTTTCACATTCAAGTCTTCTCCGGCGAAATATATTCGATTCAGCTAAATATGTTTAACATCAAATCTTGGGCACAAATTTTTGTCGTATATCATAGTAATATTACATGTATCGGCTATGAGATTTTGACTAATCGATTTTTGTATATGCAAGACAGATTTGAAAACGTTCTACACTGTGGTACGCAATATTTTTCTAACATTCTCAATTTTGATAGTGAAGATTCATTGTCGAATGCGGCTTCTAAATATGCATCTAGAGGTTTTCGTTGCAAACACGTTCGCATTGCAGAAAAATATGAAATGTATTATTCCAACAAAATAACAAGATTGCTTACTCGTTATTATAATTATCAACATTGTATGTCTTCTCCGAGTCCACACTATTTAACAGGAGGATTCGTCGACATAATCGGTAAAAGTCTAAAATATAATAATCGGATCTCATCCATATCTGCATCTTTTAATAATCAAATATTGCCAATAATGTACCTTTCTATTTATATAACGGATCGACACGCAAAGAAAGGATCCAAATGTGTAGATATGGATATGGCAAAAGAATATTTTAAGTATGAACGCAGTCAGAATACTCAACAACAAAATCGCATATTTAAATCATGCAGATGTGACGAGCTACTTTTGCCGTTTAATAGTTCAGAATGTTGTTGCGGCGAAATAAAAAAAGCCCTGTTTATTATTTGATATTTTGATAATTTGAATAATCATCAAAATATTTTATCTTAATCAAATCTCGTTCTCTTGTCAACAACATTGAATACTAAATATTTCCACATTTAAATCTCCGGGCAATGCTTTCTCCTGCCAACAACATTGAATGATCAAATATTTGTACATTCAAATCTCTAGGCCATACAATTCTTGCCAGTAACATTGAATGCCCAAATATTTGCACATTCAAATCTCCAGGCAATACAAATTCTTGCCAGTAATATTGAGTGCTCCAATATTGTAACATTCAAATCTCCTGGTAATACAAATTCTTGCCAGTAACATTGAATGCTCCAATATTATGACGTTCAAATCGTCGGGCCATACAATTCTTGCTAGCAACATTGAACGCTCCAATATTGTGATATTCAAATCTTTGGACCATACAATTCTTGCCAGCGACATTCAAATCTCCAGGCAATACAAATTCTTGCCAGCAACATTAAACGCTCCAATATTGTGACATTCAAATCTCCAGGCAATACAAATTCTTGCCAGCAACATTAAACGCTCCAATATTGTGACATTCAAATCTCCAGGCAATACAAATTCTTACCAGTAACATTGAACGCTCCAATATTGTAACATTCAAATCTTCAGGCAATACAAATTCTTGCCAGCAATATTGTAACATTCAAATCTCCAGGCGACACAAACTCTTGCCAGTAATATTGAGCGCTCCAATATTGTAACATTCAAATCTCCAGGCAACACAAATTCTTGCCAGTAACATTGAATGCTCCAATATTGTGACATTCAAATCTTCGGGTAACATGTTCTCTTGCCAGTAACATTGAATGATCAAATATTTGTATATTCAAATCTTCCAGGCGATATGTTCTCTTGCCAGCAACGTTGAATGGCCAGATATTAGGCGTTCAAATTTACAAAGATGCATCACTAGAAAAATTGAAAAAAATAATCCATAACTATCCCATAATTCATCAAATAACCAAAATGCAGTCCGAGCTAAACGAAGAATGGGATCCGCTCACGACACATTTGAAAATATGTCAAATTCAGAAAGGAAGCTGCATTGGAAAAAACATCAATGGAAGTCCTTGCAAGAGTCTTCATGGTACATCTGCGCAATCCTGTAATCTTGGTACAGGATCATATTGCGCAATCCATTATAAGAAAAATATTTCAAAAAATCACGATCCTCAGTTATCAACTTGTGCGAATGTTCGATGTGATGATTTGGACATCTTAAAAGAAGATCGACAGAAAATTAATCAGCATAATATTAAGAAAATCTTAGGTCTTTCAGGTAATGTAATGTATCGTCATATATCAGCTACTAGATATAAGTTGTTTGATTATGGTGCGTTTGAAGATCTCAAAATTTTGGCAATTTTGCGAAATGATAAAGAGCGCGATGACAATGATGAAGAATTTGACAAACCCGATTCAGCGTCTGAAACAGATGTTGAATCGGATGATATTGATTATGCTGAAGAGCGTGGACAAAAAAGAACTCGTGAAGAAAGACTGTTGATACTCCCAACAAAAAGATATCGTCTCGAACCACGCGTCAAATTTTCGAGAATATTATGATAACATTCGGAACAGTTATTTTTATCTTGATTATATATACATAACAATGACTACTACCTCTATCATCATCCTTATCATGATATTTGCAGCCGCGTTTGTAACATATTTGTATTTCTACAAGGATATAAGTTCCTCTGGTTATTCAAATTATATCATATCGCTGACTTTTCTTGCAACGTTCTTTCCACTAATCATACTTATCTACCAATATCAAGAAAATAATTCTGAACTAGAAAAACAAAAAAGTAAAGATGTTATTCGTCAAATGGAAGCCGATACTATTTCTTTCGAAATGATGTTTATAAAACACTATCCTTATTTAGCGAGATTGTATCAACAAATTTATCCGTCGAGACATGTTGGCAGTATCTCGTTGCCATCATTGACACCTGAACAAATGAAACAACGAGACTTTTTTGAGATACATATGTGTTCTATTATGTTTCAGTATATTGAGAATACGTTGCTGACATTTAACGGATATAATCTTATTGACGATGATCATCAGTTTGCGGAATGGGTTTTGAATTGGAGATCTTGGTTTCAATCGGATATTGTTAAGACGCAATGGGAGAATGTAAAGCAGTATTATGGTGAAAACACGCAAGACTTTATTGAACAGAACATTATATAAGAGAAATTTTATAAATAAAATATTTAGTTATAAAAATTCGGATCGGTAGTATGACTTTTGCTGCTATTGATTAAAAATTACCTAACAGACAAAATTAAGTTATGGGACATTTGACCACTAAATCCTCTTCCCACAGTCAAATGAGTGATCGACGAAAAAAGATTCATGTTTAGCGATTGTTGAAAATTATCTCCCAATGTTAGATGTGTTACAGATGGAATATTACTGATTTGTTGATCGAAACTTTGGCCAAAATGTAGGTGTGTAACTGAATGAGGGATATAATTCTCAATCGGTTGGTCAAAATCGGATCCAAAACCTAGATCTACAACAGATGATGGTATGACATTTTCAATTGATTGGTTAAATCGATCGCCAAAATACAAAAATATAACAGAATCGGGAATAGCACCACAAATAGGCTGATTGAAATAATCACCAAACCGTATATATTCCACAGATACCGGAATATGTCCTATTATTGGTTTGTTAAATTTTCTACCAAACGTTAATCGCTTTAGATTGGGAGGTAAACAATTTTCAATAGATTGATTAAAATTCAAACTGAACCTAAGGTGGGTGACTGTTACTGGAATAAGATTATTAATTGGGAGATCAAAATCGCCACCAAAATCTAAATGAGTAATCGTCGATAAAGAAATGACGTCGTTTGGGGGAAAATTATGATACCGACCAAGTGTCACATCTTTGACTGATGTCGGAATATGATTAATTAATTTTGAACGACTTGGATAATCACTATAACTTAAATGAGTAACCGTTTCTGGAATTTTTTTATTATCTGAATATTCGTCGTAATAAAAACTTTTTATTTTTAGAGGTAATTTTTCGTCATCGTATGAACGTGCAACAACAAACACATTTTCAAAGTTATCGAAATATGGAAGTTCCATTATTTTTTTAAGATCAGTGATTTGATCATATGCAAATATGTATTTCAATTTATCCATTTTAGACGTTATCATTGACATATATATTTTTTGTCTGTTAGTCAAGTATTTACCAATTTGAAGATATATATCATAACAAACGTGATTGTTTTCGTTAAACATCTTTTTAATGTTAGATATGATTTATATAACTAAATGTTGATATTGTCAATTTTTTAATGACAGCAAAAATATTTTGTTATGAACAATTATATGAGTTTTATTGATGGCCGCAAGGGAAGGATTGACACATAATAATATCGAGATTTGTCACTTTTACAGAGAGAGGTACAAAAACTTAGGACCAAAATTATAACTTGATAATTAAAATTTTTAGTTATCAATTTATATTTACGCATAAATATGACTATGAGAGATAATCACACCATATTCGTCGCATATAGTCATGAATCGAACATTAACTATTTTAGTACCATTGTCGATAATATGATGTGCCATTTTTTGGTCAGTATATTCGCAGCTCATATTTTCTGTCCAATTCGGGACATTTCGAAATTCGCCCCAACCACCAAAAATTTTATCCCATTTTTGGTATCTCATTCCTATAAAACCATATTTGATTTTGCTACTACCCGGCGTTTCCAAATAAATTCGACATCTATTATTCGTAGATGTCGATTTTTCATCAGTAACTGTTGTATCATTTGTTTGAATTTTTTTTTGACTAAAATTAGTAAAAATCCATTTCAGATTCCCTGTTGCACAACAATCGAATGCAGTTTTACCATCTTTATTCTTAGAAGTTTGGTCTACATTGCGGGATAACAATTGATAAATACTGGTTGCGTCTGACATTTTGCATGCGTGATGCAATGCAGAATTTCCACCATCATCCTGCAAATCTAATTTTACGTCATCACGAGATAATAATACTGATGACATAAGGGCATTTTTATTCTCAACGCATCTCATCAACACTGTTTTTTTATCGTTACCAACAATATTTGGATCGCATCCTTTATCCAATAATAAAATTGCAGAAACGTTATAGTCATTTACGCATACGAATCTAAAAGGGGTGATTTTGCTACCAACCAAATTTATATTTGTGCGCGGATATGATAACAATAAAGATATACAATCGGCATTTTGTATTTTCCCTAAATGTTTCAAGTCGCAATCTGTAGATTCGTCTGTTATTATGTTTGGATCAGCCTCGTTATCCATCAACAATTTGATCATTTCCAAACTAGGAACAAATTTCCTGCATTCACGATTTAAAACGGTGTGGGAATAATATTTTTGATTAACGTTCGCACCATGTGCAATTAAGAGTTTCATTTGTCCGATCATATTATTTTCATATGCATAATATAATGGGAATTTTTTGTGTTCATCGATATAATTTACATCAATTCCATCAAGCTTTAGCAAAAATTCAGTAACCTGGCAATTACTTGTCTTGACAGTCGCACAGAGTAAACCGTTAGATTCCATTTGAATGATGATTAATTTAGATTATGATGATTCGTGGCAGTTCTTTTTTCAATTTTTTCTAACGTTCTAAAGTTTATCATTAATCATCAAATACTTCCAATAATTATCCCAACGTACTTTTGTCAAACGCTGATATTATCACTAAATGCGATGGTAGTAGTTGTATGAAATTATACCTAAGAAGTAAAAATTTGCCATCTATCGCCATACTTAAAATCGTATGGAATCGCTGGAATACAGCTTAATTGATGGATTAACGCATAATGATATGGAAATCTGTCATTTTTACAGAGAAAAATATAGGATGGCGAGATTATGATTTGACAATTAAAATTTTTAACTATCAAATTATGCGTCGGCATAAAGTGACGTCATATATGCTCTGTCTTCGTTAAAGATAAATGAGAATCGTACTTTGACTATTTTTGTTCCATCATTCATAACATGATATGGCATTTTTTCGTCGATATATTCACAGGTTATATTTTTGGGCCAATCCGGAACTCTTTTAAATTCATCCCAACCACCGAATAACTTGTTCCATGTTTGATAACTTGATCCTATGGTACCATATTTGATTTTACTATTGCCAGAGTTTTCCAAATAAATGCGGGGTCTAGGTTTCGTAATTTCCAGATGTTCTTTTTTGATTTTACTATCTTTTAAATCAATGTGATGTGTACCTTTTATAATCTTTATATATTCGCCATTGATGATACGATCTGTCGGTTCCAAATAAATGCAAGGTTTAGTATTCGTAATTTTCAAATCTTTGATCACTGTATTGTTTGATTGGATTTTTTTTTGATTAGAATGTGTAAAAAGCTGTTTGAGATCGGTCGTTTCGCAACAATCGTAAGGAGTCTTCCCATTAGCATTTTTAGACGTATGATTTGCGCCACGAGATAACAATTGATAAATACTGACGGAATCGGACAGTATGCATGCATGATGCAACGCAGAGTTTCCATCCTTATCTTGTAAATCTAATTTTACGTCGTCGCGAGATAATAATATGGTCGCCATTAGACTGTTTTTGTTCTCAATACATCTCATCAATGCTGTTTTTTTATCAACGCCTACAATATTGATATCGCATCCTCTATCTAACAACAAAATTGCTGGAGAGTTATAGCTATTTACGCATAGGTATCTTAAAGGGGGCATATTGTCATCATCAACCAAATTTATATTTGTACGTGGATATGATAACAATAATGAGAAACAATCTGTATTTTGCACTTTTCCCAAATTTTTCAGGTTACAATTCGGAAATTTTTTTGTAATTATATTTGGATCCGCTCCATTATCCATCAATAATTTGACTATTTCCGAATTAGGACTAGATTTTTTGCACTCGGAATTCAAAATTGTATGAGTACCATATACTTTATTAACATCTGCACCATGTTCGATTAATATTTTCATTTGCGCAATCATATTGTTTTCGTACGCATGAAAAAGTGGAAATTTATGATTTTTGTCGACATAGTTTACGTCGATTCCGTCTATTTTCAACAACAGTTCAGTGACTTGACAATTGTTTGTTTTGACAATAGTACAGAATAATTCGTTTGTTTCCATTTGGATGGTAATCAACTTTATTCTGTAGTACTCTGTAACAGTTCATTTTTCATTTTTTTGATACAATTTTGATTATTAAAGAGATTTGGATGCATCAACATTTGAACGTTCAATATTACTGGCAATTCTCTTGCCTTGAGATTTGAATGTGCTAATATTTGATCATTCAATGTTACTGGCAATTCTCTTGCCTTGAGATTTGAATGTGCTAATATTTGATCATTCAATGTTACTGGCAATTCTCTTGCCTTGAGATTTGAATGTGCTAATATTTGATCATTCAATGTTACTGGCAATTCTCTTGCCTTGAGATTTGAATGTGCTAATATTTGATCATTCAATGTTACTGGCAATTCTCTTGCCTTGAGATTTGAATGCGCCAATATTTGATCGTTCAAAGTTACTGGCAAGAGAATTGCCGAGAGATTTGAATGTATCAATATTTGATCATTCAATGTTACTGGCAAGAGAATTGCCGAGAGATTTGAATATACCAATATTTGATCGTTCAATGTTACTGGCGAGAGAATTGCCGAGAGATTTGAATGCACCAATATTTGATCGTTCAATGTTACTGGCAAGAGAATTGCCGAGAGATTTGAATGCACCAATATTTGATCGTTCAATGTTACTGGCAAGAGAATTGCCGAGAGATTTGAATGTATCAATATTTGATCATTCAATGTTATTGGCGAGATAATTGTCGAGAAATTTGAATATCCCAATATTTGTTCGTTCAATGTTACTGGCAAGATGATTGCCGAGAGATTTGAATGCACCAATATTTGATCATTCAATGTTGCTGGCAAGAGAATTGCCGAGAGATTTGAATGTGCCAATATTTGATCATTCAATGTTACTGGCGAGTGAATTGCCTAGAGATTTGAACGCGCTAATATTTGATCATTCAGTGTCACTGGCAATTCTCTTGCCTAGAGAATTGAACACGCTAATATTTGTTCATTCAATGTTACTGGCAAGAGGATTGCCAGGGGATTTGAATGTCCGAATAATTGATCGTTCAATGTTACTGGCAAGAGAACTGCCTGTAGATTTGAACGCGCTAATATTTGATCATTCTAATATTTGATCATTCAATGTCACTGGCAAGAGAATTGCCTGGAGAATTGAACACGCTAATATTTGATCATTCAATGTTACTGGCAAGGGAATTGCCTTGAAAATTTGAATTTGCCAACATTTGATCATTCAATGTCACTGGCGAGATAATTGCCTTGAGATTTGAATATCTCAATATTTGGTTGTTCAATGTTGCTGGCAGAGAATTGCCGAGAGAATTGTACGCGGCAATATTTGATCATTCAATATTGCTGGCAGAGAATCGCCGAGAGAATTGAATGTACCAATATTTGATCATTCGATGTTATTGGCAAGATAATATTGCCGAGAGATTTAAATGTGTCAATATTTGATCATTCAATGTTACTGGCAAGAGAGTTGCCTGGAGATTTGAACGCGTCAATATTTGATCGTTCAATGTTATTGACTGGCAATTCTCTTGCCTGGAGATTTGAACATTCAAAATTGCTAGAAAGAGGATTGCTAACAAGATTACATATTGATCATAATATAATCAATATGTAATTTTTGATGATGCATATTTATCGCATAACATTTTGCTCAGAAGTGGATTGAGTGAATTGTCACTGCCAATTTCTGTTGAAATATACAATAATTTTATCAATGTTTTAATTTGAACCGCATCGTCAGAACAATATTTCAAATGTTTCATTAAAAATCGAATGTCGCGATACATAAAACGATAGGTAATTTCGCTGTGAATATCACAATGCAAACGATGATAATCTAGAAAATCATAACAAATATGTATACCGGTTTCACTAAACGAGAAAGGTTTTAGCATTTTCCCTTTTCGTGTTAATTTACGCAGACATTCGTGCATATCGATTTTAAAAACATTTGTCAAAAATATAATCATCTCTCTATTGTTTACCTGCATCATTTTTTTAAAAATAATTTTAATTTTCTCAGTATCTATTCCAATTGAAATGTCTATTTGTTGATGTAACCATTGCAAAATTTTCAAACCATCTTTGTTCGTAATACATTTTATGATACCTCGGAATATTTTCTCATATGATATTCTTTGTAGTACACTACTATCATTCAATATTGTAGCTAAAATATGATCAAAACTAAGAGCGCAATAATGAGTGAACAATTTATTTACATATGGAACGAAATAATGATCTTTAGAGACAATATATTCATACAGCAATGAATGAACATTTCTATATTGTAGTGTCCATATTCTATTATATGTATCGCGCAAAAAAATTTTAAGGAGATGTGGACTAAACCTGCTAAATACCAACATATTTTTAACGAAACAATAATTAGCACGCTCGATCCCCTCTTCGTAAATAGAATACAAATAATTTCTATAGGTATCAATAAAAGCTGATACGACGCAGTAATCTCTGCAATATTCGCTCATGGGAATCAATAATTCAGGTGGGGGTTTAGTTTTGAGTAATATCAAAATATTATCGTAGCATTGCGAATTTTTGATCACTATTTTGCCTACATTACGAACAGTCGGATAGGACGCAACAATCTTCTCTAGTAAATCAATGTACACTTTATTTTTTGAACATAATTTTGTTAAATATTTGATGTCACTTGCACGTATATTTTTTATTTTGCACGAAACATGTAAGTCTAAAACGGCATGATTAGGTAACCAATTATCAAGACAACTTTTTTGTTGTAACAACAAATGATCTCGAAATATTGATTCGTTTTGGCATAATATGTTATAATAATGGTTGATAGAGGAGCAAAATATTATTGTATCTTTGGCATTTAGATACAAAATAATAACGCGTATTGTATCATTGTTTAATGAATCCATCGTATGTTTTCTCTATAAATATGTCAAATGATCTATGTATGAATTTTTCAATTTTTTTGCGATATATATTGATACAATATGTATCGCATCTATCTTAATAGTTGATTGACGATGTTTTTGACAATGATATCTTTTTTGGTTGTATTTTTATCTAAAACGATTGGAATGCCATTATTAAGCAAGCCTGGATAGCTATAAACTTTGCCTGTTGCAGAATAAACAAAATCGATGATTGTTGGCAAATTAAAATAATCATAAATTAGCTGGATATCGTTGCAATTCGAAGTATCATTCGAATAGTTTGGAAAGATAATAGCTGCTGAAACTATTTGGTCAAGAACTTTGATTTTAAATTTTGTTGGAAAATTGCTTAGTACCACGTTTTCTATTAAGCATTTTCTTTCTTTGTTGATCTTCATGGTTTTGGGATATCGATCTACGACCCACCAACATGATAAGTTATTACTAACGCAATTGTCATATATAAACTCAATAACTTCGTCGTACGCCAGGTCACAGCAATCTTTAAAGAAAGAATATTTCGCGGATTCAAACATTCGTTCAAGAGTTTGTTTCATAATCTTATTGGATACGCATAAATATCGCATGAACGAAATGATTTCAAATTTGTCACTTATATTTTCAATTACATCTGCATACAAACAGCAATTGATAAGATGTAGCGCTCTATTCACATTAACCACCGAAATGTTCCAATTTATGTCTATCATCTTTTTATCATCGCAATCGACTATTACATTGTAAATATCCAGCATTTCGGCGATATATTTGTACAATGAATATTCTGCGCTATTTATTCGCAACGTCACCATATCATTGATATTAAAATCCATTTTGTTAGCCTATATCGTTGAAATTATTTGTATATGATACAGACGTCAATTTTTTTGATAATTAAATATTTTAGTTATTAGAAGGTGATTGTATCAATATTTTAACGAGCGTTGTGATATCATCATTTATTCGTTTATCAAGATTATAGCTTAACGTCATACACTTTTTATTTGGTGGATCCTGTGAATTTATTGCGCTCCACGTTCTGTTCGGCGCATTATTTATGATTTTGGATTTATAAAAATAGCGACGATATGTCACATGTACAATAGTAATTGGAAGTGCGTCAAGTTGATGATCATTATGATTCATTCCTATTAAGTGATGCACACCAAATATTTCTTCCGTCCCCTTATCAAAATAATAGCCAAATGTTACATTCTTGACTGTTGCAGGTTTACAATCGTGCACCGGTTGCACAAAATCCCAACTAAATTCTAAATCTGTAACTGTTGGGGCAATAATTTCTTGAATCGATTCATTAAATCCTTCTGCAAATGATAGATGTGTTACATTTAGAGGAATATCATGAGTAGATGCTTCGTAATAAACGAATTTGGCAAATTTAGGCGTTCTGTCTGTAGGACTCAATAATTGAACAGATTCAAAATTGTCAAAATAGGATAAATCTTTGATTTTATCAAATCGCACTTTTTTAGAATATAGCATTTCTGATCTTAATATGCCGAATGTTGTGGTGATCATCGTAAGATAGACTCGATCTTTCTCTGGTAAAAAAGAACATATTTTTAGCATCGCATCTTTACAAATAGTCTGCATTTTTGATAGGTTTGTTCTAAAAGATCTTTGTGACATATATATATTCAATTTTTATTTGTTAATTTGTTATATCATCAATATATCAAATTACTCTGACAAAGCAGCTGCAATATTTTTAATCATTATATTATAGCAGACGCCAGCATCTTTCTTTGTTGGATCCCTATCTATCATGATTCCCGAGTAACCAACAATCGTGCCATCTGAAAACTTTAAATAGTCATTCGGATAAATACCAAAAAGTATATAGATTGACACTATATCACAAAACATATCATCCAACGTAACATACCATTTATTATTGTACCGATAACGCGTTGGAATTAAACCTGTTATTGGATTCGTCATAAGTTTTACTTTCAAATCTTTCGAAAAGTCTACTTTTTTAATTTTTTTGATCATCTGCCATCGTTCGGCATCCAAATGTGTACAATTAGACTCATCAATATATAAACGGTGAATACACTTATCCAGAATGTATCCAAATATCTCATTATATTGCACATATATACAATATTCTAAGAACTTATGAGTTGATTCACGATTGAACAATTTTTTGAGTGTATTTTTCATAACTTCATCTGCAACGCACAGATATCTCATAAATGATATTATCTCCACTTTATCAGCTTCTGTTACTATTATACACGTGCCATGATTAATCAAATGCAACGTCTGATTAACATTTTCTGCTGATATTTTCCATTCAATAGATATCATATTTTTATCATCGCAATCACCTAATACGTTAAAAATATCCATCATCTTAGCGACGTGTTTATAAATAGCATATTTTGTCCCATTTATTTCAAAAATTACAAATTGATCAATACCGAAATCCATTTTGATATTTGAATCCGATATGATTATAGTTTGCATTAATTTTTCAATTTTTAATAACCAAATATTTGGTTACTAAAAATGATTACTAAATTTGATCAAATTCGGAAGCTTTGGTCTAATATCTGTTTCGCTTATCTTATGGCAACGAATCAGTTCGATGTCTTTTAATTTTGTAAGTGGATATATGTGCTTACTTCGTATGTCATCAAATTCATATAAACAGAGATATTTAAGATTGGTCAAATATTTGATCGATGATGCGTTGATGTTTGATCTACCAACGATTGTTAGCGATTTTAAATTTGTCAGTTTTCTTAAATCATCATATTCATCAAAAACCTCGTGATCATATAAACATAACGCTGTTAAGTTTGTCAAATATTTTAGTGATTCATACGTTATGATATTGGTACAACTCAAATTAAGATAAGACATTTTTGTTAAATATTTGATAGATTCATCTGTTACAAAATCATAAAACGAAAGATCTAGATATGTAAGATTTGTTAGACACGATATAGATGCATCACTAATCGAATTTTTGTCGTCGAATAATTCTAATTTTTTCAATTTAGTTAAATATTTTAATGAGTCATCGGTGATCAAGTGATTACAGCTGATATCTAAATCGGTGATATTCGTAAGCATTTTTAGTTCATAATCTTTAATATTTTTATTGCGTGCGAGACATAATGTAGTAATAAATGTCAAACTTTTTATTGATGTTATTCTTTTATCATTTCTTAACGATAACGATGTCATATTTGTTAGTGGTTGCAGCATTTCGCTGGTGACGTTATTCTTAATCCGCATCAACGTCTTCAAAGTCGTCAATGATGCAATTGATCCGGTTGCTGCTTCAATATGTTTGCCAAAATTCAACGTCGATAAATTCCGAAATTTAGAAAGGATATCCAATGAAGGACCGTTAAACGTGATCGATGTTACTTTTGCACACCAAACTCGATACCATAATTTGCAAACTTTTGAACTATCTTTGTCTATCCATTGACCGATGATGTCGTTTGGCAACATTTTGCTATTGTTAATGATAATAACAAGTGCTGGATGTAATATTTTCATTTTTTTGATGATTAATTATATTGATCATCAAAATAAATTTTGTACGATTGTGTTCGGTAACATTTGTTCTATTTTTTTAACGTGTGCTCTTGAACAACGATGTATCGTTAAATTTCGTAGATTTGTAAGTCTTGATATTTCTGTAAATGTTATGACTCCGATATTGTCAATTTTTAATGATCCAAGATTTGTCAAATATATTATTGATACACCGGTTATGTTAGCACATGATTTGATCGTTAACGATTTAAGGCCAGTCATTTTTCGAAGTTCGAGTCCGTTGATGTTCGTATTAATCAAACACAATGATGATAAATTTATTAAATGTTTTAGAGATTGATATCCTATTTTGTTTGTGTTATTAAGATGTATGCTTGTAATGTTTGTTAGTTTTTCAATCGATTTATTTGTTATTGAAATACAATTCGCGATCGATAAATGCGTAATATTAGTGAGACGCATTATTGATTCATCGCTTATTATTTGGTTGCATACTAAAAAATTATTAGTGCCAAGTGTTAGATGATTCAAATGTGTAAGATGTTTTAGCGAATTATCTGTGATCAATTTATTATTCACAACATTCAATCTCGTAAGATTAGTCAACGTTTTTAACATTGCATCAGTTATTGTTGTATTTTTATCAAGATTCAAATCTGTTAATTTTGTTAAACATCGTAACGATTCAATTGTTACTCTTGTATTTCGCATCAACGTCAAAGAACACAAATTTGTGAGATAACACAACGTTTCGTCGTCAAAGTGATCGTTATCTCCAATACGCAATTCTTTTAACATTGTTAATGATTTAACAAATTCTCCTATTTGTATTTCGCTTTCCAATTCTAATGTCACCAAATTTTTGAATTTCAACAAGATATCTGCATCTTTGACAGCAAAATGATCGTTGCGCAACTTGATTGACATAGGTTTCGAATACCAGAGTTTGCACCATAACTTGGACACTTTGGAAGTTCCTTTGTTGATCCATTGGTAAATAATTTCATGCGGCAATGTATCGATGATGTCCCAAAATTCTGTGATGATATATTTATCGATATAATCAATGTCGTCATATGATGCATAACCGTCACATTTATAATCGGCTACATAAAATTGTTGTATTATACCTATTTGTTGTTCTGATGATCGAAATAGTGATTTGTGCTCATTAACGATATCAATAATTGTAGAGTGGTTTGTGATCCTCATTTTTTGATCAATATATTTCAACAATGTCGATGATATGATGATATCAAAATTATCATACTGAATTGATTCATTCGCCATCGCGTATGTTGCAAGAACTATTTGTTTGTTTGATGATATTGTTAGCTTTTTTTTAGTCATTCGGCCGACATAAATGCTAACAAGATTAGAATTTATTAATCGATGTAACAAATAAATCTGTTCTGTTCTAGATGATAGTAATAAAACTTTTTTGCCAGTATCCAACAATCGTTTGAGCAGATTTGAAATAAAAATGTTTCTTTTTTCTATTTTTGCTAAATTTGATATCATCGCTTGTATATTGGGGGAGCCAGTGCTTTTATTTATTACTAATGCTGTTTTTTCTTCATCGAATGATTTATAATGGATCTTTTTGATTAGGTTAGTCATTTTGATTAACATAATTAGTAAGATAGTGTTGATACTAATATTTTCAATTTTTTACATTCCTATTACATAATAACCATAATAATCTGCTAAATTGTAAGTATTGTGAGCAGGCGGATTTTCAAAGATTATATTTAAACTTGGATAGGATGCATAATTGTAGGTGTCGGTTTGAGTTTTGCTAAAAAATGGAACATGATATTGATTTTGCAATAGTTTTTTGCTGGCGTGCTTATTACGGCATCATTTGTGAGATGCTGATTAATATTTATAAATTTTAATCGTCATACAAATCTCTCTTTGGTTTTTTATTTTCGTCGATGATTATATCAAAACGAATACGTAATACTTTTGTACCATCATAAACAAGATGATGAGGGATTTTTTCATCAGTATATTCACATATTGTTATACGTGCGTCATTAGATGGAATATAATTGTATCCACTCCAACAATTAAATATGTTATCCCATATTTTATAATAATTACCAACAGAACCGAATTTAATTTGGTTAGCATTTTTGTCTGTTAGTTCTACATAAAATCGTGGTCTTTTGTTTGTAATATTTATTGGGGTTGCTGCGACAGTTTTTGTTTCGTTTGTGGTTACTGTGACTGTTTCTGTTTCTTTCAGCATACAATTCGCAAATATCCATTTCGATTTATCGTCAGCACAACATTCTGATGCAATTTTACCTTCCTTGTTTTTAATCGTTTGGTTTGCACCATGAAATAATAATTGATATACAGCAGCAGAATTATTTTTCTTGCACGCATGGTGTAACGCAGAATTTCCATCATTATCTTGTAAATCTAATTTTATGTCGCGATGCGTAATTAACATGGTTATCATAAGCATATTTCCTTCCTCAATTGATCGTATCAATGGTGTACGACCATCATTTCCTGATATGTTTAAATCACAACCTTGATTAAATAACGCGATTGCTAGAATATTAAAATTATTAGCGCATGCAAATCTAAAAGATGTTACACCATCTCCGTCTAGCAGGTTAATGTCAATATCGGGATGCGATAGTATCATCGTCAGACAATCCAAATCGGTAATATTCCTTAAAACTCTTAAGGCACAATTTGCGCCCATTTGTTTATTCATATTTAGCAAGTTCGGGTTCGCTCCAAGATCTAATAATACTCGTACAATTTCCAAATTAGGTATATCTTTACAACATTCTTTATGCAAAAGAAAATAACCTCCATGCATTTGATCAATATTCGCACCGTGTTTAACTAACAATTTCATCTCTTCTACCATTTTATTTTCATAAGCATAATAAAGCGGAAATTTTCCAGAAGCATCTACATAATTAACGTTTGCTCCATCGTTTATTATTGCTTCGACTATTCCACCCTTATTTGCTTTGATAGCGCTGCATAATAATTCATTTAGTTCCATTTGGAGATAGGTTGTTGATATTTATTTATGTATAGATTCGTATAATTTAATTTTTCAATTTTTTTTTGTGCAGATGAAAACATAAAATTTATGATTTCATTTTCGAACAACGTTGGTTCGTTCAATGTTTTGTCAACGCAAATCTCTTTACGTCACGTTAAACCAACCAATATTGGCACGTTCAAAGTCCTGTTAATACAAATCGATTGACTTTGTTTTGAATGGATCAATATTGGCACGTTCAAAGTCTTGTCGATGCAAATCTTTACAGGTCTCCCGACATCGCATTGAATGGATCAATATTGGCACATTCAAAGTCTTGTCAATACAAATCTATTGACATCGCATTGAATGGACCAATATTGTCACGTTCAAAGTCCTGTCAATACAAATCTTTTGATATTGCATTGAATGGGTCAATATTGGCATGTTCAAAGTCTTGTCGATGCAAATCTTTGCAGGTCTCTTGACATCGCATTGAATGGATCAATATTGGCACATTCAAGTCTCGTCCATACAAATCTATTGACATCGTATTGAATGGACCAATATTGTCACGTTCAAAGTCCTGTCAATACAAATCTTTTGATATCGCGTTGAATGGATCAATATTGGTATGTTCAAAGTCTCGTCGATGCAAATCTTTGCAGACCTCTTAACATCGCATTGAATAGATCAATATTGGCATGTTCAAAGTCTTGTCAGTGCAAATCTTTTGATATCGCATTGAATGAACCAATATTGTCATATTCAAAGTCTCGTCGATGCAAATTTATTGACTTTACTTTGAATTGACCAATATTGGCACGCTCAAAGTCCTGTCGATACAAATCTATTGACTTCACTTTGAATGGACCAATATTGGTACGTTCAAAGTCCTGTCAACGCAAATCTATTCACTTTGAATAAACCAATATTGTCACATTCAAAATCCAGTCAATGCAAAATTAACAGATCCATTGACTTCACTTTGAACGGACCAATACCGGCGCGTTCAAAGTCTCTTAATCCAATAAAAATTGAAATCTGCAACCCTAAAAATACTCATTATTTAGATACGTTAACCAAGAATGTTAGGCGCAAAATGGAACACGACAACTGGACATTTGAAAAAATGTGTGGCACACAAGAGCAACATGACTTGCATCCAAAAGGATAGTGATGGTAATTCTTGTCATAATCGAAATCGTTTGTCGTTACAATCCTGTAATTATGGCAAAGGGGCATATTGCGCAACGCATCACAGAAGGAATGTCAAGGCAATCCACAGTCCAGAATTATCCGTCTGCGCAAACATTCGATGCGATGAACTAAATCTTAACCGACAAGAAAGAGACAAAATCCATCAATACAACATTGTCGAAATATTAGGCCTGCCAGGCGACAAAGAATATAACCACATCTCAATGAGTCGACGAAAACGTTTTAATTGGAACGTTATCCCAGAAATAGATAAATACAGCCAATCGATTGATTCATATTCGAATACAGAATCTGATTCAGAATCCGACGATGATTTTGTTAAAAATGATTCTGAATCTAACGATCCAAGTAGTGACTCCACAACAAGCGAAGATAATGATGTTACAAGTGACGAATCAGATGAACCTTTAGAAATTAATCTTGTTGACGAACAAAAAACAAGAACTAGTCATAAAAGAAAATGCAAACAGGTTGATTCACGTCCGATAAAACGCCGCAGATATGATTAATCATTTATCGATAATTAAATATTTTAATTATCGATATCTAGCTTCTATTAACCAAAGTGGCTTACGAGATGTCCATATTAATTTCATGCTAACTACTTTTTTATCGATATGCACATCAACTGTGTCGACAATGTAGTTGTAATATTTTATGCCATCAATACATTCACGTTTAAGTTGTGGCGTATCTTCATCTTCGTCAGTTTCAAAATCACTGCTTGGCGGTTCCGATAGAAGGTCATCATCGAATGACGATGAGCTGAAGGAAACGTTTGATCGATCGCTCTTGACTGCACTATTTTGTGGCGTTTCTCCAAGTTCCCGCATAAAATCATCCAGTTCATCTAATGACGCTTCTTGCCCATCATCTTCAGATTCGTTTGCGCTGTTAGATTCAAGTCCCAGCACAATATCATCCAGATCAACTGATAACGCTTCTCTGTCCTCGTCATCCGATTCATTTACGCTGTCAGATTCTCGCGTGATATAATCATAGTCTGATTGCCAAGATGATACTTTATGCTCATAATCCCTAAATCCTTCTGGACAAAACAACACTCCCTTACCGCCCAATATCATGATCTTGTAAAATATTTCGTTCGTTTCATCGAACACTCTATGTTGAGTAGGATACATATTACACATCGTATCATATTTTGCAAATTTATAATGCACATAAATCTTGTGTTTGTTGTTATGATTGAACCAAGGCAAACCATAAAATTCCAAAAATTTAATATTCATCTTTGGCTTTTGTGATTGATATATTTTTCTATAAATACCAAGTTTCATCTTCTCTTCAAAACAATTTTTGGCATCTATCTGTTCGTCAACCAATTTCTTCCACGTTTCCAAATCCAATTCTAACTCTGTATCCTCAAAAATTCTATTTATCATTTCCTTGTCTGCTAATTTACAGATAAGATGCAAGAACATTATCTGGTCATCCACTAATTTGATTTTAATCCCATGCGCCAACGTAAGATGATGGTTCAAAACGTTAAAGACATAATGCATCGACTTCGGAAGATAATTTACAACAACAAGACCATTATACCGCTCAACTTCCATATCAGCCAACATATTGTTTATCGTCCTAAATTCGTCAAACCATTCGTTCATTAATTCGATGCAAACAAATTCGTATTCGTCGTTTTCATCTTCGGCTGTGAATTTGACGTATCCATATGTTAGTTTTACTTTGTCCATTTTGCTGGTAAGTTTGTTCATTTTGGTAGTGATTAGAGATAGTGTTTATGTTTTATGATAGTTGTTGATCAATTTTTTTGATTATTCGATAGTTCGAAATCATCGTCGGTTGTTATAAGTCACATAGGAGTGGACATAAACAAATATGAATCAATGAAGATATTTTTGATACTAAATGATTTGTCCAGGTCAAGTTCATCATTTATACAAACAAAGTAGATTAAAAGGACCAGGACAGATCTAAAATGACACTAAAATATTTAAACGTCAAAATGGGTATCATCATTATTCGTCAGAGTCCTCGCAATAGTCCTTGACGTATAAACAATTTGGTATACCAGGACAGATTATTTGATATCAATTATTGAATAGCAAAATGATATTATTATTATCTGTCGGGGTCCTTATGATAATCATTGAAAGTATAAATAATTTTGTGGACTAGGGACAGATTATTTGATATCAATTGTTAGAACAGCAAGAATCATACCTATTGCATCTGTCAGGATCCTTTCAATGAGACTTATATGTATAAATGATTTGGCAAATCGAAATAAACTATTTGGATATCATACTATTTGAATATTAAAAAAAATTGACGCGGTCTCTCCCATTGGACTCTGACGTATAGACGATTTGGCGGACCCGGACAATTTATTGCCAAATTATTGGGGTTCTTTGATAAGTTCCAGAAATAAACTATTCGATCTTAATTTGACACAAATATCAGTATTCCTAATATCTGAATAATTTGGTACTAAATTATCTGTCCTGGCATACCGAATCGTTTGTACATTCGAGTTTTATTGAAAGTGCCCTTGACAGATTTATTTTTATCCAAAATGATATTATTTTTGAATTGTTCAGGTCTTTCCGTTAGACTCTGATGTATAAACGATTTGGCAGACCCGGACAGATAATTTATTGCCAAATTATTAAAGTTTTTTGATAAGTCTTCGAAATAAACTATTTGATCGTAATTTGGTACTAAATTATCTGTCCGGGTCTGTCAAATCGTTTATACATTTGAGTTTTATTGAAAGTACCTGGACAGATTCATTTTTATCCAAAATGATATTATTTTTGAATTGTCCAGGTCTTTTCCGTTAGACTCTGATGTATAAACGATTTGGCAGACCCGGACAGATACAATTTGATATTTAAATGATTTGTTTTGTCGACAACAAGTTATGCAACTTTGACGGTTGATTATTATTCACAATTGTCCGGATAATTTTTTTATAAATGGACAATTTGTATGTCGTATTGACCTGAGGCTTGGTCAAAATATTTATCACCTGAATAATATTTTGATGATGTATATTGGAACGTTAGAGCCATCCTTCATGATGTTCTAAAAGTGTAATTCAACGTTTTCAAAAAAAGACCAACTGGATGGATGCCAGGAGACGCGAAAATGAATCTGCCCAAAATCATCACTTTTTTGATAACTAATTTTATTAATTATCAAAATAATACACATCAGATAACTCAGCCAATTTCATGCACGTTGTTAAAATCATTTTCATACTAATTACTTTACCATCAATATGCACATCAATCGCACCAATAACATAATTATGATATTTTTGATAATTTATATAATCAGCCTGTAATTCTGTTATCTTTTCAGATATCTTTATCGGCACATCACATATCAAACGTCCACGTTTATTCAACGTGTCATCTGATGACGTAACTGAATCCCGCCATCGTTGAGAATTAGAAGATCCATCTGCAAAAATTTCTTCAAAACTCCCATTTGAATCAATTGATTCGGGTTCATCACGTTGAGATCCAGTTGGATCTGGTAATTCAAGATCCTTCATCAAATCATTTGAGTTATCCAATTTAGGTTTAGCGTGAAATCCAATCGGATCGTATAATATCCCCATATCACCCAAAACTATGATCCTGTAAAAAATCTTCTTCTCTTCGTGATATATTCTATGTTGTGTCCGATATGTTCTGTACAAGTAATTATGTGGAACATTTTTCTTATGCACGTAAATATTAAATTTATCGGATACTTTAAAACAAGGAAAACCATAAAAATTAGCATATTTTATATTCTTGCTCCTATTTTTATCAGTATATCTAATCGTTTTGTACACATTCAACCTGATTTCTTCGTCAAGACAGTTTTTAGCATCAAATATTTCCTTCGTTAACCTGCGCCAAGTTTTAGTTTTGATTGTCATCTCTGATTCGTTCAAAATTTCACACACACTATCTCTAGCCGCTAATTTACACAACAATCGCAAGAACATGATTTGATCATTCACTGATTCGATCTCCAATTGTTCGCCTAATGTAAGAAACCTATTCAAAACATTAAAGACATAATGCATGGATTTTGATAGATGATTTATAACCGGAAGTCCATGATGATATTTAAATTCCATATCATTCATCATCGCACTTATGGTTTTAAATTCATCAAAATGTTGGTTCATTAATTCAATACAAACCAGTTCGTATTCATCCTTACCAAATTTAACATAACCATATGTTAGTTTACTTGTTTTCACTTTTGTTTGTCGATTTTTCATTTTGTAATATTGAAAGTAGCTGATATTATAATGAATTATTTTATCAATTATTTTGATCGATCATTCAAAATGATAATATTGTTTCCATATGTTTATTTTGTCAAAATACCATATTACCAGATTTTTAATATTTTTTGGCACTATGTTTTTCCATTGCGCACTTTCATCGTCATCAAAAAAATTACAAGCCAGTGTCAAGTGAATAACTGTAGATGGTATTCCATCTATTTGATGTTTTTGATAATAGCCTAATCTCAAATGTGTGACAGAGTGAGGAATATGATTTTCAATAGGTTGGCTGAACAATGTTCCGAATTTTAAATGGGTTAGCGATTCCGACAAACAATTATCGATAGGTTGATCAAAATATTTACCAAAATTTATATGTTTAATCAGTAGAGGTATGCATCCTTTTATGGATTGGTTAAAATTTCTACCAAAAGTCAAATAGGTAACTGAATCAGGAATGCATCCATTTATCGATCGATTAAAATCTCTACCAAATGCTAAATGTGTAACAGATGATGGAATACATTTGATTGGTTGGTTAAAATGATCACCGAATGATAAATGCGTGACTGATGACGGAATTGGTGTCAAAAATGTCTGGTATGATCCGATTAATCTCAAGTGGGTAAGAGTTTTAGGCATCATATTCCCATCAAATTCGTTAAAAGGGATTGTCAGATTGACGACGTTGTTGGGGTATATAGTGTTAGTGAGGGCAATGATATTTTTAAAATTATTGAAATATGATAACGAGATTATTTTTTTAATTTGGATTTTTTGATCGAACGATACATCTTTTTTAAATTTGTTCATTCTTTTACAAATTGAAAAAAAGTGTATTTTTTGATAATCATCCAAATACTCGCAAAGATAACAAACTACATCTTTTATGAAGTATTCCATCTTGCTAAAAATATTTGGTAAATGAGTACAGATGTACATTTTTTTTTCATTTTTTTTAAAATTATCGCAATATCGTAATATTATGATAATTATTTTGGCGCGCAATAACTATCAATTTGGGCTCCTAAAGTCTCTAACATTTCTTTCTGTAAAAATGGTTCCAATATATGCGTTACTCCTTCCGTACCATCCCAAACTCGATTCATAACATCATTGGCAGCATTTTTGAGACCAACGAGACCGATGGGTTGTCCGATGGGTGTCGTGGTACTATAAGTCATCGGGGCCATGATTGGTAATAAATGTTGAGGTGTGGGTACTAATCTGCAAAAATCAGGATGTAATGGGGCGATCGCAGGCAGTTGCGGCATCACGATTGGTGGCGGTGTAAAATTGTGCATTGGAGGTGGCGACGTCATAAATGCTGGTTGTTGTAAGCGAACAAAATCAGCAGGACTTGGCATAGTAAAAAACATAGTGATTAATCGTTGAATAATTACAATGACTTCCTAACAAATCAAAAATCATTTTTTTTGGAAAAATTCACTATACTCCTGCGGAATACTTAATTGAGCAAGTATTTCCGGTGGCATCAAATTACCACTTTTTAGCAAGATACTGGATGTGCAAGTTCTAAAAGATTCAATCGCGGCAATAAATTCTTTGGAATCTTCATCAGTTGAATCCTTTTGTTGCGTAATAAATTCGTTATTTTTCCCTAGATATGTGATATTATCAATCGCCCAAGATAAATATCTTAGGGCCAGATCCGCTTTTATTTTGTTAGATTTTTCTGATCGCAATTGTTCCTCTTGTCTTTCTCTTTCGATTCTTTCATTTTCGATTCTTTCATTTTCGATTCTTTCATTTTCGATTCTTTCATTTTCGATTCTTTCATTTTCAATTTTTTCGTTTTCAAGTCTTTCTCTTTCTCTTTTGATTCTTTCGTTTTCGATTCTTTCTCTTTCGATTCTTTCAATTCTTTCGTTTTCAATTCTTTCTCTTTCAATTCGTTCTCTTTCAATTCGTTCTTTTTCAAGTCTTTCTCGTTCAGTTCGTTCTCGTACGATACGCTGTTGTTCTGCCACAATACGCTGTTGTTCTGCCGCAATACGCTGTTGTTCTGCCGCAATACGCTGTTGTTCGATCATCTTTCGCTGTTCTTCTGCTCTTTTTTGATTCTCTATCTGCTGTTGATTTTGTACATATACATTTCTAGCAGCTATAATGTTCGCCCTGACATTATTTCTTGTGGTATTAAATAAATTTGCACTGATTGCTCCAAAACTCTCTAAAAGTTTTCTCATATCAATGAGCACACTTACGTTCCGAACATTATATTTTGGAGGTTCTGCGATGCGAACGTTCAATCCATCAATAGTCTTCCAACCAAGTGAGTTAATAGGTACATTTTTATCAGCTCCAGCTTCCAACGCATATTGTAACGCGGTAACACAATAATTACCTGTATCAGTATATGCTATTGTATTAACCATATTTTTGGGGAAATTTGGATCAGCTCCGTAGCCTAATAATAATTTAAAATATGCCAGTAAATGTTCACCGTGATTTAATCGTGATAACACAGCAACCAACGGAGCTGTATATCCTACACTTGGTGGATGACAGGCAATGTTAGGATCGGCCCCATATCTAAGAAGAAGTTCCACAAAAGTAAGTTTATGTGGAGTAGGCGTTGCGTCGAGTGAATTACAGAGAAACACAAGTAAATTCTGTTTTTTATTTTGTCCAAGTCCTAAATTGATATCTGGACTGATCTTACCACTAGCCAAGAGCTGTTCAAACTCTTGGAAATTTTGAGTCTTATAAGCGTTTAACAAAGGGGAGTTCATTTGTAATCTTTCCTATTATATAGAGCTTCCTATATATTTGTATTTCAATTTTTGATAATTAAAAATGTTTAATTATGAAATCATTTTTTGACCATTGTACATTTGCAGAATCAATCCCACGTTTGCAATTGCCATCATTACATTTGTGATATGAAACCCCGTGAACAGTTGTGTAAAACCAGCGCATAATATGGTGGTGAACATCGTACCTGCTGCCTTAAAAGCAGAGAGAAATGGGTGTGCAGTGATCTCGTCAAATTTCAATATTTTCGTGCAAAACAATGCTCCCAATGTAATTATGTTTAAATCAGTGATAAAGGTCCTGACTCTGCTAATTTTATTATTTTTCGGATTCTGACTCATTGTTGTTATTGTATAAATATTAGAATGGTTGCTCTGACAATATATATTTCATTTTTTTTGAAAAAAAATGACATTCCAAATATCAACAACATTACCTTCCGATCAAACCGGTACAAACATGTTAAATGATGACATCTGCAAAATCATATTTGATATATTACCAATATCTGATAGAAGATCATTCATTCGAATATGCGCATCTGTACAAAATCTGTCTATTTATATGGTAGACGCAGAAATTGAATTTCAAAAACTGATCAAAAAAACTATCTTTTGGAAAGAAATATATTCTGGTTTTTATTATCCATTGTACAAATACACAATCGAATTGTTGTACGATGATTATATTCATTTGATTCCTGACAGATACATCATTGCAGATAATCGAATTCTTTATCAATATCGTAAAATTTATAAAAGGCTGGGCCAAAAAAAGGAGAGTATTTTTTTCACAAAATTGCTCCGAGCTGGTAACATTTCAACTAAAAATATAGACGCTTTTATGTGCGGAGCTGCGGAGGTTGGCGATATCGAAACATTAGAACAATTAATAAATGCAGGATACAAATTTTCACCATTATTAATATCATATGCCGGAAAAGAAAATCAATTAGAAACTATAAAATGGTTACACAAAAATGGAGCGGTGGCACCATATCGTACAGAATGTTTCGCCGCAAAGAAGGGCCATGTTGATGTTTTTAAATTTTTAGTGACAGAAATGAACTGCAAGATTAGTCATCATAGCTGTCGTGCAGGTGCGGAACATTTGGAGATCGTAAAGTTTATATGTGAACATTATCCAAAATTGTTAAGTCCAACCGCAGCAAGTGGTAATATCGACGTCGTCAAGTTTTTATTTTCGCAGAATCCAAATTTATTAGAAAATATATGTAATAATGCAGCAAAAAATGGTCATATTGATATCCTAAAATTTGGATACGAACATGGCTATTCGCTGGATATGGAATGTTTTACTTCCACTCATATACATATTTTTGAATATTTGATCAAAAACAAACTTATAGAACCAAATATTGATATTTCAAGAAATGTCGCTGTGAACGGTAATTTGAAATGTTTGCAATATATTTATGGAAACAATTTTCCTGTTCTTGACAAAACTGTATTTCGTGCAGCTATTAATAATGTTGATATGGTCAAATGGTTGCTTAATATGAATTGCCCTTTCGATGTTTCAGATTTTAAATCATTGGTAGGTGTTCCAATGGTGGGTGGCGCAAAATTTCAATATAGTATTTTGCAAATTTTTAAATTAATGTCGGAACGTGGATATAGTTTGTTGCATTTATCTCATCCTGGTTTTTATAGCAATCCAGAAATATGGCAACTCTTCCATAACAACAAATTTATGTTAGATCCATATGTGATCGATGATGCAGCCGGAAAAGGTTATTTAGAATTTATTATATGGGCCCGCATAGAAGGTTATCAATGGTCTGAAGCAACGTGTTGCGCCGCAGTCAAACATAATCAAATATATGTTCTAAAATGGTTGCGTGGTATTGATAGAGACAAATGCAATTTACAATCAAATGAAACAGAAATATGCCCATGGGATGAAACAGTTTGCGAAAGTGCCATCAAATATAGTCATGCTAATATTCTGAAATTTGCGATTGATAATGGATGTGCATTAGGAGCAAAATCATTTTTAGCAGTCGAAACATGTAACGACGCTAAAATATTGGAGATAGTGGCAAGTGTTGGTAAATAAATATTTTTACTTACCAATACAAAAAAATAAAGAGAAGAGATAATTTATAAAATTGATCTATTGTACAGAACATGGCCAATCAAAGTATCTACATACTATCGATCTTATTCTTATTTGCAGGGATCATCGTTTGCTTGTACGAGCAAGATGATGATGCTCATCTACAGCGAGTTGAAGAAGAACGATTACAAAAATTATTGACATGTTGAATTCTTGAAACATATTCCATTATCGGTTGTTTATTCTGACACTGCTAAAAAGATTTTTTTGGATGGACTTTCTCAATCGTATTTTAAATCATCATACATGAAAAATTTTTGTGGGCTGAAAACGAGAGGTAAAATCTTCAAAACACATTTTGAGGACATTCAATTTGATGCACGGACTGATTTTGGTAGCAAGATCTATTTGACTTGGAATACAACTTATTCATATCGTAACGAATCAGAATATTTTATTAGGAATTACACAATATTCTCTGATGAATTTGTGATGTTCGGTAAAAATAGGATCAATGTTTCTAATTATAGTGAAAGTTGGGTCTTTTAGAGAATGAAGCAAATATTGGATTAATATTTATTTCATTCAGACGATACTTCCATCAGTTAAGAAGTAAACGCCATTTGGAATATTTGGTAAACCTGCAGGATTCAATACGCGGACATTATTTGATCCAAATTGATCGACGTTATTGACACCGACAGATGATGCGACAGAAAGATACGCTTGGTTAAAACCATATGGAGTGCCGCCAACCGAACCAGCTGAACCACCTACTAATAGAGCACCACCATATCCAGGTGATGCGTTATTATTTGTGAATACACTTGAGATAACATTGACTTTTGCACCAAATACAGAAGCAAGACCAGCGGCACCGACGGGCGTGTTTGTAACACTTGCCGTCCCACCCGAAAAAAATCCTGCTAAGAAGTTAAACGAGAAGGTCGGAACTGCTGATGATACCGATCCAGTTATAATATTTCCGTTAAAAGAAGATGAAGTGACAGTTAGTTGAGTTCTAGTAGCCAATTCTGTGCGATTAAAAATACTGTTTGCAAAATTTGATGCAAAAACAGCTCCACCTGCAACGTGTGCTTTGTTATTATTAAATACACAGCTCGTTATTTTCGTTGGGATACTGTCTACGTAAACAGCTCCACCTACGATTGCAGAATTATTAGTAAAAACGCATGATACAATTTCTGCAGTTACTCCTGCGTTCGGAGTAATACCAAAAATGGTAGCAGCCGAACCAAGGACCGTACCAATGTTATTACTGAATGCACTACTAATCACGCGTAATTCGTAAGCCGATCCATCGTCAAAAGGTGTATGGAATAGTATACCACCTGGTCCAGTTCCAGCTAAAATAATATTTGAATTAAAGATGCACGATGTAACTGTTAAATTGGAATTCATTACCCCAATCGTTGCACCTCCTTCATCACCGACTGATGTACCAACAATCTGATTGGATGAAAATGTAGTACTTGTTGCAATAATTTTTTTCCCTTCGCGGTTATGGACTGCCCCGCCGTTACGGTTTCCCTTGTTCCCACTAACAATACAGCCAGTCATTTGCAAAGTTCCATCAAAAATAACGTTAGCTGCACCACCTTCTGAACCAAATGTCACCGCCAGATTATCCAAAAATTTAGATCCAACAACAGTTACAAGAGTATTATCATCAGCAATTCCAATTCCACCACCTCCAGATGCAAGGGCACTTATAGGAAATTTAAGAGTTAAAATTCCAGCTCTGCTCGCATTACATTGATTATCTCTAAAAATCATATTATTCAAAGTAACCTGGGCTCCATGCCTTGCAACTAACCCAGCCCCAAGTGCATGTGCATAAGCAATACTAGTAATGACACTTGTATTACCAGCAGCGAGAATAACTGTACCGTTATCTGGTCCTGCAGCATAACCTTTTTCAACGATAAATCCATCTACTACAACATTTGTCGCGCCATCAGCAGTCATCACATGCCATGCATTATCATCTTTATTTGATGAACTTCCATAAACATCATCGCCTAAAATATCACCCGATAAAATAGTAGGATTTGCATTTACGTTACGTTGTGACTTACTTGTTTCTGTACCTACAAATCCACCGTATAAGCGATTATTTGTAGCGAGTAAGAATGTTACAAGTTGTGCATCAGTGCCGGTATATCCGCCGCCATATTTGACAGTCGGTTTATATGTACCTGTAGCGGCCCATATCTCTGTAGATGCGCTAGTTCCTGCAGCAGTCAGTGCAGATTGCATATTATTAAACGCAAGGGCCCAAGAAGAGCCATCGCCACCCGATCCAGCAGGACTATTGATATTGACATATATGGTTGCACTAAAGCATAAATTGAATAATATAAATAAGGCTAACATTGTAACTTTGAGTATATTGCTTATTAGTTAATCTACGTACCCCCTAAACGTTTTTTTTTCATTTTTTTTTGATAAATATCAATATGTAACAATTTTTGCCATTAGATCAGGACTTATTAATCGCTGGGGGATAATCATCCGGTAATATTATCTGGACTATGAAAGACAGCTACTCGCGACAAAACAAGTTTACATTTCTTGATATATCTCAAAATGCTCACTTTTTCTCTGTAAAGCTTTCCTTGACCATCTCCAGTTTCCTTTTGACGATCGTTCCTTCCTTTATTACTTGGCCGAAGTCAATTCTTTAGCCCTAGCTTCAGATGGGTTTTTGCTGAATTCTCGTCTCTATCTGCTATTCCACATCCTTTACACTCATTTTTTGGTTGCCGCCAGAATGAAACTCCAGTCTAACTCTAAATCTTTACAAAAACAACAATTTATTTAACAATAGTGTGTAGGATAGAAATGTTACATTTTGATTACAATCAGCAAAATCTAAATAAGTTAAGAGAATAATTTAAAGAGTTCGTTGAGTTGTTTTGGCATTTATTTTAATGGGTATTTTAACATAATATAAGATCTGCCATGATTACGATTGTAATGCTTGTTTTACTGATTGGTTTACTCCACGGTGGATACACTCTGAACGATAATTTTCCCCCAATATTATTAACTGAAAATATATTTTTATCAATCAAAACCTGCTTAGGGAATATAAATTGCCCTGATTCATTTTTTTGTTGTACACCAACTATAAGGAAATAAATATTGTCCGATGCATCAAAAGGATGAATAAGATTTATTTGTCTTATCAACATGTTACGAATTGACCGATTTTTTAGGTGTTTCATGTGCAGATCTAAATATTATTTTTTTTTTACCAAAATTAAAAGATAATGCATTATATTTCTTACTTTCATCGTCAATTATTAATTTTATATATATTAATCCAGCAGGAAAATATAGCGTATCATTTGCATTTACCAAATAATTAGGAAGTGACATATATTATAGCCGATATTATATATGTTAACTTAATCATAAACCTTGCAAATTAATAAGTTGCCCTATTGCTTCTGGTAATTCTGCGATTTGATTGTTATTCAACCATAAACCTTGCAAATTAATTAAGTCATAATTCGTTTGCAGCAAAAAAATTAAACAAATTAAGGCGAGATTCACAAACTGATTAAATTAATGTCTGAATATTTTTTATAAAAAAGGTTCGCTAAGATGTTCTCATAGTCATTTATCAATCTCCCACATTGTAAATCGCATATATGATTTATAAGTCTATTAACAGTTGAACATCTTACAATATCGTTTAATGATAATTCATTGAATATTTGTCTTACGATAAAAAATTGAATTTTTTATCGTATGATCTTACAATTAATAAGTTGTCCTATTGTTTCTGGTAATTTTGTTATTTGATCATTATCCAACCATAATTCTTGCAAATTACTAAGTTGTCCTATTGTTTCCGGTAATTTTGTAATTTGATTATTATCCAACGATAATCGTTGCAAATTAACAAGTTGTCCTATTGTTTCCGGTAATTTTGTAATTTTATCATTATGCAACCATAATTCTTGCAAATTACTAAGTTGTCCTATTGTTTCTGGTAATTCTGTAATTTGATTACCATATAACGATAATTTTTGCAAATTACTAAGTTGTCCTATTGTTTCCGGTAATTTTGTAATTTTATTATTATGCAACCATAATTTTTGCAAATTACTAAGTTGTCCTATTGTTTCCGGTAATTTTGTAATTTGATTATTATCCAACGATAATCGTTGCAAATTAACAAGTTGTCCTATTGTTTTCGGTAATTTTGTAATTTTATCATTATGCAACCATAATTCTTGCAAATTACTAAGTTGTCCTATTGTTTCTGGTAATTCTGTAATTTGATTACCATATAACGATAATTTTTGCAAATTACTAAGTTGTCCTATTGTTTCCGGTAATTTTGTAATTTTATTATTATGCAACCATAATTTTTGCAAATTACTAAGTTGTCCAATTGTTTCCGGTAATTTTGTAATTTGATTATAAGACAACGATAATTTTTGCAAATTAACAAGTTGTCCTATTGTTTCCGGTAATTTTGTAATTTTATTATTACACAACGATAAGTGTCGCAAATTACTAAGTTGTCCTATTGTTTCTGGTAATTCTGTAATTTGATTATCATGCAACCATAATTCTTGCAAATTAACAATTTGTCCTATTGTTTCTGGTAATTCTGTAATTTGATTATCATGCAACCGTAATTCTTGCAAATTACTAAGTTGTCCTATCATTTTTGGCAACTTAATAATATTTCTCGATTTAATATCTAATGCGTTCGTAGAAAAAAAATTCAATAAATTAAGTTTTGAATATTTTTTTATAAAACCTTCTAATTCATAACAAGCCACATACATTTGTTTGTATGAGCTTTTATAAAAAATGTTCGCTAGGATGTTCGCATAGTCATTTATTAATCTCGCATATTGTAAGTCGCATATATGATTTATGAGTCTATTAACAGTTGAACATCTTACGATATCGTTTAATAATAATTCATTAAATATTTGGTATACTATATCACTTTGGTCCATTTTGTTCTTTCTTGATAGAATATTTGTCTTACAATAAAAAATTCAATTTTTTATTGTATGATCTTACAATTACTAAGTCGTCCTATGTTTCTAGTAATTCTGTAATTTGATTATCACACAACCATAAAATTTGCAAATTACTAAGTTGACTTATCGTTTCTGGTAATTCTGTAATTTGATTATCACATAACCATAAAATTTGCAAATTACTAAGTTGACTTATCGTTTCTGGTAATTCTGTAATTTGATTATCAGATAGCCATAAAATTTGCAAATTACTAAGTTGACTTATTGTTTCTGCTAATTCTGTAATTTGATTATCAAACAATAATAAATTTATTTTTTATTATTATGTGATCATACAATCAATAAGTTTGTTTATTGAATCCGGCAATTTTGTAATTTGATTATGATTGTATGATAATTTTTGTAAATTAAAAAGCTGTCCTATCGTTTCCGGTAATTCTGTAATTTGATTATTATTTATCAACAATTCTTCTAAATCAAAAAGTCCCCCGATTGTTTTGGTAACTTTGTGATTTTATTTCCGTACAACCATAAATATTTTAAACTAAGTTGTCCCATTGTTTCCGGTAGTTCTGTAATTTGATTATCATACAACGATAAATATTGCAAATTACTAAGTTGTCCAATTGTTTTCGGTAATTATGTAATTTGATTATCATACAACGATAAACAAATTACTAAGTTGTCCAATTGTTTTCAGTAATTCTGTAATTTGATTATCATACAACGATAAATATTGCAAATTACTAAGTTGTCCAATTGTTTCCGGTATTTCTGTGATTTTATTATTACCCAATCATAATTGTTGCAAATTTACAAGTTGTCCTATATTTTCTGGTATTTTTGTAATTTTATTGTGATACAACAATAATTTTTGCAAATTAACAAGTTGTCCTATTGTTTCTGGTAATTCTGTTATTTTATTGTTATCCAATGATAATTCTTGCAAATTACTAAGTTGTCCTATTGATTCTGGTAATTCTGTTATTTTATTATTATTTTCTAAACCTAAATTTTCTAAATTCGACAAATTATTGATTTCATTAGGAATTTTAGTTATAATGTTGCATTCCATAAATCTAAGCATGCTACATTAAATATTTTGTTCACTTGCGAAATATTAACCATTTCGGTTAACGATATTTTATTTACAAAATATTTTGATAAGTCTAATCCCATATTAATTTAGTTATCAACATATATCAAGTTTAGCTAGTCTTATTTTTTTCAAATTTTTTGTCAATCTTATTGGCGAAAAAATTATTTTCTCTTTATTTTAGCGTGCAACAAGATTTTTTCATCTATTTCTTGATTATAGCGTTTATCTACCACTATTTTTTTAACAGATGATGGGATTTCTTTTATCGGTTGATTAAAATGTTTACCAAACTTTAGATACGAAACTGAAGGTGGGATACAATTATTTATTGGTTGATCAAACTCAGCACAGAACGTTAAATGAATAACAGAGGACGGGATACAATCCTTTATTGATTGGTTAAAATAATAACCAAAATCTAAATGAGTAACTGATGATGGAATACAATCATTTATTGGTTGGTCAAAAGAATCATTAAAAGTTAAATGAGTGACTGAAGACGGAATATGATTATTTAATGGTTTGTTAAAATGCCAACTAAATGTTAAATGAGTAACCGATGATGGGATGTAATCATTTATTGGTTGATCAAAATTATCACGGAAAGTTAAATGAGTAACAGAAAATGGGATGCCTTCATTTATTGGTTGATTAAATTGATCGCCAAATACTAATTGAATAACAGATGAGGGTATACAACCATTTATTGGTTGATTAAAATCAAAACCAAAAAATAAATGAGTAACAAATGATGGTATGCAACCATTTATTGGTTGATCAAAATAACCACCAAAATTTAAATAAGTAACAGATACGGGAATGCATCCATTTATTGGTTGATTAAAACAATCACCAAAATTTAAATAAGTAACAGATGACGGAATACAATCATTTATTGGTTGATCAAACTTGTAACCAAACTTTAAATGAGTAACTGAAGATGGAATACAATTATTTATTGGTTTATCAAATAAAAAACCAAAAGTCAAATGAGTAACCGATGACGGAATACAATTATTTATTGATGTATTAAACTTCCAACCAAAAGTCAAATGAGTAACTGATGATGGAATACAATCATTTATTGATTTATTAAAATCATCATCAAAAGTTAGATGGGTAATTTTATCTGGAATATTAGTATCGGTTGCAAAAAAATGAACAAATTTTGCGCGTTTCGGAATATTCACGGCAATATCTAGTGTTATGTTTTCAAAATTATCAAAATATGGCAAATGGTTGATATCTAAAACAGAAATCAATTCTGTATAAATAAATTTGAATTTTAGTTTATTGAAGTGTTTTGACAACATTGATACATATATTTTTTCTTTATCTGGTAAATCATTCACTATTTTGATGATAATATCGTCATATAGCGTGAACATTTTAATATCAATAACAAAGAACGTTTCTACTAATATTTGGAAAATCAATTTTTTTGCATTAAATGATGTTCAGCTACAGAAAATGGCAACATATAATTTTTTTAATAAGAATTGAAAGGATTATATCTGTCCATTTTATTTCCAGTTGAGACATTCTATCGAAATTGTAAATACATAGACGGAAACATGCTTTGTGTGATTTTGTTTTTGTGAACATAACTAAATGTCAAATGAGTAATAGATTCAGGTATAACTCCTTCGACATTTTGGTTGAAGAAACGACCAAAAGTTATATGAGTAACAAATGGAGGTATGCACTCATTGATATCTTGGTTGAAAGAGTTACCGAAGTTTAAATGGGTAACTGACGAAGGAATGACCCCCTTTATATCTTGGTTGAAAGAGTTACCGAAGGTTAAATGGGTAACAAATGGAGGAAGAAATCCGCGTACAGATTTGTTGAAACTATCACCAAAAGTTAAATGCGTTATAGTTATTGGTAGGGGGGCAGTGGATAATATATTCAGATCTAACAGCGAGCAATAAATGAGTTAAACCTAAACAAAATGTCAATGAATGATTAAAATCATAACCAACTGATAAATTTTTGACTGACTTTATATTATCTGACACAATTTTATTAAATTTTTTACCTAGTTTTAAATGAGTTACTGATGGCGGTAATTTTTGAAGGGATTTGTTAAAATTAAATCCAAAAGTTAAATGTGTCACAGAACTCGGTATAGCGTTTTTTATAGGACGATCAAAAAAATCTCCAAATGTTAAATGAATTACACCTTCAGGTATACTAAATTGCAGATCTTGATCAAATCGTTGTGTTAACGGCACCCCCTCATTGGGACTTATACTTTCAGAACTTTTAGATGGTGTGCCGAATATTAAATGTGTTACTGATGAAGGAATGTTATTTTTGATAGGTTTATTAAAATAATCTCCAAACGCTAAAAAAGATACATTTTTAGGAATGTTCCCTTCGATGGATTGATTAAACCTCCATCCAAATGTTAGATGCACAACTGATTCTGGAATACAGTTTTCGATGGATTGGTTGAACATTTGATCAAATTTTAGATACATAACTGACACTGGAATCCCACCTTTTATGGGTCGGTTAAACATCACACCAAATGTTAGATGTACAACTGACTCGGGGATACAACATTCTATTGGCTTATCAAAATTTTGGCCAAAATATAGTTCTATTACTCCATCGGGGATACTATTTTTGATATTTTGATTAAAATCGCGACCAAAATATAAGTACCTCACCGATTCAGGAATACTATTTTCAACAGATGCGTTAAAATTTGTGCCAAATGTTAGATGCGTAAGACAAGGCAAATTCATTTTATCAACGTGACGAATATCTCTACTATCAAATGTTAAATGTGTAAGACATGGTAATTTCATTTTATTAATAATATCAGAGGATCCAGTGGAAATTGTTAAATTTCTTAATCGATTAAAATTGATATTGTCAAGTTTCTCAGTGTAAATCAAACATAATTTTGTGATAATTGGAAGAAAAGGTTCCCAATCTACAGAAAAATTTTTAATTCTCGATAAAAAATGGACATCTGTCGCATTTTTTGGAATCCATATTATATCATCCCATATGGACACTTTTCTAAAATTTTCAGCATATTTCAACCCCGTTATTTTGTCTATCAGTACAAGTTCATTAAATATTATTTTATATTTTAATCTGTCCATAATTTTTGATGTTGCAGATAACGAAATGATATCTTTATTTGTCGATTCTTGTAAAATTAATGCAGTTATATCGGTGCATGAAAAAAATTCGACCATTTCTTCTTATTAACACAAATATATGTGTACATATTAATCATTTCAAATATCAATTTTTTGCAAGTATGTGTAGGGATTCAATAAAAAATTGATCTTTAAAAATATCTTACGAGTAGATAATTTAATCTTATCAAAAATGTATTCGTTAATAAAGTACGATTATTTGAGTGTTGATGATTGCATTGTTTTTTGAAAAATGTCTCGACGTGAGGTTTGCGAATATATCGTTGACAACATAGAAAAGTTATATGATCCTTTTTTTGAGGCGATGGTTTTCGATTCACGATATGAAAATAATAATATTTTATGTAGATACTTGCACAAAATTTTAAAAAAAAATATAAATATTAAGATTGATGAAGAAGATTTTTGGATTAAAAAAATCAAGAACTTTTATCAAGGCAAAACCGAAAAAGAAATTATAAAATCATTATCGTTTTATGAATGTACTGGCAATAAAAAAGATTGTGTCATTTTGTTAGCTAAAAGTAAAGATTTGTATCCAAATAATTATATTTAAAAATAAATTTTTGATTTATTTTTAAAAAATCATTTTATAACATACTGACTATCTATTCATTAATATTATCTATAAAAAATGGACATTGTACTATTTGGGGACATCTTTGATTATATGGTCGTCATCATGAGTGACGTTTCGATTCTTGAATGTTATCTTGATATCAATTCAACGAAATAATATAAAGATAGCATTCAAGAATCGAAACGTCACTCGTGATGATGACGACCATATATCAATATCAGCGATCAAATTTCATGAAAAAATCTATTTTGTTTAACATTTTTTTATTAATTTTTCATGAACTTGGTAGTTAAAAATTTTGACCAACAAGTTTTATTCGATAATTGGTGGTTCATCAGTGTAATTGAACTTGATTGTTAATTTTGTTAAACCGTCTGTTACCGACTTTTCAGCATCGCTCGTTATCACTATACCGTCCTTAATGGAAAAAATGTTTTTTTCGCAAAATCGTACAATTTGTCTATTGGGTTGTAAGATCCAAAATGCTGGGGCAACAAAATCTCCGCAAATTTGAAAATCTTTTCCGGTTTCCAAATTTGAACAAGAAGATCCATGCGGCATGATAACATCTCGTGGGGTAATTTTGAAATCTTTCTCCCATTGCCTTGTTTCTTTGTTATAAATTTCAACAAATCCATCTTCGACGACAACTCCCGTAACTCGAATTATTGTACCTTCTGGGGCACAAAAAACAGGAATCACTGCAGTTTCATTAAACATAGGTAAATCTGCATCATAACTAAATCGAAAACCGTTGCAGAAAACAAATCCTTTTGTAGTATCCATTGTTTGATGTTACTAAATATCTTAACCGAGCTTCGTGGGGTTCATTAAATCAATTTTTTTTATGAATGAAGATATCCAAATAATATATATCATCGGAGACTTGAAAAATCATTTTAATAATAATAATAATCATATTATAAAAAAATTGAAATATGATATCTTAGGAACTTTCATATTATATTTACCGATTAAAAAATGGATACACCAATACTCGACGAAACGGAAATCTATGATCAAAAATGTGGGGTGTTGATGACTATCAATGGTAAAGAATACAAGTTACGCAGAAGTCTCTTCGAAACCTTTGACATATCAAACGCAATAACAGATTCTGGATTCGATACACTTGAATTTAAATGGGACATCTCCCCTGAAAACATTGAGGTAGCGTTCTATGCTGCTGCAAAAAAATACGACACATATTTTCAAAAAAATATGTTATCAGACGATATTTCTGTAATATTGTTTTTACGATATTTAGGAGTAGAACTCAAAATATTGATGCGTTTCATGAAACATATGTTGTATGGTCCAATAATTTATTTTGTCGACGAATGTGCAAAAATTCCTTATCACGAAATTATGCTTTTCATTTTCGAACGTTATGATCGTTGGACCTTGTACAATCCATCAAATGAACAAGATACTTTGAAAGGAAATTTTGAAACGCTGGTAAAAAAAATATTGACCCCACATTTTCCGATTGAATTTCAAACAAAGGTGATACTCGAATCTGCGTTAGAAAACATGACGGAACCAACAAAATATTCCACATCCGCAATTCCATCAAGCGTATCACACATTATCTTTGGACCTAATTTTAATCAGCCTATAAACGACGCATTTCCATCAGGTGTATTAGACCCTACCTTATAACTTCCGGTAAATGAGTTTTGAATCTGATAATTAAAATTTAATTATCAAATTAAAATAATTCTTATTTGCGTCTAGATATATTGCTTATAAATATTTTTATGAGTTTTTTTTCAATTTTTTTTGAGATTCAGAAAATCACATCAAAAAAATTAAAAATATGATATCTCACAGAAACTCAGTCCATATTCATATACCAAAAATTTGTCGATATTTTCAGCATAATTTTATCACAATCATTATTATTTAGTTTGCATTTACAATATTATCGCGTAGATTATAAAATAGTAATTTTATAATCTGCGTCATGAGCCTAGATTAATATCCCTTGGCACACCTTTTTTTAATACATATTGAACATAAATATTATCTTTTTCACATGTTTTAAAATTGAGGAGTTGTTCATATTCCCCGTTTAAAAAGGTAACCTTCACCCTGATTTTATTTTAATTGGTTTCTCACGTAAATATTTTTGTCTACCATTAATTTTATGATATTCACCGGTTGCGGTAAAATATCCAGAAGTATTTTTGGATTTAATCATAATCTGTCTGCCATTTTTTCCGATTTATAATTTGGAACATAGTTCCTGTTGGATTTTCAAAAAGCGCACCTTTTTCAAAATATATTCAGTATTAACATTAGTGTCTAAAATTTGCAAGAATTATGGTTGTGTAATAGATAAAATTACTAATAGTTGAAAAAAGTGAAAATATAATTCATATAACGATAACAAATAATGATAAACAACAAAATAATATGTATTATCAAGATATATTTATTGAAATAGAAAAATATTTGACAGATAAAGAAAAGTTGTCGTTGTCGGCTACTTCTAAAAAAATGCATACATTAAACTTTACATATCGTAAAAAGGTAAAGATTTCAAAGATTCAAAAACTATCATATTTTGATAATTTCGAATATGTAGATATTTCCGAAAATATCTATGCAAAAATACCACAACGAACCAAATATATATATTATAAAGCCCACAATCTATACCCATGTCCAAATTATATAACGCATTTAGAATTTTATTACTTAATTGATCAACCACTTAAAGATTATATACCAAAATCTGTGACTCATTTAACTTTTGGTAGTAATTTTGATCAACCTATTGAAAAATGTATACCTGTATCTGTTACATATTTAGTATTTGGTTATCGTTTTAATCAATCAATTAAGGATTGTATACCTGCATCTGTTACACATTTAAAATTTGGAGAGTATTTCAATAAACTTATCAAAAAATATTTACCAATGTCAATTACTAATTTAACATTTGGCCGAATGTTTAATAAATCAATTAAAGGTCTTTCGTTATTACCTCTGATTCAAATAACATTTGGAAATGATTTTAACCAACCAATTAATGAATGCATACCGGCATCCGTTACCCATTTAACGTTTGGAAATGATTTTAACCAACCAATTAATGAATGCATACCGGCATCTGTTACCCATTTAGCATTTGGATTTTATTTTAATAAACCAATTAATGGATGCATACCGGCATCTGTTACTCATTTAACATTTGGAAATGATTTTAACCAACCAATTAATGGATGTATCCCAGCATTTGTCACACATTTGACATTTGGATATGATTTTAATCAACCGATTAATGGATGTATACCTGCATCTGTTACCCATTTAACATTTTGGGCAAAATTTAACCAACCGATTAATGAATGGATACCTGCATCTGTCACACATTTGACATTTGGACATGATTTTGATCAACCAATTAATGGATGCATCCCAGCATCTGTTACCCATTTGATATTTGGTGTTTGTTTTGATCAAGATGTTAGCGACGTTCCATCTGTAACTCATCTAATTCTTGGAAGAAATTTTAGTCATTCTATAAGCAATAATGTCATGTCACGTTTGGTCGAATTAAGAATAAATTCGACAGGAAATTATAAAATTGGTATCACGAACATAAAAAATTATCGCTAAATATGGAACTTTTTTTGCATAATATTGTTTTACTTGTTAATATATGTTTTAATAATTCGCAATTTTTTTATCATATAATATCATCGTATGTCAATCAGAAAGAAAAGAGCGTTTACTGAACCAATTTATTTAGTAAAAATGGTTAAAAAATCAGAATTTGAACGAAAATTTATTGTTCTAGGTGCTTCAGGGAATAAATATAGTGTGAAAATTGGAGTGGATTCATGTTGTACATGTCCGGATTTTGAAAATAATGATAATATATGTAAACATATGTATTTTATTGTTTTGCGCATACTAAACAGCAAAATTACTCAAAAAAAGTACTCAAAAAATGTTTTAAAAAAAATGTTCGATAATATCCCATCATTTTTAGAAGATGATCTTTTCGTTGATTCAAAAGCCCAAAATAATTTTCAAAAAAATAATAAAAAAGAGATTGCATTCGTGCAACAAAAATTTGATGATAATTGTCCCGTATGCCTAGAAGGAATAAAAAAGAATCAGTCACTATATTATTGTAAATACCAATGTGGAAAAAGTGTACATAAAAAATGTTTCAATATTTGGATTAAAAAAACAAATCGTTCCAAATGTCTGTTTTGTTCATACGATTGGCCAAATAATGATGATAATGAGTCGTCATCAGAATAATCATATCAAATGTGGCTGCTAAGTTGATCCCATAATTGGGCCATGCTGATGGATAAGTCCAAATCTCCCGCAGTTAATTACTATTTATGCACTGTCATAAATATTATTACAATCATCATCTAACACTTTTGCAACATTCCTTTACGCACAAATCTCCATAAAATAATGTTTCTTGGTTCCTTCGATGGCCCTTCCTACCTCCACCACCACCACCACCACTGTAAAAAAAATCCAAAAGATAAGAAATTTTGAAGAAGTAAAAATAATTGAATAAATAATTTTTTGGTCCTTTCAAAAATTTTACTTTTTGAATATATTTTTTACGGTGGTGGTGGTGGTGGAGGTAGTGGTAGGATAGATCGTGCTGTATGGTACAATCAAATTATCACAAGTACTTCTATAACAATCCTTCACATTTCCAAATAAATTCCTCCCGTGTCCTATTTTTCTTATTTTTAATAAGATATATAAGAGTACAAATATGGGTTATAAATACGAAAAATAGGATACAGAACAGATCTCCAATGGAAATTTCTGTAGATCCCTTGACATCGCATTGAATAGATAATATATTTGGACATTCAAAATTCTGTCAATATTACTGGCAAAATATATATTTATTACCCTGTGTTATCATTTATTTTTGGTTAAATAATATATATCTAATAACATCGGTATGTGATATTCGCAAAAAAAAATGATAAAAATTTCGATAGGAATATTTATTTAAATATCAAACGCATAAAATGCATTTGATATTAAAAGACATCGGATTACAAGTTAGTGAATCGTTGACAAATCAGGAAAAAATAAGGTTTTCAATGACATCAACATATTTCAATAAACTGAAATATCAATTTATTTATCAAAACAAAATAAATATGGCAAGGATACGAAAATTATCATATTTTAATAATTTTGAATTTGTTGAGATAAATGATATTATGCAGGAAGTCGGTTACGCAAATATATTACCAAAAAACGTAAAATTTATTTGTTTTAGCACCGGAAAAACAAAAATACCCCAATATGTTACGCACTTGACTTTTATTGATAAGTTTAATCAATCAATTGCAAATTGTATACCTAATTCAGTCACGTGCATAACTTTTGGTCATTCTTTTAATCAATCAATTGCAAATTGTATACCTAATTCAGTGACATGTCTAACTTTTGGTCATTCTTTTAATCAATCAATTGCAAATTGTATACCTAATTCAGTGACACGTCTAACTTTTGGTCATTCTTTTAATCAATCGATTGCAAATTGTATACCTAATTCAGTTACGCACCTAACTTTTGGTTGTTCGTTTAATCAATCAACTACAAATTGTATACCTAATTCAGTGACACATCTAACATTTGGCAATCAATTTTTTAATGGCTATCCTTTTGGCGACGTTCTAAAATCGGTCACTCATTTAACTATTTCGAATACTTGTATTAATATGTCATGGTGTATGCCATTTCTAACTCATTTGACGATAAATGTCCATCATGCATTCGTATCTTTGGACAAAAAATCCCCCCATCAGTCACTCATTTGATGTTTGATGAAAAATTTAGCAGCAATTTTATACATGATCAAAAGACGGAATTCTTGACCATAGACAGTCATTCAATAGAAAAATATTTGCGCATTCGGGGTCCAACCGGTGTCACTGGAAATATCGGACCAGTGGTTGGTACTAGAACAAATCGTGCGCCTATTGATTATTTTTTGAATATTCCAGAGTTCATTTCACATTTAAAATTCCATCATAATTTTGATCATCCGCTAAATATTCGTTCAACAACAATAAAAGAAATATTATTATCCAAAAAATACGACGGCAAAATAATTTGTGATCCAAAAACAGAAATCATATTTTATGATTAGTCGCGAATAAATTGAAGGTATCAATAATTTAATTATCAATATCATTCTAATAGTATTTGGTATTAAATTATTCTGTTGTGTCATTCATTACAAAAAATCCGACAACATTATCATTTTTTATGGTCTCTAAATTGAGATCTTAAAATATTTTTGTCTACATATATCATATACTTTGAAAAATACATAAAATGTAAAAGTAAATATTTAGAATTAAAGCGTAATCGAATAATGTATGGTGGAAAAAAGAAGAAATATATTCCATTCATGATAATGTTGGTCGATCATTCAAATGTGTAATTAAAAATAATTCCGTTCAGATTTACGATCGCAAAATGATGATGAAATGGGACAACATAATAATAAATCCATACTTACATATCATTCCCAATGAATATTTGTAGGTAAGAGTCCATTATATATTTGATGAATAAATCTATCTATCAAATATTTGAATCATTAAATCGTCAAAATCATGTGGTACGTAATATTTGATTGGTCCAGTCACATTATTTGCCGCGTTTATTAATATATCCCAATTGTATCTTGTTATTTTACTTTTCATTATTTTATCCCACCCATATCTCGCACCGAGTAAGCCACCGCAAATGGCCGCGTTTGTGTCGGTGTCCCCCACTCCAAAATCTCCCCCTTGCGTTATTACCCATCGGATCGTCTTTGTAAAGCTCGCATCCATCAATAACCCTTTCAAACTACAATAAAGTGCGTGGACTGCCAAACCTTTATCTCTGCCACCAATATCTCTCGCAACATTATTTTTCAAATCATCGATCACATTGATAACTGCTTTGCTTTTTGGTTTTTGCCTAAAAATAAACCTCTTAACAGAATCCAAGCTTTTTCCGTTCAACAAGCGACGTAAAACACACAAATAAATAACATTAACTTCAATGGTCTCTTGATATGGGTTACTTAGTTTCACATCTTCTTTTGCAGCCGATAGCCATTCGTCGTCATCTAACAAAATAAATGGACTACATCTCATTAGCGAACCGTTTGATAAACTAATATTTCTGGTTCCTGCAGCTATCTCCTCGTCGCGCTTTTTGATTCTAGATTCATAGCCTTTTATTGTTTTATTTGCGAATACGAACTTTGTGTTAATACCAATATCATGTGGTTTTGAATTAACCCATCTACCATAGGCGATGATTGCTTCTTCTCTGTCATATTTCATATTGTTGTCAAGTAGCATTTTTAATAGAGCGATCGTCATCTGTGTATCATCTGTGACGCTACCTAGTGGCGCACGTTTTTCTTGTCCGTACATAGTTTTACGATATGGTTCTAGTGTTATTTTGTCTGTATAAATTCGATCATGGTTCCACTTATAGAATTCGTATGGTGCACCATTTTGATCTCCGATAAAAAATCCAGCGAACATGCCCCGTACTCTATCTTCATAATCCATTTTGATGATATTACTAGTTATGATCTTGCTTTTAAAACATAAATTTATTTCAATTTTTAATCAAAATAATAAATATTTTAGTCGCCGAGCAGAAAAGAATGATTAATTTTATTTACCAATATTTATCAACATACGAAATTTTTTTGTTTAGATATCTAGAAACGAATTTGTTAGGAATATTAAAATTTTCAAATAACCAATCAGTAACATCATAATGACCGTTTCCGTAACTATAATTAAATGCAAAATTCCGTTGAGTATGTACATTCACTTGATCAAATGTCAATATATGTTTAGCTAACTCCAAATATCCTTTTGCACATGCAACTCTAAATGGGTATTCATCATTGAAGTGAATATCAACTTTAATTTTAATATTGGATGTAGAAATCGCATCCATCAAATATTTTATTTTATTTAAAGATCCATCACGACACAACCAAGAAAAAACTCGGGATAAATCAAGTTCGAATGATTGATAACATTTGCCACATAAACTGTTTAACACTTCATATGTATTATATTTACCTTGATAAAATATGTCAATAAAAATATCCCCCCAATAATTTTTATCGCAACATGTGAAATCAATATTTTTATCATAGAACCAAAATATTAAATCTTTATTGTTGCCATAGCATGCATTACTGAAACAAGTCACATATGATATATTTATCTTCATATCCGCGCAAATATTATATATCCACATTGTCTCATCCAAATCACCATTTCTGCAAAGTATACGAAGTATCTCCTGGTAAATTTGTTCTGAAAAATTGTCAATTTCTAAAGATTCTATTAACGAATATATCCATCTCGAAACTTCATATTTACGACTACGAAATGTATCTTCGAAAAGAATCGCGATTTTATTATTCGAATGCCATAAATATTTAACAATATCTAAATTACCACAATGACACGCGTATCTCAATGCAACAAATTTTTGTGTTAAACGCTGGTATCTGTATGTATTATAATCATCTTCATCTAAATCAACATCATTGTTCATTATAAAAATTTTTACTAATTCAATATGGCCTTTTATGCAAACTGCGTAAAAAGCTTTGTTTTGTATCTTTATGCGATTCTTTTTCAAGAAATTATACAACCACATAATATCATCAAAATTTCCATTTTCGCACATTGATACAAACCCATTCTCATAGGTATATTTTGTAACACCGCAAAAAGATTCGCAAAGCCATTTGACAATTGGTACATAATTTTTTTCGCATGCAATTTGAAATGGATGCGGGTGTGACCACAACTGTATTTGAGGACAGGTGTTATATATATATTTCATTATATCAAGATGTCCATGTTCCGATGCAACTAAAAATAATTTATCGTATTTTTCATTATTCATATTCACATGCAAGTCATCTATCATCCATTTTATTATATCTATACATCCATTCTCACACGCTATATCTAAAAATTTATCGTCTTGTAAATTTATTTTATATTTACCAATTAATATTTTTAGGATCCACAGATAATTTTTTTTTACAGCATAACAAAACATTATATCTCCAATATTATCCATCTTCTCGGTGTTATAATATTGGTAACGACTCGTTCGGTGTCTAATATTATCCGTCTTCTCGGTATTACAATTTTTATACACATCCCGCCAATTGTCATAATAAGTTATTTTATTTATCTTACTATGATAATATTTATTTATCGTTACCATTTTTTTCAAATCGGTAAAATTTAATAAAAGTAATAATATATTGTCGATGTCGTTGATTTGAAATAAACTCATTTGTTAAATTAATGCAATATATTTATATATGATACTCATTTATCTTTGCTATGATAATATTTATTGTTATCATTTTTTTTCAAACCAGTAAAATTTTATATTTTAACTTGTTTATTGCTTTTGACGTCATTGTGGTAGACCAAATTGGTGAAAAAATGATCATAACGCATTCTACGATAATTTTCTCAAATATAATGAAATTAAATTTTTTATGCAGTTATCATTACATGCGCAACAACATATTATCACAGAATATAATAAACATTTTGGTGAATTTGATATGTAAAATTTTTATTTATCAAATTTCCCCATGTAACACAAATAGGCAAGTTTTTGGGATTTCATCTCGCGGTTGTTTAAAACCTACTCCTAGGTATAAATGAGTAACTGAACTCGGAATATTCTTGACAGATTTATTAAAACAAGTCCCAAATTTCAGATGTGTGACCGATTCTGGTATCCATCCTGTTATTATTTGATCAAAATAAAATCCAAATGTGAGGTGGGTCACCGACAATGATATTCCGTCTATTGGGATAAAATCAGAATTAACATTTAACGTTAAATTTGTTACGGCACCGCAATCCTTTAATGAATGATTAAATTTGAAGGCGAGTGTCAGATTTTTTACAGTTAGTGGTAAATCATTTAACGGTTGGTTAAAATTATTTCCAAATTCTAAATGTGTTACTGATGATGGAATACTGTTCTTAATTGGTTGATTATAATTTCCTACAAAAGTTAAGTGTGTTATTTGTGTCAAAGTAACGTTATTGAATGGTCTGTTAAAATTATATCCAAATGTTAAATGAATTATTGAAGATAAATCCAACTCATCAATAGATCGATCATAATTTGCACTCATCGTTAAATGCGTTACTAAAGACAGTGTTGATTTTTCAATCGTTTGATTAAATTTCTTGCCAAGACTTAAATGCGTCACCATCTTTGTCATATATTTTTCAAGTGGCCGATTAAACCTATTGCCAAACGCAATATGTGTCACCGTTAATGGTATATCACATGTTATTTTTTCAGTCCATCGTTTACCCAAAATCAAATGAGATAAGTTTGGAGGTAGGCGTTTTATATTCGATTGATGGTAATCGTCCAATTCCAAATGAGTTATTTTTGAAAAAAGAAATTCTGGCGTTTCTCTTTCATAAGTGGCGAATCTATAATAAACAAATTTTACATTTTTTGGTATCCAACGTGCACCGTACTCAACTACAACACATCTAAAATTATTATTGTAAGGCAAATGCATTATTTTTTTGCATGCTATTTTATCGTTGTAATACAATTGCTCTTTTAATTTTTCTAATTTTTTTGAAGTAGACGTCAGATATATTAATTCTTTATCGGATAGATAACAACGAAATAAATCGGTTATTAAAAATATGTATTTTTCCATATGGTTACTCTAACATTTAGTAATTGATTACTAGCAATTACATTTTCAATTTTTTTATTAAAGGAAGTGTTTTCGTTCAGTGAAAATCTCGCTGATTCAGTGAAACAGCGATTCCAAAACTCCGAGAATTTAGTGAAATTTCGGAGAGATTTCACTGAATAATACTTCAAAACTCCGTGAATTCACATCAAAAAATAATTATTCCGTGAAATTTCAGAGTTTCGTTCACTGAATTATCGGAGTTTTCCAAAACTTCAGAGTTTCTCTTTCACTGAACGAAAAGGCCGTCTTTAAAATATTTACCGATGATCAATAAATTTATATTGTATTTTATAAAAAAATAACATAAAAAAATTGAAAAAAAAAGTATTAATTATAATTGATATCACTAACAAACAAATAATATGGCTGATTTATTGAGAAATATCGGTATCCCATTTAGACTAGATGTTATGATCGAGAACAAGAATAGGTCGTACGATAAATTTATTGATGCAATTGCTGACGCATATTATGAGGAAACTAAGGATCAATTAGATCGCTCAATATTTAAAAAGATGCAATATCCCCATGATAAAATCAAAATATCATCTGTCGTAATGGACGAAGATGATAACGAAATATATACCACGTATACATTACATTGCGATAAAGGTTTTACTCTTGGAAGATTATTTCATCAGCTGGCGCAAGTATTAGCCGAACCGGAACCAGAAGATAGTTATTTATGTTATTTATCTTTCGATGACAACACGGATAGTTATTTGATCGAACATGATTTTTAAAAAACTAATCGATAATTAAATATTTTAATTATCGATATGTCAAATAACAAAATTTTATTGTTATTTCAAACACATTTTGGTCATTATTCGTTTTGATATCTGGACATATTTCTATTTTTTTTCCAATGCCCCTTAATTTGTAATAATATTTTGCTAACTGATAAAGAGTGATAGGTGTTTCTATCATAATATTATCATATTTTTTCGAATATACTTCGCAAAAATGGCTTGGCATGTAAGTATTTTCATCACATGGATTTTTTAATAATAATGTTTCGTATCCTATGAGTAATATATTTTTATAGGCATAATTAATAATTCGCACTATAAGATCAATGTTGAAGAAATCATCATAACAAATGGTTGCTGGGGTGAAATCGAATACGTATTTTATATTGTTGTTGATATTTGGAATAATTTCCTGTAAATGCATCGAATTAACGATATACGCCCCATTATGAATAACACCATTTGGTGTTGTATTATAATATATGTATCGCAGCAAATCTTCTATTATCGTATCATTTTGTCTGATATCAATAATTAAATCAAAATGACACTGTATCAAATAACGTTTGACATACATTCCTACATCACGAAACTCGTCTGAAAATAAATATTGCACGAATACGATCTTTTTCCACATTTAGATTAATAACTAATAAATATATTTATTAGAATCTAAATATCAATTTTTTTAATGATTAATTGTACTTCGAGCAATCGTATTTTCATTTCCAGAACTATGCTATCGTTGATAACATTAATTGTTAATATTTTTGCTAGATCTTTGGCATAATTGTGATAATTCGTGCAAATCAATTGGCTGGAGATATTACATAACATTTGCAAAAATGTCCCCGAATAATATTTGATCCATTTTTATGTTGCTATTATTTTCAAATTTTATTATTTGTTTAAAACTAAAATGACTCCACATCCATCTCCTTCATCTCCAACACGCATACAATGATAATGTTTGGGATAGAATAAATTTACAATACAAGTTTTGTTTGTACATCCACACATACGCAAATGGCAATATGTAAATATTTGATTATTTGCATACATATTTCTTGTATATTCAATTATTAGGAGATTCCATCCTATAATATACAATAAACTTTCAGTTCATCATCATATGCTTTTTATGATCGAATTCGTTATCGCACGTGACTTTTATTACGTCAGACGGACAAAATAATAACAAAGTATCTCATTAATCGTCAGTATTTTTGGATCACAATCTGATTTATAAAATTCAAATCCTCTTTCGTGCATTTCGGAATAAACTTGATAAAAATTTTGGGAATCAACGATATTCGCGTGTTTGTCGGTTATATTATCCATCCTACAAATAGATACTTCTGATATTATCTTGAATATATTCTTATTGACATCCGGTTTAATTCGTCTCATCATGAACTTTTTTAACATCTATATTTTTGTTATTACGTGTCAACAAACGAACATTATTGCCATTTATATGACAAATACAGATATATATTTTAGTATTAAATCTTCCTCCATATTCATATGGAATCCCAAACGTGAACTTATATTTATTATCCAACATAAACCTTAATATTTCATCTTTGCTACAATATGGATCATATCCGATGACAAAATCTAAAAAATTTAAGGATGGTTTTGATAACCAAATAGTAATATCACTATCTTGTCATTTTTCCCCAAGTATATGTTGGGTGATATATGATCCTACAATTATCGGATTTGTTGCTTTCAATACTCGCATAAATTCGTCATAATCCTTGCCGACATCAAAACATAAGCGCGTTTTAATTGTACTTGCAATATTTTTTTTGATATTTTTTTTACACGATAAAGATAATCTGTAAAGATCAATAGGAAAGAGATTCCGAATAGTACGCGAATCATTTGTTTCTTTGCTAAATAAATATATTAAAGGGTAAAATATTTCATTTTTATGATGTCGCTAACTTAGCAAATAAGAAATTAAGAGATATATTCATCATCAAATCTTACTAAGCTATATAATGATGTATCCAAAAATAGGCGATCCAAATCTTCAAGAAGAAATCGCCGTAACATATTCAAAATACAAAATCCCTAAAAAAAAGAAGACATTTGATGAATTATGTTTTCCTAAAACGCATACATTACAGTTACCGCAAAAATTTTTAGCAGCTTATATTAATCCAAATACTCCCTACAAAAAAATCTTAATCTATCATAAAATTGGCAGCGGAAAAACTTGTGCATCTATTCAAATCGCAGAACAATTCAAATCTAAACGTAAAATTTATGTGGTTCTACCAGCTTTTTTAATTAACGGTTTTAAAAATGAGCTTAGAAGTCAATGTACCGGGGAAAATTATTTAACCAATGAAGAGAGGGAGGTTTTATCATCTAACGATCCAACTCATCCTGTCTACAAAGAAATCATCGACAAATCTAACGTCCGAATTGATGAACATTACAATATTTATTCATACAACAAATTTATCAAAGGTCTAACGACAAAAACTATCAAACTAGCCAATGCGTTAGTGATAATCGATGAAGTTCAGAATATGATCAGCGAAAGTGGCATTTATTATGAAGTTTTGTATAAACGGATCAAAAAGGCACCTGCAGATCTACGATTAGTCCTAATGTCAGCCACGCCTATTTTTGATAAGCCTACGGAATTGCCTCTACTGTTTAATCTTTTAATAAAAAATGAGATGCCAATGGGGGATGATTTTTATGGTCAATACTTGGATGAAAATGACAAGGTTAAAAATGTAGATCAACTTAAACAATCTATTAAAGGATATATATCCTATTTTGCAGGCGCGCCATCTTATGTTTTTCCTAAAAGTACAATTAATATTATCAAATGTCCGATGAGTAATTTTCAACTTAGGATGTATTCATATATTGCTAAAATAGAGAACAAAGAAATTAGTTGGATACAAAGCGACTTGACAAATAGTTACTATTCGGGCACGAGATCTTGTTCTAATTTTGCGTTCCCCAATGTCACATACTATTCTCGACTTGAGGATTCTGATTTCGAAATGAAAAATCTGGTAAAATATTCTTGCAAATATGCTACAATTATAAATCATATTAAGAATATTAAAGGTACAATTTTTATTTATTCTAATTTTAGGAAGATAGGGGGGCTACAATCATTGGCAAGAGCATTACGAATGAATGGGTACAGTGATTATGCGACGGAAGGAGCTGGGCTTAATAGATTTGCAATTTGGTCTGGTGCACAGACTGTAGGTTATCGGGATTTGGTGCGCGCTGTGTTTAATTTGAAGTCGAATGACGATGGTTCGGAAATTAAAATAATTTTAGGTTCACCTGCAATACGAGAAGGAGTATCTTTATTAAGACTATCAGAGATACATTTAGTCGATCCTTGTTGGAACTGGTCTCGTATAAACCAAATTTTGGGCAGGGGGATTAGATTTTGCTCACATAAAAATTTACCTGAAATAAAAAGAAAGGTTGATGTATATATTTATCTAGCTGTTCACAAGTTATTGCCAGAAAGTACAGATCAAAAGATAATGAATATGGCACTAACCAAACAAATAATTAATAAACGATTTGAAAAAGTATTGAAAGAGGCAGCAATCGATTGTGAGTTATTTAAAAATGCAAATATGGAAGACGAGAAATATGAATGTAAGGATTAATAATTACGTCAAATCTAAACATATTATTCATTAGTCCAATGTATAATATGTTCTAATCCAATTCGCCATTAATATTAACACATATTCTCGCACCAAAGCATAAATTAAATAATATGAACAGGGTAATATTGTGAATATTGCCGATTATTTTAGGCGCATTGATTTTGAGTGTTCTTTTTCAATTTTTTTTCGATAGTCAAAGGTTTAGACTATCAAAAATTTGCTGTATGAACTCTTTCTACAAAGAGTTCTAACTTTTTTTCAATTTCAATATTATAGCGCCATGGTAGAATTATTTTTTGTATTGTTGATGGGATTTTATTATTTATTGACTGGTTAAAGCAATGGCCAAATTGAAGATGTGTGATAGATTGTGGAATATATTGGATTGATTTGTTAAATCGATAACCGAATGTCAAATGTGTTACTGATAATGGGATACTTTCTTTTTTAATCTGTTTGCTGAACACGAGACCAAAAGTTAAGTGAGTAACAGCGGATGGGATACAACGATCAATGGGTTCATTAAAATCATCGCCGAAAGTTAAATGGGTTACTGATAAAGGAATGCTGTCAATTAATGTTGCGCAAAGACTATTTAATTTTAAATGCGTTACGGCGGATATATAACCTTTAATGGGTTTGCGAAATCCACGTCCAAGTTTTAAATGTGTAACCGATGTCGGGATCCACCTGATCGACTGGTTAAATACATCGTCGAACTTTAAATGTGTAACAGATTGTGGAATGTAATTTTTGACTGGTTGGTTAAACCAGACACCAAATTTTAGATATGTAACTGATGGCGGTATACAATCCTTGATCGAACAATTGAAACGACCACCAAATGTCAGATGCAATATAGATGACGGGAGAACTTTTTTTAGTGGTTGTTGGAAATGAAATCCAAATTTTAAATGTGTCACTGATGATGGGATACAGTCATCAACTGTTTGATCAAAATAATCCCCGAACGTTAGATGTGTTACGGTTTTTGGTATAAGTCCTTTTATAGGTTTGTTAAATTTGCGATCAAATGTTAAATGTGTAATATTTTGTGGCAAAAGTTCTTCATAATTAAAAAGTAATTTCCAAAAGTTTTTGTTTGAATTTGTTTCGTAATAAATTAATTTAGCATTTTTGGGGCATTTTTTGTTATTATCGGATACAATGACAGATTCAAAATTATCAAAATATGGTAAATGATCTATTATCCAGACACCAATACGTTCGCGATAAGTAAATACAAATTTTAGCTTGTTCATTTGCGTCGAAGTTGCTGATAATGTTACTTTATCTTTATCGGATAATTCGTTACTTATTTTGATAATCAAATCAGTGTATAATAATAACATATTTCTTATGAATTATGTTGTTATTGGTCGCAATCACTTCACTTATCAATTTTTTGGTGGTTAATATTTAAATCTTATTATTTCTGTTCGTGATGATATTCTTTCGTTTATATATTGCACATATTTATCACTTATCTTTATTTGTTTAATTGATGGGGGTATGTCTATTAATGGTTGTTTAAAATTATGTCCCAATGTTAAATGGGTAACAGATGATGGGATATTATTTTGAATCGGTTTATTAAAACTGGTTCCAAAAGTTAAATGCGTAATAGATAGAGGGATACATTTATCAATAATTTTGATTGAAATGCCAATCAAATTCTAAATGTGTTACTGTTGGCGGAATATTGCCAATTGGTATGTTTCCAAGCACCAAACGTGTAACACTTAGGGGAATATCATCAAGTGGTTGGTTAAAACTCCTTCCGAATCTTAAATGCTTAACAGATTTAGGTATGTTATCTTTAATAGGTTGATTAAAACTATTTCCAAATTCTAAAAATTTAATAAACGGAGGTAAACTATTTTCGATTGGTTGGTTGAAAAACCCACCTAATCCTAGATATTTAACAGATAAAGGAAGATGATTTTGTATAGATTGGTTAAAAGTCTCACCTAAATACAACTTGGTTACTCTCTGTGGTATCAAATTTTCAATTGATTCGTTAAATAAACAACGTAACGATAATTGTTTAATATTTGGGGATAAATTACCTTTTATTTTTTGTGCGAATACACCGCAAAAATACAAAGATGTTACTGATGTCGGGATGCATCCATCGATAGGAAAATTAAAATGCCAACCAAATTGCAACAGAATTACTGACGGGGGAATACAATCCTTAATTGATTGATTAAAGTGTGTACCAAATATCAAATGTGTCACTGATACCGGAATACAATTGTTGATGGGTTGATTAAAATCAGCATCAAATGTTAAATGAGTTACAAAATCGGGAATATTGATCGCAGTTTCAGTTGTCAAATAAATATATTTTGCATATTTTGGACATTTATAGCTCGTGTTATTATGTACCTCAATACTCTTAAAATTATCAAAATAAGGTAAACTAATTATTTTATCAATATCTATTAATTCGCGAAATCTAATCTTATGTTTTAACGTATTCATCATTTTTGACGCAGACATGAATTGTAATTTTTCATAATCAGTCAGCAGTTTACTTATTTTGCCAATCAGTTCAATATGTAACATGTTATTAATCATCATTTAGCTGGTAGCTTTTATCGTTTTGTTTGTCATTTTTTTTGATAAATTCAGCACAATATCCCTTATTAATAAGCATCAAATCCCACCAAAAAATTGAAAAAGAAACTGATACACGCATAAATACATAATAATATGTAAAATGCAATTCTGTAACAAAATTTTTCTTGAGATAGCCAAGTTTCTCGGCGATCGCGATAAAATCCATCTTACAATGGCATGTACGTTTATGGATCAATTAAAATTTGTTTTTACGTATATCGAAAAAAGAAGGGTTAATAAAATAGTCAATTTGCCATATTATGATAATTTTGAAAACATATTAACAACATATCATGACACATCATTGTATAATTTTTCAATAGATGATGATTTTTACTTGTCGCGCGCAATTCGATGCAACGATTTATTATGTCTCCTAAATAAGGGTAGACTTCCCAATAAAATAAAACACCATTATTTTGACACAAATAAAATAAACATAAATGTTAGTGATCTAAAATCACACCATGAAAAAAATATTCCTTTTAATGAATCAATAAACGTGTCCTATCCAAATAATATTATTTCATTAAAATGTATCCCATTTAATATTACTCATCTAACGATATCGGAATTACGTGACGAAGTAGTCGATGATTTACCTAACACAATAACTCATTTATTTTTCGGCGAATATTTTGATAGTAAAATCCTTTCGTTACCTAAATCTGTAATACATATCGATTTTGGTGAAAGATTTAACCAATCTATCGATGGGTTATTACCAGGATCACTAACTTATCTTGAATTTGGATTTGATTTTAATAAACCGATCGAATATTTACCACAAACAATAACACATTTAATACTCGGAGAAAGTTTTAATCAGCCAATAAATTGTATTCCAAATTCGGTAGTTCATTTAAAATTTGGTTGTGAGTTTAATCAATTTCTTGATGATCTACCATTGTCTATTAAATATCTTGAACTAGGAATGGAATATAATCAATCTATCATGAATTGTTTATCAGTTACACACATAGCATTAAATGGATATGCAATCGGAATTCCTTATTCAGTGACTCATTTAAGGTTCAGAAGTGAATTTAAATTCAATCGTATTGTCAAAACGTATATTCCGCCTACAGTGACCCATCTATATTTAAAAAAAATTAAAGAAAAAATGTTCCAATTTATTCCGCAATCAGTCAGATGTCTTTTTATCGGCGCATCTTCTAAAAATATAGAAAGGTATAAGTCCATCAAGAATAAAACGTTGCCAAATATTTCTTATTTTTTTATCAATAATGTTTTGATTGAATAATATATATTATTCAATCAAAATATTTTTTGCATATTCATAATCCTTGACTTTATCAATTCTAATGCCATATGAATTTATCCACAAATTCAAAATTATCGTAATATGGTAACCATATTATTTTGAAAATATCCACGTTATCTTGATAAATGAAAACGTTTTAACTTATCCATAGCGATAGATGTCATTGATAATTCAATCTTTCCTTTATTTGTCAAAAACTTTGCTATTTCCAAAATATGTTAAGATGTACGTTCATCATTGATCTATATTTGTAATATTTTTTATTGTGACGATAAAATTATCATTTTTTTTAATCCAATAATCTTTCATTATTGAATTATATCCTAACAATCCTTACTCTTGATATTATATTTTTATTAATAGGTATTCTATATTTTTTTGATAATTTTATTTCAATTATTGATTTTGGTATTCCATTAAGGGACAAGGAAAAGTCACTGTCAAGAGTTATATGTGTAACCGACGAAGGAATGCTGGTTATAGGTTTATTAAAACTATATCCAAAAGTTATATGCGTAACGGATGATGGGATGCTATCTTCGATTGTTTGGTTAAAATTAAAACCAAATACTAAGTGAGTGACCGACTTCGGGATGGCAGTTTTGATCGATTGATTAAAATAAAACCCAAATATGAGATGAGTAATAGATTGTGGCAAATCATTGTATATTATTTGGTTAAAACTAGAACCGAATGTTAAATGAGTAACAGATGGTGGAATAATATTTTTAACTGATTTGTTAAAACTACCACTAAGAGCTAAATGTGTGACCGATAAAGGGATATTTTGTTCCATTGGATAATTAAAGGCGCCACCAAAAGACAAATGAGTGACCGATGGTGGAATGCATCCCTCGATCGATTGGCTAAAGCTATAGCCAAAAGTTAAATGGGTAACAGATCCCGGAATAGCATCTTTAATGGGTTGATTAAAATCCAAACCAAATGTCAAATATCGAAGCGATTGTGGCAAACAATTTAATATTGGTTTGTTGAAATCATTTCCAAACGTTAGATGTACAAGCGAATTTGGCAAATAATTTAATATTGGCTTGTTGAAATCATTTCCGAACGTTAGATGTACGAGCGAATTTGGCAGACAATCTTTTATGGATTGATTGAAATGTTTGCCAAACTTCAAGAAAGAAACTGACGATGGTATGCTATCGGAAATAGGCTGATTAAAACATTCACCAAATGTTAAATATTTAAGTGAGTCTGGTATATATCCTTTTATTTGTTGATTAAAATCCCTTCCGAATTTTAATTTTATTATATTATTAGGGATACTATTTTGAATGTCTTGGACAAAAGCATTTCCCAATATCAAATGAGTCACTGATGATGGAATTCGGTTATTAATTGGATAATTAAAAAAGTTACCAAACGTCAAATGTGTGACAGATTGAGGGATCATATTCCACGAGGGTTGATTAAAGCGACCACCGAGTATCAAATTCGTAACGGATTCTGGGATAACACATGATGTACGTTTCCCCCATTCGCATTTTAATTTTAAATGTGTAACTTTTTTAGGGCACCATAATACGATATTATCTCCCCTTCCACTAGATTCGGCAGTATGATATATATATTTTACATTTTTTGGATATTTTTTTTCGTCAGTTTTTATTTCAATAGATTCAAAATTATCAAAATATTTTAATTTCTTTATTTTGCAAAAATTTATCTTTTCACAATATTTGAACCTGTACCTAAACCGACTCATTGTTTTTGTTATTATTGCAAAGGATATTTTCTCTTTATCATTTAGTTCTTGGCTTATCCTTACAATTATATCTTCACACAATGTTAACATTTTTTTGACATTGATATTAATATAACAAATATGATAATAAAAATATCAATTTTTTTAATCTGATAACTAAATTTTTTAGTTATCAGATTTTTCGTATCTTCATGCTCGATTGCATCGCCTTAGTTATTCGTTTTTTATATTCAATACTTAGTGTTAATTCGGTTATCATTGATGGTATTTTTATAGTCATTTATTAATCGTTGAACGTCTTACGATATATTTTAAGTCTAATTGACTAAATATTTGGTATAAATGTATCCAAAATGCTAAATAAATTTATGATAAAAGTGGTATATTTTATAAAAAAGAACGAATGTGATTCCGAATTTTAAAATAATAAATGGATTTACGTTGAAAGTGGTATAATATTCTAAGATATCAAAAATGGTAAAATTTTGAGGTCCCACAATTTCACAATTAATAAGCTGATCTATCGTTTTTGGTAATTTTATAATTTGATTATCAGCCAACGATAATTTTTGTAAATTAACAAGTTGTCCTATTGCTTCAGGTAATTTCGTAATTTTATTTTTGATCAACGATAATTTTTGTAAATTAACAAGGTAGCCTATTGTTTCCGGTAATTTCGCAATTTTATTATGATCCAACCACAACACTCGCAAATTAACAAGTTGCCCAATTGTTTCTGGTAATTCCGCAAGATGATTACCATTCAACGAAAAATATCGCAAATTAACAAGTTGACCGATTTCTTCTGGTAATTTTGTAATGGGATTACTATCCAGCGTTAAATTTTGCAAATAACTAAGCTGTCCTATTGTTTCCGGCAATCCTGTAATTTTATTATAATCTAACATTAATTCTTGCAAGTTTACAAGCTGCCCTATTGTTCCTGGTAATTTTGTAATTTGATTATGACGCAACGATAATTTTTGCAAATTACTAAGTTGTCCTATTGTTTCAGGTAATGTCGTGATTTTGTTAAAATTCAACGATAATTCTCGCAAATTGTTAAGTCGTCCTATTGCTTCTGGTAATTTTGTAACAAACCCGACACCTAAAGATAATTTTTGCAGATTAATAAGTTGCCCAACTGTTAATAACTTAACAATATATTTACTGTCAAGCTCTCCGAATAATTTGAGCCTAGCCATTCCAATCAAACCTTCTAATTCATAACAATCTATATACATTTGTTTGTACGTGCTTTTATAAAAAAAATTTACTAAAATATCATCATAGTCATTTATTAATCTTGCATATTGTAAATTACATATATGATTTATAAGTTTATTAATAGTTGAACATTTTACGATATTATTTACGTCTAATTGGCTAAATATTTGATATAATGTATCGCTATCGTTCATTTTTTTGCTCTTTCTTGAGCTATATTTATCGTACAATAATAAATTCAATTTTTTATTGTATGAGTGTATTCAAAACCCATGCTTGTATGTTTTTGAACAGAGAAGGCTAAGCGGATTTTGTTTAAAGTGGCATAATATTTTGTAAAAAAGAATGAATACAATTCCGATTTTTAAAATATTAAATGAATTTTTATTGAAAATGGATAAGTTTTGGCGGTTTTTTGTAATTTTACAATTAATAAGTTGATCTATTGTTTCTGGTAACACCGCAATTTTATTAAAATCTAAACATAAAAATTGCAAATTAACAAGTTCTCCTATTTCCTCTGGTAATTTTATAATTCTGTTGTTACATAATAATAAACGTCGCAAATTACTAAGCCGCCCTATTGTTTCCGGTAATCTCATTATAATACAACGACAAATATCGCAGATTGATAAGTTGTCCGATTGTTGCCGGTAAATCCGCGATATAATTACTATTTATCGATAAATATTGCAAATTAACAAGTTGTCCGATTGTTGTCGGTAAATCCGTGATATAATTACTATTTATCGATAAATATCGCAAATTACTAAGTTATCCTATTGCTTCTGGTAATTTAAGAATGTCCCTATAATCGAGGTATAATTTGTTCTCAGAAAAAATTAGGGATAAATTGAGTCTATAATGATTTCTAAAAAAACCTTCTAATTCATAACAAGCTACATACATTTGTTTGTATGAGCTTTTATAAAAAATGTTTGCTATGATGTTCTCATAGTCATTTATCAATCTTCCATATTGTAAATCGCATATATGATTTATAAGTCTATTAACGGTTGAACATCTTACGATATCGTTTAATGATAATTCATTGAATATTTGGTATACTATATCACGTTGGTCCATTTTGTTCTTTCTTAATGGAATATTTGTCTTACAATAAAAATTGAATTTTTTATTGTATGATCGCATAATTAATAAGTTGTCCTATTGTTTCTGGTAATTTTGTAATTTGATTATTAGACAATGATAATTCTTGCAAATTACTAAGTTGTCCTGTTGTTTCCGGTAATTTTGTGATTTGATTATTGGACAATGATAAGTATCGCAAATTACTAAGTTGTCCTATTGTTTCCGGTAATTTTGTAATTTGATTATCATGCAACGATAAGTGTCGCAAATTACTAAGTTGTCCTATTGTTTCTGGCAATTCTGTAATTTGATTATCATGCAACGATAAGTGTCCCAAATTACTAAGTTGTCCTATTGTTTCCGGTAATTTTGTAATTTGATTATCATGCAACGATAAGTGTCCCAAATTACTAAGTTGTCCTATTGTTTCCGGTAATTTTGTAATTTGATTATCACGCAACGATAAGTGTCCCAAATTACTAAGTTGTCCTATTGTTTCCGGTAATTTTGTAATTTGATTATTAGACAACGATAAGTGTCGCAAATTACTAAGTTGTCCTATTGTTTCTGGTAATTTTGTAATTTGATTATTAGGCAAGTATAATTCTTGCAAATTAACAAGTTGTCCTATTGTTTCTGGCAATTCTGTAATTTGATTATTGGACAAGTATAATTCTTGCAAATTAACAAGTTGTCCTATTATTTTCGGTAATTCTGTAATTTGATTACCAGACAATGATAATTCTCGCAAATTAACAAGTTGTCCTATTGTTTCCGGTAATTTTGTAATTTTATTATCAGACAACGGTAAGTATCGCAAATTAACAAGTTGTCCTATTGTTTCGGGTAGTTCTGTAATTTGATTATTGGATAAGTATAATTTTTGTAAATTACTAAGTTGTCCTATTGTTTCTGGTAATTTTGTAATCTTATTATAATCCAACCATAATTTTTGTAAATTAACAAATTGTCCTATCATTTTTGGCAACTTAATAATATTTCTCGATCTAACATCTAACACGTTCGTAGAAAAAAAATTGAATAAATTAAGATCTGAATATTTTTTTATAAAACCTTCTAATTCATAACAAGCTACATACATTTGTTTGTATGAGCTTTTATAAAAAATATTCGCTAGGATGTTCTCATAGTCGTTTATTAATCTCGCATATTGTAATTCGCATATATGATTTATGAGTCTATTAACAGTTGAACATCTCACGATATTGTTTAATGATAATTCATTGAATATTTGGTATACTATATCACTTTGGTCCATTTTGCTCTTTTTTAATAGAATATTTGTCTTACGAGAAAAAATTCAATTTTTTATCGTATGATAATACAATTAATAAGTTGTCCTATTGTTTCCGGTAATTTTGTAATTTGATTATTGGACAACGATAAATCTTTCAAATTAACAAGTTGTCCTATTGTTTCTGGTAATTCTGTAATTTGATTCGAATATAATGATAAAATTTGCAAATTACTAAGTTGTCCGATTGTTTCCGGTAATTTTGTAATTTGATTATCATACAACGATAAGTGTTCCAAATTACTAAGTTGTCCTATTGTTTCTGGTAATTCTGTAATTTGATTATTGGACAAGTATAATTCTTGCAAATTACTAAGTTGTCCTATTGTTTCTGGTAATTTTGTAATTTGATTATCGGACAATGATAAGTGTCGCAAATTACTAAGTTGTCCTATTGTTTCTGGTAATTCTGTAATTTGATTATTGGACAAGTATAATTCTTGCAAATTACTAAGTTGTCCGATTGTTTCTGGTAATTTTGTAATTTGATTATTGGACAATGATACGTGTCGCAAATTACTAAGTTGTCCTATTGTTTCCGGTAATTTTGTAATCTTATTATTATACAACCATAATTGTTGCAAATTAACAAGTTGTCCGATTGTTTCCGGTAATTCTGTAATTTGATTGTTAGACAACAATAATTCTTGCAAATTAACAAGTTGTCCTATTGTTTCTGGTAATCCTGCAATTTTATTATTAAACAAATATAATTCTTTCAAATTAACAAGTTGTCCTATTGTTTCCGGTAATTTTGTAATTTTATTATAAGAGGACGATAATTCTCGCAAATTAACAAGTTGTCCTATCGTTTCCGGTAATTTTGTAATTTGATTATTGGACAACGATAATTCTCGCAAATTAACAAGTTGTCCTATTGTTTCCGGTAATTTTATAATTTGATTATTGGACAATGATAAGTGTCGCAAATTACTAAGTTGTCCTATCATTTTTGGCAACTTAATGATATTTCTCAATTGAATATCTAATACGTCCGTAGAAAAATCGAATAAATTAAGGTCCGCATATTTTTTTATAAAACCTTCCAATTCATAACAAGCTACATACATTTGTTTGTGCGAGTTTTTATAAAAAAGGTTCGCTAGGATATTCTCATAGTCATTTATCAATCGCCCATATTGTAAATCGCATATATGATTTATGAGTCTATTTACAGTTGAACATCTTACAATATCGTTTAATGATAATTCATTGAATATTTGGTATACTATATCACTTTGGTCCATTTTGCTCTTTCTTAATAGAATATTTGTCTTACAATAAAAAACTCAATTTTTTATCGTATGATCTTACAATTAATAAGTTGTTCTATTATTTCTGGTAACTTAATCATATTTTTGTAAGTAATGTATAATTTTTTTGTAGAAAAAAAATTTAAATCAAGTCCAGGAAATTTTTTAATAAAATCTTCTAATTCATAACACGCTATATGGTCGCCATAATGAGTGGCGTTTCGATTCTTGAATGCTATCTTTATATTATTTCGTTGAATCGATATAAAGATAATGTTCAAGAATCGAAACGCCACTCATTATGGCGACCATATATATTTGTCTGTATAAATTTTTATTAAAAAGATTTATTAAAATATTCGCGTTGTCATTTATTAATATTGCATATTGTAAACCATGTATACGGTTTATAAGTTTATTAATCGTTGAACATCTTACGATATCATCCAAGTCTAATTGATCAAATATTTGGTATATTATATCACTGTTGTTCATTTTATTTTTTCTTGCTTCTGGTAATTGATCATAATATCATATAATTTTCGTTATATGATATTATCAACATTGAAATGATATTTTCTCGCATTCAATTGATGCGATATGATTTCCGTCGCCAAAATAAGGTTTGTCAAAAATCGGTTTCCATCTTTTTCTGAACAATGAGCAATCATATTTAAAGCCAACACGAATTGGATATCCTTTTTCTGGTGATGTTTGATATATTTTGCCAGAAGTTGCTATAAGTGGAGTCGTTTCAACGTTATAAAAACTCTTTTTCCAGTCATACGTTTCATCTAACCTGCTCGTATACGCATCCCATTGATAGAAGCCTCCACCAGGGATGTTTGCATCATTAAAAAATACTGCGTCACCGAAAGCAGCTTTGACATTTTCAAAAAAGAGACCTATCGATTTGCCTTCTGTTGTTATAAAAGTACTTTCTTGCAGAGAAGAATTAAAATATGATCGATCAATTGGACAGTAATCAGTCGCATCTAATGGAATCATATTTACATGAATATTATGATGTGTAGCAGCAGATAATACATTTACAAATGCTTGTGGATCAAGATAAACATTGAACTCCGCGACAGTATTAGTGGGAACGGTGAATAAATTACCGGGAACGTTAATCGCTCCACCAGATATTCGTATTTCGTGAATCGCATTAGAGATATCTAAATCTTTATTGGCTTCAAGATCGCGCGCAAGATCTGTAGCTGGCCCAGACAATCTTATACTAAATTTTTTCCCCGTTCTTAAAGCTCTAAAAATAGCTTTCCGCAACAAAATATGCGACGGATATTTACTTAATGGAACAGCATTTTCAGGAGAAGGCAAAAGTACGTCCCCTCCCCATAATGTATCACCTAAAAATTGGATTGGTATTGGTGAACTTGCAATACCTTGTTGAAAATTTTCATCACTGCTTACTGTTTCGTTATAACCATCTTGGACAGGTATATTTCTAACGTTCAATAAGGCTAAAAATCTTCGGAATATCAAACTACCAGTTGTAAATCCAAATTTAGATCCTACATAACCTATCGGAATAAATAATGGATCTTTGATTTCCCTTATCACCATTTGCAAGTCATCCCCGTTACTATCTGCGTAGTAGAACCATTGATGAGGACAAATATTATTGTTTTCGTTCATTTATTATATATGTAGATAATAATTTTTTCGTAATTATATTGAATGAGTCACCTAAAATTTGAAAAATTAAATGCTACGATCGTCGTTATATTTAACAAATTTACTACTGCCAAAATGGACTGTATGGACTACGATATTGAAAATCCAAAGTATTGTGTCGACTGCGAAACAGAAATTCCAACCCATTCCCCCAATCCTTGCGTTATATGTAACGAACGACGAAATAAAATATCTATGTGTTAAATGCGGCATTATGTGTACGCCTTAGCAGTCACGTTGCATGTGATTTTAATGGTCTATTGAATTGATATGCAAATCTCTAGCCAATAATCTATTGAATCGATATGCAAATCTCCAACCAATAATAATCATCGGCAATTCTAAACAAAATTAAGAATTGCCAATCGGTTCAAAATAACGAAAACAATCTGTTCAAAACAACGAAAGCAACGTTAATTTCAAACAACAATGGCGAGTGATTTTTTCTTTAGGAGCTGATATCTCTGTACCTAAATTAATGATCGAACTAGTAATAATGTTCCTTTTTATTGGAATCGTATCGCAAAACTGTAATGTTTCTTTAGATTCGAAATGAGGATTATGTATAACTTTGTAACATGGCGTATATAAAATTTTCCAGATATCTTCGTGATGATTTGAAAGATAAGCAATCCTGCGTTCTTAGATTTTCGATATATTCAATCGCTATCTTTTCTAAAACTTCTAAAAAAATGTTTTTGACCTGTTCGTATGGTAATGCGCTGTATAAACCGTTAAAGCATAATCCTGTCGCGTTTCGATTAGATGTCCCCTGTCGCCATGTTTGACAGCTATTCGCTAACATCGATTATCGATTATCCGCTGATCGTAAGCTAAAACATGTTTCTTTCTCATAATCTTATCCTATGTAAGAAGGATTCTGTAATAAATCAATTTTTTTAACAGATTGTTAAAATTATTAATTTAGCTTGCGCAGTTGGTTATAACCTGCTGTATGATTTTTGTTGTTCGCGAGGAACTCAAAAAGCAGTTCCAAATCTCCTTGTTCTTCTGTAATTCGTTCGGTCGAAGCTTCGAAAGCTTCTTCGTCTACAACAAAAAAGGTCGAATCTTGATTCCATCCCCAAACGCTTAAAAATCCAGTTGATTCATCAAACGCGATCACGTTTTCTTCGATGGTAATCCAAACAAGATATTTTTTGAATATTTGACTTGTTGTCCTTCTCTCTTCTTCTAAACGAAGGAGATCATGTTCTTCTTCGTCTTCTTCTGTAAGATAAACATATTTTTCTTTATTTTTTTTGGCTATTTTTGCAATAGAATCTTGAACTTGATCGAATGTGAAAACGTGAGGAAACATTTGTGTGTATGTATGTATGATAAGATTATTAATGGAACCTCCGGAAATATATTTTTCAATTTTTTACAAAAAAAATTGAAAATTTGATTATTATGTAATATTATAATCCGATAACGGATTAAAATGATCCCGAGAATGATTTATCCAGGCGTCAAATTTTAACCCAAAAGTCGGATTATTTATATCATAACAATAACGCTATCAGTATGTCAATATGTTTTAGAGTAAATGATAGACATATTGAAGAATTCAACGCACATTGAGAGATAATCGTTAATATTATTTATTATCAATTATAACCTGGGACGCAAATACGCCGGCAAATCCACATCTTTTTTTTAAAAATTGAAAAAAGAAAGAATAGGATGTGTCTACTAAATAGGTACTAGTAAAAATGGCATTTGAGATAACCGACGATCAAATCTTCACAGGCAAACTAATTATTGGAGGTAGTGGACCATTTTGCGATATTTTTGAAGGAAAATTTAAGGATCAGGTTGTTGCGATTAAAATGTATAAAATGAAAGAATTACCAAAACATCTCTATAAAGAATTTGATATATACAAAAACACATCTCACCCAAATATATTAAAATTTTATGGTATGTGTCCGTACGTTTTTTTTACAGTATTTGAACTCGCTCCTCATTCTTTAGCGTCCTTTTATAATAACTTTGTTCTATCTTGGGAAAACATTTATAATTTTGGTAACCAGATGGCCCTTGCAATGGACTATTTGTTTTCCAATAGGATAAATCATAAACACCTAAAAAGCAGTAACATTTTTGTAACTAATGATTTGGTCATCAAAGTGGCCGATTTTAGTCTTACTAAAACAAAATTAGAACATAGTACTATTGGTGCATTTAAATGTGGGCAAGTAAGTGTCCGATGGCGAGCACCAGAAACTTTTCAAAGAGAATATGCAAAACATTATGAAAATATAGAAATAGTACAACTGAACGACGTTTATTCATATGCTATGCTGTTGTGGGAAATGCGTAAACGAAAAATACCATTTGTTACTTATGATGAGATGGCCGTCGTGCATTTACTTAATATGGGTACACAGGAAGAAATTGATTTTTCATGGCCTCAACATTTCAAGAAATTATTACGAGATTGTTGGTGCATCCCTGCATTTGATAGACCAACATTCCAACAGATCATTGCTAGATTTAGTTCAGAATTTGATATTGAAAATGCAAAATTGGCTCCAGTTGAAGGATTTAAGGCATGTAATTGAGTGACAACAATTTCAGTTTTAAAAAAATTGAAATTGTTAGTTATTGGGACGTCCAATATGTTGATGATATTAAAGATGTATCGGCAACCGAAAAAACAAAGAAGGAAGGATTCACCCGAAAAAAAGGCTAGGCGAGAAGCTGAGCGTCAAAAGAAAGAAGAAGAGTTCAAAGCGAACATTGAACGTATTCGGTGCGACATAATTGCAAACGAGAAAACAACAAATGAGTGCCGCCAAAATAATCGATTCATTTACAGAAATGATATTTTATTCGGAGTGATGGATTATTTGCCTTTACAGACTGTTATGCAATGGATTGCATGCAATAAAAGAATGCATAATCAATTTTGCGTCTCAGAAACAGGACAAAATTATTTGTCAATTCGACGAGAAAAAATTATTTTGATGCAAAACATGGAAAAATTTTGTTATTGCGATTATGAAATCGATGAGCTTTCCGATAATATTAAAAATATCAAAACTGCGATTGACGATTTTTTACCACGTGCAAAAAAATTAGAGTGTTCATTTATCGATTTTTTGAATTTTACTGATATTGATATGGCTGCCCGACTAATTTATTTATATTCCGTTGTGAAAAGAAATTGGAATAATTTTCAATGTCACCTTTCATATCAATTTATAGGTTGGCAGCCGCTTGTCCTAGCAGTGCGGGCAAATCGCCCAGATGCAATCGAAATGATTATTAATAATGATCCAGACGTAAATACGATAGGACATTATGATGTTATGTTACATCTTGCTATGGAATCAAACGACTCCTGCCTACTAGCACATGTACTAAGACATGGTGAAAAAATCGTCACTCCAGAAAATATTAAGTTGTGGAAAAGGTTTTTAATAAAAACAACTGGCAAAATGTTTTTGTGTTATGAAAAGGACAAAGTAGATAACAGTATGATAGATGTAATGTTTTTGATATTAAAATCTGTTTTTGCAAAAAAAGAAAATAGAATATTGATGGGAGTATCCTATAGTATTAATTCATGCAAAACAATAAAATTACTGATGGCCCATATCGATGTGGCTTCTATGGAATATTGGGAATCATTTCTCTCAATTGCACTTTGGACAGCTACACGTAATGATAATCTTGAAATGATAGATTTTTTATTTGGCCTGCAAAAAGGAAATCTCAAGTATAGTGACTTAAAATCCTTTGTAACCAAAGATAAAATTGTCGAAATTTTTCTGAATCACTTAATCTTGCCCGAAAACTTGGACAAAAATAATACCAAAATTTGCGTGCAATTATGTAAACAAAGCGACAAAACTCGAAAATTTTTAAGGGATAAAAATGTTGACCCAACGTTCGATAATTGCAGATTATTATGGGTAGCTATTGGGGCATTAGATGTTGCCACGGTCGAGTATTGTTTGACATCAAAGTCGATAGAAATGGATTATTTTCTGGCAATTAACGATGTTTTTAACCATATTGGTGACATATTGCGCTTTGATTATGCGCTAAAAGAACTAGACGAAGAACGATTATCAAAATGCGTAACGATTGTTAAATTATTATTGGACGACGATAGAACTTGTCCTCATTTGGACAGTAATAATTTTTTTAAACGAGCAATAGATGCAAAATTTATCAAACTTGTTGAAGTATTAATAGATTCCGGTAAGGTTTTTTTTCCTTATTATTTGGTAAATTTTAATGACTTCAGATGCAACTCCGAAATGATTGCATATTTCGCATCACATAAAACTTACTATCCCCAAATAGTTGAATGTTATGATTATCAGGATAGCTTAATAAGCATAACTGGGTCATTTTGTGACAAAATTATCCAAAAACATGATAGTGTTTTGCTCAGCTAATATTATTAGCTGAGCAAAAAATATTATTCGGACATTCTATTATGTTAGTTTATGTATAAAATGATGAGAAATGATTCTTTCATCAAAAGATGAAAAAATCCTTTGTATTTATGAATAGTCGCCATCAAAAAAATTGATAAATTTATAGTATGAATGTTCCATTATTTTAGTTTATATATAAAAAATGAAGAAAAGGAGGCAAAACAAGAGCAAGAAAAAGGCCAAAACAAAATTTCCCCTGAATCAAGACATTTTGTTCAACATTCTTGATTTTTTACCGATGAGATCGGCTATGGCTTTGGTAAGTTGCAGTGGGGCACTCTTCAAGCTATTCGACACCGAAAAAATAGGAAAAAACTACAAGTTAGTTCATCATCAAACATCAACGTTGCTTGATAATTTGTACGCAATCCATGATAATTGGATTCAAGATGATGTGGATGTTACTAGTTTTAAACCCAAAAAATACAACTATTCTAGTTTAACAACTAGGATTTACAATATCTCAATCCCGGATAAATCGTTAAACATCGACCGATTTATTAGTTCGAATTGCTTAGAAACAAATGATGCAGTAACGAAATTTTTCTATTCACTAACCATTGGTGATTATGATGCAGTGAAGATAGGTATGCGCGAAAAAGTTCCATTTAATTATAATGTTGCATATATGTTAGCTGCATCACTGGGTCATATTCCAATAGTTCAATTATTAATAGATTCCTTTGCGATTAATCCACAGTGTTGCGATTCATTTGCAATTTTAACAGCAGCTAAAAAAGAAAAATTTAGCATGATGAAAACATTAATTGCGCATAATGTTGGAATCATTTCTAAAAAAATAACAGAAATCGATGGACATTATGATGAACAAAAATGGATTCGAGTGCTTAACATTTGTATTCAACAAATTGGATATATAGAATTTAGTTCAATCGAAGCTTACGAACTTCTCTTTGACGAATTAAAGACCAGACTCGATTATGACAATTTTTTTAAGTCAGTAATTACTTGTTTGCGCGACGGACAATTGTCATCAAAAGTGATTGATTTTATTTTCAACACGTATGATCGCATTTTTTGTGCAGAAAAAACTTGGAGATCCGTTTTTTCTGACATGTTGGAACAAAATATTCGGTCTTCTGAATATTTTAACGTTGAGGTTATTCAATATCTGTTGGAAATGGATTATGTTAGTAAAGTAATCGACAAACATCAATTATTACATTGGATAATAACAATGCATAGGTTCGAAAACAAAGGAAAAATAATTCCGATTGTTTTGCAACATAAATATTTTACCTGGGATGTAAATGGTGAAATTGAACGAGACGAAAAATATGCTCGGAGAAATTATGATTATTTGGTTAGTGATGAATATGCCGGGGAATTTTTACGCTCAAAAAATATCGATCCAGTGTTTAACGGCCATACATTTTTCAGAGATTCATTGCTTTATCTTAGGGTTGACAGCGTCAAATATTGTTTGCACAGTAAATCACAACCGATAAATTATTATTTAGCGACACACGACGTTTATAATGAGATATATCGAAACCAACGCGAAGAAGAAAAGGATGCCAATGGAATAGAAATAATTCAGTTACTATTGAACGATGGCCGCGCGAAACCGTATATCCATAATAATAAGTTTTTGCAAGAACTAATTAAAGATGGATGCGTTGAACTGATTGAAATCTTAATCAAATCAGGCCAAATCTTTTTTCCTTTATGTATCACGCAAACGAAAATCTATAGATATCATGCCGATTCTGTTAAGTTTTTTGCAAAAAACGAAGATTATTTTAGACAAATCGTTTCATCAAAACAGAATTTTGATGATGATCCTTTTATCGATAAGATCATTCAAGTTCATGATGAGAAATGATTTTTTTTATCTTTGATAAAGAAAATCATTGGAGATTCAAGGACATGCACATATTGATAAAGTATATGCTATTGTGTTGTCATTTAAATTTATATTTGTGCTGATCAATTTCACCCCTGTATATTTGTTAGTACTAAATTTTATTCTGCTATCTGGCAGACTATTATGTGTCCTAAAAAAATCTAGGACAATCTGTTGGATAAAAAGTTTCACCGGATATATGTTCCCCTCACGAGATTGGATTTTGTAACAATGATCGCATCCTTGTTTCTAAAAAAAGACATTGATCTCTTCTTCTACGATCATAAACATCTCGAAGACCTTGTTTCCTTTTTCTCTCTGTTGTAAAAATTGCGTCTAACTTTGCAATATTTTCCATTTTTAACTGTGTAAATATCGATTTTTTTGATCCAAAAAAAGAATAATGTCAAACAATAATAAATTTAATTTTTTATCGTATGATTCTACAATTAACAAGTTGTCCAATCGTCCGCGGTAATTTTGTAATTTGATCATTATCCAGCCATAATTTTTGTAAATTTAAAAGTTGTCCCATTGTTTCCGGCAATTCTGTAATTTTATTGTTATTCAACCATAAACATCGCAAATTGATAAGTTCTCCCATTGTTTCTGGTAATCTTGTAAGTTGATTATTATTCAACGATAATTCGAACAAATTACTAAGTTGCCCTATTGTTTCCGGTAATTTTATAATATTGTTATGACCTAATAATAATGCTCGTAAATTAACAAGTTGTCCTATTGTTTTTGGTAATTTCGTAATTTTATTATTACTCAACCATAAATCTCGCAAATTAACGAGTTGTCCTATTGCTCCTGGTAATTTTATAATATTGTTGTAATCTAACGATAATGTTTGCAAATTAACAAGTTGTCCTATTGTTTTTGGTAATTTCGTAATTTTATTATTACGCAACGATAATTGTAGCAAATTAACGAGTTGTCCGATTGCCTTTGGTAATTTTGTAATTTGATTATCACTCAACAATAAATATCGCAAATTTATAAATTGTCCTATTGCTTCTGGTATTCTTATAATTTCATTATCATATAACCATAATTCTCGCAAATTATCAAGTTGTCCTATTGTTTCCGGTAATTCTGTAATTTGATTATGGGACAATGATAATTTTTGAAGATTATCAAGTTGTCCTATTGTTTCTGGTAATTTTGTAATCTTATTATCACTCAACCATAATTCTTGCAAATTATTAAGTTCTCCTATTGCTTTTGGTAACTTAATAATACTTTTATCGCCAAGGCGTAACGTGTTCTGTAAAAAAAAATCGGATAAATTAAGAACAGAATATTTTTTAACGAAACATTCTAATTCATAACAAGCTATATACATTTGTTTGTAGGAATTTTTATAACAGAAATTTTTTAGAATATTTTCATAGTCATTTATTAATCTTGCATATTGTAAATCACAAATACGATTTATAAGTTTGTTGGTTGTAGAACATCTTACAATATTATTTAAATCTAATTGACTAAATATTTGATATAATATGTCCCTATTGTCCATTTTTTTTTCTTTCTTAATGATATACTCGTCATATAATAATAAATTCAATTTTTTATTGTATGGTCTCACAATTAACAAGTTGTTCTATTGTCTCCGATAATTCTGTGATTTGATTATTGAAAAAGAATAATTGTTCTAAATTATGAAGTTGTCCTATGGTTTTAGGTAACATTGTAATTCGATTATCGTGCAACTATAATTCTTGCAAATTACTAAGCTGTCCTAGGGTTTCCGGTAATTCTGTAATTTAATTATCGTGCAATAATATTTTTTCCAATGGTTTCTGGTAATTCTGTAATTTTAATATGGCTAAATGATAAATATTGCCAATTAACAACCATCTAATTCTGTATTTTTATTCAGACTTTAATCAATATAATATTTATCTTGATTAAAAATCCGATCAATCAAATTTAGAATACAACATATCAACCCCAACTTTGGTTATGATTTCATTTGTGGTAGCTTTAATTTTTCCAGATGCAATTTTTGTTCCAACGGTAACTTCGAAACGTCTAAATCCAGGATTTAATCGTATTCTTTTATTACCAGGGTTTGATATGATACAAGTACCATCATCACTTAAAATTTGAACTCCTTTTGGGAGAATCCAAAACGCAACAAATGATGAACCATTGTCGCCGTTTCGAATAAGGGAAAAGATGTCCTGTTGTTGTTTGCCCTTTGTGTTGCATTTTGTCTCTGCAGGAAAAAGAAAAGTAACGTCCTCCATTATTCTAACTTTTGAGGTAAATTCCTTCTCCATAAAATGATATGCACGAAATTCATGCCCGATTTTCCCAGCTCTCAAAGTCAATTCAACACATTCATGTTTCGTACCAACTTGTGCAAAGAAAACGGGCTCAATAATTCTGTCAAGACGACGACAATTTTCGACAACCATAGTACCATTTGCGTAAATTAATTCATTTTTTAGTGCAACGATGGGTGCTACAACTTTTGGAAACTTTTTGTTTAAACGGCAAATTACTCCAACTTGTTCGTCATCTACAGGACAAACAGGATTAGGAACTTTCCCATCGTAAATGATGTTCCAATGTTCTAATGCCTTTTCAGACAAGAAGAAAGACTTGTGTTTTTCAGGTGTCGAGTCTGAAACACAGGTTGGAGAGCAACAATTTGGATGAGCGCAATTCATTTGGTTGATGATTTGATTAATAACAAATGGAACCGTCTGGATTTTAAATAATCAATTTTTTTATTTTCGTGTTCGACACAAAATATATAAATGGGCAACATAATAATGAGTAAATTTAATCCAGAATATTATCTGGTTATTCCCTATCTAATTAAAAAAAATGAAATATTTATTTTGAGGCAGTTCCATTATAATGGAACCTTATTAAAAATGTCGATAAAAAATCTTATCACCCAACTTGAAGTGACGTTACTCGCTGCTGAACTTTCTTTTAGTACCACCCCTACTCCTTTGTGGGATGATTATCACATTAAAAATGATGGTAAAATTGTAGATATTACTATCAAAATCACATCCTTGAAAACGTTGGTTATCACGACTAAAGGTCAAACACAAGAGTTTTCTTTTTATGATTTTGTCGAACACTTGTCTACTAAACCTACTCTTTCTGATTTCCTTAGTAAGGGTGATCAAAATCAGAAGATATCTTTTGAAACTTATGTTGATCAACTTCAAACCAAGTGCTCATCAACCACCTTCTCTGATTTCCTTAGAGAGGAGAAATCTCGTGTCAGTATTTTACACCGCATAAATAATGGACTTTACATGAGAAATGTGGAGCATTTTTTTCGCGAAAAAAACATTGATTACACATTAGACAATGGAGTGAAATTTATTGTTAAAGGCCGACGCACTGTTATGCAACTTCACAAAGGTACATGGTTGTATCATGACGGAGAAGATTTTTTCAAATCCGTTTCTGTCTTCTCTTTCAATGATTTTCTTATGGAAAGAATGTGTTAACGCATAATTTATTAATTTATTAATTTAAAAATTATCAAAATGAAATGTAGTATTATTTACCAGATAATATTTAGAAGAAGTTGATAAGTAAAAAAATTTAATTATCAATATTGTTTACAGTTAGTAAAAATCATTTGATTAAACTTTCGAAGTTCGAATGTGCACATGTACGTTTGGATATATATAATTTTATTACAAAAGAGGAGTTCTTGCCAGCAATATTGCACGTCACTTTCAATGATCAATTGAATAATGTGTGCAAATTTCTAGCCGGTTCTTGGCAGCAATATTGCATATTACTTTCAATGATCAATCGAATAATGTGTGCAAATCTCTAGCCAGTTCTTGGCAGCAATATTGCATATTACTTTCAATGATCAATTGAATAATGTATGCAAATCTCTAGCCAGTTCTTGGCAGCAATATTGCATATTACTTTCAATAATCAATTGAATGATGTATGCAAATCTCTTGCCAGTTCTTGGCAGCAATATTGCATATTACTTTTAATGATCAATTGAATAATGTATGCAAATCTCTAGCCGGTTCTTGGCAGCAACATTGCATGTAACATTTAATAATCAATTGAATGATGTGCGCAAATCTCTGGCCGGTTCTTGGCAGCAACATTGCATGTAACATTCAATAATCAATTAAATGTTGAATGGATCTATATTTCCGAAGCATTGTGCCAGGTTGCCTTTAAGTCTCCATGGGTAGGCAAAGTAAATACTAATGTACTTATTCATTCTACTAACAATAGATTGAATATGATTGAATATAGAATTATAACCCAGAGCATTTAATTTTAGGCAGGGCATACCTGCTCGAATCATATTATCAAACACACAATAAACTCTATTTTCTGGAACGTGAATCCATATTGACTTTTTTTTTTACCTGGAACATTTCGCGTCCAATCTGCAAAACTTCTCTTTGATCAACTTTTCTTTCATATATATATTTATGTACGAAAAAAACTCAACCATACATTTCCATCAGCCTATTAAGTTTGGGAATTACAAACTGAAGATCTTCACCTGTACCAGCCCATCTGTACGACTTTATCATTTTCGCTATCGAAAATGCTTCCTCATTCGATTCAAGAAATCTTTTTAAAGATAATGATTCATCATTCAATGTTTTATTGCCATCATTAATAGATAAAAGTGAACACAGAAATAAAAATTCATTTTGATATTGACATTGTGCCATATGTTCATCAACTAATGTTGTGCTTCTCGTCGAATATGCCACTCGTATCATCAAACGATCGATCGCTGACCTATTATATATTTCTCCCATACATATTGTCATATTTTCCTTATTTATAATACATAACAATGAATACGTTAGTAAATGCTCTAAGCTAAATGATTCAATGTCAGTTTGCAATTTTTCATTTATAAAATCTTTTACTTTTGGATCTTGATTTCCATAATCGCCAGTAGATTCAAACGTAGCGCTAAATTCATTTTTTTCGATATAGTATAAAAACGCATCATAAGGTAAACCCACTAAACAATACATTGGCATTTTACCATCTAAATTTACTAATTTTATGAAAGATTGCATCACACTTTCATCCCATATTATGGTGCCGCAATTCCAACCGGAAAATAAACTAATCAAATCATCAAGAAATTCTTTATCTTCAATCACGTCAAATAAATCTACCAATGCTACTATAAAACAAATTCGTACATATTTGTTGCGCTGATCCATATATTCGCTCATCGCAGTTTTCAACATATCAATCGTCATAAACCCTGATTCAAAGAGTGCATTTATGATAACAATGTTCTCAGTTTTTAGCAAAGAAACAATTCCTTCGATCTTTTCAGTTTTCATTTTGTTCAATATTAAGATTGATGAAATATGTGCATTATTTTATCAATTTTATTTGGTTCTTGTTATATTTATTCTAGACATCAGATGTTCGCTTATGTATTTCTTATATTCTTCGTGCAAGACTATTTCTTTCACGGATGAAGGTATTTCGTTAATCATTTGGGCGAATTTATGGCCAAATGTTAAATGTGTGATTGATGTAGGAAGATTTGCTATTGATCGGTTAAAATGATAACCAAAAGTTAAATATTGAACGGACGCCGGAATATTAGTTATTCGCTGGTTAAAAGAATTGCCAAATGTCAAGTGTGTCACTGACGATGGTATGTAAACGTTCGGTTGATTATAACGATGTCCAAATGTCAAATGCGTCACTGTCTGTGGAATGTGTCCTCCTATCGATTCATTAAATTCATCATCAAATGTCAAATGCGTCACCGAATCTGATACACATTCTTCAATATCAATTTTCTCAACGTTAATTGTTAGATGTGTTACAGATTTTGGAAGCTCGTTTCTTATTGGGCTACGTATCATAGGGAACGTCAAATGCGTCACTGATGAAGGAATACTCTCGATAGATTGATCAAATAAATAGCCAAATGTTAAATGCGTTACTGATGAAGGGATCCTATTTTTGATCGGATGGTTAAAACAGAGGCCGAATTTTAAATGAGTGACTGATGATGGAATGCTATTTTTTATTGAACAATCAAATTGGTCACCAAATGTTAAATGGGTCACTGACGATGGAATACAATCTCGGACTGTTTGCTTGAAACTGTCCCCGAACGTTAAATGTATTACTGTTGATGGAATCGTAATTTTTATATATTTAGTATATGGATAACCATTTATTTTTAGATGGGTAACATCATTCGGAGGTATCCCAAAATTCACAGTGTAGCAAATATACTTTACAAACTTTGGACGAGCGGTAACGCCATACGATACATTTACAAATTCAAAATTATCAAAGTATGGTAACTCAATTATTTTACCGACAGATATTTCATCACAATATCTAAACTTGTATTTTAACTTATTCAATTCAGCGCAAGCAAATGACCATCGTATCTTATCATAGTCTACCAAATAATAACCAATATGTAATAACGCGTCTATGTGCAAGGATAACATATTACTTATAAAACGATAATACATATTGTGATAAAAATATTATCAATTTTTTGTAGAAAAAATTGAATAATAATCAGTGTCACATGAATTTTATCATCATATTAGCATCAAAATGTCTTCTAAAAAGGAATATGAATTAAAAGGTTGGGCAGATTTGTGTAAAGATGGATTTACAATGAGTTTTACAGAAGGAGGTAACGATTGGTCCAAACGAGTTACCAAAAATAATGAAATAAGAATAATCATTGATTCACATAAATACAAATATAAATCTGCTGACGGATTCTCTCTTCGAAAAATTATGGGTTTGATAAATGATACATATTTTAGATATTGCGATAAGTATTATGACGGCGATTATGATCAAATTAGTAATATTTCTCTTACGGGATTCAAGATAGATAATGATTGCAATGTTTATCCAGAATATAGCACATAATTTGTTAATTAAAAATTAATGAATTATCAGCGCTTAGACGCTAACCAAGTGCTGCCAATAAGTAATATTGGCAATGCAATTGCGTTTATTGTTATTAATCCAATTGATTTTTCTTGTCCAAATCCGGGACCTGAAAATGTTATCTGTGTAACAGCCAAAGGTATGTTATTTCCAATTGATTGAGTCAATATACATTTGAGACTTTTTTTATCAATTTTTTAATAATTATGATAACTAAAAATTCTAGTTATCATAATCATCGATATATTTTTGTCATCAACTTTGATCCTAATATGATCAAATTCCTATCATCTCTCATACAAACTAAAGGAGGAAATGCAGTTCCACATTTAGTACTTATCATATATCCTATCTTTTCTGTTCCAACTTTTAGATCTTCAAAATCGGCTTCGTATAACTTACCTGCTTTTTTATTATCAACTAAATCTGGAAAATAATCATGATCTGCAACTATTTTATCAAAAATTTTATCATCAAAGAATCCCATCATGTGATCCTCACCGACACAAACTTGATCATAAAACTTAAATTTTATCTTCTTGACGTCATCTTTCGTAATTTGATCTTTACTCAATAATATGCAACCGTCTATCTTAAATAAAATATATATTCCTTCTCCAAAGTCTGTTCTTCTAAAATCTCCAGCGAACATGTTCACGCTTCTTTTGATATGTAACGTACCTAATCTTTTGAATTTTTTGATTTTGGTAAAGATCAACGAATTGATTATTTCGTCGTTATCTGTTTTTCGAAAAGTTATTGTTAGCGATTTGTTCATTTCTGTTGCTCTTAATCTAAGAGTAACCGAATATGGATGTTTTTTTCAATTTTTTTAATCTTCACATTCTTCACCGTAACGCCAAATTTTTATCCTCTTCGCTACAGATTCATCTATTGGCAAATTATAATCTATATCCAAGCTTACTCGTTTGACTGTTAATGGCAAATTATTAATGGAGTATCTAAAATCATAATAAAACCCAATATGTATCACAGACGATGGTATATGACCATCTATAGGTTGGTTAAAATTGGGACCAAAATCCAAATAGGTCACCGATGATGGAATACTATCTTCAATTGGTTGGTTAAAGCAGACGCCAAACATTAAATGTGTGACAGATGATGGGATACAACCTTTAATCGGTTGATCAAAACAATAATCGAACTTCAAATATTTTACTGATGATGGAACGGCATCTTCGATAGGTTGATCAAAATCATCTCCAAATATCAAGTGAGTGACAGATGGCGGAATGCAATCTCTAATTGGTTTGTTAAATTCTTCACCGAATTTTAAATATGTAACGGAATTTGGGATGGAACCTTTTATGGATTGATTAAAACTAAAACCGAATATCAAATGTGTAACAGATGATGGGATGTAATCTTTTATCTGTTGGTTAAAACGATTGCCAAATTGTAAATATGTTACTGACGACAGAATAACCCCTTCAATAGATCCATTAAAATTCTCTCCGAATGTTAAGTGAGTAACGGATGATGGTATGCAAACTCTAATCGGTTTATCAAATGCTTCTCCAAATTTCAAATACGTAACCGAATTTGGAATGCATCCTTCTATAGATTGATCAAATTCATCGCTAAACTGCAAATGCGTTACATCGGATGGAATGTTCGTCGTTTCCGATAAAAAATAAATATATTTGACACATTTCGGTCGTATTTCGTCTGGTGATAATATTTTGATCGATTCAAAATTATCAAAGTATGGCAAACTAATTATGTCCCAAACATCCATCCTTTTCTGATATCGAAATTTCAATTTCAAACAATTCATTCTTGTCGATGTCGACGCAAGATAAATTTTTTGCTTATCGCTCAGAAATCTACCTAGTTCCAAAAAAACATCATCATATTCCATAAGTTATTTTGTTATTCAATAGTACGTTCGTTAGCATTAGATAAATCAATTTTTAATACATAAAATTTTGTTACCTATTACTAATAAACATGTCAAGCTGCGAAAATAACATCGCCAAAAATATATTCTCGGTAATGCATGAAAAAGAAATAAAATCGTTGTTTGTCAGCTGATTTGATAGATAAAAGACAAATCTTAGAAATGGTTGGTACAATCGGTTCATATATCTGCATGGTCAAAACACACGCAGATATTATTGATGATTTTGATTGTGACTTTGTTACTTAATTATCTGCCCTTGCGCAAAAACAATATTCGGGTGGGATTTTTATTTTGATAAATAAAAAAATTGATATTTGCAGAATCAGGATGTTATATTATGATAATTGATACAAAGATGCAGTCACGTTGGAAATGTTTTATCGAATTAATAGTGATATGTATTTATTGCTATTCCAATATGCAATTTATATCGTACGATGAAATAAGTTATCTGTCATTTGTGTTCGCAGTGTTCGTAATATCTTTTGCGCGAATATATTTTTTTGGTTTACGAATTATTGCATCTCAGATAACGTTGCTGCAATGTTTGATGGTTGCAATAGTTGTTATTTCTAGATTTACGAATTATGCTATCACTTTATTTGTTATTCTCTATTTTGTATTATTTGTACTATACAACATTATCATATTTATCGATAACGATTATATGTTAATCATAACACTATTGGTCGCATATATACGGTCAATCAGGGATGGGTCAGATGTGATATGGTTATTTATACTGGCAAATTTCGTAATACATTTGTATGATCGTCTAAAAGTGTCTTTTGTTGCGGTAAATTTGTTTTTGATTTTATCATTCCAAAGCAATTTATTATTTTATGCATCCATACTAGATACCGCAATAGTATTAAGTTTATTTGTGCGTGATTATTTTCGTTTTGAAAATCACAAATATATATTCCGCTTTATTGGATTATTGTTAGCATATCATACTATGTTGTGTATGTATTCATTGTTCGTGTGGAAAGATATATTTTACCAATTTGTGCATTCTTTGAGTATATGGTACATATATTGTTACTATTATGGTATATGGATATCTGGATTACCTTTTTTCTTAGAATGGTGCAACAAAATGAATCTGATTCCGTACATGCACTCATATTACCACGGACGGGTAAATTTAAATCTATTATCTTATATTTTTTGGCCCGACGGCGACCGAAACGTTAAAATTAGTGATCCGAATCATGTCCCTTACGAAAATTATGCAAAGCAAACATCATTGGATGAACAAATATTAGGAGTTGGATTAAGCCTTATCGATAACATAACGTGTTCGTTTGAAGGTAGAATAATAAAATTTGAAGAGTCGCACGTAGCTTATGATGGTCGCGTTGACGATATCATAAATATATTTTATAAAAAGATATTACTATCAAACACATCTGCCCGGGTTATAATAAAAGAGAAATTTGCGAGTTCGATAACTATAAATTGTGGCAACGTTACAACGATTGACATTTATTACTTGATCAAAAATATCATCAAGAAATTTGGCATATGCAATGATATTGCCATGATTATTTTATGGTTTTTAATGCAAAAAAATTTAAAAGATGCGATTAGAAGATGAATAGATTATTAATCTTCTAAGTGTACATATTTTCGCCATATTTATATTTACCATCGTCGTCCATGATCGAAAAAAATCTCACCTTATCAGTGTTTATTATGTGATGAGGTATTTTTTCATCGACATATTCACATTGTATTTTATGATGCACGATATCATGCGGAATTTGTTCAGCATTGTTCCAACAATGAAAAACGTTATTCCAAGTTTGATAAAAAGAACCGCGATCGATGGTACATATCTTTTTAGGTCGGTGCTGTTGCGCAATGGGTACTGTAAACAGTAATTGCGTTAGTTGTTTAGGGACATTTATCACCAAAGACCTTTTTTTGTTGTATTTTTTGTTATATTTTTTGAAAAACAGCGCAATGTCTTCATCTTCATTTATTTCTGTCGCGGTTAGTCCTTCCTTGTTTTTAATATTGAAACAGGCGTCATGTAACAATAAAAGATTAATAATATCTATTTTTTTTCCAATACATGCATAGTGTAGCGCAGTATTTCCAACATCATCTTGTAGATCTAATTTAATGTCATCATATAACAATAAAGTCGCTGTAACATTATTTCTGCCATTAATAACTGATCGAATTAATGCAGTGTAACCTTCATTACCTTGAATATTTGGATCGGCTCCTTTGTCTAACAAGAGAATTGCAATATCAAGAAAACCATAAGAACATGCGGATCTGAACGCCGTCGCGCCACGATCGTCAACCAGATTTAAATTTGTACGTGGATATGATGCGATTATTTTAATGATACTAAATGATTTATTTTTAGTTAAATATTTTATCAGTGGGACGTTTCCTGGATATAGTATGTTCGGATCTGCTTTGTTATCCATCAACAATCTTATCATATCCTCTGGAGTTGGATCATCGCAACAATATTGTAACAAAGAAAATTCCTTGTATTGTTTGTTTACATTTGCCCCGTGCGCCAGTAATATTTTCATCTGCAATAAATTTTTGCTTTCGTATGCATAAAACAGGGGAAATTTTTCGTCAGCATCGACATAGTTCGGATCAGCTCTCTTAAGTAATATTACAGTTACATCGCATTGATTTGTTTGGACTATTTTGCACAACAGTTCGTTGATTTCCATTGTGTTAATTTGATAAATTATTATATGTCAAATTAACACAAATACTCAAATGGCATTTGTCCTAGTTTTTCGTCATAAAAATCTGAAAATTGCACGCGATAAGTTTTATGAGCTTCTGTTTCGCTACAGATAATATGATATGGAACTTTTTCGTCAATATATTCGCATGTCATTTTTTTTGCAGGTATATATGTCCATTTATTCCAACATCTAAACACATCATTCCACATTCGGTATTTTATCATAGGCCGGACATATCTTATTGGTCGATTATTTGGATTTGGCACTTTAAAGATGAGATCTGATTCTTTGTTGGTATTAACTGTCGGGGCGGTAACAATTAATTTTAGATCATTTTTTTGACAATATATATCATAAAACTGTTTCACGTTAATAGAAACACAACATTCTGTAGCAATTTTCCCATCATTATTTTTGATAGTTCTGTCGGCGCCATGTTTTAACAATAAATGCATCGATGTTATTTTATCATTGGCACATGCGTGATGAAGTGCTGTATCACCATTTCTATCTTGAAGATTTAATTTTACATCGTCGTGTAATAGTAGAACAGACACTGTCGCATTGTTGCCATTAAGAACACTTCTCATTAACGCGCTATAACCTTCGCTTCCTTGAATATTTGGATCAGCACCTTCGTCTAATAGTAAAAAGGGAATCTCGATTAGTCCGTAACTGCATGCTTTTCTAAGCGCAGTTACTCCGTCACTATCTTGCAAGTTAATATTTGTTTGTGGATAAGATAATAATAACTTTATATTGTCAATATTTGCTGATTCAACAAGACACCATAGTGGAAACACTGATTCGGCTCCAAATTTTGATATTATATTTGGGTCAGCTTTGTTATTCATCAACAATTTGATCATCGTACTGTCCGATTTTTGCTTATGACATTCGATAAATAATATCGTTTTTGATTTGTATGTTTGATTCACATTTGCACCATGTAATATCAATATTTGCATCTGTGATATCATATTTTTTTCGTATGCATAATATAGCGGAAATTTTCCGTCTGCATCGACGTAATTAACATCGATGTCTGATTTAAGCAGAATGGTTGTTATTTCACATTTGTCTGTTTGAACAATATCACGTAACAATCGTTGATTAACTTCCATCTTTAATCATTATTTATAGTAATAGATTCCTAATAATTTTTTTTTCAATTTTTATAACAAATAAAATTGATAAATCAAGTCACTGAATACCAATATCGATTATACGATATCAATACAATGGGAAACATTTACGAGAAAACATACATAGTTGGCGAAGTTGACTGTCGCGCTGTTGCATTGGATATGCCATTGTTGTATAAAGTAAATACATGCATACGATACCCATCATATTTTACGAGCGACCCAGAATTTAACGTTGACTACAATCAGACGTTTCGAACAGAATGGCTTTTTGTTTCTAACAGAGAAATGATCGGTTATGATCGTGATTATTTGATGACAGATGGCAAAGTAACTATGGTGATGATTGAGTGCCAAAGAAATATCATCACCGGCTATTATTCTGATTGCAAAATTATCAATTATGATATGATCGAAAAAGTCAAACCATATGCCAAGAAATAAATTTTTGATAAATAAAGGTTTTATTCATCAAAAATTTTATAATAAGTTAATTCACTTTTTGCCCGACCGAACTTAATTTGCCCAGTTAGATAATTGAATTTTATGTTATCGTAGATCGTCGGATCTGTATTTTTTGATAACAATTTAGTGATGACATCATCAATATTTTTAGTTTTTTGTGCATTAAATCCGATGATAATATTTTTAATGTCATCCATCAACTTTTTGATATCTCCGCCTTTTTGCAAATATTTGGTATACATCTTACCAATCTTAGGATTTGAAATTGCTTTTTCGAGCCAACCTCTTGATCCAGGATATTTCTTTTCAATTGCAATCTTTTTACTATCTACAATTGTTTTTTTCTTATCACTAACAATTCGTTTATCAATTTGAGTAGTGATAGCATCACATGTTGTCTCAAAATTACATTTCAGATTCATGACATAATTTTTGTATGACAATGAAGATAGTGCAATGTTACGATATTGTGCATCGATATTATCCTTAATAAACTCATCTAATGCGTATTTTCGCTCCACATATTCTACCAATCTTTTGCAAATAGTATCAAATTTGATTTTGCACGTAATTTGTGTCGTATATTCTTTACAAATCGGTAAAGATAATGCAAAATCAATAAAGTCTTCTTCTATTCCTTCTTCGATAAATCTGTTTGTTTTTTTTGTTCTCATATCCAATGTATTTTTTTCATTGATATCTGAACTTATTTCGTCAAATGTTTCTGTTAATGATTGCGAATGATCATAAATGTATTCATCATATTGACTGTGCTCTTTCGCTGATTTAATGAATTTTGCACTGTGTTCATTGATCAAGTTATCTAATTTGATTTTCCGTTTGACATATCCGATGACATCATCTAAATCTGCATTGTATTTTCGTTTGATTATTTCTTCTATAAACACCAAAGTATCACAATCTGGTTCTAGATCATTCTCTTCTAAATAGCCATTGATACTTTCTCGCATCTCATCTATGAGTTCAAGTCTGTTATTATGATCATTTTCCACATTTTTTAGATACTTTTGTTTTCGTTTATCATTGTCATCGATAGTTGCAAAAACCTTTTCTGCTAATTCTTCGATATCCATTACTAAATACTTGAAACCATGTGCATATCTAAATGAAATTTCATAACAAAATAAGTTGGCAGCCTCTATTTCGCTATTTGTCAACATGTACTTTTTTTTAGCGTTCGTCGTTGATATCGTAACTTTGGAATCCCATCTACATGTATCACATAATTCAGATCGAACGTATGCGGGTATCGATTCAAAACAATTTCTGCACCTCATTAATGATATGTATTTTAAAATAATTTTATAATAATATAATATTTACTCGTGCTTTGACATTTTCACTTATTTTTCCGTTATATGAACGTCATAATGTTATTTCTTTCACAGACATCGGAACGTCATTTGCCAAATGTTAGATGAGTTATGATTGGTGTTATGTTTTTAATCGTTTTGTTATAATAATTCTTTCAAATTACTAAGTTGTCCTATTGTTTCTGGCAACTTATTAATATTCTTACAATCAAGAACTAATTTGTTCGCAGAAAAAAATTGAATAAATTAAGATTAGAATATTTATTGACAAACCTTTTTAATTCATAAGAAGCCACATACATTTGTTTGTATGAGTTTTTGTAAAAAAAGATTTGCTGGGATGTTCTCATAGTCATTTATTAATCTCGCATATATGATTTATAAGTCTATTAATAGTTGAACATCTTACGATATCGTTTAATGATAATTCATTGAATATTTGTATACTATATCACTTTGGTCTATTTTGCTATTTCTTAATAGAATATTTGTCTTACAATAAAAAATTCAATTTTTTATTGTGTGATCTTACAATTAATAAGTTGTCCTATTGTTTCTGGTATTTCTGTAATTTGATTATTATCCAACCTTAATTCTTGCAAATTAACAAGTTGTCCTATTGTTTCCGGTAATTTTGTAATTTTATTATTAGACAACAATAAGTATCGCAAATTACTAAGTTGTCCTATTGTTTCCGGTAATTTTGTAATTTTATTATTAGACAACGATAAGTATCGCAAATTACTAAGTTGTCCTATTGTTTCCGGTAATTTTGTAATTTGATTGTTAGACAACGATAATATTTGCAAATTACTAAGTTGTCCTATTGTTTCCGCTAATTTTGTAATTTGATTATCGTGCAAGTATAATTCTTGCAATTTAACAAGTTGTCCTATTGTTTCTGGTAATTCTGTTATTTGATTGCCAGTCAACCATAATTGTTGCAAATTAACAAGTTGTCCTATTGTTTCCGGTAATTTTGTAATTTGATTATTACGCAACCATAATTCTTGCAAATTACTAAGTTGTCCTATTGTTTCCGGTAATTTTGTAATTTTATTACTAGACAACGATAAGTCTTGCAAATTAACAAGTTGTCCTATTGTTTCTGGTAATTCTGTTATTTGATTATCATACAAGTATAATTCTTGCAATTTAACAAGTTGTCCTATCATTTTTGGCAACTTAACAATATTTCTCGATTTAATATCTAATTCGTTCGTAGAAAAAAAATTGAATAAATTAAGGTCTGAATATTTTTTTATAAAACCTTCTAATTCATAACAGGCTACATACATTTGTTTATATGAGCTTTTATAATAAATGTTCGCTAGGATGTTCTCATAGTTATTTATTAATCTCGCATATTGTAAATCACATATGCGATTTATAAGTCTATTAACAGTTGAACATCTTATAATATCGTTTAATGATAATTCATTGAATATTTGGTATAATATATCACTTTGGTCCATTTGCTCTTTCTCGATAGAATATTTGTCTTACGATTAAAAATTCAATTTTTTATCATATGATCTTACAATTAATAAGTTGTCCTATTGTATTCTGTAATTTGATTGTTAGACAACGATAAGTGTCGCATAATTCAGATCGAACGTATGCGGGTATCGATTCAAAACAATCTCTGCACCTCATTGATGATATGTATTTTAAAATAATTTTATAATAACATAATATTTACTCGTGCTTTGACATTTTCACTTATTTTTCCGTTATATGAACGCCACAATGTTATTTCTTTCGCAGACGTCGGAACATCATTAATATTTGATTGAAACCTATGCCAAACGTTAGATGAGTTACAGACGTTGATATATTTTTGTTAATATGTTTATTGTAACAATCGCCAAAAGTTAAACGAGTTACGATTGGTGGTATGTTTTTTAATCGTTTTGTTATAATAATTATGCGCGATCAAATGATTTAGATGAAGACGAAGAACTATATAAGTTACTGATGGGATCATGTCTCTTATCAATCTTTTATATTCATAAGGCAGCGATAGATATATTACTGATAGCATACCTTCAAGTGGGTGATCAAATCATCAGCAAACGTGAAATGTGTAACAGATGCCGGAATCATATCATTAATATTTTGATTAAAATAATGGCCAAATTTTAAATGATGAAGATATGCTATTTTCAATAGGTTGATTAAAAATCCACCCAAGCTCCAAATATTTTAAACATTGAGGTAAATTATCTTTTATTGATTGATCAAAAATGATAGTCAAATGGGATAACCGATTGCAGTATGACATTTTCAATAGGTTGTCCTATTGTTTCCGGTAATTCTGTTATTTGATTATTGTCCAACCATAATTCTTGTAAATTGCTAAGTTTGACCATTTTTCTGGTAATTTTGTAATCTTAATATGATATAACCATAATTTTTGCAAATTAACAAGTTGTCCTATTGTTTCTGGAAATTCAGTAATTTGATTATTGGATAATGATAATTCTTTCAAATTACTAAATTGTCCTATTGTTTCTGGCAACTTATTAATATTCTTACAATCAAGAACTAATTTGTTCGCAGAAAAAAAATTGAATAAATTAAAATTAGAATATTTATTGACAAACCTTTTTAATTCATAAGAAGCCGCATACATTCGTTTGCATGAGTTTTTGTAAAAAAGATTTGCCGGGATGTTCTCATAGTCATTTATTAATCTCCCATATTTATAAGTCTATTAACAGTTGAACATCGTACGATATCGTTTAATGATAATTCATTGAATATTTTGTATACTATATCACGTTGGTCTATTTTGCTGTTTCTTAATAGAATATTTGTCTTACAATAAAAAATTGAATTTTTTATTGCATGATCTTACAATTAATAAGTTGTCCTATTGTTTCTGGTATTTCTGTAATTTGAATATTATCCAACCATAATTCTTGCAAATTAACAAGTTGTCCTATTGTTTCCGGTAATTTTGTAATTTTATTATTAGACAACGATAAGTATCGCAAATTACTAAGTTGTCCTATTGTTTCCGGTAATTTTGTAATTTGATTATTACGCAACCATAATTCTTGCAAATTAACAAGTTGTCCTATTGTTTCTGGTAATTTTGTAATCTTATTATGATACAACCATAATATTTGCAAATTGCTAAGTTGTTTTATTGTTTTTGGTAATTCTGTAATTTGATTGTTAGACAACGATAATATTTGCAAATTACTAAGTTGTCCTATTGTTTCCGGTAATTTTGTAATTTGATTATCGTGCAAGTATAATTCTTGCAATTTAACAAGTTGTCCTATTGTTTCTGGTAATTCTGTAATTTGATTATGAGACAACCATAATTGTTGCAAATTAACAAGTTGTCCTATTGTTTCTGGTAATTCTGTAATTTGATTATGAGACAACCATAATTGTTGCAAATTAACAAGTTGTCCTATTGTTTCTGGTAATTCTGTAATTTGATTATGAGACAAGCATAATTTTCGCAAATTACTAAGTCGTCCTATTGTTTCTGGTAATTTTGTAATTTGATTATCATACAAGTATAATTCTTGCAATTTAACAAGTTGTCCTATTGTTTCTGGTAATTCTGTAATTTGATTATAATGCAACCCTAATATTTGCAAATTACTAAATTGTCCTATCATTTTTGGCAACTTAATAATATTTCTCGGTTGAATATCTAATACGTTCGTAGAAAAAAAATTGAATAAATTAAGGTCTGTATATTTTTTTATAAAACCTTCTAATTCATAACAAGCTACATACATTTGTTTGTATGAGCTTTTTATAAAAATATTCGCTAGGATGTTCTCATAGTCTTTTATTAATCTCGCATATTGTAAATCGCATATATGATTTATAAGTCTATTAATAGTTGAACATCTTACGATATCGTTTAATGATAATTCATTGAATATTTGGTACACTATATCACTTTGGTCCATTTTGCTCTTCTTAATAGAATATTTGTCTTACAATAAAAAATTCAATTTTTTATTGTATGATCTCACAATTAATAAGTTGTCCGATTGTTTCTGGTAATTTTGTAATTTTATTATCAGAAAACGATAAGTATCGCAAATTAACAAGTTGTCCTATTGTTTCTGGTAATTCTGTAATTTGATTATTAGACAATGATAATTTTTGCAAATTAACAAGTTGTCCTATTGTTTCCGGTAATTTTGTAATTTGATTATTAGACGATGATAATTTTTGCAAATTAACAAGTTGTCCTATTGTTTCTGGTAATTCTGTAATTTGATTATTACGCAACCATAATTCTTGCAAATTACTAAGTTGTCCTATTGTTTCTGGTAATTTTGTAATTTGATTATTATACAAGTATAATATTTGCAAATTACTAAGTTGTCCTATTGTTTTTGGTAATTCTATTATTTTATTGTTATCCAACCATAATTTTTGCAAATTACTAAGTTGTCCTATTGTTTCTGGTAATTCTGTAATTTGATTATTAGACAATGATAATTTTTGCAAATTAACAAGTTGTCCTATTGTTTCCGGTAATTTTGTAATTTGATTATTACACAAGTATAATTCTTGCAAATTAACAAGTTGTCCTATCATTTTTGGCAACTTAATAATATTTCTCGATTGAATATCTAATACGTTCGTAGAAAAAAAATTGAATAAATTAAGGTCTGTATATTTTTTTATAAAACCTTCTAATTCATAACAAGCTACATACATTTGTTTGTATGAGCTTTTTATAAAAATATTCGCTAGGATGTTCTCATAGTCTTTTATTAATCTCGCATATTGTAAATCACATATACGATTTATAAGTCTATTAACAGTTGAACATCTTACAATATCGTTTAATGATAATTCATTGAATATTTGGTATACTGTATCACTTTGGTCCATTTGCTCTTTCTCGATAGAATATTTGTCTTACGATTAAAAATTCAATTTTTTATCGTATGATCTTACAATTAATAAGTTGTCCTATTGTATTCTGTAATTTGATTGTTAGACAACGATAAGTGTCGCATAATTCAGATCGAACGTATGCGGGTATCGATTCAAAACAATTTCTGCACCTCATTGATGATATGTATTTTAAAATAATTTTATAATAATATAATATTTACTCGTGCTTTGACATTTTCACTTATTTTTCCGCTATAGCCTCGCCATAACGTTATTTCTTTCACAGACATCGGAACATCATTAATATTTTGATTGAAACCTATGCCAAACGCCAGATGAGTTACAGACGTTGATATGTTTTTATTGATAGGTTTATTATAACAATCGCCAAAAATTAAATGAGTTACTGTTGGCGGTATGTTTTTAACCGTTTTGTTATAATAATCATGTGTGATCAAATGGGTCACCGACGGGGGCAATTGATAAGTAAAATGATTCAGATGAAGACCAAGAACTATATGAGTTATTGATGGGATCATGTCTCTTATCAATCTTTTATATTCATAGGGCAGCGATAGATATTTGACTGAAGATATACCTTCAAGTGGGTGATCAAAATTATCGGCAAACGTTAAATGTGTAACAGATGCTGGAATCTTATTATTGATACTTTGATCAAAATGATAGCCAAATTTTAAATGAGTAACAAAATGTGGAATGTCATCTTGTTCGATTGGTTGGTTAAAATTCCACCCCAATTCTAAATGAGTAACCGATAAAGGTATGCTATTCCTAATAGGACGATTGAAATCAGAACCGAACTCCAAATATTTTAAACATTGAGGTAAATTATCTTTTATTGGTTGATCAAAACAGGCACCAAATATTAAATGGATAACGGATTGTGGTATGATATTTTCAATAGGTTCGTTAAAATCATACCCAAACTTTAAATGTGTAACTCCTTCCGGAATATTAGTTGTCTCTGTACGTAAATGTACCTCCTTAACATTTTTAGGATATTCATACGTTTCATTTGATATTTGAACACTTTCAAAGTTATCAAAAAAAGATAATTTCAATATTTTGCCAATGTGTATTTTTTCACAGTACATAAATACACACTTTAGTTTGTCCAATCGTGTACACGCCATTGAAAGATTGATTTTTTCGCGATTCGTTGAATATTTACATAACAGCACTATAATGTCACTGCATAACGACAGCATTCTTATGGTCAATTGATAGATAATATACGCCTTATAATTCCATTTTCAATTTTTTATCATTATTTTTAAAGATCAAAAATATGTAACGCGTACATGTTGCGGAATATATCGTGCATATGTCCTGCTTATTGTGAGATGTTGCCCATCAATATCATAATTAAATTCCTTACCTAACATTAGATGCGTAACTGATTTGGGAATGCCATATATCGATTTATTAAAATGATAACCTAAAGACAAATGTGTAACTGTATTCGGAATTTTGTTTCCTAACTCTAAATCAAAATCATCATAAAATGTGAGATGGGTGATACCGTGTGGCAAACAATTATCTATCCACTTATCAGGTGAAAAACCCACCTTGAGATATTTTACTGTTTTTGGAATATTGATAGGTTGGTTTCTATCAAAGGATATATCAAGATTAGTTACCGAATCAGGAATCTCAATTGATTGATCAAATTCAAATCCTAAGCGTAGATGAGTTACTAATTTTGGTATGATGATAGGTTTGTTAAAATTGTTACCAAATATGAGGGATTTTAGGGCCGATGGGTTGATCAAAAAATAAATGGGATAACGAATCGGGTAATCTATCAATAGATTAATCAAACGGCGTACCGATCGATAAATGTGTTAATGATTTAGGCAAGTTATCAATCTGTTGATTAAAATAATATCCTACTTCTAAATGTGTTAACGATTCGGGTAAGTTATCCATCGGTTTGTTAAAAAAATGTCCTAGTTTTAATCGTCGCAACAATGTTGGTAATTTATCGATCTGCGCATTAAAATCATTCCCCATATTTAATCGTGCTATGAATTTTGGTAAACCATTTATCGGTCCACTAAAATGACGATGAAATTTAACACTAGTTACGCTAGACGGTATATTTATATAATCCGGTATCGAATACATGTTTGTAAATTCCAAATGAGTGACATAGTCAGGGACTGATTCAAATGCAGTTGCAAATGTAACATATCTAAAATTATGTTTGTATGGCAAATGAATTATCTTATTAGAGAGAACTTTGTCGCGATAAACGAATGAATATTTTAACGAATCCAAAATTTTGCAGGTAGCAGTTAATAATATCTTCTCTCGATTTGATAAATATTCGCCGATCGGGGAGAACAGATCTTTATATATTGACAACATTTGATCGAATGTTATCGATACCCATGAACGAATTAATTTATCAATTTTTTGATAAAAATTGATAAATAATATGTCTAAAATAAATATGTAATACTGTATCATAATAACGATGGATAGAATCCGTAACTATATTTTTCAAATCTTTTTTATTGGTATTTACTGTTTTTTTAACGTACAATTTATCAAATATAATACTCTGAGTTTTGCGATATATCTACCTGTATCAATAATTTACAGTCTGGCAAGGATATATGTGTGCGATTATCATATTATTTTGTCGCAAATAACAAAATTACAAATTTTAATGGTCGCGATAACATGGTTACTTGGATTTACTATTCATACGATGATAATTTTAGGTGTTATATGTGTGGCTGTTTATTATTACGATAGTTTTACAAATGATGATGAATTGATGATAGGATCTTTATTCGCCGTGTTCATTTTTTATGATGACAACAAAATATATCAGTTATGGTTTTTTCTGTTACGTACTTTTATAGTATATAGAGGAGGGGATGCAGGAAACATGTTTTCATCTTCACTGTATCTTTTTTTATTGTTATCATTTCAAAGTAATTTACTTTTCTTGTTATCAATTTTGAATACTATTGGAATAATATGTATATATCGAAGGAAATATTTTTGTATTGAAAAAAAAGTTAATATTATACAATTTACAAAAATGATGTTTGTATATGGTGTTATGTTATGTATATATTCTTTCGTATTTTTGATAGATGATATATTTACTCTGATATTTCATGTAATTTGTGTTTGGGCAATTTTGATGAATTATTGGGGGTTACTGAAATTAGGTGTGTTCTTTTTTTTAGAATGGTGTCATAAAATGAATTTTCAACCATATATGGTTTTACCCTCCCGAAATGTTACTTATCATATAAAACTCTCTTTGTCGTCGTTTTTATTCACTTGGGCAAATAACAGAAAAATCTATGTTGAAGATCTTAATAAAAAATCATATGCCAATCTGGCTAAAAGAAATGATGGTGTTATGGAAGAAATGGTTACAGATGACATGATAAACGAAAAAATCCGTTCTATATGTTTCTATCCCGAAGAGGACACAATAGGAATAGAAGAAAATTATGAGCCTGATATTACTAATATATTTTATGAAAAAGTGATGCATTCAAATACATCAATAACTTTAAAATACTTTGGTTCTGACTATCGCAAAATAACAATACTTGCCGATAATGTTACGATGATCGACATATATCATTTAATTAAACGCATTGTTAATAAATTTTGCACATATGATGACATCGCAACTATTATTTTGAAGTTTTTTATGAAGAAGAATTATCAAGAGGCGACAAAAGGAGCAATAGATTTAAGTCAAACTGACGATTAAAGATTTTAATCATCAAAATTTGAAATATATAATTATATGATTATTGTCGATGAAAATAAATCATAATGTACAACTACGATATATTTTCCAATATATGAGCTTATTCGAATAATGTAGAAAAAATTTATTTTACAAATTAATCTACACTGATAAATAAATGAAGTGCATGTAATGAATTTACCTTACTATAATAATTTTGAATACACATATACAGATCGTATGTACATCACTTTACCTAAAAATGTAAAAAAATATTCATATGTCGAAACGATACTATCGGACGATGGAAATTCGAATATCACTGACCAAGTACTTGTCGGCATTTTCGTATGCCGTACAGAATAATAGAAAAAATAACCCATTTAACATTTGGTAACTTTTTTGATCAACCGATATATGATTACATCCCGGAATCAGTTACTCATTTAAAATTTAATCAACTCATAAAAAATTGCACCCCGAATTCAACCCCGATTCCGTGACCCATTTGGTATTCGGCAAATATTTTAATAAATCTAATCCCAAAATCTGTAACTCATCTAACACTTGCCATTAAATTTGATAAATTCAAATCACAATTGCCCGATTCGATCACACATCTTCGAATTGGTGGAAAAAGAAATATAGGTTACGACTATTGAATTATCGGCGAACGAAATTCATTATTCGGACAATAAACATATTAATAGAGTCAAAATGCATCTCCCGTGTTCGATAAAAGAATTAATAGTTGCCGATGATCACAATATGGGTTCTGTCGATTGATGATTAAAATATTTTAATTATCAATTAATTTATTGCGGTTTTGCAACTCGTCTTTGTTTTCCAACAAAGGTAGATATTTTAATGGTCAATTATTATTATCTCTACACCAGATTTACGAACGATGTCATTGACAATATCACGCTTATCATTTTTATCGAACTTTAACTGCTTTAACGATGCTGGCAGCTTATTAATAATTTGGTCAAAATTACATCCTAATTTTAGGTGAGTGATCGAGTCTGGCAACGTATCAATTGAATGATTGAAAAGACAACTAAACGACAAATGCGTTACGGATGACGGTATTCTATTTTTGATAGATTTATTGAAAGAGTATCCGAATGTTAAATGTGTAACTGAGGATGGAATACAACCTTTGATGGATTTATTAAAGCTGGTACCTATTGTTAAATGAGTTACAGTCTCTGGTATGATACTGTTGATCTGCTCGTTAACGTTGAATATCAGATGTGTAACAAATTGCGGTACATATCCGGAATATGATATAAAATGAATCTGGCCACTGAAACGAGGATATTCTCTTGAATCATCTATTATCACACTTTCAAAGTTACCAAAATAAGAAAGACTAACTATCTTATCAGCGTAAACAGTTTCCCAATATCTCAATTTGTATTTTAGTTCATTCATTTGTTTTGAAGTCATCGTCAGCTGGATCTTATTGTAATTTGATAATCCATTACATAATCTTGCAATTACGTCATAACACAACGTTAACATTTTGATAATTCATATTATGACCGCAACTCTTAATATTTTTAGAATCAATTTTTTTTATCAAATTAAAAGATACATCGATTGATTTATTTTTTGATTATAAACTTGTGATAGGAAGGTCCCATGGAATTTCTAAAAGCGGAGTATGTGGCATTAAATTAAGATCCAGAAATACATCGTGAAAGGCGGAAATACAAATGTTACCATCTTCGTCTACTCTGAATTCATTTTTGTAATAACCGTTGGCAATCAAGAAGTTTGCAGGATCTCCTGCTCGCAAGACAACTTCATAGAATGCGGTTACGTTAGCGTATACAGACATGTGATTTACTTGCGCGTTTGGGTCTATTGATGCGAGGAGGTTATAGGCCCTAGGGTTAAATATTCAATACTTTAGTACATAATTATGATATAAAGGTCATATTGTTATAGTTAAAATATAATGCCACCAATAATCGTACCTTATGAAAGATCGTTTGCAAGAAGCGACAAAGCCGAATTTTGGAGTGATAAGAATAAAGTAAAACCAGAAGATGTTTATTTGTGTTCGAACAAAGAATATTGGTTTAATTGTTCTAACTGTGATCACGATTTTGATATATGTTTGAATAGAATAAAAAAAGGAGACTGGTGTTTATATTGCAGGGGGCAAAAATTTTGCGGTGATCCTAAATGCAAACTGTGTTTTTCGAAAAGTTTCGCATCAAGCGAGAAAGCTAAATTTTGGAGTGACAAAAACGAAAAAAGTCCATTTGAAGTTGCGCTAAATTGTCGAAAAAAATTTTTGTTTAAATGTGGCGATTGTAAACATACATTTGACGACACTTTAGCCCATGTAAACAACGGACATTGGTGCGGATTTTGTGCGAATAGAAGATTATGTGGAAAAAAATCATGCGATACATGCTTTCAAAAGTCATTTGCACTACATGAAAAGGCTGAATTTTGGAGCTCTGAAAACGATTTAAAACCGATACAAGTTTTTTATTGTTCACATAAAAAGTTTAAATTTGATTGTAACAAATGTGACCATCAATTTTCCGCAAGTATTCATGGTATAACAAACGGAAACTGGTGTCCTTTTTGTGTCAGTCGGCGGTTATGTGAGGATGATTCATGTACACAATGTTACGAAAAATCATTCGCATCGCATAAAAAAATGAAATATTGGAGTTTAAAAAATGAAATTACGCCAAGAGATGTTTTTTTGCATTCAGACACCTCACACTTTTTTAATTGCAACAAATGTAATCGGGAATTTACGTCTCGGCCAGGTGATATAAGTCGTGGTCGCTGGTGCCCCTTTTGTAAAAATAAAACTGAACAAAAACTTTACAATTTTTTGGCAAACAAATATCCATCAGCTATTCATTGTTTTAAGGCCGACTGGTGTTTAAATAAAAAAACGGGACAATATTTGCCATTTGACATGTATTTACCAAAATCTCGAATAATAATAGAATTAGACGGAAGACAACATTTCGCGCAAGTATCAAATTGGCAAGATCCGCAATTCACACAAGAACGCGATATCTATAAAATGAAGTGTGCCAACAAAAATGAATATTCAGTGATTAGAATACTACAAGAAGATGTATACAGCAACAAATATAATTGGCAGTCAGAATTATGCAAAAATATAGAAAAAATTCGCAAAATGAAATCAGTCACGAATATATTTATGTGTAAGAAAAACGAATATGCTGGTTATAAAATATGTATGTAAATCATATGTATTTGTCTTTATATAATTTTTGTATGAAATATTATAATATTTCATACAATTACAAACATAAATTCTTTAAATTTTTTATTAATAATATCATTCTTGCATAAACAATATAAACATAAATTCTTTAAATTTTTTATTAATAATATCATTCTTGCACAAACAATATAAAATCATTGTATTTAATCATATATAGTGAACTCGCAAACTTCCAAAAATACAGAATCTAGTATCAGCGGTAATGTGCCATTCGAGGCTGAAGTTTTCACTGACATGTATCCGCAAGTCTCTCCACATGATGGAGTCCGTCGCATGCAAATCATAAATATCCCCATCGCTCCAACTGCATTCGTCGCAACTTCCACTATCCTCAATTCTAAGAGCATTGGTTCTGTAACAATTGTAAGTCCTGATCCATTAGTCGAAGCTAAATTAGATTTGAATATGTACTCTGATCCAGCTGATCCATTATCTGACATTAATTTGGCAGTTAACGCGGTGTCATTATCTTCAGCTGTGTACTATAAATTCATTCAATTTTTCTTTTGATAAATATGGTTCTTACGTTTTATTTTTTTAAACATCTTTGGTTTTTTACTGTTTATCGTTTATTAAAAATTATTATTGATGTTGCCATTAATAATAATCCTTCGTATGATTTTTTTCTTTTTTCATATATTCTCTACTTTTGCATACCTTTTTAACCATGAAAACGTATTTTCTACGATTATTCTCTTTTTGTATATTTTTATCCCTCCTTTTTTTATTGATGATCTTACTCCTTTCTTTTTTCTCTTTGGAATTATTGGTTCGTATTTTAGTTTTCTTATATCATCTCTTATTTTCTCGCTATTATATCCTTTGTCCGCCGGGAAGAAATATTTCTTCTTTTTTGTTTTAGTTATTTTTTTGCTTTTCTCTAATTTATCTAATGCTTTATCGAATAACTTACAATCATGATTACCTTCTGATACATCTAGTATTATTGGTACTCCTTTTGTGTATACTATCGCTGTTATTTTTCTTCCTTGTTTTATAATAAATGTTTCTTCCTATCTCTTCTGTTCCATTCTTGTTTTCTATAAAAGTACTATTTATTGATAATATTTTTATCTTTTCCTCTTTTTCTTCTTTAGATATTCCTTTAAATTTTTATTATACAGTTCTTCACACACTCCTATTTTGCAATAATAATTATGTTTATTGTTCAAAACTTATCCATCTATTTTTCCGTTATATTTTCTCCATGATATGTTATTATTCAATACTTCTATTATTCTGCAAATATATTCTTTTGTTGTGTGCCTCTGGTTCCTTATATATTTTTGGTTTTTATTTTGTTCTAGCTTTATTATTATTTTTTTAATTGACTCTATCAAATTCACTCCGTTTTTTTCTTTCAGAATTTTATTATATATTTTGCTAAATCTTTCGTTCATTTTTATTAATAAATCATATAAATATTTATTATATACTTCAATCTAGTCATGGATGGTGATACAAACATTGTCGTTTGTAAGAACAAATTATCCAACATTATCAAAGAAAACCCTAACGAACTTGTTATCAAAAATGAATATTCTGATTTCAACCGAAAAAAAATTTTGGAAGTCCTCAATGATGCTGTTATTCGAACTAATAAGATTGTTTTTCATACATATAATTTTCTTAAATTATATATTTTACATTTGTTTGACTCTGGTGAAAAATTTCCTGTTATCGATAAAGATTTTGTTTATTCAATTATGACTCTTTTGGCCGAAAGAACTGAAAAATCTGGACGAAAACCTTCAATTGATAAACTAAAAATTATTGATAAACTAACCCAGTTTTACAATAAGTTTTATGTTCATTTGGTTTGCCAGGATGACCTTATTTGCGATGATAAACTGTCTTATATTTTAAAGAATTATGAATGCGTTGATATTGTCAAAAATATCAACAATAACATTAAAGAACATTTTCCTAATCACGTGCGTAAGTATGTTAACCTTTTATTCAAAGTCAAAGATAAAAAATTATCAATTACCAACAGCGCAATACTGACGCCAAATCAAAAAAAGGAAGAACTGAGAAAAATTAACGAACGCTACAACAACATTAAGTATGATATCTTATCAACAGATCCAGAATTCAAAAGTGATATGAGGGATTTTCATAAATTCCTGTGGATTAGAAACTTAATTTTACCGTATGATACTTTTGTAAAAAATAACGTCATTTATGACCTCAAAGTAAATCCGCAAAATTACCTAAAATCGATGATCACTTTAAACAATCTCATTCAAAACTTAAACGAAGACAGATGCGCAGATTATAAATTATTCCATGTCTTACCTTTACGTACTTCTATAGTTCCCAGATACATTACAATTGATACCGCTACTATAGTTTCACTTTTTATTGGAAAAGCAGAGTATTTTAAGAACATTACAGATCTATCAGACGATATCTGGAGGTCGATTTTTAATCTCGATGATGGTTCTTTCAAAAGAAAAAATCATAAATTTATTCATATGATCAAAACAGATGGTATTGCTTGTTCAATTTTATTGGAGAAAAAAAAGAAAGAAGAAAGAAAGGTTGTAAAAGTTTCACCAATTCCACTCCTAGTTAACTTTGAAAAATCGAACAATGTTGCCTCTCTTAAAACAGGAATTAAGAGAAAAGTACATAATAGAGAAAAGAATGAAGATGAAAAGTACAACTATGAATACATAGAAGATGCTACATTGACGAAAGGACAGAAGAACATGAATTTTGTATTTATTGATCCTGGACATAATGATTTGATTAAATGTTTGAGTACAAATTTTTTTAGGAAAAGAATAGATGAAATAGCATACGTAGATGGGTTTGAAAACGTACCAAAAGATAAAACGTTTAGATACACTCGTAAGCAACGAAACAGAGAATCGAAGAAAATGCGCAACAGAAAGATAATGAGTAATATCAAGACAGAGGATATTATGAAGAAAGAAGCAAAACTATCAGATTTCAACTCAAAGACATGCAATTTCAAAAAATTTAGCGAGTATTTAGCAGCAAAGATAAAGTTAAATAGAGAATTATATGACCATTATGAACAAGAAATATACAGAAAATTGAAATTTAACGTATACACGAACACAAGAAAAAGTGAAAGTAAGATGATAAATAACTTTAAAGAGAAGATGGGGAAACCGAATGATACGATAATAGTATTCGGAGATTATTCAAAAGAAGGGACAATGAAAGGATCCGAGCCTCATATCTCAAAAAGACTAAAAAAAGTATTCGTTCAGAATAAATATAAGTTATATGAGATAAACGAATATAATACTTCAAAGTTATGCAATAAGTGTAGTTGTGTAACAGAAAATATAGAAAAATCAGGATCAAAAATCTGGAAGTTATTACGGTGTACATCCGAGAAATGTTTAACTTATCATGATAGAGACCTGAACGCGGTTCGAAACATGAAGAAAATAGTAAGTCATGTGATATCAGGAAAAGGTAGACCGCGAGAATATACAAATATAAATAAAACTTCTGCCTTGTGAACAAGCATTGCATAAAAAAATCTTTACGTTAGTAAGAGTTGTCAACAGCAAAAAGTATAAAGCAACAGATAATGACACTACGTAAATTATGAAGGAAGTAGCAAACGCAGCTGGAGAATTTGTGATCTTTCCACCTGCTTCCGACTATCCATCCCCATTTGGACCTGCTCCAGATGATTCGTTGCTATTGGCGGACGCTAAAAACAATGCAAATTTGGCTATCCAATCACATATCACAGGTACAACTAGAATGGCAACATCTATCTCTGAAGGAGTTGTCAATGGAGATTTGGATGTTTTTGGATTGAAGAACATCAAGATTTGTAATTTGGGGGTCGCTCCAGTGCCGCCAGATGGTAATCCATGTTTGGCAACGTACTATATTGCGATGAATTTGGCAAATAAGTTAGGTGCATTATGATTTGATAATTAAAAATTTTAGTTATCAAATTTAGTAAACGTGAAGTTCTACGTTTTTGGGAACTTGGCCGCTATTTTTGTCGATGTATAATCGCGGTAGTGTTAGATGTATAACTGATGGCGGAAGTAAATACTTTAATGGTTTGTTAAAATCTTTTCCGAACTTGAGATGCGTTACTGTTGACGGGATAACATCATTTATCGGTCGATTGAAATAATGTCCAAATGTTAGGTGCGTTACGTGCGAAGATGTCAAAAAATCTGCGATTGGTTCGTTAAATCCATATCCAAATGTCAAATGTGTGATTGATTCTGGCACTTGTTCAGTTGACATAAATGCGTAAAATGTACTCAAATTTAGATATGTCACCGTTTTTGGCAAGTTTTTGATTGATTTATTAAAATTCCATCCTAACGATAAATGTGTAACTGTTTGTGGGATTTTATTATCCAATTCAGTATCAAATTCGGAACTAAATGACAAATGAGTAATTCCATCCGGCAAATGTCCGTTCGTCCAACTGTAACTCGAAGTAGATAATTCAAGATGCTTTATCCAATTAGAAACTGATACTACTCGTTCACCATAAAAAGAAATTGCAAGATGAGTGACAGACTGGGGGATACAGTTTTCAATTGGATGATCAAATTTAGATCCCAATTTTAAATGAATCAAAGTAGCTGGCAAAATACTATTAATTGGTTTGTTAAATGTTTCTCTAAAATCCAAATAAGTCAAAGATGATGGTAGTTTCGTTATCTGCATACAATAACTATTGTGTAACGTTAGATGTACTATCGCATTCGAAAGCTCGCAATTTAACCAGACAAATGGTCCAACGAATAGGTGTGTTACCAAATCAGGAACGTTTGATGTTGTAGTCGCCGAAAAACTGACATGTTTAAAATTATTTTTGTATGGTAAATTTTCAATGCGGGTAACATCCACTTTGTCATGATAGATAAATTTATTTTTTAACTTGTTCATATTAACAGAAATGGCCGCTAACGAAATCTTACTATAATTTGGCAGATATTCTGCGATACACAACACAATGTCCGAGTTTATAGATAGCATTTGTAATCTTTCATTATTGATGTCATTTCTGTTAAAAATAATATCAATTTTTATCGAAAAAAATGAAAATTATTATGACAGACATATCCTTAAAAAATTACTAGCACAACCTTGAATGTTAGCCGTATTAGGAATTACAGCACCAATTGTAGCGACAGCTGTTACCGTTGGCACGTACGCCATTTGTTTTCACCGTCAGGATATTAAATACATTTACGACATGGCCAAAGAGTACACTATGGCATTAATATCATCATCGCTCGTCATCGACAAAGAAGAAAATTATCGAACAACATATGCCATCATTAACGAATTAGACGAAACATATGCAAATAAAGTAAAAAAAATGATGGTAACAGATGGCGGTGCTCGACCGAATTACAAATTAGTGAGTGGACATTATTACATCAATTTCGAAAACCAACGATATCACGTTTACGTTACCGACGATAAAATTGAGATCCTCGGTTATTTTGTCAATATCGAGACAATGAAACGAATATTGGATGAGATCTATCAAAAACATAATAAAACAACTAATGTTCTAACATTTTTCTTATCAGCTGATAATATTTGGACAACTCCTATTTTTAGAAGGCCACGGGCGAATATGAAGATGACTGCAGATATGAATAATATGTTAGCGGATATTAATAAGTTTTATGATATACAAACCGAGGAAGAATATGCGAAAATAGGGAAACCATATCGTCGTGGATATTTTGTGCATGGACCGCCCGGTACTGGGAAAACATCCATTCTCGAAAAGATTGCAATGTGTTTTGATTTGGGCATATATTTGATAAATTTTAATTCTACTAATATGACAGATACGAATTTGATAAATTTAGTAGCAAATGTACCTATGCGATCTCTTATTGCGATTGATGAAATGGACAAACAATATGATGCGATAAAACAAAATAAAAACGTGCACATATCAAATGGCGGAATGTTGACCGCATTGGATGGGCCACAAAGATTGAGTCATGGCACTATCATTGTTATTATCGCAAATGATGTTGCTAATTTTGATAAGAATTTCTATGCGTCGTTGATAAGGCCTGGTAGGATTGATGCGATTTTTAATTTTACAGAGCTGTTGTAACCTTTATTTTTAATAAAAGTTAGAATCGCAAGAAACCAGATCCACCGCAATTTCTACATGTAACGGTCCTACAATATGCTACTTTTTTGCGTCCGTTACATGTTCTACATGGCTCAGACCAGAGATCTGATTTGTTATCCCAGCCAGTACCGGCACATCCTCCGCATATTTCTTCTCCCATTTCTTTGTGAGTTCCTTGTCCATAACATAAACCGCAACGAACTTGATTTCTTGACATCTTTACTCTGACATAATAATATATCTGCCTGTGTCTTAACTATTCAATTTTTTATTATCATAATTAATCTAATAGATTTACGCGAACATGGTTACCGATCCAATGTTTTCGATTTTCGTAATATTTTTTTGATACTGTTATTTCTTTTACCGATGAAGATAACTGAATTAAGGACTTATCAAAGTTTTTTCCAAAGACCAAGTGAGTAACAGATTTGGGAATGCAATTATTAATTTTGTGATTAAAATTATTACCAAATGTTAGATGTGTGACTGATTGTAGTATATTTTTATCTAGTGATTGATTGAATTTTCGGCCAAATGTTAGATGCGTAATTGATGAAGGTAATTCTTTAATTGATTGATTAAAATTATCAGATAATTCTAAATGAGTAACACTTGACGGTATTTTATTGTCCAATTCGTATTCACATTGCCATAAATTTTTAAGTGTATTATTCCATAAGGTAAACAATTTTCTTTCCAATTACCTTCCTTCGCGTCGATTTCCAAATGCTTAATCCAGGGTGGGACATATATTGGCCGACTAGAAGTAAAAGATATGGAAAGATGAATCACTGATTGAGGAATTCTATTTTTAATCGATCTACGAAATTCATCTCCCAATATCAAATATATCAATGTTGGCGGTAATATATTTTTGATTGATTGGTTAAATTCGTTTCCTAAATTCAAGTAAGTAAGGGACGATGGAAGATTCTTAATTGGGGTATTAAAATCACAGCCTAGCGATAAAAACATTAATGTTTTTGGTAGATTATCTATTGAACGATCAAACGATCCGCCAGCATAAATATCTTTCCAGTTAAAAAATCCGTTGACAGTCAAGACGTTAGGCGATATAAATTCGCCCCCAAAAACCAAATGTGTCAACGATTCCGGTAAATTATCAACCGATTGATCAAAATAATCGTTAAAAACTAAATGAGTTAATGTTGTAGACGATAGTTGTTTGCCGATAGGATTATCAAATTGTGTTCCAAATGTTAGATGAGTGACTGATTGTGGTATCATTATTGGACCTCGAAAATTAGATTGAATTTTAAGATGTGTTACAATCTCCGAAATATTTGTATCATCAGTTTCATAAAAAACATATTTGAAATTACTCTTGTGCGCAAAATTTTTAATAGTTTCCAAAAGAACCTTGTCGTGATATATGAATTTATATTTTAACACATCGGTGATTCTACAGACAGCCGATAATCTTATCTTATCTCTGTTCGACAAATATTCAGCAATATGTGACAAGGTATCATAACATAGTGATAACATTTTGATTTGTTATCGGTAATCATTTATCAAACAAATATTTTGTTCAATTTTTTGATAACTAAATGTTTTAGTTATCAAAAATTATTTTCTAAAACGCATCGACATATAGGACAAGGAAATGGTATCAATTTTTTTCCGTGTTCACAATTAAATAATTTGCAATGATCTGCAATAGGTTTAGTAAAATTATTTTGTTCAGCATAATCGAATAAACAGTTAATGTGAAACATATGTTGACAAGTTGATACATATTTATTATCAACAACCAGTTCTAAACAGATCGCGCAATCAGAATTATGAGAATGTACGAACGGTATCTTAATTGTTTCGGAATATATTATTTTCATCGGCGGGCGACTTAACGTACGATTGTCTGTTCTTGGCAGAATTTTTTTATAACATATTTTGTATTCGCCGCCTTCTTTGGCATCATACTTTAGACCAAAAAAGAGTTGTTCTGATTGTTGCAGCGTATGGTGCGTGTATTTTGCACAAAAACCGCCTTTATTATAAATCTCAATGAGATCTATTTGTTCATAAAGGTTTGTATCCATATTGATGTCAATTATAACCATCACGTTTTCTTCTATTTTTGGATTATCGGTGAGATAGTGACCAGATCTTTCGCCGTCGTAATTGTTCCCACACCACGCATAATTACCTTTACACACTTTTATTGCGACGTTTGTTTTGAATTCTTCTGACATTTTGATATGATACGTAGATTTTTTATGTTAAGTGATTTATTTAGTCAATTTTTTTAGTTATCGATTAATGATAATCAGAATGCATCCTATCATTATAGATGTTCAACACATTCACTGTTTTGTTGCCAAAATTAACGGGATTCACACTAACATTCTGGTGATGAGTTACTAAAGTAGATTTGGGATCCACCGCATACCAATGATAGTGATTACCCGTATCTGATAAACCTTGACTCTTTATGCACTGTCATTTTCAATTCCTTGTGCGAATTGAAAGACGCATAAAGATTTTAGACTTACAAGGCTTTTATTAACCCTGCAGAAGGTTTCGAATTGCTGTATATTTCTGGTCTCTTTTTTCCTTTTATTAGCAACTCTACTATTTTATTCATGTTTCGCGTTGCGTTCATGGGTCTATCGTGGTAAGTTAATTTATTGAAAAATTGAAATATGCATTCACAGGCAGATATGTTAACATTAACAATTAAAAATGAATCCTCAAGCATTCATCAATCCCCTCCTAACACATTTTTTGGTCACATTGCCCGTTTGCATACTTAATCTTCCGTTTCAACTATGGAATAAATATCAGCACTGGAATGATGGACAAATGATCTTGCACCAAGAAATTGAAGGTGCAGATATGATTGTCTTTGTGCACGGCCGCAATGGTCATAGCAGTAGTTTTACGCCTTTGATTAAGAATCTTCAAAAACTTGGCGTTCAAAAATCAATGATCTCCGTTAATTTAGGTCCGACGGCAACAACATCAGTAAAAGATGATTCTGCGACTTTGCATCGTCTTTTGGAAGGAATTGAACCAAATATAATATTGGTTGGTTTGTCCAAAGGAGGATTAGTAGTTTCTGATTATGTTGCATCATATCCATCCCGTAATGTTTCAAAGGTGATTACGATATCATCTCCATTAAACGGAACTTTGCCGGCAGATTATTTTATGACAAAAAATCATATTGCGAGGATAGAACTTGGATACAAAAGCAAATTTACGCAAGAATTACAAGCTCGTTTGCCACCGGACGTGAAATTTTTTCACATCGTTCCAACATGGGATCATTTTATCATTCCAACTAGTTCAGCATCGATTGAAGGTCCTAATCATGAATCAAAAATATACACTGGATATTATGGCCATATCGATATTCCTTGGGCACCAGAAGTTGCTCAATATATTGCTGAATGGATAAATAAAAATTGATTTTATTATTATCACAATAACAATTCATAATTGTTATTATCATAAATGTCACGCTACATCGGTTTATGTCATCCAAAAGGTTGCGACTCTAACATATACTATATTTTTTGGACCACAAATCCTCGAGCACATGTCCTTGGTCTTTCACGTGCAGCTCGCAAGTTTCCAAATTTAGCATGCAATTATATAATATTAAATCGAAAACGTATCTTTGCTGTCAATGAATCACAAACTAGAGTCGCATATTCAAAAGATATGTATGACAAAAGCACATATGATGCGGTAGTAAGTTTTTTTGCGGGCGATCGGCCAGTACGCGATAAGAAACACTGGCCGGCTATAACTATTCAACAATGTGACGTAACTAATTTGTTATTTGATGATATTATTAAGAATGTTATGACATTAAAGGAATAACGATGTTATTATTTTAATTTATTTTTTTTCGAACTATCTTCACGTTCGACGATATGTCATAAAAATAAAACCATGGTCCGTTAAAAGTTATTTCTATAATTGATGATGGTAATTCATAACCATGCACTATTTCACTAAAATTTTCACCTAAAGTCAGATGAGTGATAGATTCCGGAAGAATATTTCCAGTTTCTTTGTTAGATAGACGGGTGAACTTCAAATCTGACACCGACAAGGGAATCATATGTTTTAGTTTTTGATTAAATTTTCTGCCGAAAGTCAAATGCGTTACAGTTGATGGAATTGTAAAATTTATAGGGCTGTCAAAATTATCATCGAATGTTAGATGCGTCATTTTTTCTGGAAAACATATTTTGTTGCGACAAAAACTAGAATACACACAGAATTGAACATGTCTTGTATTTTTGGGACATATATCGTTATATTGTGATATTTTTACGTATTCAAAATTGTCAAAATACGACACATTCATTATCCGATAGACGTGAATTTTGTTAACGTATTTTACTTGATGTTTTAGTTTGTTCATAGAAACAGATGTTGATAAAAATAGTACTTTTTCTTTATCCGATGATAATTTTTCGCATATTTTTAGAACAACATCGTTATTCAGAAGAACGGTTTCGGATGAATATTTTTTAGATAAATATTTTTTGATCATTTCTGAATGAATAATTAGTATCATATTTCGCTAACTAATTTTTTTTCAATTTTTAATATTAATAACATATTGTCAATATTAATCGCAATATCCACAAATCTGAATTTTTACAGATGAAACGAAATTGATCGCAATTTAAATTTATCACAAAATCATGCGTCTCAATCAAATCCATCAATTTCTTCATTTTGCTGCAAAGAGTTGTATTTGCTGAAGATTAACATGTCATATTCAATAGATCATTGAACGTCAAATGCAATGTTGCTGAAAGAGATATATTTGCTGAAGATGTGCACATCACATTCAATAGATTATTGAATATTGAACGCAACGTTGTAGCAAAGAGTTATATTTGCTGAAGATTTGCATGTCACATTCAATAGATCATTGAAAGTCAAATGCAACATTACAGCAAAGAGTTGTATTTGGTGAAGATTTGCATGTCATATTCAATAGATCATTGAAAGTCAAATGCAACGTTACAGCAAAGAGTTGTATTTGCGAAAGATTTGCATGTCATATTCAATGGATTATTGAAAGTCAAATGCAATGTTACAGCAAAGAATTGTGTTTGTGGAAGATTTACATGTCATATTCAATGGATTATTGAAAGTCAAATGCAATATTACAGCAAAGAGTTGTATTTGCGAAAGATTTGCGTGTCATATCCAATAGATTATTGAATGTCAAATGCAATGTTACAGCAAAGAGTTGTATTTGCTGAAGATTTGCATGTCATATTCAATAAATCGTTGAAAGTCAAACGCAAGGCAGCAGCGAAGGATCATATTTGCGGAAGATTTTCATATCATATTCAATGGATCATTGAAAGTCAAATGCAATGTTGCTGCGAAGGATCATATTTGCGTGTCATATTGAATGTAGAGTACAATGTCGCTATTAGAATCACATTTGGAGTTTTACATAACATATTTATTGTTAAAATATTTTAACGAGAAATAAACGGCGCATCTAAATAATGATGTAAGCATCCGTTGAATAAATAATTCTTTATCATTTTTATCTCTAATGACATATCCGATTCATCACGACTAAAATGCAGTTTAATCCTATCCTCAATATCTCTCAAGTTTCATTTCTCATTGACGTTTTAATTCGTTTCTTAACGTAAGCATATCAAATTTGGCATCTAATATCAATAAATTATAATCTGCCTTTATTTTCATAGCAATATCCATACATCTGCAATAGTTTTCCTCCTGCCTGAGCGTTTTTAATTCATAATCAGTTAATATTTTTCTGACCTCGATAGCATGACTATCAAAAACCTCGCGCGCAGCTGGCCTAAAAAAATATATTACTTTCGCCTGTTTTAGTTGCCATATGTTTTAATATTCTGTAGGCTGCTAGATTGTGATCATTTGGCGAGTTAGAAAGAAAATGCCTTTCTTCAGTATCAATTAATGCCAAATCTCCGCTCGTAGTCAAGCGAAAATTTTTTTTGATGAATGTTACAATAAGTAGTCAATCTTACAAACTGCGCCACTATATTTGCATAATCCTGCAGCTGACTATCATCGATAGAAAGAAAATCTTGTTCCGTAACCAAATCTAGTTTCTTATATATCAATATATATGATTCATGCTTCCAAAATTCTGCCAAATCAAATGCGTCAAACAAAAATTTCTCTGGTATTACGAGTGGAATGTTATTTTCTGTAACAATTTTTTTACATTTGGCAGCGTAAATGGCACGTTTGTAGTGATTTGCTTCAGCGTCCTCATTTCGAGATTTAGGATCGCACACAGATTTAGAAATATATCCTGTACTACCGAGTTCATAAACGCGACTATGAATTCTGACAACATCTGTTGGCAGATATATCTGATTAATATATTCTTCGCTAACATTAAAATCTGTGGATATATTGACAAATCCATCCTGCTTTTTTTAGTATGGACCTGATGCGCGCATAATCGGGATGAGATTATTGCATCAAATGTGGCGTCCAATTTGTAGCAGAATATGCACGAGAGAACGTTCTTGAATTTTTTTTTAACGTAAAAAAAGATCTCATTGTTGATTGATTTTTATCATTAAAGCGAGTTCATAGTATTCTGTTTTTATTTTTTTTAATCGCATAAAAAATATTGACTGATTGAATAACCACACGTAAATCATTTATCATAAGTACCATAATCATGCTAAATAAAGACGTCGATAGAACTATTTTTTACTTCCTTCATATATCAGACAAGCGGTCTTTCTTACGAACGTGTAAAAATATTAACGCACTGTCGATACATATGACCAAAATCGAGTCTGATTTCCAAACAAGAACAATTGAAGTATTTAACGGTAATGTTCTTTTAGATTTTTATTTTCCTCTTTATAAATTTACTATTGAACTATTATTTGATAACTATCCGATTCCCGACAAATATATTATCATGGAAAATAGAATATTATTCAATTCTCATCTAATTTATCAACTGATCACTGCAAATAAAAATGTAGATTTTTTAAAAAAAATGTCACATTTAATTGAGAATTTTGTATCTAATTATTGTGCACATATTGCGTTAGGAGCCATACAAGCAGGCAATGTTGACGTTTTGAAATGGGTAGTAAAAAAGGGTTACATAATTAATAATGGCATCGTAAAATATGCTATTCAGCATGGACAATTTAATATATTAAAATGGATGATAATCAAACACAAATGCCCACTTGATAGTAACATAATTATAGATCCTATGGAACAACCTAGCGCTGAAATTTTGAAATACTTTATTATGGATAAAAATAATTATGGAAATTCAATCGGTTATTATGTATCTTTTTCGGGACACCTTGATACGGTCAAATTTTGTCATTCTGTAGAACCATCGATCATACGTGATGTTGCTATCGCTGCGATCCAAAAAGGATACTTGGATATTTTAAAATTTGCGCACAAATATTGTGACGATTTGAACGATGTTTATTCACAACATAGACATCCACATATTTTAGAATGGATGATCCGGAAAAAACATTTCGTCTTCAGTCTTACAACTATAGAAAATATAGCTACTGGAGGCAATCTCGAATGTTTACAATTAGTCCACTCAAAAGGTTATGATATTTTTCATGCAAGTGTTTTTGCAGGAGCTGTATCTAGCGGAAATACTAAAATGGTGAAATGGTTGAGTGACATAGGTTGTCCATTAGATACATCGATGATAAATGAGATTATCGATTCTTGCCTTAATAGACGTCCCAAATTATCTCTTTTGAAACTGTTGCGAAGTCTTAATTATAAATTTGATGATAGATTGTGTTCGTTGGTCGCATATTATGGAAATTTAGAAATATTAAATTTTTTTTATGCGAACGGATGCACATTAAATAACAATATTATTGTTGATGCTGCCATAAATGGCCATTTAGATGTGATAATATGGGCATACGATCATGGGTGCAAGTGGAACGTTAAAACTTGCATGAACACGATACAAAACTATCATTTCATTGTATTAAAATGGTTGCGCGGAATTAGTCGGGACACTTGTAATATTAAGTCATCTATTACCGAAATCTGTCCTTGGGATGAAAGTGTTTGTTCAGAAGCTATCGAATATAGATATGTTGATATATTACGGTTTGCCATTATCAATGGTTGTCCGTTTAGCAAAATATCTTACGATGCTGCTATTGCATCAGGCAATACAGAGATTATTGATTGTGTGAATGAATATTATCCGGACGGTTTTCCATCGTAATATTGATAATCAAAACTTCTTAACATTCTTGTTTGATAACTAAAGATTTTTAGTCGTCAAACACTTTTACAATAACACATATTCCACATATTATGCACAATGCATATTATCTACTGGTGATTTACCATTTGGTGTAGAACATTTGGAATTAAGCAGCAATTTCATCATTGACAAAAATGTCATACCGAATTCGGTAACACACTTAAAAATATCAATTGACGAAAATGAAACGTGGAAACATATTCCTTCGAGCGTCACACAATTAGAAGTTACATACTACAAATCTTATAAGAAAAAATGGGTACCGCCAAATGTCTCACATTTAGTTTTTCAAAAATATGATAAAAAATGTGCGCCTAGAAATATACCATTGCATGTCGAATCTGTAACATATAAATATGTTGAATATGCGCACAAACAGGATCAGCCAGAAATGTTTGACATGTATGACATACCATCACATATTAAAACGATAACATTAGGACCACTTAAAATACGAAACGTATTTTGATATATTTTTTGTTGATCATGGCGGTGATTTTGTTATGATTTGAATATATTGGTTAAAAATAATGATATATTTATTATTATTTTTGATAATTGTGTGGATTTGGCTACAAAAAAATGACCATTTTGTAACGTAATCATAATATCAATTTCGATTGCAATACATCCTTATTTATCAAAAAAATTGAAATTTGAACTGCGAGGAGTGCCTTAACATTTAATGTATATCATTCATCAAAATGAACCTTATTTATATTCTTTTCTTCGTTTTTGCTTCAACCAATGCTGATTTATTGGCTGATCGACTGGAATCTCTCCGCGTTTGGATTTACAGATCTAATAGTTCTGCACAAATGATTTTGGCATTTTCGAATGAGTATTCAAACGAAAACACCTCTCACATTGTAAGAGACACAGCTGATTATGCACCAAGAGAGATTGCGTACGAATATGATAGAGTTGTTTTGGATTTAATTTTCATTTTTGGATTTAATCCGACTATGTTGCACACTAACTACGATCCTACTACCGTAAAATGGCTTGGACCTGACACTGTACAGGTTGATTATAATTTGGATATCAAAACAAAATTTAATTTTACAACCGGAACTTATGATATTGATATGCAAGGATTTCGTAATAGAGATATTTTTGTATTCGAACCGGGCACAAAACGAGTAATTCTCGATTATACAATTCAAGATCCTGCTGCAATTGCCGTCTTTGATGTAGTTGGTACTTCTATTCCAAATGAATTTACATGTGGCTTTATCATTATTCCTGCGTGTAATAGAACAATTGATGGTGGACCATATTTAAGTGATACAGGTTTTACAAGCGTAGAAGATTGTGTTACTCAATTAAATAATTTACCGGCAAATCCTTGCCCTTATGCTCAAAGAAGTAACACCAAAGAATGTAGACAACTTCACGGATTTTCATCTGGTCCGCTACCTTCAGTTCATTGTGCACATACAAAGATTGACTCAATGGTATGTCAAGATTCATGTCTCCCGGCGTGCGCAAATTGCGATTCCAATGCAGAATGTGTAGCTACTTTTCCTACTTTACTCACTCCGGTTTATAAATGCCAATGTAAAAATGGATATGTTGGGAATGGTAGTACGTGTGCTGCAAAAACATGTAACTATGGGAATTGCCCCGCATTATACGGTTCTTACCAATGTAGTACTGGTAACTGTGTATGTAAAGATACATTCACTGCAAATCCAACAGCTACCGGAAACGATGACTTATGTACATGCGAAGGTGGTCAAATTATTTACAATAATTCTGTTCCAGTATGTGTGCCAGAAGGTAGATGTATTAGCCAACAATATGAATGTAACGAACAATCGTATAATCAAGTCAAGTGTAAATCCATTGGATACAATACATTTACCAAATTCAAATTCTGCGTTTGCAATTATGGCTTTAATGGAGGTTATGAATATCCATGTACTTGCGACGCTAGCAAACGAGTAGTCTGGTCTGACACATTAAGTGGTGAAGTTTGCTTGAGTACATCAGAATGTACCGCAAATTGGCATTGTGCTTATCCAAAAACTTGCCAAATTTCTTCAGGACAACAAGTAGGTCAATGTCAAGTCTAAGTCAATTTGTGATTTGATAAATTATTAAATCAAAAATTGAAAATATTAATCATACGATGCTACATACCTAGATGAAAAAATAGTATTAGATGAACGACTTTGATAGTAAAAATTTGCAATTTGGACAGATATTACAGAATCATATCCTAAACAAATTGTCCCCACTTGATTGGATTCATATTATGCAAACGAGCAAATATTATTCATCATTGGTACCTGCAAAAAAATGTATCGATTATATCAATACAAAAATCAAAGACACGTTAAAAATTATATTTTCAAAAGATTACGATTGGATTATGCAACTGATGATAGAGTATGATATGTATGTATCAGGGCGATTTATATGGCAATGTGTTATAGGAGTGGAAATGATTCAACAAATTAGATTGAATATTGGTGGCAAGCATCATAATATACACCAAATGTTGATAGAAAAAGGATACATTGGATCATGTGATAGAATATGTGCAAAACATACGCCGTCTGGCGCAGAAATATATATCGCATATGATAGTAACAAAAATTGTGTTGATTTATTTAACAATAATTGGCGACCTACGAAATTATATTTTCCGGGCCTTTTTGATGCGCACTTAGCTGAAGTTAATTATGATATATTGTGTTCACATTATGTGAAGCATTTTATGTCATATTATAAAATAGGATACAAGTTTGTCAAAGAAGGTCACATATTATCTGATACAGAAGTACGTCAAGGAATGAACAAATTCTTAAATGTAGAAAGATGGGATCGTGTGACTGATTACGATACAGCTATTCGGAATCAAATCGAGAGTGACCCATGGTATAAATTAGTAAAACCGATAGTATGGTCGAATGGATATTCATATATTGTTCGTTATTGCAAAAATGCGTACTGGACTCATTGCAATATTGATTTTAAAAAAGTTTGTGATTCTGAATGTCTCTCTAGTTTTGTATATCCTGGCGTGAAACATTTTCATTTTAGATCATTCGCTAAACTACCACACAAACAGGATATGATCATTCTAAACGATTTTGCATAAGATACAATACTATTATATTTTATGCATATTAATAAAATGAAACAATAAAAATTACAAGAATTATGATTGATTAGAGATAGATTGTTGAAGATACATGCAAAGTTGCTGCCAAGAAATGTAATTGTCTGGAGATTTGCATTTCAATTCAATGGATCATTGAAGATACATGCAAAGTTGCTGCCAAGAATTGTAATTGGTCAAAGATTTGCATGTTGATTCGTAATCAATCCATATAATTTCTTCAATCAAAATTCTACTATGGATGTCGATACAAACACGTTTATTAGTTGTTATCTAATTTTAATAGATTGTTATGCAAGTAATGTGACCTGCAATTCATTATACGTCTCGCTTAACAATTTATGTTTGAATTCGTCCATTTTTCTCGATAGTATCGTTAGTTTGATTTTTCGCTATCTGTCAAATCAGGATACAAAATCAAATTTTGATAATTAAAATATTTAATTATCAACATCTAGTTATTTTTGTCCGCGTCGTTATATTCGCATCGATCGGCTTCCTATAATTTAGCGGCAAATATATTTTTTTAACAGACGAAGGAAGTCCATTGATTGACTGATTAAAATGATAACCAAATTTTATGCAAGTTACCGATGATGGAATATAATCTTTGATGGCTTGGTTAAAATAGTTTCCAAATTCCAAATATATTACTGATGCAGGAATTGCCCTAACAATGCGACCCATATGATCTTTGCTGTTTTTAATTCGTTTGTTGAACGAAACATCAAATACTAAATGTGTTACTCCAAATGGTATATTACCTCGTATGGATCTATCAAAATAATAACCAAATATCAAATGAGTAACAGATGGTGGAATGCTACCGTTAATTGAATTATTAAATCCAAAACCAAATTCCAAGTGCGTTACTGATGATGGTATACAATCTTTGATCGGTTGGTCAAAATGATCTCCAAATGTCAAATGTGTCACAGACGATGGGATACAATCTTTAATTGGTTGGTCAAAATCAAATGAAAATACTAAATGTGTAACTCCTGAAGGAATAATATTTGAATACGCAAAAAAATGTACACGTTTCGCATTTTTTGGATATTTTGACATCGTATTTGTCATTTCAACGCACCCAAAATTTTCAAAATAAGGTAAGTGTAGTATCCTATCAACCTGAATTTTTTTAGTATAGATAAATCTATATTTGAATTCGTTCATTGTTCGTGACGTCATACTCAGATATATTTTTTCATGATCCGACAAATATTCGCTTATTTTTAGAATTATTTCGCAATACAATGTTAACATTTTAATATTCTATTGAGATTATTATTATGAATTGATTTAGATTATCAATATTTTTGGTAGAAGATCGGGATGTATATATTCTGTGTGATTTTTACTGATGGCTATTTCGACGACTGATGATGGAATGTCTATGATAGGGTGATTAAATTTTTCTCCAAATGCCAAATGAGTAACAAACGATGGTATCAAAGTATTTATTGGTAAATTAAAATTTGGGCCAAATGACAAATGTGTTACTGATGGCGGGACAAAATATCTCATTGATGTATAAACAAAATAAGGATCTATTTTCAAATGAGTCACTGATGTCGGTAATGAGCCACTTACAAAATGGATAAACGATCGGCCTAACATTACATGAGTGACGGATGATGGTATGTCGCGATATATTAGTCGATTAAAGTAATTACCAAACGTAATATGAGTCACAGATGTAGGTATTTTTCTTACTATAGGCGAATTAAATCGATCATCAAATGTCACATGAGTGACAAAATCAGGAACATCTGTTGAATCTGTATATAAATGAATGCGTTTAGCACACTTTGGTACAATATCAAATTTAGCATACATTTCTATATTTTCAAAATTGTCAAAATATGATAATGATATTATCCTTTTCATATCTACATTTGTTTTGTACATCATTTTATGCTTGATCGGATCTATTTGTTTGCAAATCATCGTCAAATAAATTTTTTCAGCGTCTGATAATTGTTGACTTATTAAGAGAATCAGATCAATATGTAACGATAACATTTAATTTGTCAAATATATGATGGTCGGAATACTATCATTTCAATTTTCAATTTTTCTATGGATCATTGAAGATACGCGTGATTGATTGGAAATTTGCATATAAATTTAACAGATCGTTGAAGATACACGCAATGTTACTGCCAAGAAATGTGATTGGCAAGAGATTTGCGTACGAATTCAATGGATTATTGAAGATACACGCAATGTTACTGCCAAGAAATATAATTGGGAAGAGATTTGCGTACGAATTCAATGGATTATTGAAGATATGTGAAATGTTATTGCCAAGAAATATTACTGGCCGGAAATTTGCATACAAATTCAATAGATCATTGACGATACGTGCAATGTTACTGTCAAGAAATGTAATTAGCTGGAGATTTGCGTATGGATTTAATAGATTATTGAAGATACATGCAATGTTACTGCCAAGAAATGTGATTGGCTAGAGATTTGCGTGCGAATTCAGCTGATCATTGAAGATACATGCAATGTTACTGCCAATAAATGCAATTGGCTGGAGATTTGCATACGAATTCAATAGATCATCGTATGAATGTATGATGATCTAACTGTATCGCATTATCTTTGCAGCAGAAGGTATTTTGGCTTTTTTCATATCATATGTCTCATGAATTGATAATTCCACAAGCGATGAAATTCCAGTTATCGGACGGTTGAAATCGCGGCCACATGTCAAATGAGTTACAAATTGAATACAATGTTGAATAGGCTGATTGAATGAATCTCCAAATATCAAATGTGTTACTGATCGCGGAATATCAAATTTTATTCCTTGATTAAAATTATTGCAAATGTAAGATGAGTGACTGACGAGGGAATACAATTTTCTATGGGTTCATTAAAACGATCACCAAATATCAGATGAGTTACTGATAACGGAATACATTTTCTCATTATTTGATTAATTTTTCCACCGAATGTGAGATGGGTAACTGATGAGGGAATACAATCTTTAATTGATTGATCAAAATGATCATTTATTGACAGATGAATTACAGATCGCGGAATGTAATTTTCAAGAGATCCTTGAAAAACACTGTTGCACGTTAAATGTGTTATCATATTTATTGGCATAGTTATTTCAGGTATTCGTCCATTCGCGACACAATTAACATATTTGACACATTTTGGACATTTTTTAGATCCTTGATAATCATATCCTATATCCACAAACTCAAAATTATCATAATATGGCAAATTCAATATTTTCATAATACATACCTTATCTTGATAGATAAACAAACGCTTCAATTTATCCATTTCAGTTGACGTCATAGATAATCTTATCTTTTCTATATTGGTCAAGAACTTTGCTATTTCTAAAAATATATCAGAATATATGTTCATCGTTGATCTATCTGGTCATTATTACACATTGATAATTTTATTATCAATTTTTAATCATACTCTAATAATTCTTACTTTTGACGTTATATTTTTACTGATAGGTATTTTGTATTTTTTTGATAATTTTATCTCAATCACTGACTCTGGTATTTTATCTAAAGGAAAGTTAAAATCGATTCCGAGAGTTAGATGCGTGACAGATGGAGGGATATCATTTATAGGTTTATCGAAACTGTATCCAAAAGTTAAATGGGTCACCAATTGTGGTATGCTATCGGTGATTATTTGGTTAAAAAGGAAACCAAATGTTAGGTGAGTGACTGATTTTGGGATAGCTGTTTTGATTGATTTATTAAAATTAAAACCAAATGTCAAGTGAGTGATCGATGACGGTAGATCATTATCGATGATCTTATTAAATTCTGATCCGAATGTCAAGTGCGTGACTGACAATGGAACAATATCTTTAATCGGTTTATTAAAATTAGGACTAAGGACCAAATGCGTAACTGACGATGGAATATTTCCTTTCATTGGATGATTAAATCTGGCACCAAAAGTTAAATGCGTGACTGATGTAGGGATGTTGTCTTCAATTGATTGGTTAAAACTGTAACCAAATGTTAGATGAGTTACAGAAGGTATGCAGTCTTTTATAGGTTGATCAAATCCCGAACCAAAAGTTAAATATCTAAGTGATTGCGGCAAACAACCTATTATTGATCGGTTGAAACAGCCTCCAAATTTCAAATAGATGAGCGATTCTGGAAGATAACCTTTTATAGATTTATTGAATGATTTACCAAATTTTAAATAAGAAACTGAATGAGGTATGCTATTTTTAATAGATTCATTGAATGACGAGCCAAATTTTAAACGTACAACCGACGAAATAGCATTCTCTATTGATTGATTAAAATTTTTACCAAACGTCAGGTATCTAACCGATTCAGGTATGCATCCTATTACAGGTTGATCGAATTGAATACCAAATTTTAATTTTATGACACCGTTATGGATACTATTTTGAATACTTTGGTTAAATCTATCGCCAAATATTAGATGAGTTACGGACGACGGAATTTTACCATCCAATCGATGGTTAAAAATATTGCCAAATGTCAAATGCGTCACCGATGATGGAATCATAACCCATATTGGTTGATCAAACCCGCCAGTGAACGTTAAATTTGTGACAGATGAAGGGATTGCTTGTGTTGTGTACCACATATAACCACATAGAAATGTCAAATGTGTAACCCTTTCGGGACAGCTAAATAAGGAAATATTTCCGGTGTACATCGATCTCGCACTATGATATATATATTTTACGTGTTTCGGATATTTGTTTTCGGCGGTTCCTATTTCGACTGATTCAAAATTATTAAAATATGGTAATTTTTTTATTTTGCAGATATCTATTTTTTCACAGTATCTAAACTTGTGTTTCATTTCGCTCATTATTTTTGTTATTGTTGCGAGTGCCACTTTTTCTTTATCATTTAGTTCTTGACTTATCTTCACGATGATATCTTCGCATAATGTTAACATTTTTAATATCACTATTGATATAACACATCTAACAATTTTATTATCAATTTTTTTCAATCTAATAACTAAACAATTTGGTTATTAGATTTTTGTTATTTTCATACGTGATTGCATAATTTTGGTTATTCGTTTTTTATATTTGATACTTAACATCAAATTAGTAACTGTTTGTGGAATGTCATCCAATGCTTGATTAAATGATTCGCCAAAAGTTAGGTGTGTTACTGATGACGGGATATTATCTTTGATTGATTGGTTGAAATAATATCCGAATATTAAATGCGTTACCGATGATGAAATACAATCTTCGATAGGCTGTTCAAAATGGTCACCTAGTGTTAGATGAGTCACCGATGATGGAATGCTATCTGTGATAGGTTTGTTAAAATGTCGGCCAAATGTCAAATGAGTTACTGTCACAGGGATGTCACCTTCTACTGACCTATTAAAATTTATTGTCAAGTTTGTTACTGACGCTGGGATATCTTTGATTTGTTTACCAAAATCAACACCAAATGTTAAATGAGTAACAGATGATGGAATATTATCTTTTATCTTTTGGTTAAAGCAATAACCAAATTTCAGATGAATTACTGATGCAGGTATACAATTTTGAATTGAGGAATTAAAACTATGACCAAACGTTAGGTGAGTTACCGATATGGGAATAGAATTATCGATTGGCGAATTAAATTCGTGACCGAACCTCAAATATTTGATAGAATTTGGTAATTCGCCTCTTATGAATCGATTAAAATTGTGACCGAATATTAAATGCGTTACTGATGGGGGGACTGAATCTTTTATTGATTGATTAAATCTACTCCCGAATGTTAAATTTGTTATTTTCGAAGGGAGACAATCTTTTATTGATTGATTAAAGTAAGGGGCAAATCTTATGTGCGTAATGGATGATAACAATCCTGTTTTGAGCATTGGAAGATGTTGTGAATCTGCAACAAAATGAAGATATTTGATACTTTTGGGAACTCGTCGGGTTAATGAATGTATTTCTACACTTTCAAAGTTGTTGAAGAATGATAATGTTAATATTTTCTTTATGTGGATTTCGTCACTGTATATGAACTTGTATTTTAATTTATTGAATGATTTTGATATTGTCGACAGATTTATTTTTTCATAGTCTGTTAAGAAATTGGCGATGTTGATGATTGAATCTTCGCATAATAACATTTTGATGATAATGATTAATGATATTTATAGATGGTTATTTATTTATCATTTTTTTTGTTGAATGTTATAGTATTGGAGCATTCAATGTTAGTGATAAGAATTTGTATTGCGGGAGAATTGAATATTGGAGCGTTCAATATTGCTGGCAAGAATTTGTATTGCCTGGAGATTTGAATGTTACAATATTGAAGCATTCAATATTACTGGCAAGAATTTGTATCGCCCGGAGATTTGAATGTTACAATATTGGAGCATTCAATGTTACTGGCAAGAATTTGTATTGCCTGGAGATTTGAATGTTACAATATTTGAGCGTTCAATGTTACTGGCAAGAATTTGTATTGCCCGGAGATTTGAATGTTATAATATTGGAGCGTTCAATGTTACTGGCAAGAATTTGTATTGCCCGGAGATTTGAATGTTATAATATTGGAGCATTCAACGTTACTGGCAAGAATTTTATATTGCCTGGATATTTGAATGTACAAATATTTATCCATTCAATGTTACTGATAAGAATTTGCATTGCCTAGAGATTGGATGCGCAAATATTAGGATGTTCAACGTTACTGGCAAGAATTTGTATTGCCAGGAGATTTGAATGTCGCAATATTGAAATATTCAATGTTACTGGCAAGAATTTGTATTGCCTGAGATTTGAATGTCACAATATTGAAACATTCAATGTCGTTGTTCAATAGATTGTTAGAAGAGGAACTAAAATTAACACAAATTAATACTGGTGGCAAACGTTATTGGACCGGTATTATTAAGAAAGAGGTTATTGATTAGTTATGATTTAAAATTTATTTAAAAATATAAATATTAATTAACGATGGAAGAATCAACAACAGAATTAACATATTCTCAAAAATATTATAGTGAAAATAAAGAGAGGTTACTATTTCGACTAAGTGAAAAGACAAGATGCGAGTGTGGCACTGTTCTTGCCCGTGTAAATATGGCGAAACATCGACGAACAGCTAAACACGAAAATAATATGCGCCATCAAAAATATTTAGAAGACGTGAAAAAAGGTTTAGCGTAATTAAATCAATATATGATTATATATTGATTTGATAAAAATATTATCCATATCACATCAATATATGATTATATATTGATTTGATAAAAATATTATCCATATCACAATCGAAATATATCGCTAATTTAAATATAAAACATTTAGCTGTTACGATATTGTCAAGAATTATTGTCTATGATAAAAAAATTTCAACGATACAATAAAAAATTAAGTAAATTAAATTTGAACATATCTTTAACTGGTAAAAAAATTGATCATATTTTTAATTTCAATACGAATCATTCCAAACAATAACAACATCACAATGGCAAATAAAAACGTTTGCGAAGTCTGTAAAGAAGCTCCATTACGTTACAAATTATATTTAAAAGGAGACGTATTATGCCCTTATTGCAAATATGTAAAATATAAGGAAAAAGATACAACGTTGTTCTTGTGTAGTACTACTTGTCCTAATCTTTATTGGTATCCAGCTGAATATTTAAGTAAAAAAGGAGACAAAATAACAAAAGTATGTTATGCACTAGAAAAAGATGAATGTTTTAATTGTGGCAAAAGGGATTATCCGGGGGCGCTATTTGTTGGAGAATGTTTAGATACGTGCCAATCGAACAATAAATATTCCAAATCATCACGAACAGATATGGTAAATTTTGATCTTAATGGACAAATAAATATTGATCCGTCAGCGTTTAGGATCAAAAATCATAATATTGACGATGATCCAATCATTATTGGATATCCACGTATAAAAATTTATTTACCAAAAATTGACGTAGATGAATGTTGCGAGACATTTTATGTATCTTATCATTTGACGCTCAAGTCTAAAAAAGGGTTTACTATGAGCAGAATATGTCATGCTGCATACCAATTATTAATTAACTCGATCGATGACATATTTGATGGAAAAAATGTATGGAAAAATGATAACATAATAGGCATTAGTTTTGATCAAAAAACGTTATCCGCATATGTAGTAATTGATAACTAAATATTTTAATTATCAATTTTAACAAAACAAATTTTCGATCTGTACCTTAGACAATATATTTGCGCTAATCACTAAATCATAATTTCTCGACAGTGCTATATATGTCACAGATGTTGGCAGATCATCCAATGCCTGTTTGAATGCATAACCAAATGTTAAATGAGTGACCGATTCTGGAATGCAATTTTTGATCGGTTTGTTAAAACAAAATCCAAATTTGATATGAGTGACCGAATTAGGTATTACATAATCAATTGGTTGATTGAATTTACGTCCAAAAACTAAATGAGTGACCGAATTGGGTATTTTGTCTTTTATAGGTCTGTCAAATAATGTACCAAAGGTCAAATGCGTTATTTTCGGCAAAACATGAAATTTTATTGTCAAATCAAGCCAATAATCGACTGTCAAATCAATAATGTTGTATGGAATAACAATATTTTGACTAATAGGAATATATCCTATTTCATTATACTGATATTTTTGAGAAATTGTCAAATGTGTAACGTTCTTAGATATCTGCAAAATGTTATCGCATTGATTATTTCTAAAACAATTACAAATGATGTCATCCACTTCTACATTTATAAAATTATTGTAATATGGTAACGATTCGATTTTGCCAATATGAATTTTTTCGTTGAACATAAATCTGTACTTCAATTCATTCATTGCGTTCGATGTCGTCATAAATCTTATTTTATCTTTGTCGGATAACTCTTCGCAGATTTTTTCGATCAAATCAAAACAAAGTGTCAGCATTATTTATTGTTATGTTAGTATTTTTATTTTCTATTATCTTAATTATCAAACAATATTTGCTAAACATTGTTTGAATATTTATTTATCTACTAACATTAATTCAGCATGATCAACTGCCGTCCTACTATCAACATCTTTTAAATCCGGATTAGCATTTCGACTTTTTAATATCTTAATGATGGGAATATTAGAATTTATTGACGCATACATTAACGCGGTCATACCTAACTTGTTCCGCGCATCCACGTTTGTCTTTACATAACTTGCAATTAATCTTACTATTTCAATCAACTGCTTCTTACATGCAACGATTAACGCTGTGTCATCTTCTGCATCTCTGACATTGGGATCTGCACCTGCCACCAACAGCGCTTCCACAGATACATAATTCATATTTTTGACAGCAAGCATCAATGCGGTCTCACCTCTCAAATTCTTAACATCTAGATCTTTGTTTTGATACAAAATAATAGGTAAACATTCAGGGTTATCGGTCGCATACATCAAAACAGTATTACCTAATACGTCTTGGATACCATAATTAACACATGGTGCTGAATGTACTACTAATAACATAAATGACCTGCAGATGGCATAGGATGTAATTGGCTTAAACAAGGACATCACCGGCGTTTTACCATCATTATTCGTGATATTAATGTTTGCACCAATCGATATCAAAAAACTTGCATAATCGTAATCATAGCAATCACATGCTTTGTAAAATTGCGTCTCTCCATTCATATCTCTAGCGTTCAAATCTATTCCATTTCCCATCAATGTTTTAATCTGATCAGTTTGATCTGCTGCAAATGCGTAATACAATAACGATTTTCCATTTTCATCAATAAAATTGATATCCGCACCTGCTCTGATTAATCTATTTGTATTTTCGACGTCATTTGTCTGTACGCTTTGAATTAATTGCAAAGTCAAATCCATGTATTGATAACTATTACTATATAATTTTTATATTATCGTTATCTATTTCGTAATTAAGATTCCTATCAAAATACCAAATAATAAACACGTTGCCGTATTTTTTAAATCTTGATTTTGCGTTCCTATTGATAGTGTTTTTAATCCAATAATGACGTTTGAGAATTTATTTTTATGCAGTGCTAATTTTGAATAAATATCACACATCTTTTCACATTTAAAATCCAATGCAGATTCCATTGGTGTCTCGCCATAGATGTTAATCAATGTCAAATCACATCCACAATCTACTAACGTTTGCAATTTTACAATAAAACTGTCACCAATCTTTTTATGCTTCTTGGCAGATGTCAATATGTGAAATATGTTGCCAATATTTGTTTGAAAATTAGCCCCTATCAATTTGTTTGTAATATATGGCGCGAGTCGGTCATACATCTCCTCTGGTGTGCAATCTATTATTTGTGACGCGTTTTCAAACAGTGTTTCATATTTGTTATATTTCATGCCACGTTCTATCATGTAATCTATCAACTCACCTTTTAGTACTTGTTCAATTTTTTCATTTTTCGCTATCGCATCCATGATTTGTTTAGCTTTATTTTGCATATTGATGTAGTCTTTGATATGTACAAAATGATGATAAATGATTCGATATCCATGAACAGGTCTATAAATATTTTTCCAAACGTTACGATCGGATAATATGTTGATAAATTCGTCAAACAATTCGTATTCTAGTGGAGTTTGAGCACCTGACATTTCTTGATTTAGAGTTATGGTTGTGCATTATTTTGGTAGTTGCAAAATCAATTTTTATTATTTGATAACATAAATATGTAATCAAATAATTATCGGCTCATCAACAAACTAATGATGTCTTTATAATTACGCTGCTCGGCCATTCGAAATGGATAAAAATTATCGTCAGTTTCATCGACACACGCATATTTTAACAATATATATACAATTTCAACATATCCATATTCGCACGCATATTTGATTGCAAAATTATTTTTAACGTTTGGTAATACGTCGCTATTTTCTAGAATTTTTTTTACCAAATCATATTTGTTGCGTACAACTGCGATTATGAATGTATCGATGGACATATCGTTTTCATTGGGTGTCAATACGATTTCATCAAACATTTTCTTTTGCTGTTCATATGTCCTAGTAAGTTCTTGGTATGATACGCTATATACATATTCTGCCATTTTTAATTTCCCTGTCTCACATGCATATTTTAAAATAGCGCTGGATACATTTTTACAGATATCACACGATCGAAAAAAATGTCGCAACAAATCTACGTTACTGTGTTTGGCGATTGACATCAATACGTCCGATAATTCATATTCATCTAATAATTTATCGATCAATGTGTTGAACGAGGCTTTCATATTGTAATTAGTAAAAGTCATATGTAAATATTTGACGTAATTATCAACAGACAAAATCGATTTTAATTTTCTAGATTTGCATATTTTAATGAATCTATCTTGACCACCTTCAATCGCCTGATAAATTTCATCAATAAATTCATCCAATAAAATAGTATCTGCAGCTGTCAATGATTTTTTATCGACACGGCCACAGTCGTTTGAATGTTCATAAATGATACTTACTTTTTTGATGTTGGTTGTTTGCGTGTGTACGTTCAATGATGCCATCTTTGGTTGATTAATATATTATTTTTTAGTACTCTGACACTTTTTATTTCAATTTTTTAGATGATAATTAAAAATTTTGATTATCATCTTGACTTTAAAAAAGATCTAATATACACCATAGCAAACATTGCTCCTAATGATACATATATGCCGCACTCAATGCCAGATATATATTTCCCCGTAATTGACGATCTGGACATTGATATCAGTTTTCCATTTACTATTTTTTCGGGTAACGTCAAATGTGCCGCAACTGGATCTTGTTTTTTATAAAAATACAATTCTTTCAAAAACGAAGCCGTATTCAGATGCTTCGTGTCAACTGCTAATTCAACAGCTGTCTTCCCATCTTTGTTTAAAGCGTCGATATCGCATCCATTATCTACTAATAACTGAAAATCCTTTGTAACCGAAGCATCACGAGTTTCGATGCCTAATTTAGCGAATATATGAAATATGGTACCGACATCAGTTTGAAAATTAGGATCCACACGTTTATTGATTATCAACATACCAAGATTTGTGTACAGTTCAAACTGGTCATCATACATGTGAGAAATATTTTCAAATAATGTTTCAAATTTATTGTATTTTATTCCATTCTGTTCCAAATATGTAATGATATTTTCTTTCATTTTGGGTGCGATCTCATTGTTCTTTGCAATCGCCTTCACGATAATCATCTCCTTATTTTTTGCGATGATAAACGGAAAAATAAGTTTATAATATTTTTCTATGACATCTAACGCATACGAAATTTGATAAATATTTTTCCAAGCAGTTTGGTTAGATAACCATTCTAAGAAGCTGTCAAATAACTCGGCTTCAGTTATTTGGATATATGAACTATTTGTTGATAAAGTTTGATTATCTGTACTCTGCGTTGTTTCAAACGGATTAAGTTGCGAATCGCCGTATTGGTTCATTTTTAATAACTATATTTGCGATAGATTTATCTGGTTGTTAATATTTCAATTTTTTAATTATTATTAAGAAATTAATTATCTGCGTCTGTCGCAATGAAAAATATATGTCCATCCCAAAAATAAAATAATGGCAACATCGCGACATATTGTGACGATCGGTCCTATTTTTGTGATGTTACTTTCTTTCTCTGCGATCACAAGTTCACTCTTTTCTACGGGCATTAGAACCGGTGGTAAAGATGATGATCCAATACTAATGAGCGGGTAAATAGAACTATCAGATACATTTGATACGTAAAAACTTTTGTCTGTTGATACTGCATAAAAGACGTCAGACAATTTTGTGTTTTTTTCATCAACTGCAACTTGAAATGGCATATTTCCATCTTTGTTTAACGCAGTAATGTTACATCCACATTTCACTAATTCTTTAATGTTTTTGGTGATATTTTCTAGTTCATTCTCATAATGCTCCAATTTTGCAATTATGTGAAAAATATTTCCAGTATCAGTTTGAAAATTTGGATCTATCAACCCACCCGTTATGAATTTAGAAAGATTCTCGCATTTGACGGATGCGGTTAAATCGTTTCTGGTTGACATTTTTTCGAACAAGGTTTCGTTTTCGTTGTGTAACATTCCAAGTTTTTTCATATAATTGATCATTTCCACTTTTAATCGTGTCGTTATTTCATCGTTTCTGGAAATAATATCGACAACAACAGCACCTTTATTTTTACCGTTGATCAAAGGAATGCAATCGCGATAATTATCAATTATAATTTGCGCATCTTCAAAGCGATAAATATTTTTCCAAGTTTTTTTGGAAGATAATGATGAAATGAATTCGTCGTATGTTTCACCAGGTAATCTGATTTCCAGTTGTCGTACAGGAAAAATACATTCAGTCATTTCGCTGATCTTTGTTTCCATTGTTGATGACTTCTTGTTGTCGAGATATTCCTCCCTGGCATTAATATTATCAATTTTTTAATAATATTAGAATTATAAGATAACAACGCAAATGTTTGTGGAATACTTAGATGAATTATTTAGATATCTGTAATTTGAATCTTAGTTCAACATCTCCATATTCGGTGTGCCGATATGAATAGTCACATGCGTAAAATAAAGAAACATATTGATAATATATTTCTTTATAAATCTTTCAAATAATATGTCCCCGTTCGTATTGAAAAAATATCAGCCAATGTATATACATGTTTTAGTACAAGTGTTCCAATGACTTTGTTTTTTTGAATTGCCATGGGAGGATATTCGCTTGGATATATAATTACGCGCGTATCTAATCGCGTTATGATCGGAATAGGTGTCATAATAATTTCAGTTGTATCTTTTTCAATCTTTTTCGTTGCTTCTTTGACAACGACAGGCTCAATTTTATTATTTAGATAAATTTTTGTAGTTATCGCTCGAATTGCCGGATGTGATAGAGTAAATAATTCAGCTTTGCCGAGTGGACTCAATATTTGATTTTTAAGCAGACCAAGTGAATCACCATCTTTGATCATATTGAATTGGTTTGTACATTTTTCACATATTTCGATATTTGCCGATCCAGTTATTACAACATATTTTAACTGAAATGCGCAGTAGTTGCATAAATCCCCACAACCAAATGTTTGAATGACATTTAGCATACACTCATAACACACCTGGACATCATGTGCACAGTTCGTAAACATATGAATTGATAATTTATCTTTCTTGCAAACGTCGCACATGTAGTTTTCCGCATTACAAACATATATTTGCACCAAACGCTCGTTAGCGTACACATTGAATAACATTCTACCACTGTACATTTGTATGAGATTAATTCAAACAACACTTCTATCAAATTATTTTTCAATTTTTAATATTTTGCCCGAACAATTTTGCATCCGATCTTCGTGTCAATATAACTATCATAGTTCTCTGCTATCGTCAAACGACTGACGCCAACACCTTCAATTTGATGATTAAAATGCCACCCGAGTGTCAGATGAGTTACTGACGGTATCTTGTTTTTGATTAATTGGTTAAATTTATCGCCAAATTTAAGATGAGTGACTGATGGTGGTATTGCTAGCATTATTTTTCCATCTATGCATTTATAACCTCTGATGGATTGATCAAAACGATCACCAAAAGTCAAATGCATGACTGATGAAGGAATACCAACGCGAAGATTGCCAAGAGAATTAACATCTGTTTTGATAGACTGATTAAACATTTCTCCAAATGTTAGATGAGTAACTGATGATGGGATGCAATCTTTAATTTTTTGATTAAAATTATCACCGAAAGTTAGGTGAGTAATGTTTCCTAGCATATCTTTGCTTATTGCGTGATTGAAACTTTTGCCGAATATCAAGTGCGTAACTGTATTAGGTATGGGATGTCGCAACGTTCGATCACATTCCAGCGTCAGGTATGTTACGTTTGATAAATAACTATTTTGCATAGGTTGGCTATAAAACCAGCCTAATTGCAAGTGTATCACTGAAGAAGGCAGCCAATCTCCAAACGGTTGGTTAAAACCTAATCCAAACGTCAGATGAGTCAGTGTATTACGAAGAGTACCGGCATTTATCGGTTCGTTATAATAATCGCCGAATGTTATCTCAATCGCGGATAACCGACAGTCATTGATAGAATGATTAAATTTTTTACCAAATGTTAGATATTTGACATTTGCCAACGAATTGCCTATCGGTTGGTTAAAATTATTTCCAAATTTAAGATGCGTTACTGATGGCGGGATACAATCGATGATGGGTTGGTTAAATTCTTCACCAAATTTTAATCGTTGGAGTGATACTGGTAAATTTCCTTGTGTTGATTGATTAAATTTATGACCGAATGTTAACCGTTTTACAGATGATGGAATTGCACAATCGATCGGTTGGTTAAAATACAATCCAAATTTTAAGCGTTTGATGGATAGTGGCAGATGACCTCTCACGGATCTATCAAAATTGTCGCCAAATTTTAAATATTTAAGTGTCGCTGGCAAAGAATCATCGATATCACAGTCAAATTTATTTCCAAATGACAAATATATCACTGATGATAAACAACCAATGACAGATTGGTCAAAGAAATCTCCAAAAGCTAAGTGAGTTACAGACGCGGGCATTATAGTTCTTATCAAACCATAGAATAACAAGTGAGTAACAAATGGAGGAATATTAGAATCGCACGTTTTTAGATAAACATGTTTTACCGATTTAGGAACTATTGTATGATTTCTTGGAGTTAGTTTAACGCATTCAAAATTATCAAAATAAGATAGATGAATTATTTTATCAATATTGATTTTTTCGTAATATCGGAATACATATTTTAGTCTGTTTAAAGAAACAGATGCCATCGTCAGCATAATTTTTTCATGTTGTTCCAGAAGCTCGCTAATTTTAATAAAAATATCGTCATATAATGTCAACATTTATGATACTATATGCAGAAATAATTAATTAATAATTAATTGCTGCCTAAGAATCTTTTCCATATTGATAACATTTTATAAATATTATCAACATGTATTATCATTAATCATCATTTTTTCTCAATATTTTTAATACATCCTTGTTCTCGATAGGATGTTTGTAATATTTAGGTAAAACTAAACATACTACGGATGGCGGGATGCAACCATTTATCGGTTTGTTAAAATGTCTTCCAAATATCAGATGCTTAACAGATGGTGGAATGTGGTTGTCGAGAGGTTGATTGAAACGATCACCAAATTTTAAATAAGTGACAGATGGTGGTATTCCATCTTTTATTAATTGATTAAAATGATAACCAAAAGTTAGATGTGTAACTGACGACGGAATAGCATCCTTAATGGATTTGTTAAATTTGCCACAAAATTTTAGATGAGTGACTGACTGCGGAATACCACCAGTAATTGATCTATTGAAAAGATTACCAAATTTTAAATGTGTAACCGACGATGGAATGCCGCCATGGATAGATTGATCAAATTCGTATCCAAATGTAAGACGTTTGACAGAAGTTGGGATGTGTCCCATTATCGATTGGTTGAACGAGTCTCCAAATTTCAGCCGAATTATCGAAGAAGGGATCGAATCTTCAATTGATTGATCAAAATTTATGCCCAATTTTAGAGATATTATTGATTTGGGAATAGAATTCTTGATCGATTGATTAAATTGCCATCCTAACACTAAATGCGTAACGGATAATGGGATAACATCAACTAGCGATTGATTAAAATTATTGCCAAAAGTTAGATGAGTAACTGATGATGGAATGTGACCACATTTGATCAGCTGGTTAAATTCTGCACCAAATGTCAAATGTGTCACTGATGATGGAATAATTCCTTCAATTGATTCATTAAATTCAAAGCCGAATGTTAAGTGTGTTACCGATGGTGGTATCATTTTAGTCTTGTTATATTTATTACCAAATGTCAAATGAGTTATTCTTGAGTTTTGATATGGAATCGCTTTGTTGAAACAATAACTTAATTTTAAATGTGTAACAGATTGTGGTATATTATTTTTGATTGGTTGGTTAAATTTCCCTCTGAATGTTAAATGTTCAACACTCGCTGGGATGCCATTATTAATTTTTTGGTTGAAATTTAAACCAAATGTCAAATCACGCACACCAAAAGGAATGTAATCATTTATCGGTTGGTTAAAATCATCGCCAAATATCAAATGGGTAAGGGACGGTAACAACGCTCCTTTGATTGAATGATTAAAGTTCGAACCAAATTCTAAATAATGCAAGTTTGAGGGCAAATGTCCTGATATCGGTTTATCAAATTTATCTCCAAATTTTAAATGTACAATCGTTGCTGGTAAACATCCTGCAATTTTTTGATTAAATTTATCGCCCAATACTAAATGTGTTATCTTTATCGTGGCTAGAACGTCAATGGGATGGTCAAATTCTTTACTAAAGGTTAAATGCGTGACTGTTACTGGAATAGCTAAATCTATCGATTGGTTAAAATTATTACCAAATGTCAAATGAGTGATATTATTGAACAAAAAATGTTGACTAATAATCTGATTAAAATCGTTTCCAAACACTAAGCTCGTAACATTATGAGGAAGATCAATTATTTGTTTGTTAAAATTGTCACCAAACGTTAAATGCATAACCGATGCAGGGATTTTATTACGGATTGATTCATTAAATTCTTTACCAAAACGCAAATGTGTAACTTGTGCTGGCACATAACCAGTCTTATCAGTTCTGTAATATATATATTTTGTCTTTTTGGGCATCGCTTGATCGGCGTATTTAGATATTTCAACATATTCAAAATTATCATAAAATGGTAGATCCCGGATAAAATTGATATTCACTCTTTCACGATATATAAATTTATTTTTGATCATATCCATCATTTTCGAAATCGCTGATAATTGTATTTTTTCCTTGTTTGTCAAAAAATCGCTGATCAATATTAAAATGCCATGGGGAACGAACATCATTTTTGGATATGTAGATATATAATATTATGTTATTCTTTTTTTTTCAATTTTTATGATCATAAAAAAGTGAAGTCATCATATCTGTCATTTTTAGTTATAATAAGAAATATTATGCGAAAATATTTTACTATGTGTGTTATGAAATTTATGCATTACAAAGACAAAATCAGAGTTACTCATTTAGCATTCGGTCATAATTTTAACAAATCAATTGATTAATACATACCAATGTTAGCGACGGATTTAACATTGGGCGAATTATTTGATCAATCGTTAGAGAACATACCAGAATCACTCATCTTGTCGTTGAATCTTACAAATTGAAACAGTTGTTGATATCTCCAACTGTGACACATTTGACGTTTGGTGATGCATTTAACCAGCCTATCGATAATTACACACCTAATTCTGTAATACATCTTACGTTTGGTGCTAAATTTGACCAAGTAATCGATAATATTCCCAATTCTGTAACTCACTTAATCATTAGGAAGAACTACAAGCATCTCATTCCGGAGCACATCAAATATATAATTAGGATTTAAAAATAAATTTATCGTATGATAATCTTATCTTTCATATGCATCGCGATAATGCGATACTGTACCACATTCTTTGACGATAAAATTAAATCGGATTCGGCGATTTTTCTTTCTGTAGATATGACAGGGCATTGGTTCATCGGTATATTCAACGTTCGCTTTAAAGTTAGGCGGTAAGGGCATCCAATCGCTCCAACCTATAGGACGGAACCACGTCTGATATTTGTCGCCAACTCGCTGACATATTTTACGTGGACTTCCATAATCACTCATGACTGAAATATGCGATCCATATAACTCTCTTACTTCGTCAGGGTCAACAAGTTTGATGTTCGAATTCAATACTTTTTTCGCTAATTCTGTCTGGGCGATTATTATTTCTTTCGGTTCATTTTTTTCCTTCATTGCAGCATAATTAAATAAACATTCTATTGCGCCACCAGTTTTATTATAGTGCAGCGCAGGGAACCTCTTATTGTCAACGATTTTAGTATCTGCGCCATGTAAGATTAATAAGGCTACTGCAGATATATTTCCACACTCGCACGCGTGATGTAACGCGGTCATACCTTCGTTATCCTGCGAATTAATTTCAATATTTTTTTGGGACAATAGTAATAGGACCATATTATGATGTCCTTTAGATATCGCGTACATCAATATTGTTGAACCGTTGTCTGATTGAACGTTTAAATTCGCGCCATGTTTTAATAATATCTTTACAGATTTTATGAAATTATTCCCACTAGCATATTGTAACGCAGTCATGCCGTCGACATCTTTGAAATCTATTAATGTATTTGGATACGTTAATAATAATGATAACAATGACGTCCCATTCTTTTCATCGCCAAAACACACTTTCTGCAATATACTTATTGTTCCACATAGTAACACGTTTGGATTCGCGCCATTATCCATCAATACTTTTGTCATCTTGTCGTCATGGATAGATCTCGTAAATTCTGACATTATTATCGAACATCCATCACGTTCTTTATTGATATCTGCCTTATTTTTGCACAATATTTCTATTTGCGACTTTTGTCTGAATTCGTAAGCATAATCCAACGCGGATTTATGATCTAAATCAACATGACAAGGATCTGCACCTTTATCAATCAATTCTTGTGAGACATCAGTTCGGGCTGTTCTAACAGCGTGACGAAGAATGTAATTCAAGTCCATTTTACTAATCATAATCAATATAGGATATCCTAATTAAATTTTTTTCAATTTTTTTGTAATATATTATCATTAGAATAACAATAATATATCGATTTTGCGCAAATACAACACCTGCATAATATGGGACGTCTTCAGAAGAGGAATCATCCTCCTCGCCACAATTGGTTACTATCATCACGATATTAAGCAAAGAATAATTATTCCACAGATAATAACATTGGCCATAATGAGAGAGGAGATTTTTACGTGATATATTGTTAAGATACATCGTAGGAATATATTTTTTGTACGGATACATGATTATTAGAATAACAGTCATGTATCAATTTTGCACAAATGCAATATCTGCATAGTATGGCGCATTTTCTGGCATGGTATCATCGTCACAATAGGCTATCATCATTGTAAATATTACGCATACAGCGATCAATCCTATAAACAATAATATTGGCCACCATGAGAGATTTGTAGCGTCAGACAACGGCGACGAGGACATTTTTGCTTAGTAGCTTGTTAATGCACTTCATGGGAATATATTTTTCATTTTTTTAATATTAGTTGCTGGCAAGAGAAAGTATATGCTGAGTTTGAATATTGGTTCATTCAATGTTGCTGGCAAGAGAATGTATTGCCATGAGATTTGAATGTTCAAATATTTGTTCATTCAATGTTGCTGGCAAGAGAAAGTATTGCTCGAAGATTTGAATGTTCAAATCTTGGTTCGTTCAATATCGCTGGCAAGAGGAAGCGTTGTCTGGAGATTTAAATATGTTGGCAAGAGGACGTGTTGCCTGGAGATTTGAATGTTCAAATATTGGTTCATTCAATGTTGCTGGCAAGAGAATGTATTGCCATGAGATTCAAATATTAGTTCGTTCAATGTTGCTGGCAAGAGAATGTATTGCCTGGAGATTTGAATGTTCAAATATTTGATTATTCAATGTTGCTGGCAAGAGAATGTGTTGCCATGATATTTGAATGTTCAAATATTGGTTCGTTCAATGTTGCTGGCAAGAGAATGTATTGCCATGAGATTTGAATGTTCAAATATTGGTTCGTTCAATGTTGCTGGCAAGAGAAAGTATTGCCCGAAGATTTGAATGTTCAAATCTTGGTTCGTTCAATGTTATTGGCAAGAGAATGTATTGCCATGAGATTCAAATATTGATTCGTTCAACGTTGCTGGCAAGAGAAAGTATTGCCCGAAAATTTGAATGTTCAAATCTTAGTTCGTTCAATATTGCTGGCAAGAGGAAGTATTGTCTGGAGATTTAAATATGCTGGCAAGAGAAATGTATTGCCTGGAGATTTGAATGTTCAAATATTCAATGTTGCTGGCAAGAGAAAGTATTACCAGGAGATTTGAACGTTCGAATATTTGTTAATTCAATGTTACTGGCGAGAGATTGTATCGTCCAGAGATTTGAATGTTCAAATATTTGATTATTCAACGTTGCTGGCAAGAAAATTTGAATGTTCAAATTTTCAATTTAATCCTAATAATATTTTAGATTTACATTAAACATTATTGAACATAACATATGTGGCAGTTACCGGAATATTTCCTTTCAGAGATCTATTGAAACCAGTACCAAATTCAATATGTTTGATTCCTAACTGAAAAACGTCAAATATCGTTTGATTGAATTTCTTCCCAAACACAATTTTTCTCACTGATTTAGGAATACATCTTGCTATTTTTTGATTAAAATTATTACCAAATTTGATGTATTCTACACCTAATGGAAAAACATGGTCGACATTGTTATCAAAATCGTTACCAAAAATGACTGTCCGGACACTTGATGGAAAATCATTTCTTGTTATTTTAGTGTTATACCTATCTCCAAAAATAACAGTATCAACACCGTATGGTAATTTGTTGCGTAATTTTTTATTGAAGTTCTTTCCAAACCATACGTGCGTTATTGTAGATGGTAACATATCCAACTCATCATCATATTCATCATCAAAACGCATATGTGTAATTTCATTCGTCAACATGTTTGAATAAAATGTGCATTTACCGTTCAATATGATATGCGTCTGACATATATCTTTGTGGTCTCTTAAAAAATTTTTTTTGCCATCGCAGAAATATTTGGAGAGAGCAGTGATTTGAATGATATCATATTTATCAAGAAATTGCGAAACTACTAAAAATATATCCCTGTTAAGATTCATTTATGCTATTGTATTCAGTTAATAGTCCATTGTAATCATTTATTCAATTTTTATTCAATAAGCGGTGTACAATATGAATTGCGGGTAAATATCATTTTCTCTTCATCATATTTGCACAATAATTCGTCCCATTTTTCTTCAGTAATTATGTTGACTTGCGGGTGATCTGTCGATCTATTTACGTTTGATTCAACAACAAATACGGACCTAAATCTATTGCATAAGGCACTTGGATCCGAATGAAATGAATGAATGCATATATTTCTAGCAACTGGAAATGTACAGTTATTGATCCAACGACATATAAATTCCTCATCGCAATTATGCACTAGCACGTTTTCTGCGTAAAGAAAAATTGGTCCGTTATTCATACAAATATTATTATAAGCATCTAACAAAACATTTTTATTAAGTACGTTTTTTCCTTTTAATGAGTTCCAACGAGTTTTGTGACTGTCTAAATATAGTATTCTTTTCATTTTTGTTGACATTTGATGTATATATGTCTTTGCATTTATTTTATCAATTTTTATAAAAAATTGATAAAATTTCAAACTGATCAATATATTATGGAAGACATCTATCATATTTGATTTATTGACAATAATTGGAAAAAGCCTTTATATTTGTTTCCGGATAACACACAAATTTCAAAAGTAACTTGTGTGATGCTGAATTTTTCAAAACTCGCTATCGAAATGTATCATAACAATGCATGCTGTTAAGTTATGCGAATTTGATATCTAAATTTGATTCGCAAACGAGCCAATAATTTCACATCCTATCCAATATTTAGTGCCATCGACGACCTTATTCCCTTGATGCCACAAATCAATATCGAACAGCAACGCCATTCCCTTCTTTGGCACAATATCCAAAATAGGGTTAAATTTATCATCAAAAAACGCAGTGGTACCACCATCATAATCATCATTCAAATAAATTAACAATGTATAGTTAGATTTTTCTGCTAAAACTCTGTCATAATAAGCACCTGTATCTGTATGTAATCCAAATTCTTGCGATTCATCATATTTTCCTGTCATTATTAGTTCGTTAGCTCGTTTGATCTTAAGTTTATCTGCTAACGGCGCACCCAACGCATTCACTAATAGTTTATAAAACCATTGAGACAAATCATTATCAACATACCTACGATTTGTAAAATTACCAGAATTTGTGAAATTACGAGCTATTTTCTCATTATCAATTTTCTCTATAAATTCATGACATTTGGCACAAGATATAAAATTGTCAATAGTAATAATTTGATCATTCAGATATGAATGCGTCGTCATTTGAACATATATAATAAATTATTATTATATATGTCAAATCTAAACGAATATTTTTATGGTACACAAAATGCATATTTTGATGATCCAAAATTCATTTCATCTGACGCAAAATATCATGAAAACAAACTAAAATATGTAAGGACAGTCGAAGAATCATATGATTGCCTGAACAAGGTATTCTACACATTCCCAAAATTAGATAATAAAAATCAAGTATACAAACAAATACGAATATGTTCCGAAACACGATTAGATAATATGCAATATTCATTAGATTCGTGTGGTAGTACGATAGATTACGTTTACTCACCTATTTTGGGTATTTTGAGACGTATTTATAAAATTGAGGATAAAACAGTAATACCATTTTATTTTTGTTCTGAAAATAACTATTTACCATATTCAGAATATAGATGTCTTATCCAAAATTATGATTCAAATATTGAAGGAACAATGACAATATTTGTTGATATTTACGAATATGATGACGCTAATTCACAAAATGAATCGCTAAATTATTTGTCAAAAGGGATACAATTCACTGGTGAAGAACCTATCAGCGATTGTGTCGAAAAAGTTAGATTGAATTTTAACCATTTGATTACGCATATATTTGTGAATCACGCCGATAACATAAATAAATTAACTTTGTTTTTTCGAAAAAGATTATCTGAACCAGAAAAGTATTTGGAAATTGATTTGAGTAATCTAACAATTATCAATAATCATATCATAGTACCGATTGATAACATAAATTTTACCACATGCGATAATATTGTTCTATCTCTTTCTTTTAACAACAAAACTAACGGCAAATTATTCATTTATGGCCTTTATTTGCAGGCTGTAAGATACGAAAACGAGCGTCTCGGATTGCAATTTAGTAAATAATAAAAAATAATGTCATTATTTTTTATTAAAAAATGATACATCCATATCCATATGTTGCTGGAACAGTTGGAGCTGGTAATTGGTCTTGTAATGAAGCGCAATAAATATTTTCACTCATCGCTTTATTGACATGCTGCACCAACGGTAACTCTTCATTAGCGCAAGTGTTTTCGCATAATTCAAAAGGACCAGTCGTTATATATATCATCGGTTTGTCGCAATTAATGGAAGATTTGACATCTTCTGTTCCTCGTCGAGCAATATTAGTCACGTTAATATCTTGCGCGTTTGCATTTTCCGAATCAAAAACATGACCTTTAACTGCTCTATTCATATTATCCGAAACTGGAAATTTTTGACAACGAAGCATATCATAAACCCAATTCTTAGATTCAGCATACGGATACGGAACACAATTATTTCCTACACTAGATGTGTATCTTGTTATCTTTTCATCAACAACGAATTCAAATACTTCTGTTCCGATATATATATAACGATATTCATTAAAATGGCCAATTCTCAACAAAATAGAGTTCCCATCCCATACTTCACCATACCCACCACTAAAATCAGTCATCTCGTTAAAGATACTCTTGCCGACAAAAATTTCTGATGGCTTATATTTAACAATAAGTCTATCAAACAAAACTATTTCATCGCCGTTATAATCATCTGGTAATACGTCCCGCGTAATTCCATACACATGAGTTTCATTATTCTCTCTATTTATCAAAACAATAAAACCAATCGAATAATTATCCAATGTTTTGTACAGATCACAGTTCTTGTATTTATCCAATCCTTCTTTTTTAGGTGCGAAATGTTTAACATTCGGATTGCAAATATGATTATCAACCCATCTTGCGAAAGATTTTTTACTAAGTTCCAAATACTCTTCAAAAGTTTCTTCATCATGATCTTCATCATACTCATGTCGCATTCTTTCAAAATTGTTTATCCAACCATCCTCTGATAAAGGAATTGGCAAAATCTGATCACTAAATTTATTGTAACTACAATATTTGTAATAACCTGTACCATCGTCGGTTAGATGGCCAACTTGTATATACTTCTTTCTTGACTCGCCATTTACGACCAATTTATGATAACTAACTATTTTTTCTGGATTTAACGTTTTGATGTCTAAGTATCCTTCACTTTCCATATTCATAACAATGTTTAGTGTTGCTATTTTATATGATTTTTTATTTATGATAGATCAAAAATCATTTTTTTGAGAAAGTTGGGTACGATCCTGTCTTTAATAGCAATATTTTTTGAAAGTTGGGTCACCATCAACTGTTTTTTCAAATAATGTGGGACTGCCAACGTGCGCGTAGTAGTACAAGTTTTTGATTGTTAGACAATAATACGAAAATTCAGCACAGAATTGCCATATCTTTATTGGTAGTAAGTCCAAATATGTTCGTTCAATCCAATCTTTCCATATTTTATAAAAATCAGCATTTTCATTTGCGTTGGTCACGTGGCAATAGTACAAGATAGTAGATATGTGCAATATTTCATCGTTATCCGAACTCCTAAAATTTTTTAGCATTCCTAGTAATTTCAAAATTATATCGACATCATACATTATTGTAGGCGAACATTCATCTTTAGCTTTGGATTCTAATGGATAACGATAAAATTCTGCGCCACGAATAGGTTGGATCAATAGATGATCTTTATTTCGCAACGATAATAATTTTACCATCTCTTGTGTATTTTCTGTTACTATTTTGCCGTCATAGATTTTGTATTGTGGTATGCCATGAGTTGTTGATAGATATAAATATTGGATACTTGAACAACCAAGATAAACTTCTTCCATATCAAATTTTCCTTTCGCATCACAATATGGATCACATGTTTCAATAAATTTATTCCTCAAAATAAGATGATGAATGTTGTTACAAACAATATATGGAAAATGAAAACGAAATATGCGCGGATCAGCATGACCAGTTTTCTTAACCATAACTACACACGTAAAATCATGTTTGTTACCAAATGTTTCTACAAGAATTAATTCTAATTTTTTAACTATTGAAGTTATAGTATCAGGACTAATGTAGTCTGTTATTTCTTTATCCATATGGTGAAAAAAAAAATCTGCCACGATAGGTTTAATATCTTTTGGTGATATTTCTGCTATATGTAACAAGAAATATTGCACTGCATCGGAATATAATTTTAAAAATTCAGATAAATCCTCAGAAGGAATTATCCATGATCCATTATTTGCGGATATATGTGTGCAATTAGAATCTGATGCAGCACAAGCGTGCAACTTTAAGAATTTGGTCAGTTGATACATAGCTGCATGTTTAGTTGAACGAAACATTTTAATGATATTTATTCATAATAGATATCATCAAAACATATTATTTTTCATTTTTTTGTAACAACATGTCCCGAAAGGCCGGATTTAGATCAACGGTCTTTTCAAATAGTATTGGATCATCAATATGCGCATAATAGTATAAACTTGTGATATTAAGATCGTATCGTAAAAAATTATTACAATATTTCCACATGTGTTTTCCCGAAAATGTGCCGCGACATTTTTTCCATATTTTGTAAAAATCAATATCTTTATTTATGTTTGTTGTATGACAATAATGAAATATCACCGTCATTTGTCGAAATGTTCGACCACATGACATTCTATTCTTGCCTATCATTTTTAATAACGTTTCGATTACTTTTTTGTCATAATTTATCTTGGGCAGATCTTCAACCTTGATTATTTTTTCTGGATAGCTATAAAATTCTGCGCCTCTTAGCGGTTGAATCGCGAGATGGTGTTTGTTTCGCACGGATAATAGATTAACGAGTGCATAAATAGACATTTTTTGTATATCCAAATCATTACTAACTTTGATTATTTTGTATGGCTTAACGTGTTTACTGGTCGATAAATATAAATGTGGATCGATTACATATGATATCGCAACATTTTGTGTCTCATTTTTAAGTATATTTTGAACCATTATATGATGTATTTGTTCGCAAACGATATATGGAAAATGGAAACAAAAATTTCTCCCCCCGCAAATATTTTCTTGAGACAAAAAAACATACGTGAAATCGCGACCATGACCGAACATACCGGTGATTATCGATATTATTTTTTCTACCATTGATGTCCAATCAAAATTGTCAAATATATTTCCGTCAAATTCATTTTCGTGTAACGAATCGTAAGGTGTAAATTCAAATATCATCGGCATAGGTTTCTTCGTTTCGCTTTTTTCGACAATGTACATGGGAAAATATTGTGCAGCGTTTGAATATAACGTATAAAATTCTGGTAATTCGTTGTTAGATATATGCCATTGGCCTTGTATTGTTGATGTATGTGTGTACGAATCATCTTTACAAATATGGGATTTTAGAAACTTCATTAACTGGTAATTAGCGGCATGTTTCACAGAACAATGCATTTTGCTTCTTTTTGATTGAATAACACTATTATAGTTATATTTTTATCAATTTTTTGTCAACGAAAAAATTGATAGCGAATATGACACTTGTGATTTTTTCAGCTTGATGTGTGCGTCGTTTGTTCAAAAATGTGTCGAAAGAAGGGGAAGAGAACATGATTTTTTAGAGTAAAAATATCCCATCAAAAATATTTTGTTGAGATGTTACTATGTGTTGACAGAATATGTAAATGTTGTTCTATTCAAGATTCATTTCGGTTCGTATTGGTAAGACTGTTGACATGACAATATTGGTCTATCCAAAGTTATGGCGAGAGATTTGCATCGACAGGACTTTGAACGTGCCAATATTGGTCTATTCAATTTGATGTCAAGAAATTTGTGTTGACGGGACATTGAACGCGCCAATATTGGTCTATTCAAAGTGATGCCAAGAGATTTGTGAAGATTCGCGTTGACGAGACTTTGAATGTGTCAATATTGGTCTATTCAAAGTAATGTCACTGAATTTGCGTTAACGAGACTTTGAACATGTCAATATTGGTCCGTTCAAAGTGATGCCAAGAGATTTGAATGTGCAAATATTGGCCCATTCAAAGTGATGTCAAGAGGTTTATGAAGATTTGTGAAGACTTGCATCGACGAGACTTTGGCGTGCGAATATTGGTCCATTCAAAGTGATGTCAAGAGATTTGTGAAGATTTGCATTGACTAGACTTTGAACGTGTCAATATTGGTTCATTCAAATTGATGTCACGGAATTTGCGTTGACGAGACTTTGGGCGTGCGAATGTTGGTCTATGACGAGATTTTGAATATGCCAATATTGGTCCATTCAAAGTGATGTCAAGAAATTTGTATTGACAAGACTTTGAATATGCCAATATTGGTCCGCTCAACGTGGTATCAAGAGATTTGTGAAGATTTGCATCGGCGAGACTTTGAACGTGTCAATATTGGTCCATTCAATTTGATATCAAGAAGTTTGCATTGACAAGATTTTGAACGTGACAATATTGGTCCGTTCAATTTGATATCAAGAGATTCGTGAAGATTTGCATCGGCGAGACTTTGAATGGACCAATATTGGCACGTTCAAAGTGATATCAAGAGGTTCATAAAGATTTGCATCGGCGAGACTTTGAATGGACCAATATTGGCACGTTCAAAGTGATGTCGAGAGATTTGTGAAGATTTGCATCGGCGAGACTTTGAACGTGCAAATATTGGTCCGTTCAAAGTGATGACAAGAGATTTGTGAAGGTTTGCATCGACGAGATTTTGAACGTGCCAATATTGGTCCATTCAAAGTGATGTCACTGAACTTGCGTTGACGAGACTTTGAATGTGTAAATATTGGCCCATTCAAAGTGATGTCAAGAGATTTATGAAGATTTGCATTGACGAGATTTTGAATGCACCAATATTGGTCCGTTCAAAGTGCTGTCAAGAAATTTGCATTGACAAGACTTTGAATGTACCAATATTGGTCCGTTCGAAGTGATGTTAAGAGATTTGCACTGATAAGACTTGAACGTACAAATATTGGCTCATTCAATGCGACGTTAAAAAATTTGCGTTGACAAGACTCTGAAGGCGCAAACATTTGTCTATTTAATATTACTGGCAAGAGATTGTATTGCCAGAAGATTTGAATATGCAAACATTAGTCCATCCAATGTTGCTGGCAAGACAGTTCATTGCCCGGAAATTTAAAAACGCAAATATTTGTTTATTCAACGTTGCTGGTGAGAGATATCAGACGATTTAAAAATACAAATATTCGTTTGTTTAACTTTACTGGCAAGAAATTACATCGCCAGGAGATTCGAATATGTTAATATTTATCTATTCAATATTCCTGGCAAGAGATTGTGTTCTCTTGAGATTTGAATGTGGAAATATTTATCTGTTCAATGTCGCCGGCGAGAGATTGTCTGGAGATTTGAATGTGCGATTGTTTGTTCGATGTCGCTGACGAGAAATCCCATCTCCTGAAAATTGAATGCACAAATATTCGTTCGTTCAATGTTACTGGCAGGAATTGCATTGCCGAGAGATTTGAATACATAAATGTTCGCTTGTTCAAAGTTACTGGCAAGAAATTACATTGCCTGGAGATTTGAATGTGCAAATATTTGTCAATTCAACGTTAATGACAAAAAAATGAACCAAAAACTCATGCTCAAAATTTCAATGTTAACATCAAAAGGCTCTATAAGATCCGAATTTTAATGCAAACAAAATCATAGACTTCGAACGTGTCAATATTTGTCTATTCAAAGTAATGCCAAGAGATTCGCTAAGATTTGCATCGACAAAACGTTGAACTTGCCAATATTTGTCCATTCAACGTGCTGTCGAAAAATTTGCATTAATGAGATTTTGAATTTGCCAATATTGGTCCACTCAAAGAAACGTCAAGAGATTTGTATTGACGAGATTTTGAACATACCAATATTGGTTCATTCGATGTGATGCCATGAGGTTTGCCAAGGTTCGCATTGACAGGACGTTGAACGTGTAAATATTCGTCCATTCAAAGTGACGTCAAGAGATTTGCGTTGACAGAACTTTGAACATACCAATATTCGTCCATTCAATGTGATGTCAAGAGATTTGCTAAGATTTGCATTGGCGGAACTTTGAACATACCAATATTCGTTCATTCAATGTGATGTCAAGAGATTTGCTAAGATTTGCACTGGCGGAACTTGAACATACGAATATTCGTCCATTCAATGTGATGTCAAGAGATTTGCTAAGATTTGC
>Ga0163153_10000040_pt1 | contig 212239 bp, 211 predicted proteins | sample OliLakLV19MP6IB1_FD_148629 | JGI IMG/M metagenome (GOLD analysis project Ga0163153, IMG submission 148629) | Freshwater microbial mat bacterial communities from Lake Vanda, McMurdo Dry Valleys, Antarctica - Oligotrophic Lake LV.19.MP6.IB-1 | ecosystem: Environmental > Aquatic > Freshwater >... | reverse complement strand
GGGCTGTGGGGGAAGGGTGGGAAGCCAGGTCCACTATTGTCTTTCCCGCGCTTCTCGTCTGTCTTGCGCTCTTGGCCGGCTGCGGCTATCAATTCCGTGTGGAGGGAGCTGGGCCTACGATCGGAGGAGCGGCAGCGACCTCCTCTCCTGCATTACCGCCACCCCGGTTGGTGGTGCGGACCTTGGAGAATAAAAGTTTCGAGCCCAACCTGGAGGTCCGCTATACCAACTATCTGCGCCATGAATTTTCCTCGGGCAGCGGCGCGCAGATCGTTTCGGATGTGGAGGCGGCCGATTTTGTGCTGTCCGGGAAAATTCTCTGGGTCAGTCTTCCGACGCTCAGTTTCAGCCAGACCACCACGCTCGAAAGCCGCGCAGAGGTCGTGGTAATGGTCAAGGTGGAGGAGACCAGGACGCAACGGGTCGTGTGGGCGCAAACGGCGAAGGGTGCCTCGGAGTTCTATGTGACGCCCGACCTGCAATTCAACCGCGTCCTGCAGAACCGGGCCTTGGAGCAAGCCGGACGTTTCATCGCCGAGGACCTGGCATCCCGCTTTCTGCTCCAGTTGGAATCAGGGCAGCTGGCAAAGCCGCCCGCGCCTCCGGCGTCGGACAACGCGGACACCAACATCAAATAAATCGGATCTCCACAATGGCCTCAGCAATCTCTCATGCCCAGCTCAATGCGCAGCTCACGCAAGGAACAGTTGCGTCCTTGTACCTGGTAGTCGGCGAGGAAGATTTGCTGCGTGATAGGGCCCTGGGTGCACTGAAGACCGCGTTATTGGGAGAGGGCGAGAGCGACTTTAATTGCGACCTGTTCTATGGAGACGACGTGAGCGGGGCAGAGATTGTCACCTGTGCCTCGGAAATAGCCGTGTTCGCGGCTCGGCGAGTGGTGGTGGTGAAAGCGGCCGATAAACTTCCGGCCCGGGAGTGCGACGCGATCCTTCCCTATCTGAAGGAGCCGAATGACTCCACGTCCGTAATCTTCGTCGCGCCGAAACTTGACGGACGACTCAAGTTCACGCAGGCCCTTGCGAAGGCCGCGGTGACGGTCGATTGTTCACCCCTCAGAGAGGCGCAGTGGCTTCCGTGGCTCAGGCAAGAGGCTGAACGAGCCGGGATCCGCCTTAACGAGGAGGCCATTGATTTACTCAAAGAGGCCTGTGGTGGTTCGCTCTATTCGGTTCGGCGTGAATTGGAAAAGCTGGCTGCGTATGTCTCGCCCGGCCTGGCTGTCACCGCCGGTGATGTGGCGACGTTGCGCGGAACAGAGCCCGGCGCTTCGGTGTTCGATTTGACGTTGGCAATCGGCGCGCGAGACCGCGGGCGTGTGTTGGCGATTCTGGCGAGGAATCTTGAAGCGGGGGAGGCTCCACTGAGAATTCTTGGCTCACTGGCCTGGCAATACCGGAGATTGTGGAAGGTCAAGGAAGTCGCACGGCAGGGAGGCCGTGAGGGGGAGGCCGCTCGGACGTTGCGTATGGATCCCTACAAGGTAGGAGCATTTCTCGCGCAGTTTCCTGACGCCAATTTGCATGAGGCGCTTCGGTTATTCATGGATGCCGATGCCAAGCTGAAGGGCGGAAGCGGTGGACGTCCTGGGCGAATTCTTGAAGGCGTCTTGCTGCAGTTATGCGATCGTGCGCAGCCCAACGCACGTCTACCCTCACCGAGTCGTGGCGCCGAAGTGCCGCAACCGGTGAGGGCGAAAACCATATCGAACGTGCGAACGATTACGAGAGGGAAGCAGACAAGGCGTTGACATGGAGTGTGAGGCGAGCAACCCGGCGCGAGGCCGTGTTTGGTTTCATCACACCCTTTGTCACGGCTTTTCCGAGGGCCGACGTGGCTTGGCGCAGCGTTACCTTCGCCTCCTCGACCTTCTTCTCAGCCACGGCCGCTTGGACTTTCTTTACGAGGCTCTTGAGGGCACCCAGCGTCGCACGGTTACGGTCGTGCCGCTTAATGGCCTGGCGGGCTCGGCGAATCGTCGATTTATGAACAACCGGCATAGTAGACTCCTCTAGAAAAAGAGCGTATTTCTACCATACGGATCAATGAAGCGTCAAGGTAAGCCATTCTTCAAAGGACAAACCCGTGTCAACCATCATTGCCCGTGACCGCTTAATCATGGCCCTCGACGTGCCCTCAAGCGATGAAGCCGAACGGCTGCTCGAACGAGTGCATGGCCAGATCGTATTTGTGAAGGTCGGACTCGAACTCTACACAGCCGCAGGACCGGAGATGGTTCAACGTCTGATCACGCAGGGTAAGCGGGTGTTCCTGGACCTCAAGTTCCTCGACATTGAGGAGACAGTTCGCCGGGCCACCGCACGGGTTGCGGCCATGGGCGTGGAGTTCTTGACGGTTCATGCAAACCGGAAGGCGCTGGCCGCAGCCGTTCAAGGCCGTGGAGAGTCCACACTGAAACTGTTGGCCGTGACGGTGCTGACCAACTTTGACAGCCAGGATCTTCGCGATATGGGCATCCAGCGGAGCGTCCAGGACCTGGTCACTGCGCGGGCCTTATTGGCGTCCGAGGTGGGCTGTGACGGGGTTGTGGCCTCGGGCGAAGAACCGGCGATCCTCCGTCCCAAAGTTGGTCCGCGGTTTCTGATCGTCACGCCCGGTGTGCGTCCAGCCGGCAAAGATGTCGATGATCATGCCAGGGCGACCACGCCGACCCAGGCGATTTCTTCGGGGGCCGACTACTTGGTGATCGGCCGACCCATTAGAGACGCTGCGGATCCTGCCGCCGCCGCCGCCGCAATTCTCACGGAAATGCAGGCGGCCTTCGATGCACGGGGCTGACAGACCGGCATCGGGTTGCGGGTCTTCTTCTCTCTTTGTTAAGATCCCCTCCACCACAGAGCCTGTGTCGAGTGTCTTCTCCGTATGGTGGGTGTAGCTCAGCTGGTTAGAGCGCCGGATTGTGGATCCGGAGGTCGCGGGTTCGAAACCCGTCACTCACCCCATACCTTTTCCTCTTTATAATCAGTCATCTTCGCGCCAACCCTTTTCTATTATCGAACTTTCTTTCAACAATGGAGCCAATAACCTGTTCCGGAACGTCTAGCATTGGCTGCATTTGTCTAGGGGTTTGGCGTGTTCTTTCCGCAGGTCAAAAACAAATCTTTTTGAACCTTCCGACAGCGGCCTTGCGGAGGGGGCTTCATGGCCTCCGTACGAGGGTTTGATTCCGAATCTGCGAGTACGCTAATATATAGCGCCATTTGCATTTATCGTTCCCCTCGCTTTTCCAAAACTGTTTAAGCACTCAAAAGAGGTATCCCATGAGCAGCACAAAACCCGCACCGTTTAATGTCAAGAAGTTCCTCTCGCAAATCAACGGAGGCAAAACGTCTCTGACGGTCCGGAAGAAGCAGATGATCTTTGCGCAAGGGGATCCGGCGGATGCCGTGTTCTATCTCCAGGCGGGCCAGGTCAGGCTGACCGTGCTCTCGGAGCAGGGCAAAGAAGCCATCATCGCGCTACTGGAGGCAGGCGCCTTTCTCGGAGAAGGCGCCCTTACCGGGCAGCAGAGGTGCATGAGCACGGCACGCGCCGAGGTCGACTCCACGCTCATCCGCATTGACAAACAGGAGATGATCCGTGTGCTCCAGGACGAACCCTCCTTCAGCACGGTGTTCCTCGAGTATGTCCTGGCTCGCAACGTGCGCATTCAAGAGGATTTGGTGGATCAACTTTTCAATTCCAGCGAGAAGCGGCTGGCGCGGATCCTGCTGCTGCTGGCCAATTTCGGGAAAGAAGGCAAGCCGGAACCGGTGGTCGCGCAGGTCAGTCAGGAAGTGCTCGCCGAGATGATCGGCACCACACGCTCCCGTGTGAGTTTCTTCATGAATAAGTTCCGCAAACTGGGCTTCATTGAATACAACGGCGGGCTGCACGTGCACAGCTCCCTCCTCAACATCGTCCTCCACGACTAGCGTCTCGGATTGCTGCTGATCTTGCTTGGAGCGAAGTCCATCTTCGGCATCATTAATTCCAGCCACCTGAGCTGTATTGACGGCACCCGGTTCAGTGGCGTAGCCTGCCAGTATATTCATCGTGCCCCACACACGGGTACATCATAAATAGCAGGAGACCACATCATGACGAAGATCGCGATGGTATTCATCGGAATAGGATTGGTGAGCCTCCCATTCGCTACGTATGCTCATGCCGAAATGAAGTCGGACAATCCCCCGGATGCGAGCGAGGCGTCGCAGCAGCGTCGGGGAGCGATCAAGGCGGGCGAGACGGATATGACCAACACCAAAAGTCAAGGCGGAGTTCCGAGCAAGTACACCATCATGCCCGTGGCCCGCGGGAAGAAGGTAGAAGTCAATAGCGAAATGATCGGCGACACGGTCAAGAATCCCAAAGGTGAGGACCTTGGCAAGTTGGAACAACTCATCATGGATTCTGTGACCAAGAGAATTGAATATGCCATGATCTCGATCGGCGATACTGGCCAATTGAAAGCCTATCCCTGGAGCGCCTTCAAGGTAAACAAGGAACAAGGATACCTGGTGCTCAATGTAACCAAGGTACAGCTTCAGACGAAGGCGACCGATCTCTCTCCGGACATTCAGGCGCTCGAAGAACAGTTACAGACCTTGCGAAAAAGTGAGTCACGCATAGGAGTACGCGAAGGACAGAATTTTGGGGACCCCGGCGCCTTGGGGGATCACGGCGGGAAAAGGGGCGGGGGTGGCGCGGAGAGACCGCCGGTTAGCGACAAGTAAATTCAGCGTCAAATGGCTGGCGCTCCTTCTCTTGGTTGAAGGAGGGAAGGGGTTTTCTTGTGGCGACGCTGACGGAAAGGCCTCAAGAAGAGAGAGATGGGCCACCGAGTAGTGTTACATTCCCACCTCACTCCAGCCTATTCCAGCCAAAGTTCCAGTTTTCTATAACTCTTGGTCCTCGTAGGCCCCAGTGAGTTCCAATAGGCCTGAGTAGGGTCACAAAAACGCTTTCCTACCCCGCGCGTCTCAGATGCAGCCAGAAACCAATTCAAGGCAGGGCAACTCTGGCTGCCTCAGCAGAAAAGTTCTGAAATCGTTCGCGCACTCACCCCATACATTTTCCTCTTTATAATCAGTCTTCGGCACGCGAACCATTTTCCATTCTCGAACTTTTTTCCAACGATAGGGCCAATAACCTGTCCTGGAACGTCTAGCATAGGCTGCATTTGTCTAGGGGTTTGGCGTGTTCTTTCCGCAGGTCAAAAACAAATGATATTTGTCTCGTACTAGTTAGCCGTGCTGAAATCCATTGACCTCCAACCGAATGTCCTTCCTTCGTACAACAGGTCATAGCTAAACGGCTTGAGAGAACGGGGTCGGGAGCCTTTGCTCGACCGCTGAGGAGCCAGTAAAACTCCCGGCCTCGTATCTCCGTCCAGTCATGCCGCTCAACGCTTTTTTCGGTTCGGCAGATGGCCTGAGCGCACCTGGCAGGCCAAGACGTCCATGATGACGCGAGTGGAGATGAGAGCGGTGATCTCGGCTGCATCGTAGGGAGGAGAGCACTCCACGATCTCCATTCCAGCGATAGGCTTGCTGTCCGCGATGACCTGAAGGAACTTCAACACTTCACGCGGCAAGAACCCGCCTGGCTCAGGCCAGCCGGTTCCAGGCACGAAGGCGGCATCCAAACAATCTACATCGAAGCTCAGCCAGACCGCGTCGACGCCGTCCCATGCCACTTCGAGCGCACGTTTGGCGGCATTCTCAATCCCCATCTCCACGCAATCGGTGACGGTCATGATGGTGGTTTGGCGTTCACGTCCGGCCTTCACACCGGGCCGCGGCGCCTGCCAGCCGCCGATTCCGATCTGGACCAGATTTTTTGCCGGCACATTGGGCATGTTGGTCGCGTGAAACCAGGGTGTGGTGTGCATGCGTTCGTCGAGATCGGTCTCTTGTGTATCCACATGCCGATCGAAGTGAATAATGCCGAGCTTGCCGCCATTAAGATTCTCGGCGATCCCCCGCACGGTCGCAAAGCCGAGGGAATGGTCGCCGCCGAGCACCACGGGAAATGCTCCACTGGCGTAGACGTGCGAAACACCCTTACTGACCTGATCGAACGTCTTTTCGATATTGCCGGGAATGGTAAACACGTCGCCGAGATCGCACATGGAAATGGACTCCCGCAGATCCACGCCGAGTTCGAAGCTGTAGGATCCATACAGAGCCGAAATCTTGCGAATGCCCTGAGGGCCAAACCGCGTGCCGGACCGATATGTGGTGCCGCCATCGAACGGCGCCCCAAGAATGGCCACGTCGTACTGGCCGCACTTGCGTACGTCTTCAATGTAGGGCGCTTTGACAAACGTGTTAATCCCGGCGAAGTGGGGGAGTTCTCCCCGACTGAACGTGGGAATTCGGCGATCTTTAATGGAATCGGCGCCTGGTAGGCCTAACTCAAGACCCCGGGCTATTTCTTCTTCATACTTCGTGGTCGGGAGCAGCGCTTCCGCTTCGACCGCGTATTTCGCCTCCGGACCATAGTTATCATGGAGGGGAACCTTGCCTCTGTATTTTCGTTCTTTGGCCACGATTACTCCTTTCTTGCGCATTAAATTGATGAATCTATTTGAAAGCCCATGTCCGACATGAAACTTAGTTAACTAGCCTGCGTTTCAATTTTGAATACGTTTGGACTTCCCAGGGTTTCCACGAGCAATTCTGGTTGCCCTCGCTTGGACGATGTGTAGGAAGCCTCTCCCGCTTGCTTCAACGCGGATCTCGTCGCGGTACGGTGTAAGCCAGCGCGCCGACGTCTTTCGAGTTCGCGGTCGATGCAACAGCACATTTGACGGTGCCCACAAGGGTACTTCTGCGGGATCGCGACCGGGTTCGTGCGTCGTCGCGTGCCCAGGAAGTGCCTGGTCTTCAAGCAGCGGAAGTCTTCCGTCAACATGCTGTGCGTACTGGTTGCATACAGGTCCTTCCACCATTCCCGATACCGGAGAGGCTGCTAACACCCTCTCCACTCATATCGGCGAGATACCTTCGAGGGGATTCTTTTGATGCCGTTCTCTTAGAACACTTTTCATTACGATATATAGCGTGGTGACACTTAAAATACTGCCCAAGACCAGCGGCACGGCCCAGAGCTGCCACCAGGGCGCATCGGGCGACACAGCGTACACACGGGGCCAGGCGATGTTCACAAATTCAAACAGTGACCAGAGGAAGGCGGCCACATTGATCGCCAGCCCCCAGCCTCCCAGCCGTAGCTCACCCAGTGCCGGGTTCCAGCGGCCTGTGAGCCGAGTATAGAGCCCGACCCCGGTCGTCATGGCAAACATGGCGTACAGCCCGCCTGTGCCGAACGCGATCACCGTGGCCACGGCCCCATCGTTCAGCCCGAATAACAACCCGAGCCCCGCCAGCAGCACGACGCAGAGCACCGCATTGCGCGGAATCTTGGAGGCCGTGACCCGGCTAAACATCATAGGCATGTTACCCTCGCGAGCCATCGAGTACACAATCCGCGACGTGTATTGCACCATAGAGGCCCCGCACGCTAGGAAGGCAATCATGACGATTGCCAGAAACGGTGTTTCAGCCCAGGCTCCAAAGCTACTCGCGATCACGGGTGTGACGGGATCGGACGTGGCGCTAGTATGTACAAGTGTGTCGCGGTTGAAGCTTAACGTCAGGGCAGCGGAGTTGAAGAGCACCACACCTCCCACCATGCAGAGGGACAAAAAAATCGCGCGTGGGACCATTCGCTTGGGGTTATGGGTTTCTTCGGCGATGGTGGAGCAGGCGTCAAAACCGATAAAGGCCCAACCAGAAATGGCGAGCGCCGCCAAAAACGCAGCGGTCTGGCTGGGTGCGGTGCCCGTGCCTAGATGCGCAAACAATTCTGAAAATCCATGCTGCCGGAAAAAGAGAAACAGCAGCAGCGCCACACCGAATGATCCGACGATTTCCGCATACACACCCAGGGCAATCACCAGCTTAAACACATTCACGTGAACCAGATTGAGCACGGTACAGATCACTAGAAACACGGCCCCCCATAGTACTAACGTGACCCCTCCTTCACTCCCAAACCCAAAAAAAAGCGCAAGCCAGACCCCCCCGGTATAGGCGGTCGTCGTCAGCATGGCGATCGTGGAGCTCACGTAGATGACTCCGGCATACTTCCCGGCGGTGGCACCTCCGAGCTGCCGTGCCCACTTGTACGCACCCCCCGCAATCGGAATCTGCGAGGACAGCTCAGCGTAGACGGTCGCCACCAACATCTGCATCACCAGACAGAGCGCCAGGGCACCAAACCAACCGCCCCCCGTCACCACCGTCTGCACGCCAATGATGGCATACAGCCCCGCCACCGGTGAAACGGTCGCGAAGCCAATCGTCAGGCTATTCCAGAGAGTCAGGCTGCGGTTGAGTGTCTCGGGAGAACTCGTGGCGGTATCCAGCAGGTCCGTATCCGGACTTGCTTTAATTAACATGACAGTCCTCCCTGACTTGACGGCAGGTCAGACTGATCCGGTACGGAAAGAACTATGGAATGAAAATGCATAACAAAGTCTCCTTGTCGAGCGGGTTAAAATTCCAGAAGGCCATGTACCCCAGTACATGATCTCCCGGGCTTTTATCCCTCCGTGGAGCCTCGTTATGCGAGACCGGAAACTCTCGGACCAGACACTCCCTAGGAAAGGAAGCCGGAACCCTAGTTTCACCTTCACGGCGATCTTACTACCTGGCCACACCAAAGTCAAAAAAATGCACAGCCTATCTCTCTCCTCAAAAAATTTTACCTCATAGAAAAGTGGGTTGTGCTCATTTTGTGCTCAACTCCACCTCACTCCAACTCATTCCAGCCTATTCCAGCCAAAGTTGGCTTTTCGGTAACTCTTGGCTAGACTTGGCCTGAATGAGCCTGAGTGGGCTGGAGTAGGGTGGTGAGAACGCTTTCCTAAACCGCGCGGCTCAGATTCAACCAGAAACCAATTCAAGGCAAGGCAACTCTGGTTGACTCAGCAGAAAAGTTCTGAAATCGTTCGCGCACTCACCCCATACAACACCGAAACGCCGCTTCCAAAGCGGTGCTTCAGCGTTCAGTGCCTCCAAGAAGTTGTAGCAGCTACAGCCTGGCTACACTTTTTGGATGTTTTATGCCTACACATTTTCTTCATCCCCCGCGCAAAACGTACGATTATCGCAGTGTCGTTCCCAAGCTCCTGCAACGGCTCTTGAACGGCAGGGAGCAGACATGGCGCACCCTGCCTGCCTGTTACCATGACTAGGCCCCTCTGACCGGCCACCCCGGCAGGGGGGGGGAATTAGCCGTGGACAAACCTAGGCCAATCCCCTCACATTTTTTGTCAATTTCGTCTACCTCACGGCCACGAAGGTCAGCGAGAAGAGGAGGCAAGGATTATCAAGTAATGTTCGCGTGGTGGTTTACCGTGGGAGTGGAGCCGAGATTGCATCTATCCGGTCGAAAGAGATGTTCATGGGCTTCAGAAACTCTTCGGTTTTGAACAGCCTGCCAGGTCGTCTTGACCAGCTACAGGAAACGCTGTATTAAGATGAAATTAAGATTTCCTACAATCGTGTTCGGCAGTGAATTCTCACCGTGGAAGGGAGACACAGATGACCAGCAAATTCTACCGTGGTGCCCTCATTCTGGTTGCGCTTGGAGCGTTGGGTAGTGTGCCTATGCTGAATGCTGAGCCGTCCCCCGCCGGTAACGTCACGGACGCCATCAATGAGGCGAAGCAAGCGGTGGACCATGGCAGACAGGGTGAGGCTGAGGCGCTCGCGACACATGCGGAAAAGTCGGTGGAATATGCTGAGATGGGAGCCAAAAACCGGCATTTGGTCGAAGGGATTAAGCATCTGAAAGAAGCCATTGAGCATGGTAAAGCGGGCCATGCCGAGGAGGCCACGACGCATGCCGAAACTGGTTTAGCTCATTTGACGGAAGCAGAATAAGGTATCCACGCCTACGGCAGACGTGGGTTTCTACCCCTCCTTTGTTGTGGGAGGTTGAATCTACTGCGGGGGGGGTAAAGAGCTGGCAAATTACCTGGAATGAGTGCTACAGTTTTCGTCTACAGTTGTGCTACATCTCCTTGGAAGTTGGCGCTGGGAGCTGGTTCACAGGGATGGTGGAATCGAAACCCGTCACTCACCCCATACGTTGTTCTCTGTATTATCGGTCTTCTTCACGGTACCCCTGTTCAGTCTTCGAACTCCCTCTCAAGAGTGGAGCCAAAGCCGATATCAGAACGTCTAGTAGTGGTTCGATTTGTCTAGGGGGTTGGCCTATCCGTTCAGCTGGTTCAAAAAAAGAAATGTTTTCCACTCTAGGCAGGCTATTCCGCCAATAGGGAATGCCTCAGCCGGTCAAAAGTACTTTTCCTTGGCATACTCCGTCACAGGTTTCATGGTGTCCGTACGCCCGTGATTTGTCAGTTATGCGGTCAGCTCTTTTGCCAGTCCGGCGCGCCTAGATGATGATTACGAGAGAGAACATGTAGACAAGCACTGTGGGGTTGGCCTTGACACTCCTGCTAGAGGTATACGACTAACTATCCTCCCATGGCTGGGAGGCATCAGGTAAGCCCACATCTCAAATATGCGCGCGATGGGGTGGGGCGATAATCCTATTGTGAAGGAGCCGGCAATTACCCGGCTCTGGAAACGTGGGCTGGGCATCGTTGAGAGCGCCCAAATTCAGCCGATCCGCTCCTGGGCTGAAGACACGGCTCTCGGGTGTTTTGAGAAAGGGCCTGTTCTGGTCCGCCTCTCCTCTGAGACCTGAATGGAAGGGGAGACCTAGGTTCCGTAGACCGGTGCCTTGAGCGTTCGCTTCAGGGCTTCCCCGAACAAATTCAAGGAAAACCCTTTTTGAAGAAACTCGGTGACCCCAAGCGTACGAGCCTGCTGCTCATCGGCGACTGATGCGACCCCACTTAAGATTATGACAGAGGCCTGGGGGGAGAGGGTGCGGATCTGCTGAAGCACGCTAAGCCCATTCATATCAGGCATCTTGAGATCTAAGATTGTCACCAACGGACGTTCCCGTCGAAACACCTCAATCGCTTTTTGTCCACCGGAGGCAAGCACCACGTCGTGTCCCTTTCGGCGCAACACCGTGTCAAGGAGGGTGCGGACAGATTCTTCGTCATCAACCACCATAATTTTGGCCATGCCGGTCTCTCCTTTCCTGGCTCCATAGCAGGAGTGGGGTATGCTCACCACGATGATCGCCTGGAAGTGGTAGTTTGTCGACCAATTCGCTCATTTATGCAGGCTTTGTCGAGCGCAATCGATGCGCAGGGCTCAAAACTCTCTCTCCTGGTCGAGGACGAAGAAGTCGATTGTGCTGGTGTTTCTCTCCCGACTGTTGCGAACATATATCACGTTGCGGCGCGCTAGCAGTTTTTCACTAGCCTGCGGCGTGAGAAACCCCGTATTGTGTCTAAGGGCCGTCTCACGAGCAGCGAGGGGACACTGGTTACGTGTACGGTCGTTGACTAGAAAGAACCTTGGAGCTACACATGGATAAGGGGTCTTTGACACGCGATAATTTTCACGCTTCGAGCGTCCCCAGCCTGGATCCAAATCCAATACAAGCGAAGAACTATGTCTATAAGATCGATGCGCACGATCGAATTATCTCTATCAGCCCAGAGTGGGTGACATTTGCAGAAGCCAACCAGGCCGCGGATCTTTCGAGAGTCGTTTTGGGAAGTTCTCTCTGGAGTCATTTGTATGGGGCAGAGACTGTCTCCGTCTATCAGGCTCTGCTCCGACGCCTTCGGCAGGAGGAGCGCCTCCTGACCATTCCCTTTCGTTGTGACTCTCCGGGGATACGACGATACCTGCAAATGGTGATGCGGCCACTTCCTGATCTCGCGGTGGAATTTGCTTGCACCATCTTGCGGGAAGAACCGCGTGAGGAAGTGGCGTTGCTCAATCCTGCCACTCAGCGCGATGATACGTTTATCGTCATGTGTGGGTGGTGCAAGAAAGTGCAGACGTCGGAATGGGTGGAGGTGGAAGAAGCGATTATTCGACTGCAACTCTTTGATCAACCACGTCTCCCTCACATTACTCATGGGGTTTGTCCTAGTTGTAAACATACACTTCTGAGCCAATATTATTAAGGCCAGTCTAGAGAATAGGCTCAAGCAGGGTTGTTGTTGAACCGATCAACCAGGAAGGATGATCGGTTGCAAACTCGTTAAGAAACGTTTATCACTCTGCTCAGTATTTTGGCCCGAGGCAGAAGGACCGGACGCACCAATCCTTCTCGGTCGATGCCGACTCACCTTCAGACGTGGAATGGCATGCTCAAAGTTCTCCTTGTGGAAAATAATCTGATTGATGCAAAACAGGTTCTAGTCATGCTGGCCCAACAAGGGACTGACCAGATCCACGCGACGCACGTCGAGCGATTAAGCACAGCGTTGCGTTGTTTGAGCCGTGAGTCCTTTGATGTCATCATGATGAATTCCACTCTCGTCGATACACATGGGATGGATGCGCTGAATCTGGTCCAAGCTGCGCTGGCTCGATTGCCCATCGTCATGTTGAGTGACAAGAGTGATGAGTCGGTAGAACATGTGATGATCCAGTCCGGAGTGCAGGAAGTCCTGGTGAAGAGTCAGTGGACTGGGGACCAACTGGCGCGCGCCATCCGCCACGCCGTCGGGCGTAAGCGGGCCGAACAGCACTTGTCGTATATGGCACAGTATGACCCCTTAACGGCTCTGGCCAACCGGACCCTCTTCCACGACCGCGCGACCCAGGCCATCTCTCGGGCCAAACGCAAGAAGCAAGAAGTCGGCATCATCCTTCTCAGCCTCGATCGGTTCAAAGAAATCAACACGGAGTTAGGGCGAGAACAAGGAGATGCGCTGCTCAAAGCCACAGCCGACCGCTTACAGAAATGTATGCGCGAAGTGGATACGGTTGCCCGGTTAGGTGGCGTTGAATTCACGGTTCTGCTTGAAGGCATCACGTGTCAGGCGGACGTGGAGATCGTCGCCAAGCGCATCATCGCCGCCTTCGGCACGCCCTTCGATTTGGGAGGGCAGGAAGTCGCTCTGACAGCAAGTCTGGGCATCAGCCTCTATCCGCTGGACCATCAAGAGACTGATGGCCTCTTGAAATGCGCTGAAACGGCGATGGCGCAGGCGAAGGAGCAAGGCGGCAATGCCTATCGGTTCTATACCTCGATCACGCCGGCGTGACGTCTGTTGCTTCACGACCCCGCGGCGTCTGCCGTGAGGGGTTCTTTTTCAATTTGCGCGTCCCGCCACCTCATTCCACCAGCACTGTCCACTACACCGGGGGACGATCAGAAACCGTGGTTGGAATAGGGTTGTGAGAATGGTTTCCTGCCCCGCGCGTCTCAGATGCAACCAGAAACCAATTCAAGGCAGGGCAACCCTCGCTGACTCAGCAGAAAAGTTCTGCAATCGTTCGCGCGCTCACCCCATACCCTTGGCCGGCCAATCTTTACCGTTGTTACGTTGATGTGTGGACGTCACGGTGCGTGCAGGCCACCGTAACGTCTCTTGCCGTCGGAGAGAGAGTGGCTGATGGACTTGTGGGCGGCGCGAGCTAAAGCAGCGATGGTTGCGCTATTGATCAGAGGTTACTCAGGTTGCACTGGTAGCTGGAGCGGAGCGGATGGATCTACCGTATCCAGAGGAGGGCGAGGGGTTCCATTCTGGCGTTCGAGTTTTTCTAAGACATCTTGTTTGAGCCTCGTGGGTTCCTCAATCCGGTTTTCACGCTGTAATGTCCCCAATTCTGCTGATTTACGGGCATTCAGCTCCACCACGTCTACCTCATCCCTGATTAAGGTTGGGGTCAGGAACACGAGCAGGTTCAGCTTCTCGACCTGTCTGCTTTGGAATTTAAACAGCCAACCCAGGAACGGAATATCGCCCAAGAGCGGAACTTTCCGCTCGCTAATGGTGATGTTATCCCGCACGAGCCCGCCGATGACGATCGTCTGTTGATCTCTTGCGATGGTGGTCGTTTCCATCGACCGTTTGGTCGTGGTGGGGCCTACGGGGACCGAGGAGGTTCCTGTTCCGATCGTTTGCGCAACATTCTCTGCAATCGCGGTAATTTCTTGCTTGATTTCTAACCGGATCAGGTCGTCCTCTAATACTTGTGGCGTGATTTCCAGTGTGACGCCGACATCCTTTCGTTCGATCGTGACCAGGGTACCACCCGTGATTCCCTGGGCCTGGCCGGTTGGGAAAGGACGATTTTCGCCCACGACGATTTTGGCCTTTTGGTTATCGGCGGCGAGCACTTGGGGGGTCGACAAAACATTCGTATCCGTGAGGCTCAGCAACAGTTGTAGGAATGCGCGCACGTTGACCGAGTTGAGGACGGACACCGCTCCTCCGGTCGCAGCGCCAGCCGCAGCCCCGCTAATGGCCTGTGCGATGGTTGCTAAATTTTCCGGTGCACTATTAAGTCCGGCAATGCCTTGCAGTGAACCGCTCCTGCCAGAACCGATCACCTGAACCGGGTCGCTTCCGATCTGTCTGAGCCGATCAACCTGTACCTCCAAGATGACGGCCTCGACAAAGACCTGCTTCCGGCGCGTATCCAGGTCTCGAATCACGGACTGCAACTTGGTGTAAGCGTGTTTGGTCGAACTAATGATGATCGAGTTCGTGGCCTTGTCCGCAAAGACCTGGACGGGGGCTTCGAATTCGCTCAAGGGCCTGAACGGTGGACGTGCGCCTGGCGCCGTTTGTGCCACGGTCTGAGATCGGGCAACGAGATTGGTCAGGATGGCGGCAAGGTCGGTCGCGTTGGCGTGTTTGAGTTTGTAGACGAATGCCCCTCGTTCCGGAGGAAGGTCCCCCATCGCCACGATTTGATGGACATTACCCTTCGAGATGACTCCAAGACGACTGACTTCGAGCGCCGCCACGAACATGCTGTACGCTTGATCGCGCGTGACCTTGGTAGGGGAATACACGCTGATTTTCCCCCCGGCCTTCTTGACGACATCGTCCAAGACAAAGTTCTTACCGGTCAACTCGCTAATGAAACGAACAAAAACGGAGAGTTCGACATCATTGAAGTCGAGGGAGATGCGTCCGGAGGAGCTGCCGCCAGATTCAGCCCGCGGGGTGAGGGGAAGCAGGAATCCACTCAGCACTGCCAGTAGGCAGACGAGAGAGACCTGCCTGACCCATCTCAATGGTCCGAAAGAGAATAACTCCATGATTCCCAAACAATGTATGCGGTGGGACCGATTATCCCTCGGACCACGTCGAGCATGAAGATTAGGAGTAGAGAACGGTACCACAAGGCTCGTCATTGACACAACCAGACTAGCGTGTCTGCTGCAAGAGAGCTGCTACTGCCACCACCGATTTGCACCAAACCACGCGATCAGACGGGGGGCCGGTCGTTGGGTTGCCCGGATCCTGTTCCGGGACACTTCCTTGCCTACACACCCCTGATTCGCGCTCCGCAGGCTTCCGCAGAAAGGACCAGGCCATTTGCCTGGAGTCTTCTCGTAGTCGCGTAGAGAAGGTTCTCGCGACGGCGATTCTTGACGGGCTTGTTCATTTTTGAAAAATGATCGAGGGAAAGAAGCAGGAAGGGCTCGCCTAACATCGTAATAACCAAGGATATTTAAATCCACTGTGAATACCAGAGTGGCACTAGGATTGCATTTCTCCGTCCAGTTTGCCTCCCCGCAAGATCGTGAGAAACAGAACGGAAGCGAAATCTGGTGCAAAGTGGCCAGGGGAACAACGTCGCATCTTTCGATGATCTGCTAAGGTTATAACGTGCGGACCGACAAGAAACCCCCTCAAAAAGCTGACAAAAAGACTCCCTCCCGTGTTTATAAACGGGGCGTTGTCGGCTACAGCAAGAAGAGCGCGCTTCTCGAGGAAGCCATCACCCACATGAATACCGGCAAGTACGACCGGTCGTCCGCTGCGTTGAAAGAGTTGCTCTCACTTGATCCTCACAACACGGAAGCTCGCCGGCTCTTTGCCACGCTGCATCTACGACTAGGTAGTCTTGCCACGGCTCGGCAAGCATTTGAGTCCCTCGCCAAAGAAGCGATCGGGCGACAAGACTTTTGGTTGGCCGAATCCTTGTTGCGCGAATACTTGGATGCCGGGCCTCGGTGCGTCCCATTCCTCGAACTCTTGGCCCATGTGTACGAGGAAAAGGGAGATACGGTGGCTGCGGTGGCAGAATTGGGTAAGGCAATTGACATTCTCATCGAGGGTCCAGACTCTGAAGATCCTAAGAAACCTTCTGAGCTCTATGCGAAGGTGCGAGAGCTTGCGCCGGTCAGCTCTGTGGCCTTTCAGTTTGCCTCGCTCTTCGACATACAAACCGGTGAGTTTCTCGGGCCTCCTTCCGGGGCTCCTGCCGCAGGGACTTCATTAGAAGTCGATGCCTCGCAGCCCCAGGACAAACTCCTTCCCGCCATTGAAGAATCCCGAGCTTCTGAAGTGATGCCGTGGGAACAGTTTGAAGGGGCTTCCCCGAGTCCCGAGGTTTCGCCACCCACTTCGTCGAATGCCGTTATCGAATCGCTCGATGTTCCGGACGTTCTGATAGACCCGGCACCGGTCGATCTGGCTCCACAGGAACTGGAGGTTCCGCCGGCTGAATCTACCGGGCCAATCCAGGAGGCCCATCCTCTCGATCAGGATTTGTTGCCATCGATAGTGGCCGAGTCGCCGTCTCCGTCGGGTGGACATCATGATGATGGGGTGGGGAATCCGATTGTCGAATGTTCGCCCTTTGTGGATGAAGGACTTACCCCTCGCTCCTCAGAGGAGCGTGCAGCGGAGGTGGGGAGTGTCATCACCTCTTCCGTCGGATCGCCGGGTTTATCTTCTCCCATGCCCTGGGAACAGTTAGAGAATTCCACCATTAAGATTGAGGAAGTGGTCCCGTCGACGGCTCCGTTCGCTCAATCGGAGGGAGCACCACTATTGGGCAGTGAATCGGTTCTTGCCCCGTCCACTACCACTCAGCCTGAATTTGTATCAGATCAGTTGTCGAGTCCAGCCCCTGTGCCAGATCTGACGGAGCCTAGTGAGTCGATCTTTACGGCGGAGCCGTCAACGATTCCCGCGGTACTTCCAGAGCCCGAAGCCCCAACCCCGTCCGCCGTTGATTCCTCGTCCACGGTTCCATTTTCATGGAACACCGTCTTCGACGGCGCATGGAAGTTTGGTCTAGGAACTTCGTCGTCGAGTGTGCCTGCCGCATCTTCTAAGCCGGGTGCGGAAGTACAGGATGCGAGGGAATTAGAATCAGTTCAACCAGAACCAGCGCCAGAAGCAGCGATCTCTGCCCCAACCATTTCATCAACTCCAGAACCGCCGGTCTCATTCAGTGATCCCGAGCCGTTGCCAGCGTCTCCTCTTTCGACCTTGAGTGGAGAGATCGCATCGATCGTAGAAGCAGATGTGGCTAGAGAGTCCGATCTACCACAGCCAGCTGCGGTTCATTTTCAGGAAGAACCCTCGCGGCCAGAGGAGCCACCGATTCATTCGATCGAGACTCCAAGTTCCTTTAAGGTAGCGCTTCCAGTGCCGCTTCTGTCAGAGCCGGTCGAACCAGCTCGCGAATCCGAACCCATTCCGTTCCCCTCTGTTACGGAGTTGCAGCCTGTGGAGCCGTCTCCGGAAGCCTCCGCTCCGGAGCCTCCACGTTCAGTGGTGCTCTCGGACGCACCGCCTGCACCTGAGCCGGTTTCCACAGAGCCCCATGAAATACCCTTTACCCTGTTGAAGACCGCCCCGGCTTCTCCGTTCTCCGCAGCGTCAAGTGATGCGCCATCGGCATCTCCTGCCTCGATGGATACACTGTCGCATTGGAGCACTGGCGAAGCCGAGGTTCAGCCACAGCGTCCGTCTGATAAGACACAAGATTTGGACACGAAGAAGGGGGAGGCTCCAGTCGTTCCGCCGGCTCCCTTACCGCTAGTGGAGGAATCTCCTGAATCGGTTGCTGAGCTGTCGCGTAGTGGTGGATGGGATTCGGCTCCCTCGGAGATGGTAGCCCCTGTCGTTGAAGCGGTGGCCCCCGTCGTGGAAAAGGTTGTTCTTGAGGAAGATACGAGACCGGACTGGGTTCGGAAGAGTGAATCAATCGCCTTTGTGAAACTGCCCCCCGCGTCTCCCGCAGCGTGGGAGGATTCCGCCACCGAATCCATTCACTCGACGCCAGAACCTGCGCGCTCGATCGCTGCGTCTGCTGTTGATGTTCTGTTTAATTCAACTGGAGAGAAAACCCCGGTTCGCACGCAGGAGCCTGTGGCGTCGCGACGACCGCGCCCTCGGTTTGCCGCGAAAGCGGCTCGGGCCCGCATTGGCATCTCGTCGTTTATCGGGTCCTGTTTTTCGACGACCCGATCAATTGTCTTGTTGTGTGTGGGGTTGGCGCTTTTCTGTGTTGTGCTGGTGGCGGTCGGCGTCGGGGCGGTTGGACTGGCCTGGATCGTGATGGAAGCTCCCCCGTCGTCGGTCTATCACAGCCTGACAACGAGTCCTCCACAGTCATTCGTTGATTCAAGAAAAAACGGGTATTTCTTGCTGCTCGGCTTCGACGTTTCTGAGGAGCAGGATCCGCTCCAAGCGGGTTACGAGCGCAAGGTGGAAGGGAGCGATCTCCAAGCTGCGAGCGCCTGCATGCTCGGTGACGAGGGGAAAGGGATGACGACGACAGGGGCCTCCGCCAACGTGGTCAATGGATGGTTCGCCAGTGCCGATCCGGCGGCGCAGCTGAAGTCGCAGGCGGCAGCTGTACGATCATGGGCGGCTCAAGAATCGCTTGCCCTCAGGCGCTACCAACGATGGCTTTCGATGCCGTTTGAAGATGTGGGATACGGACAAATCCTGAGCCCGAACTGTGCCCATATTCTGCTGGCCCATCGGTTGTACCTCGCCGAAGGGTTTGAGCAGGATCTCAGCACCGGGCTCGGACGACTTGAGACCGATATGGGATCCTGGCGTGCTGTACTGGGACAGTCGAAGACGCTGATGGTGAAGATGCTGGCAGCGACGGCAGTCCAGGACGATGCCGCAATCGCATCCGGGCTCTTGACCAGGCAGGACCTCGATGGGACAGCGATCGCTCGACTCGGCAAGATCGTTCGCCCCTTCGATCAGGTCGAGTTGTCGCTCCGATGGCCGATGCAGAGCCATCTCGCGTGGGCGACGAAGGCCGTGACGACCAGCCTGAAGAACGACAAGGCTGGCGACCGCCCTCTTCACGTTGCTCTGGCGGCGGCGATGCCCCTTCCCGTACAGCGGCGATCTAATGCGTATGCAGACTATTACGAGGCGGCGAGCAAGGCAGTGGCGGAAGGGCGCTACACCAACTTGCCGAAACCATCCAGTTTCATTCGGACTCCCGCCGTCAGCCCGGTGGACTACGTGGCGAATCCGATCGAGCACATCATCGGAATCGAGCCACTTCCCTCATGGGATCCCTATGTTGGGCGTATGGTGGAGACCGATGCACGGCTTCGTCTGGCGAGCCTGCAAGTCTGGATCAGACGAGGGCCGCAAGAGGAGAATCTGCTCACACGCCTCGCAAAGGCAGGACAGACTCACTACGATCCCTTTACGGGTCTTCCTATGCTGGTCAATCAGCAGAGGGGTGTGATGTATAGTGTCGGGCAAGACGGCAAAGATCAAGAAGGTGATCCCCTGAGCGATGTCGTTGCAACAATTCCCACGACTCAATCGGTCGCGCTCGAGAGCAGCCGCTCCGTGTCCACCCGCCGGTCCAAGTAACCAGCCGCATCCCTCCGCGGTCACAGATATCTGATTCCATTACCCGTTCTGGTCGCTTGACACTGCCTGGGGTATTCCACAGAATCACCGCACACCGTTCAGACGGATAAGCACAATGGCGCCCTCACCAAAACCATTCCCTCACCTTCCCTCAGCTAGACAAGGAGTTACTTTTCGATCCGCCATTCCGACGCAGATCGTGTCGAACGAAGAATTTGCTCCCTTCAGCCAGACAACGGACCAAGCCCGCGTCGAACAGATTGCCATCGCGCTCGTGGAGCGGACCGCCGCTCGACGAGGCCTCACCCGCAGAGACTTTCTTAAAACGACAGGCGGGATGGCGGCCGCGTTGCTGGCCATGAATTCCGTCTTCGGACGGTTCTTCAACATTGGCGAGGTCGAACTCTTTGAGACAGAAGCCTTTGCCGAGCAGCAGGGTGCGTCCTATTTTATTTTCGATGTGCAGACGCATTACGTTGGCGCGCACTACGACCCGACCGATGCCGAAGACAACCGAAAGGGTGCCGTCTCGAAGCAGGCGCTGCTGTCGCTCAGACGATGGATACGGGAAGCAGGACTCAACCCGAAGCTTACGGGCGATCGAGGCACCATTGACGACCTTTCGTGGAAGAATTTTGTGAAAGAAGTGTTCCTCGACAGCGAGACCACCATCGGCCTCATCAGCACGCCGCCGGGACCCTATCCGCAAGAAGCGGTTGTGCCGCCGAACGAAATGGCGCACATCCGTGACGAAATCAATCGCCTTGCGCGGTCCCAACGAATGCTCGCGCATGGATTGGCCACGCCCCAACTGGGGGCCGCCGATTTGGACTTCATGGCGATGCAGGCCGAGACGCTCAAGGTCGATGCGTGGAAGTGCTACACCGGCTCTTGTCCGAAGGGATTCGATCGTGGCTGGTGGATGGACGATGAGACGATCGCCTATCCGATGCTCGAGCAAGCCAGGAAGCTCAACATTAAGCGCATCTGTGTTCACAAGGGCCTGCCGCTGGGACCAGTGCCGGACTACAACCATCCCAAGGATTTGATCAAGGCCGCCAAGGATTTCCCCGACATTGACTTTCTGGTCTATCACTCGGGGCTCAAAACTACTTCGACGGTGGATAAGGTGTTTGCGAAGACGGGCGAGATTCCCTGGACCACCGAGTTCTGCCGTATGAAGCAGGCCCAGTCCGGAATCAAGAATATCTATATGGAGCTCGGTTCGACCTTTGCGCAGCTCGTCACGACCCATCCGGCGGTCTGCGCGCATTTGCTTGGGCAGATCATCGACGCGTTCGGCGTCGATCACGTGCTCTGGGGGACAGATTCGATTTGGTATGGTACGCCGCAATGGCAGATCGAAGCCTTTCGGCGGTTCCAGATTCCGGATCAGCTGATCGAGCGGCATCGGTATCAGCCGCTCACGCGCCAGGTAAAGGAACGAATCTTCGGACTGAACGCCGCGCTGGTGTTTGGCGTCGATGCCAAGGTGAAGCGGAAGGAGTTGCCGCAGGACGTATTGGGGCAACTCAGAATGAGCTATCTGGAAGAAGGGCCGGAGCCGAGCCACAAGGCCTACGGATGGGTGGCAGGATAAGTGCCGTGAGGCGTCAGGCGTAAGGGGTAAAGCGGTATGGCGGTTAAAGGAATAGCTTAGACATGGACAAGCCGCACAAGAAATTAGATCTCTGGAATACGGCGATGGAATTGGCTGTAACCATCTACCAGGTAACCGATTCATTCCCGAGAGAGGAGCGATACAGTCTGGCTGATCAAATCAGGCGGGCTGTTTCTAGTGTTCCCAGCAACGTTGCCGAGGGAGCTGGTCGGCAAACGAAAAAGGAATTCATCAACTATCTCCACATGGCACAAGGATCACTCAGTGAATTAGATACTCACCTCGAACTTGCGAGGAGATTGGGATATCTTGTGCAGGATAGTTGGGTAACACTTGATAGGCACATTGAGCGGATTGATAAGATGCTCAGTGGCCTGATCCGTCATCAGAAAGCGAATGGTATGAAACGCGTCGCCGTGAGACCTTGATCCATGTCAGTCTGTATCGCCTAACGCCTCACGCCTAACCCCTTACGTCAGTTAGGAGGTTCAATAGATGAAGACCGAGATCTTGTATCCAGGTGCGTTTCCGATGGTGCGGGTGGATCTGGCAGCGGGCGAGCATATCAAGGCTGAGTCGGGCGCGATGGTGGCGTGCTCACCAACCATCGACATTGAAAGCAAGATGGAAGGCGGCTTTCTCGGAGCCCTGTCGCGAAAGCTCCTGACGGGAGAGAAGTTCTTCTTCCAGACGCTGCGCGCCAGCCGCGGCCCCGGCGAAGCGTTGCTGGCTCCGACGGTGCCCGGCGAAATTGTCATTTTGGAGCTTGATGGCGTGAACGAGTACATGGTGCAGAAAGACGGTTTTCTCGCGGGTGCCGACTCGATCGTCATCGAAAGCAAAATGCAGAGCCTGAGCCGTGGATTGCTGGGCGGAGAGGGTTTCTTCATTCTGAAAATCAGCGGGAAAGGGACGCTCGTGCTGAACAGCTTCGGGGCCATTCACAAGATCGAGTTGAAGCCCGATCAGGAATACATCGTGGACAATAGCCACCTGGTGGCTTGGTCCACCACAACCTCCTACAACATCGAAAAAGCCACCTCTGGCTGGGTCGCCAGCTTCACCTCGGGCGAAGGGTTTGTCTGCCGGTTCCGGGGCCCTGGACTCGTGTACATTCAAAGCCGGAACCCGGGCAGTTTCGGGGCGTGGATACGGCAATTCATCCCGGTCAGCGAGTAGGGTATAGCGGGATTGAGTAAGGGGGTAGCGGGATATGGGGGTAAAGGAGTGGGTGAATGAGTGACAAGATACACACAGCATTATCCCGTTGTCCCGTTACCCCGGTTGCCCCGCTATGAATCCCAATGCCCTCTGTTTCGGTGAAGAGTTTCCTGCCTCCGGTGCGCCTTGTTCCGTGCAGGTTGATGGGGATGGGCTGACGATCACCTTCGAATCTGAGGGGGGCGTTGGCGCACGAGAGGCCGTGCCGTTTTCAGCGCTCACCGTCTCGGCGGGCGGACTCGACCATGACCATCTCGTGGTGAAATGGACTAGCGCGCAAGGGGAACGGACGCTGTATCTGAAGAGCCCTGACGTGATTCGGGCTTTTCGGGAAACGGTCCCCGACCATCTCAGTCTTCCGTTTGCGCAAGCTGCAGAGCGGGTGCGTCAGGTGCGTCGCCGGCACCGACTCGTCTGGGGCCTGGTTGGCGGGGTAATCCTGGCCATGGTGCTGGGCCTCTGGTCCGGAGCCGATCTGTTGGTCGAGCTTGCCGTGAGCAGGATTCCGGTTGAGTGGGAGCAAAAGCTGGGGGAATCGGCCTATCGGGATTTCCTTACCCATCAGGAGGTGATGAAAGACGGTCCCGCGGTCACAGCGCTGGGAGAGATGACGCAACGTTTGACTGAACAGATTCCGAATAGTCCCTACAAGTTCGAAGTGGCTGTGGTGAAGAGCGACGTCGTCAATGCCTTCGCGTTGCCTGGCGGGTACGTGGTGGTGTTCACCGGGCTCATGAAAAAAGTAGAAAGCGGCGAAGAAGTGGCGGGCGTGTTGAGCCATGAGCTCAACCACGTGCTGCACCGGCATGGGCTTGAGCGGATCGTGAAAAGTCTTGGGCTGCTCACGGTGGTGGCCATTGTGCTTGGCGATCAACAGGGCCTCGTCGGGATGATGAAACAGCTCGGCGTCGAACTACTTACCCTCAAGTTTGGTCGGGAGCAGGAGACCGAGGCCGATCTGACTGGATTGCAACTGCTTCAGCGGGCAAAGATCGATCCCTCCGGTATGATCCGGTTTTTCGAGCGGCTCTCGGAGAAAGATGAGGGACGGATGGAATGGCTCTCGACACATCCGATGAGCACAGCCAGGGCCGAACGATTAAAAGCGGAGTTTGCTGCCCTGCCGAAGAAATCGCCAGAACCTTTTACCTTTGACTGGAAGCAGGTGCAGGCTTCACTCGGATCTTAGTCCGCATGATTTAGACGGTTCGTCGCGACATCATCTGAAAGCACGTTCCTCGTGAAGCGTATTTCGTTATTCGCGCGAGATTTGCGCAAAGAGCGGGAAGGGCGGGACGGACAAGATGAGTGATATCTTCGAGTCGCACGTTTTCCCGCCAGTCTCGTTTGAGTAAGGGGCAGCGATTGCAGCAGAAGCGCTCAGGAATAATGCGGGTTAGAGATGCGGGATTTCGACGCCCGCCTTGCGAGCGGCGCTGGCTAGGAGTTTGTCGAGTGTTGCAAGCCCAATCCCCTTGCGCTGAGCCAGTTCAAGATAGGCGGCGGCATAGGCTGAAAGAGAATGTGCCGCCGCCAAGGCTTGAAATCGCCATACCGCGTCTGGGTTGAGGTGCGTGTCGGTCTGTATCGGGAGCGAGCCGTACAGCTCAACCAACTGCACGCTTTCCGATTCGCTCAGCCTTCGTCGTCGGTGGGCCATTGTGAGCGCATTGGCGAGTTCGTACCACCACAAAGCCGGAACCCAGAGCACGGCCTTTTGGCCGAGGTCGGCCAGAAATCGTTCCGCGCGCTTCGATGTTTCATCGGGGAGCGCCCAGGCGAGTGCGACAGAGCAATCCAACACCCAGTTCATTAGAAGCGACGGCCTTCCTCAACAAGTTCACGGATCTTCACCGTTCCGGTGAGACGTGTGCGAATCGCGCGAAACGATGCCACAAGCTGTGAGATCTCTGTAGCGCGAGGCTCTTGTGCAGCAGGGATCAGTCGCGCAACGGCTTTGCCGCGTCGCCGGATCACAAAGGATCGCCCAGCCTCTGTCTCTCGCAAGAGTTCTGACAGCCTGGTCTTGGCCTCGAAGGCGCTGACTTCAGCCGGTTTCGTACTCATCGGAACCTCCTTGTGTGGCGCGTGATTCAACTGGTCTAATCAACTAGTTTGATCAAGTCAAGAACGGAGAAGGAATGATCGAGCCTCTCATGCAGCTCAAGTGGCGTTGCAATACATTGATGCCCTGCACAATCGTATGAGAGAATGTCATGGGAATAAGCGTTCGATTGCCGGCTCGACTTGAACGGCTGGTCTCGCGTGCTGCGAAAGAGCGCGGAACCACAAAGTCCGAAGTCAGTCGGAGTGTTCTGGTCATTCTTGAAAAGGAGGATCAGGAGACGCACGGTGGCGCCACTTTCTATCAAGCCATGAAACACTTACGACAAGCCTGGACGCGGTTGGCCCGGCGTCCAGGCAGGCGGGCTCGCCACTCAGTCGGTCAACATACTGTAGGGGACTGGCGCCCTTCTTATTGGCGCCTGTCCCCGTCTGAGAAGCAGCGGGACAGGCACCGCCGCGGCTCGACTGAGCTCGCCGAAGTCAGTCGGCGGAGCCAGTCCCCTGGGCTCCGCGCGCCTGTCTCGCGTGGCGACTGCGCGATTTCGCGACGAACCGTCATGAATAATACGGGCTCACGCAGATCGCTTCAGTCACAGCGGTTTCCGGCAACGTCGACGATGATGAATAAACCGTTTTTCCGTCCGAGGCCGTGATCGAGTTGGCCGGCCTCCGCATCGCCATCCGTCATATTCTGTACGAAGGCGGGAAGCTGACGAAGGACGGACGAGCATTTTTGGATCGCGAGCAACCTGACGTCCGCATCTTTCGTCATACGCATCAACCTAAAGTTGAATGGTTCGACAAGACGCTGCTATGTAATTCAGGATCAGCGGGACCGAAGCGGTTCAACCTCCCACGGGCAGTCGGGACTCTAGCAATGATAGACGAAAAGATTAAATCCGGGCATATTGGGCTGATGAAAAATCCGGGCAGGAAGAGCCCAGGGAAAATCCTGGGAGGCGGTCGGAGGCAGTTTCGTCGAGATGAGGTATAACCCGTGTGCCGATAAGGCAGAAGGAGGAATGGATGAGAACATTCGTACAGATTCAACTGGCTTTGTTGTTAGTCGGGCTTCCCGTCGGGTCCGTGTTGGCTGCGAATACGGACAATGGCCCTGGCTGTGGTTTGGGTAAGCTCGCGTGGTCGGACTACAAGCATCAGAAAAATATCGCGCCACAAGTGATGATGGCCACCACCAACGGCACGTTCGGTAGCCAGACGTTCGGGATCAGTTTCGGGACATCGGGCTGTACGAACGACGGACAGGTGATGGCCGCCCGCAAGTCCGACATGTTTATCGCCGCGACGTTTGAAAGCCTCTCTGAGGATATGGCGCGGGGGCAGGGCGAACATCTTGCGTCACTGGCGACGATGATGGGCGTCCCCGTTGAGCATCAGCCGGCATTCTTTTCTCTGGCACAGGACCAGTATCGAATCTTAATGGAGAGGGGCGAAGATTCGCCGCTCTCGGTCATCAAGGCAATCCAAGAAGCGGCGGTTGGACATCCATTGCTAGCCGGTGTCGCGGAGAGGCCATAAGTAATTTTTCTCGACAAAATTTTCTTTTTCGGCTATCTATAATCCGACCGTTGCGTCGTACACCAACGGAGAGTTATCCACTCATACAAGGAGGAGGACTTATGTTGAAGAAAGTGATCTTGTTGTCTGTCGCGGTACTGTTCGGCATGCAGGCAGGCTTCGCAATGGCGGCGGCCAATCCAGACACCGGCCCTGGCTGCGGGCTGGGCAAGCTCGCCTGGGGTGATTATGCGCACCAGAAAAACATCGCGCCGCAGGTGTTGATGGCCACCACCAACGGCACGTTCGGCAGTCAGACGTTCGGGATCAGCACGGGGACCTCAGGCTGTACGAACGATGGGAAGGTAATGTCCGAGCATAAGACGACGATGTTTGCTCAGCTCAACTTTGAGAACCTGTCTCAGGAAATGGCGCAGGGCCAGGGCGAGCATCTCGCGTCGCTCGCCACCTTGATGGGTGTGCCGGCCGAGCATCAAGCGGCGTTCTTTGCCATGACTCAGGAGCGGTACACCTCCTTGGTCAAGACTGGTGAAGCCTCACCGGTCGCGATGGTGAAAGCGATCAACGACGCAATTGCCACGCATCCAATCCTTGCCCAGGTTTCGACTCGCTAACAACCAGCATGGGGCTTCGACTTCCACGTTGAAGCCCCATGTCTTTCTGACCCGCCGCTTGTACATCGTCCTACTTCTGTTCATTCTGCTTCTCGCTCCAGCTTTGCCGGTTGATGCTGATGAGCCTCCCGAGAATGCCTACCTTGCCGAACTGATCAATAAGGGTGTGCAGGCTAAGCTTGCCAGCGAGCGGGAATGGCATCTTCTGCTCCACTACCGAAAGGATCTGTTTGGCGGACATACCAGCGAGCAGGACGACCTAGGATTTTTCATGTCACCCGATGGGAAAACCAATCCACAGGCAGAACTCGACGCAACGCTGAAGCAGTTCTTTTCCGATGAGCTCGTTGGGCGCTCGAAGCAGCCGGCTCAGTGTGCGTTTATCGCGCGGTATGAGTGGCTACGGAATCAATTACACTTCGACGAGACCCGCCTCGCGCCGATGGCCTGTGAGCGGTTTGAGCGGTGGTTCGCCGATTTTGAAGCCCAATCGATCACACTCATTTTCCCTTCCGCCTTCCTGAACAATCCCGCCTCGATGTTTGGGCATACGCTGCTTCGGGTCGATCAACGGGGCCAAACCGATCGCACCAGGATCCTGGCCTACACGATTAATTACGCGGCTGATGTGCCTCCCGACGCCGGCATGGCCTATCCGATCCGGGGAATTTTCGGCGGGTACCGCGGATACTTCTCGACGATTCCCTACTACTTGAAGGTGCAGGAGTATCGAGACATCGAAAATCGGGATATCTGGGAATATCGCCTTAATTTCACGGAGGATCAAGTAAGGCGGTTGCTGATGCACGCGTGGGAACTCGGGAATGCCTCCTTTGACTATTTCTTTTTCAAAGAGAACTGCTCCTATCATCTTCTGGCACTGCTCGATTATGCCGATCCCACCCTGCATCTCACCGACGAGTTTCTATTTTGGACCGTTCCTGCCGACACAGTCCGGCTCATTGCATCGAAACCTGGGCTGGTTTCCGGAATCGCCTATCGGCCTTCCCGCAGCAACGTAATCCGGCGGAAGCGTGAGTCCCTGCCCTCGGAGGAACGGGAGATCGCTCATCGGCTCACAAAGGATATCGGCGAGTTGAAATCAGCGGCATTGAGTCGGTTGGCGCCTATGCGACAAACCTTCCTTCTCGATCTCGCCTCCGACTACCTTCGATACCGAATCGATACAACCGACGACCCGCTACCTGAACTGAAAAAGCGGAACCGCGACATTCTTGCCGCCCGAAGCGAAATCAGATTGCCCTCGGAAGAATTTTCGGTCGATCCGTTCGCCAAGCAGCCTGAGCTGGGTCACAACACCTCACGCGTCAGCGTGGGCGCAGGGTGGCGAAACAACAGTGCGTTTGAAGAGCAGACGATACGCGCGGGGTATCACGACTTGCTCGATCCCGAAATCGGATACACTCCGAACGCGCAGATTGAGATCGCCTCGGTGACGATGCGGACGTATAACCGGCATAATCAAACGAGATTGGAGCGTGCCACGCTGGCCAATGTCGTCTCGCTCTCTCCGATGGATTCGGTGTTTCACGCGCCGTCGTGGAAGATCAACGTCGGCATGCAGACGATCAAGCACCAGGGATGTCAGCTATGCAGCAATGGAGTGATGAACGGAGGAATCGGAGTGTCGGTCGAAAATCGTTGGCTTGTACGCCAAGTCTTTTTTGCCTTTGCCGAGGCCGAGGCTAACTATAGCCACGCCTACGAGGAGCGTCACCGGATCGGCGGCGGCGGCACGGTCGGCATGCTGACGGATCTCACGGAGCGCTGGAAATTGCTTATATCGGGGAGCTATCTTCGTTATGCCTTGGGGGACAAGGGCGACGACTTCCGTTGGACTGTCGGCCAGCGGGTCACGTTGCTCCAGAATCTTGTCCTACGGCTCGACTACAACCACCGCGACTACGACAATGATGTGCTCTTCTCCATGCAAGCTTATTTCTAGCCAGAGTCCTAGGAGCTACTGGGTAGTCAACTTTTACTGAGCGGGAGGGGGCTTGGGTGTCCCTCAGGCATTGGGGCCGACTTTCGTCTTCGCTCAATATACTGTTCTTGTGCTTCCCCCGATTCAATGACAACTTTCGAAATGGGTGGCGGGGTATAACCATGTATTTCAAGAACTTTACCCTCCGCCCCATACACAATTCGAGTTTCTTCATCGTGCCCCATATTGAGCTCGATCAGTGAGTAAATCGGTTCTCCTAAGATACCGATGATGGTCAACCAGGCATAGCCCCACATGGTTGCCCGTCCTGGATTAGGCGAATTGCCCATTTCGTACTGATATGTGGACTCCTGTTTCCCGTCAGCCAACGCAATCGAGACTGTGGGGTGGCCAAACTCTGCCTCCACTTGGTTTTGAGGCGCCCCAACCGTAATGTAGTTAAAGTTAGGTTCCTTCTGTCCACTGGCAGCCATAATGATCGAGCAGCCAGACAGAACAAAAATCGCATAGAGCCCCAACACCGTCGTTACAATCCTGAGTGCCATTGTGGTCTCCTTCCGTCAACGCTGCGCAGGGGCGTTGGCAGAGAATGGTAAGAATGCCTTATAGAGGAATCGCGGAATTCTGACAACCGAATTATTACGTTAGTCCATCGAACTGGAAGTATTCCCCCTGTAGCAATCTCGCCCTTCCTTCTCTCGATAGGTTCGGCTATTCTTTCTCCGTGAGCCTCCTTGACCAATTCTTCGTCTATCACCCAGATCCCTGGAAGGATCTTGACTGGAAGGCCCGCAGCGGCTTGCCGCTGGAAGACGTCTGGTTCACAGCAGCCGATGGGGCCAAGCTCTTTGGCTGGTATGTGGAGAGCCGCGCCACATCAGCCGTGATCTTGTGGTGTCATGGCAATGCGGGCAATATCATCAACCGGCTGGAGAATCTGCGGGAACTCTACCGGATCGGATTGTCCGTCTTTATTTTCGACTATCGTGGCTATGGTCGGAGCCAGGGGCGACCGTCGGAAGAGGGGCTCTATCAGGATGCGCTCGGGGCGTACGATTATCTCACGCGAACCAGGATGATTCGTCCCGAGCGTATTATTATCTTCGGGCGCTCGCTCGGCGGGGCTGTGGCAGGTGAACTTGCCGTGTATAAGCCTGCTGCGGGGCTGATTCTTGAATCGGTGTTTCCATCGATCGAAGCGGTGGCCAAGTTCCATTACGGTGGGGTGCCGGTCCATTGGCTGCTTGGGGCAGACTTCAAATTGGTCGATCGCCTTCCGCGGCTCTCGCTGCCGAAGCTGATCATTCACGGCGGCAAAGACGACATCATCCCGCTCGAATTGGGTCGGCAGGTCTTTGAGATAGCCACGCCACCCAAATCCTTCTATGTCATCGAGGGCGCCGACCATAACAACACCTACCAGGTCGGGGGCGCGGCCTATTTCCGACAATGGGCCGAATTCATCCAGGCGGCCCTCCACTCCTAGCCCGCGCTCAAGCAGACGGGCGAGAGGAGAGGGGGTTCGAGGTTCGAAGTTCGAGATTTTCTGAACTTCGAACCTCGGATCGCGCTTCTCGCGCGCCACGTGATTATTTCAAAAGAATTGATTGGAGATTGCCTCGACATTTGGTACAGTGCGCGTCGGCTGGGCCGAGGGCTTCTCAGAGGAGCGGCTTGGTGGCGGTCGGAGTAGAGGTCTGTACGGACAATGCGGGTGAAGGAGGCCGGGGTGATGATTCCCTTTCGTCTGCTGGCGTTCAGTCTGCTGGGTGTCGCGATGATGCTTGCCACTGGCTGTGCAGGGAAAACCGGCACAGTGCAGCCACAGGGGTCGGGTGAGGAGAGTCCGGTCGTGGACCAGACTCTGGCGCCGGCTCCCTCGTCGCCGCCGGAGACTCAATCGGACGAACCGCTGGATCCTTTTGCTATGGCTTATGAGGGAGCCGGTGAGGAGTATGATCCCTGGGAGCCGATGAATACGAACGTTTTCGAGTTCAATCGGCAGGTGGATCGCTTTGTGCTCAAGCCCGTGGCAAAGGGGTATAACTTCGTCATGCCCGACTTGGCCCAAGTCGGCATCAGCAACTTTTTTTCCAATCTCCGGTTCGCTCCCCGCTTTTTGAATAATGTGTTTCAGGGGAAGATCAAAGGTGCCGGCATCGAAGTAGGGCGGTTCCTGATCAATAGCACGGTAGGATTGGGCGGGTTCTTCGACCTCGCGAAACATGTCGACCTCGTCACACCGGATGAAGACATGGGACAGACGCTTGGATTCTATGGCGTCAAACCGGGCCCCTATCTCGTGTTGCCGCTGCTCCCGCCCTTCACCGTTCGGGATTTTGTCGGATATGTCGGTGACGTGTTTCTCAATCCGATCAATTGGCTGGTGGCGCCGATCATTGAGGTCAACAACGTGCCCTCCGTCATCTCTCACCCGAATCGGATGACGTCCAGCCTGATTCAGACGGGAAGTCGCGTGGGAGAGATCGTGAATGAACGGTCACGGAATCTCGAAAAGTACCAGGGAGTCGAAGAGGCGACGTTGGATCTCTATACCGCCGTGCGCAACGCCTATCTGCAGACGCGTGCCAAGGCGATTCGGGAATAGGAACAAAACCTGTCTGTTTGGTCTATTTGGTCTGTCTCGTCTATCTGGTGCGGGATGCTCAAAAAGGCCGTTCAGCAAGGCCGCAGCGAGTGAAGGGCCGAGGCGTACCCTCTGGGGTACGTTGAGGGTCTGAACGATGCGAGAACGCTGCTGGCGGCCTTTTTCAGCATCCTGCTATTGGATTACGCCCAGTTCCCGACCGACTGTGGCGAAGGCGGCGCTGGCTCGCACCAGCTGTTCGTGAGTGTGGGCTGCCGACATCTGTACACGAATCCGGGCCTGACCTTCCGGCACAACCGGATAACTGAACCCCACGACATAGATCCCTTCCGCTAAAAGCCGTTCTGCCATTTTGGTGGCGAGCGAGGCGTCACCCAACATGATCGGAATGATGGGATGCTCGCCGGGAATGAGCCGGAATCCGAGGGCGGTGAGTTGCGCGCGGAAGAAGGCCGCGTTCTCACGCAGCCGGACCCGTAACTGATCGCCTTGAGCCACGAGGACCACGGCCCGTCGAGCCGCCGCGGCGATGAGCGGGGGGAGAGAATTCGAAAACAGGTAGGGCCGCGACCGCTGCCGCAACAGCTCGACGATCTCCTTTCGTCCGGACGTAAACCCGCCTGTCGCGCCGCCCAATGTCTTTCCCAGCGTGCTGGTGACGATCTCGATCCGATCCGCGACGCCGAAATGGTCCGGCGTGCCGCGCCCGTTGCGTCCAAGCACACCGGTCGCGTGACTGTCGTCCACGATCACCGCTGCATCATACCGCTCCGCCAGCTCGACGATCCGATCCAGTCTCGCGAGATCGCCATCCATGGAGAAGACCCCGTCCGTCGCAATCAGGCGAAGGCGATAGGATGTCGCGTCGCGCAGTTTGGCTTCCAGGTCCGTCATATCGGAGTGCGCATAACGGAGCCTGGTGGCCTTGCAGAGCCGGATACCATCGATCAGGCTGGCGTGGTTCAAGGCGTCGCTGATGACGGCGTCTTGCTCGCCGAGGAGCACTTCAAAGAGTCCGCCGTTGGCGTCGAAGCAGGAGCTATAGAGAATCGTGTCCTCGGTGCCCAGGAAGGTGCTGATCGCCTGTTCGAGTTGTGGGTGGAGGTCCTGCGTGCCGCAGATGAACCGAACGGAGGCCATTCCGTAGCCATGCTCTTGCAGTCCGACTACGGCAGCCTGTCTGATGTCAGGGTGGTTGGCGAGCCCCAGATAGTTGTTGGCACAAAGATTGAGGACCTCACCTTGCGCCACGCGAATCTCGGCCCCCTGCGGACCGAGGATCTGTCGCTCAGATTTGTAGAGGCCTGCTGCGCGGATTTCAGCGAGTCGATCTGAAACAGTTTTTTTGAGTGAATGGTAGGCCATATTTTTCGTGAGGCGTGAAACGTAAGGCGTGAGAAGACGGCAAGAACGAAGCGCTAGTTTCCTATCACCTTACGCCTGACGCCTCACCCCTCACGGAATCAGCACCACCTTCCCGCACTGGCCGGAATTGATCAACTCGAACCCCTGCGCGAAGTCTTTCATGGGAAACGTATGGGTGATCACCGGCTTAATATTGAGTCCGGCCTGGAAGAGACTGGTCAAGCGATACCAGGTTTTGAAAAGCCGGCGGCCTGTAATGCCGTAGACGCGAATCCCTTTGAAAATAATGTCATTCGCGAGATCACACGTGATCGGGCCGGTTGGAATGCCGAAGAGTGTCACGCGTCCGCCGTTCTTCACGGCACGGAAGGCTTGCTGCAATGCCGCAGGGTTCCCCGACATTTCGAGCGAGGCGTCGACGCCTTCGCCCGCGGTAATCTCGTGAATGGCAGCGGCGATCTGGTCCGAGGTCTCGGCCTTGGCGTCGAGCAGGTAATCGACACCGATTTGTTTGGCCAGGTCGAGACGGTATGCACTGACATCCGTGGCGATGATCAGGGCGGCGCCGGCCGTTCGTGCGACGGCGGCCGCGAAGAGTCCGGTCGGACCACAGCCGGTGATCAAGACCGTCTGTCCCGTGAGGTCTTCAACTAAGGCAGCGTCGACGGCGTTGCCGAGCGGTTCTTGGATGCAGGCGAGTTCCAGTGGAATGGTGGGCGAGGTCTTCCAGAGCACAGTTTCAGGCAAGACGACGTACTCCGCGAACGACCCGTCGCGATCGACGCCGAGGATCCGGTAATTCTTGCACACATGGGCCTGTCCGGTGCGACATTGGAAACAGACCCCACAAGTCAAGTGTGATTCCGCAGCGACGTAGTCGCCCACCGTAACGAGTGTCACATCCGAGCCCACTTCCACGACCTCGCCGCACATTTCATGGCCAATGATGCGCGGCGGATGGATGCGGCTGTGCGCCCAGGGATCCCAATTGTAAATATGGGCATCCGTCCCGCAGAGAGAGGTGGCTGTGACGCGGACGATCGCATCGGTGCGGCCCGGTTTCGGATCCGGTCTGTCGGTAAAGGTCAATCCTGGTTGGGGCGATGTCTTGACGAGCGCACGCATGAGCCCATTGTATACCACGGGCTCGATTCAGAAAAACTATTTTGACATGCAAGCCTGGTCTGTCTGGTTTCTCTGGTTGATTTGGTTCATCTGGTGAGTTTCGTTCAAGCAAACAAGACAAACCAAACAGACCCCATGAACAAGACAGGCTGGCGGACGTATTCTGCATCCTGCTAGAGAAAAACGGGTTGCGCCAGGGTCTGCGAGATCGGTAGGATGCGACGTATGAAGGCACTACACCACCGAAGCCCGGCTCGCATGATTCATGATCACTTCTGCTGCCATCGCCCATCCCTGACTCAAGCGGGACGGGCGAGACTGATGGGAAAAGCGCGACTCGAAGTTCCCACCCCTCTTGCCCGTCCCGCCTTTCCCCCTCTTCGCGCATCGCTCGCGTGTCACCTGCCCCGCTCTTCTCGCAAGTCTCGCGCGAATAACGGGATATGCCTCACGAGGAACGCGCTTTTGGCGGGAATGTGTTGCGCGGTCCTCTTCTGTTCCGGTCTCATCGCACCAGCGTACTCCGCATCATCGCCACAGACAAATTCTTCGTCCGGCCTTACGAAGCGGTGGGCGCAGTTCGAGTTGAGCCAAGCGGAGTCGATGGGGGATCCACAAACCGGCAAGCCGGTTACGCTGACGATTTTCCTGGGAGGCGTGACAGTGGGTATGACTCCGGTGGTGGCGACCTGTGAATCGATTGAGTTTCAAACCCAAACGGTCACGCTTGAGCTCGATGCAGAGTCGATGGCGTTGAAGGGGACGGTGACGCTCGAGCCGATCCTGATGAGTCGGACCACCGTGCCACCTAGGGCGGCGCGAGTCCAAGTGACGTTTGCTCGATCCCGCCAGGACAAACTTGAACGGTTTATGCGGCGGGTCGTGTATGTGACCTTGGATCGTTCGGAGCCGGCCAATGAGAGTAGTGAATTATCGCCCGTTCGTTCCGAGGAATCGCCGAGTGAGGATGTCTTCTTGGATGAAGTGCAACCGGCCGTGGAGCCGGTCTCGACCGTCGCCTTAGCTGAGGAAGATCTGGTTCCGTTTGCCTCCCCAGAGGAGGGGCAGGCGTACTGGCAGCATGTGAGTCAACTCATCAGCCGGAGTTGGGCCAGCCTGGCTCGCGGAATCCGGCATGCGCCACGCAGCGAAACGGTGAAGGTCCTTTTCAAAATGTTTCCCAACGGCCGTGCCCAATTGATCGAGATTGAGAAAGGCTCTGGCACCCGCGAAATCGACGAGGCCGGAATCTATGCGGTGGTCAATGCCCAGCCGTTTCTGCCGTTCCCCAGCGAGTTGGGGGTGGACGCGGTGGACGTGCATGTCCGGATGCGAACCGGTAGTCGGGGACGGTCTCGCGAAGTGCAGTCGGTCGGGAGTCGGTTAACCAGCAAGCCTGATGGGTCGGGCCGTCCTTCGATGAAGTAGCTGGCTGCGGAAAACTATGTCGGCACACGAGACTGGCGGGACGAGCGTGACACGAGGGTTCGAGGTCCGAAGTTTTCAGAACTTCGAACCAGAAACGTTGAGCTGCTGATCGCGCCTTTCTCGCATGTCTCGCGTTTCACGCAGTATGGTCTGTGGCCGCTAACCCGGTAGGAGTCATTCATGCTGAAGAAGAGAGGGTGGAGTTGGTGCATGCTCTGGCTGCTCGGAGCGATGGTCTGGTTCCCGTTGGTGGTGCACGCAGAACCAGCCCGTTGGAACCTGGATCCTGAACATTCAACGATCGAGTTTCGTGTCACCCACATGGTCGTGTCGAAGACTACGGGGCGGTTCATGGACTATGTCGGGTTTATCGACATGGATGCCGAAGCCGGTACAGTGACGGCCATTGAGGCCACGATCAAGACCGGATCGGTGAACACGAATCATAGTAAACGGGACACCCACTTGCGGAATGCCGAGTTTTTCGACGTGGCGCAGTATCCGACGATGACCTTTACGATGAAGCGCTACAGGAACACCGCAGAGGGCTATACGGCAGTAGGAGACCTCACGCTGCGTGGGGTGACCAAGGAGGTTACCCTGTCGGGCCGCTTTAACGGGGCGACGAAGGATCCCTGGGGCAATACCAGAGCCGGCTTCAGCGCGGAGGGAAAACTCAATCGCAAAGATTTCGGTATGGTCTGGAATAAGACGTTGGATAGCGGCGGATTGATCGTCGGCGACGAGGTTCAGATCAGGCTTGATATTGAATGTATCAAGGCGAAATCCTAGCAGGATGCTGAAAAAGGCCGCCAGCAGGGGAGGGAGCGACCAGGTGCCCTTCTTGCTCGCAGAACGCGCACGATGAAACTGTGCTCGTTCGATGCGCGCAGTAAAGGGCAGCCTTGGTCACTCCCTTTAAGAGAGGTATAAGAAGTCAGAGGGTCCTCGTTGGACGCGCGCAGTGGGGAACTCATCCGAGCCATCCTGGAAGAATGTACAAGAGCAAACTTGGGAGAACCATCTTTGGTCACTCGAAGTGGCCTTGCCCGCGGAACGGCGCGTTTTGACGCCGGGGTCTGGTGGGTGAGAAGTCTGGCCTGTTTGAGCATCCTGCGTAGTTTTGGCCTGCTAGCGTGTTGTAGTTCATCGGCCCATCTTCCTGAGGGCGATCAATGATGCAGGCGATGGTCCTGGCGCGCACAGCGGACGTGGGAACCGCCCCGCTACAGCTTCGAGAGTGTCCAATACCAGAGCCAGGGCCTGGAGAGGTCTTGGTTCGCATTGCCGTCTGCGGGATCTGCCGGACGGATCTTCACGTCATCGAAGGCGAGTTGCCCAACCCTACACTTCCGCTCATCCCCGGCCATCAAGCCGTCGGGGTCGTGAGTCAGGTTGGCGCAGGTGTGAGTGAGCGGACGGTCGGTGAGCGAGTCGGCATCGCTTGGCTGCAGCACACATGCGGCCTCTGCGAATTTTGCGCGAGCGGGCGCGAGAACTTGTGCGAGCGCGCCAGGTTTACCGGCTATCAGGTCGATGGTGGATACGCAGAATATGCGCGCGTCCCGGCAGCATTTGCCTACCCGATTCCACCGGTCTTCAGTGATGAAGAAGCTGCCCCTCTCCTCTGCGCCGGGATCATCGGTTACCGGGCATTGCGCTTGAGTGGAATCCGTCCGGGCCAACGGCTCGGCCTCTATGGGTTTGGAGCGTCCGCTCACATTGTCATTCAGATTGCTCGTCATTGGGGTTGTCAGGTCTATGTCAGCTCGCTGAAACCAGAGCATCAACGTTTCGCACGTGAATTGGGCGCTACCTGGGTGGGGAGGGCGACCGACAGGCCGCCGGACAAGCTTCACGGCTCGATTATCTTTGCGCCGGCGGGAGAATTGGTCCCGCCGGCTTTGCGTTCATTGGAACGCGGCGGCACGCTCGCCCTCGCCGGTATTCACATGACGCCGATCCCCTCGCTCGACTACGATCGCGAGGTGTTTGGTGAGCGAGTCATTCGAAGCGTCACAGCCAATACGAGGCAGGATGGCCTCGATCTGCTGCGTGAGGCGGCTGCGATTCCGATCAAACCCCACACTCTGTCATTCCCTCTCGCCGATGCCAACCGTGCGCTGCAGGAATTGAAAGCCGGACGCTATTCAGGAGCCGGGGTTCTTGTCCTGCCGTAACCGATCGGAAGAAAATGAGCATGGGCCTATGGTAGGATTTTCTGCGATGCGTCAGATCTGTCTCGCCCTCTGCTGTGCTGGTGGCCTGCTGCTCGTCGGCCTGCCGGCCTGGGCGTTGGAATTTACGGCCGATCAGGTGACGAAGATCGATGGCAAGGAGCATAAAGCGAACGTCTATTACCGCGATATGATGTGGCGCATCGAGCACCATTCGATGGGGCCGGTCAACGTGAGCATCGTGCGCAAGGACAAGCAGGTTGTGTGGTTGCTGCTCTCGCGGATGAAACACTTTAAAACGATGCCCTATAGCCCGGAGCAGGATCTCAGGGTGAGTGAACAGCTGGACGGAGAAGTGTCGAGACAGGAGATCGGCACGGAGGTGCGCGAGGGACATCCGACGATCCTGTACGAAGTCACGACGAAGCAAGGGGAGCAGGTCGAAGTGTATTATCAGTGGGTTGCCACGGATATTCATTTCCCTATGAAGCTGGCGAGGAAAGACGGAAGTTGGATTGTAGAGTACCAGCATGTGAAGCTGCGATCGGTCTCGGACTATCTCTTCAACCTGCCGGTTAATTTTCAGCCGCTGGAAGATTTCGACAAACAAGAGATACCAGGGCGGACCGGACCGGGTATGTAACACAACAAGGAGGACGTGACGTGCGAGCTTTCGGAATCATCGCGGGCATTGTGATGACAGGGCTGATGGCAATGGGCGGAATGGTCTACGCATTGGACGTTGCCGACGTCGTCCGGGAATGGACCCCCGAAGGAAAGAAGATTGCCGTCGAGCGGGTGAAGTTGCCGGCTCACGACGAGATGGTCCTCATTCCGGGGGGCTCATTCATCATGGGAAGTGACAGGAAAGTAGACCGCAACGCCTATCCGGTGGAGTTCCCCCAGCGGAAGGTCTATCTGGACGCATACGAGATCGACAGGTTCGAAGTGACCGCCGTGCAATTTTTGAAGTTCATTCTCGCCAAGGATCTGCCGCCGCTGATCGACTGGCAGTATGACGGCGGCAACTTCCAGGAGACCATGATCAATCATCCTGTGATGCACGTGTCCTGGGCCGATGCCGCTGTCTACTGTACGTGGGCGGGCAAACGACTTCCGAGCGAAGCCGAGTGGGAGAAGGCGGCACGCGGGGAGGATGGGCGGATCTATCCCTGGGGAAATCAGCCGGCCGGTCTGTCGCGTGCGAATTTCGGTCGGACCGGTTTATCGGGTCCGGTGCGCGATCGTCCTGAGCGGTTGCTGCTTTATCCACCGATCATTTCCGTGGACAAATACGACAATGCCGTGAGTCCGTATGGCCTCTTTCAGATGTCCGGTAATGTGGCCGAGTGGGTGGCCGACTGGTATGACCCCAAGTACTACGCGACTGCGCCGGACAAGAATCCCAAGGGGCCGGAGAAGGGAACGCAGCGGAGCTTTCGCGGTGGCGGCTGGATCGATAGCACACCGAGCGTGCGGGTCGCTCAACGCAACGGGACTGATCCCAACACCAAGATGAACTGGATGGGGTTCCGGTGCGCGCGCGATGCCAAAGATGATGGGCAGGAGCCGGAGGCGAAGCCGATGCAGACGAGTTTTCGGTAACAATATCCGCAATAGAAAGAGGGTGGTCGACTACCGATGCTCAGTCCGAATGCAGCATCTTCTTCAGAGGGCCAAGGACCAACAGATCGAGCATAACAGGCGGTTGAAGTTTTCGGGACAAGCGCTGCATCGCATTCCGGTCGTTAAGGATTCAGCAGAGCAGCTGGCGAAGAGGGCTCGTGCGCGAGGGGAATGTACATCTCATCAAGAATATGCTGACCAGCCGGGGAGAGAGCAAAGCTGATGAAGGCCCTGGTGACAAACGTGGGCTCTTTGTGAGCCAGGAAGATGATCGGACGCTTCAGGGTGTATCGTCCGGACTGCACGGACGGTTTCCCCGGTTCGACTTCGTCGATCAGGAGGATACGCACGGGCACGCCGTAGCTCACCGCCTCCAGCGCCGCTTTCAACGACAGGTAGCCTATGGCATCAAGTCGCCCGGATACATGACTCAGGACCTGCTGGTCCGAACGGATGTGCTCCGCATCCTTGGACACTGCGCCGGCTATTCCGAGAGAGTGTTCGAGCCCAGCCGTGAGATTTTGATCGTCTGGGCGGAGCACCACTCGAACATTGCCCTTGGCCCGTTCGTTCAGCTCGGACCAGTCCAGTGTCCTGCCTGAGAACAGGGCGGCGACCTGTTGCCTCGTGACCTCCTTGATCGGATTGGAAAAATTAACGATCACGGCGAGTCCGTCCCAGGCAATCGTGGTCGCCGCGAGACCGGCTTCTTCCCGATCGGAGACGGCGAGATCGGCCTCGCCCGAAGTCACCATGTCTGCGAGGCGGAAGTTGTGGCCCCATTTGATGTCCACAGCTGTGCCGAGATGGGCTTTTTCAAAGGCCTGTGCTAACTGCTCTAACATCGGACGTTCCGGTCCTCGGCCAACCACGACCAGGTTTCCCCGCAGTTCTTCCGCCATGGCGGTCGCAGTCACGAGACCTACCGACAACAGAAACAGGCAGGTCCAACAGAGCTGCCGCATCGACCTTAGTCCTCCGACCGCGCGGACGACCTCGTCGAAGAGATGGCCCCCACGCATGTCAATCGCAACGGGCAACGAAGGGCGTACGTAATTCATCAACATCATCGTGCGTCACCTCCTTCCTGGTTCACCGCCTGCGTTGAGAGGGAATTGACGATATGAGAAGACCCGCGCGGCTTGAGCAAGTTCGTGATAGACGGTAAGAAAGAATTTCGCGAAGTTAACCCCTCATGGCCAGAATTTGTTATGAGTATTAGTTGTTCCGTCCGCCGTTTTTCCCACCGGTCAACAGCACCAGAATATCTCCGGCCTGTAGCCGCCCGGCCTGGTCCAACTCCAAGAGTGAGAACATGGCGGCGCTCCGGTAGAGACGGACCAAAACATCCGGCTTGAGATCCGCCGGAGTTTTTCCGATTTCATCAGCCCCGACCAGGCGTTCGACCAAGCCGACCTTCCCTCCTGCCGTGAGGAGGTCGTCGAGGTAATGCACCATATGCCCATGATCGACGGCCGCGGCCAAAATATAGCCCCCGAAGGTGGCGGGAGAGACGATGGCGTCGGCGCCGCCCTGCTTGAACAGCTTCACGTTCTCTTCTTCTTTGGCGCTCACGATGATGCGCAGGGTCGGGTTCAAATGCTTGGCGGTCAAGAGCATCAGCGCGCTTGAGTCATCGCGGCCTGCCGCAATGATCACGGCCTTCGCCTTTTCGATGATGGCATCGCGCAAGACGGATTCCTGTGTGGCATCGGCCTGAAACACCGCGACACCCAGGGTACTGGCCAATCGGACCCGCTCCTCTTGCTGGTCGATCACCACGATCTGGTCGGCCTTCACGCCCCGGGCCAGCAGTTCCTTTGTCGTCGACAGCCCGGTATGGCCGAAGCCGCACACGATGAGATGCCGGTTCAACCCTCCCTGGAGTTTCGCCATGAGGTACCCCTCCATATATTGTCGAAAAATAAGCTGGTACGCCGTACCCAGAAACAAAAACCAGATGCTGAACCGAATCGGCGTGACGACCAAGGCATCCAACAGCCTGGCGCGCGTCGACACGGGCACGATGTCTCCATAGCCCACCGTGGTCACCGTGATCATCGTGAAGTACACGACATCTGTAAAGGAGATCTCGCCGTCGAGCTGATCCCGCAGCCCGTCGCGGTCCCACCAGAGCAGGCCAAAGACCAGACAGAAGAGCAACGCGGCGATCCCCAGCCTCGTGGCCAGGATCAGGGCGGGGGGCCATGCATTCGGCGTGAGAATGACACGATGTCCATCCGCGCTTCTCCCGTTTCCCATGGTAGGCTGCATTCTAGCCATCCGACTCCGTTCAGGCTGGGCCCTAACGAGGCGATGTGCCCCGGTAAGGAGAATAGAACCCATGCACCGTCGATTCTCTATTCATTTGCCCCATAGGCTTCTCGCGCAGAGAAGTCCGACGCGTAGCTTCCGGCGCACCAAGCGTCCTGACCTCCGGCAACGATCAGGCGATCGGCGGTAGCGTGGCTCCGCTATCCCGATATCGGAGGTGGACTGTTCTCGCGGGAAAGGTGGAGCTCCTTTTCCAGTTCGCGAATCCGTTCTCCTTGCGATTCAACGGTGGACTGAAGGGATCGTAAAGTGTGACTCCGTTTCCATCGGCGGCCAAGGGAAGAGAGAAAGGTCAGCACAATACCCACCGCCACCGAGCCGAGAATGACCAGCACCAACGACGTCTGGTATTCCCACAAGAGCATCCGAACGGTCACCGAGTCTGTGTTCTGGAGCGCAAACGCCGCGGTCAGTAATGCCAAGACCAGCGCGAGAAAAAGGAGTCCCATCGCACACCTCCAACATATGAATATGCATTCGTAACGCAGCCACAGAAACCGTCCAGCGGCGAATCCTTCCCGAGGAGAGATCTCAACGGCGGGAACCAGACCATGAGGTCACTTTCTCTCATTCACGAACCAGCCCGGGGCGATGATCCCTGCGATGTCCGCCCTTCCAGGCTGCCGCTGCGGATATGAAGGTCTCGCTGGGGGTATGGAATCTCGATGCCCTGTTCTTTGAACGTCTTGCTGATCATGAAGTTGAGTTCACTCCGGAGCACACCGGGTGTGGTGGCGTACTGTTTGGTCCAGACACGGAGCACGAAATTGAGGGCGCTCTCGCCGAACTCCTGCAGCAGCGCGTCCGGTTTCGGGTCCTTCAACACACCAGAATGCTGATCGGCAACTTGAAGGAGAAGCCGGCGGACAAGCTCAGGATCCGATCGATACGATACCCCGACCGGAAAATTGAATCGCACGTTCCGGTCGGTGTAACTCCAATTGGTCACTATGGAGGAGACGAACTCGGAATTCGGAACGATGATGGCGATGTTGTCGTTGGTGACGACCGTAGTGGCCCGCAGTGCGATATTGACGACATCGCCGGTGACCGGGCCGACTTCGATGCGATCGCCGACTTTGATGGGGCGTTCGATGAGAAGGAGGAACCCGCTGACGAAATTATTGGTGATGTTTTGCAGGCCGAAGCCGACCCCGACACCGAGGGCTCCGGCCAGGATGGTTACGGTGCTCAAGTCGATGCCGGTGGTTTGGAGGATCACGACTAATCCGACGGCAATGATGATATAGCGGACGATCATGCCGATCGCCAGTCGGACTCCCAACTCCACGCTGCTCCTGGCGAGGAGTTTTGTGACGATCCAGATCTTCAGCCAGCGGGTGATGGAGAAGAGGAGAAGAATGAGAATGACGAGTACAACGAGCGTCCAAAGCGTGATGGAAGACTCGCCGGCAGAGAAGACGGGGATATCGAGAATGGATTTGATCCGAATGAATAGCTGTTGAAGACTCTCCATCTTTCAGTATCCGGTCACCAGGCAGGCACAGGACGAAGTGGTGGATCGAACAGCCCTCATCTCAATTCGGGACCCCCTCGTTCTCTCCCAAGACTTGCTTGCAGGGTTCGAAGGGTATTCAGGATTTTGGCCTCTCCCTTTCACGGGTTGGACTTAAATGCGACCCGGCCCCAGAGGGATTCCGCATACGCCTTAGTGTGCTGAGAATTGATCTGGATTCGTACGCCAACCACGCTCTCCGGTTCTTTCCCGTACAGTTGCTTGTAGTCTTCGAAGACATTTCTGGATTCGGAGATCCATGTGCCCATCTCTTTTCTCCCGGACCTCACGACAATGGCTTTCATGTCTATGAGTGGAAGGAGTGCCCCTGCCGCCGTATCGTCCATGGTGCCGATGGGGAAGGTATTCCCCCAGATATAGGACACAGACTTTCGCATCTCCCAGAAACTTTTCGAGAAGGCGAGGATGAGCTGTGCCGCCTGATCATCTTGCTCGGTTCGAGTGAAGTCGCCCTGCTCCGGCAAGGCGGTGACTTTCCACTGCCAGACGAGCCAAGGAGTAAGCTTGAGATCAACGTTGATTTCTTTTTGAATGGAAAATGATGATTCGTCTGCGTGGAGCTTAAGGGCTTGGCCGACCTCCTCACGGACCGTCACCAATCCAACAACGCCGTGATGCGTCGTCAGCTCCCAGCCGCGCGGGGTGGCCTGATCTGGTTGCTCCTCGACCTCCAGCACCGGGATCTCATCTGCAGCAGCAGGGAGACTCACGACATGGAGACATAGGCCTACCACGATCGCTCCAAAAAAGGAGCTGAGGCGGTGGGGTTTCTGCAAGGTTCTATCCACGAAGTCGATTGTACACGAATGTTTCCCCTTAAGCACCGGTGTATTGTGACCGAGAGCTATTGCGGTCCCCTGGTCTATAGACCTAGCGATACACATTCCATACATGTACGAGATGGGTCGAGCAGGGAGCGGGGAGCAACCTACGGTGAGACCTTGCGGCCCATTGTTGGTTCGGCAATCTTGACCGTGATCTCGGGAGTTTCAACAAGGTGGAAGGTAGCAGACGCCATCGCGACGCGGCCGTTTGTCTGATCCACTTCTTCCAGAATACGAGTGAACAGGCGATCCTTTGTGGTGCGGCGCTTCTTATAATCCACGATATAGCGCAACGTGAACTCCATCCAATTGTCGTTTGCCACCAGAAAGACGTGCGAGTCTATTTCCGCTTGGTCTACCCGGTAGACGTGAATCAGATCTGCCCAACTCGCCTTCGCCTCATTGGCGAAGGCACCGGTGATCTCCAGCAGAACCTTTTGAAAGATCTCCCTCGCCAAGCGTTGATCGCCGCCGTATTTGACCGGGACCTTCACCTCATCCCACAGGAAGGGAAAGTCGCCGGAGTAATTGAAGACCGGCTCCTTGAACACGAAGCTATTGGCGATTTTCACGATGCGCCCGTTGTAGAGATCGGCGTCCACCCACTGTCCGATCTCCATCATGGTCGTTCGCAACATGCCGATATCGATCACATCCCCTTTGATACCACCCAGTTGGACACGGTCCCCGGTCTTGTAAAAATTTCCAAAGGAGATGGCTACCCAGCCGGCCAGACTGGCGATGATTTCCTGCAGGGCAAACGCGATCCCTGCGCCTGCGACGCCGAAGGCCACGGCCATCTTACCGAGGCTGTCGCTGAAGATCATGGCAAGGGTGAGCAGCCCGATGAAATACCCGATAAAGCTCACCATCTTTCTTGCACGGTGCAGATTGCCTGGTTCGTCGACGTAGTGATTGAGGATTCCTCGGAAGGCCCGCACCAGCGCCACAATAATCAGGATGCCGATGGTGCCGGCCACGAACTTGCCGACCGTTGGATCGAATAGCCAGCCCTCGACGAATTGCTCCATGGAGGGGGTCATGGTCCGGGCTCTCCTTTGCCAGTTCCGGCATCCTTAGCGCCGCCGAAGAGGTTGCCCAGCGGCCCAATCCGAAACGCCGGGGCTTGGTAGTTCTTCGGCAGATACTGTTCTGGAATCGTGGTCTGGTTCCCGTCGCGAAACTGGCCATAATGCGGGGACATGATCTCGACCCCTGCTTCGTTGAACTTATCTTGGATGTTCTGATGGAGTTCGGCATAGATGGTGGCCATCTTATTAGCCTGATCTGTATAGGCGTTGATTTCGTAGGTGACGTAAAAATCGTCCAGGCTGGTTTGCAGCACGAACGGCTCCGGCGTCTTGAGAATGTGTGTAGTCATCTTCGCCGCCGCGATCAACAACTCATGGACCGTTTTCCAGGGCGCGTCGTAGCCGATCGTGACGCTGGTATGGAGGATCAGCCCTTCCTTTTGCGCACAGGAGCTAAAATTGATGAGATGGCTGCTGAGGACGATGGAGTTGGGAATCGAAATGTCGACATTCTTGATGGTCCGAATGCGTGTGACCAACAGGGTGCGCTCCATGATGTCGCCGGTGGTGTCGGCGATTTTGACCCGGTCACCTTCGCGAAAGGGATGCATATAGGTCAGGACCACTCCGGCAATGATGTTGCTGATGGCTCCGGCAGACCCGAAGGAGAGGAGCACTCCCAGAAACACGGAAACTCCGCGAAATGCGTCCGACTGGGAACCTGGAATATAAGGGAAAATGGCGATCGCAGCGAAGACGATCACGAGAAAACGCACGATCTTGAACGTCGGCCTCGTCCATTCACGACGGAATTCTTTAAAGGAAATCGCGCCCCGCTCCATCCCGGTGAACACCAGCGCGATCAGCTTGATGATGTAGCGGGTTACAAAGATGATGATGACAATGGATATAACATTCGGCACAAAGGTGACAAAGGCCAGGCCGATCGCATTGAGTGTCTTCAGCACGACTCCGAGCAGTTGGGCGGAAATGCCCCTGGTCCAGTGGAAGACTCCCAAGACGGCCGTCACCCACACATAGCCAAGGGCCAGGGTCGCGACGAAACGAAGGCCCCTGGCCAAAGCGGTGATCCCTAAGGCGATCTGGTTGGCGGACAGCAGTTCGACCCGTTGAATCTTGATCGGCGGAATGTAGGTTCCCCGCAAGGCGAGGATTTTCTCGTAGAGTCTGGGAAAGAGTTTGAGAAAGGCGATTAAGAACGCGATGTAGATGACGGTGATCAGGAGAGCGTAGGCCCCATCGATCAGGATCGATCGTACGGTGGTCTGTTCTAACGAGGTGGTCAAGGCGTGACGGATTGTGCGCGCATACGCTTGCGCCACCTCCTGCCTGGATCGTCCAATCGGACTCGCATCCTCATCGGTCACGCTTATGATGACGAGGTCCCCGGATACGATATCGCTTGTCCGCTCTCCCTCCTGAACGGCAATCGTGTCCGGCCTGAACAGAGGGTTCTCCGCTAAGAGTGCCAGACGCTCGTTAATGGCCGTGGCGCGTTCTTGCGGGCTGCTAAATGAGTCGATCTTGTTATAGACCGTGAACAGGGTTTCACCGGAGAAGACCACGGAAGCGCCTGCCGGTGTTTCCGGGGGCGCTGGACTGATCGCTGGAGTTTGGACTTGCGCGACGGCCAAAGAGGCCGTCAGCATGAACATCCACAGCGCCTGAACGAGGATCGCTTTCTTCATTCGTGTCATGCCAATTCTTCCAGTTACGTCTCACCTAGCGGGGATCACATGCTTCCCGGCCTGTTGCCTCGGCAATCAGCCCCTGAGGATTTTACAGTAATTGTGATATGTTAGCGACGGAAAAATATGCGATGTTGATGCACGGGCCGAGGCTGCTGAGATTGGATGAATGAAATAGAGCGGAACAATCGTGGTCCAGTTAGACTATTGCCGTGGATCAGATCAATCAACTCGGTCGCACTGTGCCCCTCGGCACAGCAATTCCCTGAATCGTATCCAGCTTCAGGCTGGTACGATCGATTGTTCTCTTCGGCTTCATTCTGGCGTTGGTCGGGCCGCGCTTTTCCTGTCGTAAGCTGAGAGCGAGGGTCGAGGTGCACTTGGAGAGGGTGGCTGGCACTGGCTCGCAAGGCGGTCATGATCTTTTCTGTGCCCGCGCATTCTCTTGATCCACTCGCGCGGCTCAGAACAATCGGGAGCCTACTTTCCTTCCGAATCATCTTGGGGACGTGATCATCGGTGTGCGAAGGAGTTTTATGGGGCAACTCAGCGTTGAAACCGTTCTCGGATTGATCGGGCTGGTGATCCTTGTCGGATTAGCCGGCGAATTGTTTTTCAAGAGAACGGGGGTTCCCAGCGTGCTGTTTCTGATGGGGTTCGGCGTGCTCCTGGGCCCTGTCCTTCATGTGGCGGAGGCTTCAAACGTCACCGTGATGGCTCCGTACTTCGGCACATTGGCGTTGCTCATCATTCTTTTTGACGGGGGACTCAATCTTCAATTCATGAAGGTGCTCAAGGAGGCCCCGCTGGCCGTGCTGTTTTCGTTGACGGTCTTTACGTGCACCGTGGGCGGGATCGCCGCACTTTATGTGTGGGGGCTGGAGGGCCAATGGCTGCACGGTCTCCTTTTAGGGGCGATTCTGGGCGGGACTGCCGCAGCCATCGTCATTCCCGTCGCAGGGAAACTGACCTCACTCCGTGAGCCGGCCAAAGTGTTGTTGAGCCTCGATTCCGCCTTTTCCGAAGTGTTCGTGGTGGTGATCGCTCTGGCGATTATGACCACAATGACTGGGTCGATCGGAGCAGGCCATGTGGTGAGCGGTCTGTTTCACGCCTTTGTGGACGCGCTCTTGCTGGCGACGATTGCGGGAGCGCTCTGGGCAAGGCTCTTGGCGTGGATGCAAGGCCAGACCCTGTCTTATATGCTGACCCTCGCTGCGATTCTGGTTCTGTACTATGTTGCAGAGCTCCTCGGTGGGAACGGTGCCATCACGATTCTGCTTTTCGGCCTCGTGCTGTCGAACATGCAATTTTTGGTCGGTCGCATGGCCAAGCCGATTCGTGCGTGGATCGGCTATGAGCTCGACCATGCGCAGTTTGAGCTTGACGAGTTCTTGAAACGCATCAATGAAGAACTCTCGTTTTTAGTGCGGACATTTTTCTATGTGTTGCTGGGATTGATTTTCGATCTATCTGCGATGACAGGGATAGTCGCAGCGGCTGGACTGGGGTTGTTTGCCGTCACGCTTATTGTCCGCTGGACCGCAACGGAACTCATCGGTCGGATCACCGGAGCATGGTCAGGACCTGAACGCCGGATCGTGGCCTCCATGTTGCCGCGTGGGGTGGCTACGGCGGTCATGGCGTTTGTTCCCATCACGACTGGAATTCCCGACACCGAACTGTTCCCGGTCTACGCGTTGACGGTGATCGCCCTCGGCGTGATCTATATGACTGTGGCAATAACTATTGAGGGTCGTCTGTCGCCCAACGTGGCCGGGCAGGCTTCCGATTCCATCAAGAATTGAGTCATCGAACATGAGTTGATCCGACACCGTAGGTCGTCTCACTCCGCCAACGAAGACTCAGAACCAGACTGGCAGGAGTCAACGAGGACTGTGATTGTATGACGCCGGAGCGGGCCTGCTCGCACGCACAATTCAAAGAGTTCCCGGGAGAATGTGATCACTGCAGCATTCGCGAATTGGCATTCCTGTGGAAAGTGGAATAGCCTGTGCGGGGTTCGATGAAAGCATTACACATCGAGAGGCCGTTTCAGAGCAACCATGTGTTGGGGCTGCGTCAGGTCACTATCTCTTTATTGAACGCCGTCAGAGCGACACCTAATAGCCCATGAGTCTCATTCATACGATCACCATCTTGGTGTGCCTGTCCGCCGGCTTCAGTTACCTCAATCACCGGTTCATCAAGTTGCCGATTACGATCGGGCTTATGGCCATTGCCTTGACGATGTCGCTGGTCTTGGTCGCGCTGGGCGAGCTCGGGTTCGGCATCAAAGATGAGGCCAGACGGTTCATCGGAGGCATCGACTTCAATGAAGCCTTGATGCATGGGATGCTCAGTTGCCTGCTGTTTGCCGGGGCGTTGCACGTCAATCTCAAAGAACTGCTCGACCTCAAGTGGGTTGTCGGGACGTTGGCCTCCGTCGGCGTCGTATTGTCGACGCTGATCACCGGAGGTCTCGGGTATTATCTCTTCGACCTCTTCGGCCTCCATCTGCCGTTCATCTATTGCTTGCTGTTTGGCGCGCTCATAGCGCCGACCGATCCCATTGCAGTAATGGGCATTCTCAAAACCGCACGACTTCCGAAGCCGTTGGAGATCAAGATTGTCGGAGAGTCCCTCTTTAACGACGGAGTGGGCGTGGTGATCTTCATCGTGTTGTTGAGTCTCGTGCCGTCAACGCCGTTCGTTCTGACGGACATTGTTGAGCTGTTCCTCAGGGAAGCCATCGGAGGGGCGCTGCTTGGCTGGTCGCTGGGGTATGTCGCCTACCAGATGTTGAAATCCGTGAATAATTATCAGGTCGAGATTCTGATCACACTCGCGCTGGTATTAGGTGGCTTTGCACTCGCCGATGCGTTCCATACCTCCGGTCCGATCGCGATCGTGATCGCGGGGCTGTTCATTGGGAACCACGGTCGCAAATTGGCGATGTCCGAGAAGACCCGTGAGCATTTGGATAGTTTTTGGGAACTGGTCGATGAACTGTTGAACGCCGTGCTCTTTGTGTTGATCGGCCTGGAGGTCCTCATGATCAGCTTCCAGAACCGGTATGTGGTGGCCGGGTTGGTCGCGATTCCGCTGGTGCTCCTGGCCCGATTCGTCAGCGTCGGTGTGCAGATCAAGCTCTTCGGCCTCGTGAGGGACTTCAATGACAAGACCATTGCGATTCTTACCTGGGGCGGGCTCCGAGGCGGGATCTCCGTGGCTCTCGCTCTCTCGCTTCCTCTGGGAGAGGCCCGCGACGCCATTATTACGATCACCTATGCGGTGGTGGTCTTTTCAATTCTTGTGCAAGGTCTCACGCTCGGACGGCTGCTACGCGGCTCGTCCCCCTCGGCCTCGTCATCATGATCCTGGTTCACCGACCTATGAGTGTCACAGGTACAACGGGCAGCCAGCCCGCTGGTTCAGTATCCGCTTTTTGAAAGAAGTTGGTTGCTGGGAGGGGGACTGACTTCGTCCGGCTTCTCCCGCACATCATCTTTTCCCCGCGAGTAGCGCCTGAGTCTGCTCACTGGTTTCTTTGACCAGGATGCCCATTTTGGAGTGGGCAGGTTCGAAGTCGATGGGGAGATCGTAATGGCGGAGGCGTTCGCTCGCGGTGGGGCCGATGGATGAGACGACCATCTTTCTGCAGGCCTCTTTGAACTGCGCGGTGGTGCCTTCCTGTTCGAGTAACTGCATGACATGATCGATCTGCGCGGCGTTGGTGACTAGCATGACCTGCACGTTCCCGGCGATGATCTCGCCAAGCACCTGCTTCAACGGGCCTGTGTCTTCCGGGAGTGCCCAACGGTAAATGGGCACGGGAAAGACCTCGGCGCCACGTTGTTTCAGGGCCTCCAAGAGGTCCGGATTGGACGTGCCATATTCTTGCACGGCGACGCGGAGACCCCTAACGGGACGGTACTCGTCGAGCGTGGAGACGACCTCGACCCATGTATTCGGTTCCGGCACGGTGATGTTCGGTGTCAGGCCGAGTGCCTTCTTGAGGGCCGCGAAGGATTTCGGCCCTCGCGAAACGATAAAGGTTTTCTTGAGTGCCTCGGCCAGGTCGGTTCTGGGGTAGCGAGTCTGGAGTAGGTCCAGGAGGGCTGTGGTGCCGGTGCCGGTCAGCAGAATCACAATGTCGATCTGTTCGAGGATGAGCTTGACGCCCAGGCGGAAGACGGGCCCATTCTCTTGAAGGGGAAGCGGGAGTTCCCGCAAGGCCGGGACCACAACCGGCGTCCCTCCGTATCGTTCGATCAGGCGCGTCATTTCCGGCGCCATGCGACTTTCGAACGCCGCCACGGTCAGACCATTGAAGCCCACGGTAGCCATTATGGCTTCGAAGGAAAAGGTAAAAAGGCAAAAGGATAAAGTGTCATCGGACTTGTTTGGATCGTGACACGATGGATCCAAGAATTCTGGAGAGTTGGATGGCTTCTTTCAAGAGTGGCCCTACAGTTCGTGAGTTGATTATTTGGGATTCAGCCATGAGTCTGAGCCAATATCTTGTTTCGCGACTTTCCTTCAAAGCGACGGAGTATTTACTGATGAAATCAGCCCGACTTTGGCCGGCCTGTGCCTCTTCAACATTGGCCCCGACAGAAGTTACCGACCTTAAGAGTTGCAGGGTAAGAATTCGAGCGGTTCCCGCTTTCTTTTCCACTGTTTGGCAGAGTCGAACGATGTCGAGTGCAAATTGAAAGGTACGCTCTTCTATATCTCGAACTTTCCCCGTTCGCTCTTTCTCGGAGCTCACCTTTTTCCTTTTGACTTTTTACTTCATGACATCCATCGCGCAGCGGAAACCGGTTGATTCGTTCCGAATCGTCGGATCACTGTCCACACGGGTAAAGATGCGAACCGTGGGGGTCTCGTTCTGCCATCCGGCACCCCGAATGACTTTCTTGACACCCCTGTCAGGGCCTGTGGGATTCTTCGCCGGGCTCTTTTCATAGTATCGGGCGTCGTACCAGTCGTTGACCCATTCCCATACGTTGCCGGCCATGTCGTAGGCGCCGAACGGGCTCTTGCCTGCTTCATAGCTTCCGACGGGCATGAGAGTCTTCTCGCCGATCCATCGTTGATTGAAGTTGAGATGTTTGACCGTGGGCTCGACGTTTCCCCAGGGGAATCGTCGATCGGCCGTTCCCTTTGCCGCCTTTTCCCATTCGGCTTCGGTCGGGAGGCGCTTCCCCGCCCACTGGCAGTAAGCCTCGGCGTCAAACCAATCCACATTGATCACGGGTCGCTCGGTCAGTGATTCAGCAATGGTGTCTCCTTGCCAGAGGTTTCGCGTCGGGTTCTTGGAGTTCTGTGGGACACGATGGCCTGTGGTTTTGACGAATTCCAGATAGCGACCGTTCGTTACCTCGAATTTGTCGATAAAGAAGGTGTCCACAAACACGTCATGGCGCGGGTACTCATCGCGTCCACCATCCCGGTCTCCGTGCGGGACCCCCATCGGAAACGAACTGGCCGTGACCTCGACCATCGGCGCACCGTCTTTGCCCAGCGGTGGCGTGAGCAGGGCCTGAGGCAGTTGGTCGGCTGCGAAGAGCGGGGACATGTTGCACAGGACCCAGAGCACAGTCGAAAGCAGCAATGGTCGGACAGACATCGGGGTGGACTCCTTCTGCAAGATCGTAAACGTGCATATCGTATCATAGCCGGGTGGGGAGGCGCAGCCGTCTGGTCTCCCCCGGCTGATCTGATTCTGTTCCTTGGATTTTCAATTGACGGAGACGAGGTGGCTCCCTACTATACGGACACGAGTGAGGAAGGCTATGAGTGCTCCGCTCCATCGAGGGTTACGCCATGTAGCGCTGCGCGTTACGAATCTCGCACGTTCTCGCACGTTCTACGAACAGTTGTTGGGGATGAAGGTGACGTGGGAACCCGACCCAGATAATGTGTATTTCAGCTCCGGAACGGATAATTTTGCGTTACACCAGATTCCGCCGTCCGAACTCGCCGCGTATCAGCCCTTGAAGGGGCAATTGTTGGATCACGTCGGCGTCATCCTTGAGAGCCCTGAGGTGGTCGACCGGATGTATCGGGAGGTCGAGCCGCGTTTACAGCAGCTGGGCGGGCAGGTCGTGAACCCGCCGAAACAGCATCGCGACGGCAGCTATTCCTTTTACTTTTCCGATCCCGACGGGAATGTCATTCAAGCGTTGTACGAGCCCACCGTCAGTAAGCTGGAATTTACACGTAAGGGGTAAGGCGTGAGGGGTGAGACGATGGTTCAGAATAACGAGGTCGAAGACGGAGAGGCGATCCCCCGACGCCTTACGCCTCAGGCCTAACGCCTATGGACATCTGGAACAGCTTGCCTCAGTGCCAATATCTCAGCCTTGCTCCCTGGGTCTGGGTTCAGTTGGAGAGCGCGGACCCTCCCGGTCCCTTTCCATTTGTTGCAGGGGTGGCCCCCGAAGTGGTCGCGAGTCTCCATGAAGCCCATGGCCTCCTCTCCAGCGCGATCGATACGGCCATCAGCGATGTCTTTTCCAAGCGGGCCCCGCTCGACGATCCCGATCGTCAGCGGCGATTGGAGGATGCTTATGCGGAGGTGATCAGCGCCCGCCCCTATCTGCAGCAGCACATTCATTGTGGGCGGAAACCGGATGGTACGTTTCAATGGGAGTTTCCGACCGATCCCACGAAATCCTCCACGGTTACCAACGGTGGGGTCCGGATCTTCCATTCGGTGAAGCGGCAGGCGATTCCGATCGGGTTCGACCAGCGACAGTTGGGGCCGTTGGTGGGAAAGGTCTTGGGGTTCTTGGACGGCACGCATCAAACCGACGAAATTAAAACGGTGGTGGTGACCTCAGGGCGCGATGGAGAACGCATGCTCACGCGATTGATCGAATCCCTCCACCAGCACGAGTGCTTGGTCAGCTCAAGCACCTCCTCCGTCAGGTCCCGCTGGTACGAGACCGTACAAGATAGAGACACGGTCCATCTCGGCCATGCCGCGCTGTTGTATCGGCAACGGGACCAGGCGCTGTTGTTCGATCCCTGGCTGCTTCCCTGGTTTGCGGAGTCCTCCGTCCCGTCGCTGTGGGGATCACTGCTGCCTAAACCGGCTGCCGTATTTTTAACCCATGATCACGACGATCATGTGGATTCTCGCACACTCTTGCACCTGCCCAAAGACACGCCGATCATCGTACCGAGCCGAAGGAATAGGCGCACGCTGTCCTACGATTATCTGTCGCTCTTGCGAGAACTGGGATTTGACCGCGTGATCGAATTGGCGCATGGGGAAAGTTGGGCCTTCGAAGGAGGGGCCGTGTACTCTGTGCCGTTTTACGGCGAAGATCCCTGCGATCTGGAGATGCCGCGCAACTGCTATCTTATCGCCGATCGTGGCTATAACGTGCTCGTGCATGCGGACAGCGGGCCAACGAACAGCGGTAAGTCCGCGCTCAAGGATGGAGTGATCCAGTCACTCGTGCAGAAGCATGGGCCGATCCCGCTGGTGTTCGCCTCACAACAACAACTGCTCGAAGTCCGTGGCCATGCGGCCCACGCGCCCTTGTCTCACCCTGGGAAATGGCTCGATGTGGGAGAAAACGGCTATCTCACGAATGCGTATCTTGCCGATGTGTGTGCGGCGGCGCAGGCCAAGCTGTTCGTGTCGTATGCCACCGGCGGTGCAGAATGGTATCCGGACCACCTCTCCTTCATGTTCAGCCGACGGAATCCCGCCCGCACAGCGCTGCTGACGGCTCACTGGGAACGGCCGGAAACCCTCAAAGAACTTCTCGCCATGAATGGATGCGGGTATCATTACGGCCATGCGTTGGATCTGTTTCGTCGCACGACCGACGGGCTGGTGGAACCGGTGGCGACCGGGGAGGCCCTGACGCCCCTGTCGCTCTACCGAGTTGACCACGGCGATCCTCCGTTTATGAAAGCCAGTAGCCGCACCACACCATCTCGATATATCGACAAGGACTGACTATGACCACGCGTAACAGGCAACAAGCCCCGATCCTCGTCACCGGTGTCGCCGGATTCATCGGCTTTCATACCGCGACCAGGTTGCTGGAGCGAGGCGAGCGGGTGATTGGACTCGATAACGTCAACGACTACTACGATGTGCGACTGAAGAAGGTGCGGCTGGCAAAGCTGAAACCCTTCAAGCAGTTTACCTTCACGAAGACCGATCTGGCCGACCGGGTGAAAATGCGCCGGCTCTTTGCCAAGGAACCGATCGCGAAGGTAGTCCATCTGGCAGCGCAAGCGGGTGTGCGCTATTCGTTGGTGAACCCGCATGCCTATACGGACAGTAACATCGAAGGGTTTCTGAACATTCTGGAAGGGTGCCGGCACGCGAAGGTCGGGCACCTCGTCTATGCCTCGTCGAGTTCCGTCTACGGCGGTAATACCCAGATGCCGTTTTCGATTCATGACAACGTCGATCATCCGGTCTCTCTCTATGCGGCCAGCAAAAAGGCGAATGAACTCATGGCCCATTGCTATGCGCATCTCTACAGGATTCCCTGCACGGGTCTGCGGTTTTTTACGGTCTATGGGCCCTGGGGGAGGCCCGATATGGCCCTCTTCATTTTCACGAAGGCGATTCTGGAAGGAAAACCGATTGAGGTCTACAACCACGGAAAGATGCGCCGCGACTTTACCTATGTCGATGACATCGTCGAAGGAGTGATCCGGACTCTCGATCATCCGGCCACGCCGAACCAAGCCTGGTCCGGCGACAAGCCCGATCCCGGAACCAGCTCAGCGCCGGCTCGGATCTACAATATCGGTAATCATCAGCCAGTCGAGCTGCTGCGCTTTATTGAGGTGTTGGAGAACGCGTTAGGTAAGAAAGCGGTGAAGAAGCTGCTGCCGATTCAGCCAGGGGACGTTCCTGCCACCTATGCCGACATCGAGGACCTGTCACGGGATATCGGGTTCAAGCCGATGACCTCCATAGAAACGGGGATTCCCCGGTTTGTGCAGTGGTATCGGGAGTTCTACAAAAAATAAAAGGTGCCAAGCCTTTCAGTGAGCCTGGCACCCCTGGTCTCTCGTCTCAGACGGATTCGTTAGAGACAGCCGATCGGCACAAATCCCTGCCCAAACATTTTCGAGAGTGTCACGAAATGCGCGTTGTCGTAGAATGAATAGCTCGCACCCTGCTGATTTCTTCCGGAAAGATCTCCGCCATACGAGGGATCTGATCCGTAAAAGAACCCGCCACGTGTTTTCTGAGTGAGGTGGAGCCACTCTCCATACATGGAGCAGACTTCAGCTTGAACGGACCCGGACGAGGCGATGCTGGCGTGCCAATCCTTGGCCCAATCGGGGACGGCCTGTCCTCCGCCGGTCATACCGGTCTGATTGCGGTCAGCATACGGAGGAATATCGTAGTGAGGAGCCGTGGCCATGGTGGGGCGATAGGTTGGCATGTCGTCCAGCGAGGGCACGATCGACAGTTCTTTCAGCGTCATCAGTTTGCAGCCAGGCAAATCTTTGTTGGTGTACAGGGCGCTCCCATCGGCCTGGGGGCATTCCCGCATCAGTAACGGATCGAAGGCGATCGTCGTATCGGAGAATGCCGACGTTGAGGACAGGGTGAAGATCGTTGCGGCAATCACGAGCACATGGGCCGGTTGCATAGAGCGCTTTCCTTGAGACGGTGGAACAGACAAGGTTTGCATCATCATTCACTCCTTTTCATATACACACCAATAATGCTGACAAACTATTCCACCAGAGATAAAGCCGTCTATTCATCTTTCGAGGGGGGTCCTGCTACTGACGGGGGGCGTGGCAAGATGGCTCAGCTGGCTGATTCGCCGAGACCAATGCGCAATCGATTCGGGCAGCACGTCTTCCAATTCGGCAGGACGAAATCGGCTTCGGTCAGTTGTTCGGGAGATCGCTGGTGCCCCGCGGCTCAAGCGCATGACGGGGAGGTCTCGCGCGACAGGCGTGATGTGCTAGCCCTTCTTCCGAGTGTCTCGTCTTTCCCGCCCGCCCCGTCTGTCTCGTGCAGCTACTGTAGTGACCTGGTCTTTGTTGAGCTGCAGCTTTGCCTTGTTCCTGTCTCGTTGCTGGGGTATTCTCCGCCCTCAACCAGTGCAACGTGAAGCGGCAGACATCTGAGGATCTGTTGATCTGATGATTGGTCGGACATTCAACTGATCGTCAGGTCAAATCCGGAATTCATTCACGAGAGACGAACGACGAGATACGAATCTTTATGACCGACTACGGCGTGCTTGCAAATCTGCTCGTGATTTTCACGGCGTCGATCGCCGTCGTCTTTGTATTCCACCAGTTCCGGCTTCCCTCGATTGCGGGATTCTTGGTCGCCGGCGCGATCATCGGACCCTATGGGTTGAACCTCATCTCGGACATCGGCACGGTCCAAGTGTTGGCGGAGATCGGGATCGTTCTGCTCCTCTTCACCATCGGCATCGAATTCTCGTTGGTGCATTTGGCCTCCATGCGCCGCCTCATGTTTCTGGCCGCGCCGATCCAGGTCGGCGGCGTGCTGTTGATCGCGTGGCTCGGGGCGATGCTCGTCGGACTGTCCTGGCAGCAGGGGCTGTTCTGGGGATTCCTCTTCTCCCTGAGCAGCACGGCGATCGTGTTGAAGACCTTGGCCGAACGGGGGGATAGCGACTCGATCCATGGTCGCGCCACGATCGGAATTCTCATTTTTCAGGATTTGGCCGTCGTACCCATGATGTTGTTGACGCCGATTCTTGGCGGCCAATCAGATGGAGGCGGGCTGGAGATTCTGCTCACCTTGGGGAAGTCGGTTCTTGTCGTCGTGCTCGTCATTGCAGCCGCCTGGTATCTGGTCCCCAAGGTGTTGGGACATATTGTCCGCAGCCGGAGCCGCGAGCTGTTCTTGCTGACGATCATCGTTTCCTGTCTCGGCATCGCCTGGCTCACCTCGCTCGGCGGTCTCTCGTTGGCGTTGGGCGCGTTCATCGCCGGGTTGGTCATTTCCGAATCGGAGTACAGCCATCAGGCCATGGCCGAAGTGTTGCCGTTCCGCGACAGTTTCAACAGTCTCTTCTTCGTGTCGATCGGTATCCTCATGGACTGGCGGGTGTTATTGGCGCATCCGCTGCCGGTGGTCGGTCTACTAGTGACGATTCTGTTGGTGAAGTTTGTCGCCGGGGCCGGAGCGGTCTTGTTGGCGGAGGTTCCCCCACGTTCGGCGATTATGGTGGGCATCGCCCTGGCCCAGGTTGGAGAATTTAGTTTCTTGCTGGCGCAGCAGGGGCAGGAGACCGGTTTCTTGCGGGGTGATCCGTATCAGGTCTTTCTCGCGGTTTCGGTGCTCTCCATGATCGTGACGCCCTTTCTCATGCAGTGGTCGCCGCATCTGGCCCGCCGCGTGGAGGCGTGGCAACGGCTTCGTCACTGGTTGCCTAGTCGCACCACCGCCCATGTCCTGCAGGTCGAAGGGAAACAGATTCGGATGAAGGACCACGTCATTATTGCAGGGTATGGGTTGAATGGGAGGAATCTCGCCCGCGTCCTCAGCGACACGGAGATCCCGTATCTCGCCTTGGATCTCGACGGGGATACCGTCAGCCGCGAAGCGAACCACGGGGTGCCCGTCTACTACGGCGATGCCACGAATCCGAATGTGTTGCGGCACATGAGAATCGAGGACGCGAAGGTGTTGGTGGTCGCCATTTCGGATCCGTTTATCACCCGGCGGGCAGTGCAGATCGCCAAGGGACTCAACTCCAAACTCCATGTCGTCGTGCGGACTCGCTTTCTGCGCGAATTTGAGGAGCTGCACCAGCTCGGCGCGGATGATGTGGTGCCGGAGGAATTCGAAACCTCCATCGCGATCTTTGCCTTGGTGCTGCGCACCTACAACATGCCGCCGGACTTTGTGAGGCAAAAGGCTGAACAAGTTCGCCGTGAAGGGTATGCTTTGCTTCGTCGCAGCGAATTGCCGGAATTCGAACATCATTTTCGTGGCGGGACCTCGACCGATGCAGAAGTCGAAACCTGCCGCATCGATGACGATTCCCCTGCGCAGGGGAAAACGTTGACAGAGATTGCTCTTCGCCCACGCACGGGCGCTGTGGTGATTGCCTGGACTCGTGCCGGGGTGACGCAAGCGAATCCACCGGAGAAGACGCGGTTGATGGCGGGCGATATCGTGGTGTTGCTCGGTTCGCGTGCCCAGATTCGGCAGGCGATGGAGCTGTTAGTGCAGATGGGTGCGAAGGAAACTCCTAACGTGCGGCCGTCGTCATGAGCTGATAGGCCTCCTCCAGTGTTGACACTTCAATGACGTTGATGTTCCATCGGGTTGCCAGCTGGGAGAGATCCCAGTCAGCCGTGTCTCGTTGCCCGCGAGGCACCAGAATGGTTTTAAACTGTGCGCGGGCCGCCGCTTCGACTTTGATGAGAAGTGCACCCACCTGCTCGATCTGACCGTCCGGCATGATTTTTCCGGTCAGGGCGACGCTTGACTTGATGACGTCGCCTCGCCAGGCTGCCATGATGCCGACCGCGACGGCGCTGCTGGCGCTCGTTCCCTCGGTCAATGCATTGTATGACCGGTTCTTGATCGTGATCACCCACTCTCGTCCGTCCTCTCCCACCGATTTCGCGGCAGCAGCGACGGCTTGCTTGACGCCTTCTTTCCAATCCTCGCTGACGATTGAACCGCCGCCCAGGTTCATCTCATTGAATTGGACTATCGGTCCCTCTTGTCGTGGGTCCGTGTCGATTTGAAGCACGATGTAGTGGATGATTCCGGTCTGTCCTCCGGCGAGTACGCCCAGCGCCGGAACCGTTGCGAGGCGATGGCTGTCGGCCGACCAGAGGGGGAAGGCCTGCGTGCAAAGAATGATCGTCGAGAGGAGGAGAACAAGGAGAGGTATTTTCCGAGTCGCACCGTTGTTGTCCACCATGGTCCTAGCCCACATGATTCTGACGATTCGTCGCGACACCGCCCGAAAGCGCGTTCCTCGTGAAGCGTCCCTCGACAGGCTCTGGACGCCCTGAGCCTGTCGAAGGGCGTATCTCGTTATTCGCGCGAGACTCGCGAGACTTGTGAGAAAAACGGGACGGGTCGGAAGTTTCATCTTCGCGAGTCGCGCCTGTCGCGCTCGTCTTGCCAGTCTCGCCGTTAACTCTTCCAGCGAAGCGTGACTCGTTCTTTGAGCGGATGGTCGAGAGGCTGGCCAGTTTGCACCGAGGCGAGGTGCGCAGCTTTCAATTTGTAGTACCACTTGGCCGGCGTATCGGCATCGTCGATGAGCATCAACGCCGGTTTGTAGCGCAATCCCACCGCCTGGCGCTCCATCGCCTCTCGATCCTGCGTCATGAAAATGTTGGCGAAATAGCGAAAGACGGCTTTGGAAAAAGGAACCCAGCTGAGGCAGTTCCACGCTGCCGCAAAGTCGATGCGGCATTGCTGTTCACTGATCGGCGTGACCGTGGCGCGGCTAGACACGAAGAGCGATCCGCACTGGACGAATTCGAAGCGCTGGTTGGGCAGCACAAAGTCGATGGTCGTCGTCAGCGGCCCGCCGTAAAACAGGTTCAGGAGCTTATACGGTCCGCTGTTTGTTGAGGGAACGTGCGGCACCATACGGAAGCCGTTGGGAATGGGTTCAAAGGTTTTGGCCTTTTCGTGCATGCTCGCCCGGGTGCGCCACCAGGAGCTTTGATGCACAAAGGGTCCGTGAGCCGGGTCCATCAAGCCGACGATGCCGTCGTCGATGGTACAATCCAACAGCGTCGAGATGTGAATCATTCGATAGGGAGACGAGGGGAGCGGCAGCGGTGGCACGTCCGGGATGGTCTGGTTCGGTTGTTGAGGGTCGGGAACAAACACCCACACGTAGCCGTCTCGTTCGCGGCAGGCATAGGTGGTGATGCCAATTTTGTCGACTTGAATAGGGGAGCTTTCGACCAGCGCAGGAATCCCCTGGCAACGGCCTGCCTGATCGAACTGCCAACCATGGTAGGCACATTCGATACAGTCGCCGTGCATTTTGCCGAAGGACAGCGGCATCCCGCGATGGGGGCAAATATCGCGCATGGCCGCGACCGAACCCTGTGCTGTCTTGCAGACGAGGACCGGGAGACCCAACAGGATCGTCCCCTTCAGGCTACCGGGAGCGAGTTCACTGCTGAGGCAAGCGGGGTACCAAAAGCCGAACAGTGGTGCGTTCTTGGAGGGCTTGATCTCGGTAATAAGGTCGCTGTTCATTGACAGAGGAAGGAGGTACGTGAGAGGACCAGCCTGGACTGCAGCAGCTTGATCGTGAATATAGCGAGTGGGTCATGGAACGTCAAGCCAGCCGCCACCAATTGCCGATCGTTCCATCATCCTTGAGGCACCTATGCCGGTCCAACTGGGATCGTCGAGCTAGGACTTTCCAATTCCCTATACCCCTTTAAAAGGAGTGGCCGAGGCTGCCCTTTACTGCGCGCATCGAGCGAGCACGTTTTTATTGCGCGCTCTGCGAGCAAGAAGGGCACCTGGCCGCTCCTTCCCTCTTCCTTGACAAGAAAAAGAAGCGGAGACTATAGTCAAAATCCCGTTGAATTCAGGAAATTCATGTGAACCAGACAGGAAAGAGAGTGCCATGACAATCGCGCAGATGGATCCAGCGGTCGCGTTGGCCGACTTGCAGGCCACCAAGCCTGACAAGGTGACGATTGTACTGCTGAGCGGCGACATGGACCGGGCGATGGCGGCGTTCATCATCGCCACCGGGGCAGCCGCTATGGGGATGCAGGTGACCGTCTTCTTCACCTTCTGGGGTCTCAATGCCATTCGCCGGCAAGGCGCGGCCAGTTCTGCCAAGGACTGGCTGCGTCGGATGTTCGGTCTGATGAATAAAGGGGGCGCAGACAGCCTTCCACTCTCGCGGTTCCATTTCTGGGGGTTGGGCACGAAGATGATGCAAAAGGTCATGAAGCAGAACCGGATGCCGGGTGTGCCGGAACTCATGGAGACGGCGCTGGACCTCGGTGTTCACTTTATTGCCTGTACGACGACCATGGGGCTGATGGGGATCACGAAAGATACGCTCATTGAGGGCATCGATCAGTTCGCGGGGGTGACCACCTATCTCGCGGAAGCCAAACAGGGCAGTGTGAACTTGTTCATTTAGTTCATCTGGTTTATCTGGTGCATGGGTTCACAACCAGAGCAGCTAAGCAAACCGTACAAACAAAACAAACAGGACGCTATGTTGCAATCCGATGTGAAGCTCGACACGCTTGGGTACTTCTGTCCAATGCCGATTATCATGACCTTGAAGAAGATCAAGGAGCTGACGCTGGGCCAGGTTCTTGAAGTTGTCTCAGACGACGAAGGCATCAAGAAGGACATGCCGGCCTGGTGCGACACGACCGGCCATCAGATGGTCGGGCTTGAAGAAGAACAGACGAAGTCGGGAACTATCTATAAAGCGTTTGTGAAAAAGACGAAGTAACCGCACAGATACGGACTCAGTGGAGAGAGAGGAGCCGGAGGGATGATGATCAGACCTCCGGCTTCGTTGTTTTGATTCTTGGTGGGGCAGGACGTGGATCGAATCGTCGAATGTGTGCCGAACTTCAGTGAGGGACGAAATCAGACGACGGTGCGTGCGCTGGTGAATGCCGTGGAGTCCGTGCCAGGGGTCTGGCTGTTGGACCACACGATGGATCGGGATCACCATCGCTCTGTCTTGAGTTTTGCCGGCGAACCGGATGCCGTCGCTGAAGCGGCCTTTCGCGCCATTCGCGTGGCGACCGATCTCATCGATCTTCGGAAGCACAAGGGTGTCCATCCGAGGGTGGGGGCAACGGATGTCGTGCCCTTCGTGCCGGTACAGGGTGCGACGATGCAGGATTGTATTCATCTGGCGAAGCGATTGGGGCAACGGGTGGGGACAGAGCTGGAGATTCCTGTATTCCTCTATGAACAAGCGGCCATGCACTGCGATCATGCCCCGCTCGAATCGGTTCGTCGAGGAGGACTTCAAGGTCTCGCCTTCCGCATGGCCTCCGATCCGGACTGGACACCTGATTTTGGTCCCTCCCGTCTCCATAAGACGGCCGGTGCCATGGTGATCGGCGCGCGACCTTCCTTGATCGCCTTTAATGTGAATCTCCGCTCAACAGATCTGGCGCTGGCTCGCTCCATCGCAAAGGACATTCGCCAATCGAACGGCGGGTTGCCCCATCTCAAAGCAATCGGGGTGGAGCTGGCCAGTCGTCAGCTGGTTCAGGTCGCCATGAACCTGACTGATTACGTCATCACCCCTATCCATGTCGCGTTTGAAGCGGTCCGAACCCGCGCAGCCAAGCAAGGCGTGGCGGTAGCGGGAAGCGAAGTGGTCGGGCTGGTGCCCCAGGCGGCGCTGGTTCAGGCCGTCGCGCATAGCCTGGCGCTGGAACAGTTCAATGCAACGCAGGTGTTGGAGACGAGACTGGAGACTCGGCTGTTCGGTGAGCTGGCACGCCATACCCCGTCTCGCGAACAGGAGCCGGTTGATCTGCAAGCGCAATCGCTCGCGGATTTTTTGGACGCTGTGGCCGCGGCGACCCCGATTCCGGCTGGCGGTACGGTCGCGGCCTTGGTGGGCGCTCTCGCAGCCTCGCTGGGGATTATGGGGGCGCGCCTCAGCCGGCAACGAGGCGTAGAACATCGGCTGAGTGAGATTGGTCGGCGGCTTCGCGAGCTGATGCAAGCAGATGGCGAAGCCTATCGGCAATTTCTCCGAGCCACGAGGCTCGCGAAGACAGACCGGACTCGTCCCGCCGTCTTGTCGTCCGCGCTCCATCTGGCGACGGAGATTCCGCTTGAAATCGCCGAACAGGCGGCGGAGGCAGGAACCCTTCTTCATGCCTGCTCGGCAGAGGTAAAGCCACGGGTTCGGTCTGATATCACCGTTGGACTGGTGCTGGCGATTGCCGCGGCCGATGCAGGCCGTCATACAGTCGCTGAAAACATAAATATTCAACGTAATCAACGCCTTAAGTCCTCTCTTCTCGATCGGATTCAGCAAATGACAAACCGTCTTGAGGAACTCAGGAGGCTATGTTACACTGCCCCCCCTGGTCAGGCTGGCACGAGAAAAAAACCTCTACAGGCATCGCCTGGGAAAGTACATAGACGGGAAGAATGGAAATTAAAGTCTTCAATAATAACGTCGAGAAAGCCCTCAAAGTTGCCAAGAAAAAGCTCGCGGGGGAAGGGCTCTTCCGCGAACTGAAGCGTCGGCGGTTTTACGAGAAGCCGAGTGTCAGGAAGAAAGCCAAGGAACGCGAGGCGCAGCGGCGGCGTCAAAAGTGGTTGTCGAAGCGTAAGCCAGAGTAAGCGTCCTTCCACGGGCTCCCCGGTTCGGTTGATCGCATCCCTCTCAAGGTCTTCATATTCCATTCTCGTCCATGCGCCAGGATCAGCTCACTGCTGCGCTTCGAATTGTGAAGCGCGAGATTCGGCAATGGGAGGAACCGGTCCTCGGCGTGGTGGCACGCGAATCGAACCGAGACCCCTTCCGCATCCTCATGTCGTGCCTCCTCAGCCTCCGGACCAAAGACAAGACGACCCGTGAGGCCAGTGCCAGGTTGTTTGCACTGGCGCATCAGCCTGTCACGATGCTGACCCTCCCGCTCCAGAAGATCGAACGAGCCATCTATCCCGTCGGGTTCTACCGGACAAAAGCTAAATCCATCCATGCCATTTGCCGTCGCCTACTGGACGTCTATGGAGGAACGGTTCCCGACTCCATCGAGGAGCTGGTCACTCTGTCAGGGGTCGGCCGGAAAACGGCGAATTTGGTGGTGACGGTCGGCTATGGCAAGCCCGGCATTTGCGTGGATATCCACGTGCATCGGATCAGCAATCGCTGGGGCTACGTCAACACGAAGACGCCTGAGAAAACAGAAGAAGCGCTACGCCGGAAGCTTCCCAAGCAGCATTGGATGACCTTCAATGATTTGCTTGTCCCTTACGGGCAGAATCTCTGCCAACCAGTCTCGCCCTTCTGCAGCACGTGCAAACTCATTGAATGCTGCGATCGGGTCGGGGTAACGCGCTCGCGCTGAGCGCAAGCGAGACGTACGGGACGGGCGAGAAAAGTGAGAGGCAAGTCGTGCCTGTCATGCTTTTCACGCGAGTCTCGCGCTAGCATCCCACTATATGAACAGCTTCGTTTCCGCGTCAGAGGTGAGCGCGATAATGGCCGGTAGTCCCATGACTTCGTCAACGTTCTTTTCAACGACGGCACTGTCCACGCCCATGTATTCCAGGCCGGCACTGCAGGCGATCAGGCGAAACTTCCCGACGTGTTTTGCGTCCTGAAACATTTCCGAAATCTTCGGGACTTTCTTCTCTTTCAAGAGCCGCGCCACCTCGTCCGCCGATGAGGCATATTCCGGAGGAAAGTCGATCACATCGATCTTTCCCTCGGCCAGTTTCTTGATCGTCCAGAACAAGAGGATCACGATCACGTCCTTCCCCATCGCCGCGGCTGTGAGGCCCAGGGTTGCAACCTGGTGCAGCGTATCGTAGGTGGCGTGATGAGCGAAGATGACGAATTTTGGTTGGGGTGGCATGGGCAGTGGCTATTTCTTCGCGGCGCGCGCTTTGACGCTGTTCACATAATCGGTAATGGCCGCGTCGACTTCGCCCGTGGTCATGGGACGGTCATGCGTTTCACTTTCGTCCACGAGATACGTATCGTGCTCTTTTTCCTGCCGCAGGACCACAGAATTCTCCGGTGTCACCTCGACCAGTAAGAACCACTCGCGTGCCCCCTGCGTGATGACGACCTCCTTGCCCAGGCCTTTCTTCGTAATCTCGACATGAAAATCATCGGCTGCACAGGTGGAGGAAGGTATCGTAAGAAGTTCTATGCCCAGGACCGCAATCCCTAGCAAGGTGCTGATCCGAAGTGTGCGGGGCTTACGACGCGACATAGCCGAGAGAGTATAGCTGGTTGAGAAACGTGCCGTAAACCCTCGATGCCGCTTGGTCATTGGCTTGAGTGCCCTCATGCCGCATGTTAGGATGTCGCTCCCCATGGATGGATTACTCGCAACAGTCCAGCAATGGATTCCTGTCGATGTGCTCATCGGGCTCACCGTGGTCTCGGTCATCGGCTTTCTCGGTTCCCTGATTGCCATCCCGCTGATCCTGGTCCGCTTGCCGGCCGACTATTTTGACACGCGTACGCCCCGCTATTGGATGAAAGACCATCATCCTGTGCTGCGCCTGTTGGGGTTAATCGTCAAGAACGTCGTCGGCATCGTGCTCCTCTTGGCCGGCTTCGCCATGCTCTTTTTGCCTGGGCAGGGCCTGCTGACTATGCTGATTGGGGTTTCGCTCATGGATTTCCCAAGAAAGCGCGAACTGGAGGCCAAAATGGTAGGCCAGCCGACCTTGATGGGCGTCATTAATTCTATGCGACGCAAGTTTGGTAAACCACCCTTGACCCTGGCCCCCGGCCCCTAGCAGGATGCTGAAAAAGTCCGCCAGCGGCGTTCTCGCGTCGCTCAGAGGCTCCACGTACCGAAGCGTACGCCTCGCCTCTTCGCTCGCTGCGGCCTTGCTGGACAGCCTTTTTGAGCATCCTGCGGCTATTTTGAAATCAGAGCTATATGGAAGATTCCAGTGGTGGTTTATGAATAATCCGAGTTTTTCCGCAGCCTGCTAGCCCGCATCATGTCGAGCACTGAGTCCAGCCGTAAGACGCTCTACCTGATCGATGGGAGCGCCTATATCTATCGTGCGTTCTTTGCCCTGCCGGCCCTGAATAATTCTAAAGGGCTCCAGACCAACGCCATCCTCGGTTTTACGACGACATTGTTGAAGATTCTTCGTGAGAAGAAGCCGGATGGTCTCGTCGTGGCGTTTGACGAAAAGGGTCCGACGTTGCGCCACGCGGAGTTCAAGGCATATAAGGCGCAGCGGCCACCGATGCCGGAAGGCATGAGCGCCCAGATTCCCTATATCCATCGCGTCGTGGAGGCTCTCAACATTCCCGCTGTCCGGCAGGCGGGATACGAGGCGGACGATTTGATCGGCACCCTCGCGCAGCAGGCCGAACAGTCCGGGTTCGACGTCGTCATCGTCACAGGCGATAAGGACATGTTTCAGCTCCTGACACCCCATGTGCGCATCTACGATCCGGTGAAAGACAAGTGGCTGGGCGAAACGGAATGCCGTGAACGGTTCGGCGTGGAGCCAGCGCGTGTCGTGGAGATCATGGGGCTTATGGGCGATGCGGCGGACAATATTCCCGGCGTGAAGGGCATCGGTGAGAAGACGGCGATGAAGCTGATTTCCCAGTTCGGCACGATTGAAGAACTCTTACGTCGTGCTGAAGAGGTGACGCCGCCTCGGATCAAAGGCCTGTTGATCGACCAGGCCGAGAACGCCCGTCTCAGCCGACGGCTGGCGACCATCCAGCTGGATAGCCCTGTCACATTTGACCCCTCGACCTATCACATTCAGCCGCCCCATCAGGACCAGCTCACCGATTTGCTGCGTGAGCTGGAGTTCACCACGCTCCTCAAGTCCTTTCATCCTGCGCCTAAACCGGCCCAGCCGAACGCGGTTAGGATGGAGCTCATTCAGGATGAACCGTCTGCGCAGCGATTTGTAGAGGGGTTACAGAAGGGCGGCGTCCTCGGCCTGCAGTGCCTGCTCTCTCCCGGGCCCGATGTGCAAGCGGATGTGGAGGGGATCGCCCTGTCTATAGGAGATAAGACCGCGTTCATTCCGCTCGACGTCCGAACCTATATGAGGCCTATCACGGCGTTGCTGAATGATTCCACGAGAACCAAGGTGGTCCACGATCTAAAATCGACTCTGCTGTCCTTTCACCGCATCGGAGTGACCCTCGCGGGTCCCTACTTGGATGTCATGGTGGCAGACTATCTGCTCAATCCCAACCGCCGCGATCACCAACTTGAGACCATCGCGCTGGAAGCGCTGAACCATCGACTTGGGACCGGCCAAAAAGAAAGCGCCGCACCGCAATCCCTGTTCGACGAGGAGAGCGGATCACGCGAGGAGGCAACAGAGGCTGCATCGGTGCTGGCCAGGCTCGCCCCGGTCATGACGGAACGATTATCGGAGCAGGGCAGCCTCAGACTCTTCAACGATGTTGAAATGCCGCTGGTGCCGGTGTTGGCCGAGATCGAGCGGAACGGATTCTTATTGGATGTCGAGGGCCTGCGCGCGCTCGGCAAAGAATTGGAACGGGAACTCGACCAGATGATCAAGAGGATCGAAGGATTGGCCGGCGGCGAGTTCAACATCAATTCGCCGAAGCAACTCGCCACGGTGCTCTTCGAGAAGTTGGGACTCAAACCGATCAGGAAAACCAAGACCGGGTACTCGACCGACGAGGACACACTGACGCAACTCGCCACCCAGCACGAATTGCCCGCGCAGATTGTCAACTATCGGAGCCTCAGTAAGCTCAAGTCCACCTATGTGGACGCGCTGCCGGAGATGGTGAATCCGGAGACCAAGCGGCTGCATACCTCGTTGAATCAAACCGTCGCTGCGACCGGCCGGCTCTCCTCCACCGAGCCCAATCTACAAAACATTCCGGTGAAGGGCGATTATGGTTTGCGCATTCGCGAAGCCTTCATTGCGCCTGCAGGCCACACACTCCTCTGCGCTGACTATAGCCAGATCGAGCCGCGTATCCTTGCGCACCTGTCGCAGGACTCGCGTTTGCTTGCCGTGTTCGCCAAAGGCGAAGACATTCACATGGCCACGGCTATGGAGATTTTCGCTCTGCCCTCCAGTCAGATCACCAGAGATATGCGACGCGTGGCCAAGACGGTCGTATTCGGAATTGTGTATGGGATCAGTCCGTTCGGTCTGGCCTCGAATATTGGCGTGTCACAGGCGGAGGCCAAGAAGTACATCGAGACGTTCTTTGAGAAGTTCGCCGCAGTGCGCGCGTTGATGGACCGGAATATTGAAGAAGGAAAAACGAAAGGTTACACGACGACGATCCTCGGCCGGCGGCGTCCGATACCAGAGTTGCAGAGCGGCGATCCGGTGCAGCGCGGATTCGGCGAGCGTATGGCGGTGAACAGTCCAATCCAGGGCTCAGCCGCGGACCTTATCAAAGTGGCAATGATCGATGTAAACCAGCGGCTGCAACAGGAGCTGCCGCATACCAAGATGATTCTCCAGGTCCACGATGAATTGATCTTTGAGGTGCCGGAGAAGGAATTGGACGAGGCGAAGCATCTCGTAAAGACGGAGATGGAAGCGACGGGGAAGAAGCTGGGATTGTCGGTGCCCTTAAAAGTCGATCTAGGGACAGGCCACAACTGGCGAGTGGCGCATCCATAGCAGAGGATAGGAAGGGCAGCCTGGTCGTCCTCCTGTTCGCGGAACGCGCACGATAGGAATGTGCTCGTTCGACGCGCGCAATCGAGGATCGATCAGGCCACCCTTAAAGTGAAATGAGGAATTAGGAAGACGCGCGCAGTTGGGATCATCCCAGCCACTCCAAGTGAAGCAAGCGAGATAGAGGTGCATCCGCAACACAGAACAACGCGAGGTGAGATATGCAGAACGTTCGTTTCTCGTCGGCGTGGGTGATCGCGGGCGTCAGTCTTTGTTCGTTGGGATTCCTGCTTCTCATGGGGCAGCCGTTTGCAGCGAAGGCTCAAGAGCCGAAACGGTTTCAGTACAAAATCATCGAGGTGCTTCCGGACACCCAGAATATGCAAACGAAGCTGAACGAGTTTGGCGCGAGTGGGTGGGAGTTGGTAGCGGTCTCGATGGGGGATATGACGGAGCCGAGGTTGATCTTTAAGAAGTGAGAGAAGGAGCTGGAATGACACCCACATTGGTCCTGTGCTCCCGGAACGCGCGCCCTGAGAAGGGCCTCGTTCGACGGCCGCACTTTGACCAACATGGGTGCCATTCCAAAAGAGAAAAATAAGCAAGCTTGGAAGAATAAATTAGATGGCTGGTGCTCGTTCGATGCGCGCAGTAAAGGGCAGCCTCGGCCACTCCTTTAACGAGGGGTACGGAGGATTGGAAGGCCCTCGCCTGGGCTAATGGCACGTCTCGGCGTGCCAGTGGGTGGGCGGGTGAGAAAGTTGCGCGCAGTGGAAGATCAATCAGCCCCCATCCCTGAAGAGATAGCGAGCGAGCTTGGAAGGATCATTCGTATTGATAAAAGCGTTGAGCGCTCGATGCGCGTAGTAAAGGACAGTCTGGCTGCTCCCGATTTGCGGTGAGGTAGTGGGTAGGAGTAGTGGGAAGAGTTTCGGCCCACGGCCGCATCGGAATCACCTCGCTGACCCGTACGAACTGGGAGAGGCGGAGGAGAAGTGGAGCGAGCACTCGATTTGTGTGGTGTAATCATCTCAACCACCCGAAGTGAAAAGGAGTCAGAGTTCAGCGCCGCGACGGACGTCGTCAAGGCCGTACTCACTGAGCCCCTGAAGTTCGAGATAGACCGATACACCCCGTCCACCGGAAATTTCGGAAAGGAGAAACGCATGTCGACCATTGAGAAGTCTATTGAAGTCAACGTGCCTGAATATACGGCCTACGCTCAATGGACGAAATTTGCGGAATTTCCTCAGTTCATGGAAGGTGTGAAAGAAGTCACGCAGCTGGATGGTAAGCGGTTTCATTGGAAAGCTGTGATCACGGGCCAGGAGAAAGAGTGGGACTCGGAGATTACGGAGCTGGTGGCGGATCAGCGCCTTGCGTGGACGAGTCGAGGCAGCGTCATCAAGGGATGGGTCGTGACATTTCACCGACTTTCGGATGCCAGGACAAAGGTTATGCTGCAATTAGAGTATGACTCTCAGGGTGTTGCCGAACATGGGGGTGAGGCCCTGGACGTAGTGTCTCAGCGCGTCCAGGGCGATCTGGAACGATTTAAAGCGCTCATCGAAAAGCGTTGGCGCCCGGCTGGCCGCGAGACAATCTTCGATATAGCTGTCGGCAAGACATACTGATTTTGATAGGGCCTGGAGGGGCTTTGGCATCGTGCGGTCTTGGTTCCGTTTTCCTCCGACGGTACCCGGCCTGTCTCGGTCTCTTGGGCAATCATTAGGTTTTCCGAGACCGGGGAATTTCACACCTTGTTGAGGCAAGCCCATCTGCGCCAGGAACCTAGTGCGTTCCGTTCGTGCTCACCTTCGCTCGCCATCTTCTTCAATGACTCGCCGGCAGAAGCACAATGCAGTTGGGGTTGAATCCCTGATTCTTCAGCGTGTCTACACTGGCGACGGCCTCACCCTTTGTCACGTCGATCACCGTGATCGAGCCGTCACTGATTCCCGGAAGATTCAAGAGACTGTTCTGAACAAACAGGTACTGCTCATCGGGAGAGAGAACTAAGTGGTGAGCACCGGGAGCTGCGAGGATCGCCTTGAGAAACTTCGGGTGCTGGGGGTCGGCGTTGTCGTAGATGTGCACATGGCCTGGCTTGGCTGTGGAGACAAACAACCGGTCCCCTTTTCGGTTATACAGCATCTCTAACGGCATCCCGTGACCTCGTGCGCTGTAGTCATCAACCTGCAGAAAGCTAAACTCCTTGGAGTTGGGATTCCAGACGGCAGTCCACAGCGTGCCCTCGAACATCGTTGTGATGTGTGCCACGGGGGGTTCTGCTCCATGGGAGAACATGACTTCAACCGGCGCCGCTTTCGAAGGGGAGAGCTTCAAGGAGACCTTATGGGTGGACAGCACCTTCCCACTGCTGGCTTCGAGTACCGTTATCGTCTCCCCGGCGTCCCCTAGATCCGATGGCTTCACCGTGCTGGTGATGAGGAGGCGATCGATACCACTATGGACGGCGATCCCATGGGGGTAACTGATGAACGGAGGTCCAGGTGTTGGTGCGCTTACGGTTTTGAGCGGCGTATCAGTCGTCGCATCCCCGATGACAACCGTACTTGACCCCATACAGGTGAGATACCAGGTACGGTTGTCTTGAGAGAAGACCATGTCCTCCTGCACCTGGCAGCTTGGAGTCTCCACGGCTTTCATGCGGTAGGGAAACCGTGTCATATCCAGAACGTGCAGAATACTCTTTCCGAGCGCGGTCACGTAGGCCTTGCTCTGATCGCGATTATAAAAGATGTGATGTGCCACGAGATCGGACGGCAACGGGATATCCATCAGCATCTTTCCAAACGTTGGGGACTTCGGGTCTACGTCGAGAATGGCCAGCCCTTCTTTCCGGGTCATCTGTTCCGGCTTGGACTCATAATTGAGCATGGCGAGAAGTTCAGCCTGAGCGAGAGAGGCAAAAAGGACGAAGCAACACGCAGCGACCAATCCAGAGCAGCATGACCGTTTCATGGAAGTCTCCTTATGAGCTAGCAGAGATCAAGGAATCTACGCTTCTTTAAATGCTAAATCCACACGGCATTCTCTTGGTTTCTCTTCTCGTCATTGATTGGAGGCTGAGGGGGCGGTGTTCAAACCTGTGCCTCTAGTCAGTATTGGCCTTCAGCTCGACTTCACCCAGAGCCTGTTTGCGCGGAGTTAGGAAGGGCATTTATCTTGCTGACTTCTTTTCGTCTTCTATCTTAGTTATGGGAAACTTTATATGAAAAAGGGGGGGGTCCGATGGCGCCAGTATTGGAACTCGATCGGCAGACAGCCTCATTTGTGCGGCAACTTGAAGAACAACGGAAACTTGAAAAGACCCTTCTGGTCGAACGGGTTCGCGGAACGAAAGAAGGGCTGGAGTCGGTCTTCAGCGACATCAAGAGCCGTGTGGCGGTGCTGGAGAAGCTGAACGGGTCGGCGCGTACCAGCTGCATTGCGCCGATTGGCTGGAGCAAGCTGATTGTTACCGGAGCAGATAGTGTCTCGGCGCCGAATACCATCGGATTCGGCGATCGGGATGAAACGCTGTGCAAGCTCGATCAGATCAAATACCTTGAAGATACGCACTATCTTCGCCTTGCTGCCAATCCTCACTACGTGGAGCATGTGCTGCCGAATAAATCTGCCCAGGCGCGCGTCGGGGCGAATCCATCGCTCTGGGATACGTTCGGATATGTCCACGCTGGCTACACGACCCTGCTGCAGATTCCCGTCTTGTCGGAACCGGCGACGGTGTCGATCATGTCGCGGGTGAACACCCTGTTTAATTGGGTGGAAGCGAATGCGGTCGGAGACGAGTGGTACGCCCATGTGTCGGCCGTGGCGCGACTATGGGTGACCTATGATGGCGAGTTTCGTCAGGCGCCGCCCGCGCGGTTCGTGAATCTTCTCGCCTCGCCGACACAATTGCGGACGCATCAGGACATTGCGTCACCCGCGCCGAGCGCGGCCCTCACGATGCAAGTCTCCGCCTCAGCCGGCAGCGGCACGACGATCAGTGTATACGAATCCATCGAACTCGTTGCCACTACGCCGAACGGTCATGCCTACCTTGACGGCATATTTTCATGGGAACCGTTGGCGGTGCAGCTGCGCGAAGGGTAGCGGATGTTGAAAAGGGCCTTCAGCTTCGTTCTCGCATCGCTCAAACCCTCAACGTACCGAAGCGTACGCCTCGGGCTCTCGCTCGCTGCGGCCTTGCTGAGAGGCCCTTTTGAACATCCTTGGGAATTGGTGGTCGAGGATGGTCCTCTATGAATAGAGAGCTCTCACGATTTCCGTGGTGTTGAACAGCATCGCATTCAGACGGGTGTAGGCTGCGTGGCCGTAGTAGTGGTCGCGGACATTCGTTGACCCGGTGGAATCTTTGTAGTCAGCGAGAATCCCCAGCCCCTCGCTCGGGATACGGACGGCACGGCGGGCACATTCGAGCCATCGTTCGAATCCATCAAACGGCTCCACGAGTTCCCACAGAGCTTTATTGGCTGTCTTGGCCGCCTCGGTCGTCGGCACGGCATCGCTGCCGGCCACGGCCAATTCTTGGATGTAATCTCCGCCCCACGCGATCGGCATTTCTATCGTGATCTGGGGCAACTCCATCTTTGAAAGCCAGGTCTTGCCGTCGGTCCGAAGATTTCGATGGTTGACGATGTGCAGCAGTGTGCCCAATCCAGATGGATCCCACCCATAGCGTACCGGCATGCCAAACGTGACGACGTCCAGCGTCGCTCCATTGAGGAGGGTATCATTTGACAACAACGGAGCGACACGTTGAATCGTCGAGGTGATGCCTGGTCGATTGATCTGCGAGGCAAAATCCAATAAGAGGTCGAGTAGCCGCGTCCGGCTGCTGGTTGAGGCTGCACATAAGAGGTTCGAGACAAGGGCGAGGACTAATCCGGCCTGCCCGTGAGCCTGCACGAGAATTCGATCTCCCTGGCCCAGCTTGTGGGTCTCGCACCAGTCGCGAAGACGTCCGAGCAGCGAGACAGCCGCTATGGCACGGCCCAGGTGATGGTGTTCACAGGACCAGAGTTCGCGGACGCAATGGATCGGACGATTCAGGTCTCGGTTGAGCGACTGTCTCATCCGTTCCACATAGGCATTGGTGTAATTACCTGCATCCCCGATCTGCTCATCGAGTAGCTTCTTAGTGGCGTCATCATTTACCAGCGGTGGCTTCAGCCCTCCGGGCAGCGGTGCAATGCCATTGCTGCTTTCGCGCATTAAGGCCAATAAGGCATCGAGCCCCGCCACGCCACGCGAGTAGCCCCGTTTGAGCCCGCCCAGTTCATCCAATCGTTGTACCCCAAAGACGTCGGTCCCCATGATGGAGCCGTGGAGGAAGACGATCACGCGGACACCCACATACGAGAAACGTGTGCCGAGCGCAGCCATCGCATCCTGTCCGGAAGGGGATTCTAGCAGGGCAGTCGGGGAGACCTCACGAACGGTGATCCGTTCGCCAGGATTCTTTCGTGACATCTCGTCGTGGTGAAAACTGTTTTCGATCGGCATGGGGAAGTTACATACACGATGTTGTTTTTATGATAATAAGTCTTATTTTACTGGTAATTTATGATATTATTTCATTGCACACTTATGACACACTATCAAGTAGTTATGTTTTTTTGTCACACATTTCTTGACACACTCACAAAATGAAAACAAAACAGCATATCGTCACCAAAATACCAATTCTTGGTGGTAAATGTCACATCTATCGGAATGTTCGTAGCGGGAAAGTTTGGCAATATCAACAGTGGGTCAAGGATGAAAAGAAATATATCCGAACATCTTTGAAAACTACGGACCGTGAAATTGCAACGGAGATAGCGGAGAAGAAATTTGCGGATACTCTTGGCAGGATTCATTCAGGAGAAAAGATTTTCTCAATCACGGCTAAAGAACTTGTTGCTCAATATCTCAAGCATCTTGAACAACGAGTCGCACTTGGTTCGATTCGGGTGACTTTCCCCCAAATCGTCAAATCCCACCTCAAACACTATCTTGCGTTCGTTGAAGAGGATACGAAGATTCAGAGTATTCCAGCGGAAAAGTTTCGTGAGTATGCTCACCATCGTCGAAGCCAAACACCGCGTCCGGGGTTTCTTACCGTAAAGGATTCTCAGAATGCGATAGGAACGATGTATCGGTGGGGAATGGAAGAACAGTTGATCACACGAAAATCGTTACCGAAGTGGGCAGAGTTTCGGATACCCGCAACCGAAGGTAAACGTCATGGGATGGAACATGACGATTACACCAAAATCGTCACAGTCTCAAAGCTGTGGGATAAAAAGGGAACAAATGACAGGGACAAATATGAGCGAAAACATATTCACAACTTCATTGTCATTCAATCTTGGTATGGGTTCAGAACAGGTGAGGTATTGGGGTTGGTGTGGGGTGATGTGAAATTTCGGAATGATGGAAACGCAGAAGTTCGGATTAGAGAGGCAACTACAAAGCGCGGTAAAGCGCGGATGTGTATGGGTCGCGGGGATATTTTTCACCGAATTCAGTCTTACTCAAAATACACATCACCCACCGACCATGTGTTTTCGTCGTTCATCGCAGGAAAGGAATGGAAGGACGGATTGTTTTACGCAAGATGGAGAGAATTGGTGGGGGAGATCACGCAAAAATATCCCACATTTGATACGTCAATATCACTTTACGACTTACGTCATTTCTACATTTCATCACGATTACGCGCTGGCGATTCACCGTGGTTGATAGCGAAATACTGCGGCACGTCAGCGGAGATGATCGGTAAACACTATGATAATGTCACGGACCTCCAGGTTTCAAAAAAGATACTGTCCAAGCAAATGAAATTTGTCGGTGATGAGGTTATTGGGGTCACCACTCAAGGAGGAAAGGACGGTGAAGATGAGTAAACGAGTCGCCATCTATGGAAGAGTTTCAACCTCGGGGCAATCAACTGATATTCAGCTTCAGGAATGTCGGCAGTATGCGGAACGCTGCGGCTATGAAGTTGTCGCAGAATACACCGATACCATCTCAGGCACCACAAGCAAAGACGACCGCGAGGCACTTGGGCGACTGCTAGAGGATGCGTTTGTGAGGAAGTTTGATACCGTGGTCGTATTCTCAATATGCAGACTGGGGCGGTCTTTGAAGCATTGTTTAGACATTTTAGAATCACTCAAAGCACATCGCTGCGACTTCATCAGTATCAAACAGCAAATTGATACTTCCTCACCAACAGGGCAATTGATCTTCAATATTTTTGCATCCCTTGCCTCTTTTGAAAGATCACAAATCTTAGAGCGCACAGCATTGGGGCGTGAGAGGGCAAAAGCGCGGGGCGTAAAATTCGGCAGGAAAACAAAAATGAACTCCTCAGTCGCCGAAGCAGTGCGACTGCTACGGGAGAAGGGTGCTGGCATCAAGGAAATTGCCAAATCGCTTCAAATTGGGGTGGGAAGCGTCTACCAAGCACTGAGAACCGATAAAACAGCCGCCTAAAGGGTCAGGAAGGGGTTCTAAAGTCGTTCAGGTATGCACTCTGTCTCACTGGTCAGGAACACTGCTCTAACCCGTCTGCGGTCGCTCTAACTGAGTGCCGACTTACCCCGTAACATCCTAGCTAGGCTGATTTACAACCATTATCCCCACCTGCCCATTGCGCCCCCTTCGCATCCCTCCTAGAATACGCCACCTTGTGAGGCTGCGATGCCCTTCTCAATTCGTCCCTACCGTCGCTTCCCTGTGCAATGCGCTGTCACCTACAACGCTGGTCCGTTCCAAGGACAAGGCACCGTGTGGAACCTCTCGTGTTCTGGTTGGCGACTCTCTGGGAATCTGCCGATGCGACCAGGAGAAACGCTCTCGTTGACTGTCACGCTGCCAAATGAGCAACGGATTGTAGTGCCTGAAGCGGTGGTGCGATGGTCGAGAGGGGAAGAGTTTGCGGTGGAGAATCTCTTGATTGAGCAGCACACGCAGGCTCGGCTCTGGCATTACGTGAAGAGACTAGTGTTGACACGAGAAAGCATACTTGTGAACAACCAGCCCTGCTGGCATGAAACGCGAACCGACTGAAACCATACCCCCTCAGATCATGCCCAAGCGAAGACTCACACTGAAGGTTGAACTTCCTCCATATCGATCACCAAGAATCCTTTGGCGGAAACTGATCCATGAACGTGCTTGTCATGCAGCTCAGCGAAGGCGTGTGCGCTATGTCGAAGATGACAAGCTCGACCTCTTTGTACGTCTCCGCCTCTCAAGCATAGCCCTTGGGTTGCATGATGTTGATAACCGGATCAAAGACGTTATGGACGCACTTCAAGGACGCCTTGGAGGTTCTAAAAAGGTACGACCCAGGACCCCGATCATTCCGAATGATAGACAGATCTATCGTGTGACAGTTGAAAAGCTCGCGTCTAAACGGGCAAGTGGGCTGGCTCGGCGAGCTGGGTACCTGGTCATCAAGCAGTATCGACGCGGTCGGTAGATCCATGAGGAATGTCCAGCGCAGGACTGGAGACTGATAGGACAATGGGTGAAGAACGTCCCAAGCGTGAAACCATGTCCCTCGAAGAAACCACCATCTCCAATATGTGGGAGATCGTGACTGCGCTGAATGTGCCGGTGGCGGAGTTGCTGAAATCCTCCAAGAGGTGACCATGAAAATGCCCCGTCTGATTTTGCTCATGAGTTTGTTCTGGCTAATACCTTTGCCAGCTCACGCTGAAACCAGCGTCTATGAGCAAACCCTCAAAGGGAAACAGTGCCAAGAAACATTAGACCAGCAGCTCGGATGCGAATATAGAATTGGGAAGACACTTCATATCAGTATTGATGGTATCGGTCGAACGGATACCGGCATTACCTTCATGAAGTCCGATTCCAACGGAGATTTCTATGCAAGCATCGGTGTGCTCCACGGCTGTGTGATCGTCAAACGCAACCCGCCAGATCTTGATCCACCATTCACATCTGACTATGCTTTTATTTCACCTCGCTCTGGTAAGGTCTATAGAACTTGGACAGAATGTGGGGTTGATAGATGACCCATTGAGATGGGACAACGGCTCACGAAGGGAACCACGCACTGATCCAAACCAGATGGATGACTTAGAGTTTTTCCATATCAATCGGTCTGTCCATTGGAGTACCCATCAGTTCCTATCAGTGGGACAGGAGGTTGAGGTGGGGACCGAAATCAACCCCTACTTTTCCTTCTATGAGAAAACCTCAATGACTTTTCTTGTAACCTTAGAGAGTGGTCAAGTTCTCCACTCCCCCGCGATGAAATTCTTGGGCTCGGTAATGCGCGGTGAGGTCCGTCCCTCGAACTTGCCACAAGACGCTTATAATGTGGCTCGCCACTTTGTTGTGCTAGCAAGGGAACTATTCTGGGAATCAGTTCGACTGGCGGAGTTCCCCGACAGACCATCCCGCCACCGATGTGGTTGGCTATGCTCTTCTCTGGAAAATGCGCGTGATTGGTTCTCACGTCTTGACATCACCAAATTTGACTATCAGCTTCTCAAGGTTTCAGTGAATGGGCGATTGCATAAAGCCAACGAACTCTTGCTTTTGGGAGATAGCGAACCATTAGAAACTACTCGCGTCAAAGCAAGAGAGTATTGGCAAGGACTACAAGCGGAGGGTAGTCGAGAAGAGATTCTATTTGAAGGGACAATGAAGGTCCTCGAAATTCTTGAAACCAAGTCTAAGATCACGGAACCTCCTTGTACGCCCTCCTAAGACAAAAGCCGGTCGTTCTCTCTGTATCCACTCTATGCTTCTTCATGTCCACATTCTCGGTAGCACTCGCGTCGGACTTCACCGGCAAAGTGGTCGGTGTTATCGACGGCGACACCATCGAAGTGCTGCACAACCAACACCCTGAACGCATCCGTCTTAGTGGAATCGATTGCCCTGAGAAAGGTCAAGCATTCGGCAAGCGAGCGAAGCAAGCTGCGTCAGAGTTGGTCTACGGAAAGGAAGTCACGATACAGACCCACGGCAAGGACAAGTACCCGCGCACACTTGCCGATGTGCTGCTACCGGATGGCACGAACGTCAATCACACGCTGGTCAAAGACGGCTGGTGCTGGTGGTTTCGGAAGTATGCACCTAGGAATACGGTGCTGAGAAGGTTAGAGACTGAGGCGCGTACACAGCGTCGAGGAGTCTGGGCTGCTGAGAGCCCGATGCCGCCCTGGGAATGGAGAGCCCAGCGTCGGGATTCAGTAAAAGGGACTCTTCACAATTAGCGGTGTCTCATTCTGGTTCTCCTGTGAGATTAGGACGAGACCCATTACAATCCTATCTGTTGAGTGTCGATGCAGCGATGCTACCCCCCCCCGTTACATTGACGCTCTCAGGGATTCCCGCCCATACTGCGTCACATGCGCTCTCTCGCCATCAAGAGCAGGATTTTATCTTTTCACCAACAACTACAATCAGACGAAAATCATCGATACAAGTCTTGGGAGCACTGCTTTACATACTTCTCTCAAAAGAAGTTAGACGAAGCAGTTGCGTGTCTTCACTTGTCGTTTTATCTGGCGAGTTGGGGGATGTATCGCGGGTCAAGTTTCTTGCTGTGGAAAGATTACCTTGTTCATCGTAAGGTGGTGAAACATCTATTGTCATTGCGGCACCTGAGGAATATTGATTTCTCAAAACAGTGCGACTCGAAGATTGACGAGATATTCGAGCTTTCCTCTTGGATCAGGAATTGGTATCAGGGCAACATCCGCTATGTGAATGGCACAGCCAAGAAAATACATGCCACAGATACGTTGGTGACCAAGATTCTTTTGGGGACACTTGGCTGCATACCCGCCTACGACAGATATTTCATCGAGGGCTTGAGGGCAACAAAGGGGCTGAGCTATTCAACGCTGACGAAAAATAATTTTCTATCTGTCGTTGAGTTTTACAAGGACAATAGAGATGACTTCGACTCAGTTCAAGAATCAATAAAGCGCACAAGCGGAATTTATTACCCGACAATGAAACTTGTAGATATGTACTTCTGGCAAATAGGCTTTGACAAGAACGCATGAATCGGGATCGTTCGTCAACCTCAACCAGGTGTATCGGGAGCATCCCTCTATGGACCAACCATCCCTCGACCTGAACGATCTGCCGTCCATCTTGGTCGGCGTGTCAGGAGAATACTTCGTCGCGGCAGAGTTGTCTCGGCGGGGCTACATCGCGTCCATCACGCTTCGCAACACGCGGGGCATTGATATTCTCGCGGCTAATGCCGATGCGACCCGCTCCGTCAGCATCCAAGTAAAGACGAATCGCCAGAAGAAAAAGGAATGGATGCTGAGTCAAAAAGCGGAAGGCTATCAATCGAAGTCCTTGTTCTATGTGTTCGTCAATCTGAATGGGTCGAATCAACGTCCCGATTACCATGTGGTGCCTAGCAAAGACGTTGCTCGCTTTGTCACGCGGGACTATCAAGAGTGGAGCGAAAAGAAGCCTCGCGGCGACACGAACATCCGTCAATTCAAAGACCCAGAGAGTAAGTATCGGGACTGCTGGGATTTGCTGGGACTCTGAGGCTCAAGTAATTAGAAATGACTCGCCCTCTTATCTCGACGCTTTAGAATTTTATTCCCGCTGCCGACCACCTCTTCTCTGGTGTGGCAAACATTCTTGATCTGGCGACTTTGTTCAGGCGCTGATCCTCTTCCAGCGTGATGACGGCAAGTTTCCAGTAGCGATGAACCAGTTTCTCCATGGATTTCTCATTCAGCTTACCCTTTTGATAAAGGGCGAAGGTTTTTCGTGCAAACTCACGGCGTGGCGTACCATGTTCTACCCGAAAGAGGTCTTTAGGTTTGCCATCTGGCATTTTCCTTCTCAGGTTTCTTGCCTTCACAGACCATAATTCAACTTGGTCGACATGATGAGGTGTTGCACTTCCGACCATCTGCAACTTTGCGTACACATCTGTAAACAATTCCAACGTCCTGATAGCCATATTCTCAGTCACACCAGCAGCCATCATTTCTTCAACATGACGGCAGGCGATATTTAGCTGACCCATAGTAATGGCGTTTCTTGACACATCCGCACGATACCATGAGTTCCAGGGGACAGGAATAGGGGCAAGACAGATAGAGGAACTTAGGGGGGGCATGTTACACTGCACTCCATGGTCAGGCTGGTACGAGAGTAAAACCTAGACAGGCATCGCTTGGGAAAGCAAGCAGACGGGAAGCATGGAAATCAAAGTTTTCAATAATAACGTCGATAAAGCCCTCAGAATTGCCAAGAAGAAACTCGCGGGTGAAGGACTCTTCCGCGAACTGAAGCGTCGGCGATTTTACGAAAAGCCGAGTGTCAGGAAGAAATCCAAGCAGCGTGAGGCGAAACGGCGGCGTCTAAAATTGTTGTCAAAGCGTAATCCAACGTAAGTGTCCTTCGCCGTTCTCTCCTCGCTTCCCATGCACCTAGGGCGTTTCTAAGCCTCTGTCTCCTCTGCTTGATCCCGCACTAACAACCGCACTGCCAATGTGTTCGGTTCTGGGCAGTCCTCTCGAATTTCCACAATCCGTTCCTGATCCGATTTCTGGGCGTCCAACATCTGTAGCGCATCGATGAAGTCCCTGAGTGGCATCAGTATCGCATCGTCATGTAGTGGCGGAGCATATTCTCGGAGGTGCTGCCTGAAGGAGTTCATGGCTTTCCTGCTTCCGAATCAACGACCAATACCAACTGCCAATGTTTGATGTCCCGTTTCCGTTGAATGGTGCTCAACAGGTGCTTGGAAAATTCAGAAATGTCCTTTCGTAGAATCTCAGGTCGAGTATCTGGGGAAAGACTGAGGATAAGCGCAGCGTGTTCGCGTAAACGCTTTTGTTCATGGAGCATGAGTGTTTTCATGGTTTATTCCTTTCTATCTTTTTGTATGGACTCAGCTACGCGCAACATTCTGAGAGTGGTTTCTTGGTGGTGGCGACGGAGCAGCGGCATTTCCACATCTCGGGTGAGCGAAATATTCCTTTGCAGAGATTGCCGTATAAATGCGGATTTTGATGTGTGGCAATCGCTTGAAATCTCGGAAACCTCATCCATGAGTGCTTCGGGCAGTCTGAGCAGAAATGTTGTCATCGGCTTCATCAAAGACCTCCTTTTTGACATCATTCATATTTATACATCTGGCGATGTCTCTTCCTCCCGCAAATCGGTAAGTTCGGAGGCTGGGGTGTCTAGATTCGACGGAGGCTCGGGCTATGTGTTCACAAAGCGGTATATTCGACGGCGAAACATGGACTTGCCGAACTGAACAACTGGTGAAAGACAGATCGAAAGCAGTTGGAATCCATCACGAAGGGTGAGTATCAATTGGGTCCATGAGGAATCCTGGTGTCATGGTTGGGGTCCCTATAGGACTTGAAGTGAAGAAGAATCTACACCAGTGGAGGCGAAGCATCGACGCACTTCTCAGTGCGGAGATCAATTGGTGACGGTGTAGGTTCAAAAGAAAGTCTCCAGTTACAGGTGACGTATCAACGGGTCTCCAGTGACTCATTAGTGGGGGTCCAGGTGAACCATATACTTCTCACCAGTGGCATGAGCGAAGCGAACGTGCGTTTCGCACGAATCAAGATCGTTAGGGTGTAGGGTTTGGTTTTTGGACATTACTAGTCATTAGAGGACGCCGTAGTAACAAGAGGAATAATAGAAAGGACCAAAGGAAGAAGAAGATAAGAAGAACCAAGTATTCACCAATGAAAAAAGTTTGACTGAAGAGGAATGGAGAAGGATACAGGAGCAGTTCTACAGGACACCAATCCGCGAACTTCGTTCGCGTTTCGCTTCGCTCAACATCTCGTTTGGAACTACTTGATTTGTTTCGGGCAAGACTTTGCTATCAGAAAAGAACCATTTTTATAGAATAGAACCTCATAAGAACTATTTTATAAAAACGTAAACACCATTCTCTGCTATACAGATGGGGCGGGTTAGCGGTCTCCCCAATCAAGAATGTCTTTCTCATCGCTGAGTAACGCTCGTCTATAGAACGGATTCTATAAACACTACAACACCGTGTTTGAGCATTGTAGTTCAGTAGGTCTCCGGTGACGGTTCTCCTACTCACATTTGGCACCATACTGTCAGAAAATAACGATTCTGAAGCATGACCCTTTGGTGCATCGTTCCTCTTCCGAAGTAACGACTGCGAAGTTATCGCAGCACCTTGTAAAGAACTTGTATTGGTGTGTCAGGAATATGAAGCGAACTTGTATGGGTGTATCAAGAAATATTGAGCGATGCTGGCATGAAGAAACCTTGTATTGAGCGATGCTCGTATTGACCCACCGTATAAGGCAGGGAAGCCTATTTGTGCGCTGTCATGTGAGGGTCGCTACTCATATTTATATACACGCTTGAAGCACCCTATAACGCATTGATTCACTTGATGATTGCCAGAAGCCTCCATAGGTCGACCCCTAAACCTCTTTATCCATGCACCTTCCAGAAATGACTTGTTCACTCGTTTTTACCTCACTTTGAGAAATATAAAAAGAAACCGCGAAACCCCAATAGGGACGCACAAATGCCAAGAAAATATATTTTTGTCCTCCTGCTGGACCGCTGGGAAACGGCTGGAATCAGGGTATTTGACGTGCGCTCTGGGTCTGGAATGGGGGTTCAGAATGTCGTCAAAAGCGGTGAAACTCGGTCTGGTGGGGAATCAAGCACTTAGAAGGTCGTCGGGGGTCATCAGATACGCGGTTCCGAGGGTTCTGGATCTTATGACTTTGAGAACTACTGATTCGTTTCACAGCGTTACTGATTCCGACGCTGTTCGTGCCAGTCCCACGGAGCGATCACATTCTCACTTGCCCAGCGCCCCGAGGTTAGTCTGCGCCATCGCGTCCCCCTGGGCTGCGGCTTTCTCCCACCACTGTCGCGCCATCGAGTAGTCCTGTGGAACGCCCTGCCCGTTGGCATACAGATACCCGAGGACGACCTGCGCCGACGCGTCGCCCTGAGCGGCGGCTTTCTCGAACCACTGAGCCGCTTGAGCATAGTCCTTTGGTACGCCGTGTCCGTCGCGATACAGCCACCCGAGGTAGACCTGCGCCGACGCGTCGCCCTGAGCCGCGGCTTGCTCGTACCACTGGCGTGCTTTCGCATAGTCCTGTGGGACGCCCCACCCTTTTTGATACAACTTACCGAGGTTGTACTGCGCCTCCGCGTCCCCCTGGGCTGCCTGTGTTTGTAGCGTTTGCACCTCTTCTGCTGAAATGTCGCTCTGTGGGGAAGCAAGTGCATGCCCAGAAGGGAGAACGAGGGCAGCCAGGAGAATGATAACGTATAAAGCGCGCATAGTGGCGCAGTATGGCGCGGAGCCCAGAGACCGTCAATGACACAATGGGAGGACTGGTCGCTACGGGCTATTGCGAAGAGTGTCTGCATGTCTACTGCGAGCGGGGGTGCGGTGGAGGTGGAAGTTCGATGGACCCTACTTAGGCAATTGTGAATGAAAATGGTACATGGTCACTAAACTCTAGCCATTCATTATGACTACCAATTGATACAGCATTACTTTGCATAGTGAATATGTCTTTTGATGAAAAGGCATAGTCTATGTGATAAGGCTTTTGGAGGTTTTTTTGAAGGTAAAAGGTTGGGCTAGATTCTTCACCCTGCTCTTCACCTGTTACCGCGTGATATAGGCTCACCATATTTATGGCGTTTAGCTCTCTTACAACGGCACTATGATTCCACCCCAGGTCATGGTTGAGGTCCCAGATTTTATTGCTGTTGAGGTCTCCGCAAAGTACCGTGTGAGATGCCGCCATTTTATCTTTGTGAAGCTCTAGATACTTCCAAAGCTGCCCGATATAGCGAAAAGTGGGAGAGTTAGCATGTTTCGTCCAGACTCCGACGAGATTGAATTGGCTGTTCACCCTGACGGGCAAAAACAACTGCAACCCATTGCTTTCCCAATTGAGCCGCTGAATTTTCACAGAGCTAGATGCGAATATGCCTAACCCCTTATGCTTACTTTCCCCAGCCCATAAATGGTTTTCTGCCCATTTCCCATATTCCCCTTTTGAGTGCTCAGGATTCTCGCACTCTTGGATCACATAAATATCAGCCTCAAGCTTTACTATTTTCTGAAATTTATTGCGGAATCCACCATTACAATTCCATGTGACGATTTTCATATTGCCGGCTAACTATTGAGTGCACCGATCGTCCTTGCTCTATCCTTCATGTGGCGATAACTTTCTTGCCTCAATTGTTTTCTTTCCCGGACATGGCGCGATGCCTATTCTTCAGTAAAATAATCTGAGTCGATCCGTTTTACTTCAAAAGTTGCTGTCGTCGTTGTTCCTAATCCGTAATCGATCATCAATTCAGCAAGCATCCGTCCATCAATTAGAATGACCTTGGGATCAATGGTCTCAACATAATTCTTCGCGTCATCGGAAAACTTGCTCGTGGTTATGAACACACCTTTCTTTGCGCGTTTGCCATGAAGGGCTCCTACAAACTTTTGGATATCAGGTCGTCCAACTGTGCCTTCCCAACGCTTGGCTTGGAGGTACACCAGATCGAGCCCGAGCCGATCTTCCTTGATAATGCCGTCGATTCCTTCATCCCCAGAGCCACCAATTGATTTTCCAGCATCAGCGCGTGACCCTCCATACCCCATTGCAACCATCAGATCAACGACCATCCGTTCAAAGAACTGAGGCGAATTGTTTGCAATGCGTTGAACGATCTGACTAGCAAGATCGCCTCTAATACTCTCATAGGATTTCTGAAGCGTTTCCTCTGGCGTTTCCTTCGAAGGCTCTAGTTCTTCTTCCTTTGGTGACCTCGCTTTGTGGAACTCAAGAAACTCAGGGTACTGATTGAGGATTCTAACGTCTATACGCTTGTGACCTACCTTGTGAAGCTCCATGCCCCGTTGAGTAATGCGAAAAATACTACGCCGTGGAGACTCCAAGACTTTCGCTTGAATAAAATAACTCTTCGCCCAGGCAACTCGATTATCAAACTTCCTCTGAGTCCCGCTTGGAAGAAGTTCGTTCAAATCCGCTTCTGGCAACGCCATCACCTTGGCAATCACCTCACGCGCTTCCTGGTTTGAATGCTCTTTCCCGTCTGCTGCAAGATCAAGCAAAGGCTTGAAGAAGCTTTGGAAATCTGGAACTGCCATTGGGTGATTCCTTTACTAGATCGAGAAGAGATTTTTGACGAAGCTATTCTCTAGTAGGAACTGCGGCAGTGTGTTCCTTTTTGAGACAGAGTTCAATGAAACTTGGAGCGGCTTCGCGGCACCTTGTGTGGGGGTCAAATGGTTGTCGTACGGGCGCTTGCGAAAGTGTCAACGGCTTGCGGTCGGCAGGGTCCCGCCCTATACTCGGGACTCTGGGGTCATTCCATTTGAGTGTCATGGAGGTCGTGATGAGTTCGCTTCCGCTGCTTTTCAAAAAAGAAGGACTAGTTGAAAAGCACCAGGTTGAAGGAGTCGACCCGAGCGAACGGTATTTCAATCGTACAGTCCTCGTCAATCGAACACCCTCAGGCTACGCCGCCAAGGTTATGTATGAAGCCCTGAATGTCGAAGGGCATTCACATCCGACCATAGGCGCTGCGGTACATGAACTCATCGAAGCGATGCAGGGATTCGGCTTCACCAAATTGAGAACCCGCGTCAATTTCAAAGGCACGAAGTATCTCGCCGAAAAAGAAACTTGGCTCGATTACCAGGACCTCGCGTAGCCACGTCAATCTTCGAGTCGCACTGCTTTGCTCTAAAGTTCGTGTAAGTCGTGCCTTGCCCCACCAGAATAGTGCCCTGTTCGCGGCACCAAGCTGTCCAAATCTTGTACTGAAAGTCTGACAGAGAGAGGGTTGCGTTGGCGATAGGAGCGGCGTGTACGAAGTTCTAGCGTGAAGTGGCGTGATGATTTTTGAGTCTCAGTCTTGGCAAATGCTGAAGTGCTAGTCAGAACAGGAAAAGGTGAGAATAATGAAGAAAAGTGACACACTCGTTACACACTTACTTACAAGTTACTTATAAGATATGTAAGTCATTGAATTATAAGAATATATATATCTAATAATTATAGCAAACAACATACCTGATGTGGGTGACAGACCGCAACGGAGAATCGCAGGGGGATGGCTTATTGAATGATCGTCTGGACGGGGTTGAGGCGGTCGAGTTCTGGTTTGGGCTGGATCCGATTCTTGAGCATGGCTGTTCTGCCAGGAACCGTCTCACCCGCATGAATCCTGATGGATCGTGCGGGCGAGGCCTTGCCTCGCTTGCCTTGGCGGAAAACGCCATGATAGCGTAGTAGCCCCCTTGGAATAAAATAGAAAGGACTGATTTGTGCACAGGTCAATCAGCCTTGATCGCGGGTGGTCGATTCGGATACTAGTCGTATCCTTTTTCTTTCTCTGTCTGGTCCTTCCGAGAGGCACGACGGTTGCCTCTGTGTCGGCGACGGCTGAGTCTTCTCTGCCAACGGCTCCAACTGAGCACGTGATTCTCTTTGTCCTCGAAGGGTTCGGCCAAGACTCCCTGAAAGGCGGCACAATGCCAACCCTCAGCCGGTTGATCAAGGAAGGGTCTGTCACTTGGTCTGCCACGGCTGTGAAGCCTGCATTACGGCTGCCAACGATGGCGTCATTGATTACAGGGCTGCCGGTCGAGAAACATGGCATTACCTGGAACACCTTCGAGTTCAGCCGGGGCTATCCACGCGCTCCGAGCGTGTTCGACTATCTCGATCTAAGCGGGGGACGCGATAGCGCGATCTTCCTCATGGACGAGTCGCTCTATCAGTTGGCGAGACCTGAGCCTTACACGGACTATCAGATGTGCGGACCGCTTAAGCCCGAGTGCAGCACAGACCGGATCGTGGCTTACATCCGTCAATACTTTAAGAAAGCGACCAGTGGCCATGGCTACGGGCATGCCGTTCTTTCGCTGCCGCATTTCCTGGTCGTGCATCTTCCTGAAGCGGGTCGGGTGGGTACGTCCCGAGGCTGGACCTCGAAGGAGTATCGCGAAGCCCTTCGCAGAGTGGATCAGGCCATACATTCCGTGTTGGACATGTATCAAGAGCATGGGCTGACCGAGAGGACCACCTTGTTCGTGACGTCGCTCAGTGCCGAAGGTAGGGATGCGAACCAGGAACAGGCTGACGCGGCCGTTCCGATGGTTCCGTGGATAGCCTCGGGCGTGGGAATTAAACCTGGTCACGCGATTCACCAATCGGTCTCTATTTTAGATACAGGCGCGACGGTGATGCGGACATTGGGATTGCAGACACATACCGAATGGGAGAGTCATGCCGTGGAAGAAATCTTTCAGGCTGCCTTTGTCGAGGCTTCCAGGGTATCCTTGGAATAGTTCACATGATGCAAAGTGTGACATGGTGCATGATCCGTTGTCTGGCTGGAGGGTTGCTGGGCTTTGCGGCGTTTGTCCCGCCGGCCGTGGCCGGTCCGCCGGCTGCCTATACCAAGGAGCACACCATTACTATCGACGCGACCAGCATTGATCCTCAATCCTGGTGGCAAGTGCCCGGCGTCACCCCGTCCATCTATGCCTCTGACCCTGAGTCCATGGATGCCTACAAGACGACGGAGTCCCGTGCCCTCACACTGAAGCCGGGTAAATATAAATTTGGGGCCTTTACGTTTGATTTTCCGTTCACGGTGAACTTAGAGGGGACGTTGGAATTTGCCCACTCGCTCGACCAATGTGTGGAGGGACGAGGTACCCAGACCTTAATCATTCGTTGCAGCCGGACCTATCCGCACAGCGGCCAGCGCGATCAGTACTATCAATAGAGGAGCGGTACCAATGGCCCAGGCGCTTGATGATCTGTTAGAAGCACTTGAGGATGTCGACGACGCGACCCGCGAGGAGGCCTCCAAGGCACTTGCCGAACTCGCCGATTCCACCACGTTGGACGCGCTTGTCGGCGCCTGTGGGGATGAGTACTGGACAGTGCGGGCTCATGCGGGCCGGGGTGTGGCCAGGATCGGCGGGGCGAAAGCGGTGGAAGCGCTCATCGTCCTGTTTAACGATTCCATCATGGACGTGCGGAGCGATGCCGTGGCGGCCATGACCTCGATGGGTGCCGCAGTCGTTGATCGTCTGATCGTCGCACTGAAGGATGAACGGTGGCGTGTCCGCGAACATGCCGCGAAAACCTGTGGAGAAATAAAGGATCGTAAAGCCGTCGAGGCCCTCATGTTCGTCTGTCGAGATCGCGACGGTGCCGTAAAAAGTGCAGCGGCAGAGGCGCTGGGCAAGATCGGCGATCCTGGGGCGATCCCGGCCCTGATCAAACTCTTCCGTGATTCTTCGAAAACGGTGCGAGAAACAGCCGGGACGGCACTCATCTCTATTGGCCAGCCTTCCGTTGATCCGCTGATGGAGTGTCTTAAGGATAAAGATTTTGTGGTTCGATGCCACGCCGCCCGCGCGCTGGGTGGGATGACCACCGACTATCAAATCGGTCGAACCTGGGTGCGGGACGCCAAAGTTGTCGACGTCTTGATTGCCGCGCTGAAAGATCCGGATCGGGCTGTCCGCGAAGATGCCACGATTGCCCTGGGCCAGATCGGCGATCCACGGGCCATCGATGCCCTGATCGAGGCTATGAAGGATGGTGTGGTAAAGCGGCATGCCATTGCATCGCTCGGCATGATCGGCGATCCTCGTGCGTTGCCTCCGGTACTTGATGCGTTGAAGGGCAAGGGCATTCGACAGGATGGGACCCCGACCCCCGGCTGTATCGTCAGCGAAGACGCCTTTATCAAGGAAGCGGCGGCGACGGCGCTCGGCCAGTTCCGCGATCCGCGCGTTATTCCCGACTTGATTATGCTGTTGAAGGACGGCGTGTTGCGCGAAAAGGCCAGTGCCGCCCTAGCCACCATCGGTGATACGGCGATCGAGCCGTTGATTGCCTTTCTGTACGACCCGAAAGCGTCAGAAGTCGTTGCAGAAGGGGAGCGGGTGCTCTCCTATGCGTCGGTGCGACTCACGGCAAAAGACGCCTTGCGGCAATTGGCGCTTGAAACACTCGAAAAATTAGGTTGGATGCCGGCGGCGGAAGACGTCACCGTCAATTCAAGCGTGGCCGATAATGCGCGGGTGGACATGCCACTTGGGGACACAGGCCGATTTGGCCCGTCGGGTGATTTTGCCCAAAGAGGCTAGCAGGATGCTGAAAAAGCCCGCCAGCATCGTTCTCGCATCGCTAGAGGCTCAACGTTCCGAAGCGTACGCCTCGCCTCTTCGCTCGCTGCGGCCTTGCTGGACGGCCTTTTTGAGCATCCTGCTTACGGCAGTCCTACGTTTCACCTTTCACGGTTCTTGGGATTGAGGTCGGGCATGGCAGACGCAGTAGCCGAACAGATCGCTGCTCTCAAGGACGAGGATTGGGCGGTTCGCGAAGAGGCCGCCACTATGCTTGGCACGCTTGGGGATCCGAGAGCCGTGGTGCCGCTGGTCACCGTGCTTCGTGACGGCGATCGCGCGGTTCGCGATGCGGCTATCGGCGCCCTCTTGGCCATCGGAGAGCCGGCGGTGACGACGCTGGGTGCCTGCCTCTCCGATCCGGTGCTCACGGTGCAGGAATTGGCCTCGTCGGTATTGGCCGCCATTGCCGATGCACGAGTGCTCGTGCCGCTCGTCAAGGCGCTCGCGAGTCCCGACTGGATTGTACGGATGCATGCGGCCAAGGCGTTGGGTCGGATTAAAGACCCTGGGGCGGTGGCGCCGCTGGTACCGCTGTTACAGGACAAGGTAAAAGCGGTGCGTGAGGAGACATCGACCGCCCTTGCTGCTATTGGGGGGGCAGCGCTGTCGTCGCTGCTCGTCGCACTGACCCATACTGAATGGTTGGTGCGGCTGCATGCGGTAGAAGCCCTGGGGAAAACGCGGTCACCGGAGGCTGTGGACCCGCTGTTGTCGGTGCTCTTCAACGATCGGGACCGGGCGGTTCGCGAAGATGCAATTCGCGCGCTCGGTCAGATCGGCGATGCGCGCGCCGTGGAGTTTCTCGTAACGGCGATGAAAGAGCCGGGCCTCCGGCCCCTGGCGGTTGAGGCGCTGGGCCGGATCGGCGATCGTCGTGCTGTGCCGGTATTGATTAACGTGCTCGAAGGAGTGGACCGACCGGAGGTCTCGCGAACGATTGACGGTTGCGGCGATCGTTGGGATGAGGACATACTGACGTTGGGTGAAGCCGTCCGAGCGTTGGGCGCGATCCGAGACGAGGCGGCTGTGCCGTCGCTCATGAAGGCGCTCCGCCATACGGTGACGCGAGCGGAAGCCGCCGACGCGCTGACTCGATTCGGGGCCATCGTGATTGCGCCATTGTTGGCCCTGTTGGCACGCGAGTCGGACGACAACGTCCGTTACCATGTCAAAGACACGTTAGCCAAGGTGGGCTGGCGGGCGGGACGCATCTAGTGGGCCAATGCTCAATGTTGAATGTTGAATTTGTAACTCAGCACTCAGCACTCAAAACGCAGGACTCATTGTAAACCTGGTCAGAGTGTCATGCCAAAAGAAACAATTGAAACGCTGGTCTCTGAACTCGTACACGAAGAGGATTGGCGCCGGATGCGGGCGACGGCAGCTTGCCTGTCAGGCGGGCCCCGCGCAGTCCAGGCGCTCATTCACGCGCTGCAGACTGGTTTGCCGGCCTTGAAAGCCGAGGTCGCGGCTATGTTGGCGCGCGTGAATGATCCTCAGGCTGGCGTGCCGCTGGTCGGATTACTCCGCGATGAGGATGAGGCTGTCCGTAAGGCCGGCGCGGCCGCGTTGGAACACATGGCGGGGGTGCTGGACGAAACGACCGCCGCGGCGCTGACCTCGCTGCTCTATGAATCGAAGGACGAGGGGATTCGCCTAGTGGCCTCGCAGTTGTTGGGGGTCATTCCGAATGCGATCGCGCCACTCTGCGAGATGTTGGCCCATCAGGACCCGAAAGCGCAGGTCATGGCGGCGACGATGCTGGAACGTCTGCTTGATCCCCGTTCGGCGGACGCGTTCATCAATGCCATGGGGCAGCCGGCCGTTTGCGACATTGCCGTGCGGACGCTCAAGAAGTTGAATGCCATTCGTGAACGCATCGACGAGGTGTTTGCCGCGCTTCGCGAGATTGAAGAGTTGAGCGAGCGGGAAGAGGCTCGCATGAGCACCGTGATCAATCTTCTGGCCATCGGGCGTCCGAGCGTGGAGATCTTAATCGAGTATCTGGAAGATGACGATTGGGTGGTGCGTGAAGCCGCGGCCGACTTGCTGGGCAAGATCGGCGATGTGCGCGCGGTGGAACCCTTGATGCAGCGGTTGCGGATCGATAAGGATACGGGCGTAAAGGAACTGGCCATGAAGTCGTTGGGCTTGATCGGCGATGCCAGGCCTGCCCAACTCTATATCGAGGCCATTCCCATTCGCCCCCTGCGGGTCTATGCCATGGAAGCCTTGGCCAAAGTGAAAGATGTGGATGTGTTGCGGCCGTACAAGGAGCTGTTCGATCGGTTGAGGACGGATCGGGACGGCCTGGTCGCGTACAACTCAGGGTTGATCGCTGACAAACTGGAAGCGCTCGACGGGACGCCTGTTGGGAGTCAGGGAGGACAGGACGACGATGCGTGACGATGTGCAGGCTGAACGGATCGAACAACTGATCGGGGCTCTTCGGGACGACAATGAAGCGCTCCGCGATCATGCGATTGCCAGTTTGAGTCAAGTGGGCGAGGATGCGGTGGGGCCGCTGATCGGGCTCATGGCGGACGAAGATGTCCTGATTCGAGAAGCGGCGACCAGTGCCATTGTGCGGATCGGTCCGTCCGTCGTCGATCCGTTGATCGAGGCGTTGGAGGACGAAGAATGGGCGATCCGCGAGCAGGCTGCGTCGGGATTGGGGAAGCTGAAGGACCCTCGGGGTGTCGATCCCCTCGTGAAGGCACTCAAGGACAAGGATGGTGCGGTGCGGACCGCCGCCGTGTGGGCGCTTGAGCGTGTCGGCGATGCACGCGCGGTGCCCGGGCTGGTCGAAGCGCTGGTCGACAACACGGTGCGTGAGGACGTGGCACGGGTGCTGAAAAAGATCGGCGATGCGCGGGCCGTGGAGGCCTTGATCAACGGTCTGTTGGGTAATAATTGGATGGTGCGGCGCCATGCGGCTGAAGCCTTGGGCAAGATTGGCGATGTTCGCGGAGTCGGACCGTTGGTCGAGTCGCTTAAAGATGAGGACTGGCTCGTGCGGCGGAATGCCGCCGAGTCGCTCGCGCGGCTCGGGGCAAAGCAGGCCATCGACTTCCTGCTTCCGCTGCTCGAAGATGAGAATACGATGGTGCAGGAAACGGTACAGGGTGTGCTGGCGAGTCTGGGATGGACCGCGAAGCCGTAACAGGATGCTGAAACAGTCCGCCAGCAGAGGAGAGATGGCCCGGCGAGTCCCCTGTGCTCGCGCAACGCGCGGTCTCAGAAGACCCTCGCTGGACGCGCGCATTGGAGGACTCATCCGAGCCATCCTGGGGACAACGTACACGAGCAAGCTTGGAAGGATCATTTTGGGTTGCCCGCTGCGGCCGTGCCTGTGGAATGGCGCGTCTTGGCGCGCCGGGGTTGGGCGGGTAAGAAGTCTGGCATTTTTGAGCATCCTGAGGCCATTGGGGCATTAGTTCCACATGAAAGCACTCCGACGGTGTGTTGTGTATAAACCGAAGTTTTCCCACAGCCGATTAATCTTTATTTCGATGTAAGAGGATATATCTCATGGCGGATGAAGCTCCTCCAAAGCTTATTCAGATCGGTCCGAAGGGCGGCGCGAAGAAGGACGGGTTCAATCTCGTCACGGAACGGGTCGTCGCGGTGAACCCTGAGGCGAAACAGATCGAAGTCGAACTGTTAGCCTACGACGGTAAAACGGTCGTGTTGGACGTGGATGACGAGGCGCTTGAAGAGCTGAAGCGCATCAAGATAGGGGATGGTGCTACGATCCGCGTCGTCGAAGAAGGCGGGAAGCGGATCGCCAAGAGCTTTCGGATCCGTGCGAAGGATCCCAATGCGGCGCGAGCCGACGCAATGCTGCTGGATCTCAAGGATACTCACTGGCTTAATAGAAAGTATGCGGCTGAAGTACTGGGTGAGCTGAAAGAGGTTCGTGCCGTACGGCCGTTGGTCGATGCGTTGGCGGACGAAGTCGGCGATGTCCGGCAGCGCGCCTATGATTCCTTGATCAAGATCGGTGGGCCGGCAGTGTCGTCGCTCGTGCCCTTGCTGGTGTCGGAAGAAGATGAAATCAGGCAATCCGTGACGGAAATCATCCGTAAAATCGGAAAACCCGCCGTCGAACCGCTGGCCACGGCGCTCGCCGAGGCCGACGACCGTCTGAAGACGCGGGTGATGAAGGTGTTGGACCGGATGGGCTACAAGCCAAAAGTTAAAGATGACGTTACGGCGGTCGAAGCGCCGCGGCTCACGTAATGCCGCTGTTGCAAGCCCGCACTATTTATGACGGTTCGTCGCGAAATCGCGCAGTCGCCACGCGAGACAGGCGCGTAAAGCCGCGCGGGAGGGAGGCATACTTGAAACAGTATGTTGACCGACTGAACGGCGCACCCGCCTGCCTGGACGCCGGACTCGCCGCGTCCAGGCTTGTCGCCGCGGCGAATCCGCGATTGCAGCAGAAGTGTTTGTGAATAATGCGGGCTAGGCCTGGGAGGGAGTTGTGCTGGGCCTCCCGACCGAAATGTGACGGAAGCCAAAGGCTGCAACCCGGTCGGGCTCATAGACATTGCGCAAGTCGAAGAAGATGGGCTGGGCTAAGAGGGTTTTCAGTCTGGCGAAGTCGAGGGTTCGGAACTCGTTCCATTCGGTCATGAGGATTAACGCGTCCGCCCCCCGTGCTGTCTCGTAGGCATCCTTACAGGGGACGAGGCCAGAGATAATCTGACAGGCTTCCTCAAGCGCAGCGGGATCGTAGGCGCGAACCGTGGCGCCCTGTTTGATAAGCTCCTGCGCAATCGCCAGTGCCGGCGCATCCCGCAGGTCGTTGGTGTTGGGCTTGAAGGAGAGGCCCAACATCGCGAACGTCTTGCCCTTGAGTCCCCCAACCGCATTCGTGATCTTTTCAACCATCCGGCCCCGTTGTCGCTCGTTGACGAGTGCGGCGGCGCTTGCGATCTGCATGGGGTAACCGACTCGCTCCCCTGTCTGTACGAGAGCAGCCAGATCTTTCGGGAAGCAGGATCCACCGAACCCCGGTCCTGCGTGCAGAAACTTCGATCCAATCCGGTTATCGAGCCCCATCCCTTTTGCCACCATTTGCACGTCGGCCCCGACCCGTTCACAGACTGTCGCGATTTCGTTGATGAACGAAATTTTGGTGGCGAGGAAGGCGTTGGAGGCGTACTTGATCATTTCAGCAGTTGGGATGTCGGTCACGACGAACGGAGTTTCGATGAGGTAGAGCGGACGATAGAGATCTTTCAGGATTGCAATTGCCTGCTCGCTGTCTGCGCCGATGACGACCCGGTTCGGTCGCATGAAATCCTCGATGGCGGACCCTTCGCGAAGAAACTCCGGGTTGGAAACGATGTCGAATCGGAACTTGCCTGATTGATGGGCGTTGATCACTTCACGCAGCTTCTCCCCGGTTCCCACCGGGACGGTCGACTTGGTGACGATAACCTTGTACCCGGTCATGGTTCTGGCGATGCCTCGGCCGACTTCTTCTACGTACGAGAGATCGGCTGATCCGTCCGGTCTCGGTGGGGTTCCTACCGCAATGAAGATGACGAGGGCCTTGTCGACGGCTTTGGCGACGTCGGTGGTAAAACTGATCCGGTTCTCCCGAATTCCTTTGGCGACGAGCTCCGTGATCCCTGGCTCATAGAAGGGGATATCGCCTTTCTCAAGCCTGGCAATCCGTTTGGCGTCGGTATCCATGCAGGTCACGTTGACGCCGAACTCCGAAAAACAGGCTCCTGTGACCAACCCGACATAGCCGGTTCCAATCACACTGATATGCATGGGTTTCTGTGCTCCTTTAGCAAGAACGATCTGGGCCGAGTATAGCAACGGTACCGGGAACGAGCAACGATGTTATAGAAAGTCATTTTATCGGGAGGAACCGCTCGTTGACAGGTGCACGAGCGGCTGCGTACTATTTATTTCCTCTATCGGACGGATGCTGTCATATGGCGATTCAGAGCGGACCCCTTCAGCGACCTCTCGCCGTCATGATGTGCCGGACCTTGCACACGATCAGTCCTGATGCGACGCTGTTGGAAGCGGCCCGGTTGATGTGTGATGCGAAGGTCGGCGCATTGCTGGTGCACGAGGGTGGGCACTACAGTGGTCTAGTCAGCGAGTCGGACTTGGTTCGCAAGGGGATGGCCGAATCGCGTCCGACACAAGAGACGTCGGTCCGTGCCGTCATGAGCAGCCCACTGCTGTCGATCGATAGTGCGAGCTCGGCCCACGAGGCGAGTGAGAAAATGGCAGAGCATGGAATTCGACATCTGGCGGTCTCCGACGAGGGGCAGATCGTCGGAATCATCTCCGTCCGCGATCTGTTACGCTACTTCAAAAACTGGGGCGGTCTGTGATCCTGTGGGCTCGCGGGCAGGGCCGGATCGTTTTCCTGCCCCGTGCGATGTTTCCGCATGAGTGTTGTGAACCGGTCGACTCGTACCCCTCGATGGTTTCTTCTGATAATGGCGCTGGCGACCGGTCGGGGAGGTAGGCGTCGTGTTAACTGACGCCGATGCTCCATATCATCTCTTGCTCAGGTCCACGGATGACGAGGTACAGCCTGATGCGGGGAGGGCGCACTAAGTTATCGAAGTGATTCCGATTAGCTTGTTGACGCGAACGTCCGCGTTGAAAAGGGGCTCCAGAAACAAGTTGGATGAACGTTCTTGCTTCCGTTTTCGTCAAGGTGCTATCTATATGGCTGCCGCTTGCAGAGTAGACGGGCGGTTACGGCGCAGTGGGTGTGACAGTAATTATTCGCTCACCAGATTACATCTCTTCTTCTTTCTCAAGGAGGTAGGTCATGGGCAAGACGATGTTGGGGGCCTTCTTCGGCCTCGCGATGGTCGCGGCTGGGGCATCTGCGGCGTTTGCACTTCAGGCAGGCGGGGTCGAAATCGGGGATTTAGAGACCGGCTCCGTAGTAGGTCAGGCGTTCAAGGAACTGGACGTCGATGCCCAGCTGTTCGCGATTGAGATTGGAAATTTGAAGACGTGGTATCCACCCGTCACGATCATTGACTTTAAAGTTCGGCCCGGTCGTCCTGTCTTGCTCAAGGTGACGAACAATTCTACTGCTGATCATGGGTTTCAGATGACCGATGCTGCGAACGCTGGTTCTCCGTGGGTGATGAAAGCCGAAGTGGTGCTGAAGCCAGGCGAAACGAAATACATCGGTGTTCCGACCAGCGACATGTTCTATGCCACGCAAGGGAATACGCTGACCTATCGTTGTCATCTGCACCCGGCGCATGTCGGCGGCAAGATATTGATGATCAAGTAAAAGCTTTTGATCGGTGCGAGTGACCACCGCCCTCTCTGCGACCGCGCGGAGAGGGCGGTGGTTTTTTGCAGGATGCTACGATGCTACATAGAGGCACGAAGGCCCTGCTTCTCTCAAGAGAAGCAGGGCCTTCGTAGTTGAACCACGAGCGATGATTAGTTCCGCACGCCGCTCCAGACTTTCGCAGGATCGATTGTCTTATCCGGATTGAGCGTCTTCGCCCGCTCGAACAGGACTTCTGTCGTTTCCGGATAAAGCGGGTCAGCAATGCAACAATTATCAACCGGGCAGACGGCGGCGCATTGTGGCTCGTCAAAGTGCCCGACGCACTCGGTGCAGCGGGCGTGCGTAATCACATAAATACTATCGCCGACTCCCTGGCCATCGCCCACATGATTGCCCTTTGTTTCCGCGTCGCTGCGAGTCTCAAAAATCGCCTCGTTCGGACATTCTGGCAGGCAGGCCCCACAGGAGATACACTCATCGGTAATCAGCAACGCCATGACCCTCGCCTCCTTCTCACTAGAGAGACACACGGTTGACAAGTTCACCCCGTCACGACCATTATGCGTGCCGCGACGAGAACGCCATTCTAGTCTGCCGCTCTTTTTTAAGTCAACAGAACGGCACTTGCTCAGAAGGCCTAGATTCCCTGTATTAATGGGCCTTTGGGCCCAGGGAATCGTGACGAGTCGTGACAGGGAAGGTCTTATTTATGGCCACTCTACCGGCGAGCGATCGTGGGCAGAAAAAGAAGCGCATCATCACGCTCGTCCTCATGGCGGTTTTCTTGATGAGCGCTTCGTTCTTTCTCATCGATCGAAAAGACGAGACCATGATTATCGTGTCCTTTCCAAATGGCCGTGAGCTCGAGACGGAAGTGGCGGATACACCGGAAAAACTCCTCGTCGGTCTTGCCTTTCGAGAGACGTTGCCAGCAAATGGTGGATTGCTTTATATCTTCGAATCGACCGGCCAGAATCACGTCTGGACGAAGGAATATCGGTTTCCGGTGGACATGATGTGGATTGATGAGAGCCATCATATAGTGGGGCTCAAGGAAAATATCGCTCCCTGTCGGGAAGATGACTGCCCCAAATATAGTTCCTCTCCCGAAGCGGTCCGTTACGCGATTCAAACAGGAGCGGGTTTTATCAAGCAGGAAGGGGTCACCATAGGGCTGGAGTTGAAATATACACTTCGGATGTAATGCGCGCGGGAGAGGGGTGGTGGAACGCATGAGGATAGGAATCGGTACAACATGCTAGAGGGGTTTCAATCTGTCGCCCTGGTTGATGAGTTGCCGCCTGGGCAATCAAAAGTCGTCGTGGTGAACAATCGGGAAATAGCGCTCTTCAACATCGAGGGGAGGTATTTTGCGATTCATAATCTTTGTCCCCATGAAGGGGGGCCTTTGGGTGAAGGGCGGGTGAAGGGCTTTGTCGTGGCCTGCCCGTGGCACGATTTGGCATTCGACGTTCGAAACGGGCAAGGGACGGACGGCGGTGGGTATTGTGTGGGGAGTTATGATGTACGGGTGGAAGGGGCGGAGATTTTTGTCGGGCCTCGGAAAAAACCATAGCATCATCAGGCGAAAAATAAGGAGCGGGTTGTCGCGTCACTGACGATGAGTACGACATCTAGCCACGACCATGATGGTGCCACAAGCCCGGATGGGGCCAAGGTCATCGAGACGACTCTTGAGCATCCCATTCAGATTCATCTCTGGGAAGACAGGACGCGAGGAGAGCTCTGGGTTCCGACCTACGATCCTACGGGGCTCGCGTTACTGGCCGACGACTATCTTCGCATCGCCGGGAATAATGCGGTCGACAATGGGCAGCGGACGTTCGAGTTTAAAGCCGTCAAGCCGGGAACCCATCGGGTGCTGTTTGAAAAACGCATGGGGTGGAAATTCACCGCCGAAGATCGGCGTGTCTTTGACGTGACAGCCTCTGATCCCTCGTCACGGAGGAGTGCGTAATCGTGCCGAATGTGGCCTTCATCAATGGAGCGTTCATGCCGCTGGCCGAGGCGAAAGTCTCGATCGAAGATCGAGGCTTTCAGTTTGGTGACGGCATCTACGAAGTGATCCGTACATACAAGGGGCGGCCGTTCGAAATTGAGGCCCATTTGGCTCGACTGGATCGTAGCGCTTTGGCGCTGTCCCTGGCGCAGCCCTATTCCCGCGCCGAGTGGGCCGACCATGTCATGGATGGGATTAGACGGGCCGCCTATCCTGAAGCCAAAGTCTACATTCAGATTACCAGGGGTGTCGCTCCCCGTGATCACGCCTACACAGATGAAGTGACGCCCACGGTCGTTATGACGGTTCGTGAGTTTCACCCGCTTGACAGGTCAGTACAAGCGGCTGGTGTGGAAGCGATGACGATCGAAGATATCCGATGGGGGCGCTGTGACATCAAGAGCGTGAATCTGTTGGCCAACGTGCTTGCGCGACAACAAGTGAAGCAGGCCCAGGTCTTCGAGGCCATTTTAGTCAACGCGGGATTGGTCACCGAAGGGGCAATCAGCAATGTAATGGTGGTCCAGGGGGGAACGGTGGTGACGGCTCCCGATGGGCCGCGCATTCTGCCCGGAGTCACGAGGGCCGTCGTGTTGGGTCTGGCTCTGAGTGAGGGCCTGCCGATTCAGGAACGCTTTGTCTCCCAGGCAGACCTCTATGAGGCTGACGAAGTTTTTCTCACAGGCACCACGGTCGAGGTCTTGGCCGTCGTCCGTGTAGATGGGAAAGTTATTGGAGATGGACGGCCAGGTCCGATCACCCAACGACTCGCCGGGAACTTCACGAGTCGAGTCGGCTAGCCCTCTTGCTTTGGCATAGGTGGCGTGCTATGGTCCCCCCGATGGAAGTGGGCTCAGGCCCACTTTTTTGTTTGATCTCTTGAATGAGCCACCCAAAGATACGGGGCTAGGGGTGTCGGTGAAGGAGTCCCGACCGGTCGTTGATCGCATCAGCGAGGTGGTATCGCCCATCCTCTGGGCATTGGGCTTAGAATTGGTCGACGTCGTGTGCGTGGGGCAAGGTACGCGGTCAGTCGTTCGTGTGTATATCGATAAGCCGGGCGGCGTCACCGTAGAAGATTGCGGGCGTGCACACCTCGCGATCGGTCCAGCCCTGGATGTGGCTGATCCGTTCGCCCATGCCTATACGCTGGAAGTCTCCTCGCCGGGTCTGGATCGGGCCTTCAAACGTATTCAGGATTATCGTCGGGCATTGGGGGAACAAGTGAGCGTGAAGCTCAGGCAGCCGATCGACGGACAGTGGCGTGTGGTCGGGCGGTTGACGGAAGTGAATGAACCGGGAGTCACGGTTGTGGTGAACGATCCGCGTTCTGAGCGGACGGTCGTCCTTGAGTTCGACTCGATTGCTGAGGCGCGGCGCGTTGTCACGTTTTAGGCCGTCCGGAGTCGATCACCGCGGTATGAGCATACCGCCGCATTGAAGTGTGGCTGCTGGGACAGCCGCCGGAGAGAGAGCTATGAATCGAGAATTGATTTCAGTCATCGATGAACTTGGTCGGCAAAAGGGCATCGAGAAGAGCCGAGTGATCGGGGCGATCGAAGCAGCCCTGCAGATGGCTGCCAAGAAACGTTTCGGGCAGGCCGAGAATATTCAAGTCGAGATCGACTCCAAGACCGGTGAGATCTCCGTCGTGTCGAAGAAGACCATCGTCGATGCGGTCACCAATCCAAAAACCGAAGTCTCTCTTCAGGAAGCTCGCCAGTTCGACAGCGAGGCAGAGGTCGGCGACGAGATCGGGTCGGTCATCGAGATGAGCGATTTGGGGCGGATCGCCGCGCAAACTGCCAAGCAAGTGATCTTCCAGAAGGTTCGTGAAGCCGAATGGGAGGCGGTTCAAAAAGAATACTCCACGCGGCAAGGAGATCTGGTCAACGGGATTATTCTCGGGATGGAGCGCCGGAATTACCTGGTGGATCTTGGCAAGACCGAGGCGGTGTTGCCGATTCAGGAGCAGATTCCGCGGGAAACCTATCGCTGTGGTGATCGGGTGAAGGCCATGCTCTTGGAAGTGCGCCGGACTCCGAAGGATGTCCAGGTCATTTTGACGAGGAGTCATCCGCAGTTTGTGTCGAAACTCTTCGAATTGGAAGTGCCTGAGGTGCTCGAAAAAATTGTTGAGATCAAGTCCATCGTGCGGGAGCCTGGTGATCGGACCAAGATCGCCGTAACGTCTCGCGAAAAGGCGGTCGATCCGGTCGGGGCCTGTGTGGGGATCAAAGGATCGCGGGTTCAAGCGGTTGTCCGCGAACTGCGCGGAGAGAAAATCGATATCATTACCTGGACCTCCGACCCGCGCGTCTTTATCGCCGAGGCGTTGAATCCTGCGAGCATTGAGAAGGTCGGTGTCGATGAGGAAAAGAAGTCGGCGTTGGTCGTCGTTGCAGATTCCCAGCTGTCGCTCGCGATCGGGAAGAATGGCCAGAACGTGCGGTTGGCCGCTCGCCTGACCGGCTGGAAGATCGACATCATCAGCGCAACGGAATACGAAAAGGAAAAGGCCGAACGGGATAAAGAGATCAAGGCGGCGTTAGCGGAGGAAACCGAAGCGCTGCATCAGCAAGAAGAAGCCCGCGAGCAGGAATTAAAAGCCCGGGCAGAATCGGAGTCGGATGCCGGACAAGCCGGATAAAGAGGAGCAGGTGTCAAATTCTTATGCGCGTGTATGCATTGGCTAAGCAACTCGGGATGGAAAACCGTGATCTCATTCCGGAATTGAAGCGGATGGGTATCACCGTCGCGTCGCACAGTAGCGTGTTGGATGACGACGTGGTGCAGAAGGTTCTGGAGAAGCTCGGCCCGAAACTCAAGGCTCACGGGAAAGCAACGGGTAGGGAGACAGAGGCCGATGCAGGTCGGGTTGATCGGAGTAAGGTCGGTATGGCGCCCGAACACGCAGCGGGAGCCAAGGTCGGGTCGGCCCAGGCAGTTTCGGCGGCGGAAGAATCTTCCAAGTCCGACAAGCGCCGTATTCTGATCAAGCGCAAGAGAGTCGATGATGTCCCAGCGAAAGAGGGAGCGTTCCCGCCCACAGTTGAATCGGTAGACACAAGCGGAACGCTCATCGATACTCTTGGGGTTGGCTCGTCCCCGGCGGTGCATTCGCAAACGGAGACCCCAACCGTTGCGCATGTGGACCTGACAACGACGCCCGACCAACCGCACGCGATAGGAACCACGACCGCTCCAGTTCCCACGGCTGCCGCCAAGCTCTCTGTCGTGCCGAGCGTCGATGTGCTCGCAGGAAAAAAGAAAGCCCTTTCCCTGGAAGAGATGCAAGCCGAGGGGCTGAAAGAGAAGGCGAAAAAAGCTCGTAAGCCGGGCCGTACGCGGGAAGAAGAAGAGCTTCGGCTTCGTGAAGATGCGGCTCGCTGGCAGGATCTTCGTGCCATTCCGGTGCAGCAGCGTCGCGACGACCGCAGCAAGCACGTGCATCACAGCACGCCGGGAGAAGTGACCAAGCCACGGAGGAAGAGCTTCAAGCTTTCCCCCGGCATGACGGTGAAGGAGTTTGCCGAGCTGATCGGACAGCGCCCGGCTGACATCATGCGCAAGCTGATGGATATGGGCCAAATGCTCACGTTCAATCAAACGATGAACGTTGATGCAGCTGTGATTATTGCGGAGGAGAACGGGATCAAGATCGATGTATCGATGGAGAAGGCCGGAGAGGAGTTGCTGGATTCGGTTGTGCAGACGGAGGAGGATCTCCAGCTTGAGCCGCGGCCACCGGTCGTGACCATCATGGGCCATGTCGATCACGGCAAAACTTCGCTGCTCGATGCCATCAGGCAAACGAAAGTGGCGGAAGGCGAGGCCGGTGGAATTACGCAGCATATCGGCGCATACACGGTTGCGGTACGCGGGAAACAGGTGACGTTCCTGGACACGCCGGGTCACGAAGCCTTTACCGCCATGCGAGGTCGTGGCGCCAAGATCACCGATATCGTCATCCTGGTCGTGGCCGCAGACGATGGTGTCATGCCGCAAACGATCGAAGCGATTAATCACGCCACGGCCGCGTCCGTTCCGATTATTGTGGCCATCAACAAGATCGACAAACCCGGCGCCAACTCCGAGCGTGTGAAGAACGCCTTGTCTGAACATGGACTCATTTCCGAGTCCTGGGGCGGTGACACGATCATGGTTGAGGTCTCGGCCAAAGAGAAGACCGGACTGGACACCTTGCTGGAGATGATTCTCCTACAATCTGAAGTGCTGGAGCTCAAGGCCGACCCGCATCGGTTGGCGAAGGGCGTTGTGGTGGAAGCCAAGCTGGAGCGAGGGCGTGGTCCGGTGGCGACGGTGCTGGTTCAGAGCGGGACGCTTCGCGTCGGCGATGTGTTTGTTGTCGGGATTGTGAGCGGAAAAGTTCGCGGGCTGATTACGCATACGGGAGCTAAAGTGCAAGAGGCTGGTCCTTCTATTCCGGTAGAAGTGGCTGGGCTCCCGGGTGTGCCGTCTGCCGGTGATGTATTTCAGGTCGTCAAAGACGAGCGGGTCGCGCGCGAGATTGCGGAAGATCGAGCTAGCAAACAGCGAACGGCTGATTTGTCTGGATCAGCAAAGGTCACGCTCGACGACTTGTTTGCCAAGATTAAGGAAGGGTCGGTCAAGGAGCTGGCCCTGGTCATCAAGTCTGATGTCCAGGGGTCGGCTGAAGCACTGACCGCAGGCGTCGAAAAACTGGCAACCGCCGCAGTCAAGCTGCGTGTCATTCACAGCGGCGTCGGCGGGATCACGGAATCCGACGTGTTGCTGGCTGCCGCGTCGAACGCCATTATTGTCGGGTTCAATGTCAGGCCGGAGCCGAAGGCTTCCGCCCTGGCTGAACAGCAAGGCGTCGACGTCCGCCTGTACACCATTATTTATGACGCGATGGCCGAGATTAAGGCCGCGATGGAAGGGCTGCTCGAACCAACGCTCAAGGAGCGGACGTTGGGGCGGGCCGAGGTGCGACAGGTCTTTACGGTGTCCAAAGCCGGGGTCATTGCGGGAGCTTATGTGGTAGACGGCATGATCACTCGTGCGGCTGTCGGAGTACGGGTACTGCGCGACAACGTGGTGGCCTATGAAGGGAAGCTTGGCTCGTTGCGTCGCTTCAAGGACGACGTTCGTGAAGTACAGCAGGGCTACGAATGCGGAATCAGCGTTGAGAATTTCAATGATATCAAGGCCGGTGACATCATCGAGGCCTATGCAATAGACAGGATTGCCGCAAAGCTTTGAGGCGGGAGTCTGCCCCGTGGGTATCATCGTCGGACTCTGTACGGTCGAGCTGTTTATTCCAGAGAGTCAGTCGTTGAAAGACAAGCGGAAGGTGCTGTTGAGTCTAAAAGATAGATTGCGGGAGAAGTTCAATCTTTCCGTAGCCGAGGTCGATGGGCAGGATCTGTGGCAGAAGGCCGTAGTGGGGTTTGCCTGTGTGGCTAACGAAGGACGCTACGTCAACCAAGTGTTGGACCAGGCGCTGAACATGGTTCGGAGCGTTCCGGCAGTGGAGATCGTCCAGTTCCGAGTAGAACTATTGTGACGGCGGAGTGTGCGGTGGCCAAGACAGGATATCAGCGGGCCGATCGTGTGGCCGATCAAATCCGTATGGAAGTGGCCGCTATCCTCATGCGGAAGATCAAAGATCCGCGTGTGCAGTCCGTCACCGTGACCGACGTGAAAATGACCAGCGATCTGCGGATTGCGCGTGTCTTCGTGACGGCCATGGGCAAGGAAGAAGAAGAGCGGAACGTGTTTGCCGGGTTGGCCCAAGCCAGCGGGTTTGTACGCGGTGAGCTGGGCCGTCGGCTCTCACTCCGGTATCTGCCGGAGATCGTCTTTGCCAAGGATGTCAGCGGACCGAGGGGCGATCGTGTATTGAAGTTGCTGGACGAGCTGCACGTCAAGACGGAAGCCGAGGCCGGGTCGTCTGAGGAGAAGGCCGGGTCGTAGCATTGGGGATGTGATGATGGGTCTCGCACAGAACTGCGCCGTTGTCGACGGCGTGCTGACAATCAAGAAAGAGTCCGGATGGACCTCCCACGACGTCGTGGCGAAAGTGCGGCATCTTCTCGGTGGAGTCAAGGTCGGCCATGCCGGCACCCTCGATCCTGCCGCAACGGGAGTCTTGCCCTTGCTGATCGGGCGGGGAACCCGCATTGCCGAATATCTCGTCGAGTGGGACAAGGAATATCGTGCGGTACTTCGCCTCGGCGAGACCACTGATACGCAGGATGCGACGGGAATGGTTTTGGCGCGGCACGCGACGGATCTCGTGACGCCGGAGGCGATTCACGAGGTGGTCGGTCGATTCCGCGGGCCGATTGAGCAAGTTCCTCCGATGTATTCGGCGGTGAAAGTCGGGGGTGTTCCCCTCTATAAGTCCGCCCGGGCGGGCAAAACGATTGCGCGGGACGCAAGAACGATCGTCATCCATACCCTTGAAGTGGAGGCGATTCAGGAACGGGATGTGACGTTGCGCGTCGTCTGTTCGAAGGGGACCTATGTGCGGACGCTCTGTGCCGACATGGGAGAGGCGTTAGGTGTCGGCGGCCACATGTTGGCGTTGGAGCGAAGGCGAGTAGGCCCCTTAACGATCGAGCAAGCGCTGACGGTCGATGAGGTGGTCACCCGTCATGCCCTCGGTCGGTTGGGAGACGATCTGTTGTCGCTGGATCGTGCGTTGGACCAACTTGGGATTGTGGTGGTGGATGAACAAAGTGCCGACCGCGTGCGACACGGGGCTTCGGTGCCTGCGGCCAAGATTCTTCGTTGGGAGGGGATAGCCGATGGCGAACGTGAGTCACACGCGCCGATCCGTATCCACGATACTGACGGATGCCTGGTGGCGATTGGGAAGTGTCCGGAGACTTCGGGCGGCGCACTCACGGTTGAGAAGGTGTTAAGCGATCAGGACGTATGAAACTTCGTTGCGGATGAAGGAAAGGAACAGGAAGGAAAGAGCCCATGGCATTACTCAAAGAAGCAAAGACCGAGTTGATCAAGCAGTATCGGCAGCATGAGACGGATTCAGGCTCGCCGGAAGTCCAGATCGCGGTGTTGACCAATCGGATCACGTACTTGACGGAACACTTCAAGCTCCACAAGAAAGATCATCATTCGCGGCGAGGCCTGCTTCTCTTGGTGGGACGTCGGCGGCGTTTGCTGGACTATCTTCGTGGTGTCAGCGATGCACGCTATCGTGCGGTGATCGAGCGATTGGGCATCAGAAAGTAGTATCCCGTCTCGCTGTCGCGCCAGCAGGCGCAACAGCGGGCAGTAGTCAGTCGCACAGGTGAACACTGAGATGCGCTCGTGCGTACAAGGCAAAAGTAAAAACGAAAAAGTCAAAAGTAGAGACCTCTTCACTTTTGCCGTTTTACTTTTTCCTTATGCCTTGCGCTCGGACCCGAGCGCATCTCTGTGGGCATCTGTGGGGCCTAACCAGAGGAGACCCAGATGGTACACACAGTTGAAATAGAGGTTGCCGGGCGCACCCTGCGACTCGAGACCGGTCGTGTGGCACGACAAGCGGACGGCTCGATTTGGGCCTCGTACGGGGACACCGTCGTGCTAGCGACAGCCGTCGCGTCACAGGTCGCCAAAGCGGGTATAGATTTTCTTCCCCTTACGGTCGATTATCAGGAAAAGTCCTTCGCAGCCGGGAAGATTCCAGGCGGGTTTTTCAAGCGGGAAGCGCGTCCATCAGAAAAAGCGGTGCTGACCAGCCGGCAGATCGATCGGGGACTCCGTCCGCTCTTTCCTGAAGGCTATTACTTCGAGACTCAAGTCATTGCCTCAGTCCTCTCGGCCGATCAGACGGGCTCGTCCGACACCCTCGCCATTATCGCCGCCTCTGCGGCTCTGACCATCTCAAATATTCCGTTCGACAATCCTATTGCAGGCGTGAGGATCGGTCGGCTGGACGGCAAGTTCGTCGTCAATCCGGACCTTGAGACGGTAGCAAAGAGCGAGCTGCAACTGGTCGTGGCGGGGACAGCCGATGCGGTCATGATGGTCGAAGCCGGGGCGAACGAACTGTCTGAAGCCATCATGCTCGAGGCAATCGAACTTGCCCATGCCGAGATCAAGAAGATTGTGGCCAAGATTCGCGAACTGCAAGCCGCTGCCGGCAAGCCTAAGCGGAAGGTGGCGAAGGAACAGATCGATTCCGCGCTTGCCGCTCAAGTGAAGACCTTGGTGGCGCAAGGAATCCGCGAGGCCATCATGATTCCGAACAAAGCGGCCAGGCAGGAGCGGTTGGATGAGGTCAAAGACGGCGCCATTCAAAAACTCAAGAGCGCGGACGATCCGAATCGAGAGCGGCATGTCAAATTGGTGTTCCATGAGCTGGAATATACGGAAGTCCGGAACATGATCCTAGAGAAAGGGTCGCGGGCGGATGGACGTGGTCCGGCTGATATTCGTCCGATCACTAGCGACGTCAGTGTGCTGCCACGGACACATGGCTCCGCGATCTTCACCAGGGGCGAGACTCAAAGTTTGGCCGTGGTTACGTTGGGGACCACGGATGACGAGCAGCGGATCGACGCGTTGGAAGGGGAGTACATGAGGACGTTCATGCTCCATTACAATTTTCCGCCGTTCAGTGTTGGTGAGGCGCGGCCGCTTCGCTCGCCGGGACGCCGGGAAGTTGGTCATGGTGCATTGGCGGAACGGGCGTTGGCCCCGGTGATTCCGAGCAAGGAAGCCTTCCCTTACACGCTTCGTATCGTGTCCGACATCCTCGAATCCAACGGGTCCTCTTCGATGGCGACCGTCTGTGGCGGAAGCCTCGCTTTGATGGATGCCGGCGTGCCGATCAGGGAAGCCGTCGCCGGGATCGCGATGGGGCTGATCAAGGAAGGCGATCGGGTCATGATCCTCTCCGATATTCTCGGGCTCGAGGATCACCTGGGCGACATGGACTTTAAGGTCTGTGGCACCAAGCAGGGCGTGACGGCATTGCAGATGGATATCAAGATTGGCGGCATTACGTCGGCCCTGATGCAGAAGGCCTTGGAACAGGCGAAAGCCGGCCGTTTGCACATTTTGGGCTGTATGGAGAAGGCGCTCCAAGCGCCAAGAACTACCCTGTCGGCCTTTGCCCCACGGATCTTCACGATGAAGGTGAAGCAGGACAAGATCCGTGAGATCATCGGTCCGGGCGGCAAAACGATCCGCGGCATCATTGCGGATTGTGGGGTCAAGATCAATGTCGACGACAGCGGAACCGTCACGATCGCGTCGGTTGACGGCGCCTCGGCCGAGAAGGCCAAAGAAATGATCAGTCGGATTACCGAAGAGGTGGAGATCGGAAAGATCTACATGGGCACGGTTCGGAAGATTATGGACTTCGGTGCGTTTGTCGAGGTCCTGCCGGGAACCGATGGGTTGGTGCATATCTCGCAACTGGCGCACCATCGAGTCCAAGCGGTGTCCGACGAGGTGAAGGAAGGCGATCAAATTCTGGTGAAGGTCCTGGAAGTGGATCGGCAAGGAAAGATCCGCCTCAGTCGCAAAGAGGCCATGCCCGCTCCAACCGGGGCTGGTGCGCCGGGTCCGTCCGGCGGGTAACTGTCTTGTATCGCAAGCTCGTCCTGGACAACGGGGTGCGGGTAGTGACCGAACGGATGCCGACGCTCAAGTCGGTCACCGTCGGTGTGTGGGTCAACACCGGGTCGCGGGACGAGCAGCCTTCCCAGGCAGGCTATTCCCACTTCATCGAACACATGCTTTTCAAAGGAACGAGCAGGCGTTCCTCCGCCGAAATTTCTCGCGAAATCGACGCGCTTGGCGGAGAGATGAATGCCTTTACTTCGCGTGAGACGACGACCTATTACGTGAAGGTGCTGGATCAGCAACTGCAGCAAGCGCTCGAACTCCTCTCTGATCTGTTCCACCATTCCCGTTTTGCACCCAAAGAAATCGAAAAAGAAAAACAGGTTGTCCTCGAAGAGATTCGCATGGTTCGGGACGATCCGGAAGATTTGGTGCAAGAGCTGCACTCGGGTCAAGTATTGGGACGTCACCCGCTCGGCCGCCCTATTCTGGGTCGGGAGAAGACGATCAGAGGGCTGCGTCGGCAAGATCTTCTGCACTACATTGACACCCATTACGATCCGGCACAGACCATCGTTGCAATTGCTGGGAATTTCGACCAAGCCCGTCTTGATCCGATGGTCGCGCGGTATTTCGGGAAAAGCCAATGGGCAAAGGAGAAGCAGACCAACGGCCGCCGCTCTCCCGACCTGCACGGTGGCGTCTTGCTGAAGAAGAAGCGGTTGGAGCAGGTGCATTTGTGCCTCGGGCTTAAAGGTATCGCTGCCGGCCACGATGATCGCTATGCTCTGTACGCGCTCAATAGCGTGTTGGGGGGCAGTGTGAGTTCTCGGCTGTTCCAGGAAATACGAGAGAAACGTGGACTCGCCTACTCGATTTACTCCTCTTTGTCGGGCTATTCGGACGGCGGTATGATTACTGTGTGTGCGGCGACAAGGCCGAAAGAAGTAGATCGCGTCGTCGATCTTGTCTGTCGGGAGATTCGTCGCATCGGCCTCCAAGGCGTTGGACGGAAAGAACTTGAGCAGGCGAAGACCCAGATGAAGGGAAGCCTGATGTTGAGCCTGGAGAGCTCCCACAGCCGCATGAGCAAATTGGCGAAGGATGAACTCACGCATAGTCGGCACGTGTCACTGGAAGACATGCTGGCTCATATCGATCGTGTGAATGAGGAGCAGGTCTTCAACGTGGGACGCCAATTTTTCAAGCTGGACTCCCTCGCGATTACCGGGCTCGGTCCTCTCGCCTCGCGCAGTCTGCAGGCCTACTTGTGAGAATTCTTTAATAGGAACTCGTAGAGCCCTCAAAGCCTGGATAAAATACGCATGCTTAATTTGTCCGCAATGTATTGATTGTTAAATACATTTCACATCATATTCGAGGTTACCCAGGGGGCGAACAACTTCTTGACACAGTTTCATGATTTCAGTACCATGGCCGCGATCGTAATATTGACAGTGATGTTATTCGGACGGACGCAGCACCAGGAAAAACAAAGCGATGGGGCTGAAAAACCATCACTCGTAGCTGCGTGATCGCTGAAGCTGTTTCGTATCTTTCGTCGTCCGTACACTAAGTATCCATCGGTTAATGGGCTTGTAACTTTCATGAAGGAGGGACTAGGTATGCCACGGGTCATACTTATCGCCGCCGTGACAGTGTTGTCTGTCCTCGGCATGCTGACGGCCGAATTTGCCGTTGCTGCCGATGTGGAAAGTACCGGGGTTGGTCCAACCAACAATATCACTGGTGGGAAGCCCATGAAGGGGGAAGTCACCAAGACTCTCAAGGGCCGGGTATGGTCACAGTGGGCCGACAATCCAGACAGAGAATTGCTCTTCGGGATTCAATATTGGAACACCGGTGAGCCTGGTTCGGGAACCCCGAGCGGCCGTTCGTCTTCCGATCTCGATGTGAAACCGCCGGATCCATTGTTCTCCTGTTGCGGCTGGGGCTTTGTCGGTGGCGCTGATAAGAACAGTCCGTACTCGGGCTGGTACCATGCCGCCACGACGGTCCGGTTGGCGGTGAAGGACAAGGCTCTCATGGACCAGATCATCAAGGCTTCCCAGGAACTCGTCGCCATGGAAGTGAGCCTGGATGGTCGGACGATCACCGGCTTTAAGGTTATTCAGGAATAGACCTTAACAAGCGGTAATGTTTTCCTGTCCTGCTAAGGAGGACGAGATTATGAAGTTTCATTCAAAAGGCTGGGCCGTGATGGCCGCCCTAGCGCTGGTTGGCTCTGTAGCCTCCACCGCATTGGCGATCGAATCGTTTCAAGAGCGCTTTGAGTGGGGCGATATGAGCAAGCCGACGACATTACAGGGTCGCGTGATCGTGCTCGATCCCTACGATGAGGCGGTCTGGATTAACGTGGCTGTATTCGGCGGCAACGCTGAAAGCGGATTTTTTTGGCAGAAGATATTTCCGGGCAAGAACCTCAAGTTTTATGCCGACAAGGGAGCCTGGGAAGAACTCAAGAAGATGGCACGTCCCCATGCGGGACCGGCTGCAGCCAAGGAAGTGCCTCCCTCCAGCACGACGGATTTGATCGAGTTTACTGCAACAGAACCAGAGCAAAATCACCGTGTCATCTCCTCGGTGAAGAAGCTTCCGGAAGTGGCCGGTTCCATGGGGAAGCCGCTCAGCATCTCTGCGCTTCGTTTGAAGGAGTGCGTGGGGAAGAACGAATTTGAGGCAGGCTGCGCAGCGGCCAAGCAACAGCTCAATACCTCACCGAAGTCTCCAGATGGGGCCGCTATACCCATGCAGTATGATGTGTTGCTCCCAGGTGGAGAGCCCATCGCTGGCTTGATTCCCTGGACCGCGAAGTACAACCTTGGGTCCGCTCACTGAACTGAGTCAGTCTCTGTTTGTAAAGGCGGCATCTCCGAAAGGGGATGCCGCCTTGTGTTATTTCTTGTGATCGTCTTGATCGGTTGGAGCGAACCGGCGCTGGAGGTCAGCCAGGCGATTGAGCGCATCGAGCGGCCTCATGGAGAAGAGGTCGATTTGCTTCACTTCCTCGATGATCGGATGTGGGTGGGGAAGCGAGGCCCGTTGCGGTTCCTGCTCCGAAGATATTAATGTGCCCGCGATGGCGGTATCCGGTTGTTCCAACTGCTCCAAGACCTGTTTTGCGCGGGCGATGACTGTCGGAGGAAGTCCCGCCAACTTGGCGACATGAATACCGTAACTGCGGTCCGCGCCGCCTGGAACAATTTTACGCAAGAAGACCACGTCTCCATCCCGTTCCTGAACCGCCACACAATAGTTTCTGATCCCCTCGCGTAACCCTTCCAGTTGCGTCATCTCGTGATAGTGAGTGGCGAACAATGTCCTGGCTCCCAAGTGCCGGCGGTCTTGGATATGCTCCGCAATAGCCCAGGCGATGCTCAGTCCATCGTAGGTGCTGGTCCCTCGGCCGATCTCATCCAGGAGAATCAAGCTGCGGGAGGTCGCGCTGTTCAAGATGTGAGCCGATTCGATCATCTCCACCATGAAGGTGCTCTGTCCGGCGGCCAGGTTGTCCGAGGCTCCTACACGCGTGAAAATTCGATCGACCAGTCCAATGCGGGCCTCGGCTGCCGGCACAAAGCTTCCGATCTGGGCCAGCAAGACGATCAGCGCGACCTGGCGGAGGTAGGTGCTCTTTCCTGCCATATTGGGCCCGGTGAGGATCATCAGCCGGTTGCCTTCACAGTCGAGGGCCGTGTCGTTGGGTACGAAGGTCAGATCACTGCTGAGTTGCTCAACCACAGGGTGGCGGCCTTCCCGAATGAGGATCGTGCTGCTCTCATCGACGAGGGGTTTGACATAGCGGTGTAATGCGGCGGTCTCGGCCAGCCCGGCGAGGACATCGAGCAACGCGACGGTCTGGGCCATCGCTTGCAGACGAGGCACCTCGTTCGCCAAGCGCACGCGCAATTGTTCGAACAGTTCCTGCTCGAGCGCCAGTAGTTTAATCTCAGCGCCGGTGACACGTTCTTCTAGCTCTTTGAGCTCCGGCGTCATGAATCGTTCGGCATTGACCAGCGTCTGCTTGCGAATGTAATCGGGCGGGATGCGAGACAGATGTGTCTTGGTAATTTCGATGTAGTAGCCGAACACTTGGTTGTAGCGAACCTTCAAAGAGTCGATCCCTGTTCGCTCCCGTTCTGTGGCTTCCAACGAGGCGATCCAGCCCTTGCCCTCCGTGCTCGCCTTGCGCAGTTCATCGACCCCGGCATGGTACCCTTCTCGAATCATCCCGCCCTCACGGAGTGACATCGACGCATCCGGTTTGACGGCCTGCTCAATCACGTCATGCACATCTCGGCAGTCGTCCCACGACTCTCGGACTCCGGCCAGCAACGAGGCGCGGAACGGCTGGAGGTGGGACCGTAATTCTGGCAGGGCGCTCACGGACTGTTTTAACGCGAGTAGTTCGCGAGGCCCTGCGACGCCGAGTGTCACGCGGCTGCTCAACCGGGCGATATCTTGCACATCACGGAGCGTAGTCCGTAGTGACACGCGTTGTTGAATCCGGTCTTTCAACTCGCCGACCGCTTCGAGGCGAGCGTGAATGGCGTCACGATCGAGAAGCGGTCTGACGAGCCAATCGCGTAACAAGCGACTGCCCATGGCCGTCGCGGTACGGTCCAGCACCGACAAGACGGTCGGCTGATCCTGCCCCGACCGGTGCTCGCCGGCTCCCAAGGGTCGCACGAGTTCGAGATTGCGAATCGTGGCGCTATCCAGATGCATGGCGTCGCCGTTCCAGCGCGTTTGTAGACGGCGGAGGTGTGCGAGGGAGGCGGTTGGCTGAGTTTCGCGAAAATATCGCAGGACCGCTCCGGCGGCTCCAATTCCTGCGGTCAGGCCGCGACAGCCGAACCCGTCGAGCGAATGCACCGCAAACTGTGTCTGGAGTAGTTGCGCAGCATCTTTAGGGTTGAAAGAGGCCGAGGGTTGTGCGCAGAGGTATGGTCCACGCAGGTGAGTCAGGCACGCTCTGGTATTTGCATCGGACTCGGGATGGAGCAGTTCTCGCGGTTCCAGCCGAGCCAGTTCATCCATGAGCTGGATCTCTGCCTGTGCCCCCTGGAACTCTGTCACCCAAAACTCTCCGGTGGAGACGTCCAGACAGGCCAGTCCGATGACGGATTGCCCCTTGGCAGACGGGGCTGTGGCGTCGGAGAAGGCGACAGCCGCCAGGAAATACGATACTCCGGGAGAGAGGAATTCAGTATCGACCAGCGTGCCCGGGGTATACAAACGAACGACTTCTCGGCGCACGAGACCTTTCGCGAGTTTCGGGTCTTCCACCTGTTCGCAGAGTGCGACGGTCCGCCCAGCCTTGAGAAGCTTTGCGATATAACCTTGCACGGCATGGTAGGGCACTCCGCAGAGCGGAACTGGGTTGGTGCTGGATTTGTCGCGAGAGGTGAGGGCAATGGAAAGCAGTTTGGAGGCGATCTGCGCATCCTCATAAAACATTTCGTAGAAGTCGCCGACGCGGAATAACAGAATGGCGTCGGGATAGCCGCGTTTGATTTCGCGGTATTGCCGCATCAGCGGTGAGGGGTCTGCATCACTCATTGCGTCGGTCTCTATGTGCTTCGCCGGTCAGGGCGTGGGATATACGTCCGGTGACTGTTTCGGGCGAGTGGCGCAATCGTTCTAAGTCCACTTCAGCTTCCTGCAGCGCTTTAGTTTTTCGGCGAAGTTCGATACGGCTCCGCACCCATGGAGGGAAGAGAAGAATGCCGGAGACTAGCAGTCCCACCGCGAACCCCGCCAGGATGGGCTGATAGATCGGCGTCGAGGCCTCAAAGAGACCAAAGAAGTAGCGGAGCGTGACTTCCTGTTCCTGGTTCTGAAGGAAAAATGCCAGGGAGAGGAGCAGAAGCACTCCGACCAGAATCAGTCTAATCATGACCTCGTTGTTTCCTGCCTGTTCAGGGCCCCGCGGGGTGACGCTCGATGCATCCTGCCGGTCTTGCTGTACTGCCTGCGCGCGAGGGCGAGGACCTCGCCAGACTTCGGCCCCGTCGCACTCAACTGAATCGTCCGGCTCCGCGCGGCACGATGGCCCAGCACAATCTCGATCCGGTCGGACGGTAGCGCGGCCAGGCCCTTGTCAGCCCATTCTATTGCCGTCACAGTCTGGCCGGAGAAATACTCGATCAGTCCTGTCGATTCAAGCTCGCGGGGCGAGCGAATACGGTACAGATCAACATGGGCAAGCGGCAGGCGCCCTTGATCATATTCGTGAATCACGACAAATGTTGGGCTGGTCACTGCCGTCGGCGATGCGCCCAGACCCTCCGCGATTCCGCGAACCAGCGCCGTCTTGCCGGCTCCGAGCGGTCCGTAGAGCGCGATCGTTTCTCCCCCGCGCAGCACGCGGCCAATCGCTTGGCCGAGCCGATCGGTGTGCTGGTGCGATGTGGACACCAGTTTCCACGGCAGGCTCGACGTGGCACTACGGCGAACTGCAGCCTGTTTTGCCTTGGCTGGCTGGGTGGCGTCAGGTCGTTTTAGTTCGCTGGAGCGCATAAGGAATCTGAGCGATCAGATCACGGGCGAGCATCCCGGGCTGGCCGAGGTATTGGGCGGCCAAATCGCCGGCTGCTCCATGAAAATAGGTCGCGGCACAGGCGGCATCCCATGCAGGAACCCCTTGTGCCAGTAAGCCGACGATCATGCCGGTCAAGACATCACCGGTCCCGGCCGTGGCCATGCCTGGATTGCCGGTCGGACAAATGGCCACAAGCCCGTCCGGACGGGCGATCACAGTTCTCGCACCTTTGAGGACCACGAATACGCCACGTTCGCGGGCAAACCGTCTGGCCGTGCCGATTCGGTCAGCGTTCACGCTCTGCGTTGTGGCATCAACTTCGAGTCGAGCCATCTCACCAGGGTGCGGGGTGAGAATGGGTGGAGTCTTACATTCGGTGAGCAGCGACACGCGGCCGGTCAAGGCGTTCAGCGCATCGGCATCGAGGACCGAGGGACGATCCAGATGTTTCATCAACGACTGAACGAGTTCAACGGTCTCAGGATGGGTCGAGAGTCCAGGACCGATGGCGATCGCCGTGCGTGCATGGATGAAAGCCAAGATGCGATCGAGTCCTGTACGGGCCAGTGTGCGCGCCTTTGTCTCTGGGAGGGGCATCGTCATCACTTCCAGTAACTTCGCTTCCAGTACGTCGTTGACGCTGCTGGGGGTTGCCACGGTGACCAGACCCGTTCCGACACGGAGCGCAGCATGGGCAGCCAATGCCGCTGCTCCGGTTTTCCCCACGGACCCTGCAATAATCCCCGCATGGCCAAAGGTTCCCTTATGCGCGGAGGGGACGCGTTCCGGTAGAGACCGAAAAGCACTGTCGCTGGTCAGCAGCAGGGTCCGGCTCTCGAGGGCGTCTACATAGGCAGGCGGAATGCCGATATCCACGATGCGGATCGTGCCCGCATAGTCAATTCCTGCGCCGATATAGAGACCGAGCTTCGGGAGACCGAACGTGATGGTCAACGTGGCGCGGATTGCTCGACCCAGGAGGGCGCCGGTATCGGCATGGATGCCGGACGGGATATCCACTGCGATGACGGGCTTCCCGGCACCGTTGATGAGCTCAATGGCCTCACGATAGATGCCGGATACTTCAGAGGATAATCCAGTACCCAGGAGGGCATCGACGAGGATGTCGCTGGAGGCGACGAGGCCCCGTGTCTGGTCATAAGACCGGAATCGACTGACCGCTGAGCGCCCCGTGATGTGGACGAACCGACGATACATGGCCGCGGCATCGCGACTTAGATCGGTGACCACCGTGAGAAGCACCACGTGAACCCGAGCACGTCGGCGGCATAGCAGGCGTGCTGCAACCAATCCGTCCCCTCCGTTATTACCCTTTCCGCAGAAGATGGTGATGGTCTTACCGCGCGCTGGCCCATAGTGCTCCTCCAGATGCCTGACAATTCCCTCGCCGGCCCGCTCCATCAAGACCGCACTAGGGATATGCGCCTCGGTGATCGTGCGGCGATCGAGTGTCTGCATCTCGGTTCCGGTTACGATCTTCATCGGTGGTCTACCATACGGGATCGACTGCGCTCGTGGGACTGGGTGCGCGGGGGGAAGAAAGCGATCTGTGTCTTTCGTCGCAATGTCATGAGCGGGGCAAATCGCGTTATCCACGGAGCACGGGGTGCCGCACCGGTGCGCTGGATCAACTCAGCAAGGCCTTCATCTCCCTCACGGCCTGGTCGAGGCCCACCAGAACCGCTCGGGCAATGATACTGTGGCCGATGTTGTATTCGACGATTTCCGGAATGTTCCGCAACCGCATCACGTTGCGATAGTCTAAGCCGTGCCCGGCATTGACGCCCATTCCGAGCTTGTAAGAGAGCTTCGCGGCCTGTGTAATCGCCTCCACTTCCGCGTCGGTTTCTTTCGAGCGTCGGGCATTCGCATAGCGGCCGGTATGGAGCTCGATGAAATCCGCCGAGACTCTGTGTGCGGCTTTGACCTGGGCCAAATCCGGTTCGATGAACAGACTGACGGGAATGCCGCCGTCGTGGAGCAGGGCGATGATCTGCTGGATACGATCTCTGTGGCTGGCCACGTCGAGGCCGCCTTCGGTCGTGAGTTCCTGACGCTGTTCCGGGACGAGCGTGACCATGTCTGGTTTTATGGTCAGGGCAATTTTGGCCATCGTCTCATCGGCGGCCAACTCCAGATCGAGTTTGGTGCGGATGAGTTCCCGCAAGAGGCGAAGATCGCGGTCTTGGATATGTCGCCGATCTTCTCTGAGGTGGACGACAATGCCGTCGGCACCGGCCAATTCCACCAGTACGGCGGCGGCAAGAGGGTCAGGGTCGGTTCCACCACGGGCCTGCCGCAACGTGGCCACATGGTCGATATTCACCCCAAGTCGTGGCACAGATCCTCCGTTCTGGCTATGTGGAACAAGGAGAAACTGACTTGCGTGATGAGAGCGAAAGGCGTTGCAGTTGTAACAGAAATCAACAGGGCGGAGCAAGGACTGGGAGAGGGGAGTTGGCGGCGTGTGGCCCCAATCAGTTTGAAGGGTTGGAATACCGAACCCCACAGAATCACACCATAATTTGACTCGATACGCCCCCCGCCATTAGAATAGGCCCCCTGATGCGGAGGAGGCCTGTCTCTCGATGCTTCCGTGCGTGTGAGGATCACTGACAGGGGATTGATGGGATTAGGCGACGGATTTTATCGGATTAAGCGGCTACCGCCTTATGTGTTTGCCCAGGTGCAGAGCCTCAAGCTTGAGGCTCGGCAACAGGGCGAAGATATTATCGATTTCGGAATGGGGAATCCTGACCAACCGACGCCGAGCCATATCGTCGAGAAGATGATCGAGGCGGCGCGGAAGGGGAAAAACCATCGCTACTCGGCCTCGCGCGGGATTACGAAACTGCGACATGCGATCACGGGTTGGTACAAGCGGAATTACGATGTCGACCTAGATCTTGAGACCGAGACCATCGTCACGATCGGCTCCAAGGAAGGGTTGGCACATTTGGCGCTGGCCTTGATCGGACCCGGTGACGTCGTGCTGACGCCGACGCCGACCTATCCCATTCATATGTATAGTTTCATCATTGCAGGGGGGGAAGTCAGAGGGATCGAGTTGCGTCCGGACAGTGACTTCTTCGACGATTTACAGCGGGTCTATCGCCAGACTTTCCCTCGGCCGAAGATCTTGGTCATCAATTTTCCGCATAATCCCACCACCGCCGTGGTGGATCTCGAGTTTTTTAAAAAAATCGTCGTCTTTGCGAAAGAACATAACGTGATTGTCATTCATGACCTGGCCTATGCCGACTTGGTGTTCGACGGATATAGGGCGCCGAGCTTCCTGCAGGCTCCCGGGGCCAAGGATGTCGGCGTCGAGTTCTACACCCTCTCCAAGGCCTACAACATGCCCGGTTGGCGCGTGGGCTTCTGTTGCGGCAATCGCGAGGTTGTCGGGGCCTTGGCCAAAATCAAGAGCTATCTGGATTACGGAATTTTCCAGCCTTTGCAGATTGCCAGCGTCATTGCCCTCAATGGGCCACAGGACTGTGTCAAAGAGACAGTCCTGCGCTACCAGAAGCGTCGAGATGTGTTGGTGAGCGGACTAAATCGCATCGGGTGGCAGGTGAAGAAGCCCGTGGCTACCATGTTCGTCTGGGCCAGAATTCCCCTCCCCTATCGGTCTCTGGGTTCGTTAGAGTTTTCGAAGCTCCTGCTCCGTGAGGCGAAAGTGGCCGTGTCTCCCGGGATCGGGTTCGGTGAAGGCGGGGATGAATATGTGCGGTTCGGCCTTGTCGAAAATGAACATCGCACGAGACAAGCCGTGCGAGGCATTCGCAAGGCCCTGAAGCTTGAGGGGTCGGAAGAATGATCTCGCGCGTGGGCGTCGGCATCATTGGGTTCGGAACGGTCGGGACGGGTGTCACGAAGATTCTCGTGGAGAATGCCGCCTTGATCAGCCGCCGGGTTGGTGTGCTGATCGAGATCGTGCGGGTTGCGGACCTTGATGTGACACGTGACCGAGGTCTTACCCTGCCGCCTGGCTGCCTCACGACCGATGCGAAGGAGATTCTCACCGATCCGTCGATCGACATCGTCGTTGAGTTGATCGGGGGCTACGATGTTGCCAAACGCATAATTCTGGAGGCCATTGCGGCAGGCAAACATGTCGTCACTGCCAATAAGGCTTTGCTCGCGTTACACGGAGAAGAAATATTTGCCGCAGCTTCCCGCAGGGGCGTCGACCTAGGTTTCGAAGCGAGCGTGGGAGGGGGGATTCCCGTCATCCAGGCATTGAGAGAAGGGCTGGCGGCTAATACTATCCAATCCATTTATGGGATCATCAACGGGACGGCCAATTACATACTCTCGCGCATGACCCATGAGGGCCAGAGCTTTGAGACGGTACTCGACGAAGCGAAGCAGGCTGGTTATGCCGAAGCGGATCCGACATTCGATGTGGCCGGTATCGATTCGGCCCACAAGCTGGCGATCCTGGTGGCGCTGGCCTATGGAACACCGGTCAATGTAAAAGATGTGTACACCGAGGGGATCACCCATATTACGCCGCTCGACATCGCATACGCCAAAGAGTTCGGTTGTACGATCAAGTTGCTGGGCATTGCCAAGCTGGTTGGCAACGAAGTTGAAGCCCGAGTGCATCCCACGATGCTGCCCTCCTCGTCCCCGATCGCCCAAGTCGCAGGAGTCTACAACGCGATTCAACTTGTCGGCGATGCCGTGGGCGACGTGGTGCTCTATGGACGGGGCGCGGGGTCCATGCCGACCGGCAGTGCGGTGGTTGGCGATCTCATCGCCATCGCGCGCAATCTGTTGAAAGGAGCGGTTGGGCGAGTGCCGCCCGCCTCGTTCCAGCAGGACCAGCGGCGTCCGCTTCGGATGCGGCCGATGGAAGAAATCAGCTCGCTCTATTACCTCCGCTTTATGGTGTTGGACCGCCCCGGTGTCTTGTCTCAAATCGCGGGGGAGCTGGGCCGGTGCGGTATTAGTATCTCGTCCGTCCTCCAACAGGGACGCCGCGAAGGGCAAACGGTTCCGGTCGTGATCAAGACCCATACCGCCACGGAGCGTGATGTCCAAACGGCATTGCGAGCGATCAATCGCATGGCTTTCATCTCCGAGCCCACCACCTTGATCCGGGTCGAGGGTAAGGACGAATAATGCGATGAATCGCTGGCGTGGTGTGATCGAAGAATATCGGAAGTTTCTGCCGGTGACCGAACGTACCCCCGTGGTGACGCTCGGTGAAGGCAACACTCCGCTCATCAGGGCGACGCGACTGGCTAAGCAGATCGCTCCCGGGATCGATCTCTATCTCAAATTCGAAGGCATCAATCCGACAGGATCGTTCAAGGATCGCGGCATGACGATGGCCATCTCAAAGGCCGTTGAATCCGGTGCCAAGGCGGTGATTTGTGCTTCCACGGGGAATACATCTGCCTCCGCTGCGGCCTATGGTGCGCGGGCTGGATTGGTAGTCTATGTGTTGATTCCTGCCGGGAAGATTGCGATGGGTAAGCTGTCCCAGGCCATGATGCATCAAGCCACGGTCATCCAGATCGAAGGCAATTTCGACCAGGCCTTGACCATCGTCAAAGAATTGTCGGCGACCTACCACATCGAGCTGGTCAACTCGATCAACCCCTACCGAATCGAGGGGCAGAAAACCGCTGCGATGGAGGTTTGCGATCAGCTCGGCGATGCCCCGACTGTTCATGTGCTGCCGGTCGGGAATGCCGGTAACATTACGGCCTATTGGAAGGGGTACCAGGAATACCGTGCGGCCAATCAATCCACGAGGTTGCCTCGCATGGTCGGGTTTCAGGCAGCCGGTGCAGCGCCCATCGTGCTTGGCCACATCGTGGAGAATCCACAGACGGTGGCCTCGGCGATACGGATCGGCAATCCGGCCAGCTGGGAAGCGGCCTTGGATGCCGTGAAAGAATCCACGGGAGCGATCGATTCGGTGACGGATGAAGAGATTCTCCAGGCGTATAGGGCGGTGGCGGCGACGGAGGGGGTCTTTTGCGAACCGGCGTCTGCCGCATCGGTTGCCGGCGTGATGAAGTTGAGTAAGCAAGGCGGATTGCGTGAAGGTGAGACAGTGGTTTGTACCTTGACTGGCCATGGATTGAAAGATGCCGACACAGCCATCAGCGTATCGGCCCAACCGAAAACCGTTAGAGCGACGCGGGAGGATGTCGCTCGTTTGTTAAGGGTGTAGACACAATGAGCGCAGGGCTTCGATGAAATATGTAATTCTCCATGCCGATGGGGTGGCAGACCATCCCCGTCAGGAATTGGGCGGACGGACCCCTCTTCAAGCGGCCTCGACCCCTCACCTGGATCGCCTCGCGCAAGGCGGGGAGCTTGGGCTTCTGGCCGCGGCACCTGAGAACGTGCGACAGGGAAGCGGTCTGATGGGAACTGCCATTCTCGGATACGATCCCAAGAAATACTACCAGGGCCCTGGTCCGTTCGAAGCGGCCAGTCTGGGGGTCGCCATCGGCGAGCAGGATGTGGTCTATCGCTGTACGATGGTCACATTGCGAGCGGACGCCCAGTCCGGGAGTAAAGGCGGATTGAACGAGATCAAGAAGCTTGGACCGCACATGGTGATGGATGATGCGACCGCCGGCCTGATTTCGACAGAAGAGGCCCGCGAATTGATCGAGGCGATCAATGAACAGCTCGGGTCTGAGATGATTCAGTTCTATCCCGGGTTAGGCCACTGTCATCTCATGGTGTGGGTCAACGGGAAGTCGCGAGCGGTCTGTACAGATCCACAATCATTGGTTGGTCGACCGATCGTCGATGCATTGCCGACGGGAGACGGAGCCGACATTCTTTGGAAACTCATGGACGCCTCGTTTCAGATCTTGCGCGATCACCCCCTCAACGATGAACGCCGGGAGGCGGGGCAGAGGCCGGCCAATTGTCTGTGGCTCTGGGGCCAAGGCCGGGCCATTCTCTGGCCAAGCCTCTCTGAGCGAATGAAGATGTCCGGTGTGGTGGTCTCACAGAGCGATGTTCATCGCGGACTCGGCATCCTGGCCGGGCTCGAAGCCGTGGACGGCGCGCGATTGGCCGGTGCGGATCTTCGTGCCCAAGCGGCGGTCGCCCTGGAGGAACTGAAGAAGAAGGACTTTGCTTACGTGCATGTGGAGTTGCCGGACGAGGTCATCTACGGCTCGGATGTCGCGGCCAAGGTGAAGGGTATCGAAGCGGTCGATCGCGAGCTGGTAGGGCCGCTGCTTGAAGGGCTGGCTCAATTGGGCTCCCATCGCATCGTGGCCTTCTGCGATTCAGGCAATGTGCATCATGGCCAAGCGGCGGAGGGTCTGGGATTCTTTGCCTATCGTGACAGTGCGGCAGCCCCCTCTGCCGGGGCCGGACGGAGATTTATCGAGGCGGATGCTCAAGCCTCGACAGTGCAGCCTCGTGATGCGACGAAGTTTGTCGTGCGACTGTTCACAAAAGGATCCTGAGGGTCGTGGCGCTGATCGTCCAGAAATATGGGGGAACGTCTGTGGGCACGATCGAGCGGATCCGCCGTGTGGCCGACCGCATCGAGAGGGCGCACAAGGATGGCCATCGCGTCGTAGTTGTTTTGTCCGCAATGAGCGGCGAAACGGATCGGTTGCTTCGGTTGGCACATGAAGTGACGCCGCTGCCGGACGATCGCGAACTCGATATGCTCCTGTCGACCGGAGAGCGGGTGACCATCGCTTTATTGGCGATGGACTTGCGGGCACGAGGACTCGATGCCCAATCCTTTACGGGGCGCCAAGTCGGGATTATGACCGACAGTGCCCATACCAAGGCACGTATTACCCGGGTGAGTGCTGATCGAATCCGCGAGGCCCTGCTCAACGGGGTCATTCCAGTGGTCGCCGGTTTTCAAGGGATCAACGAGCAGTCGGATGTCACGACGTTGGGGCGCGGAGGTTCCGATCTCACAGCAGTCGCGCTGGCGGCGGCGCTGAAGGCCGATCGGTGCATCATCTTTACCGACGTCGACGGTGTCTACACGTCGGACCCCAACATTGTGCCGGCGGCTCGACGAGTCGACAAGATTTCCTATGAGGAAATGCTGGAAATGGCCAGTCTGGGCGCGAAAGTGCTGCAGAGCCGCTCCGTCGAGTTTGCTGCGAAGTTCAATGTGCCGGTCGAGGTGAACTCCAGCTTCAAAGAAGGAAAGGGGACGCTTGTGACGCGTGAAGATGAGGATATGGAAGCGGTTGCGGTGTCCGGAGTTACCGGCGATCGAAATCAGGCCAAGATCACGATTGTGGGCGTGCCGGACAAACCGGGTATTGCATCCAAGCTCTTTGGGCCGGTGGCCAAGGCCAACATCAATGTCGACATGATTATTCAGAATATGAGTCAGTCGGGCCTGACAGATATTTCCTTCACGATTCCACGCGCAGATATCAAGAAAGCCCTTCCGCTGATCCAGGACGTGGCGAAAGCTATTGATGCCAAATCGGTCGCCGTGACCGAGGCGATCGCGAAGGTCTCGCTGGTCGGTGTCGGGATGCGTTCCCATTCAGGAGTCGCCGCCAAGATGTTCGAAGTCTTGTCGCAGGAAGGCGTGAACATTCTCATGATCAGCACATCGGAGATCAAGATCTCCTGTGTTATCGACGAAAAATATGCCGAGCTCGCGATGCGTTCGCTCCATACCGCGTTCGGGTTGGATCAGTCTCCGGCAGGGGACCGAAACCCCAAGTAGGGGATTTTGGCGGGGTGAGTCTCGACAGGTTTGTCCTGCTCCTGGTATCGTTTCTCTTATGGCTCGAAAATCTTCACAACCACGACCCTCACAAGGCAAACCGGTCAGCCCCACGACGTCAGGTACCCGTCTTCCTGCCGCGCGGCCAGCAGCGCTAGAGATTTATGACACGACCTTACGGGACGGGGCTCAGGCAGAGGATGTCACATTTTCGGCCGAAGACAAGGTTCGGGTCGCCCAACAGTTGGACGGACTGGGCGTCCAGTTCATTGAAGGCGGGTGGCCCGGGGCGAATCCCAAAGACATCGAGTTCTTCCGGATGATCAAGACCGTTCCGCTGCAGACGGCAACGATGGTGGCGTTCGGGTCGACCAGGAAAGCGAGCAACGCGGTACAGAGCGACCCTAATATCAAGGCATTGCTGGAGGCGGAGACCAAGGTTATCACGCTCTTCGGAAAAAGCTGGTCATTGCACGTCACCGATGCGCTCGGCATTTCCCTTGCGAAGAATCTCGAACTCATCAGCGATTCTGTGGCCCATCTCCGCTCAAAAGACCGGAAGGTGTTCTACGATGCAGAGCATTTCTTTGACGGGTACAAGGCCAATCCGGACTATGCATTGGAGACCATCCGCCAAGCTGTGATAGCCGGTGCCGAACGGGTAATTCTCTGCGACACCAATGGCGGGACGATGCCCTGGGAAATCAAAGAGATTTGCCAGGTCGTTCGGCGGGAGTGTGCCGTGGCTCTGGGGATTCACGCCCACAACGATTGCGAAATGGCTGTCGCGAATTCGCTGGTGGCGATCGAAGCCGGTGTGCTGCAAGTGCAAGGGACCATTAACGGGATCGGCGAGCGGTGCGGCAATGCCAATCTCTGTTCGATCATTCCCAATCTTGAACTGAAGATGAAACGTCCGGTGTTGAGAGACCGTTTGAGCCATCTCAAAAGGGTTTCTGGATTTGTGACTGAGATCGCGAATCTCATGCCCAATACACATCAACCCTATGTGGGAGATTCGGCGTTTGCCCATAAGGGCGGGATCCATATCCATGCTGTGCTGAAGAATCCTGCGACGTATGAACATGTGATTCCGGGGTTAATCGGGAACCGCCAGCGTATGTTGGTATCGGATGCGGCAGGTCGGAGTGGGTTGCTGGAGAAGGTCGAGGCCTACGGAATTAAATTGGAGAAGGGGCACGCCAAGTTGCAGGAACTGATCGATACCTTGAAGGAGCGTGAAAGTGAGGGTTACCAATTCGAGGCGGCGGAAGGCTCCTTCGAGTTGCTCATGCGGAAAGCGATGGGGACCCACAGGCCCTCCTTCCAACTCCTGGGCTTTCGGGTGATTGTCGAGAAAAAGCAGGACCAGGGAGCCACGTTGTCGGAGGCCACAGTGATGGTGAAGGTCGGCGATGTGGTGGAACATGCGGCAGCGGATGGAGCCGGTCCGGTTAATGCGCTCGACCATGCGTTGCGGAAAGCGTTGGAAAAGTTTTATCCCCAGCTCCGAGAAGTCAAACTGCTCGACTATAAAGTGCGCGTGCTGTCGGCTAATCGGGGGACGGAGTCCAAGGTCCGGGTGTTGATCGAATCAGGCGATCAGAAGGATAAGTGGGGCACCGTCGGCGTGTCTGAGAACATCATGGAAGCGAGCTGGCAAGCGCTGGCGGACAGCATTGAGTACAAGTTGCTTGCCAAAGACGAATGAGAAGGATCGCAACTCCAGCATCTTTCTTCTTGACAGGTCTTATAACCTCACGTAACTTATAGCGAAACTGCTAATCGTTCATAGTAAGTTCACGGGCGATCATTCCGGAAGTCTGTGCAGGTGTCGGAGGGGAAAGCATGAGGAAGGCAGATATCGCGAACGAAATCTACAAGCAGGTTGGTATTTCGAAAAATGAAGCTGCAGATATCGTCGAACTCGTGCTGAATATGTTGAAAGCGGTGTTGCATAAAGGTGAGTCGGTCAAGATTGCTGGATTCGGAAATTTTGTGGTACGCAGTAAAGGGGCACGGAAGGGCCGGAACCCTCGAACCGGAGAAGAAATAGGAATCACGCCTCGTCGTGTGGTGACCTTTCGTCCCAGTCAAGTGTTTAAAAAATACGTCAATTCATAGCCGCGTTCAATCACCTTAACTCATCCCACCACGAGGACCGGTCATGGGGAACGAGCCCAGGCTGGGCAGCAAGGTCTTTTATAAAATCGGCGAAGTCAGCCAGATTGCCAAGTTGCCGGCTTACGTGTTGCGATTTTGGGAGTCAGAATTCCCGTTTCTCAAGCCGAAGAAAAGTCGTGGAAATCAACGGCTCTATGTCAGGCGAGAAGTCGAGACCGTATTGGAGATCAAGCGGATGCTATATGAGGAAGGGCATACACTTGCAGGTGTCAAACGGTATTGGGCCAGGCGAGGGAGGGTCGCAAGCCAACGGCTGCGCCCCAAGGAGCTCGCACAGAAACTGCGAGGGAATCTCCAGGCGATTCTCAAAGTATTGGAGTCGCATTCTGACTGACGACAGTCCCGCCTCGTCTCTTCCGAGCCGGTTGCATTCCAGCCTCTTCCAGGCAGACAATGCAGGAGACGGTGAAATTGAATAGAGCGTGTCGGGGCGTGGCGCAGCCCGGTAGCGTACTCGCTTGGGGTGCGAGTGGTCGGCCGTTCAAATCGGCTCGCCCCGACCATATATCGTGAAGGGTTAAGGGATCAGGCGTGATAGGAGGCGTCGGACAGATCTCCCGGATCACTGCCTGAGCCAACACCGACCGAAAAAGCTGCCGGCGGCAGCTTTTTTTATTCCTCACAGATCCATGCGCATTCTGGTCACCAACGATGATGGGATTCACTCGCCTGGTTTGACCGCGCTTGCCAAGGCCTTGTCGCGAGTGGGCGAGGTGTGGGTGGTCGCGCCGGATCGCGAGCGGACTGCAGCGGCGCATGCCGTGACGCTCCATAAGCCGCTGCGAGTGCAGCAGCTGGGGACACGGGTCTACGCGGTCAGCGGAACACCGGTTGATTGTGTAAATCTGGCCGTATTGAAGGTCATGTCGGCACCGCCCGATCTCCTCGTGTCGGGAATCAATAAAGGCGTAAACCTTGGTGACGACGTGTTGTATTCAGGGACGGTCTCGGCAGCGATGGAAGGAACGATCCTGGGCGTCCCCTCTATGGCTGTGTCACAGGAGGGGCAGGAGCATTTTTATTTCGACGCCGGGGCTCGGTATGCTGTTCGTATCGCTCGGTTGATCCTGAAAGAAGGCTTGCCGGACGAAACGCTCCTGAATCTCAATATTCCAAACCGGCCCTTCGGGTCCATTACCGGAGTACGAGTCACCTGTCTGAGTCGAAGGCGCTTCGACAATCCGATTATTGAAAAGGTCGATCCACACGGCCGGACCTACTATTGGATGGCCGGGACCCGTGTGTCGTGGAGCCGAAGCAAGGATGCCGACCATGAGGCCATTGAGCAAGGGGCGGTTTCCCTCACCCCCATTCACCTCGATACGACGAATCATGAAGTGCTGGATCGATTCCGGAAGTGGGAAGCGGTGCGCAGCCCAACTGTGCGTCGGGTAGCTAGATCGTCAAAGTTGAAGGGCAAGCAGAGGAGCTAGGGGGCTGTGGGGAATCTGATCGAAGCGATCATTACAGAGCTCAGCCGGTTTATCGTGTCGATGATTTCGACGTTCGGCTACACCGGCATTTTCCTCACCATGGCGATTGAGAGCGCCTGTATTCCATTGCCCAGCGAAATCATCATGCCGTTTGCCGGATATCTCGTGACGACGGGACAGTTCACGATGCTTGGTGTGACGTTGGCCGGCGCCATTGGGAACGTCGCGGGGTCGATTGTGGCCTACTACGCCGGTGTGTGGGGCGGTCGGCCTTTCGTCGAGCGATACGGGCCCTATGTGTTGGTATCGAGAAAAGAGCTTGAGATCGCGGATCGATGGTTTGCCAAATATGGCGAGGCAGCCGTATTTTTCAGCCGGATGCTTCCGGTGGTCCGAACCTTCATCTCGTTGCCGGCCGGTATCGCCAGAGTGAATATTTATCGGTTTATGCTCTACACATTTCTCGGTGCATTGCCCTGGTGCTATCTCCTGGCCTACATCGGCGTGAAAATGGGAGAGCAGTGGGAGCACCTGAGAGACTATTTCCATCAATTCGACATTGTGATCGGTCTCTGTCTGGCACTCGCCCTGGGCTATTTTCTCTGGTCCCATTGGCCGAGGCGCCGCACCACTCCGGAGTTGTAACCAACCCATGCTCTCGATCTACAACACGCTCACAGGGAAGAAGGAGCCGTTTCACTCGCTCCAGCCGAAGACCGTGCGGATGTATGTCTGCGGCGTGACCGTCTACGACTACTGCCATATCGGCCATGCTCGCAGCGCGCTCGTGTTCGATGTAATCAGGCGGTATCTCGAATTCAGCGGTTATCAGGTTGATTTCGTCAAGAACTTTACCGATGTGGATGACAAGATCATCAAGCGGGCAAATGAACGGGGCGTCTCGTGCGATGCGATCACCACCGAATATATCGAGGCCTACTATCAGGATATGGGGAAGCTCGGAATCCGACAGGCCACACATGAGCCGAAAGCGACCGAACATATGGCCGAGATCATTGAGCTGGTCGGTACGCTGATTCAGAAAGGTCTCGCCTATCAAGTGGACGGCGATGTTTATTTTCAGGTCGAGAAATATTCGGACTATGGACGCCTTTCGAAACGCAAGCTCGAGGATTTGCAGGCCGGTGCGCGGGTGCAGGTGGATGAACGAAAACGCCATCCGATGGATTTCGCACTCTGGAAGAACAGCAAGCCTGGTGAGCCGTCATGGGACAGTCCCTGGGGGGCCGGTCGTCCCGGTTGGCACATCGAATGTTCCGCCATGTCGATGCGCCATTTGGGCCAGACCTTTGATATTCATGGTGGGGGGATGGATCTCATTTTTCCTCACCATGAGAACGAAATCGCCCAGTCCTGCGGCGCCACCGGCAAGGAATTTGCGCGTTACTGGGTCCACAATGGGTTCGTGCAGATTAATCAGGAGAAGATGTCCAAGTCCCTGGGGAATTTCTTTACGATCCGTGAAATCTTTGAAAAGTCAAAATGGCCTGAGGCAGAAACCGGGGAGATGCTGCGATATTTCCTGCTCGGAACCCATTATCGCAGTCCATTGGATTTTTCAGATCAAAGTTTGTTGGAAGCCAAGAATGCGGCGAACGGGTTCCATGATCTGTTCACGCGACTGAAAGAATCTGAGGATAGAGCCACGTCTGACAAAGAACTCATGGGAGCAATCGAGCGATGTAGAGTGGCATTCCGCGAGGCGATGGATGACGACTTCAACACATCAGTGGCCATTGCGGAACTGCAGCGATTGAAAAGCGACGTCAATAAATTATTGAGCCGAGGCCTCTCGACGGAGGCGCGGAAGGTTGCTAGAGAGGAATTTCGCTCACTGGGTAATAACCTGGGATTATTTCAATTAGAGAAGTGGCTGTTCAATGAAATCGTAGGGACCGGCGCGTTAGAGGCTCATGCGGAGACGGTGAGAGGTGCCGGCACGGTGATTACGCCCGGTACAGATGCTTTGAAGTTTTCAGGTGCTGCTCCTAGCTTGATAAATGAAGAGATAGAAGGAAAGCTGGTCGAACGCAATGAAGCCAGAAAACAGAAAGACTTCAAGAAGGCCGACGAGATTCGTCAGTTCCTCGCGTCCCACGGCATCGTCATCGAGGACAAGCCCGATGGCACCAGCCGCTGGAAGCGATAGTCCACCGGAACTGATTTATGGACTGCATGCCGTGCGTGAAGCCTTGCGTGCCGGCGCTCGTCCGCTGCAACGGCTGCTCATGCTGCGGACCGATCGGCAATTTGCCGATCTTGCGCAGCTGGCGAAGGCGCAGCGAGTTCCTGTTCATATCGAGCCGCCAGCTGCCTTCGATCGATTGGTGCCGACCGGAAACCACCAGGGGGTGATCGCGCTCATTGCTGCAAAATCCTACGACACGACGGAGCAGATTCTCGAACGGGCGAAGGTGCGACGTGAGAAGCCATTTCTCGTGCTCCTTGATGGGGTCGAAGATCCGCACAACTTAGGCGCGGTTTTGCGGACGGCGGAAGCGGCGGGTGTCCATGGGGTGTTTATCCCCGAACGCCGGGCAGTCGGTCTGACGTCGGTGGTGGCGAAAGTTTCGGCTGGGGCGCTCGATCACATATCCGTCGGGCGCGTGGGCAATCTGATTCGTCTGATTCAGGATCTTAAAGAGGCCGGCCTGTGGGTCTATGGCGTGGACCCACAGGCGGCGAAGCTCCATACCGACATCGACATGACCGGACCGATTGCGCTGGTGCTTGGTGGGGAAGGAGAAGGCCTCCGCCCTGGAGTGTTGGGGGAGTGCGACGACCACATCAGGATTCCGATGCAGGGGCGCATACAGTCGCTGAATGTCTCAGCTGCAGCAGCCGTCACGTTGTTCGAAGTGGTCCGCCAGCGTCGCAGGGGCGTCGTGCCGGCGGCGAACCCTAACGAATCTTGATCGTCCCGTCTTGGATCGCGGTTTTGAGCAGCTGAGCGGTGTTCGACACGCGCATCTTTTTCATCATGTTGGCCCGATGCGCTTCGACGGTCTTCACGCTGATCTTGAGTCGTTGACCGATTTCCTTGTTCTTGAACCCGGCCCAAATCAGTTCAAGAATTTCCTGCTCCCGGCTCGTGAGCGATTCAGGCCGCTTTTTGCGGGGTGGCGGGGTCAGATTGGCCAGGGAAGGTTTGGTTTTCGTCTTTGCAGTCCGTGCCATTATCTTGTTCTCCTTTGACGATGACGAATAAAATAGTACGGTATATTTCAACGGAACTGAGAAACGCGCAATAGCAAACCCTCGCCCAGTAGGCAGAAGATTATAGGAGCTCTCTCGCCATAAGTAAACTAGAGAATAGTGGCTCCGGTGAAGCTACCTAGTTTATTACATTTGGCATGCAATGTGACTCGGGTGTTCCGAGGCGGATTCTGTTCCTGAGTCGATTATGCATGAATGGTCTCTCTATCTTGTGGTCGGGATCCTCGGCGCGCTGATCGGCAGTTTTCTCAACGTCTGTATCTTCAGACTGCCCCGAGGCGAATCGATCGTCTGGCCCGGCTCCCATTGCCCCTCGTGCGCTCACCCTATCGAGTTCTACGACAATATTCCTTTGCTGAGCTACCTGTGGCTTGGTGGCCGCTGCCGGGCTTGCCGCGCATCAATTTCGATACGCTATCCCCTCGTCGAAGCCACCAATGCCCTTGGTTATCTCACAATCTTATGGTACTTCGGCCCAAGCTGGACGGCCGCCCTCTATGCCCTGTTGTTTTCGGCGTTGGTCGTGGTGACGGGAACGGATCTCACTCATAAGATGATCCCCAATGTCATAACCCTGCCGGGAATGGTGGTCGGACTTCTGGGCGCAGTGACCGTCCTGCCGGTGGGTGTGATCAATTCGCTGCTCGGCCTCACTGTGGGAGGCGGCATCCTCTGGCTCCTGGCCTGGCTCAGCCCTTATCTTTTCGGCAAAGAGGGAATGGGAGGTGGCGATATCAAGTTGCTGGCTATGATCGGTGCCTTTCTTGGCTGGAAGCCCGCGCTCCTCACCATCATGATCGGTTCGCTCACTGGTTCAATCATCGGTATCAGTTTGATCGCCCTGCACATCATCAAGCGTGATGATTATATTCCCTTTGGCCCCTTCCTTGTGCTGGGAGCCCTTCTCTCCATGTTTTTTGCTCAGCCGCTTCTCGATTGGTATCAAGGCCTTCTTGGCCCCGCCTACTAACCGTCTCTCCGTATCTCTTCAGGCGAATCTCTGTATCTAAATAGTGAGGGATTTTTCCGGGTTCCTCCCTTTTTCGTGGCCAGTGTATAGGCCTGATCCGCCTCCATCTTTCCTTGGGACAACGCCAACCGAGCGAACTTGCGAAGTATTTCAATCTTGCTCCTCACAACGCATTCAGTCATCTGGGGGTGGACCAGCGTGGGCACGGGTCTTGGAGACCACGTTCTTCCTTGTAAGGTGAACTCCTCTGCGAGAGTGGAGCATGTCGAGAGAATCACAGATACAGGAACAAGGATGGAGTCTGACGGAGCTCCTCATTGTAGTGGCGATCATGGGCATCATAAGTATGTTGGCCGGACCGAGTTATCAGACATGGGCCGCAAGGGTCCAGGCGCGCAGCGCCACCGCAGAGATTGCTTCGGAACTCCGGCTCGCCAGACAATTGGCGATGGCCAGGCGAGAGCGCCTTCGGGTCATATTCGATCGAGAGGGCCGTACGATCACGCTTCGACGTGCGGATGTCGAGGGCATCCTGCACGTCTATCAGTATGCGGACAAGGGGGTGGTCGTGGAGGAGCCAACAGCCGGCCCTGAACTTCTGTTTCATCCCAGCGGTCGGTCGGCGACTCCTACAACCATTCGCGTGCGAGACAGTCAAGGCCGGGAAACCACGTTTACGATGAACATCACCGGAAGAGTGTCCGCCTCATGACGCGGGAACCATTAGTTCATACAGAGGGCGGAGCGAGTTTCGCCGAAGTGTTTGTGGCTATAGCGCTGACGTTGATTGGATTGGCTGGTGCGATGGTGGCCTTTCAGGCAGCAGAACGAAGTCTTCGAACGGACATGTTGGCGACGCGGGCTCTCGCGATGGCGGAGTCTCGGATCGAAGCGAAACGGTCTGTGCGATGGGATCGTCTTTTGCTGGATGATCTGAATCACGATGGTACTCCAGACCTGGTCATGCGTGACGATGGAGCAGGCGGCGATGTGCTGGCCGGTGATGGAGTGTACTCCGGCAGTTGGGACCAGGATGGCGTCCATCTGATCTGGACGGTGACGCCGAGCCGTGCCGGTTCGCTGGCGGCCTCAGGGCAGGTATTCCTTGAGGCTCGCGCAGTCTACACAGCCGGCGAGGGCCTGCGTGAAGTACGTGTCGGCACCCTGCGGGCCAATCCAGTGTTCGTTGGGAGCGAGTAACGTGTCGTCACTCGGAGTAGACAGGATGTGGATGGGAGGGCATACAAGAGACACGTACCAATAGGATAGGGACGGAGGCAGGGACCAGCCTGACCGAGCTGATGTTTGCCATGGTCGCTGGCCTGATCGTCTTGGGCGCCACGCTTCAGGCCCTGTCCTATTTCCAGCAACAGTTTATGAGGCAACAACGTGAGGTCGCACAACAACAAGATCTTAGACTTGGGTTAGAAGTTCTTGAGCAGGAATTGAGGCTCGCAGGGTCCGGTTCTCTCACCACGGCGGCTTCGGACTCAGTAGAGTTTTCGGCGAATCTGCAAGGTCTCTCGACGACCATCACAATTGCGGCGGCAATCGGCCAAACGGCTCTGTCGGTTGAAGATGGGCGAGGATGGGATGATCGTAAAACCATCGTAGCCTGTTGGGCCGAGCGCTGCGAGACGCTGGTCCTGGCTCGTGATGGACAACGGCGCCTGCTTACGGTGACGCAGCCGTTGTCAGGGGAAATTCCATCCGGCGCCTTTGTCTTCCTCCTGAATCGTGTGCGCTACTACAGCCGTCGTGACGACCAGGGTGTGTTGAGGTTCCTGCGACAGGTCGATGGCGGCGCCAGTGTGTTGGTCGGAGATATCAGGGAGGCTCGGTTCTCCTACTGGGATGAACACGGACAGGCCGTGACACGACCGACGCTTGTCAAGCTGGTCGTTGTTGAGGTGAGGATGTCCGATCAAGGGATTCGCGCGGTTCGAGAAATGAGCCTCAGGTCATAATGGCGGCACTTCCGATAAGAATGGGAGTGGAGATATGGGAATGGAAGAACGGCGCGCGTCAGAATTCATGAATCTGAGCGACAAGGGTTATGTGCTTCTTGCGGCGCTCATGCTGAACGTTCTGCTTGGGATCGCCGGCATGACGTCCCTGTATCTGGCTGATCAGGATGGACCGGGCGTCAGCGCCATGAAAGAGGACAATATCGCGCAACAGTTGGCCGACGGTGCGGCGGATGTCGTGACGAGTTGGTTCCACGATCCGAGGGTCACGCCGATCGTGGTGGCTGGACTGCTCGCTAAGCGTCAAGGGGACTTTGCGAGCGGGCCGTCGTTCTTCGACGTAGCCGGGCATTCGCAGTTTATCGGGACTGCTGACCGTCCCGATATCCTCCTTGATGCGGCAAACCAGGCCGACAATCAGACGCTAAATGTTTCCCCCAACGGCTTCTCCAATGCCCTGAGGGGGCTTGGCCAGATTCTCAAGTTGAAAGTGTATGGTCCTCTGCAGCCAGGCTTGCTGAGCACGGTTGAGGTAACGGCTACGACGCTCGATCGTCGGCCGGTCGCACGAACGGTTCAGCTTCAGCTTGGGGCCTTGTCGATTCCCGCGGTGCGCGCGGCAGTGCAAGTCGGACAGGCGCTTGGAACTCTACAGCCAGGCGGTGAATCTCCTGTGCTGGTGCATTGGGGAGAGCAGCGAGTATTGGGCGATCTCGCGGTGCTGCGAGTCGAGGACCTCGTTCTTAAGAGCACTGCGGCCCCAGTCACCGGCCAGTCGTATGACCAGATGCTGTATGGGCAGGATCGCTGGACGGAATATTGGATTGGAGGAACCGTCTCGGTTATCTCTCCTCCCCCAGGCCAGGGTGCGAATCCTCCGCTTTCTGAAAACGTGCACCTGCACCAATATCCGACGCCTGGGGTGAGACTCGATCAGTGGGACTACGACTCGCTCAAGAAGATTGCGCTACGCTGGGGGACCTATTATCGACTCGATCGTATGGGGCAGCTCCATCCGCAGGGGGCCTCGGACTCGGATCAGGGGATCACGCCGGCAGACGCGCTGGAATCTCAGGCCATCGGAGACCATCGTGGATTGGTCTTCATCGACACAGTCGATGGGCAATCGCCGCGTGTCGATAATATGGGAACGCTGGTGCTGAATACGGACTATGTTGAAGGTCTGTTGGCCGTGCAAGGTCATATGGTGCTCAGACCTCGTGCAGTAGGGAAGTCTGTTCCGGTCCTCAGTCCATCTCCGCCGGGGACACAGTCGCTAGGGGCAAGGGTGCCGGTGCAATTGTCCGGGATCCACGTCAACGGCTTGCTGTATGCGGCTGGTGCGATCAGGATTGAACGATCCGCTCGCCTGTACGGGGCCCTGATGGCGGGGCAGAGCGTGACGTCGATCGGAGCCGGTACCGTTATCGAAGTCTGGTACAACGCCGATTTGGCGCAGGGGCTCTTTCGGGGGCTTCCGGTTGTGTATCGCGCGCCGGGAACCTGGCTAGCGAAGTACTAGCAGGATCGCGGGGTGAGACTGGCGGGACGGGCGAGACGAGGTGGAAATCAAATCTGTCCACGTTGCGCCTTTCTCGCCTATCTGGTGCTTCAGCAGCCTCGGTCCGTGGCGCCGGCGGACTTTTTCAGCATTCTGCTAGACGGTGGGATTGGGACGAGGCATTGGATATGACCGTCGAGATCGACATCCTGAGTGGAGGAAGGGCGGGGAAGATGGAGAGGAGTGATGGTTTTTCCAAGAAGGAGAACCATGGGACGAAATCGTCTCGCACGATCGAGCAGAACGTGCTGGATGCGCTGGTCTATCGCGGAGCCATCAGCCAGGCTGATGTACTGGCGGCAGTCGACGACTCGAAAGACGGCACCTTCGACCTCGAAACGGTGCTTCTCGACCGTTATCGTGTCCCGAAGGATGCCCTAGGGTTCGCCCTGAGCGATTTCTATCAATGTCCCTACCTGCCGTACGACGAACGGACGGTCATCGATGCCGACCTGTTGAAAACGCTCAATCTCGACTATCTCAAAAAGAATCTCTGGCTGCCGATTGCGCGTCGAGGCTCACTGATCGACGTGCTCACCAGCGATCCGCACGATCTCGAGAAGGGCTGGGACGTGCGGCGCACTTTCCCTGGAATGACCATTCGCTATGCCGTAGGTCTGCGTCGGGACATCGAGCAGTTTCTCCACCTGGTCAGAGGCCAGGGAACCAGCGGGTCCATCGGCGCCATTCTCGGTGAGTTGATCAATGACATCCATCTTGAGCCTGCCATCGATCCCGTATCCGGCGGGATCGACGAGAACGACTCAGCCATTGTGCGGCTAACCAATCAAGTGATCGCTGAAGCCGACCGCCTCGGCGCGTCGGACATTCACATCGAACCATACGCGGATCGTAAAGACATGGCTGTGCGCCTGTGTATCGACGGTACCTGCTTCACCTACATGAGGATTCCCGCGGCCTATCGGCGCGCTGTCGTGTCGCGCATCAAGGTCATGGCCAATCTCGACATTGCAGAACGACGTAGACCTCAAGACGGCAAGATTCGGTACCGGTTGGCGAAGGATCGAGAGATCGAATTACGCGTCGCGACCCTGCCCACCGCCGGACAGGACGAAGACGTCGTGTTGCGTCTCCTGACTGCCAAGCAACCGATGCCGCTTGACACGATGGAGTTTGCCCCCGTCATCTTGCAGGCCATGCAAGCCCTCGCGGAGAAGCCGCATGGAATCATCCTGTGTGTCGGACCGACTGGCTCCGGCAAAACGACGACCTTGCACGCCATCCTGAAGTACATCAATACCGACGGACGAAAGATTTGGGCGGCCGAAGACCCCATTGAAATAACCCAGGACGGTCTCCGCCAAGTCCAAGTCCATCCGAAGATCGGCCTCACCTTCGCGACCGCGATGCGCGCGTTCCTGCGCGCCGACCCCGACGTCATCATGATCGGCGAGATGCGGGACAAGGAAACGGCCGACATTGCCATTGAAGCCTCGCTTACAGGTCACTTGGTGCTCAGTACCCTCCATACGAACAGTGCGGTCGAAACGGTGATCCGTTTGTTGGATCTCGGGTGCGACTCGTTCAACTTTGCCGACGCCATGTTGGGAGTGCTCGCTCAGCGCCTGAGCAAACGGATCTGTACTCAGTGCAAAGAGGCCTACCATCCGACTCGACAGGAATACGACGAACTGGTGCAGGGGTATGGCGCGCAGGACTGGCCCACACTGGGCATCGAGTACCGCGCTGCTTGGAGTCTGTACCGAGGACGAGGCTGTGAGGCCTGCAACCGAACCGGCTTCAAGGGGCGGATTCCCTTACACGAACTGTTAAGAGGATCGGAAGAGATGAGGCGGCTCATCCATTCCGGAGCCAGGATCGCCGATATGCTCAGCCTTGCAAGGAGAGAAGGGATGGCGACCCTGGTACAAGACGGGATACAAAAGGTCTTGCTGGGAGCGACCACCTATCAACAGGTCAGGGCTGTGGCGATGAAGTGAAGGGAGGTTTCAACATATGACTCAAACCGGGCGGTCAACATACTTACAGCACAGATCGCAATCGACACCTTCATAACCGGAGTGGTTCCGCGCTCCACGGAATGAGCGCCTCGCAAGGGCCAGAATTCTCACCTGCACGCGACACAAAGGCTCCCGTACTGAGTCCTCCGGACTTGCTTCTAATGTGAGCTCCGCCTCCCTGCGGGCGGTCTAGGCCACGGTCGGGCGGTACAAAATGTGCGCCTGCTGTGACACAAATTGTCGATGTCCTCCAAAGACCTGCCTAATTCATCCCCCGCGATAAGTCGTAGAATATATTTTAAATCAATGAGTTGCAGCTTCTAGACCAAGTGAATTGGTCGGCATGCCAATTGCTCAATTGGCGGCCAGCTATGGGTGTATCTAAGAAGACAAGACGCGATGGAACTCTGTCCGGGCAGGCAGGTTTTACGCTAATCGAGGTTTTAATCGCCGTGGCGATTATCGGGATCGCGGCCGCGATAGCCATGCCGAATTTCACGCGGATGTACATCGACTATCAAGCGAGAGTCACGGCCTCTGAGATCACTCGCCACCTTGTGCTTGCTCGTACCAGGGCGATGACCTCGAATCAGACTCTGGCGGTCCAAATCGTCATTCTGAACGGGGGGGTGGAGATGACCACCACCAATCTTGCCGCCGCTCCGGCCCTTCAAATGAACAGGATTGAGGCGGTACATATGACGACATTAGCCTTCAACAACGGTGGCATCCCCAACGGTGGGGTCGTGCAGTTTAATTCCTATGGGATGAGGGCCAGTGTGCCGGGGACGGGGGTACAGACCATCACGGTCGGAGGGACTCTCGGAGGGGCTCCAACGACACAATACCTTATTAACATCGCGCCGAGTGGAACCAGTGGGCTTGTGAGGCTGTGAGGTGTTCTGCTGATGAGCGACAACATGCACGATAGCAACAGGGCGACCAGCCGGATTCGACGAGAGCAGGGGTTCACGCTCATCGAGGCGATGCTGTCGTCGGCCATTCTTGCCGTTGGCTTGCTCGGCTTAGCGGGGATGACGACACTGTCGTTCACGCGCAACAGCGACGGCAATGAATTGACGGTCGCCACGAACCTTGCGGCGGAGCTCGTCGAACGGATGCAATTCAATCGCCGGAACCTTGTCAATGGCTATAACGGAATCAATTTGACTTCGGCGAATCCCGTGCTCTGCACCCAGAATGCGCTGACTCAGCCGGTGGCGCGGGGAGATTGTCTGCAGTGGCAGGCCCGCCTCTTTGCGTCGGGATTGGCAGGGGTGCAAGCCCGGGTAGCGGTGGCGGCCGGGGGGCCGGTGACGCTCAATCAAAACAACATTGGCGTGACGATCACTTGGGTCGGGTCAAGTCGAAACACAATTTCCGGGGGGACGCTCGTCTCGTTACCCGGGACCAAGCAAGTCCTGTTGAATACGGTCATCGCACCAGAGTGAGAAGCAGACAGGGAAAGGGGCGGACACAGGTTATGAGATCGCAGGACAAGCCAGAGGAGCAGGGGTTCACACTGGTCGAGATCATGGTGGCGACGGCCGTGACCTCCGTCATCGTGTTAGCCGGCATGGCGGCGCTGACGATGACCGGCAAATCCGTGCGGGCCAATGAGCAGATATCCGATACCCAACAGAACGCGCGTATGGCCATGGAGATGATCACCCATGACATCAAGATGGCGGGCTTTGGGCCGGCCATCGATCCCTCCAAGAATCCACCCCCGGTCGGTAACTGTGGCATCGGCGGGGTTCCCGTGCCGATGCTTCCGGGAGATAACAATCCGACCGTCGGAGTCGCTGATACCGGACCGGATCAAATCTCCCTCGTGGTGCCCCTCACGTTTTATGGCGCGCCAGGGACTCCGACGTGGCAGACCACCGCTCCACTTGGTGTCGGCGGAGGGGGCTTTGCAAATGTACCGATCAACAATGCCATCCTTCCCAATATGACCGCAGCAGGACTCGCTGCTAACTCCTTTATCTCGATCGGCGGGATCGTTGCTGCTCAGGTGCAGGGCGCGGCTGCCCCCCTCTTGTTGACGGTGCCCGTTCCTGGGCCCATGCAGATTCCGACCGGGACCCAAATATTTATCCTGCAGTGCATCACCTATCAAGTCATTCCTCAGCTGGCCGGTGGGACTTCCGGTGCAGACCTCAACAACATCTGTGCCGGCAATGCACCCTGCTTGGTCCGCGGGATCGCAAATGCCACGGTCGCCTCCTTTGGTCGCGTCCTGCCGAACTGCAATGTCCCGGCAAGCCCCTGCTTGCCGATCGTCAACGGGATTGAGGATCTCCAGTTCGCCTATGCCTGCGATGGCTGCTTGTTGGCGGCAGCTGGCCTGAGCGAGCCTAACGGTCAGATTGACGACGTGAGTCTGAACCTGATCTTCGATCAACCGGATTATATCTCGAACCAGATCTGGAACAATCCGCCCATGACGCCGTCCGCAGTCAAAATGGTTCAAGTATCGATCGTCGCCCGGCAACAATCGGTGGATAATGGGCTCGGAGAAGGGAATTCACAGGCAGGAGCGGGAACCTTGTCCACCACATTTCTCACGGTCGATGACCATCTTCATGCCGGCGGCGTTTTCCTGGCCGGCGATGCGGGGGCCCAGATTCCTCCCTATGCCTCGGTACGCCGGCGGGTGGTGACCAGGACCGTGGAGACGAGAAATGCGAGACCATGGTCCTGAACGTGGAAGGAAGACGATGATGCGTGAGAGGCACAATGGATCACAGATAAGGGATGAACGGGGGGTCAGTCTCATCACCGTCATGATGGTGATCTTGATCATGACCCTGATGGGGATTTCGATCCTCGCTGTTACGGGATTTGAGCGGCAAATTTCGAGTTCCGTCAGCGCCAGTGAAGCGTCCGTGGCCGCGGCGGAGTCCTGTGTGAGCACCGGCGCGAATGTGCTCCAGCAGTTTATGTCTGCCCGTGTCGTGTTGCCAGCATTACTCAGCGACGCGGTTCCGATTGGCCCGGTGCCGCTCGCGAATCTTGCCGTGTTAAACGGTGAGCTGATCAACGATGGGGGCAACGCGGATTTCCCGATCGGACCTGGTTCTGCGCCAAACCTGGCGATGACAGTCGGCAATTACCAGGTGTTCGGCGACATTGATCGAATGTATATCCAATGCGCCCCCGGAAGCGACTGCACCGACCCCGTGGCCGCGCGCTTCGATATCTTTTATCAAATCGACTGTGTGGCGCAAAACCTGGCAACCGGGGTCACCAGTCGAGTCGGGGCCTTGTACGCCTGCAACCTTTCGAGCTTATTTTGTCAGCCGAGGCCGTACTAGACCTGCGGCCGCTAGATGAGGAGGATCACCATGATGGACGATGCTCGCAGACAGGAAAAGACGAAGGACCTCTACCGAAGTCGCCAGGTGGGTAGGCAGCGTCGAGTGTTCATGCGCGCCGGGCTCATGCTGTTGGCCGTGACCGTCCTCTCCGTCGGGAGCGTCGGCGTCACGCTGGCCGACGACCAGCCTCCTCCCGTGATGATGGTCGGCTATCAAAACGGCACGATCACCGCCATCGATGAGAGAACGTTTGACGTCGACGGCCGGACCTATGGCTTGCTGCCGGATGTCGTCCTGCGTGATGAAGAGGGAACGATGTTGGAGCCTGGTAGCCTCGTGGTGACCGCTGAGGTGAAGTTTCACATCAAGAAAGAGCAAAACGACAATATTCCAAAAATCGACAAAATGATCGTGACGCGACCCAGATAACAAGGAAACGGTGGACACAATGTTTTGTGCAACAAGAACGGAGGGTACCATGAAGAGCCGGAGTATCGCTGCTCGTGGAGCCGTCATGCTGGCGTTGGTAGGGTGTCTCCTGGGGCCCGCAGCGCTGCAGGCCCAAACGATGGATCAGTACTATGCTGTGCCACCCTTCGTCAACGACCAAGTCGCGCCCAACGTCCTGCTCGTTTTGGACAACTCCGGCAGTATGGCTGGGCGGGCCTGTGATGCGACCTGGTGCGGCGTTCTCCCGGGAGGTGGCAGCACGCCGGTCGTTCAGAGCTTTGTCGCGACCACTTCCTACAGCGGGTATTTCAATTCGCTGTCCTGCTATACGTACGATGCGGTCAATACGCGCTTTGATCTAGCCACGACGAAGGGCGTGCTGAATACCGCCTGCTTAGCAACCCAGTGGGACGGGAATTTCCTCAATTGGGCCAGCTTCCGACGTTTCGACGCACTCAAGAAAGCCATGTCGGGAGGGGACTGTGTGGTCACGCGCGCTGCGGATGGCACCTGCCCGCCGAGCGGGACGGTACCGAGAATTACGCAAGTCGCACAGGCGACTTTTTTGAACTCGGGTGATGGACACAGCACGACGACTTCGATTCCCAACGGGGGAGTGAATAGTTTCAACGGACGGGTTCCATCGGCTGCCACAAGTGGGGCGGGAGGCAACATTTGGATCCATTTGCGAGGCGGGACCGCAGGAATGGCCGGTTCAATCTGCGTCGACGATGACAATACTGCTCCATCAACTGGCGCGGGCAACTGTAATGATGGAGATGGATTTGCCGAGTCGAACTACCGGCTCCGTTTCACATCCACGGTTGAATCGACGGGGGTCATCCAGCAGATCGGTGCCCAGGCTCGCTTCGGGCTCTTTGAATTCAAAGGGTCGGGCGACGGCGCGCGCATGTTAGTCCCGATGGGTGGGCGCCAAACCATCGGGTTTAGCAGCAACACAGTGAGGACGTTCACGACGAATACCGCGGCGATGTTAGACGCGGTTACTTTTTCGAGTCCCTCGACCTGGACCCCTCTGGCCGAGTCGCTGTATGAAGCTGCCCGCTATATTGCACAGATCAATTCCACGTACCTGGCCAGTGCCTATGTCTATCCCATCGCCTTTGCCGGAGGCATCTCAAACGGCGTCGCTTTTGGAGCGACGGGGGTGGGCTCATTCGGCCCGCCTGAAATCAGCGCGCTGACCGGCGCAGAGACCTGCACGGCGGGGGCCGGCTATATCACCAACGCCTGCGGACGGGATCCCTACTTTTTTGGGAGCAACCACACGCCCGCTTGGGCTACGACGTCCTCCCAGGTCCGCTGCTGCAAAACCTTCGTCATCATCGTGACGGACGGGGAACCGACCCAGGATACCAATATTCCGGTAGGGAACCAGGATTACGCGCATGGGCGACATGGTCTCCACTGCACGGGCGGGAACGCGACCATCCACGCACCCAATGGCACCTGCAATACGAACAACGCCACTCCTGCCGCCACGCTGCTAGGGGAACACAAGACCGATCAGGGGTCGAACGGTCGTCACTATGTGGATGACGTGGCCTATTGGGCGCATACGAACGACCTCCGGCCCTGCAACGGAACCGCCCCAGCCCTTACCGATGGGACGATTGCCGTCCTCAACGTGACGGGCCACTGTTTAGAGGGGTTCCAAAATATTTCGGTCTACACGTTTTACTCCTTCGGCAACATCGCGGCGAGAGAACTCTTGATGCACACGGCCCAGGTGGGTGGGTTTGAGGATAGCAACAACAATAACATTCCGGACCTGGTGTCTGAGTGGGACAAGGTCATCAATGCGACCGGCGCGCCGGGGACCGACGGCATTCCCGATAACTACTTCGAGTCTTCCAACGTGGATGACTTGCAAGATAGGCTGATGGCGACCATCACGGCGATCTTGCGGAAGAGTTCGTCTGGAACGGCCATTTCGGTGTTGGCCACCTCTGCCAGCGGTGAAGGGAGCGTCTATCAAGCCTATTTCTACACCAGCGACGTCGGGCAGGCTGGAGCCAATGTGAAATGGAGCGGGTACGCGCAGGGGCTGTTCATCGACCATCTCGGGAATTTTCGGGAAGATACGGATCAGGACGGAAAACTCGTCTATGAAAACGATTACATCATCAGGACCACGTACGATAATGTTCAAACGAGTCTCACCTATGGGACAGTGTTGGTCGACAAGTATCTGGATGCCAACGGCGACGGGAGCGCCGACAGTACGACACCGACAATCGCGGGGCTGGGACTCAAAAATATTCTTCCCTTCTGGGAAGGGGGCAAACAGCTGGCCAATACGGCCTCGACGGCGAGAAACCTGCTCACGTGGGTGGACTCCAACAACGATGGACTCGTGCAGGCGGGCGAACAGATGCAATTCAGCACCGCGAATTCTGGAACCTTGAGTCCATACCTAAGGGCCGGCGCCGCCCCCTATACGGCGGACAACATCATCAACTTTGTCCGCGGGGACGAAATCGCGGGGCTGCGTACGCGCATGCTGGAAGTGCCGATCGGCAGCGGTACGTATAAGGTGTGGAAATTAGGCGACCCCATCCACTCGACGCCCACCATTGTGGCTGCGCCGCGCACGAACTACGATCTCATTTATGGAGATTCTTCCTACACGGCGTTTTATCAGCAGTATCAAAATCGCCGCGAAGTCGTCTATGTCGGCGCGAACGACGGGATGTTACATGCGTTTAACGGCGGGTACTACCACAAGAGCGACGATGTGACGACGCCGGCTGTGGTCGAGCATGGATGGTACACAAAGAATCCCACTAACAATGCCACCGGCCGTCCGCTCGGGGACGAACTCTGGGGCTACATCCCCCATCAACTCCTGCCGCAGTTGCAGTGGTTGACGAGGGCCGATTATACCCACGTGTACTACGTGGATCTCAAACCCACGGTCGCGGATGTGCGGATCTTCACGCCGGACGCAGACCATCCGAACGGCTGGGGTACGGTGTTGATCGGGGGGTTCCGCATGGGAGGGAGCTGTGGAGGTTGTGCGGCCGGCACAGGCGCTCCTCCGATGACGGTCAATATCAGCGGGACGAACCGCACGTTCTACAGTTCGTACTTTGTGCTCGATATTACCAATCCAGAGGTCGATCCCAAACTTCTCTGGAGCTTCAGTGATGTCGGCTTGGGGCTGACGACCGCTTCTCCGTCGGTGCTGCGGGTGAGCCCGACGGCGGATGCGAAGACCGATAATACCAATGCGAAGTGGATGGTTTTGTTCGGCTCAGGCCCGAACGGCTATGCGGCAGACATGCCGGCCGCTCCAGCGCAATTAGCGACGTTGTATGCCGTGGACTTGAAGGTCGGGCCTGGAGCCGCGAACTCGCAGGTGACCAAGATGCCAGCCGGCACCTGGCAGTCGTTTCTCGGTAACATCGTGGCGCTGGATAGGGATTTTGATTACCGGCACGACGTTGCCTACTTCGGGCGCACGATACACGACGGATCTCTGCCCTGGAGGGGCAAGATGTACCGGTTGACGACCGGCGGTTGTACGAGCGCCCCTTGCAGCACCTCTACGTGGGGGGTTGCCAACGGGGCCAACCGATCAGCCACGGAAATGATCGATACCTTCAATGACTACACAGCCTTGACCAGTGTCACAGTGGAAATGGGGCCGGTGACGGCCTCACCGTCGGTGACGATTGATGATGCGAATAAGGTCTGGGTCTTTTTCGGAACGGGCCGATACTTGAGTAATTCCGACAAGACCAACACCGAGCAACAATATCTGTTTGGGATGAAAGACAGCGTAATGAACTCAGGCTGTACCCAGACGAACACCACCAACTGCCCAACCACTAATCTGGTGAACACTACGAATGCGGTGGTCTGTGTCGTCTGTGCTGGTGGGACAAACCAAATGACGGATCCTAACAATCCGACACTCACGAGTGTCACCACGGGAGTCAACTCCATGGTGGGGTTGGTTCAGAGCAAGGACGGATGGTACGTCAAGCTGGCGACTGCGGCCGGCACGTCGGCAGAGCGGTCTGTGTCCAGCCCCGTCGTGCTTGCGGGAGCAGTATTCTTTCCGACGCTCGTGCCGACAAATGATTTCTGCTCCTCCACCGGGACGAGCTATCTCTACGCCTTGTACTATAAGACCGGGTCGGCCTACTCGTCTCCGATCATCGGAACCAGCGCCTCCGGTGGGAATACGAACAGCACCACGAGGATGACTCTTGGCGAGGGGGTGGCTTCGCAAGTTGCGATCCATATCGACGGACCCGGGACCTTGAATGGTTCCAGTGGCGGATCCTCAGGCGGGCCGACGATTAAGGCCTGCAGCCAGATGAGCACAGGGAGCAGCACGTGCGTGAGTGCAAATGGACCGAATCCTCCCTGGAGTCGCTATATGTCCTGGGTGCGTCAGCGAGGGTGAGCGAAGGTGAAAGAGAGTTGGGAGGGACCAGTCTCTTGGTCCCTCCCGGCTCAAATAGCAGGGACGAAGTAGCATTCAGCAACGAACGAGATCGTCGCATCGAGTGAAGTACACAAGGTTCTTCCCATCAATTTGTGTGGTTGCTCCCCTCCTGTTCATCGGGTGTAATTCGAGTTCTGTCCCCGACAACGAGTCCTCTCCCCCAAGTTCTTCCGCATCACCACACCCCGCGACCATCCGGTTAGCGACAATTACTCCGGACCCCATTACCCTGAACGAGACGGTCAAGGTGATGATCGAGACCGATAACGGTCATTCCGCTACGGCTGGATTTCACTATCAGTGGATGGTCAACGGTAATCTCCTCCGAGATCAGACGGGACCCACCTTGACCGCGAACATGTTACAGCGTGGGGACCGTGTGACGGTCGATCTGGTGCCCACGAGCGGCACGGTTCAGGGAACTCGTTACCAGGCTGGTCCCGCGGTGGTCGGCAATACCCCCCCTGTCGTCACTCATATCTCCATCGAGCGGCCGGTTGACCCGCATGCTCCGGTTTTTACGAAGATGGAGGCCGTCGATGCAGATCGGGACGAGATGCAGTTTGACTATCGTTGGTGGCGCAACGACAGGGTCGTGAAACAGGGGCCGGAGCAGACGTTGGAGACCACGGGATTTCAGGCCAAGGATACGCTCGAGGTGGAAGTCACCCCGAGGGACCAATCGTCTGTCGGGAAGACGGTTCGTTCTGAATCGGTCTATGTCGGCAATAGTCCTCCGAAGATCGTCTCTGCCCCCGCGGACCTCATCGGCCGTGCTCGGTATGAGTATAGGGTGAAAGCGGTTGATGCGGACGGCGACCCTCTCAGCTTTCTACTGGAAGTGGCCCCACCGGGGATGGTGATTGACAAAGAAACGGGGTATCTCGTCTGGCAGATTCCCCTGGACCAACATGGCAGCCATCGAGTGCGCATCGTTGCTGAAGATGGGCAAGGGGGAAAAGCCTTTCAGGAATTCGACTTTGCCCTCCCTGCTCCCGGCAAGTCTGCTCAACCGGCAGGCGCGTGAGGGGCTCCGCGCGGCTCAATGATTTCTTCTGCTTGTCACTCCCGTCGACGGTTTGTTAGAATGACCCCACTACTACTGCAGGGAGGGAGAACGCCTTCGCGCTTGTGCGTAAACTTAAACTCAGAGAAGGCACCAATACAGCCATTCTGTTCGGTCACCATGACCGGCACCTCAAGCTGATCGAAGAAGACCTCGGTGTGCGCCTCTCGGCGCGCGGCGAAGAACTCACACTTGACGGGACGCCAGATGCCACCCGCCACGCGGAACGTGTCCTCACCGAGCTCGCCACCCTCGCCAACGACGGGATGGTCCTTCAGCCGGACGACATTACTCATGCGTTGAGTGCGCTTCGGCAGAGTCCCGAGACCCCGATCAAAGAACTCCTTTCCAATACGGCGGCCATCATCACCAAAAAGCGTTTTGTCGCGCCGAAAACGCCGACGCAAAAAGCCTATATCGAAGCGATCGAGACACACGACATCGTCATTGGCATCGGCCCGGCCGGAACGGGTAAGACCTATCTGGCAATGGCAATGGCGGTGAGCGCGTTGCTGAAGAAAGAAGTGAGCCGCATCATTCTCGCGCGGCCGGCTGTTGAGGCGGGCGAGAAGATCGGGTTCCTGCCGGGCGATATGTATGCCAAAGTGAATCCCTATCTCCGCCCTTTATACGATGCGCTGTTCGACATGATGGATATGGAACGGGCTGCACGCGCGATCGAGCGGGGCGATATCGAGATCGCCCCACTTGGTTTTATGCGAGGCCGCACGTTGAACGATTCGTTCGTCATTCTCGACGAAGCGCAGAACGCCACGGCGGAGCAAATGAAAATGTTCCTCACGCGACTCGGGTTCCATTCCAAGGTGGTGGTCACCGGTGATATCACCCAGGTCGATTTGCCGCCCGAACGGGTCTCCGGCCTGATCGAGGTGCGGGAGATTCTGCGCGACGTCGAGGGCATCGAATTCGTCTACTTCGACGAGCGCGACGTGGTCCGTCACAAGTTGGTGCAGGACATTATCAAAGCCTACGATCAGCACCAGAACCCCACTCAGTCTTCCGGTTCCTCATCGGGCGCGCCATTCCGTCGACCGTCGCCGGGGCCGCTTAATAAACAGCCGAAGCCTGCCACCCCTTCCTCTCCCCTCACAGACCCCTGGGGCCAGTCGCATTAATGCCGGTCCATGTGCAGAGTCTGGTTCGACGTGTAAGGTTTGACCAGGCGCGGCTGGATCGATTGGCGCGGGTGATTCTTTCTGATGTCGGGGAAGCGTCGGCGGAACTGGGTATCATGTTCGTGGGCGATCAGAGGATGCGGGGCCTCAATCGTCGATATCGGGGCAAGGATCGCACGACCGACGTGCTGGCCTTTGCCATGCGGGAGGCCTCCCATTCCAACGCGGGCCTGCTTGGTGACGTGGTGATTGCCGTCCCGACGGCGGCCCGCCAAGCGAAACAGGGCCAACGATCGTTGGACGAGGAGCTGACGGTGCTGTTGGTCCACGGCATTCTGCATCTCTGCGGCTACGATCATGAGCGGAGCAAGAAAGAAGCGCGCCGGATGCATCGTCGTGAACGGATGATTCTGCGGTCGCTCGCACGGTTGCCGACACGAGCGAAGCGAACACGTCACGGTTTGACGGGTTCACCGTCCCGAGCTAAATCGAGAGACGCATGACACAACACACAGTACGGGTAGATCTATGGGATGGCTGCAGCGACTGAGTGACGGGCTCACAAAAACGCGTGATGTCGTTCGCGGGTCCCTGGATCAGTTGCTTGGCCGTGCGGCTGATCCTGCCCTCTTGGAGGAGTTCGAAGCGGCCCTCATTGCCTCCGATCTCGGTGTCCGCGTCGTGGATCGCGTGATGGAGCGACTCAAGCAACAGCTTCAAGGGACCGATGCTTCACAGGCCGGTCGGGTCCATACGGTATTGCGGGACACCCTGCTCGATGTGCTGACGCCAGTGCAAGGGCTGTCGATGGAGTCCCTGATCGCAAAGGGTCCCAAGCCCTTCGTCATCCTGGCGGTGGGGGTGAACGGTGTGGGGAAGACGACCACGATTGCTAAGATTGCGCAACGGCTTGTGCAGGCAGGGAAAGTGCCGTTGCTGGTGGCTGGCGATACCTTTCGCGCAGCGGCGATCGATCAACTGCAAGTCTGGGCCGACCGAGTCGGCGTCGATGTGATCCGTCACCGTCATGGATCCGATCCCGCCGCCGTGGCGTTCGATGGGGTTGCTGCTGCGAAAGCCCGGCAGGTGGACGTGGCCCTGATCGATACGGCGGGCCGGCTACACACGAAATCGAATCTTATGGATGAACTCCGCAAGATTACCCGCGTCATCGCGAAGGAATGTCCTGGTGCGCCGCACGAAGTGCTCCTCGTGCTGGACGCCACCGTCGGGCAGAACGCGCTGTCCCAAGCCCGTCAATTCAGTCAAGCGGTCGGCGTGACCGGCTTGGTCCTGACGAAGCTCGACGGTACTGCTCGCGGAGGGATCGTCATTGCAATTGCCGAGGAACTCAAGTTGCCCGTGAGGCTGATCGGAGTCGGGGAGTCGGTTGAGGATCTGCAGGATTTTCACAGTGGAGCCTTTGTGGACGCGCTCCTCGGGACAGCGGTGCCGCCCTCTGCCTAGCAGGATACTGGGGAACACCGCCAGCGCCACAGCTCGCGCTGTGTGATCATGGCCTGGTTTTTTTGATTATTTGGTCTGTCTGGTTAGTTTGCTTGAACTAGACGAACTAGATGAACGAAACAGACCAGACCCATCAGATGAACCAAGCAAGCCACACACGAAGCAGTCGGCCTTTTTGAGCATCCTGCCTAGTCCCCGGTGAGATCCCGTCATTTTCTTCTCCGCCAGCGTCGCCTGTGGTAGGCTGAATTTGCGAATGATCTAGACGCGCTGCGTTACGCATTTCTGCCCGTGAGGTTGCGATATGATCAAGATCCTAGTTATCGACGACGATCGAATGAACTGCGAGCTGATCCAGTCCGTCTTCACGCGACATGGGTATCAGGTGTTGTCGGCGACGAGCGGGATCGAAGGCCTGACCCTCTTTCGCCAGCAGGCTCCGCGCGTCACCATTCTTGATCTTCGCATGCCTGAAATGGATGGGCTGACCGTCCTCAAAGAAATCCGTGCGTACGATCCCCATGCGCCGGTGATCATCCTGGGCGGTGGAGCGACAGAGGAGCAGGAAAATCAAGCGCGGGGATTGCGCGTCACGGATTTTATCCGAAAGGGTCTGTCGCTTGATGTGCTGGTCGAATGCGTCAACCGGGTGGTGCAGCTTCCGGCTAAATCCGTTCCCGCCCTACCGGTGGCGGGCAGCGCAGCCGTGGCCGATACGGGGGAAACGATCCTCGTCGTCGATGATGAGCTGTTGGTCCGCGACTTGCTCGTTCAATTTCTCAGTCTCCGCGGCTATCGGGCACTCGGCGTGAAAGACGGCTCCGAGGCTCTTTCGATGGTGGAACAAGCGCCCCTCGACCTGATTCTTCTCGATCTGATCATGCCCGGTATGGACGGCGTCGAGGTGCTCCGGCAACTCCGTCAACGCGAATACACCGGCGGGGTGATCATCATCACCGGGAGTCACGATGAAGAGCGCCTCGATGAAGCCTGGGCCGTGGGGCCGCAAGAAGTCATCGGGAAGCCGATCGACTTGGAGCAATTGCTGACGTCCATCCAACTTGTGCTCGTCTGCCGCGAATGCTAAAACCCTTCCGATGCCAATCGGAAGCAGGACGGTCTCTTTCCCCTGTCTCGTTCTCGTCGCGGTACTCGGCCACGGGGTTTTCAGTATCGCCTGCGCAGCCGACCCAGTCCTGCCGCGAGTCGTCATTCGGCATCACGATTTATTTCTAGAAATCGTCCCCGCGCAACATGCGCTTATTGCAAAGGACCGGCTGACCCTGGAGGTGCCGTCCCAGGTCCCGATTCGTTTCTCCCTCGCCCCCACGCTCCAGGTCGACCACATTACACTCGTGCAAACATCGGCCGGAGCGGAGGTCTCGACTCACGATGTGCCGTTTGAGATCGAGCATGATTCCACTCCTGACTCGGTCCAGGAGGTCAGCATTCCCGCGCGGGTCGTAGCCGCCGGACTGGTGACGCTGGAGGTGTATTACCATGGCGTCATCAACGATCCGCCGCGAGATCCGCGCCATCTTCGTTTTGTGACGCCCAGTGAGACTGCCGGGCATATCGGGCCGCAAGGCGTCTATGTGAGCAGCGAGAGCCACTGGTATCCTGATATCCCTGAATCGCTCAGCACCTATGCGCTGGTGGTCGCCGTGCCAACGGGGTGGACCGTCGTGACCCAAGGGATGGCCGGTGAGTCGCAGGCCTGTCCCGCCAGGCTCTGCGGCCACGGTCAGATGATGATGACGGAATGGGCCGTGACGCAGCCGAGCGAGGCCCTTACGCTCGTGGCGAATACATTCGTCACAGCGTTTCGTGACTGGACGTCCAAGACCGGTCAGAGGATTCGACTCTCGACCCATCTCTTCCCCGATGATGCACATCTGGCTGAGGAATATCTCGATGCCACCGCGCGCTATCTGGACGCCTATATCCCGCTGCTGGGTCCCTATCCGTTCGAGAAGTTCGCCGTGGTGGAGAATTTCTTTGCGAGCGGGCTCGGCATGCCTTCATTCACCCTGCTGGGGAGCGGCGTCATCAAGCGGCATTATGTGCAACCCTACGCGCTCGGCCACGAGATCGTGCATTCGTGGATCGGCAACGCGGTCTTCAATCGCGCCGATCGCGGGAATTGGGTGGAAGGTCTGACGACCTACCTGGCCAATTATTACTGGCACGAACTGATGGGAGATCGCGCGCAGGCGCGGGACCAACGCCGTCTGATGGTGCAGGGATACAATCTCCACGTGCCGCCGGAGCGGGACTATCCGGTCGCGCAGTTCACGCAGAAACTGGATGAGCACGACAATGCTATCGGCTATCAAAAATCCGCCATGCTGTTTCACCTCCTGCGCCAGGAGGTGGGAGAGGAGGCGTTCTGGCAGGCCCTGAAGAGTTTCGTGGTGCAATATCGTGGCAGGCATGCTGAGTGGCGCGATCTTGAGCGAGTCTTTGCAGAAGAGAGCCGTCAGGATCTCCGATGGTTTTTCGTGCAATGGGTGGAACAGGACGGGGCACCGGTGCTGTCGTTTTCGGAGGCCGTTGCCCGTCCGGTGGCGGGGGAGCCGGCGCAGATCTTTCAACTGGAGGCCACGATCGTCCAATCGGACAAGCTTTTTCGTCTTCCCCTTCAGCTTACGATTCGCATGGAGGGTGACCGTGAGCATCTTCTGACTTTGTCGCTGCGTTCGCTGCGCGAGACGATCTCTGTTACCTTGCCCGCTCAACCGATCGCGATTGATCTCGATCCCGAGTTCATGACTGTCCGACGGATTGCCCGGCAATCGTTGTCGCCGGTGCTCAATCACTATGTCACCGATCGACGCCGGTCGGTCCTGACGGCGTTTACGGATGAGCCAGACCATCCCTCGCCGTTTCGGGACGTGGTCACGCGCATCGAAGCTCAGGAGCAGCAGAAACCGATTGGCGAGCGTACGGTGATCGCCTCGATGGCCCAGGATGGGCTGTTGCCTCAGGAAGGTTCGGTGTTAGTATTGGGCAGCCAAGACTCCCGTTCGGGTATCCAATCGATCCTGGCCCATCACTGCGGTGAGCGCGCAACTCTGAACGACAGGGGTGCCACCGTGATGGGAACGATGCACGAAGGGCCTGGACTGGCCCTGCTGGTCAGTTGCCATCGGGTCGATCGTCCAGGCAGTGTGGTGACGGTGCTGTATGCGGCCACGTCGCAGGCCGTGGCAAAGGTGGCGCGGCTGCTCTTTTTTTACGGGTGGAATAGTTTCGTGTTGTTCAAGGATGGTACGGTGGTCACCCGCGGGGAGTGGCTACTCGCGAGCGATCATATGGAGGTGCGTCTCGATGCAGGCAATCCCATTCGGTAAGTGGTGCATGATCGGACTCGTCTGTCTGTTGTTGGGTGAGCAGACGGGACAGGCAGAGGGCCTTGCGTCGAAGGCTCTGGCGGTCCCCGCGCACCAGGCTGAGCGGCATCTGAAGAATATTCGCCAGCTGACGGTGGGCCGGCAGAATGCCGAAGCCTACTTTTCCTTCGGCGGGAGCAAATTGATATTTCAATCCACGAACAATTGGATGAAAGATACTTATGCGGCCACGCTCAAACCGGCCGACGCCGGGCTGGGCTGTTATCAGATGTATGTGATGGATCTGGACAGTGACACCGTTCGGTTGGTGAGCACCGGCACGGGGGCCACGACGTGCGGATACTTTTTCCCGGGCGATCGCCGCGTGCTCTATTCGTCGACCCATGCGTCGGGGCCGAACTGTCCGCCGAAGCCGAAGCGGGAAGGGGCCTACCGCTGGGCCTTGGACGACTATGATCTCTACGCCGTACGCATTGATGGTCAAGAGATGCAGCGGCTGACTTCCACGCCGGGCTACGATGCGGAGGCGACCGTGTCGCCGGACGGCAAGACGATCGTCTGGACGTCCGTGAAAGACGGGGACTTGGATCTCTATGCCATGAATCTCGATGGCTCGAAGACCCGGCGTCTGACGAACGAGATCGGCTACGACGGCGGGGCGTTCTTTTCGCCGGACAGTAAGCGCATCGTTTACCGGGCGTCGCATCCCACCGATCAGGCGGAGATCGACAAGTATAAGGACTTGCTCAATCAGCGGCTGGTGGAGCCGGGGCAACTTGATATTTTCGTGATGAATGCGGATGGAAGCAGCCAGCGACCGGTCACGTCAAACGGCGCCTCGAATTTCTCGCCCTTCTATTTTCCCGATGGCAAGCGGATCATCTTCTCGTCGAATATTGAAACGAAGGGTGAAGGAGGCCGACCAAGTTTTCACCTCTACGTGATCGGTGAGGACGGCCTAGGCCTCGAGCGGCTTACGTTCGACGGACAATTCAACAGTTTCCCCATGTTTTCGCCGGATGGCGCCAGCCTGGTCTGGGTGTCTGACCGACATGCCAAAACACCTGGAGAGTTCAATGTTTTTCTCGCCGACTGGGTTCCCTAAAGCCGTTAATCGTTGAACGCGTAGACCGATTCTCATGGCTCTTCCGCGCTTCACGTCTGTTGCAACTGTCCTCCTCTCCGTCTGCGCGCTCATCCTTGTGTTCGTAGGGCTGTTTGAGTGGGATGTGCCGCTGACCAGGTTCGTCCGCTCCCTCAACGATCTTCACGTGGACCGCCTTGCCAATCCCTGGCTGGCTCAATTCAGCGATCTCGGTGACCGGCTCGGCAAGGGTGAGTCTCTGGTGATGCTGAGCCTCGTGTTGCTGGCGGTCGGGTATGGATTGAAACATCCGCAGTGGAAAGACGCAGGCTGGCAGAGTCTTATCGCGCACGGCCTTGCCGCGTTAAGCACCAATATTTTGAAACATGCCATTGGCCGGCCCCGTCCCAAGTTCATGCATACCGGGAACCTCGAGTTCTCCCCGGTCAGCGGCAGCGGATGGGATTCCTTCCCGTCCGGGCATGCGGCGGCAGCGCTCGCAGTCGCAACAGTGCTGGCCACAAGGTTTCCGCGAGCGAGATGGCCTATTCTTGCTGTGGCAGTGGGCATTGCCGCCAGTCGAATTCTTCGCGGGTCGCACTATCTGACCGACGTGGCTGGAGGAGCGGCCCTTGGCTGTGTCATGGGAATGATTGCCGCCCATTCATGGCGTAAATGGCGCTCATCGTCTGGAATGGCGGTCTGTCGCATGACACCATATTTTGTGGCGACGCTCGCGCTCGTCTGGACGATCCTGCATCTCCCGTCGGAGGCCTGGCCGTTCCAACAGCTCTTGTGGGGGGGACTGTTGTTCACGCTGACGGGACTCGTGGGCCATATCTTGTGGACGATGCAGTCCTCATGGTGCCCGGCCTGGCTGTCCGGACCATTGGCTCGCGGTCTCGTGGGACTGGGGTTAGGGATGACGACCGGCTCTCTGTTCGTCACGATTACCGTGCTGCTCGTCTGTGCCGCACATTGGCTGGACGGTCTCCCTGGTCCGAGCGAGTCTATGGCGGATGGTCCTGTGGGGATACGGGCGGCGGTGGCAGAGGGTCTGTTCGTCGCGGCCATGTTGCTGGTGTTGGGGGCAAGCTATGCCCTGAAAGGCATCGTACCGATGTAGGCGCGACGCGCGAAAGGTACACGAAAGGCGTTGGCGTGGACAGGTTAGATTCCTATCCCGTTTCCGCCAGTCGCGCGTGTCTCGCGTGCCTATCTTACTCAGTGGCCGAAAATGGTGGGCGGAGGTGGCGGTGGCGGGGTCGCACCCTCTGGTATCGTCACCATTGGTTGATTGGCTAGCAGCACGTAGCCGTAGCGTTTGAGAATGGGGACCAGTCCGTTTGCTTCCGCCGGCAACTTCGATTGTGCGCTTTCCGGCAAGAGGATCATCACTCTCTTTGACTCTTTCAGGGCCGCCCGTATCTTGTCCTCTTCTCCAATGGGTACGAAGAGCGTCTTGCGTTTTGAGTAAAATACGGATGACGGTCTCGTGGTGCCATAGGCAATGAATTGATCCTGGCGATCCAGGTTTAGGCCTGCGGCATAGGCGAGTTCCTGCGGAGGCGCGACCACATATCGATTGATGTGTGGGACTGTGATCACGATGACGATGAGAACTAGACCGGCCAAGGTTGCCCCCGCCGCCCAAAACGCTTTTCCACGCCGTTCGTCGTTCAATCCGAAATATCCCACCACCGTCATCCCGAGTAGCAATAGGGCTGCGGCCAGATAGGGACCGCTGCCGAGATCTACCTGCCCGGCCAAGGGGAACTCCCGCACCATCTTGGAGGCATAGGTGGTGTAGAGCGTGGGGAGGCAGGCAAAGCCGATCGCCAAGAGATACCCCACTCCCATCATGAAGTGAATGGAGGCTCGAATCCCCTTCGTCGTTGGATCGTGCAGGCACCGGGACCAGTAGGAGGCTGTCAACAGGGCGGCGGCGGGAAACAAGGGACCGATATAGTGAGGCAGGCGGGTTGCAGAGGCCGTGAAGAACACGAAGGTGCCCACAACCCATAGAGCGGCGAAGAGGTCGAGTTCTGACGTCTCGGTGGGAGCTGGATGAGTCCGTGCACGGCGTATGAGGTACCAATCTTTAAGCGTGCGATAGAGCGGGACCGGCAGCAGCGCGCTCCAAGGAAAGAAGGCTAAGAGCAGGACCGGGAGATAGAAGAAGACGGTGCCCTGGTGACCCTCCATCGGACTGAGGAATCGCCCGATCGTATGGGCTTTCGCGCCGGTCGCATAGGCGTCGCCATGCACGAGGAACATGGCTACATACCAGGGGGCCGCGAGGAGAATGAACAACAGCATGCCCGCAAGGGGAACCCCCTTCTGCCAATAGTCCCGCCACCTCCGCGTCCAGGTAAGGTAGAGTGCCGCGACGATGAGGGGCACGGCGAACCCGACCGGTCCCTTCGTCAGCGTGGCGAGAGCCATACCGATATAGAACGCCCAGATCCATCGGCGTACGCCGCCTGCTCCATGCAGTCCCAGCCAGAATCCATATAGCGATGCCGTGGTGAAAAAAATCAAGACACTGTCGGTTAACGCCATGCGTCCGAGTCCAAGGATTTCCAGGTTGAGCAAGAGCATCAACCCGCCGAAGAGTGCGACGGTGCGATCGCGCTGGTGCACAAGAAACAGGTAATGGATGAGGATCAAGCCCACGCCGAAGAGGGCTGAGGGGAATCGCGCGGCAAACTCATTGACCCCGAACAGGCGATAGGACTGCTCCATCAACCAATAGAGGAAGACCGGTTTCGCGACGCGCAGCTCACCGTTGAACGTCGGTGTCAGGCGATCCCCCGACTCGAACATTTCTCGCCCGGCTTCGGCGTTCCGTCCCTCGTCACGGTCGGTCAAGCCCATGTCTCCGAGCCCCAGGAAGAACATCAGTCCCGACAGTACGAGAAGGGCCAGGAGGAGCAGTGCATGGTGTGAACGGTCGGTCGTTGTCATGGAATCGTTCAAATCGTGTAGTGACCGCATGCGTTGAGAATGTTGGATCTCAAAGAGTTATGATTGTGGAGAGGAGGGGCCGGTCGGCTGGTTCGTTTGGCTCGTGCGAGAGATCAGCATCAGGTTGCGAATATAAACGAGAGACCCGATGCTCTGTCCTGCGATGAAGACCGGATCTTTCCGATAGATCGCATAGGCGAGCGTGATGAGCCCGCCGATCAGGCTCATGTACCAAAACGAGACCGGGACCTGACTCTCCGCTTTTTTTTCAGAGGCTATCCATTGGACTACCCAGCGACCAAAAAACAGCCCTTGGCCGAGAAATCCGATGGCGAGCCAGATGGTTTCAATGGTCATGATGGAACCGTCATGCGCGACGGGCGAGGTGCGCGCGAAGAAGCTGATTCTCACGGTCCATGGAGTCTTGCCTGTCGCGCATCTCTTGCTCTTTTCGCTCGTCCCGCCTGCCCGCTCATCACTTGTCGCGGAATGTATACCGCAACACTCTGGTTTGCATCCACCGCACGGCAATCAAATCATAGAGAGATTTGAATAATCGGTTGCCCATGCCGTACTTGGAGACGCCGTGAATGCGCGGGTAATGCCGGACCGGCACCTCCGTGACAGTGAACCCGTGCATGAGTGCGAGCGCGGGAAAGAACCGGTGCAGGCCTTCGAAGAGGCGCAGTCGCTCCAGCACGGGCCGTCGGAAGATCTTGAGCGGGCATCCCGTATCGTGGACACCGTCGTGGGTAAAGAAGTTCCGCACACGGTTGGCGATTCGGGACGACATTTTTTTAACCAGGCCATCCTGCCGCTGTTGTCTCCATCCGCACACGAGATCGTGGGTGGCAGTATAAGGGAGGAGTTTCAAAATGTCTTCGCTGTCCTGTTGAAGATCACCGTCAATTTGGATGATGATGTCACCGGAAGATTGTTTGAAGCCCGCGTCGAGCGCGCAGGTCTTGCCGTAATTTCGATCGAGGTGGAATACCCGCACGTGGGAGTGCTGCGTCGCCAGGCGATCCAATTCCTCACTACTGCCGTCGCTGCTGCCATCGTCTACGAAGACAATCTCATAGGGGCGCGACCGTGACGTCTCGTACGAGTCCATTACTTTTAGTAGGCTCGTCAGGAGAGGACCCAGGTTCTCTCGTTCATCTTTAATGGGGATGATGACGGAGGCCCATAGATGAGGTGGCACGGTCATGCGGGATAGATATTCCTAATGCAAAAAGGGAGCCACACAATTACGCGGGCATTCTATCGAATGCCGAAGGGAGCGTCAAACCATGCGGCGTTGTCTACGCGAAGGGGCGAGAGTAGTGAGATATGCGCGTAGGGCGTGATCTGAAGTTTGAAGTTCTGGGTTCGAAGTTCCAAAAACCTCAAACTTCGGACCTCGCATCCTCGGCTGGCAGGCACGTTGCGTTTTTCTCGCCCGTCTCGCTAGTGCTTTTCTGCCAGAATCGTGAACCGCATCGTGCCCATCAGACTCATCTCGTTAACCTGTTCTCCCACGTGAATTTCCACTTTGTAGCGGCCGGGTTTCCAGGTGCCCTGTAAAGGGGAGAGCGTGAGATAGCCACTGTCGTCTTCGAGCGCAATGTGCATGGCATCTTGTCCGATCACCAGGGTGGGATCGAGGCCGGCTACCGCTTCCGGGTAGCAGCGTCCGAACACCTGGAACCCCTGATAATGCTGGTGAAGATGGAACACAATGAAGACGGCCTGGGTATCGGGACGAAACCGGTCGGTCGGTTTCACCGGCACGATCTCGTGCGTACGGTGAAAGCCCAACTCCTCGTCGAAACCTTCCGCCGTCGTGATGGTATGGAACAGGCCTTGCGGCGGGGCGTCGAAGTCGTAGGGGGTGACGTCTTGGGGGCGGTTCTGAAAATCAGGGATGGAAGAATTCTTGGAGATCGGCAGCTCCGCTGCCTGGAGTGCCGGCAGCGCCGACAGAGTGATGAAAATGACCGCTGTGATCGCCCCTCGCCTCGCTCGTCTCGCGCCTCTCGCCATAGCTTCTTGGTACACCGGCCGGCGGGAGCTGTCAAGGTAACGAATTCAAGGCGAGAGGCCAGAAGCAAGAGGCCAGCGGTAGGGAAGGGATGGTTGCGACTAAATTTCTGGTTCTGTTAGAATTCGCCTCCTTTAACGAAACCCGCCAGGCGAGGGATACGAGACCATGGGCAAGAAGGAATTGAAGGATCTGCTCGTGTGCCAGTTGGTAACAGATTTGGCGGTGAGAGTGTATTGAGTATCGGAAAGCCAAAACCTCAAGAAAGACTTCGGTCTTTGCGATCAGTTTCGGCGGAGTGCGGTCAGTGTCGCGAGTAATCTGGCGGAGAGAGATGAGCGCAGCTCGGATCGAGACTCGGTGCGCTTCTTTTACATGGCGAAGGGTTCCGTCGCTGAAGTGCGGACACAAATCCAAATCGCTTGCGAAGTCGGCCAGCTAAGGAAGCCGGAGTACGACATCCTTGAAGCGGAGTATGAACAGCTGGCTCAGAAGATCGGAAGTCTCATCAGGGCCCGGAGCCAAGCCTCTAGCCATTAACTAACTCCTTGCCCCTAGCCCGGATTTATTTATGTTGCAGGACGCAGACGCCTTACCTCAGCTCATCGGCGACTATAAGCCGGTCGATCAGTGGCAAGTCCACATCAATACGCTCTTCTACCGCTTCCGGGGCGATCAACTCCGCAGTTTCTACCAAACGTTTGCCTCAGCCGACTATCGGCTCGCCCATGCCCTCGCGGCGGACTACTACGCTCGCGTCGTGCGACGCGAGCAGGCACGAGGCGAGGGGTGCGAGGCTAGAGGTAAAAGCGAAGATTTTCCGACCCCTAGCCCTTCGCCGCTAGCCCCTAATCTGGTCATCCACGAATGGGGCCCCGGCAACGGCAATCTCGCCGTCTGTTTCTTGAGCCATCTCAAGGCTCTCGATAAAGATCGAGTGATTTATCCCCGCGTTCGATATGTGCTGGTCGATCGGGAACAAACCGTGCTCGATGCAGCCATGGCTCACCCGGAGCTCGCATCCCACCGCAACCGGGTCGAGACGCATAGGGGGGCTGTGGATCGGCTCGACGGCGTTGCGGATGGCAGCGTGGATTACATCATCTGTAACGAACTGTGGAATGATCTTCCGACGAAATTGATGTCGCGCCAGGCGAATGACATTGAAGAAGAGTTCCTGCGACCGAACTTGAGCGAAGCCGCTCATGCAAAAATTTCTGACTGGGCGGCTTTCGTCCGAGCGTTCGACGCCATGGATATGGAGGCGCTCAAGGGCTTCCCTCCCTTCCTCGACGACCTGGTGTGGGAACGTGAATATCGGACGGTCGAATGGAAAGAGGTCCCCTATAGGAAGACGATCACGGATTTCCTCAAACGTATCGATGAGCAAGTGCTGGTTCCCGTCAATCTAGGGGCTTATGCCACGATCAAGGAAGCCAGGCGCCTGCTGGCTCCCGAGGCGATCGGGTTCAGTAGTTTCGACGCAGGTACAACCGATATGAACGTGCTGAACGATCCGGAGAAGCCCTGCTACGGCCAATTTGGCGGGCAACAGAGTTTCATGGTCAACTTTGCGTTAGCCGAAGCGGTCGCCAAGCAGTTGGGGTCCGGCACGATGACAATAGAAAGCCAGCGTGAGTTTGTGGGGCGCAGCTTGGGGACCAACGTCTTGACCCTCATGGATCTCATCGCCACCCATCCTTCCGCCGGTACGAGAATGGCGCCGTGGGAACAGGACCGGTTGATGCTTACGACCCTCCGCGCATTGAACGAGACCTATCGGAGTCCCTATGCGCGCCATCTGGACTTCCCCATCCCGTTGGAGATGCCGCAGGAGGAGCGTGAGACGCTCCAGGCTCTTGTGCGCTCGCTCACGCCGACAGGCATTCCGGACACTGTGGCCTATCTCACAGAGGGAGAGCTAAGCCTGGCCGCGATGGACCTTGAGGCTATCGGCTACGATTCTCAGTCGTTCATGATTGCCTTGACCGCACCCCCGAGCCCTGTGGATTACTTCCACGCCTTTGTCCGACCTCGCTGATTCTTCCAGCAGGATGCTGAAAAGTCTGCCAGCCCGTCTTGTTCTTTTGGTTACACCAGACTACCCAGGTCAACCACTTGAACCAGGCAGATTAGACAGACCGAGCTTGCCCTAGACGTGCAGAACAGTGAAATTCAGGCGTGCCCACCACGTTTCCGCACGCTGCTAGAGATAAACGCCAGGATTTGCTGAATTTCTCTGCTTGACTCAGTTCTTATTCTTCTATACCATTTCCCTCGCATGAAGAAGGGCTCTACCGTTCGACTGGCTCAACGCTACGGGGCGAGTGGGCTTGTGGTGGAACAAACAGAGAAAGTGAGTGCGTGATGTTTGGATCGTTCGGATGGATGGAATTGGTGCTGATCCTGGTCATTGTCTTGATCATTTTCGGCGCCGGCAAGATTCCGCAGTTGGGTGAGGGGCTTGGGAAGGCCATTAAAGGATTTAAGAAGAGCGTCAACGAGGCCGATTCCATCGACGTGACGCCTCCTCCGTCCGAGGCACCTGAAGCTCCGCCGTCGCAGGTCGCGCAAGCAGCCCCGTCGGCCACGGCACCGGCTCAATCAGGAAACCAGATCAAGCAAGGGTAAGGAGACGTGGGACGTCAGGCGTTTCCTTTTTTGCTTTTCGCATGACGCGTGATGTTTTACGCATGATGAACCATGTTCGGATTGGGCGCCGGCGAAATTCTCATTATATTGGTGATTGCGTTCTTGCTGTTCGGTCCCAAGCAACTGCCTGAAGTCGTTCGCCAGGTGGGGAAAGCGGTCAAGGGGTTCAAGGATACGGCAGAAGATTTGCGGAAGTCAGTGGAGCCGGAACTCAACATGATCCAGCAGGAAGTGAAGATGGTCGAGCAGGACTTTCAGGCCTCGATCAAAGACGCAGAAGAGCAGATCAATGCTGCGACTACGTCCGAAGAGAAACCGGCGGATTCAAAGGGATCAGCCGATCAAGCGTGAAGGGGCCGAGAAGGGCAGGAAAGGCGAGAGGCGCAAACCCGGGTCGCTGGGCCATCTGTCAGATATCGAGGCAAGCGTATCAGGCACGGCATGCTTCGGGAAGAAAGAGGCCTGGCAGCGTTGAGTAGCGCTACAGCAGACAACAATTGTGTACGGAGATAACCTTCAAGAACTGCAGCTAGATCGTTGCTTCCCCTTCTTGGCCAGTTGTAATATCTATAGCGCGTGAGACTGGCGTCACAAAGATTTTTCCGCCAGTCCCCTTTGTTTTAAGGATGTTAATCACCGCATCTTCTTTACTCTTCGGAATGATTATTGTGATGATGTATCTGTCACTGAATTGAGGTTGGAATAGTTCACTTCCTTTCGCAGCATGAAGTTTCGCTGGTAGATGTTTACCCCTCCCTCGTACCTTACCAACCGTCATGCCACCGACCTCTATTTTTCTTAATGCTTCACTGATTGCCATGACACAGTTGGTTACAAGTAGTGCTTCAATTTTTAGCATATGATAGTCCTGAAAAGCTTCCTGCAAATAATGGTTTCAAGTTTAGACAATCATGTGGTAATCACATAGAAATATAATTCTCTCATTCATCAGTATAGAGATTCAGGAGTCCTATGCCAATAGAGAAAGTAATAGATACGGGCGATACAGCATGGATGCTTGTAGCGGGAAGTTTAGTGCTGTTAATGATCCCCGCTCTTGGTCTATTCGAGTCCGGTTTATTGAGAAAGAAAAATGCCGTATCGGTTTTCATGCAGATATTTACTGGATTAGCCTTACTGAGTGTCATGTGGTTTACCTTCGGATTTAGTCTGGCATTTGCTCCTGATATATCCGGTTTTATTGGTAACCTGGACTGGGTATTCCTAAGAGGAGTGCCATGGCACGAGGCACTTCCTTACGCACCAACAATTCCCGGAGTATTATTTGTAAAATTCCAATTAATGTTCGCTGCAATTACACCTTTACTTCTGACGGGTACGATTGCAGAACGAATGAAATTTAACGCATTTCTCCTATTCATAGCGGCGTGGTCCCTGTTTATCTATTATCCGCTCGTGCATTGGATATGGGGCGGCGGTTGGTTAGGCAAACTTGGTGCAGTCGACTTCGCCGGCGGCATAGTTATTCACACGAGTGTTGGAATGGGCGCACTTGCGGCAGCAATGGTGCTTGGCCGCAGAAGATTCTTTGGCCCAGCAATTGAAGTTCCGCATAGCATACCGTTGGCAGTTACAGGTTCAGCACTTCTTTGGTTAGGTTGGTTTGGATTTAATGCCGGCAGCGCACTAGCCTCTGGTTCACTCGCTGGAAACACAGTCATCGTCACCCACATGGCCTCTTCCGTTTCCGCATTAATATGGGTCGGCATGTCGTGGCTGAGAACAGGCAAGCCTTCTGTTGTGGCTGCTGTTAACGGTGCGATTGCAGGCCTGGCAGGAATTACCCCAGCGTCAGGGTATGTAAGCGTAGAACATTCTTTTGTTATTGGTATCGCCATAGGCTTTGCCTCATATTCAGGTGTGATACTCTTCAAGGAAAAACTAAAGATAGATGATGCGTTAGATGTCAGTTCAGTCCATGGGGTGGCAGGAATTATTGGCTCTCTTTCAATTGGACTCTTTGCCAGTAAATTAGTGAATCCGAACGGAGTAGATGGTTTATTTTATGGCAATCCGGCTCAATTAGGTATTCAGGCCATTGCAGTTGGAGTCGCTGCAGGTCTTGGCTTTTGTGGTACCTGGGTGATTATGAAATTTCTAGATCTAACAATTGGCGTGAGAGTATCGCCCGAAGTAGAAGATGCCGGATTAGATATCAGTGAACATGCAGAACGGGCCTACGCTGATGAAGAAGAATTCAAGTTAGACATGCAAACGTATGTAGAAAACTTGGAAGATAAAGATAAGTTTTTCTTCAATAAAAAATAACCTACCTCTCCAAATTAGGATTTGAGGCTGAGTGTATTATAAGTTTCCCATCTAGGATTCTTCCCCTCGCATCGTAGACACCCCACAGGGAACCGTATGAGAATCATCAGACAGACAGGGTGGGCCGGTCTAGCTACTTTCTTTAGTGCGGCCGTGATGGCAGCGGGGATGTTATTCGTGACGGCTCCGGCACAAGCTGCGTTCGAATTGCCGGAGGGCGAGGGGAGGATTACCCACCTCCCGGTCGTTGCTCGCGCGATTCCACAGAAGGAAGAGTATGAACTCTACGATCCGAAGATCGGTAAGAATTTCGATCTCAATAAGTTCTGGATACGCGCCGATCTCCGTGTGCGGCCGATCATGCGGAACAATGTCTGTTTCGGCAGCGCCATGGCCGGTGTCAACGCAGCGGGTCAAGCTAATGGAGCCTGTAACGGCCCTAATTCCGGCACCACTCCGAACGGTACTCCAGGCAAACAAAACGACTTCTATGCCCAACAGTTGACACGGTTGGGCATTGGCTATGATCTCTCGCCGGACCTGAATTTCTACATGGAGCTGCAGGACTCGAGGACCTGGGGCGGTAACGGGGCCAACGGTAGAGAGGGCATCCAAGACGATGCGAGGAATCATAACGGATGTGTGCCAGCAATTGGCGGAGGCACAACTGGCGGGGGCAACTGCGGCACATTAGGGGTCCGTGCTGCCTACATGTTGGTTCGGAACTTCGCCGGGTTTCAAGGCCTGAGCGTGAAGGCCGGTCGGCAATATGTGGTGTTCGGCAACCAATCTCTGTTCGGCGCTTTCGACTGGTCCAACACAGGAATTTCTCATGACGGTGTGATGTTGCAATACAGCACCAAGTCCTGGGACACCTACGCTGGTTGGTTTCGCACTTCTGAATCCGATCTCGGTCAAGCCGTGCCGGTCGGCGCGCTCGGCCCGAACATCGGCCCAAGCACCCTCAATAACGGCAATGCGAACCAAGACTCCGACGTGCTCATTTTCTACAACCAGATCAAGTCGGTATCGGGATTCATCATCGAGCCCTACTACTTTCTCTACTCCAACCGGTACAATTCGATAGACAACCGAGGCCTGGGTCTCGGCACGCCGAGGCACTCGAACCAGACCCGTCATAACGTCGGAGGGCGGATCGAGATGCGCAAGGGCAAATTCGACGCGATCAATGAAACGCTCTACCAGTTCGGTCAAATGGGCGATGCGGGGGGTACGAACGCAACGCAGAACGGGTATGGCAACTCGAAGAACCTCCACATCAGCGCTTGGGCGACCAGAAACTGGATTGGCTACACGCATTACGAGTCGGCCTGGAAGCCGCGGCTGGCCTTCAACTTCGACTATGCTTCTGGCGATGGCCGAGCGAATTGTACGATCGGCGGCAACACTGATTGTAAAACTGCCAATACGTTTGAGAATCTGTACCCGACCAACCACATGCACATGGGCTATATGGATGTCCAAGGCTGGAAGAACATGATGGCGTTCTCGGTCAACTTTCAATTCCGCCCGAGTATGGATGACCACATTGAAGTGTGGGCTACCCGCTTGAATCTCGCCAATACGAAAGACAATTGGTATCGTGCCACACAGGGTGTCTATGTCTTTTCAAGGACGGACAACAATAAGAGGCATATCGGCGACGAAATAGACCTTGCCTGGACGCACCTGTTTATGGACGGCAAGTTGTCCTTTCAGGCGGTCTATGGCCATATGTTTGCCGGGGCGTATATCGCGGAGAACCTGGGCACCAGCGTCGATCAAGACTGGGCCTATGTTCAGCTCTGGATGAACTTTTAGGTGAGTAGCGTATAGCCGTCAGCCATCAGCTGTCAGTAACGAAAGAATTCACGATGGAGCGATCCTCCCTCGGGGTTGTGTTTTCCCTAAATAAGGAATCTGTCAGATCTCAGCGGTCAGTTTTCAGATCATAAAGAGGGTTCACTTATCTGCTGTTGATTGCTGAAAGCTGATAGCTGCAGGGCGGTTCATCCGACTTGCTCGCTGTGGGTCAGTCGTCTATACTTCGTTCGCTTTCACGTTTCACCACCATCCTTCTATCTGATTAACCTCACCGTGGATGATCTGACTCGACAGCTCAGCGAACAGTTCGGCTTTGCGAAGTTTCGGCCTGGCCAGGAAGAGGTCATGCGCGCCGTGTTAGCCGGGCGCGATGCGATGGCGGTCATGCCGACCGGGCAGGGCAAGTCGCTCTGCTATCAATTGCCTGCGACCCTTTTGCCAGGGTTGACCCTGGTGATTTCCCCCCTCATCGCACTCATGCAAGATCAAGTGGCAAGCTTAAAACAGCGAAACATCAAAGCGGCTGCGTTCCACTCCGGTCTCACCGGTCTTGAAAAGCACCGCGTGATCCAGGATCTCAATCAGAAGCGGCTGCAGTTGCTCTATCTGGCGCCGGAACGGATGCAGCATGAGGGGTTTCTCCAGCTCTTACGCTCCCTCTGGATCTCCTTGCTGGTAGTCGACGAAGCGCACTGTATTTCCCAGTGGGGTCACGATTTCAGGCCTGATTATCTCAAGATTGGTCGCCTGCGCCAGGAACTCACCAACCCTCCCTGTCTGGCTCTGACTGCCACGGCCACCACGAGGGTTCAAACGGATATGTGCAAACGGTTGTCGCTCCGCGATCCACTCCGATTGGTCGCAGGTTTCCGTCGGGCCAATCTCGCCTTGTCTGTCCGTTTCTGCCAGTCCCGCCACGAGAAACTGTCGACGCTGGAGCGTCTGGTGCGCGATACGGAGAGAGGCACGATCCTGGTCTATTGCGCCACGCGCCGTGCGGTGGAGGAGGTCGCGGAGTGGTTGGGACAGTCTCGCCAGTCGGTCAGCTACTACCATGCCGGTCTCTCGGATGAGGAACGGCGACTCGTGCATGACGACTTTCGCCGAGGAACTGTGAGGGTTCTGGTTGCGACGAATGCCTTCGGCATGGGCATTGATAAGTCGGATGTCCGGCTGGTCGTCCATTTTGACATTCCGGGAAGTCTGGAGGCCTATTATCAGGAGGTCGGGCGGGCCGGTCGCGACGGAAGGCCCGCCTCCTGTGTGTTGCTATTCCATGAGCGGGATCTGGCCACGCAGGAATACTTCATTCAGCAGGCGTCAAAAGATCCCGAAGGCGGAGATCGCGCCGAGCGGATGAAGACGCTACTTCAAGAAATGCTGGGATACGTGTCGGTATCGACCTGCCGGCAGCTCGCGATTCTTGAGTATTTCAGCGATGAAGGCGAGCGGGCCTTGGGCCCCTGCGGCCTCTGCGATCGCTGTGTTGCTCCGGTGCAACAGCCGAGTAAGGAGATCCCCCATGATGACGCCGCTTCCGCGAAGGCCATCTTGGAGACCGTGTCCTGGTGCATGGGTCGGTTCGGCGTGAGCCGAATCGTCGAGATTCTTCGTGGGAGTCGCTCGAAAGCGATGCTGGCCTATGGCGCGGAAGACTGTCCAACATACGGAGCTTGTCGCGCGCGTTCGAAGTCGTCTGTGACTGGTCTGGTAAAGGGTCTCATCGACTCGGGGCATCTTCAGGTCGAAGGCACGGAGTATCCCACTCTCGATGTGACGCGTAGAGGACAGGAGGTCCTGCAAGGGATCAGTGCCGTGCGATTGAAACAGGCAGAAGAGCCTCAGCCTGCTTCACCGGTGAAGCAGGTGTTCCTCGAAGGGGCCGCGTCCGTGGTTGCCCCGCGAGCAGCGCCGGCAGACCCGCAGCTTTTTGAACGGCTCCGGCAACTGCGTACGGAGCTTGCGGAGGAAGAGGGCGTCGCGGCCTTTGTGATTTTTCACGACAAAACGTTGAAGGCCATTGCCGGCCACAAACCTGTGACACCCGCTGCCTTGTTGGAGATTCCAGGCATCGGCGCTCTGAAGGCAGAGCGTTACGGCCGGCGCGTGCTGGAAGTGGTGAATGGAGATCGATAGCCATCAGCGATCAGCCGTCAGCTTTTTTACCCCGCCTTCGTAAGGAGGGGCGAGGGGAGCTCGATCCTCCTTACGACAACCTCCGGGCTACATCTTCCAAAACCCCGTCCAGGTGCTCCAATATATCGTCGTTCGTGTGTCGAATCACGCGGAGGCCGCGGGACTGAAAATATCTGTCCCACAGCTGATCCTTCACGATCTGATCAGCGTTGCCATGACTGGCACCGTCTACTTAAATGACGAGAGACTGTTCCGGGCAGTAGAAGTCCACAATGTATGGCCCGATGCCATGTTGCCGACGAGACTTGAGCCCCTGAAGGTATCGTGCTCATAGCTTTGCCCACAGCCGCGTTTCCTGGCCGGTCAGATTAGACCGAAGCCGACGTTTGAGATCGAGATGGCGGGCTTGTCCTCGTGAGGATCTGGGCATGAGCGTCTCCCCCTCCTATCCTCCCCTAAAGGGGAGGAGATTTTTCGAGGGACTGAACGATGATGACTGACAGCTATGTCAGATTTCCCGCTTGTGCGAAGTGCGTTTGGAGCTCCCCGTAGGTCTTCGTCACTGGAAACTGTGGGAACTCCTTGGGGAGGTGATCCGGAGGACAGAAAAAGAACCCCGCGTGGGCTTCTCCCAGCATGGCAGTATCGTTGTAGGCATCACCGGCAGCCAGAACGTGAAAGTTAAGCGATTTGAACGCGGCTACCGAGTGTTTCTTCTGATTCTGCATCCGCATGTGGTAATTGACGATGCGGCCGGCTTGATCGATCTCCAGCTGGTTGCAAAAGAGCGTCGGGAATCCCAGCTGGCGCATCAGCGGTTGGGCGAACTGATAGAACGTGTCAGACAAGATGAGCACTTGGCATCGCTCGCGAATCCAAGCGACAAAATCGACGGCGCCTTCCAGCGGGCCCATCTTGTCGATGACACCCTGGATATCGTGAATAGTGAGCTTGTGCTGATCCAGAATGGCCAGGCGCCGTTTCATCAAGGCATCGTAATCCGGCATCTCGCGGGTGGTGATCTTTAATTCGTCGATGCCAGTCTTGAGCGCAACGTTGATCCAGATTTCCGGCACCAATACGCCTTCCAAGTCTAAACAGACGATGACAGGATTCTTCATGTCTTCTCCTTCTCAAATAGAAAGTTGGCGGCGGGCGAGGGGGCGAATCGAGGGGTAGAACCTAGAGCCCCTTGTCGATCGTCCGGCCTCTATTCGTAAATTCCTGGCTCAGAAAGCGCCACATGTTGTCGAGGACCTGGTCGAAGAGAGCCGAGCCAGGCCAGGTCCGCCGGGAATCTTTTTCGTGCCGCTCGGCCCACTCCAAGGCCATCGGGAGTGGAATGAGTCGAGGGGGAGAGCTGGTCAATGTTCCCCAGATCAGTCCCAGGATGGAACCAATCCGCATCGAGACCGGCAGGGGCGTGACCGGATTCTGCAGCAGATCCTGACACAGTTCTGCCGGCGAGGTGACCAGGAGTTCTCGGCAGGCGGCCGGTCGTGCCTCGTAAATCGAACACAGTTCGTTCTCCAAATAGGGACATGGGATTCTCAACGCATAGTAGGACCGGTTGATCGGGTCGAGTTCTTCATCCGGCACCGATCTGGAGGCCTCTGCCACGTCGTTGAGCCGATCCCACAGACCCGCTTGCGTCACGCGATCCTTCGTGTCGCTGAGGCGGTTCAGTAAAAGGGTTCGCCGATCCGTCGGCAGCTGCGCCACATACTCTCGCAGCGCGAACGCTTCCGGCGCGGAGAGCGGAACCAGCATGCGGCAACAGGCGGCGCAGCCCATTTGGCAGGAGATGGTCTGGCCTGCTGCGACGGCCTGCTGAACTTCCAGCTGTGCAGCTTCTTCCCCCAGGCGGCGCGTAACCGGGACAATCGCCGTGATAGGGATAAGTCCTGTCGGCACGTCGATGGCCGTGGTCAACCGTCCGGCGGGGGTCTGCAGCGCCACCTCAAATCGTTCGACCATAGCAACTCTTCGCCCCGTACGCTTGGTCTCGTGCCAATTTCCTGTTGGCATCATAGAGAACCGTTGATTGGCCGGTCAACCGCACGACCCCGAAGCAGGATGCTGAAACAGTCCGTCCTCTTTGTTTGCGGTTTCTCTGGTTTCTCTGGTTAGTCTGGTTCAAGCAAATAAACGAGACAAACCAAATACACCAGAACGACCAGTGGTTCTTGCTCCCTCTCTGATATAGCCGCATAATGTGGGCAAAGGAGAACGGGATGGCGTTATCCGGTCATGTGGTGGGCCTGCTCAAAGAGTACATGGGGGACCTGGTCGAGCAGGCGAAGCAGGAGACGGCAGCCCATGTTTCTTTTGGCTTTTCCGCTACGCCCTATCGGTCGGATCAGGCCCTGTCTGACTTGTTGGCCATTCTGGACGATCGCATCGAATCCGAAGGGGTGCAAGTTGGATTGCCTGACGGGTTTCTCCACCAGATGTGGGAGTTGTGTAATGCCGCCCGTGCCAAGGTGACGGAACGCGTGTGGTTGGATATGAACAGTAGCGACCAACCGTCGTCAAAAGCCAGAGTTCGAGAGTTGACCTATCGCGCGCTGCTGGCTGTAATTGAGACTCCAGACTAGCAGGCGCGGAACAACTATTTTGGTGGGCTGAATCTTCGACGGTCCGTACATGTGGGACAATAGGAGAACAATCCTACAAGATGCTCAAACAGGCCGCGGTTTTCACCAGCCCAACCCCGGCGTGCCGAGACGCGCCGTTCCGCGGGCAAGGCTGCAGCGAGTGCCCCAATATGATCCTTCCAAGCTTGCTCGTGTATGTTGCCCTTCGGAAGGCCCGGATGAGTCCCCTGTGCGCGCGTCCAACGAGGGTCTTCTGAGACCGCGCGTTGCGCGAGCACAGGGGACTCACTGGGCCTTCCCTTCCCTGCTGGCGGACTGTTTCAGCATCCTGCTAGAGTTTCCCTGCGAGCCAATAGATCACCATCCCGGCCACTTCCGCCACTGCTTCCCTGGTGTGTTGTAACGCGATATCACTCGGCAAGAAATCAAACGGGTCAATGTCGTTCCAGCTCTCTCGCGGCAGGTTCTGTGAGATATAATCGCAGGGAGCCGGCGTGACACGGAAGCCCTGTTTGGTGAACACCGGGACGGCACGTGGGAGATGGCTGGCAGAACTCACGAGGAGAATTGATGCGGGCCCCAGCAGCCGTTTGGTCCCTGTCGCGTTCTCATAGGTGTTTCGGGCTTCTGCATCGATCTTCGTGGCGGACTCGGGAACGCCGAGGCGAACCGCCCATCGTTTCATCTCAACCGCTTCTTGGGGGCCCGTGCCGAAGATCCGGCCATCTCCCCCTGTCAGCACCAATGTGGGGGCATAGCCCTGTTGGTAGAGGTCCACGCCGCACGTGGTCCGATTCCTGGAATCGGAAGACGGCTCGACGGTCGGTCGAAGTGAGCCTTTCTCGTCGAGGCCTCCCCCCAAGACCACGATCGCATCAAAGCGATCGGACGGTGTCAGCTGTGGGGAGTGGTACCAGGATTCGAGCGAACCGATTAGCGGGGTGGCGACCAACGGACTGGCTAGTGTCACGAGGAGAAGGAGGGAGGACAGGAGAAGCTGGCGCACCCACCGCAGACGTTTTGGCGAGAAAGGAAAGAGGGCCAAGACCGTCGCCGCGCTGAGCAGCACCACCACCCACGTCAATGGATAGAGGCCGTACTTGACGAACTTATACAGACCAAAGAAGAATGGAGTCAGTTCCATCGGCAGACCTCAATCAAAAACAAGGCATCGCCGACAGCATACATGGAGTGAGCCGAATGACCAAGCAGGAAGAGGTGACGGGATGACACAGAGGCGCCGCTATTGGCTGATGAAATCGGAACCGACGGTCTTTTCGATCGAGGATCTTGCGAACTCTCCAAAGCAGACCACCTGTTGGGACGGGGTGCGGAACTACCAGGCGCGCAACTTCATGCGTGCAATGGCCGTCGGGGACCAAGTGCTTTTTTACCATAGTAATGCCGAGCCACCGGCCGTGGTGGGGATTGCGGAGGTCGTGCGGATGGCCTACCCAGACGAGACGCAGTTCGACAAGACCAGCCATCACTATGACCCAGCCAGTGTTCCCTCTGCTCCACGGTGGGATATGGTGGATATCCGGTATTGTCAGACGTTCAAGACCAGTCTGCCGCTCGACCAATTAAGGCAGGAACCTAAGCTGAAGGGCATGGTCATGTTGCAAAAAGGTTCCCGCCTCTCGGTCCAGCCTGTGACAGAAGCGGAATGGGCTGTGGTGCTGAAGCGTGCCGGGGTTAAGTAGGTTTCAGAAAACCTGTGTTCGCACGTAAGGACTTTGCTGCCCTGCATGTCTGGGACAAGTTCAGTATGTCTGGTTGATCTGGTCTCTCTGGTTCATCTGGTGTAACCAAATAAACGAGACAGACCATATGAACAAGACCGGCTGGCGGACGTTTTCAGCATCCTGCTAAGTCTTGGCTTTGCCGTTATCTAGATGCCGGTGCTGCCAGTCGAGCCAGGCATGGCCAAGTTCGTGGGCAAGAATGTAGCGCCGTCTGGTCACGGGCAAGCGTTTGCGAAGATAAATAGTCTTAGCGGCGTCGTCCCAGATACCATCGGCATTGGGGTCTCGACGATCCATGTCGGTATCGGAAAGTTGGCGCACGGAGATCTGATAGCCGAACGGAAACACGACTCGAGAAGGCATACGCAACATAACCGACGCTCCTGGTTGGCTGTTAGCGTATCACAAAGTCATTTCATGCTTCACGGTAGAATTATAAAGTAATATCAATTAGTTATGAAGAGTTTCCATTCAATAGTTTTGTACCTTCACCGGTCTGCCCTTGTCGGAATGTCCAGATTATTTGCGGTGGAGGGTGGTTTTGAGCCCTCTTGCCGCTGTTGGTTTCTCATACTGCAGAGAAGACCTTCGCCGATTGTTGCTGAGTGCGGTCCGAAGTTCGAAGAGCAGGATTCGGCGTTCCGAAAACCTCCCACCCTCGCCTCTCGCTCGCTCCGCTAGTCTCGCTCGGCTCTCCTGCAGGGGGTGGCATTCTCTCGTCCTACCGGTGCGGGCCATCGAAGTCTTCGTGCACGAAAAAAGTTTTCCGGAGCCTGTTCGGGCGGGAGTATACTGGTAACCAGTGAGGCCTGCCATGCATCGTGTGCTCGTCCTTGGTGCTGGAAAGATCGGATCCCTGGTTGCCTGCCTCTTGTCAGAAAGCGGGGACTACGAGGTCTGTCTTGGTGACAGCAGCCTCGACGCCTCCAAGCGGTTCGTCGAAGACCTCGGTCTCTCGCGAGTGACACCCTGGCTCATCGACGTCCGACATCCCGACGCGATCAGTGCCTATCTAAAGGCGCATCGATTCGATGCGGTTCTGTCGAGCCTTCCGTATTTCTGCAATCCCATCGTAGCCGGATTGGCTCGGGAACACCGGCTGCACTATTTTGACCTGACGGAGGACGTCGAGGTCACCAAGCAGGTTAAAGTTCTGAGCACCGACTCACCGCAAGCCTTTGTGCCGCAATGCGGTCTGGCCCCCGGCTTCATCAGCATTGCGGCGCAAGATTTGATCACCCATTTCGATACGGTGGATACGGTCAAAATGCGGGTCGGGGCCTTGCCGGTTCATCCCAGTAATGCCCTCAAGTATTCGCTGACGTGGTCCACCGATGGGCTCATCAACGAGTACGGTAACACCTGTTACGGAATCGAGGGGGGACGGAAGGTGTCCCTCCAGCCTCTCGAAGGGTATGAGACCATCTCGGTGGACGGACTCCTGTACGAAGCGTTCAACACGTCCGGAGGATTGGGAACGTTGGCCGATACCTATGCGGGGAAAGTCCGGACCATGAACTACAAGACGCTACGGTATCCAGGCCATTGCGAGAAAATTCACCTCTTGATGAACGATCTCAAATTGAATGAGGATCGTGAGACGCTCAAGCGAATTCTCGAACGGGCGATTCCCCAGACATTGCAAGATGTCGTGCTGATCTACGCCTCCGTGATGGGGACAAGGGAGGGCGACTTGTTCGAGGAGAACTATGTGAAAAAGATCTATCCGCAATGCATCAAAGGGAAACTGTGGTCCGCTATTCAAGTGACCACTGCCTCGAGCCTCTGTGCGGTGGCGGACCTCGTGCTTGCGTCGCCTAAGCAGTACAGAGGATTCGTGACCCAGGAATCGTTTCCGTTACGAGACGTGATCGAGAATCGATTTGGAGCCTGCTACCGATGATGTCCATCGCAGAGATCCTGAAGGGCTTGGGCTTGAGCGCCATCAACGCCGGCGGCAGCACGGGGACCCATTGGTGGGCCTCTGACGAGAACGCATCGCTGCTGGAATCCGTGAATCCGGCGACCGGCGAAACGATTGCGAAAATTCGCGTCTGTTCAGCCGATGACTATGAGCACATCGTACGGGAGTCCCTGGCGGTATTTCAGCAATGGCGGCTTGTCCCGGCTCCCAAGCGTGGTGAATTTGTTCGGTTGATCGGCGCGGCGTTGCGGGAGCACAAAGATCTGCTGGGTTCGCTGGTGTCTCTCGAAGTCGGCAAGATCAAAGCGGAGGGGGACGGCGAAGTTCAGGAAATGATCGATATGGCAGATTTTGCCGTGGGCCAGTCGCGCATGCTGTATGGAACGACGATGCATTCTGAGCGGTCGCAGCACCGGATGTCGGAGCAATGGCATCCGCTCGGACCGGTCGGCGTGATCACCGCCTTCAATTTTCCCGTCGCGGTCTGGGCCTGGAACGCCTTTCTGGCTGCGATTGCCGGAGATACGGTCGTGTGGAAGCCTTCGCCAAAAGCGCCGCTCTGCGCGATAGCGGTGCAGCACCTCTGCAACCGAGTGATGGAGCAACAGGGCTACCAAGGGATTTTCTCACTGATCGTGACGGCCGAGAAGACCATCGCGGAAACGTTGGTCCAGGACCGTCGATTCCCGTTGATCTCGTTCACGGGATCCGTACCGGTTGGTCGAGCGGTGGCCTCGACCGTCGCGCAACGGCTGGGGCGGACGCTTTTGGAACTGAGCGGGAACAACGCGATCATCGTGGATCAGACGGCGGATCTCTCCTTGGCGATTCGCGCCATCGTGTTTGGTGCGGTCGGCACTGCCGGCCAACGGTGCACGACGACCAGACGGCTGTTCGTCCATGCGTCTCGTTACGAGGAAGTGGTCGCGAAGCTTCTCTCGGCATACAGGCAGATCCGTATCGGCAATCCATTGGAGTCAGGCGTGCTCATGGGTCCGCTGATCGATCGAGCGGCGGTCGAGGCCTATCGGAGGGCGATCGAAGAGGTGAAGCAGGCAGGAGGGAAAGTCCTCTACGGGGGGCAGGTACTGGATCGGCCGGGCTATTTCGTGGAGCCGGTTATCGTGAAAGCGGAGAACCATTGGCCCATCGTCCAGCGCGAGACCTTTGCGCCGATCCTGTATGTCATGCCCTTCCAGGCGCTTGACGACGCCATCACGTTACAGAATGCGGTACCGCAAGGCCTGTCTTCTGCGATTTTTACGTCCGACGTGCGGAGCAGCGAGCGGTTCACCTCCACCGCCGGCAGCGACTGCGGGATCGCCAATGTGAACATCGGTACGTCAGGGGCGGAAATCGGCAGCGCCTTTGGAGGCGAAAAGGAAACCGGTGGAGGACGCGAGGCCGGCTCGGACGCCTGGAAAGCCTATATGAGGCGCCAGACGAATACGACCAACTGGGGAGACGATTTGCCGTTGGCCCAGGGTATTCAGTTTGGTTCCTAACCGGTGAGGGTCAAAGGTCAATAGTCATTGGTCAATGGGAGAAACGCGGACGCAGAACGAGAGGTAGTCTTCCCCGTTGACGCGTGACCAATGACTATCCGTAGTTATGGAGGCACCGATTATGGATCCAGGCGCTGAACTCGATGCGTTGATCAGCCGGATGATCAACGATTATGTGTCGCGCAATCGGGCAGCCAAGGTGCTGCGGGAATTGTTGGACAAGGCGGGAGTCGGTTTCTATCCGGTCGCAGACCATCTGACGTTGCGGACGCTGAGTATCGACCGGCGTGCGGAGGAATTCACGAGGCTCGGGTATGGGTACAGTGAAACGATCGAGTATGAAGACTGGTACGCGAAGGTCTATCGGAAGGTCGGGTACCCCGCGCTCTTCGTGGATCAAGCCTATCCCGATGATCGGGGCCGCACGAGCATCATCCCTGGTTGGGTCAAATCATTCGGCGATCAGATATTTCATCATGTGGCGGTGCGCGTGGAAGACATCGAGAAGGCGATTGAACGGCTGAAGGCACAAGGGGTGGTCTTTGCCGGTCAGATCGTCGGCGCCCCCGGGGGCCAGTTACGGCAAATCTTCACGGTGCCTGAAATGATCGACGGTCAGCCCTTTTCCGTGCTGGAACTTGCCGAGCGCCACAGAGGATACCAGGGGTTCTCGCCTCCTCAGGCAGACAGCCTGATGAAATCTACCATTGTCCGGTAGTGCGCTGATTTTTTCGCGGCTTTGTGCGCCTGTCGCGACGAACCGTCATGAATCATGGAGGCAGCGCCAGCCCTATTCTCAGCACGATGATCAAGCCGTTAAACCCGACCCACCTTCCTCAAGGCGTTAACTGGAGAAGCGGTCACAGTTCAATCGCCGAAGGAAAGAAGGACTCCCATATAATGTGTTTCCTCAGCAGTTACATGATAGGGGAGCTAAAAACGTGAATCCTTTCGCATGGGCGTAGCTCTCATGATTCTAGACCCAATGTTCAGGTTAAGAGGCCCAGGCCGGTTTTGGTTCTTTCATTCAATTCTACCAGGAGGTGTAAATATGATGATGAGAAAAGGACTACTAGTCGTTGCCGCGATTGCTGCAATCGGATGTAGCGGAGTCGCTCCCAGGACGGCAGTGAGCGGTGAACCCACAAGTCCCGCCGTCGGATACGATATCCATGTGCAGGCGCCACACATGATGGCGGACGGCACGACGGGTGGCCCGTACCATCATTACTGCAAGGGAATTTCCGACAAGATCCTTCAATGTTTGTTGTTTGAATCGACTGATCCGAAGGCCCCGCTGGTGGGGATTGAGTATTTTGTCTCCAAGGACCTGACGCGACATCTCCCTGCCATACAGTGGCACCGGCATTTTCACGACCATAAAGTCGAGATCGCGACGGGCCGAGTCCAAATCCTCGATATGCCGGCCGATCAGGCCGCCAAGGTGGCGGAAATCGCAGCAGGGACAGACGGTGTGATTTATCACTTGTGGCAGCATGGGCAGGAATTCCCGGACGGCACCGTCAGTTTCCCCCAGTCCCTCGGGCACAAGTTTCCTGGGTATTTAGACAAGTAAGTCGTAGGGAAGGGCTAGCCAAGGCCTGTTCGAAGCGGGCTAGCCCATTTCCCCGTCTTCTTGCGACAGGTAGCCAGTTGCTAAGAATGAGGGAGTGACATGGCGGCGTACGGTCGATTTCGGGTTTTTCTTGCCATCTTTCTGACGGTGGTGCTGGGCCAAGATGGTGCTTCAGTCTTAGCCGCCGATGAAGCCGTCCTGAGACCCCGTGTGCCGATCGACCAGATCGAAGAATCCAAGATTTGGACAAACCCCTTCGAGGCCACGTCCGAGAATATCGAAAAAGGGAAAGCCCTTTTTCACGGGAAGGCATTCTGCGTCACCTGCCACGGCAAGGATGGCAAAGGATTGGGCGCAGATATTGAACCGGGGATTGTGAAAGGTCCCTTGCCAAGAAATTTCACCGACAAGGATTGGCAAGCCGCTCGAACTGATGGAGAACTGTTCTGGATTTTGAAGAACGGCAGCAAGGGAACGGCAATGGCTCCCTTTATTCCGCTCGTGCTGACGGAAGAAGAAGCCTGGCAGGTACTGCGATACGTGCGGTCATTCGGTCAACCATAATGGGCCTTCATGGCCTTGACCCAGTTCGATCAACCGCTCCATTTCACCGCGTCAGATGGGAATGATGTCGTCGTCACATCTGGCGTCTATCAGATCGATTGTGGGTCGGAGTCGCAGTTGCGTTGCGACCGCATCCAGCAACTCTTGCAGACTGAACGGCTTCATCAGCGTGTCCTGGGCTCCCAAGTACTTTGCGGTGTCGAGATAGTTCCCATCCCCTGAGCCTCCAGAGGTCGCAATAATCTTGCTGAGAGGTCGAGATTTGCGAAGAAGCTGGATCACTTCCAGACCGTCCATGTCCGGCATGAAAATATCCACCAGAATCAGATCCACCTCCTGATGCTCCAAGAGACGCAGGCCGTGTTGCCCACTTTCGGCGATCAGGACACGGTACCCCGCCCTTTCGAGCGCGACCTGGGTGAGCCTCCGCACGGAATCTTCGTCATCAATGAACAGGATAGTCGCCATCGGTCTTCGCACCCTTTCCCCGGGCTCGTTGCAGACTACATCACTCGCATCATGTGCTTTTGTAGCTGAATGGGGAAAAGGCTGCTACTGGCGGAATGGCCAGGTGGAAGCGTAAGCACCGCCGGCCGGCCGTCAAGGTCCACAGAGAGGGAAAAAGGAGATGAAAATCAGGGTGTCCGCGCCAGCCACCACATCCTGGCAGGGGCACCAGTTAAAATTGACTCACCCCGCAACAACAGGGGGCTTTGTTGGCAGGCGGAGTGTCTGTTTGGGGACCTCCGCCGAGCCACACAATTATCGTGCCTCTCCTGGGACCGGTCAGAATCAGGAATATTCTTGAGGGATGTGGCGCCCAATGGCACATTGAGACCATGAGCGTGATGCGGAAAAGGACCTGGAGCAGCCTGGGAGTTAGTCTGTTGTTGGCTATCAGCCTGAGTGCGTGCGGAATCCTGCCTACTATCTCAGGGGACAAGAAAAGCGATTCGGCCGCTGCCGACTCAAGTGTCGTGCAGTCCCTTCAGCGACAAATCAGAGAGCGAGAGAAGCGCATTGTGGAGCTAGAGTCTCAGTTGGACGCCTTGAAGGTGATCGATGAGGACATGGAGCAACGGAGAAAGTCCAACCGGCCACCCGCGACGTTGACGCCCGTCGACTGACCATTACCGCGAACCCGCTATTCGAGAATTGCTCCTTCCTGTACCACGACAGGCCTGTGTGCTCACGATGCTCAGTTGGCCAGACATCAAACCAGGCTGTGGCTCCCTACACTTGCCTCTCTGTTTCTGTACCCGGGCATGATTGCATAGGTGGTCGCCTCACCGTTTTCCTACGATACCGCACGCTAACAAGTCCACCGTCAGCTCACTCAGTTTGCTGTCGAGTTGAGGCAGGCTACCGAGCAGGGGAAGCCGTGACTACGACAAAAGCTGCATGCGGCACGGAGTGATTACGCACCCGCACGCAAACTTCCACACCCCTTGACCAACACTCCCTGGTGCAACCGGTCTCCACTTGGTTTCGTCGGAGTTGTTCCACACCCCATTCCCGTTTCCCATATTGCCCGAGAACCACGTCACCGCCAGCTCATGTTGGCGCTCTTCCACACAGTCAAATTCGTTTTGCGCTTTGCTAGACAAAAACGAGCTGTCCCCTACGGTTTGTCTGTTCGTATAGTCGGTCAAGGCCCACACCTTCACCAGATCCCCTTTGCGGCGAATGGTGTCTAAATCGACGTATACCGTATATCCACCAAGACTCTCGGAGTAGCCAATCGCCACCCACTCCGCATACGCTGGTCCACTACTCAGCACCAGGAGTGTGATCAGGATGAGTCGTGTCATGCGAATCCCTCGGTACGTCACGGCCACTCATTTCCCTTTCGGCTTCCATTCCCGCGCCCGCTTGTGCGCCTCGGCAATCTGGGCTGGCGTCATTTGTCTGGTGAGATCATCGCGGTACCCAGGCGCATGGGCATACCCGTTTCCTGCCGCCAGGCTGTACCACATGTGGGCCTGGACTAAGTCCATGGGTCCGCCCTCGCCGTAGGAAGACTGCAGCCCGAGGTAGAACTGCGCCTTCGCTTCCCCCTGCGCGGCGGCTTTCTCGTACCATTGGCGTGCACTGGCGAGATCCCGCGAGACGCCCTCTCCGTTGTCATACAGTAAACCGAGCTGGAACTGCGCCCTTGCGTCTCCCTGCTCGGCGAGCGGTCGCCATTCACGCAAGGCGGTTGGGTAGTTGCCGCGTTTATAGGCGTCCAATCCAGCCTGAAAGTCGGCCCAGGCTGGCACGACGGGACACACAATCGACAGTATAAGGGCGATGGCGAATCGGAGTGACATGGGGCGGTCGTTGCTCATGGGATGCTCTCACCGGATTCCGTTACGAGGCGATTGATTATGTGCGCCAACTGACTTTGCGTCTGTTTTTCAACCATCAAGGTTTCTAGGCCATACTCCTGGCCCCGGACCCAGCGCACGATCGCCGCAGCTACATAGAGACTTTGCTGGTTCGGTAAATTGACGGTCAAGGAACAGGTCTCCCCAACTCGCAGCGGCACATTGCCCGAAAGTTTCCACCCGTTCAGCGAAAGGTTCCAAACCGTGCCTTGGCCCTGGAAGGGGCCAAGGTGGTATGTGACGGAGCATTGTCCGGGACAGCGACGGTAGGGCCGACGTGTGAAAGGCATGAGGGCCTCACAGAGAGACGTATTGTAGGAGGAGAACGAACAAACCGCAAGGCGGGGCCTGGGGAAACGGTGGCATTGATCAGCGGGAGGGTGTTAGCGCCGCGTGACTCAGTCTGAATCTTATGGCGCCGTTGACCTGCCTCTCCTGCACCCGCTTCACCCGGTTCTTCATGCGCAGGGGTTCGAGTGTTTTCCCACGCTACGGGCACGTCCGCTACACTGCATGATGGGGTGGATGTGCCTGTCGTTGGGTATGGCCTCAAACAGCAAGGAATCTCTCTTTTTATCCTCCTGGGAAGAGAGCCTCCACCCGCGGCTTCATTCTTTCGATGGATCGCGCAACGTGTCTCTAGCGGGGTACATCCACTAGCAGCTCTGCGATCACGCGACGGAGGCGTGCTTCCTCGTGGGATTGCAAGCGGAGGAATTTCACCCCGAACTCCTGGCCTTTGGCCCACCGTACCGTGGCGAGCTCGACCTTGATCGGCACGGCCTCCCGTAGCCCATAGAAGAAGCAGAGCTCTAACTCCGTACCTGGTTGCAAAGATGTGTCGCTTTCCATCCGACACCCGTAGTGGGAGAGGTCATGCAGAAACCCCTCACCACCCACCATCGAGGCACCGACGGAAAACAAGCCACGGAATTGCACGCGGAGCCGCGGTTGCCCACGCAACGCGATGCCGGTGGCACCCGGATGGATCGCGACCAGGAGCTCGATGATCCGTTGATCTCCAGTGAGCATGCCGGGCTTGAGATAGCCTTCGATCCGTGCCCAGGCGTCTGGGTCTGCGCGGGCTTGCAGTTCATGCAGCGTGTTATCGACCTGCAACCCAGCTTTGTTCATCACTTGGAGAACAAAACGGCGCGTGCTTTGATAATCGTCTAAGTCACTCACTTCTCGTGACCCTTTCCCCTTCCGCAACCTCCCTTTTCCGCTCCAGCCAGTGCCCGTGTTAACCCTAAGATGATGAGCTAAGCTAGGCCGTTCGTGGGGAGGTGTCAAGGATCTCAGACGCATGAGGGATGGCGAGAGTAACCATTGGCTGTCATTTACTGCCCCTAAAACCATCTAAGGGCTTCATAGGCGTTCAGGGCAGTGCGATGTGGGGGAGTTGGTGATGAGTCGTGTGCCTGGTAGGGGTCGAACTTATGGCCTGCTGGGTACGAGCCGGGTCAAGGGCATTTCTACAAGCGTTTGATCGGTCAACGGTTTCCCCGTTTTTTCATGAATTCAGGCGCTTGTGACCTGTCGATAGATTCTATGGAGTCTGTAAGGTCTGTGATTTCTATCCCCTCTATCACAAATTATCACAGTGAGGGTCCGTCGATATTCAATCCGATTCGTCGGGTCGTACCACCATTCGCATCGGGCCTACTTTTCTGGTTTGGGTCAGTCTCTTCACACATCATCCTTCCACGAGAATCGTCACCGACGTCGCAGCCCAATCAGCCGCTGGTGATGTTGATACGTCGGGTTCGGTCGAAGGTAGCGACGGTGTCAAGGCAGCAGGATCTGCTGGCGCGGACATCACTAATGAGGAGGGTTCAGCCTGATCGACGATGGGAGCCTCTGGCACATGTGAGGTGGGATCATACACGGTCACGAGACCCCGCGTGGCAATCATAGCCAAATCCTGACGGATGTTGCCCTCCTCGGGGCGCTCGAAACTCCAAAATTGCTTGTTCACCACCCCGTTCATACAAATCACACAGCCGGTTGTCCGAATCGACACGGTAGCAGCACGTCGCCTCTTTCACTTTCGCGATCTTCAGCCCCTTTGTCTGCATTCGCCGAATGAAATCAAAATCTTCCGCAAAGGGGAGATTGCGGAACCCGTTCAATTTCTTGAACACAGACGTTCGGGCAAAGAATGTCGCGCTTGCATAGCATTTGCTGAGGTGGAGCTTCTTGCCAAGACGCTGTGCATCCGGCGCGTACTGCTTTTTGAGAGGGCCCAGATACTCAATGCCTCCGTAGAGCAACGCCAGCGAAGGTTTGTGCTCCATCGTCTCGATTCGGACTGCCAGATGATGGTCTCGATACTCATCATCTGAATCTAAAAATGTCGTGTACCCTCCTGAGGCGAGCGTGATGCCAATATTGCGCGATCGCGGAAGGCCTATATTCGCGTGGTAGCAATACGTGATGCGCGGGTCGGATTTTACCACCGGCATCACGACTTGCCAGGTGTCATCCGCACTACCGTCGTCAATGATGATGAGCTCCCAGTTGCGGTAGGATTGCGTCAGCACCGAAGCAATGGCGCGCCTCACAAGGTGCGCGCGGTTGTACGTGCAGAGGATGATTGAGATGAGAGGTGAGGTGAGTGATTGTGCGTTGAGATGTGTGTCTTCATCCGAGATGTGTTTCCTTCAGGTTGACCCTCGTATGTCTTGTCGAAGCTGGGTTTGGCGAGTGCCGGTGTGACGGAGAAGACTAGCGGCAGGAGAAGAAAAAAGACGACCTCATGGCGAGCTTGTGAAACGCGGAACAACCAGTGGTCTCAGCCTGCTCCCCTCGTGGATGACAGCGCAAGCGGGTCGGGAAAGGTTCCTGACCCTTTAGTCTTTCCGCTCATTTTTTTTAGGCTTCCACTCCTGCGCCAACTTCTTCGCCTCGGCGATCTGGGCAGGGGTCATTTGAGTTGCGAGCGTATCACGAAGTTCGGCCGCTGGTTTATCTCCGTTCGTTGCCGCCAGGTTGTACCACTTATGAGCCTGGACAAAATTCTGCGGCACACCCTGGCCCTCATCGTACATGATGGCAATTTTCGTTTGAGCGAGAGCCTCTCCTTGGTCTGCGGCCAGACGGAACCATCGCAAGGCCTGCTGATAGTCTTTCGGGACTCCCTCTCCGTTAAAATACAAAATCCCCAGGTTGTACTGCGCCTTGGCCTGTCCCTGTGTCGCCGCTTTTCCATACCACTGTTGTGCTTGAACATCGTCCTGTGGCACGCCTCGGCCTTTGCGATACAGCACCCCGAGGTTGTACTGCGCGAGGGCATCTCCCTGCTCGGCGAGCGGTTGCCACTCCTGCAGGGCTGTGGCGTAGTCCCCACGGGTATTGGCATCCATGCCAGCCTGAAAGTCGGCCCATGCGGGCACGGCGAGACACGCGACTGAAAGCACAAGGGTGATGGGAAATCTGAGCGCCATAGGGACCTCACAGGGTGAGCTAGTGTAGAAGGCTACGGGTTAAACCGCAAGGCGCGGCTACGATGCGGAGCAGGCCGGGACCCATAGCCCGCGCCCTTCATCCTAGGAACATGATCAGCACCAGCGCGCCAATGACTAACGCGCCGACCACTACCGACACGAACGCATCTCGCATGGTTATGACCTCCCCGTCGTGGCCGGCACGTAGCGCCTTGTTATTCTATAGACCCACGGCGGCACCGGCTGAGGATGGGCCCACAAGCCGTTCTGGGCCTCCCGTGCTTCAATCTCCAGACCTTCCATCACCCTATTCACTGGCGCGTACTTCCGATATCACCCGCATCAGCCGTGCGTGATACATGCCTGATTGATATTCCCGTCTGGCAGCAACCAGCCGTAGAGTGGTAAGGACAAACGCGTCATCTGGTTTGGAACTGTGGGTAGATTTCTCCATGGCGCTGCCATTTTTCCCAATCAATCTTCTGATGGGCGCATCATTCAGTGCATGGTAGTGCTCGTCAGATTGCGTATAGCCATTGCAAATTATAATAGGTTTCCCCTGGTCGCAGGGGCAGATCACCAGAGAGTCGTCACCCAGTACACAAGAGGTTCCACACGGTGCCTTGGCCTTGGAGTGGTCCCGCGTTGTACGTGACAGCACCGTGCACCGACTCTTCCAGCGTCGGGGTACAGTATGAAGGGTATAGAAGCCTCGCAAGAGAGGGCGTATTCTAGGAGGGAGTTGAATAAGGGCGCAAGCGTCTAGGCGCCGCCACCCTTCACCACCCGTCTTTTTCATCCGACCATTGTGTTAGCGTGAGTGGAAAAGGGGTTGCTCCCGAAAATGTGTATGCCAATGGCCTTGGCCGAGTGCCTCGCCTGACAAGGGGGGATAGGGTATATGGTGCGTATCGCTTTGCTGTTGATCATTGTTGGTCTCGTCATTTTCGGCCCGCAACTATGGACCAGACGGGTGTTTGCCCAGCATAGTGTGCCCCGTCCGGACTATCCGGGAACTGGGGCGGAGTTGGCGCGGCACCTGCTCGATCGGTTCGACATGAAGCACATCAAGGTGGAAACAACCGAGAAGGGGGACCATTACGATCCTGAGACCAAAACTGTCCGGCTGACGCCCGATAAATTCAATGGGAAATCGCTTACCGCTGTCACCGTGGCCGCCCACGAGGTCGGGCATGCCATTCAAGACCATACGGGCTACCAGCCGCTCGCGGAGCGCACGCGGCTCGTGCGGATTGCGCACGGGGCGGAGAAGGTCGGGGGCGTGGTGATGATGGGCATACCGATCGCAATGGCGTTGGCTCGGACCCCTGTGGCGGGTATCGTCGTCCTCGTTGCCGGGATGGCGACGATGGGGATCTCCACGCTTGTCCACCTCGTTACGCTTCCGGTTGAGTGGGACGCAAGCTTTAGGCGTGCCCTTCCGGTGCTCCGGCAAGGAAATTACCTGTCGCCTGAAGACGAGCAGGGGGCCCGCCGCATCCTCACCGCGGCCGCGCTGACCTACGTGGCCGCCTCCCTAGCGAGTCTGCTGAACTTGTGGCGATGGATCGCCTTCCTCCGGCGATAGACTCGGCCACTTCACTCACCATTTTGCCCAATGTATGTCTGCCGTGAGATCCATAAACGTGGTGAGCGGAAGGGCGTGGGTCGCGTGATCCGCCCTCTTTCGGCAGGCGCTGTCCCGTCTCCATTTCGGTGAGCAAGTACGGCTCAGGGAAGGCGGTTTTGGGAATGCTGGTAGGGGGATTCTTGCGGCAAAACTCGGTGAGGTACGTCGTAACGGTCCTGCTTGGTGCAGAGACACTTCTGTTCTAATACGTTCACAATCGCGGCGATCTCCCACATATGGAGTTGCTGGGATTCAGGGGATTGTCAGGCCGATACTGATTGTTCGGATTGAGAATCTTGTCGCCGCGCTCGTATAGCTCGTCGAAGCCGAATTCGGCTGAGGCGGACTATCAGCGCATGTGGGTCCAGGAGAGATGATCCTTGGCCGCTAATGCGCCAAATCGTCTCGCACGGCATCGAGCAATTTCCCCATATCGAAGGGCTTTTGAAATGTCTGACGCGTACCCAACAGCTCGGCCGCGTTGAGCCAGCCCTGGCTCTCTCGACCACCGGACATGGCGATGACGTTGACGTTGGGACATCTCCTGGTCAGTTCCAATAACATGTCAAGGCCGTTCATCTCCGGCATGACCATATCGGTGATGATTAAGTCCGCTGATCGCGTGCGATGCAACTCAAGACCAAGACGGCCATTAGCTGCTTCAAGGACTTCGTGGCCGTCCCCTTCCAGCGCATCACGGAGGAGCGCGCGTATTGGTTCCTGATCATCAACGACGAGTATGGTTGCCATCTGTGTACCTCCTTGATTGTCCATTGTGACTTCCTGGATTGGTGGACGGCTTCTCTAGAGAGAAGCATAGAAGACGCCTTGGAAGCGGGGCAGACCACAAGGAAGTACCTCCGAAGGGGGGAGGATACGCGCACGCTTGTTATAGACCCGTTGTAGTTCAGGTCTTTGTGGTTTGTGGCAAAGACGGGTGGAGGGGAGCTTTGTCGGCAGGCAGAAGCTCGACAGAACCCTGCATTCAGCTGGTATCGTCTGGCGGGCGATTCGGTGGCTCGATTAGCGTGCGTCAATTCGCAGGCCGCGGCCGTAGGGATTCGTGGGACTGCTGGGGCTGTAGGGATTCCTGACGCCGAATAGATTGTGATCGCGTCCTGGGAGAACGGAGAGCCGAAACTGGTCTATCTTGTGTGTCTGGTCAATTTTGTCTGTTTTGTCGGGCGAAACGAGAACAGATTAATCTGGTTTGTAAGGTTTCTGCCGTCAACTTGTTCCCGTCACGTAGCACTCAGATTTCAAGGTGCAAGGTCAAGCAATGACCCCGGTATTTCACTGAAGATGATGCCGTAACCCTTCCTCCCAGTTCGCCAAGCTGAGGGTTGTCTTGTACTGACCTGGTTCTTGACCTGCCCCGTTTGACAGCATTCTTCCTTTTGTTCTGCTATACTCCCCCAGATGTTATTTCGACTGGTGCCTCACATGCGAGTCTTTGGGTGGCTCACGCTCCTGCTTTGTCTGGGAACCACGGGAGACCTGGTACACGACCTGGCGTTTGAAGAGCCGAACATGGCGGCCGATGACCAGGCAACCGCCGGAGAACCGGATAATGCTGCCGAGCATCTGCTCATGCCCTCCCAACGAGTGGGCAGTTCAACCACGGACGTCGTTGCAGCCGCTTCGCCGGCCGACCTCGATGCCATCTCCACAGCCGTAACGGTAACGAATCACGCGGCCTTGAGAGCCGCTTCTTCAAATTATCAGCCCCCTCCAATCAGACTCCTTTCCATTTCGGTCCCTCTTCGCATCTAGACCCATCCAGCATCTCCACGCCATGCGCTCGTCCTATTGATCGACGGTGCGCTATTTTTCTATGGAGGTCTGTGATGCGATACAGCTACCTTAATTCAAGTGGTCCGCACATGCGTTTGCCGTTGTTTCTGGCTGCCTGCCTCGTCCTTGCACTGGGCCACCAGGTAGCCCTCAGTTCCGCCCTAGCGGCAAATGGCATTGCGGATGGTGAGACGGTCCGGATCGATACGGTCCATATCGAGGGACTGATCCATACCGAGCAGGCGACCATCCTTCGGTTGCTACCTCGATCCGTGCCTGCCGAGTTCACCAGAGCGGAAGTCGAAGAGTTTGAGCGGCGGGTGCGAAACCTGAGCCTCTTCGATCGCGTGCTGGTCACGCGCGACGGTCAGAATGTGACAGTTGACGTGCAGGAAAAGATCACACTGGCGCCGATCCTGAACTTTACGAGCGGCACCAGCGTGAAGGATCTGAACGCCACCGTCGGTCTCGTGGAATACAATCTGTTTGGCACGGGCACGCAACTCGGCGGACAGTTCAATTACAGTCAGCGCGGACCGAACGTGGACCTGTGGCTTTCGCAACATGCCTACGAGCCCGGACGGTGGGCCAAGGAGATCAAGGGATCCTACAACGTGAACGGGATCCGATTTGCCGATTCGGCTTCAACATGGAATCGTAATCGTATCGGGAGTGAGTTGGAACTAAAAGGGCCGTTCCAGTATGGCTCGCCGTTGCGGTATGAGGTGGTCGTGAAGTTTTACCGCGAGTTGATCGACGACGAGAAAGGCGCTCAACGCCCGCCTGACGGGTATTACGTGGGCCTGATTCCCGAGATTACCTGGGACAAGTACCGCTGGCACGATCTGGTGCCGAGCGGATACAGGATATCTCTAGAACTTCGGCCCGGCTTCTTTTTCGGCCCAAATCAGCAGCGCCATGAAGTGGAGTTGCGCTACCTCCAAGGCATCCCACTGGCGTCAACCACCGTGTTAATGATTAACAGTGTGGCGGAGGCGGTCAATAATTCCGGGAATCCCAACCATAGCCTCTTACTCGGAAGTATCTCAGGCGTGCGAGGCCTTTCCGATAATCTCTATCGCAACCGTGCGCTGGCCTATACCAACCTGGAGCTCCGGCACGCGATTCAAGTGGCGCCGCGCTGGGCGGTGCAAGGGGTCCTGTTCTCCGATTTCGGCACATTTCAATCGTTCACCGCAGATGGAAACCTTGAGGACTGGCGAGGAGCCGTGAACATTGGGACCGGATTACGGATCGTGCCGACGTTCCTGTCCAACACGCTCTTGCGAGTTGACGTGGCCCATTTGTTCTCACCGAGCCAGAATTCCTTGATTCAGTTCGGTATCACGCAATACTTCTAATCCGAAGGTATGGAGGTCCCTTGCTGCTACGAGATGGACGTTCTAGGCCACATTGACTTTACACGCCCGGCCTGAGCCGTATACATCCAAGGTGGACAGGTCGTTCCATTGTCCACCCCCACCAAATGTTCCACCCATTTTTCTTGGAGGGCAGACACGCTCTGAAACAGACACTAATCGCCCATGAGGCGCGATTCATAAGTTTGGAAGAAACTGAAGAGGGTACAATAGAGAAGATCGAATGAGCAGGGGTGGCGATGCCTTCTCAGGCTGTCCGACGAGGGAGTCGTCAGGGTGAAATGCAGATCGGGTTCCACGGAAGCGAACTACTTCTGACGCAGTGCCTGACGTGTGTTGTCGTCGGCCAGTGGGAGCGGGCTGGGGCAGGGGTTGAACTCAGGCCCGTCCGGGCCAGCAGCCTGACGGGAGGTCCCTCTCCGATGCCTAGGGAGAAAGAGATTCAAGACGGCGATCAAAAGACTTCCCCCGACGAGCAAGAGACTCGTGAGTCGGATCGCCTGCGTGCCTTCATCGCGCATGTCTTTTGCTACGTCCGCCACGGTGTCCAGCAATCGGTCCAGCGCCAAGCTGACCTGAGTTATTTTTGGGCCTGCGTGGTCGGCAGCGTGCACTTCCGCTTTCCGCCTGATGGCGTCCCGTTCTATCGTGGAGACGGCCGTCCATTCCTGTGTCAAGAGGTGCACGGTTGTGCTGGCCACGGAAAAGTATTGGTCGAGGCTCTGCCGAACGGCCTCGATATCTTCCGGTTCACTGCGGCCGCTTCGTGAGACGCGGAGGCCTGCAGCCGCATACCGGTCTATGGCATGCTGAATGCCCGCCCGCTGCGTAGGCAACGATTCCGTGATCCGCTCGAAGTCCTTCTGGCTGTCCGCTTCAAGGGCACGGAGGATGGTGTTCCGGTATCGCATGATGTCGGCAGAAATGTGGGCAAGATCGGTGGCCCCGAGTGTGTACTCGGCATACATGATCCGCAGGTCTTGGTCGACGAGGCTCAAGGCTTGGGCGCTTAGCCAGCCCAGGCCGGCGATCAGCAGGCTGATGATCAGTTGTGCAGCGCTCGGGCGAGATGATCGAATAAAGGTTGTGAGCCCCACCGTGTTCCTCCACTCACTCGAGAATGATTCGCCGATCGATATGCGGCGTGAGACTCGGATCGTTCGACACAAAAATCACCGACCAAGGTTCGTCTTTTGAACAGAGCCGCCGCAAGACGGTCTCGCGCATGGTCGGGTGCATGGTGTGAATGATACCGTCAAAGATCAGAATTTGCGGACGGGCCAGGATCGCCCGTGCGAGCAAGATCCGCACGATATGTGTCGGGGCAAGCAGATTCCCGGGGGCTTGGATATGGGTCTTGAGGCCCTGCGGGAGCGCGTCGACGTCTTCTTCCAGTTCGGTGAATCTCAGGGCCCACCGGACGTCGCTGTAAGGAATGTAGGATCGCCCCAGGACGATATTATCCTCGATCGTGCCCTCGAACAGGGTGAGCTGGGAGTCGATCATGAACCCTCGACAACGATTGATCGCTTGAATATCGAGGTGGCGAAGGTCCACGCCGTTGTAGCGAATGAGGCCGCCGGTCGGCGCTTCCAGACCCGCCAAGATTCGTGCGAGCGCCGTTTTGGCTACCGCCGTACTGGCGTAGACGCCGATCTTTTCGCCAGGAGTGACTTCGAGATTGAAATGTTCGAAGGTTGGCGGCATTCCTGGGTGGATGACCGCGAGATCTTTGCAGGTCACGCGAATGCCGTGAACGGTTGAATCCGGCAGCGGGATGGACAGTGTGGCGGAGGCCTGGTCCTTCGGAAGCGAGAACAGAAAATCAAGCTCGGTCACACCGGTTAAGAAGTAATAAATGTGTCCCATACGTTTGACGACGGCATCGAAACCCAAGAGGAGGCCGCTGACGATGACCTCGGCGGCCACCAGCTGTCCGAGTGTCAGCTGGCCGATAGACAGTAACCACCCGGCGGTGGCGAGGAGGCCGCTGTGCGCGATGGCTTGCCAGCCAACTGATCCCAAATACTGGCGAATCAGAATACCGAATCGAGCTTGTCTGGTCTCGACGTAAGAGTGAACGAACTCGTCGGTCCTTCGCATCAGCAGCGCTTGGCTGTCCGTGGCTTTGAAGTGCAGCAGATTGCGAGAGATCTCCTGCAACCAGTGCAAGGTCGCGTACTTCGCCTGTGACATGTCGATGGTGGCCTTGAGTCCTCCATGCGACATGAGAAACAAGACGACGGTGAATCCTGCCAGGATCAGTGCGTTGTACAGCAAGAAGTAGGGATGATAAAAGACGAGGATGGTCATGCCCACCGCACCGCCCACGATGACATTGATCAGGTCAACGAGGAGTACAGAGAGCGCCCGTTGCATAAAGACCGTCTCCATGAAGTAATTGGCGTAGCGGGGCTGGAACCTTAGAAATTGCAGATGGGGTAACTGTTGGGCCATGCCGAGGGCGACGCGGGTGAACACCCGGCGCTCCAGCACCTCGACGGCGTAGAACTGCAAGGCACGAAACACTCCGACAAACAGAAGTCCAGCCACCATCACCCCCGCGAGCGTCACAATGGTGATGGGCTGAATGGCAAAGGCAAACGTATTGACGAGCTCTTGAACTGTGAGAGGGACGATGAGGGAGAAGAGTCCGATGGCAATCGAATACGAGAAGATCAGGGCGAGGATCCGCCGTTCCAAGCGGAAGAGGACGCCCAGGCAGCCGAGCATCGACTGCAACAGGTTTGGTTGTTGCCCAACGGGGCTTTGCATGAATTCCGCCTACTTCCTCAGCTGAGTCCTGCCTCTTGTCACACCGTCTGGCCAGAGTCAGGATGAGCCGCCATGGGACCAGACCCATAATTCTCGGACATTATGAATACACAGAACGAGTAGTCACTTCCTCTCCATCAGTCTCTTGCCCGATACGTGACGGGGGTCGCGAACGTCGGCATCCTCGCCCAAGCTCCGATGGCCCACTGGTACAAGGCCTGGGCTTTCTGATAATCCGCCTTGGCGCGGATGACCTGGCTTTCTGAATCGACCGAATTTCGTTCCCGCAAGTTGACGAAGAGGACGCTGGTTGCCCCAAGGCTAAACCGAAAGCGCTCCCCCTCTTCGAGCGTCTTGGCCAGACGGAGCGATTCGGTCGCCGCCTCCACCCGCTCCTTCGCTCGCTCGATGGCGGAGAGGGCATTGTCGACATCGACGAGCACTTGTTGTTCGCGGAACAGTTGCATGAGGACAAATCGATCCGCCTTGCCTTGGGCTTCCAGGACTTCACCGCGGCTCCGCCGCTGGAAGATGGGAACTTTGAGTTCTAGCCCAAAGCGGTAGCCGAGGCCCAATACGAACTTTTCCGGCGTGCGTGCTGGCGCTGCCTCCACATCCAGACTCGGAAGGAGGTTATTCTTGGCCAGCTCCAGGTCGATATTGTTGAGCTTTGCCTCAATGCCGATTTCCTTGATTTCCGGGCGATCGACCTTGGCTTGGAGTTTATGGGCTTGGATGTCATCAGGCGCCGGCACCAGCATGTTCGACGGAAAATTCGGGGCTCGTTCCAGCGGCGGGGCAACGGGGGCGTTATTCTCCCAGAGGAACATGGACAGCTTTAGCTGTTCTTGTTCCACCAGCCGCTGCACGGCGATGGCCACCTCGCGCCGGCGCTGGACTTCCTGATTAGCTTCGACGACATCGAGCGGCGCGACCGCTCCTGCTTTGGCGCGGCCTTCGACCTGTCTAACGCGATCTTCAGCGATTTCCACGGCCCGGCGCTGGACTTCTGCGAGTTTCACCGCGGTGACCCAATCCCAAAACTGTGAGGCAGCGGCCAGAAACAGGTCCTGCCTGGTTTGGGAGATCTGCACCTCCGCGCGTGGATCGGCCCATTCTGATCGCTGGCGTTCGGCATTTTCAGGATTCACCATGAGGCCTCGGAGTAATGGGAAAAAGCCTCCAAGGAGGACTTGCCTGTTGCCGCCGAAAGAGAGGTCGGGAATCTTCGCATCGCCGATCGCCTGCCGTACCCCCGCGCTGTAGCGAAATCCCCAGGGATGGCGGGCCTCGAGGAACGTGTCGTTGAAACCCACCGTTTGGGTGCCGGCGTTTGGGTTTGAACTTGAAATGAATCGTTCAAGTTCCGTATCGTTGACGAGGGTTGGCTCAAAGGCGCCTAATGCTTTGAGCATTTTCCCACGTGCCAGCACTTTCTCCGTACCCGCTCCTCTCAGGAGCGGGTGAGAGCGATCGATCCAGGCGTGAATCTCTTCCACACTCAAAGGAATCGGGGGGAATGATTGCGCTTTCATCTTCTCTTCCGCAGAGGCGAGGAGGGGACACAATCCGATCATGCCCAGGAGCAGAACGACCGAAAGGTAGCGACGGGTATTCATCGGGCACACTCCTTTCATCAGATGGCCGGGCGGTCTCAGTGAAGGCTAGCTCCTGCGCGGCACGGAAATGTCGGCGGTCGTGCGGACGATCAGAGACGAGCCAGAGCCTGCCCCGCTGCGCTTATTTCGAACCTCGCCCTGCTTTCGGCAAGAAGGTATCGATGAGGCTTGGCGGACCCTCATGATAATCCGGCGGGAAGAGGTTGAAGCGCCGCCAGAGTTCGTACCACAGGGGGACTCGGTTCAGGATGACCCATCCCATGGCTTTGGTCCCCTGCCGTACATGCTCCTGGGGGGGCCAGGTCCGATCGTCAGGATCCGGGACCACCCAGAAACGAAAGTTTCCCTTGCCGTCGTCGACTTGGTCGATGACTTTGACCACGCCGCCGTAGGTGCCGGACATGAGTTCGGGCCAGGCGGGCAGTGGAATCGCCGGGATGCCATAGAACAGAATCTTCACCTTGCGACCGACGTTTAAAAGCGGGGCATCAATCCCATCCGCCGTCATTTCAATGGCCTTGTCCGTGCTAGTCGGAGAGAGTCGTACGATCTTGTCGCCCTGTCGGACGGTTTCACCGGCCCCGGCTTGAGCCATCTTCACGACGGTGCCATCGATTGGGGCGAGAATGCGACCGGCGAACCGGCGTTGTTCCGCATTGGACATTCGCAATGAGACATCGGCAAGCTGATCGGCGGCTTTCGCCGCTTCGCTGACAGCGGCATCACGGGCCGCTTCGGCATCGAGCAAGCGTTGCAGAACTTCGGCGCTGACCTGGTCGCGGCCGAAGCTGAGGGCCTTCATGGCCTGCTCCGCGCCTGTGAGGCCGGCCTGTGCCCCTGCCAGATCGGCTTGGGTGGTGAGCGCCGCTAGGATCGTCAACTCGAGTTCGCGCTGCGAGACGAGGCCCTGTTCCGCTAACTGTTTGTGCCGGTCCACGTTCAACTTGGCTGTCGCGACTGCAATTTTTGCCGCTTCGACCTTCTGGTAGGCTTCCCGTACCTTGTTTTCCGATTCGATCACGCGCGCCTGGGCGGACGGGACCGCAGACTTGACGAGGTTCTGCATCTCCGTAATCCGTTTATCCAATTGATCGGCACGCCCGCGCGCCGCCTGGCGACTTTGGTCCAGTGCCTTGCGTCGTTGGTCCAGGAAAGACAGGAGGTCCGGAGACATAAAGTTGGGATCGGTATCATCCAATTCAAGAATGAGATCGCCTTGCTTGACACGTACTCCTTCGAAGACGTGCCATTTCTTGATCCGTCCGGTGATCTGTGCTTCGATATCTTGCGGGCGTTCGAAGGGCGTATACGCGGAGAGCTGTCCGCTGACGGTAATCGTTTGGGTCCAGGGCACGAAGGCAATGAGTAAGAGAAACAGCAGCACCAGCGTGAGGGCGAGGCGTGAGGAAAATCGAAGGCGTTCGGGGATTTGGACCGCTTCCCAGGACCGAAGCTTTGTCGAGATCGCAAGGTCGTCGATCGCGATCTCATTCAGACCGGTGTCCCGTCGGACGAGGGAGCGGACTCTATCTCCCAAGATTTGCGGGAAGCGTGCCACGGGATCCTCCTCGCCAGAAACGGGACAACCGACCCTCCCCCTACAGAATAGCCGAAAGTGGCTTATTTGATCAATTTCATAATGGGAACTGGCTTGACCGTCGGTCAGAGAATCGCGGGGGATGCCGCATTAAGTAATCAAGCTGAGTTGCAAATCATTCCTCGAGCTTGACGACAAGCGTGTTCTTTCCAGAAAGTGGGTCCAGGTCTGTGACCATCTCGTAGATTTTTCTGCCGAGTATTTCTTCAAGCTGTTTCTTCAAGATATCTTGTCCCGCAGTGAACAGCGCCTGGTGCATTCGTTTGAGTTGAGCTTGTCCTTCCTGAGTTTGCGCGAGCCGCTCTTCCGCCGGAATCGGCGCCGTTCGGGTCAGATCCACCTCGATCAGATTCTCAAGAAGCTGAACCTGGACATGGGAATAGTTGGATTGCATGAACTCTTTTTGGAAGTTCAGCACAGTCAACATGACGGCGTATTCGACGTCTGCCTTATTCCGCGTGCTGGGCATTGGATACCTCCCGCCAATCGGCTTGCTTAGACAAGCTTGCGCCCTGTGTGTGGATCTTCAAGTTTCGTGCTGAAACGGTCGCGGATGAATTCCTCGATCGACCCGGGGAGGAGATCGCTCGTCTCACCGTGCTCCGAACACAGGATACTGCTAGAGTTCGTTCCCTCGATTGCTTCAGATCCTTCGAGGGACCCTTGTGTCAGTCCTTCGTCACAGCCTGGGTCCGTCATATAGGATTCTTCTCATCTGGAAATCAGCGCCGCCTATTGATACTCAGCATGATCAGGCGGGAGTTGATGCGTGCCTGGCAACAGCCGAGGCACGCATCATTCTCACCCGTTTCGATACACAGGCCTGGTAGCGCGTACGGTTGCCCTTAGTAGGCCTTGCTGAATCCGGCTTCACCGTCGTAGTTCCACAACTTCTGGGCGGCAGACCACCACCAGCCCTTCTTGGTCAACGCATCCAGAAAGGTATTGACGTCGGCATCTTGCACATCCTTGGTCGCCATAAACCTGCAGCGGTACCAATTGACCTGCAGCAGATCGGGACTCACGAAGCCGGGCCAGACCTTCGTGCCACGGTTCGAAATGAATTCGCATTTGAACGGCCCGATGTCGTCGAACTTCGGGATCCCCTTCTCGGTGATGAGGTACATGTCGACCCCGACCAGTTTGATCTCGCGCTTTTTCTTCGTCGCTATAGCGATTTCTGTAAATGTTGGCATTGGGTTCTCCTTTTCCATTCAGCCAGTAATCTCGACTCAGGCCTTTGCCTGCATTTTGTCCACAATGGCTTGTGCATATTCGTCCGTTGTTGCGGTCCCGCCGACATCGTACGTCACGTGCTTTCGCTCGTCGAGGACGGCAAACATCGCCTTTTGGATCCGATCGGCTGCCGTTTCCTCTTTTAACCAGCGGAGCATCATGATGCCGGAGACCAGCACGGCCGAGGGATTGACCTTCTTCATCCCGGCATACTTCGGCGCAGAGCCGTGGACCGCTTCGAAAATTGCGCAGTTGTCGCCTATATTGGCGCCCGGTGCGAACCCGAGACCTCCCACGAGACCGGCGCAGAGGTCTGTCAGAATATCGCCGTACAGATTCGGGAGCACCAAGCAATCGAACTGCGCCGGATTTCTCACGAGCTGCATGCAGCAATTATCTACGATGATGTCTCCGGTTTCGAACTCTGGATATTTCTTGGCGACCTCTCTGAAGGCATCGAGAAAGAGTCCGTCGGTCATCTTCATGATGTTGGCCTTGTGGACGCAATAGATCTTCTTGCGCCCATTGGCCTTGGCCCACTTGAAGGCAAACTCGGCGATACGGTAGGAGCCTGGCCAGGTGATAACTTTCAAACATTGCGCCACTTCGTCTGACACCATGTGTTCGATGGCGGCGTAGCAGTCTTCGGTGTTCTCCCGAAAGTTCAGGATATCGATCTTGTCCCAGGGCCGCTTGAGCACCGGTATCAATTTCGCGGGTCGCACGTTGGCGTAGAGATCGAACACCTTCCGGAGTGTCACGTTCGCACTCTTGTGACCGGTCCCGATTGGCGTGGTCGTGGGTCCTTTCAGCGCGATCTTGTTTCTGGCGATGGCTTGGACCGTCTTGTCCGGCAGCAACGTGCCATGCTTTTCCAAGCAGTCCAGTCCGATCTCTTCGTACTCCCATTTGATATTGACACCGCTCGCATCAATCACCAGCCGGACCGCTTCGCAAATTTCAGGGCCGGTGCCCTCTCCCGGTAACATCGTCACGACATGCTGTGTACCCATCGAATAACCTCCCTTAAGCAGCAAGGGCGATCGGACCATCCGTTCCCTCAGTTGGCCGTATGTGCAAATCCGGGTCCAGACTGTTTGAAGACAACGCGAGGAACGGACAATTGAAATTTCTCAGCAAATTCACGGACAGTTGCGACTCGCATGTCCTGGCGAAGAAGTGTGGTTCTCGACGTGGCGAACTTCCCGTGCATCGCCACACCGGTTGCACCATGACCTGTGCGTCTATGCTCGGCTATTGAACTGTGCAAGAAATGGTCTGTCCGATGAGGGAACTGATCGGCCTGCTGGAAGGGTACAGTGTGCAACACCCGTAGCCCAGATGCCCGCTAGGCGAGAACGCATCGAGGGGAGAGTGCTGGCGTATCTGTCTCTCAATACATCGGCCTGGCTAGACAGATCTGTGCGTCGATGTAACGGAGGTGCTATTGAAGATCGGAGGTGCTCATGGCGCGCATCATGATGGAAGGACAAACATAAGAGTGTCTGCCGCGTTAACTCAATAAAACTGTTGCTGCCACATTGGAGTGAAGGCTCCTAGGCCTTGAATTGGTTGGGCGATGCACAGCGACGGAGCCGGTCCATGATCGCCAGACCCAGGCCCTGTTCGTCGCAGGGCTCGGCGTACAGGCGATCGAAGCCCAGCGCGTCCAGCCGTCGAAGTGCCGCGAATAAATTCCGTGCAGCCTCCCGCAAATCTCCAGTTGGCGAGAGCACCTCTATTGCGCTGAACCTGCCGTCTAGGTGGCTCGGGGCCGACATGGCCAGCAGCCCCGCGCGCTCCTGTTCTTCAACAGCCGGCCTCGCCCCTTGGGCACCTAAGATGGTCACCGGTGTCTGCGTCGCATAGTGACGAGGGAGTTGGCCTGGAGCGACCACGGTTTGACTGACAGCAACAGACATGATCGGACCAATGACCTCCTGGATCTCTGCGAGCGTAATGCTGCCAGGACGCAGGAGTTCTGGCCAGGCTCCGACCATCGACACAATAGTGGATTCCACGCCAATCAGGCATGGGCCGCCGTCGAGAATCAGGTCCACGCGATCGCCGAGCCCGTCGAGCACATGTTCCGCGCATGTCGGACTCACATAGCCAAACGGATTAGCGCTCGGCGCGGCGATCGGTACGCCCGCTTCTCGGATCAATGCCTGTGCCACCGGATGGGCCGGCATCCGAATTGCGATGGTGCGAAGGCCTGCCGTTACGATATCGGGAACGTTCTCACGCTTCGGCAGCACTACTGTAAGTGGACCTGGCCAAAACGCATCCATCAACCGGTGATCGATTGGGCTAATCACCTGGGCCAGGAGATCGAGGGCCTCACGATTCGCAATATGCACGATGAGAGGATCGAAGGACGGTCGTTGCTTGGCCTCGAAAATCTTGGCCACTGCCTCGGGATTCAACGCGTCCGCGCCTAGACCGTACACCGTTTCAGTCGGGAAGGCGACGAGACCGCCGCCGCGAATGATCTCTGCCGCGAACCGGATGGATTTTGGATCTGAAGCGGGCAACACCTGAGCCTGGCTCATCGATCACTCCTGCTCATCAGCAACCATGCTAGCGAGGTCCCGCACAGCCACATGCTATCGCGCCTGCGGGTGAAGCACACCGGTCGCGCGCAGGAGTACCGCCAGTATACGGCTCACACAGCCTTTTCCATTGGTCCTTGTCAGATGGATTAGGCAACGCCAGATCAAGCATTCCACGCGCCTCGACGCATCATGCCATTCAGTCGAGCATGGGGACACGTTCAGCCGAAACCTTCCGGTCGGCCTCATAGTTGATCTGGCTTCTCAATAGGACCTGCACGTCGACCAGTGAACGAAACGGCTCGGCCAGGGTGACGGGAGCTCGTTCACTCATGGATTGCCTCCATCTCCTTGCGGACCAGTTCCTCTGCTTCGAGCCAGTCTTCCAGCTCGCGACCGGCTTGCCGTCCCCGTTGCTCATGGAGTTCGTAGGCCTTCTTCGCGATCCGTTCCCTGACCTCATGTGAATACTTCTTCATGGACTCAGGCTCAGGCGACTGGTTCCGCTTCACCACACGCTGGACGTCCGGCTTTCTGTTTTTCATGGGCCCCCTCCTTCGTCGACGGAGTCTTTTATAGACTCAACTGAGGGCTGTCAGGACTATGTCAGCCCCTTCACGGCGCTTACATGTGGCCGAGTTTCCGCAGCACTTCCATCCCGCGGCCTTCATCTTGCGCCCGCCCGGCACGTTCAGCGCTCGTCGTGGTCCGCAACTCCGTAATGATTTGTGGAATGGTGGTGGCACACGAGGGCACCGTGCCTGTGCAGGGTACGCAACCGAGGCTGCGATAGCGGGTGCCGTTGCCCCGGTCGAAGTACAACTCCGGCATGGGAATCCGTTCCAGTTCCAGGTACTCCCAAATATTGAGCTCGGTCCAATCCAGCAGCGGATGCACACGGAGATGAGAGCCGACAGGAAACGTCGTCTTGTACTGGTCCCAAAGTTCGGGGGGCTGATCGCGGAAATCCCATTCCCCGTGCTTGTCCCGGAGCGAGAAGTAACGCTCCTTCGCTCTTGTTCCCTCCTCGTCCGCTCGGATGCCGAGAATCACGGCCGTCCACCCATGTTTGGCGATGGTCTGTTTCAGCGCCTCGATCTTGAGCGCCGTGCAGCAGGTTATTCGCCCGAGCGTGTGGTTCATGCCCTCGGCGAGGGCCTCCTTGTTCTGGCCGACGACAAGATTGAGCCGCCATTCGCGGCAGAGCCGGTCCCGGTAGTCGATCAACTCCGGCATCTCGTAGCCTGTGTCGATATGCACCAGGGGAAACGGCACGTGTCCGAAGAAAGCCTTGCGTGCCAGCCAGAGCAGCACTGTCGAGTCCTTGCCCATCGACCAGAGCATGGCAAGATTGTCGAAGTGTTTGTAGGCTTCGCGGAGAATATAGACGCTTTGGTCTTCCAGGGCACGAATGTGTTGCACGGGAGTCCTCCAGTCACAGCGGCATGGTCAATAGGCTACGGGATCGCCGGCAATCGCAGGATACCCGCAAGCCAGGGCACTGCCGAAACATAAAGGGAGTGCAATAAGAAATACGAGGAACCCTGCCAACACATCAAGCTGCAAATTTTTTAGGAGTTCCTGTGCATTGTCGATTGGAATCGGTGTATCGCTTGCCCGCTTATTCATGCGCATGACCCCTCATACACCCAACCCAGTCCGCTCCGGCAAAGATGCCAGCATGAAACAACTATGGGAGCCACTCGGAAATTTCAACGGACTTCTCGACAACCTCTCCAAATAAATCAATCGAGGTCAGCCAGCCAGCACGAAGGGAAACAAAAGCTGGTTTCTTTTTCTCCCCTCACCTGTAGCCGAGTCCGTCCAGAGAATCGACTGTTTAACGTGGTCGAACCAGGAGAATGGATGCATCCACCTTGGCGATTAATTGTTCGGCTACTGAGCCGATAACCAGGCGTTCCAACCCACGACGATTCGCTGTTCCTACCACCAGCAGATCAGCGCCCCATTCTTTGACAGCACGGGTAATGGTTTCTGTAATACCAGTCAGGCCATACTCGGCTTCCGCTTGCAGTAAACGGGTTTCTACTTCCAGCCCATCACCGACAGCAGACTTGGCGTGTTCCAACAGCTTGACGCCGGCTTGCTGATCGGCGTCGTCTGAATCGCCAACGGCATAGACGATGCGCAGCGTGCCATGATAGGAAGCGGCGATGTTCTTCGCTTCCTGTAATGCTTCCAGAGAAGTCTCGCTCCCGTCGATAGCCACCATAACTTTCATGAACATAATGGTGCTCCTTCTTGAACTTGTGATCTTTTCTTGAAGGACACGGACATCTGCCTTCCCGTCCTCAGAGATATGCGGCTGTATCAGTGTGAGACCAGGTCGCTAGCTTATGTCGCTGCCGCTCTTTTTGAGGTCATCAATGTATCGTTTGACAATAGCCCTTCCAGGCATTTTATCGAGATTGGCATACACCATGTAGTGAACAATGCCGTGCACTGCCATGGCAATCAGTAAACCCTCGAAAATTCCCACCTGGAAGACCAGAACACCGCATAGAATAGCAAGAATCATGGCATAGGGACCGTGATGAGTCACATGTATGAGTCCCTCAATCATCTTCCAGCCCGTGAATATCATGATCGACGCCAAGGCAAACTTCGGCAGATATGCCAGATATGCGACATTGAATGTAAAGAAGGTCACCACACAACCAATGATCAGGACGGAAAACTTGGTATGAGCTCCAGCCAGTCTATTGGTGGTGCTTTTTGCCAGCCCGTCCAGATTAGTCATACCGCCGAAGAAGCTTGCCCCCATATTGGCGATCCAGATGGCAAACAGGCTGTTATTGCTGTTACATTTACGCTTGAGCGGGTCTATTTTTTCAATCGCCGCGTTGCTCATCACCTGTTCGATCACGTCAATCACCGCCAGCATGACGGCAAATCCAAGCATATAGACCACGGTCAGCGCACTGTCAAAATGCGGTATCGGCAATGCGAGCTTGAGATCCATATCTTCCATAGACAACATGGGCACAGATACGAATTGAGCGAGCACTGTTCCTATTACGATCAGCACGAAATAGGGAATGACGGGCTGTGAGTTCTTGAATTTTAAATACAGATACACAAAGCTGGCATAACTAGCCATGGAGATCAGGATCATCTGTATGCGCGCGCCGTTCAAGAACGTATCGGCGGATACCATCCCTTCAGGAAGCTCATAGGTGAAGGTCAGAAACTTTAGGGCGATTTTCAAGCCGACGCCCGCCAGCAGCCCTTCGACCAGATACACCGGCACGGCAATCAAAATATATCTCTGCCAGTTGAATTTCCATATGATGGCTTGCGCGGTTGCCGTCAGGAAAATTGCAAACGCCATATTTTCTATGCCAAAGCTGGCCACGCCTACGGCCAACACTGGCGCTAGGCCTGCCGCGATTCCCGGGCAGCCGATATAGTTGCCGGGCTTGATCCAGGCATTGATCCAGCCGATAAAGCAGGCGAATGCGACGGTCGCCAGCCCCACCTTGATGGGATAGTCGGACATCATGGCGATGCCCACCGTCAATGGAATAGCCATTGCCCCAGCGATCAGTCCGGCTGCGGCATCGCGACCAGCGTATTTTGCCTGAAAAGCGGCTGATCCAGGTAGGGTGACGGGCTCCGTATTTATAGGCTTCCCCGCCTCTGTATTTTTGGATTCGTGTTCGTGTGACGATAAATTTCTTGTTGCTTCATACGGTGTCATCAGTAGCGTCCCAACGTCATCCGAACCGATTGAACTAGTTGATAGGGCTCGACACCGTGCGTCCTACATCAGGTTGTGCGTCGTTCTCTCCGGCGCCGAAACACGCCTTGGAACGAAGAGGCTGCGTGATCCACTTGAAGCATAAGCCGGTCTGTCAGCACAGCTGGTAGAGCGGCGTGACCGTGCGTGCAGTTGTATGTCGTTGGAGGGCTTCGGCTTGTCGTTCGTCTGCATCATGTCGTTTGCAGCTTCTACGCGTTGCTTGCCGCTACTCACACACAGCAAGAAGAAGGCCACGATACCACATTCCTTTAATGGAGAGACATAACCGCATCGTGAATAAGGAGAAACCGAGCCATTTGCGTGGTCGAGCGACTAATGAGAACAGATCCACTCGTCGAAGAGTCCGTGCGTAGACACACGCTCGTGCATGCCTGCACGTAGCGGCAGCCATCTCCTTCCGTCGTGCGGGGGAGGGGTATAGATTGGGAGACCGAGGAAGAGGGCACAGGCCGTGCGAAACGAGGCGGGTATATCTCCTAACCCTTGCGTGCGGACTGGAGGGATGGGGGCCAACGCCCTTGAATGATGTGGAATTCGAGAAGGCGTACGAAGGGGAATGTCTCGGGGGACCATCAAGTGGAGTGTCCGTGGGCAGGACACAGGGTTGGATGAGCGCCTGCGCACGAGTCAGGAAAGTATTTGACCATAGGGGAATTAAGCCGAGTGGGATGGGAATCCATTAAGAAGGCTTTCGTCGGCGGTCGAGCATCCACCGGGTGATGCCGAGATGTTTGGCGGCCAGTGTCTTGTTGCCATCGGACCGCCGCAGCACCTCGGCAATGATTTGATCTTCGAGGTCGTTCAGCGATTGTTCTCCCACTCTGAAGGAGATCTGTACGGTTGTCGGATCGCTGGGGTCCACTGGCGGAGGTAGGTCTCCGGTGGGCGTTGCGCGGAACGGTAGGGGTGCTCCCTGGATATCGGAGGGAAAGTTAGCGGCTTCGAGGGTGGAGCCCTGGCAGAACAGAACGGCACGTTCCATGAGGTTGCTCAACTCACGGATGTTGCCGGGGAAGTGGTACTGGCGCAAGAGGATCTGCGCGCTCTCTCCTAGTCTGCGAACCGGTTTCTTGAGTGCGACCGCAGAGCGAATGAGAAATTGTTCGGCGAGAGGAATGATCTCGTCGCCTCGTTCGCGGAGCGGCGGAACAGTCAGGGTTACTACGTTGAGTCGAAAGTAGAGATCCTCGCGAAACTCGCCCTTCGCGACCGCCTCCTTGAGATTACGATTCGTCGCCGCCATGAAACGGACATCCACAGGAATGGTGGCCGATCCTCCGACGCGGCGCAACGTCCGTTCTTCGATGACCCGTAAGAGTTTTGCCTGCAGAGGGAGCGGCAAGTCGCCGATCTCATCAAAGAGGACGGTCCCGCCATCGGACAGTTCAAGTAATCCGCACTTTCTGCCGACTGCCCCGGTGAAAGACCCTTTCTCGTGCCCGAACAACTCACTCTCGAACAATTCTCGCGGGATAGAGGGACAGTCGACTTCCGTACAGAGCTTCTCGGCTCTCGGGCTATTAAAGTGAATCACACGACCCATATATTGCTTGCCTGTCCCTGTCTCGCCTTGGAGCAGAACCGTCACCCGGTCGCTCTTTGCGAGTTCACGAACCTGTTGCATGAACGTCTGCATGACGGGACTGTTCGCAATGATGCGATCGATCGCATAGCGCTTCGCATCCTGACCGCTGTGTAGCTGGACTTGCCTGCGCAACGTCAGCAAATCCGTCGCACGACGCAGCGTGTGGTGCAGATCGTCCATGTCGATAGACTTGGCTACAAAGTCGAAGGCCCCGAGACGCATCGCCTCGACGGCATCCTTCACCGTCCCTCTGGCGGTCAGCACGATGACGAGAAGCTCCGGTGTGGTTTGTTTCACCCGGGCCAGGACATCCAATCCTGATAGATGCGGCATCACGAGATCCAGCACCAGGATATCCGGCTCGAAGGAACGAAGGAGGGTCAGGGCCTCTTCTCCTGATGCGGCAGTTTGGACGAGGTATCCCTGTGCGGCAAGACGCAGGGAGAACGCTTCCCGAACGGATGCCTCATCTTCGACAAGCAGAAGTTGCCACGCCATGCTAGTCCTCGCGTTTCAGTGGAAGCCAGATGTCCACGACCGCCCCGCTTCCAGACCGATTATGGATCTTCAACTGACCGCCATGCCGATCGATGATGTCGCGGGTAATGGTCAAGCCTAGGCCGACTCCCTTGGCTTTTCCACTGGTGAAGAATGGCTCATAGATACGTTGTAAATCTTCCGGGAGGATGCCTTCTCCTGAGTCCCCAAAGGTGAGGAGCAGCCCCGCGCCTCGCTTGGTCTCCGGTCTGATAGTGATCGTCAATTCGCCGCCGTTCGGCATCGCGTCGATCGCGTTCATGACGATGTTCAGGCAGACCTGGAGAATATGGGCTCGTGAAACCTCCGCCAATGGAAGATCCGCAGCGATGTTCTTCTTCACAGACACGCGATGTTTCAACAGGTTCGGGTGCAGCAAGGTCAGGGTGTCGTCGAGCAGGGAGGAAAGGTCGCAGGAGGCGATCTCGAAGGGGCGTGGCCGCAACTGTCCAAGGTGCGATTCCAGGAGGTCGTCGATCCGTGCCGCTTCGCGCGCGATCAAGCGGCACCGGTCGCGTGCGGCCTGTGGAAGGGTGTCCTGGTCGGCCAAATGGGTGGCGAGGCTCCCGAGTCCAATGAGAGGATTGCGAACTTCATGGAGGATGCCGCCAGCGAGTTGACCGACGAGTTTCACCTGTTCCATATGGCGCAGGGCTTCCAGCATTTGTTCTCGCTCGCTGAGGTCGGTCAGGATGGCGAGAAAGTAACGGATGGTCCCGTCCGGGTCTTTGACCGGGCTCACACTCTCCCACGCTAAGAACTCGGAGCCGTCCTTACGGCGGTTCACTACACGGTCGACGAACGCCGATCCGGACCGGATCGTCTGCCACATACGCTCGAAGAATTCCGGCGGATGCTTTCCGGATCTCAGCAACGAAGGCGTTCGACCGATGACCTCGTTGCGCGCCCAGCCCGACAGACGTTCCATGGCAGGATTCCATTCCAAGAGCGCCCCTTGTGTATCGGTCAACATCACGCCGTCCTGCACCAGCTCGAACATCCGGTGATAGAGCTGAAGCTGCGTTTCCTCTCGTCGCCATCGTTCGAGCACCGTGGCCACCGTATTGGCGACCGAGTGGAGAAATTCCAACTCCTTCAGCGAAAAATCGCGCACGGTCTTGCAGTGCGCCCCCATGACCCCGTACACCCGATCCTGCACCATCATGGGCACGCTCATGCCGGCGATGCCGCCATGCTCCGACAGGAGCCTCGACGGCACGAAGCGGGTTTCTGCGTGTAAGTCTCGCACGACCACCGGCTGTCGTTCGCGAATCGCAAAACCAGCCTGAGAATGCGTGCCTCCCTCCACCGTCAAGGTTCCGATGAGACCCTCGCGCCAGCCGACACCGGCGACGAGATACAGATGTTCATCCGATTCTCGCGGAATGAGGATTTTGCAGAGCTCCACGTTCAAGGCCTCGGCCGTCAAGCGCGCGGCCTCGTGCATGATCTCTTGCACCGGTGTCCCGCTCACGGCCAGCGAGCCGATGCGCGCGAGGACCGACTGAAATCGGGCCACCTGGGAAGCTTCCTGTGACAGCAGGGTCCGCTCCGTGACGTTTTCCAGTACCATGAGCACGCCCCGGTCGTCGCGATAGGGGACGACGTTGAGTCGGCATTCGTAGATAAGTGGATCACCCTGTCGATCAGTCAGGCGATATCCTATTGTGTCACGGGCTCCGAGCGGTTCGTGATTCCAAGCCGTCGCTTTATCGAGGAGACCCTTCCGTAACAGACGCTCCGACCCTCGTTGGGGCGCGTCGACCAGTTCTCTAAACTGGTCGTTTTCGAAGATCACGGTACCGTGGGACACAAAACAGAGGCCGCCCTGAATACAGTCACTGAGCCATGCCAAGACTTCCCCGGCGGCGACTCCCGATTGCGCATGGGCGGATGGCTTGGGATGTGATCGACGGGAGGAAGACATAGCGTCACTCCGTTACTCAACGCACAGGAGCGAAAGAGCTCTCACCGTTTATCGGGTAGTATACCCAGTTCTGGTTCAGATCGTCGAGAGAGGACCCGGCGCGAGTAGATTTGCACCGTCTTCCTCATTTGGTGGCAAAGTGCTCGGGCGACTGTTGTGAAGGTTCGTTGTCGTTCACTTCACTTGGATACTGGATGTACCTCTTTCGTCAATAGTGATGACCACGGGCACCAGAAATTGTCAGGCAAGAAATCCCCGCCCGCATCTGACAGGTGTCCCTCAACATACATAATGGTGGAGTGGCATACTTCCGATGCAATCTCAAAAAAAGGAGATGGTTTCAGGTCTCAGGTGAAAGTGCCAAGGGGTGTTGTAAGAAACAGGGGATTTATCAAGAGTCCCCATTACGTGTACCCTCAACTGCTTTGCCAGGATTTCTCTCGCCTCCTTAATCGTAGATGCATCAACCAGCTTGAAGACAAACGTGTGTGAGTCGAAATCTTTGAATTGGAAATAGGCCTCCATGGAGAAGGCAATATCGGTGAGAGCGAGCGTAATAAGCATGACCAGGACCAAGAATAGCCTCCGAGTAGCAACCGGTCTGTTCGTTGTCACAATTGTTCCCTCCAATGAGGGAAGACTGGCTTGCATCATGCACTGATATTGTCAGACATGGTCTGGTTACGTGCTGATTGCTTGCACCACGCCCGTACCGAAGTGTCGCGGTCGCACATGCGTGGTCGCCTGTATCACGCCAGACAGGAAGCGCGCACGGAGATCTTTGCATATTTGGAGGGATTCTATAATCGGTCCCGCCGACATTCCACCCTGGGCTATCTCAGTCCAGTGGAATCCGAACAGCGGGCGGCTCAGTCAACCAGCGCTGTCTATTCAACCGGTAAGCCGGGGGAGGATTGGCTGTGCTAGTGGTGCGCTGTGCTCAGTGAACGAGCACTCACCCTCCCGTCCATTATGCATCTGCTATGAGGACAGGTCGAGTCGTAGGAGCAGCGGTGTAGGAATGGAAGAAATGTGCTTTTGAAAAAGCTCGGTATCTCAAATGGTTTCCCCGTTTTTATTTGAATGCCGAGGCGGAGGAACTTTCTAGCGACTCTACTGATTTGATTGCAACGGGTCTCGTCAATTTGGACAATTATTAGCACACGCTCGGAGAAGTGGCCCTATTTGCTTGGACCGCAGCCTTGCGTTCATGTTGACTGCCGAATCGCTCAACCCTGCTATGGCAATCAAGGTCAGAACTCCCGGATGATCCGGAAACTAGCCACAGGCAGGGTAATCCCTGTGGTAAATCGTCCTCCGACCCCACCTTGAATCATCCAATATCGATCAATTTCATAATGCAGTTGCGGCATGACAAGAAACTCAGTGTTTCCCTCGACTACTTGACCTAAATTCGTTTCGATCCCCGCGACGATCCGGTCGGTCACATCTGCGAAGAGGGTGATATTGGAAAGCAATTCGACCGCCTTGCCCGATACCGGTCCAACGACTTCAACTCGGCTGCCAAACATGCCGAATACGCTCCAGGTCTTATCGAATCGAAAACCGGCAAGATACAGGAGCGTGGTGGTCCAGAGGCTCGGGCCCCGGTCATACTGAACGATGGCCTGAGCGCCGTGAATATAGTGATGATTCAGTGCCGTACCAAAGGTAAATTGTGCGGCACCCTTGTACGCTTCCAGATGTGCGTTTTCCATGGGTACCTCAAACTCTAGCGCGACTCCGTCACAGACCGCGTACTCAATTTCAGGGGCCCATTCCAGACCTTCCCGATCACGGCTTCGTCGAACGAGGCCCAATGAATCTGCGACATCATTGACCCGTCTCGAAGTTTGGCGCAGTGGCACCAGACCGAGGACATTGACCTCCCCTTCGCCTCGTTTGGCCCCGAGTGGTCGTATGAGATCAAAGACCATGGGCTCGGCAATCCGTGGACCCAAGTCCTCGCCAGATGTCCGCTCAAGTGTCTCAAGTGATGGGTCGATCGACGTTTTCTCGGGACAGCCCTGGCTGACGGACGGCTGTCTGTTCAAAGGATCAACCATGGCCGAATTGTTCCACTGCTGTCGCAGTGCTGTGATGTTAACTGGAAGTGGCAGAGTTGGCCCCACCTGAATATTTTCTGCGAGGGCCACGCGACAGGTGATCAATCCGATCACACAGGATACGGCCAAGACAGGTACTCGTGTGGACAGATTACGCAAGTGGAAAAATTAGAGCTGGAGGTTACTTGTGACTAAGAGATTGGCAACAACTTACGTGGCAATATTTTATGGCTCGGTGTTTCAAATGATTTCCTCGTTTTATAGTTGAATGCCGAGGTGTAAACGCGTTCTAGCGACTCTTGTGATTTTAATGGTTCTCGTCAGTTCAGGCAACTATTAGCACGAACTTAGTGTACTGTTCCAACCTGACGGAACCTGCTTCATTGGAGGAAAGGGAAGCCCTCATGACCTGGTTTGTTTGCTACAGACCTGGGCTGCTACGCCAAGGGTCAAAAATACTGGGGCAGACCCGGGGACGTCATCTCGATTTTCTGCGGATATCCGCGTATCCTTTCCCTGGTTCAAAAACAAATCCTTGAGAGCCATGTCTGATGTAATCATGAGGGAGGGTATGATGATGAAGACCCTATTCGCTACCATGTGTGTAGGACTCTTGTTGGCAGAAGTTGCCTGGGCGGGAGAGAAGATCATGGGGACTCAGCAGGAGACGATCCAGACCGCCATGAACAAGCACATCGAGGATATGATTGAACGGAACGGCAACGGGAAGTACCCGGTCTTCGATTCTGATTTACGCACCCTCGTCCAGTTAAAGTTCAAGGAGCTGCATGAGGGAGTGGAAAGAATGGGGAAGAAGACTCCATATTTTGTAAGCTGTGCCGACTTTGTGGCGGCGGATGGCACACTCTATGATCTTGACTTCTTTGTGTCAGAGAAATATGGAGTCGTGTCAGCTATTGTGCATGCGAAGAATGGAGTCGAGTCCAAATACGACGTACATTAGGAGGTGAAGTAGGGGGAGAGACACGATACAGTTTCGTCTTCCCCCTACAGGCGGTCTCCCTGCGAAATATCCCTGCACGTCACGATTCGGCTCTGTGTGTAAACCATACGTTCCAGTACAGTAGTGGCCTGTTACGGAAGGCGAACCGGAGTGATCGCTTTCCCGTTCACTCCTTTGGCGATACTCGTCAGAATCTTTTTCACAGTTTGATTTCGCGCATTAGCCGACAAGGCTCTCCCTTTCGCTTGTATGGCCGCAGCGATTGGTCGGGGCATAATTTTCTGTTGCTGCTCCAGTGCGCGGCACATGCCCACGATTGCAAGCGAAAAGGCCGTTACGATGTCAGAATGGAGATGTTTGTCATTTTCCATACGAGCCTCCATGGTTAGATGGACACGATGTCTCCATATAATATTAGGATACCGGGAGGCCTTAAGGAAGAGCCATTTTGAACACTGCGTAAAAGCTACTTTGTTTTTGGCCACGAGTCGGCAGGCCAGGATGGAGACGAGAGGGCATGGGAGCCTCACCTATACCCTTGTTCGGTCCGATGCCCGCCACGATGCCGGGTGAGCACCGGCAGGGCGTCGAGTAGGTGACGTCTACCGGTATGTTCCCGTTGTACGCGCTGAGAGTGATCGTGCTCGGCGTGGACGGCATGACGATCCTGCTGACTATTTACCAACGGTGGATGGTGGCAAACCAATCCGAATCGGATGCACAACCATCTTCATCAGGATGCCGCATCAAGACCGATCCTTCTTGTCATGCCCCCCATGACCCTGGTTGAAACCATCATAGTGCTCCTCTGTCTTTTTGTAATCATGAGCTACCTGAGCCCGGCACATCACATTAAGACTGTCGCAAAACCCCATAAGAACGACTTCCACAAGAACTTAGTGCAAAGGCTACCCTCAAAACTCTTGGAAATTTGAAGGGGGGGCCGCCCTGGAAACGGGATTCAGAAACATTTTTTGACAGTCTTGATTTGTACCTTTCTGCCCCTAGCTCAGGACGTAATAGTGTGGTATTCATTCCCAAGCTGAACTATGCGCCACCACTAAGCGAGAGAAATATCACGCAGTGCGTGTGGCGCGAATCTCGCTCAGATGCATGTCTGAAAGTACATGGTGAGGGCAGGGGTAGTAATGAATAGACGGCGGTCTCACAATGATCAAGGAAGGGTGCCACTACAGGGGAGCACCGATGTGCCTAATGACATTCCGGAGACCGGAGTTGCAGTCAGGTGGATTAGAGAACGACAGGAGATATCTATTACCAGGAATGGCAATATGAACGGCCCAAGTGCACGGTAGCCGGAATCTGTTACCCACGTGAAAAGGAGAACAACGATGCGCAAGATGATGGTTTTCAGTTCGGTCGTTCTGAGCGTCTTGATGATGGGCAGTCACGGGTTTGCCGACGAAGGAGGGACGCACGGGATAGACTCGACGCATATGAAGGTCGGTGGTGTCGTGTCGAAGGTGCAATCAGGCGTCATCACCGTGAAGACCCCCTGGGGGTCGATGAGGATCGTTTCTTCCGACATACTTAAGAACATCGTAGTCGGTGAAGAAGTGGAACTGCAGGTCAATGAAAACAATGTGGTGATCGACGTCCATCGAAAAGGGGAGAAGAGCCACTCCCACCAGTTCGTGTCGGGCAACCTGACCTATACATCGAAGGACAAGAAGGAGATCACGCTTTGGACACCGGAAGGGGAGAAGACGTTTGACGTGCAAGCTGGCCGGTCTAAGTTGTCGACTTTCGAGGAGGGGGTGCCGATTACAATCGAGCTGAACGAGGCAGGGGATATGATCGACATCCATCGTTTCACCGTCGAGATGGACTTTGACGAGCATCCCCACATACTTCCCGGCTATGTCATTCAGGTCAATGGAATTGTCAGCAAGATCCAATCCGGCGTGATCTATGTGAAGACGCCGGCCGGACAATACACTATCAGCGCGAAGACCGCCCCCTCGGATGCAGCAGTCGGTGACAAGATGTCGCTATGGCTGAATGATGAGAATATGGTTATAGACCATCATGGAAAAGAGAAAAATAAGCAAGGATCTCATCGTCTGATTTATGGCAAGTTGATCCATGTCGGTAAGACCAAGGACCAGATCAAGGTTCAGACTCCGGAAGGAGAGAAAATATTTCCGTTGGAGCGGATGGAAGTGAAAACCAAAGCAATCGCGGAAGGGTCCAATATTGTTGTGGAGCTCAACGAGGACGGGGCCGTGATCGATCTTCGGAAGGCACCATAACCTGGCAGTCTGCTGAGGATTCCCTCGACAAGCGGTGGGTAATATGTCTGTACTGAAGCCCCATCGGACAACCCGGCAGAGTCCTCCCCTGCACGAATGGAGTGAGGACGATGACCACCGAGCAGAAGATTATCAGGGTGAAGTTCGGTGTGTTGGAATTGGCGAAGCCGCTGGGCAATGTGTCCAAGGCCTAACATCTGGGGGCAGATCAGTCTGTCAGGAAATTATGATCAATGAACCTAGCTTTTGAACGTTATACTCGGAGAGAGCCCGCGATCATGGCTTGGGTGAGAGCTCTAAAAATGCCGCATTGATGTAGGTGTGAGGCCCAGCCGGAGAGGGACAGAAAAACATTTTCTCTGTTTTACTGCCTGCACGGAGAGAGGCTGGCAGGGGGATGTTCTGTAAGTGGTTGATTTTTGGTGGGCCGTGTAGGGGTCGAACCTACGGCCCGCTGATGAAGAATGGCCGAAGGCCAATAATTCGAACCGCTCGATGTTGCGAAGGTTTCCCCGTTTATCGTTGAACATTATGAGCTTGCTGGCGTTCTACTGATTTCATTGCTGCTACTCAATTCGGTCGTGTGTGAGGATTTTTAGCGCAAAATTAGCACAGCGCCATGGGGTGAACCCCTCGGTTGAGACAGTTGAGAATTAGCACACGGTCAACTGTGACGTTGGTCCCGCAACGAGACAATTCTTAACCAGAGCAGACGACCTCTTCGGTAGTCCGAATCCCCTGACGTTGTGCGACGAACTCATTCGGAGTCAGGTGCCCGAGTGAGCTGTGAGGGCGGCG